>ERZ1026844.1-NODE-1-length-513060-cov-16.024583_pt1 | contig 513060 bp, 489 predicted proteins | sample MGYA00380152_ERZ1026844 | MGnify/ENA primary metagenome ERZ1026844 (study PRJEB33269, sample SAMEA4719788) | human gut metagenome | biome: human-associated habitat; feature: organic feature; material: feces | place: Cameroon | collected 2013-10 ... | reverse complement strand
AGATGTGTATAAGAGACAGATTATATATTATATAGTTTATATAGTAAAAATAAAGGGCGGCGGGGAAAATTCGCAGGCGAGAAGAAGCGCGATATTTACAAAAAAAATAATAATAAAAAAATTTTATTTTCCTTCTTAAAAAAGGTTTACAAAAAACGCCGCTTGTGTTATTATAACCCTAACAGAAATCTTTAATTATGTCCAGAGAGACATACAAGGTTATCATACAATAAACAGGTGTATCATATCTTGCGTGTCTCGGCGCAAGATTTTTTTTTGAGGTTTTATGGAAATTAAGGCAAACATTATGGATGATACGGCTGTCGCACGCGCACTGAAAAGGGTATCGCACGAGATTATCGAAAGAAACGACTCCCTGGAAAACGTCGTGCTTATCGGCATTAAAAGCCGTGGTATCCCCCTTGCCGGAATAATTGCCGAAAACGTGAAAAAATACGAAGGCGTGTCGCTTGACGTGGGTGAACTCGATATAAGTCTTTATCGTGACGACCTTGCGGAAAAAAGCGAAACTCCCGTTATCGAAAAAATCAACGTTCCCTTTGAAGTAAGGGGACGAGACGTCGTCCTTGTTGACGACGTTTTGTTTACGGGAAGGACGGCGCGCGCCGCAATCGACGCCGTGTTCACGCTGGGACGTCCGCGCACGATACAACTTGCCGTGCTTATCGACCGCGGTCATCGCGAACTTCCGATACGCGCGGACTACGTCGGCAAAAACCTGCCAACGTCCAAGCAGGAGATCGTAAGGGTAATGATACCGCCCTATGACGAGAAAATCGCCGTCGACCTGTTTTCACTCTGATATATCAAAATATAAATAAATTTTAAAGGAGATTGTTACTTATGAAGATGATTTACAACGTTGAAGACAAGTTGTCCTTCAAACAAACGCTTGTGTACTCGCTTCAACAATTCTTGGCGGTCGTTTGCGCGACGATTCTCGTGCCTATTCTTTGCTCGGGAAACGGCGTCAACATGAGCCCCGCTGCCGCGCTTTTCGGCGCAGGTATCGCAACCCTGTTCTACGTATGGGTTACCAAGAAAAAGAGCCCGATCTTCATCGGAAGCTCGTTCGCGTTTATCTCGGCGTTGATCGGCGCAACTCAATACGGCTGGTGGGGAATTATTCTCGGCGGCGTATTCGCAGGCGCTGTGTACTGCATACTTGCCTTTATCGTCTGGAAGAAAGGCACTGAATGGATCAACAAACTTATGCCCGCGGTCATCATCGGGCCCACGGTCGCTCTTATCGGCTTAGGCCTTTCGGGCAGCGCAATCAGCAACCTTACCACTGCAAGCGGCAGCGGACAATCTTACAACCTTGTTGCAATCCTTTGCGGTCTGTTTGCCTTCTTCGTAACGGTCTTCGTATCCTGCAAGGGCAGCAAAAAAATGCAACTTATGCCTTTCATCATCGGTATCGGCGCAGGTTACCTTCTCGCATCGTTCTTCTCGATTTTCGGCTATGCTTGCAATGTTGAATATCTCAAAATCGTCAACTGGACTCCGCTTGTCGAAAACTTCGTAAAAGACGGCAAATTCACGGGCGTCACCGCATTCCTCGATTATCCGCACCTTGCTATTATCGAAGCAATTAAGGAATCCGTTAACGGCACCGCAAGACTTACCGGCGCGGGTGTCGGCGCAATCGCGCTTCTGTTCATCCCCGTATCGCTGGTTGTTTTCGCGGAACATATCGCGGACCACAAAAACATGAGCACCATCATCGAAAAAGACCTTCTTAAAGAACCCGGTCTCCATCGCACGCTCATCGGTGACGGCTTCGGAACGACCGTCGGCACAATCTTCGGCTGCTGCCCCAACACCACTTACGGCGAAAGCATCGGCTGTGTGGCAATCACCAAAAACGCCTCGATTTACACCATAGTCGGCGCGGCTGTTATCTCGATTGTAATCGCGTTTTTCAGCCCGTTCATCGCGCTTATCGAAACAATCCCCACCTGCGTTCTGGGCGGCGTATGCCTGGCGCTCTACGGATTTATCGCAGTCAGCGGTCTTAAAATGCTGCAAAACGTTGACCTCGGCGAAAGCAAAAACCTCTTCGTCGTATCGGCAATCCTTGTCACGGGTATCGGCGGACTCGCTCTTAAATTCGGTCTTGCAACAAAGGGCAAAGCAATCGTCACCATCACCAACATCGCAACCGCTCTTATCGTAGGTATCCTTACCAACGTCATTCTTTCCATCAAAACCAAGAAAGAAAAACAGGGCGAAGCAAAAGACGGCGAAAGCATCGCGGTCGTGGGCGAAGGCGTAACGTATGACACGGACGACAAACTCCCCGGCGTCAGAAAAGACGAAGTCGTGGCTGACAGCGAAGCAGTCGACGAAGCAGTCGAAGAACTCGGACTCGAAGACGAAGACAAAACCGCGACGGTGGAATTCCAGGCGGTTGAAGAAGCAAAGGACGAATCGTCCGACAAGTAATAATCAACGAAATATCAAAAAGTCCTCATAGTTTTATGAGGACTTTTTTTATACCTGAAATGCAACTTTTTGCGCGGGCACCTTGTTGCCTTTGGCGCGATGAGCCAATCGGCAATGATATGCCTACGGCGTGATATTGTCTTCGACAGTGATGAAACACTTTGCGATATAAAAATGCCCTGACAAAAGTCAGGGCAATGCAATTATTCGTTCAATTATTGCGGATTATTTCGTACCGAAAATTCTGTCGCCGGCGTCGCCGAGACCGGGGACGATGTAGCCGTTTTCGTTAAGGTGAGAGTCTTTGCAGCCGACGAAGATGTGTACGTCGGGATGTTTTGCGTGGACTTTTTCAATTCCTTCGGGCGCGCCGATGATGCTCATAAACTTAATATTCTTGCAGCCTTTCGCCTTAATAAAGTCGATTGCCGCGATTGCGCTGCCGCCGGTTGCGAGCATCGGATCGAGAATGATGACTTCGCGGTTTGCGATATCGTCGGGAAGCTTGCAGTAGTACTCTCTGGGTTCAAGCGTTTCGTGGTCGCGATAAAGACCGACGTGTCCGATTTTTGCGGTGGGGACAAGAGCAAGGATACCGTTTACCATGCCGAGACCTGCGCGGAGAATAGGCACGAGTGCGATGTCATTTGCAATAACGCGGGTTTTAGTGACCGCAATCGGGGTTTTAACCTCAATTTCTTGCGTATTGATATCGCGGAGAGCCTCAAACGCCATAAGCATTGCGACTTCTTCCACAAGTTCGCGAAACTCTTTGCTACCGGTACGTTCATCACGCATAATTGCAATTTTGTGTGTGATAAGAGGGTGATTGAAAATGGTTACGTTGTTCATAAAACACCTCACAATATTTACTTTTAACATAGTAACATTTCGGCGTTTTTTTTGCAAGCAAAATACGCATTGTTCGACATATTTTTTAAGGCATAGCGCAATAAAAAAAATTAGCAAAAAAACACGAATTTCGTCAAATTGATATTTTCAAAACCTTGATAACGTAAATTTATTGTGTTATAATATACACAGTATAGGTATTTTATCTAATTTATTTTCAGGGTTATATTATTAAAGAGGAGTTTGAAAAATGTTAGCAGCAGTTTCATCCAATGAAGTATGGCAGAAAATCGTCGATTTCTTTACCATCACGGTGAAAGACTTTTTCGTTGAATTATTGGCAGAAAATCCCCCGATTAAGTTCATATTGCTTGTTGCGGGCGCAGCGCTCGTACTCATCGGCTTAATCGTTATTATCGCGGTTTGTGTAAAGAAGAACAAGGCGAAGAAAGCGGCAAAGAAAGCGGCAAGACAAAGCGTCAAAGACGCAAAGAAAGCAAGTAAGAGTGGCAAAGTCGCAGCCGAAGAAAAACCCGCTGTGAAAGAAACGCCCGTCGTACCCGCGACACCCGCACCCGCGCCCGTTGCGGCAGCGGCACCCGTCGCGCCCGCGCCTTATATCGAGGACGAGAAGAAGTTCGACGCCGACGCTTTCGATGACGAGCTGCCTCCGTTTGAAGACAAAAAACCCGCTCCGCAGGAACAAATCGACATGTCGAAGTTTATCGCGGAAGACAAAGTTTATGCCCCCGTGGAAGAAGAAAAACCCGTCGCGCCCGCGCCCGTTCCCGCATACGTTCAGCCGGAAGAACCCGCGCCCGTCGAGGAAAAGCACTATATCGAGCCGGAAAACAACGACAACTTCGTTGACGACAGCTGGGGCAAGGCAAAAATAAATCTGAAACCCAAAAAAGCGCAGAAAGAAGAAACGACGGAAGAACCCGAAGTCGCCGCGGAAGAACCCGCTCCCGCAAAGAAAAAAGCGACGAAAAAGAAGGCGGAAGTAACGGAAGAAGCCGCACTCGCAAAGAAAGCCCCCGCAAAGAAAAAGGCGGCGGCAAAGGTTGAAGAACCCGTCGAGGAAAACGACGAAGCCGATAAACCCAAGGTCGTCGGCAAATATACGATCGAAGATACCGGCTATGCGTATCAGTTCCACCTTTACGCAAACAACGGGCAACTTCTGTACGAAAGCCGCGAATACGCAAGTCTGAACTCCTGCAAGGGCGGCATCGCGACCTTTAAGAAGAACGTCGCGGATTGCGAGTACCGCATCGACGTCGATAAGAACGGCGGCTACAAGTACATCTTCAAGAAGGGCAACAGCATTTACATCGGCGAAACGTACTCGACCGCAAAAGCGGCGGAACGCAGCGCGGAATCAGTGAAACGCTTTGCACAGGTTTCCGAAATCAGCGAATAAGTTTTTAATATAAAATAATAAAAGGGGTTATATCAATATGGCAAAAGAAGTAAAAAAAGCAGCAACAAAAGAGACCGCACCCAAGAAAGCCGCGGCGAAAGAACCTGCAAAAAAGGTCGCGACGAAAGAGCCCACAAAGAAAGCGGCAGTTAAGGAAGTCGCCCCCGCAGAAACCGCAGCAAAAGGCGTTGTCGGAAAATATCGTGTAGATTGCGTTTACGGCGATCTTTATCAGTTCTATCTTTATGCAAACAACGGTCAGCTTCTTTACGAAAGCCGCGAATATGCGTCGAAGAAATCGTGCCTGGAAGGCATCGAAACCTTCAAGAAAAATATGCAGGACGCAGCAACGACCGTTCGTGTGGATAAGGACAAAAACAACAGATATAAGTTCATTATCAAAAACCGCAACAGCATTTACGTCGGCGAAACTTACGACAATAAGAAACAAGCCGAAAGCAGCGCGGAATCGGTGAAACGCTTTGCAGTCGTATCGCAGGTCATCGAATAAGAAAAAACGAAATTACACACGGTGAAAACCGTGCGTTTTTTTATACGAAATTTGAGGCGGAAGAATATATCTTTGATATATTCTTTTTTTGCGTTTTTTTGCGCGGGAAACAATCGTCAAAAATATCTTTTTACAAATTGCGACAAAATGCGTATATTTCGTTGACAAATATACGCTATTTTCATATAATCATATTCAGTCGTATGGTTTAGTAATTGTAAACTTTTTTCTTAAAATTACAAAACCTTCTAATTTTTAGGTTTAGAAGTACTAAACAAACGGCGCGGAAACAGGAGGTTATATGGAAATCGGAACCAAACTGAAAAATCTGCGGCTTCGTTGCGGATTGACGCAGGAGGAACTTGCCGACAGGTGCGAACTCACAAAAGGCTACATAAGCCAACTTGAAAACGACCTGACCATGCCGACAATTTCCACCCTGAACGACCTTATGGTGGCACTCGGAAGCGACCTGAAAACCTTTTTCAGCGAAGACGAACCCGAACAAGTCGTGTTCACGAGCGACGACTTTTTTGAAAAGGAAGGCGACGGGCAAAAAATCGTATGGCTTGTGCCAAACAGTCAGAAGAACGAGATGGAGCCTGTTTATATCGAAATCGAGCCGAATACGACGCTTCAAAAAGATATGCCGCACGAGGGCGAAGAATTCGGATACGTCCTTGACGGCGAAATCGAAATCGTCATCGGCAACAACGTCTATAAGTGCAAAAAACGCAACAGCTTTTATTTTGTAAGCAACAAAGTACATTATATTAAAAATACAAAAAATACAACGGCTAAAATCATCTGGGTGTCAAGCCCGCCCACGTTTTAAGGAGAGTATATGTCATCTGCAAACATTATCGAAATCAAAAACGTATCCAAGGAATACGACGGCAAAGCAGTCGTCAAAAACGAAAGCATCGCGATAAAACGCGGCGAATTCGTGACAATTTTAGGACCTTCGGGCTGTGGCAAGACGACGACGCTTCGTATGATTGCCGGCTTTGAAAAACCGACCAGCGGACAAATCTTGTTCGACGGCGAAGATATTTCCAATCTGCCGCCGCATAAGCGCGCCGTAAACACGGTTTTCCAGAAATACGCGTTGTTCCCGCACCTTAACGTGTTCAACAACATCGCGTTCGGTCTGAAACTTAAAACCATTCCCGACGGCACAACGTACACCGACAGAAAGGGCAGGACTTTCGACAATATGAGAAAATATACGAAAGCCGAAATCGCCGAAAAAGTCAATCACGCGCTTAAAATGGTTGACCTTGAAGATTACGGTCACCGCGACGTGAACAGCCTTTCGGGCGGACAGCAACAGCGCGTCGCAATCGCAAGGGCAATCGTCAACGAGCCGAAGTTGTTGCTTCTTGACGAGCCGCTGGGCGCGCTTGACCTGAAAATGAGAAAGGATATGCAGATTGAACTGATGGATATGCATAAACGCCTTGGAATCACGTTCGTTTACGTCACGCACGATCAGGAAGAAGCGCTCACCATGAGCGACAAAATCATCGTTATGCGCGACGGCGAAGTGCAGCAAATCGGCACCCCGAAAAAGATTTACGACGAACCCGCAAACGCATTCGTCGCCGACTTTATCGGCGAAAGCAACATCATGTCGGGCATTATGATCGACGACTATAAATGCAGTTTCTTCGGCACCGAGTTCGAGTGCGTCGACAAAGGCTTCAAACCCAACGAACCCGTCGATATTATCGTGCGCCCCGAAGACATTTATATCACGAAGGGCAAAAACGTCGAAAAGGGACAACTCACCGCAAAAGTAACGTCCTGCGTGTTCAAGGGCGACCACTACGAAATCCTTTGCGAAAGCGACGGAAACGAATTGCAGATCGTTGAAAATACCGAGTGCGCCGTCGGCGAAGAAATCGGTATCTTCATTCCGAAAGAAGAAATACACATCATGCACAAAGCGCGCATTATCAACGAGTACGAAACCGAAATGGGCGACAACGGCATCGTTAAAATTTGCGAAGCCGACTTTGAAACGAAAAGCGACTTGCCCGCAGGAACGAAAGTTAAAGTGTCGATTCCGTTTGATAAAGTCGACGTTACCGACGACGAAGCCGACGGAACGGTCAGCGCGGACGTCGTGTCGAGCATTTACAAGGGAAGTTACTATCAGGTCATTTTACGCACCGATTTCGACTATGACTTCTTTGTCGACACTCAGGACGAATGGCTCAAAGGCGACCGCGTAGGTATCAATATTAAACCCGAAGACATTAAGGTGGAGGCAATTTAATGAAAGAGAAAATTAAAAATTTCAGATTTACGCGAAAAGCCTTTGCTTATCCGTATATGCTGTTTTTGCTGGTTTTCGTCGTTACGCCGCTTGTGCTGATTCTTGCCAACGCGTTTATTTACGACGGGAAATTCAGTTTCAAAAACTTTGCGATTTTCTTCACCGAAAAGTCAAGTCTGGTGGTGCTTGGAAACTCCATTCTCGTCGGACTTCTGACGACGATTATCTGCATAGTTCTGGGATATCCCGCGGCGTACTTCCTTGCGAAATACAGCGCAAGCAAGATTTTCGTATTGCTGTTTATCCTGCCCATGTGGGTAAACTTCCTGATAAGGACGCTTGCAACGAAAGCGATTTTCGTGTCGATGAACATTCCCCTTGGGATGGGGACGGTCGTGTTCGGCATGGTTTACAACTATCTGCCGTTTATGATACTTCCTTTGCACACGGTGCTTTCGAGCATTGATAAAAACTATATCGAGGCGGCGGAAGATCTCGGGGCAGACAAGTTCCAGGTTTTCGCAAAAACGATATTGCCGTTGTCGGTGCCGGGGATTTTAAGCGGAATCACGATGGTGTTCATTCCCACGATTTCGACGTTCGCGATAAGCCAGCTTTTGTCGGACAGCACGGTATTCTTGTTCGGCGACAGCATTCAGATGAAGTTCGATCAGGGCTTGTACGGCGTCGGCAGCGTTATGAGCCTTGTAATGATAATTCTCGTGCTTATTTCCAACTTTGTAATGAACAGGTTTTCAAAAACGTCTGCGACGGGAGGAAGAAACTTATGGTAAAGAAATTTTTTGCAAAAGCATATCTTTATTTACTTCTCGCGCTGCTGTACGCGCCGATAGTGCTGATTATCGTGTTTTCGTTTTTCAACACGTCGATTTTCTCTTTTGACAACGGGTTCAGTTTCGAGTCGTACAAGTCGATATTCGCGTCCGACAAAACGCCCGAACTGCTTGCCGCGCTTAAAAACACGCTGATTATCGCCGCCGTATCGAGCGTTGTATCGACGCTTATCGGCACGTTTTCGGCAATCGGCATTTATTGTTTGAAACCGCGTGCGAGAAAGGTTGTGGAAAACGTCAACCAACTGCCCATCATCAACAGCGAAATCGTTATGGCGGTGTCGCTTATGATATTCTTCGTAACGTTCTCGTTCCCAGCGGGATATTTCCGCCTTATCATCGGACACATCAGTTTCTGCACGCCGTACGTCATTCTTTCGGTTCTGCCGAAACTCCAAACGATGGACAACAACGTTTACGAAGCCGCTCTCGACCTTGGCGCAAACCCGTTCAAAGCGATGGTAAAAGTCATTCTGCCCATACTTGCGCCCAGCATTATGTCGGGATTTATGATGGCGTTCACGCTGTCGATGGACGACTTCATCATCACGCAAATCAACAAAGGCGCGGCAACGGGCATCAACACTCTTTCGACGTACATCTACGCCGACGCAAGGGTACAAGGGCTTTCGCCGTTCTGGTTTGCGATATTCAGCATTATCTTCATCGTGGTGCTTACGACCATTCTCGTCGTCAACGTCGTTAAGGTCAAAAAAGCCAAAGCTGACAAGAAAAAGGAGGTTAAAGCATGAACAAGAAAGCAATTAAAATCCTTATCGTGTCGGTTATTATCGCGGTTATCGTCGGCGGTACGATTGCAGGCATCGTCGTCGTGAACCTTGACAGGAAAAAAGAAAAACTTGTCGTATATAACTGGGCGGACTATATCGATCCCGCCAATATCACGCTTTTTGAAGAGTATTACAAGCAAAAAACAGGCAAGGAAATCGAGGTCGTTTACAGCACTTTCGACACAAACGAAACAATGATGACCGAAGTCACCAAGGGCGACAGCCAGATCGACCTCGTTTGCCCCAGCGAATACTCCATTCAGAAACTGAAAGAGAAAAACCTTTTGCAACCGCTCGATATGTCGGACGGCGACTACGAATTCATAAGTAACGTGTATCCCGCAATCCGCGACAGGGTAGAATCGATCTTCGGCGCGGAAATGAACGGATATTTCGTGCCGTATATGTGGGGCACGCTCGGCATAATGTACAACGTCGAAAAGGTCAGGAAAGAAGACCTCGAAGCCGGCTGGGGTATCCTTTGGAATAAGGCGAACAACCCGGAACTTGAAGGGAAAATCCTTGTGAAAGACAGTGTTCGCGACGTGTACGCCGCAACCGTTTGTTACCTCAAAGAAGAAGGAAAACTCGACGGAACCCCGTATGCCGCGCTTTCAATCGAACAACTTATCAACACCGTCGACAACACGCTTTTGAAAATGTGTGAAACCGTGCTTCTGGAACAAAGAAAGCATATCAAAGGCTACGAAGTCGATTTCGGCAAGGACGATATGATCAACAAAATCGCATACGTCGACCTTGCCTGGTCGGGCGACGCAATGTACGCAATCGAGGAAAGCTACAACCCCGACAAAACTTTCAAAAACCTTGCAACCGGCGAAGAAACAAATTACCTTCTGGACTACTTCGTCCCGACAATTGAAATCGACGGCGAAGAAAAAGAGTTCGGCAACGTCTGGTTTGACGGCTGGGCAATCCCGAAAACCGCGCAAAACGTCCCGGCGGCAAAGGAATTCATCAACTTTATGTGCCGTCCCGACGTCGCGATGCGTAATATGATGGAAATCGGCTATACCTGCTCCTTTGATCCCGATAAATATATTGCGGGCGAAGACGAATTCACAATCGAAGCCATCAACTGCCTTATCGAAAACGAGTACGTTTGGGAAATTACCGACGACGAAATTGCCGAAAATTATCCCGACGGCGACTGCATTATCAAGGAAATCGACGGCGTTAAGTACGACCTTACCGAGTTCTTCGGCGACCATAGAAGATACCCCGACTTTAAAAAATCGGAAGGCACTCTCGGCGTAATGCAGGACTTCGGCGCGCAAAACGACGCGGTCGTCAGTATGTGGGAAAGGGTAAAAGGCGGCGACGAATTCCCGTGGAAACTTATCGTCGCAATCGTTGCTTGCGTCGCGATTGTCGCAGGGGCGTTCGGGCTGTGCTTCCTGGTGCGCCACGTCAAATCGAAACGCCAACCGCATATCGACGCGGATTCCGAACAACAAACCGCTTAAAACAAAAATTGAAAAACCAAACGAAACCAAAAAACCGATTGCAAACGCAATCGGTTTTTTAATCTGTAATACCTAAAACTACAAAAGTATCTTGCGTGGGATACCGCATTGTAATGGCACAGAGTGCGTTGCACGGAAATAATATACATTATCCGCTGTTCTTGTTTTGGAAACTGCGTTTTTCAAAACAAGCGAAAAGGGAATAAGGATTAGCGGAGCGCAGGTTTCCTTATGGGAAAAACGGCACAAAAAAGGCATCTTCTTCAAGATGCCTTTGACTGTTGTTTGTCCCGTTTTCCAAAACGGCAATCTTTTCATTTGCCGTTTTGAGAGCGAAGCGACTTAGTACATATCGCCGCCCATCGGAGCTTGCGGCATCGCCGGAGCCGGTTCGGGCTTGTCGGCAACGATGACCTCGGTGGTGAGCAATGTAGACGATACGCTTGCTGCGTTTTGAAGTGCCGAGCGCGTGACTTTGGTCGGATCGAGAATACCTTTTTCGACCATATCGCAGAACTCGTTTTTAAGAGCGTCGTAACCGAAGTTTGCTTTCTTTGCGCGCAACACGTTATCTACGATAACGCCGCCGTCAACGCCTGCGTTTTCCGCGATTTGTTTAATGGGGGCGGTAAGGGCTTTCGCGATGATGAGCGCGCCCGTTTTTTCGTCGCCGCTGAAAGTATTTGCGTATGCGGTAACTTTGTCGCTGATGGACAGAAGGGCAATGCCGCCGCCGGGGACGATACCTTCTTCGACAGCCGCGCGGGTTGCCGCAAGAGCGTCTTCGATGCGGAGTTTTCTTTCTTTCATTTCGACTTCGGTTGCCGCGCCGACTCTGACGACTGCTACGCCGCCCGAAAGTTTTGCAAGGCGTTCTTGAAGTTTTTCTTTGTCGTAGTCGCTGGTGCTTTCCGCAATCTGGTGCTGGATTGCCGCAACGCGTTGTTTGATGAGAGCGGGATCGCCTGCGCCGTCAACGATGGTGGTGTTGTCTTTGTCGACCTGAATCATTTTCGCGCTGCCCAGCATATCGAGGGTTGCGTCCTTGATTTCGTAGCCGAGATCGGACGAAATGACGGTTGCGCCTGTCAGGATTGCGATATCTTCAAGCATTGCTTTGCGTCTGTCGCCGTAACCGGGGGCTTTGACCGCAACGCATTTGATTGCGCCTTTGAGTTTGTTCAGGACAAGGGCAGTAAGAGCCTCGCCTTCGACTTCTTCGGCGATGATGAACAAGCCGCGGCCTGATTTTACAACCTGTTCGAGAACGGGCAGCAAATCCTGGAACACGCTGATTTTCTTATCGGTGATAAGGATAAGCGGATCTTCAAGGACGGCGTCCATTTTGTCGGGGTTGGTCATCATATAGGGGGAAGCGTAACCGCGGTCGAACTGCATACCTTCGACGACGCTGAGTTCCGTCTTCATGGTTTTGCTTTCGTCGATGGTGATAACGCCGTCTTTGCCGACCTTTTCAAAAGCGTCGGAAAGCAGAGTGCCGATTTCTTCGTCGCCTGCCGACACGCTCGCAACCTGCGCGATAGCGGTTTTGCTTTCAATGGGTTTGCTGATTTTTTTGAGTTCTTCGACGGTATATTCGGTTGCTTTCGCGATACCTTTTTTCAGCACCATCGGGTTTGCGCCGGCGGCGATGTTTTTCATACCTTCGCGGATTATGGTCTGTGCGAGAAGGGCAGCCGTTGTGGTGCCGTCGCCCGCGACGTCGTTGGTTTTTACGGACACTTCTTTCACAAGTTGCGCGCCCATATTTTCAAAAGTGTCTTCGAGTTCGATTTCCTTGGCGATGGTTACGCCGTCGTTTGTGATGAGGGGTGCGCCGAACTTTTTGTCAAGAACGACGTTTCTGCCTTTCGGCCCCAAGGTGATTTTAACTGCGTCGGCAAGAGTGTCCACGCCCTTTTCAAGGGAGCGGCGCGCTTCTTCGCCGTATTTGAATTGTTTGCTCATATAAAAGCCTCCTTATTCGTTCACGATTGCGAGAATGTCGCTTTGGCGAAGGATGATAACTTCCTTGCCGTCGAGCTTGAACTCGCTTCCTGCGTATTTGCTGTACAAAACTTTATCGCCTACCTTGACTTGCATCGTGACTTCTTTGCCGTCGATAAGTCCGCCGGGACCGACCGCCACGACTTCTGCCATCTGGGGTTTTTCTTGTGCTGTGCCGGGAAGAAGGATGCCGCTTGCGGTCTTTTCTTCCGCTTCGATTGATTTAACGACAACTTTGTCAAACAAAGGTTTTATTGTCATATTTACCTCCGAAAATAATTGTTGAAAATTGATTTTGAAATTAGCACTCAAACGCCTTGATTGCTAATTCAATGGTAATTATACACGCAATATATCGCGATGTCAATAGTATTATGACAGAAAAAATTAAAAAATACCGCTAAAAAACGCGCATTTTCAAAAACGTCGTAAAGTCGCGCGTTACTAAGTAAAATACGGGCGCGCACGTATGCGCGCGATTTTGTTTACAACGGTCTGAAAAAGTGTTATTATTATCATATATTTATTTTCTTTCGAGGTCGCTATGATGGACAAATGGGATAAGAGATTTATGGAAATGGCAAACGTCGTTTCGACGTGGTCAAGTTGTTATAGAACCGGGCGTCAGGTCGGCGCGGTCATCACAAAAAACAAAAGAATCCTCACAACCGGCTACAACGGCGCGCCGGAAGGCATCAGAAGTTGCGTCGAAAAGGGCGAATGTATGAGGGATATCATGAAAATCCCGTCGGGCACCCGCGCGGAACTTTGCTACGCCGTTCATGCGGAACAGAATGCCATCTGTCAGGCGGCGAAACTCGGTATTTCACTGGAAGGCGCAACCCTTTATTGTACGCATCAGCCGTGCAGTATCTGCGCCAAAATCATCGTCAACAGCGGCATAAAACGTATCGTTTACCGCGAAGGATACCCGGACGAATTCGCAATGAAAATCCTGAGCGAAGCCGACATTCTTGTCGAAAGATACGAAGAATAATAAGTCAATTTTCAGGATATAAAGAATACCCTTAATTATAAGGGTGTTTTTTTATGGAAAAAATCGACAACGTAAATTATGACGATTATAAGTATAAATCGTATATCTGGAAGGAAGACGGGCGGCACAAAAAACCCGAAAAAAGAAAGAAAACAAAACCGCAAAAACCCGAAAAAAGGCGCGTCGTAAAAGCCGATAAGCAGGCGGTTTTCGTCGTTTGTACGATACTTTTGTGCTTCTCGCTTACGTTCGCTCTCGCAACCCTTTCCGGAAAAGGAAGCGTGATGAATTTCTTCCAAAAGAACAAAAACACCGACTGCGAAAGGTATTACGTCGTGTGCTCCGACGTGTTTTCGGACGAAAGCCTTGCAAGAATTTCCGCCGACGAAGCGCGCACGTCGGGCGGGGCGGGCTATATAATTTACGATGAAAAATACTATCTCGCGCTTGCGTGTTACAAAAGCCGCGACGACGCGGAAAAAGTCCGAAAAAGAATGGCGGGGAGCAGTTCCTGCATCTATGAAATCTGTGTCAAGGCGCCCGCGCTTTCCTGGTGCGACAACGGAAAAAAAGACGCTGTAAAAAGCGCGTTGAAATACTCGGATACGGCGTTTTCCCGCCTTTACGAAATCACGACTTCGTTTGACAAAGGAAGTATCGGCGAAACAGAAGTAAAAAACAGATTAAAATGTTTATTGAATGAAATCAATAAATTAAATGCCGATTTTGACAAAATTACAAAATCCGAAAATATGCCCGAATACATTAAAATCAAGGCGGAAATCAAGGCTGCCGCGGCTGTCGTCGGAAACGTCGCGAAGTCGGATTTTTCGGGCGCGACGCTTTCCGCGGCGTTAAGGTTTGCAACGATGAGCGTCGTATGCGGCTACAAAAATTTGGCGACGGAGTTGTAAACGGTTGCAAAATCCTATGTTTTAGTATATACTATATTTCACTAATGTAAAGGTGAACAAATGGCACACATTTCTTTGTACAGAAGATACCGTCCGACTTCTTTCGACGAGATCATCGGGCAGGGACATATCGTAAGGACGCTTGTCAATCAGATTAAAACGGACAACATTTCGCACGCATACCTTTTCACGGGGACTCGCGGCACGGGAAAAACCACCGTCGCGAGAATTTTTGCGCGCGCGATTAACTGCGAAAACCCCGTAAACGGCAATCCGTGCGGGAAATGCTCGGCTTGTGTCGAACTTCAAAAGCCCGGCAATATGGATATTCTGGAAATCGACGCCGCGTCCAACAGCACGGTGGACGAAATCCGCGACCTTCGCGAAAAGGTCAAGTATCCGCCCGTCATCGGAAAGTACAAAGTTTATATCATCGACGAAGTTCATATGCTTTCGACAAGCGCGTTCAACGCACTTCTGAAAACGCTGGAAGAGCCGCCGTCACACGCCGTGTTCATTCTTGCGACGACCGACGTCCACAAACTGCCGCAGACGATTTTGTCAAGGTGCATGCGCTTTGACTTCAAATTGCTTTCGGTGAAAGATATTTCGGACAATCTGAAACGCATTTTCGACGACATCGGCAAAAAGTATTCGGAAGAAGCGATAAACCTTATCGCAACTTCTGCCGAGGGCAGCGTGCGCGACAGTCTTTCGATTGCGGATATGTGCGCGTCGTATTCGGGCGACACGATAACGTACGACGACGTTCTGGAAGTTCTCGGCGCGTCCGATCCTCACATCGTTCTGGACCTTGTGCAGGCGGTGCTTTCGCACGAAGTCGCGCGTGCATTGTCTATCGTCGATAATTTGTCGAATTTCGGCAAAAACATCGCCGTTCTCAATAAGGACGTCGCAACGACGATAAGGAACGTCATTTACGTGAAAAACTGTAAAAATGCCGAGTCCGCCTTGAAACTCCCGAAAGATATTTACGAAAAACTGACGGCGATTTCGGAATCGTCCGGCAACGTCGACCTTCTGAACGCGCTCGATTTGTTCAACGGGCTTTCCGGCGAGTTAAGATACAGCACCCAACCCCGCATAATGTTTGAGGCGACGGTCGTAAGGGCTGCGCTTGAAAACGGCGAGGCGGAAATTGAAAAACGTCTGAAAAAACTGGAATCGGCAGTTTCGCAAGGCGCGGTAAACACCGCGTTTCAAAAAAAAAATGAGCTGAAAACAGATAATCCCGACGCGCTTTGGGACGCCTGCCGCACGGAAATCGTGGGGAAGGAAAGGTGCATGGCGCTGGGGATTGCGATGAATAAATACGTCGGGGTGGAAGAAAACGGGAACTTTTTCAAGGTGTCTTTCAAAACGAAGGCGGACGCGTCCGTCGTGAGTATCCCCGACAACCTTAAACTTATTGAATCAAAACTCGGCGCGCTTTCGGGCAAGCCGTATAAACTGACCGTAAAGGTCACCGACGACGACACGTCGGAAGACGTCCTGAAAAGGCTGAAAACGCTTTTCGGGGACGATTTCAAAATCACGAAATAACCGGAGGTATTTTTTATGGGCAAAGGCGGTTTTCCCGGCGGCGGATTCGGCGGCGGAAATATGCAACAAATTTTGAAACAGGCGCAAAAAATGCAAGCCGATATGCAGCGCGCTCAGGAAGAACTTAAAAATTCCGAAGTAACCGGCTCGGCGGCGGGCGGCATGGTTGAAATCACGATGACGGGCGACAAGGAAGTCACCGCCGTCAAAATCAAGCCCGAAGCGGTTGACCCCAGCGACATCGAAATGCTGGAAGACCTTATCGTCGCGTCCTTCAACGACGCCGTCAAAAAGGTTGACGAGTTGCAGGAAGAACTTATGGGACCGCTTGCAGGCGGTATGGGCGGTTTGTTCTGATGCCTTATATCGAGCCTCTTGCAAAACTTATTGCGGAATTCACGAAGTTCGAGGGCGTGGGCGAAAAGACGGCGGCAAGGTACGCTTATTCCATATTAAAGCGCAGCGACGGCGAAGTCGACGACCTTATCAACGCCTTACGCGACGTCAAACAAAAGGTGAAATTCTGTAAAATTTGCGGCAACTATACCGACGACGCCGACGACGTTTGCGAAATTTGTCGTACGCGCGACAAGTCGGTTATCTGCGTCGTGAAAGAGCCGAAAGATATTCAGGCTTTTGAAAAGGTAAAGTCTTTTAAGGGCGTTTATCACGTTTTGCACGGCGTAATCAGCCCCATCGAGCACGTCGGCCCCGACGATATCGACATAAAAGGGCTTTTAAAAAGGCTTGACGGCGTGAAAGAAGTCATCGTTGCGACCAATCCCGACGTCGAGGGCGAGGCAACCGCATTGTATATCGCGCGACTTATAAAGCCGCTGGGGATAAAGGTAACGCGCATCGCGCGCGGTCTTCCCGAAGGCAGCGTTATCGAGTACGCCGACGAAATGACCTTATCCACCGCGCTTCGCACCCGCGTGGAGTTATAATAATAGATTGATACAAGCAGTTTTTCGGTGAGAAAAAAATTTCTTGACATATCAAAACTTAGTAATTAAAATTATCCGTAAAGGAATTGTATTATGGCAAAAAAACAAGGCATATCGGAAGCGGTCATTAAACGTCTTCCGCGATATTACAGATACGTTAAACAGCTTGAACACGACGGCGTAAAACGCGTTTCCAGCTCGGAACTTGCGAAAAACCTGTGCGTTACGGCGTCGCAGGTCAGACAGGATTTTTCAAATTTCGGCGAATTCGGTCAGCAGGGCTACGGGTACAGCGTGGGGAAACTTCGCAGTGAAATCGCGTCGATTCTCGGGCTCGATCAGCAGCACAACATTATTATTATCGGTTGCGGCAACATCGGAAAAGCGCTTGCGAGATACGTCGGGTTTTCAGACGACGGTTTTTACGTCCGTGCAATGTTCGACGTTGATCCGACGGTCATTCAGAAAGTTCCCGCCGGCGTCGAAGTCCTGAACGTCAATAAACTTGCGGAATACATAAACACGCACCCCGTCGATATCGCGGCGATTTGCGTACAAAAGGAATACGCGCGCGAAGTTGCCGAAAACCTTGTGCGGCTCGGCGTGAATAAATTCTGGAATTTCGCCCCCGTCGATTTGTCGAACGTTGCGGAAGGCGTCGTGTGCGAAAACATCAATATGAGCGACAGTCTGTTCGTGCTGTCTTACAAGATTAACGAACAACAATAATCGTTGCATAATAACTTTCCTCCTGCGGATACTACTGCGGGAGGTTTTTTTATGCAATACACAGGAATCACAAGAAGAATCGACGAGCTGGGACGCGTGGTTATCCCGAAAGAAATCCGCCGTACGATGCGCCTTCGCGAGGGCGAAGAAATGGAAATTTTCGTTGACGAAAACAGCCTTATCCTGAAAAAATACTCGTGCGTAAAGGGAATACAAAAGTTTTCGGAAGAGATTGCGGAAAGTTTGTTTTCGTCGACGGGGGACACGTCGCTTGTGACCGACCTTGACAAAATCGTCGCGGCGGCGGGCTTTGACAAGACATTTTATTCAGACAAACTCTTATTGCAAAAAGTCGCGGATATTTTTCAGAAAAGGACGACGCGCACGGTGTTTTTGCCCGACGGATATGCGATAACCGGCGACGATACAAACGAATACAAAATGCAGATATTCGCGCCTGTCGTCGTCGCGGGCGACGTTACGGGCGGTGTTATTTTGCTGTCAAAATCCGAAAAAAACGTCGCCGAAAAAACCAAACTTGCCGAGTTTTCGGCAAAAATCTTGGCAAATTCACTGCAATGAAAAGGCGTACTATGGCGGGAAACGCCGCGCTGCTTTCGGTGTTTTCCATAATTGCAAAGGTAATAAGCGCGCTGTATCGCGTGCCGCTCACGTCTGTGCTCGGCGCGGAAGGAATGGGAATGTATCAGCTTGTGTTTTCCATTTACGCGCTGATACTTGCGCTGACTACGGGCGGAATCCCCGTTGCGGTGTCAAGGCTCACGAGCGAGAATAACGCGTTGAAAAAGGACAGCAGGATAGTCCTTAAAAACGCACTTTTAAGCGTTGTCGGGACTTCGGTCGTGCTTGCCGCTCTCCTGTGCGTTTTGTCGGGATACGTTTCGAGAATTCAAGGAAACGAAGGCGTGAAAAGCGGATATTACGTCATTGCGCCGGCGGTTGTTTTCGTCGGGGCGTTGTCGATGTTTCGCGGCTGGTTTCAGGGGAACAATGACGTGATTCCGACGGCGGTATCAGGGCTTTTCGAACAGGTTTTCAAACTTGCGTTTGGGCTGACTCTTGCAAAAATTCTGTCAAAGTACGGCGTGATTTACGGCGTAATCGGCGCACTGTCGGGAGTGATGATAAGCGAATTTGTCGCGCTTATTTATATTGTGATAACTTATTTTTCGCGCGGGAAGATTTACAAAATCAACGCGGCGGAAAGTTGCGACAAAGACGTGCGAAACGCCATTCTGAAAACGTCTGTCGTTTTTGCGATTGCGGGCTTTATCATACCGTTTTCGCAGTTTATCGACGGAATTTTAATCGTAAACATATTAAAAGCGTCGGGAGAGTCGATTTCTCTTGCGACGGCGAAGTACGGTTTGTATTCGGGCACGGTAATGAGCGTCGTGAATATGCCCGTCGTTTTAAGCGTTTCGTTGTCGGTTGCGATCGTGCCGGTTATCGCGTCGGCGACGGCAAAACGGGACGTCGACGAAATCAGGAAAAAAGGAGCGACCGCCGTGAAACTCGCATTTGTGATTTCGACGTTTGCCGCGGTTATGATGTTTGCGTTTTCCGACAAAATTATTGCGGTTTTATATCCGCGTCTTAATCGCGCGGAAACACAAACGGCGGTGCGGCTTTTAAGGATTATTTCGTTCACCGTGCCGATGGGCGCGCTTCGTGAAATTTACGCAAGTATGATAATGGCGATTGACAAAACAAAAAAAATCATCGTCAACAATTCCTTTTCGGTCGCGCTGAAAATTGCGGTTACGGCGATATGCCTTCAATACTTCAACGTGTACGGCGCGGGATACGGTATGATTGCGTTTTCGGCGGTCGGCGTAATCTTAAACGCGCGCGATTTTTATATTCTCTCGGGAAAAAATCTTAAACTCGTGAAAAACGTTAGTACAATCGCGGCAATAAATGTTATAATGTTTTTACTTGCGTGGGCTTTTGATATTTATATCAAAAATCCGATTTTGTCGCTTGCGACAGGTTTTGTCGTCGCGTCGTTTGCGTACGTTGTCGCGGCGGCGTTTTCAGGCGTCTTTGACGGGGACGAACTTTCGGGCGTGCCGTTTTCAAAGGCGTATTACAAATTATCGCAAAAACTACGATTCTGGGAGAGTTGAATGATTACCGTAATTGGACTCGGGCTTTATAAGGACGATTTGAGTTTCCGCGCCGAAAAGTTTCTGAAAAAGGCAAAAAACATTTACGTCAAAACGGCAAAAACGCCGACGTACGATTTTTTTGAAAAAAACGGAATATCCGCAAAATCTTTCGACGACGCATACGACGCTGCGGAAGATTTTTCCGAACTTGACGAAAAAATCATAAATACGCTTTTGTCGGAAAACGAAAAAGGCGACGTTGCGTTTTGCGTGAACGGCGGCGGTTTCGACGACGGCACGGTGCAAAAGCTGAAAAAACAAACGAACGATATTGAAATTATCGCGGGCGTGAGTTTTGCGGCGGATTTTGCCGGTGTTTGTCCCGACACGTCGGTGATGAGTTACAGCGCGTACGACGTTGCGTCCGACGTTTCGTTCATGCCGGACAAGCGGCATACCGTCGTCGTGAGAGAAATCGACAACAGACTTCTTGCGGGCGACGTAAAAATCAAACTATCCGACGTTTACGGCGACGAAAAACTCGTTTATCTGATAAATAGTGTCAAAAAGACAGATAATTTGACATACATACCTCTTGCCGAAATCGACCACGGCAAGAATTTTTCGTATATAACGACTTTGGTGATTCCGCCCGATGATTTGTTGTCGGCAAAACGACACGATTCCCACGACCTTATCGAAATCATGGCAACGCTGTTGTCCGAAAACGGCTGTCCGTGGGACAGGGCGCAAACGCACGAAAGCATAAGGATAAATCTCATCGAGGAAGCGTACGAACTTATCGACGCAATCGACAGAAACGACCTTGACGGCATGATCGAAGAAACGGGCGACGTATTGTTGCAGGCAGTTTTCCACGCAATGATCGGAAACGCCGACGGCGAATATAATTTCAACGACGTCGTAAGCGGACTTTGCCATAAACTTATCACCCGACACACTCATATTTTCGGGCAGAACAAAGCGACGAACGCCGAAGACGCGCTGAATTACTGGAACGCGGCGAAAGCCGTCGAAAAGGAATATACGAGTTTCGGCGACAAGATGGACAAAATCCCCAAAAATCTGCCTGCGCTTTTGTACGCTTATAAAATCCAGAAAGTCGCGGTGAAATGCGGGTTCGACTGGCCCGACATCGACGGCACTTACGATAAACTCAACGAAGAAATCCGCGAGTTCAAAGAAGCGGACGGCGACGACGCCGTAATGGAAGCGGGCGATCTGCTGTTTTCTGCGATAAACCCGATGCGCTGGCGGCATATCGAGCCGGAAACCGCACTTAAAGAGGCGTGCGACAAATTCGTGAAACGCTTTAAGTATATGGAAAGCGAAATACTGAAAGACGGAAAGGATTTGGGGAACGCCGAAATCCTGGACGAATACTGGAACAAGGCAAAGAAAATCTACAAATGAAAATCGGAAACGTACAACTTAAAAACGATTTGATTCTCGCGCCGATGGCGAATTATACCGACGCCGGCATGCGTTATCTTGCCTCGGTTTACGGCGTAGGGCTTACGGTAACGGAAATGGTGTCGGCAAAGGGGCTTTGCTTCAATAATCCCAACACCGCCGCGCTTCTGGAAACCCGCGAAAGGGGAAATTGTCCCGTCGCCGTGCAGCTTTTCGGCGCGGATCCCGAATACATAAAAAAAGCGGTGGAACACCCCCTTCTCAAAGACTTTGACATAATCGACATAAATATGGGTTGTCCCGTCGCGAAAGTCGTGAAAAACGGCGAAGGCAGCGCGCTTTTAAGAAATCCCGACCTTGTTTACAAAGTGGTGAAAGCGGCGGTATCCGCAACAAATCGTCCCGTAACCGTGAAAATCAGAGCGGGCTTTGAAAAGGACGAAATCACCGCGCCCGAAATCGCAAAGGTCATCGAGGAAGCGGGCGGCGCGGCGGTTGCCGTACACGCAAGGACAAGGGAACAGTTTTATTCCGGAAATGCCGACTGGAACGTCATAAAAAAAGTGAAAGAAAGCGTTGGTATTCCCGTTGTCGGAAACGGCGACGTGGAAAAGCGCGACGATTATTTAAGAATGAAAGAAACGACGGGTTGCGACGGCGTAATGGTTGGTCGCGCCGCACTCGGAATGCCGTTTATATTTGCAAAACTGCAAGATAAAGAATACGAATTTGACGTTAAAGCCGCGATTATGAAACATATCGAAATTCTGGGCGAGTATCTGCCCGAACGCACGGCGATAAATCAGATGAAGGCGCAACTGTGTTTTTACGCCAAAAACACCCGCCACGCAAAGGACGTCCGCCGCGCTATTTCGGAGCTTAAAACCCGCGACGATTTAATGAGAATTATCGACGAATTTTTTTAAGGAAAATACATTATGAACATTGTTTTGGTTGAACCGGAAATCCCGCAGAATACGGGCAACATAGTAAGGACGTGCGCCGCGACGCACACGGTTTTGCATCTTATCGAGCCGCTCGGATTCGAACTTTCGGACAAGTACTTAAAACGCGCGGGGCTTGACTATTGGAGCGACTGCGAGTTGCACGTATACAAAAACCTCGGGGAGTTTCTCGACAAAAATCCCGGCAAGTATTATTTCGCGTCGACAAAGGCGAAACACCGCTATGACGAGGTGAATTTCGAGGACGACGCATACATCTTTTTCGGAAAGGAAACGAAAGGTCTTCCCGAAGAACTTCTGCACGACAATTACGACCGCGCGATACGAATCCCGATGGGGCAGAACATAAGAAGTCTGAACCTGTCGAACAGCGTTGCTATCGTGTTGTACGAGGCGCTCCGTCAGCACGACTTCAAAGGGCTGCAAGAACAAGGACACCTTACGAAATACGACGACAAATAAGGCGGGCGCGCGGCGCACGGCAAATAAAGCGGGCGCGCGGCGAAAATCAAACAAAGTATTTATAAGTAATTGCAATAAAACTTTTATTGTGTTATCATATTACTGCCTTAAAAATTTGGGGCTTAAAACGAAAATAAAATCAGGAGATATTCTATGAACAAAAAGACAATCACCGATATTGACGTAAAAGGCAAAAAATGTCTCGTTCGCGTTGACTTCAACGTTCCTATGAAAGACGGCGTTATCACCGACGAAAACCGCATCATCGGCGCGCTTCCCACCATTAAATATCTGATGGAACACGGCGCGAAAGTCGTGCTTTGCTCGCACATGGGCAAACCCCACAACGTGTTTGACGACAAAATCAAACTCAATAAAAAGGAAAAGGCGAAAATCGAGGCTTTACCCGAAGAAGAACGCGCTGCGGCAACCGCCGAAGCAATCGAAAAGGCGAAAAAAGACGTCAAAAAGTTCAGTCTTGCTCCCGTTGCGGCGCGCCTGAACGAACTTCTTGACAACAAGGTAACGTTTGCAACCGACGTCATCGGCCCGGACGCGAAAGAAAAAGTCGCGGCTTTAAAGGACGGCGAATGCGTACTTCTTGAAAACCTGCGTTTCCACGCCGGCGAAGAAGGCAGGGACGAAAACTTCTGCAAGGCTCTTGCCGAATATGCGGACGTTTACGTCAACGACGCTTTCGGTACGGCGCATCGTTCGCACGCGTCGACCGCCGCTATCGTCGAATACGGTTTTGTAAAGACGGCTGTTTGCGGTTTCCTTATCGAAAAAGAACTGTCTGTCATGGCGGACAGTCTTGAACATCCCGTACACCCGTTCATCGCAATACTCGGCGGCGCGAAAATCGCCGACAAACTTAACGTAATCAACAACCTGCTTGACAAATGCGACGCTCTTATCATCGGCGGCGGCATGGCCTATACCTTCCTGAAAGCGCAGGGCGGCAAAGAAGGTTTGTCTTTGGTCGACGACGAAAAACTCGAATATTGCGAAAATATGCTTGACAAAGCGGAAATCCTCGGCAAAGAAATTTATCTTCCCGTCGACAGCGCAATCGTTTCGGCGTTCCCCGATCCCATCGACGCACCCGTAACGGTCGAATACGTTGACAGCAAGAGCATTCCCGACGACAAAATGGGGCTCGATATCGGCGTTAAAACGCAGGAACTTTTCGCAAACGTCATCAAAGGCGCAAAGACGGTCATCTGGAACGGACCTATGGGCGTTTTTGAAAACCCGACTCTTGCAAAAGGCACGTACGCGGTTGCGGAAGCGCTTGCGTCGCTTCACGGCACCGGCGCAACCACCATCATCGGCGGCGGCGACAGCGCGGCGGCTGTACAACAACTTGGCTTTGCGGACAAAATGACGCACATTTCAACGGGCGGCGGCGCGTCGCTTGAACTGTTTGAAGGCAAAGTGCTTCCCGGCATCGCCTGCCTTAACGACAAAGACTGAAATCACAACGACTTAATCTTATAAAGGAGAATTTATTATGCGTAAACCTATTATCGCAGGTAACTGGAAAATGAACAATACTATCGCCGAGACGAAAGCTCTCGTGACCGAACTTATTCCTTTGGTCAAAGACGCGAAAGCCGACGTCGTAATCTGCACGCCTTACACCGACCTCGCTACCGCGGTCGAAATGACGCGCGGCACGAACATTCACGTCGGCGCGGAAAACGTACACTGGGCAGAGAAAGGCGCGTTCACGGGCGAAGTTTCGGCGAATATGCTTGTAGAACTCGGCGTGGAATACGTCATCATCGGACACAGTGAACGCCGTCAGTATTTCGGCGAGACCGATCAGACCGTCAACGCACGCGTTAAGGCGGCACTTTCCAAGGGGCTGAAACCCATTATCTGCGTCGGCGAACTTCTGGAAGAGCGCGAAGCGGACAAAACCGAAGAAGTCGTTGTCCGTCAGACCACCGAGGCTTTCAAGGATATCGACAAATCCGAACTTGAAAACATCGTCATCGCATACGAACCCGTATGGGCAATCGGCACCGGCAAAACCGCAACCGCCGACGACGCGAACGCAACCATCAAGGTTATCCGCGACACAATGGCGAACCTTTATTGCAGAAACTGCGCCGACAACAAAGTACGCATTCAGTACGGCGGCAGCATGAACACCAAAAACGTCGACGAACTTATGGCAATGCCCGAAATCGACGGCGGTCTTATCGGCGGTGCGTCGCTCAAAGCGCAAGACTTTGCACGCGTCGTAAATTTTGAGGAAAAATAATGTCAAGACAAGTCGTATTGGTCGTAATGGACGGCGTGGGCAAATCCACGACGGGACTCGGCGACGCCGTTACCGCGGCGCATACCCCGACTCTCGATAAACTCCTTGCAACCTGCAAAAACGTTTATATCAAAGCGCACGGCACGGCAGTCGGTCTTCCTTCCGACGAGGATATGGGCAACAGCGAAGTTGGGCACAACGCACTCGGTTGCGGACAGGTCTATTCGCAGGGCGCAAAACTTGTGGAAGAAGCCATCGAAAGCGGCGAAATTTTCAATTCGTCCGCGTGGCAGGAACTCAAAAACAACTGCGTGGCACACGGCAGCGCAATGCATTTTCTGGGGCTTTTGTCCGACGGTAACGTACACAGCAACATAAATCACCTTATCGCGCTTATCAAGGGCGCGAAAAGGGACGGCATCAAAAAAGTATTCGTACACGTCCTGCTTGACGGGCGCGACGTTCCCGCAACGAGCGCGCTTCAATACGTCGATATGCTTGAAAACGCGATGGCGGAAATGAACGACGATAGTTTCACGGCAAAAATCGCGTCGGGCGGCGGACGTATGACGATTACGATGGACAGATATTTCGCAAACTGGGATATGGTAAAACGCGGCTTTTATACCCACGTTTACGGCGAAGGTCGCGGATTTCAAACGGCAACCGCCGCAATCGAAACGTTCCGCGCCGAAACCCCCGGCATCATTGACCAGGATTTACCCGCGTTCGTCGTCGTCAAAGACGGAAAACCCGTCGGCGCGATGCACGACAACGACAGCGTGATTCTGTTCAACTTCCGCGGCGACCGCGCAATCGAAATTTCGATGGCTTTCGACGATAAGGAATTTTCGGGATTCGACCGCGGCAATATGCCAAAGGTGATGTATGCCGGTATGTTGCAGTACGACGGCGATATGCACCTTCCCAAACGTTTCCTTGTCGAGCCGCCAAAGATTAAGTATACTTTGTCCGAATATCTCGTGAACAAGGGCGTCAACGAATACGCCGTGTCCGAAACGCAAAAGTACGGTCACGTCACGTATTTCTGGAACGGCAACCGCAGCGAAAAATTCAGCGAAACGCTTGAAACGTGGGAAGAAGTACCTTCCGATATCGTGCCTTTCGACCAGCGTCCCTGGATGAAATCGGCGGAAGTCACCGATAAGGTCATCGAGGCGATTGAAAGCAAAAAGTACGGCTTCATTCGTTGCAATTATCCCAACGGCGATATGGTCGGACACACCGGCAATATGGACGCGACGATAATCGGCGTGGAGGCTGTTGACCTTGCGCTTGCAAGACTTATCCCCGTTGTCGAAAAGGAAAACGCGATTCTTGTCGTAACGGCAGACCACGGCAACGCCGACGAAATGCTTGAAAAGAACAAAAAGGGCGTCGTGTCCGTTCGTACGGCGCACAGCCTGAATCCCGTTCCGTTCATAATTTTCAATGCCGACGTCGAAATCGCAGACGGCAAATTCGGATTGTCCAACGTTGCGGCAACCGTTGCGAAACTTATGGGATTCGCTCCCGATCCGCATTGGGACGCACCTATTATCAAATAAGGTTATTTATTAAAAGTCCCCCCGAAAAACCGCGGGGGGACTTTTTTATGCCGTATAAAAAACATAAAAATTGTTCTAAATTTCGGCAATAACAATACAAACAAGGGCAAGATGTCGCGTTTATTGCGCCGTAATTGCGATATTATGACGTCTTTTGTCCAAATATGGTGAGTATATCAATATATATATTTGACTTAAAAAATATAAGGGGTATAATGGGAATTATTATGAAGAAAGCCAACAGAAACAAAACGCTTAAACTTGCTTTTATCGGTATCATGTGCGCGCTCACGACGGTTGTTACGTGGGTGCTTCCCATCCCCATGCCCGCAACGGAAGGGTATATCAACTTCGGCGACGCCGTTATCTTTCTGACCGCGCTTTTTGCCGGCCCCGTGCCTGCGATGGTTGTCGGCGGCATCGGCAGTATGCTTGCGGACGTCATAGGCGGATATATGCACTGGGCGGGGTTTACGCTGCTCATAAAGGGACTTGAAGGTCTGATTTGCGGACTTATCGTGAAAAAGCTCAACAAAAAAGACAAGTTCTATATCGACATTCTCGGGCTTGTCGCGGCAGGCGTATGGATGGTTGTCGGCTACTATTTCGCAGGCGCGATTTTGTACGGTTGGGCGGGCTCGCTTGAAAGTTTGCCCGGCAACTGCATTCAGGGAGGCGTGTCGATTGTCGTCGCGTACATGCTGTACGCAATCCTTAAAAGAATGTACGCGGTGCAAGGTTTCATCGAAAGACTCAACGAGCCGATGTTCGTTAAAAAGCACGGCGAAGCGACGGATGACAACGAGCAACCCGAAAGCATTGTCGATACCGGAAATACCGATGAAAACAATGCGGAGCAACCCGACGCCAAGTCGGACAATCCGTCGGACAAATAAGAAACAAAAAATAACCGTCCTTTTTCAGGGACGGTTTTTTTAACCCGAATTTCGGACTGTGAGTTATTTATTATTTTAATTAAAGTAAAGCAAAATTTTGCATATATGTTGATTTTTATATATTAGTATGATAAAATTTACTCAGTAGCGTTAAGTCGCGAAAAATCTTTTTAGGTGGACTATTTATGAGAGATAACACGCTTATCAAATACCTCAAACTTGCTGAAAGAATCGACGCTTCCGACATTCACATCAAGTCCGGCAAATGTGCAATCGCAAGGGTTTCCGGGACGCTGAAACAAATCGACGATACGGTTCTCACAAAAGAGCAAGTTTTTTCTTTTATTCAGGACATTCTTACCGAAAAACAAATGACCGAATTCGACCTGTATTCCGACGTGGACAGTTCTTTTTCCGTCGGCGACAGAAGGTTCAGGTGCAACGTATATCGCGACTTCAACGGATTTTCGATATCCATTCGTCGCATAATCAATGAAATCGGCGACTTCCGCTCGCTGGGCATTCCCGAGGTTCTGAAAAATCTTGCGGTCAAAAAAAGCGGACTCATTCTTGTTACGGGACCTACGGGCAGCGGTAAAACGACAACGCTCGCAAGCATCGTCAATTATCTCAACCGCGTCATTACGGCGCACATCATCACAATCGAAGACCCTATCGAATATACTTATACGTCCAACCGTTGCGTGATCACGCAAAGGGAAATCGGGCGCGACGCAAGCGATTATCCGCGCGCACTCCGCGCCTCGCTTCGTCAGGACCCCGACGTAATTATGCTGGGCGAAATGCGCGACCTTGAAAGTATCCGCACCGCGCTCACCGCCGCAGAAACGGGACACCTTGTTTTGTCAACCCTGCATACGACGGGTGCGTGCAACTCGATTGACCGTATCATCGACGTGTTCCCCGCGGATCAGCAACAACAAATCCGCGTGCAGCTTTCAATGGTGCTTCTCGGCGTAGTGTCGCAACAGCTTGTCCCCAACGTGAAGGGCGGAAGGTCGCTTGCAACCGAAGTTATGATTTGCAACGGCGCAATTAAGAATATTATCCGCGAAGGGAAAAACTACCAACTTCAAAACACAATGATGACAAGCCGCAACGCCGGTATGTACAGTATGGAACAGTGCCTTGAAGCAATGTACCGTCAGGGTATCATCAGCGCGGAAAATTATCAGCTTTATACCCCCGCAAGCGCGGCAACCAATGTCAGATAATACAGGGCGTCGCCCTTAAAAAGGATAAATAAGGATAAATTATGGGATTTGATTCAATAAGAGAAAACAAACGCGAAAGCGCAACCTTTATGGCAGGGCATATCGAGAAAGTCATCAAAACTTTCGGAAAACGCTCGGCGGGAAGCGAAGGCGAGAAAAAAGCCGCCGAATATATGGGCGAACTTCTGAAACCTTATGCCGACGACATCAGGCTTGAACCGTTTCCCGTGTATCCCGCCGCGTTCATGGGCTGGATATACATCAGCGTGTCGCTGTATCTTATCGCGCTTGCGGCGTACTTTTTCCAACCCGTCGCGTCGCTGGTGCTTTTCGTCGTCGCGACCGCGCTTATGGTTGGCGAATTCGTAATGTACAAGCAGGTTGTCGACAAACTTTTCGTCAAAAAGACTTCGCACAATCTTTACGCCGTCAAACACCCGACGGGCGAAGTCCATCGCCGCATTATTTTCAGCGGACACGTTGACGCCGCGCACGAGTGGACTTTCAACTATCACCTTGGCGGAAAGGGCTATATCGCCCACGTCATCACGAGTTTTATCGGCGTGTTTTATTTCTTCATCGCGATTATTCTTTGCATTGCGAACAAATATTCAGAGACGCCGTTTCTCGCGGCAAACGTCGCAAATATTCTGGGATACGTTTGTCTTGCGTTCGTTCCGCTTTGGATTGCAATGTACTTTATGTGGAACGAGAAAATCGTCGTCGACGGCGCAAACGACGACCTTACGGGTTGCTTTATGAGCATTGCCGTCTTAAAGGCGTTGAAAGATCAGAACGTAAACCTTGAAAATACCGAGGTCGGCGTGCTTATCACGGGCAGTGAAGAAGCGGGGCTTCGCGGCGCAAAGGCGTTTGCAAAATCGCACGCAAAGGAATTTGACGACGTCGAAACGCTGATTTTTGCAATCGACACTATCCGCGACGCAAAGTTTTTGGGCGTCAACGTCAACGACCTTAACAATACCGTGCCGTCCGATCCGCACGCAATCGACTTGTTCTTCAACGCCGGTGCGGAACTTGGAATTCCCGTGCAGAAAATCGGCGTACCGTTCGGAGCGACCGACAGCGCGGCGTTCAATCAGGGCGGTATGAAAGCCGTCGGCATCACCGCAATGAACCATAACCTTGAAGATTATTATCACACCCGCAAGGACACCTTTGACAATCTTGACGAAGAAAGTCTTGCGACGTGTTTCGAGGTGGCTGTTAAGGCGTTGGAAAACTTTGATTCAGGTCTGTAACACGCAAGAAAAAGCGGAATACGTTACATAGTTCCTAAGTAATCAGTGTTTAGTATAAATTATAAGAGGTGAATTATGAGTACGCAAATCGAAGTAAAAGAGCCGATTAAACTTTTGAATAAAGACGGCTCGCTGACTCAGCCCGGCTGGGCAAAACGCAATATTATCGAGTACAACCGCGAAGACATCAGAGCGTCGAAATGGACGGTGAAAGAGTGGGACTTTTATCAGGTCGGTTGCAAAGATTTCATCGTGCAGCTTAACTTTTTCAATATTTCGCTGGCGTCTGCCGCGACAATCGGTTACGTCAACCTGAAAACCGGCGAAGTCGTCAACGACATGATTCTGGACCTTGCGACGGCAAACAAATTCCCCGTCAACAGGAACGGCGAAGAGCCGTATACGTTTGAACGTAAAAAGGGCAAAAAGGTTTTAAGGTTCGAGGTTACCAAGGAAAAACGTCACCTTTACTGGAAGAGCCCGAAAATCGAGTGTGACTTTTGGGCGGACAACTACACGGGCGAGAGCATCGTCATTATGAATCCGTTTGAAAAGCACGCAAATCACTTCTTCTTTACCGAAAAAATCAACTGCATGCCCACGCGCGGATTTGTGAAAATCGGCAGCGAAGTCATCGACGGCAACCGCGACGATTTGTTCACGGTGCTTGACTGGGGACGCGGCGTATGGGATCATAAAAACTACTGGTTCTGGGGCAACGGCACGACGTATATCGACGGCAAGTTGTTCGGCTTTGAAATCACCTGGGGCATCGGCGCGCCCGAAAAAGGACGCGAAACCGCGCTCATGTACGACGGCAAGTGCCATAAACTCGGCGAAGTATATCTTGAATATCAGCCCGACAAACGCTGGATGGATCCGTGGAAATTCCACGAAGAAAACGGCAGGTTTGAGTTGACGATGACGCCGTTTTACGACAATCACAACGGCGTAATGCTTCCCAATGTCGGAATGCTTACTCATCAGGTGCACGGGCTTTGGAACGGCACGGTTACGCTTGACGACGGCACGGTGCTTGAAATCAAAGATATGTACGCATTCTGCGAAAAAGTTTACAATAAGTGGTAATAATTTAATATGCCGAAAGCGACAGCGTTTTTGCTGTCGCTTTTTAGGCTTAGGAAAGTATGGTTAAATGGAAGGGCGCACTGTTTATAATCGTGACGGTAATCGTCGCGCTTTTGTTATCCGTCGGCGCGGACGTGCTTTACGGATACGTCGCCACGACCAAAATCGAGCCGCCGACCGTCGCGCACGCAAACTTTGAATATAAGGCGGAAAACGAGTATCTCGGCAACAAGATATACGACGAAGACGGCGTGTTGAAATCTGCTTTCGACGTAAGGAAGATTTTGTCGCTGTCGGCAGAAGACGACCTTGAAGTATCGATAAACGGCATTTCAAGCGGCGATTTTGTCGATTTTGCGGATGTGGACGCGTCGGAAGTCACGATAAGCGTGAACGGAAGAAACGTGAGGCTCGTCGATGGCGTCAACGTGAGAAGCGCGGCGGATTTTTTGTATGACAAAAGCAAGTATTCTTATTTGTCGAACAACCTTGTGCTGCAAAACGATATTGACCTGAATTTGCTTCCCGAAGAATCGAGGGAAGTCACTTTCAAAATGAAGCGCGATATTTTTGGCAACGGCAAAAGCATAATTTCGGCAAAACGGACGGGTGAAAAAGCCAGGTACTTCGGCGTAAGCATAAGGTTTATCGGATACGGGCAGAACGTTGTCGACACGCGCTTTTCGGGAAAGACGGTAAGTGCCGGCGAAGAAGTCGTACTTGACGATTTTTTGTACTGCGGCATACCCGTCGAGATCGGCAACGGCAAAAAAAGCGACGCGAAATTTGTCGAAAAAACAAAAGCGACTTTCACGAATTGCGTGTTTGAAAATTCTTATCGCAACGTGGCGATCAGTCGCTCCGACGTCGAATTCGTGAGATGCGTTTTCAACAACGCCGCCGAAGCGAACGTGTCGCTCAAAACCACGACGGGCAACAATTCGACGCTGACGTTCAAAGATTCCGTCATTGCAAACTCCAACGTTTCCGGCATTATGAACTGGTGCGACGAAATCGTGGAAGAATCGTCATATTGCACGATAAATATTCTCAACACAAAATTTTATTGCTGGAAATCGTCCGACAGCGCGCGCGTTATGGTGGAAGACGGCAACGGCGACTTTTACAAAACCGTAAACTCGGTTTTTCAGGCGGTAATTAATAACGGTAATGCCAAGAAAAATCTTGTCGAATGCAACGGAAAATACTACTTTTCGTCGTCGATTTTCGTGATTTGCTCAAAAAGCGGCGGGAAAAACACGGCGAAACTCAACGGGCTTTACGAAAACCACCTGCAAAAAATCACGGTACCCGAAAACAGCATCGTTTCGGCGTTTTTGTCGGTTGCGAATGTTTACGGATACGCCGACGCTTCGTTCATTGCGCCCGACGAAAAACCGCAATATCGTCATTGACGCAAAAATTTGCGTCTTTTTTTAACGTCGCTTTCAAAACAGCCCCTTAAAACTTGCGGAAAAATTAAAAATATTATATACTTACATTTGTTAAAATTTACGAGGTGCTTAAATTGAATAATCAAACGGTTCTCGTCCTCGATTTTGGGGGACAATATAAGGAATTGATTGCCCGCAGTATCAGGGACGCAAAAGTGTATTCTCTTGTGAAATCGGGCAGCATCAGCGCGGAAGAAGTCAGAAAAATCAACCCCATCGGCATTATTCTGACCGGCGGGCCGAACAGCGTTTACGGCGAAAGCGCGCAGGATTTCGACGCGGAAATTTTGTCGCTCGGCGTGCCTGTCCTTGGCATTTGCTACGGTATGCAACTTATGTGCCATACCTTAAAGGGCAAGGTTGTCAGTTGCAAGACAAGCGAATTCGGCGTGACGAAAGCAAACCTTGACGCGAAGGCGGAAATTTTCGACGGCGTGAGCGCGACCACCAAAGTATTGATGAGCCACAGCGACCGCGTGGAAACCGTGCCGGAAGGGTTCAAAGTCATCGGACACACGGCAAAATGCCCGATTTGCGCCTTTGAAAATCCCGAAAAGAAATTGTACGGCGTACAATTCCATCCCGAGGTCGAGCTTTCGGTCGAAGGACAAAAGGTGTTGCAAAACTTCCTTTTCAAAATCTGCAAAGCGAACGCCGACTACGACCTTGGCGATTATATCGAAAGAAAAATCAAGGAAGTACGCGAAACCGTCGGTACCGACACCGTGATTCTGGGGCTTTCGGGCGGCGTTGACAGCAGCGTTGCCGCAACCCTTTTAAGCCGCGCAATCGGCAAGCAACTCATTTGCATTTTCGTCGATCACGGATTTATGCGTCAGGACGAAGGCGACGAAATCGAAAGCATTTTCTCAAAGATGGATTTGCATTTCGTGCGCGTCGACGCGGAAGCAAGATTTTTGAAAAAGCTGGAAGGAGTTACCGATCCGGAACGCAAGCGTAAAATCATCGGCGCGGAATTCGCTCACGTGTTTGAAGAAGAAGCGAGAAAGTTTGAAAACGCGCGTTATCTTGCACAAGGCACGATATATCCCGACATTATCGAGTCGGGCGGAAAGCACAATGCGGTCATAAAATCGCACCACAACGTCGGCGGACTTCCCGAAAAACTCAATTTCAAGGGCGTTGTCGAGCCGCTTAACGGACTATTCAAAAACGAAGTCCGTATCGTTGGCAAGAAATTGGGGCTTCCCGACTTCCTTATCAACCGTCAGCCGTTCCCGGGCCCCGGACTTGCCGTCAGGGTAATGGGTGAGGTCACCAAGGAAAAATGCGACATTTTGAGAAAAGCCGACAAAATTTATCGTGAAGAAATCGAAAAATCGAGAGTCAAAACCTCGCAATACTTTGCGGTGCTCACGGGCGTCAAAACCGTAGGCGTTATGGGCGATTACAGGACGTACGATTATCTTGTCGCGCTGCGCGCGGTCAACACAAGCGACTTTATGACGGCGCAATATACGCCGATACCGCACAGACTCCTTGCAAAAATTTCGTCAAGGATCGTCAACGAAGTGAAAGGTATCAACCGCGTATGTTACGACATCACAAGTAAGCCCCCGTCAACAATCGAGTGGGAATAATATTAAAAGCCACCAACCGCCGAATTTCGGCGGTTTTTCATTCCGCCGAACTTCGGCGGTTTTTCATTGCGGAAAGCTCATATTGATTTTTGTTAAAAAGTGTAGTAAAATATATATAGATATTAAACAAAGGAGATAACGACAATGAAAAAGAGAAAAATTCTTATTGTTTGTTTTTTGGCGTTGCTGATTATTTTCCCGTTTGTTTTTTCCGGCTGCTCCTCAAAAAGCAACATGATTTATTGTGACGATTTTACAACGACGTATAAGGTAAATTTGATGTTGAACGTTAAAAACCGCACAAGATTTGCCCCGACGGACGGAAAACAGGCTTTTTGTTACAAGGGCGATTTGCAAACGCTTTGCGACGATCTTAACGACAGAAACAATATGCAGTGTGTCATCGTAAACGACAGAATCGTTATTGACGTAAAAAAGTTGCCGTTGTCATTGACTTTCAGTTTCGTTATATATAAGGAAAACGACGAAAGAGTAAAAGTGCCCAAAAATCACACCAGATACGTTATCGATTCAATGGGCTGTCGGCTTAAAAGCGGAGAAACGTCAAAAGAAGTGTTTTTCCCCGAGCACTTGTTAAGCAGCAGGATTGACAGTTCCAAGGATATAGCCGACGTTACTTACATGTGTTCGCTCACGATTGAAGAACTGAAAGAATATTATAAGCTGCGCGGATATAAAACGGAAATCAGCGATAACGTTTTAAGCGTAACGTCGTTAAAAACCTATCCCGAAAAAAACTCCAGCGATAAGACGTTGGGCGTGAAAATCAAATATCTGAACGAAAAGGAATTGCAATTCGTCGGTTTTATTGAAGAATATGATTTTTAATAAAAACAGGCAATATACAACAGTGGAATTTTGACAGCGAAGTCGTAAAAATCGACACAATTCGACTTTGTAATAATTTTGTAATGAATTTGTCACGCAGATGTAATTATTTTATCGTATATTATAATTACAAATCAGCAACAAACCTATAAACTTGTAATAAAATTCCTCTTTATGTAGGGCGCCCGAAATTCGGGCGCTTTGCATTTATATAAGAATTTTTTGCGCCCGAAATCAGGGCGTTTTCTTTTGTTGAAAATTGTAATTAAATTGTAATGTTTTTGTCACCGCACGGTAATATGACAGATTTATCATATTTACATAAGCAAAATAAGAAGGGATTTATGGGAATTACCGTTGCGCTCACAGGATCAAGCGGAAACATGGGCAGAGAAACTCTGCCTGCGCTTTTGTCGCTTCCTTTTGTCGATAAAATCAAACTTTTATACATAAACAACAATAACGAAAGAAAATTCGCGCGGAAAATCAAGAAAAAGTACGGCGACAGGGTTGAGCAAATCTTTGGCGACGTCGCAAACTATTCCGATTGCGAAAGCCTTGTGAAAGACGCCGACTACGTCGTCAATCTTGCCGCGGTCATTCCGCCCGATTCCGACCACGCGCCCGAACTTACGCGCGCCTGCAACGTTACGGGCGTTCAGAACCTTGTGAAAGCCGTGGAATCCATGCAAAAACAGCCGAAATTTATCCATACTTCGACCGTCGCGGTTTACGGAAACAGGAATTATCTGCACCCGTGGGGAAGGGTTGGCGATCCGCTTTTGCCAAGCGTTTACGACGTCTATGCCGAAACGAAGGTAAAAGGCGAGTGGATCGTGCTTGAAAGCGAAATCGAAAACTTTGTAATTTTAAGACAAACCGCGATACTTCATTACCGTATGCTCACCAACAATATGAAGGACGGACTGATGTTTCACACCTGTTTCAACGTGCCGCTTGAATGGGTGACGGCGCGCGACAGCGGACTTCTGATTAAAAACATTATTAAGCGCGACTATGAAGAAAACGGCGTCAAAAATTTCTGGAAACGCTGCTTCAACATCGGCGGCGGCGCAAGAAACCGCGTGACCGGCTACGACACTTTCAACGAAGGGTTTGAAATTATCGGAGGCAGCACCGAAAAGTTTATGAAACCGGGGTGGAACAGCATCCGAAACTTCCACGGGCTGTGGTTTTCGGACAGCGACGAACTGCAAAATATGTTCGATTTCCAGCGCGAAACCGTCAAGGACTACTGGCAGGAAATTTTGAAACGGCATCCGTATTACAAACTTGCGAAATTCTTCCCGTCAAGGGTGATAAGGAAATTTGCAATCGAAAGGCTTTTGAAAGACGAAAACAGCCCGACGCACTGGATACGAAACAAGGACGAAGGGAAAGTCCGCGCGTATTTCGGCAGCCGCGAAAATCTGGAATGTATGCCAAAAAGTTGGGACGATTACGCCGTGCTTGCAAAGGGCGAATTGCCCGACGGCGACGTCGATTACCTGGAAATGAAAAACATAAATCACTTAAAGCGGAACGGCTACGTCCTGTCGCACGGCTATGACGAAACGAAACCCGAAAACGAACTCGATATAAACGATATGAAGGACGCCGCGGAATTCAGAGGCGGCGCTGTTTTAAGCGAGTCAATGAAAAAGGGCGATTTATATACGAAACTTTTGTGGCGCACTCACGACGGACAGGAGTTTTACGCAAGACCTTACACGATACTGAAAGCGGGGCACTGGTGCATCGACAACGCGCCCGAACCGTGGGACTTCGACAGGCAGGCGAAGTTTACTCCGTTTTATCAGACGATATGGTACGATTCGCACGCAAAGGGCGAGGACGCCGTATATTTCTTTGACGCGGAAGGTCATGCAAAATACAAAAGATTATGATGAAAAAGATATTGATATGCGTGTTTTCCGGCACGGGCAACACAAGAAAAATCGCAAACCTGTTTTCGGACGAGTTCATAAAAAACGGCGTTGAAACGACGATTGTCGACATAAAAAAAGGCGCGCGCATTAAGTGCGTCGATGACTTTGACGCGGTGGGCGTGTGTTATCCGATACACGGTTTCAACGCGCCGTACAATGTACTGGAATTTGCATATGATATGCCAAAAACGCACGATAAACCATTGTTTGTGCTGAAATCGTCGGGAGAACCGCTGGCGCTTAATAACGTTTCGTCGTACAAACTCGTGAGTATTTTGAAGGAAAAAGGATACGATTATTTTGCGGAATACCACTACGTTATGCCGTACAATATGATATTCCGTCACGACGACGCGGCGGCATACAAAATGTGGCATACCGCAAAAAATCTCGCCCCCGTCGAAGCGCGTGAAATTTTAAGCCTTACGCCGCATAAACTCAAAAAAATACCGCTTGGACACCTTATCGCATTACTGTTCAGAATCGAACATCACGCAATGAAAGTCAACGGAAGATTTTTCAAAGTCGATATGGAAAAGTGCGTGAATTGCGGACTTTGCATAAAAAACTGTCCCGAAGAAAACGTAAAAATCGTGGACGGAAAATTCGTGTTCGGCGGCGATTGCGCGTGCTGCGTCAGGTGCAGTTTCAACTGTCCGAAAGACGCGTTCGACATCGCTCTTCTGAACGGGTGGCGCGTCAACGGAAAATATAATTTCGAAAACGCAGCGGCTTTGCCTTCCGGCAGGCACGAAAGATATTGCAGGAAATCTTACGAAAAATATTTCATTAGTGCCGACGAAAAAATCGCAAATGCCGCTTTATCTTTTATAAATAAAGACTTGAAAATACCAGAATTTCAAAGTATAATAAGATAATAAATACCCAAAAAAGGACAATATAATGCAAAGACGTATTTTGATTGCAGAAGATAATCTGGAAATTTCGGACACTATGCGGAATTATCTTATCCGCGCCGGCTACGTCGTGTCGCAGGCATTTGACGGCGGGGACGCAATCGAGCAAGCGCGCAGGCTCTCGCCCGATCTTATTTTACTGGACATAATGATGCCCGTCGCCGACGGATACGAGGTTTGCGAAAGTATCAGGCGCGACATGAACATACCCATCATCGTCGTTTCGGCGAAGGTTGCGGAAGAAGACAAGATACGCCTTTTTGAACTCGGTGCGGACGACTATATCACGAAGCCGTTCTCGTTCAAGGAAATGGTGTGCAGGGTAAACGCGCAGATAAGGCGTTATTACGACCTTAACCGTCCTGCGGCAAACGCGGACAGACACTTCGGCGCGCTTATGATCTCGTCCGAAAGGTTTGAGGCGAAAGTCAACGGCGAGCCGCTCAATCTCACCGCAAAAGAGTTCAAAATTTTGGACTTTCTGACGCTCAATCAGAATCAGATTTTCAGCAAGCAAAAACTTATCGACGCGGTGTGGGGCATTGACGAATACATCGACGAAAACACCGTGGTCGTAACAATCGCGCGACTTCGCGAAAAACTTGAAAAAGCCGGGGTAAACAATATCGTTACGATCTGGGGGCTTGGCTATAAGTGGCAGGATTGACCTAATTGAAAAGAAAAACGAGAAGAAGCGTTTACGACGCCATCGCACAACTTAATCGATTGGACATCGACACCCCGATTTCGATTGAGGGCGACGTTTTCGAGCGCCGTATTTTCAAACAACTTGAAACCCTGCGCCGAAGCATGCGCGACGCGCGCGACAAAAATAAAGCCGACGACGAAAAACGCAAGGTGATGATTGCCTCGGTCGCGCACGACCTGAAAACGCCACTTGCCGTTATTTCCGGTTATGCCGAAAGTCTGTCGGACGGTATGGACGATAAGGATTATACCGCGCTTATTCTTCAAAAAACCGAGGAAATGAACAGTCAGGTGCTGACTCTTGTGGAGTCGTCAAGAAACGAAATCCAGTCAATCGGCAGCATAAAAGAGAGCGTGCTTTTCGGCGAATTTTTCAAAACGGAAGCGTTGAAATACGAAAAACTCGCGCAATCCAAAAAACTCACGTTCATCGTTAAGGGCGCGCCGTACGTTACCGTTTACGCAAACCGCCAGCAACTTGCGCGCGTTTTACAGAACCTTATCAGCAACGCCATAAAATATACGCCAAGCGGCGGTAAAATCGTCGTAAAAGCCAAAAAAGTCGGCAAGGAAGTCCGCGTTATCGTCCGCGACAACGGCTCGGGTATCTCGGGCGAAAGCCTGCCGTTTATCTTTGATAAATTTTATATGGAAGATAAGTCCAGAACGGTTTCGGGAAGCAACGGGCTGGGACTTTATATCACGAAAGAAATCGTCGACGATTTAAGCGGCGTTATCGAGGTCAAAAGCAAGAAAGAAAAGGGCAGCCGTTTCGTTGTGCGTATCCCCATCGAAGAAGGCAAAATCCGCCGCACCATTACCGAAGCGTTCGACGCGCTGCCGCACAACGTGAAGACGTTTTTATATCTTTTCTTCGGCGGGATACTTTGCAGTTTATATCGTTTCCAGAAGTTTTACGAAACGCGTCACAGGGCGACGCTTATTGCGGGAATATTGCTGATACCGCTGTTTTTGCTTGGCTGGGCAGCCGACTTTTTCAGCCTTGTGGTGTGCGACAGAATCACGCTTGTCGCAGACTAAAAAGTGATATTGCTTCGCAGTGATATTTGGCGTTGTCAAGTTATGGATTTTTCAAAAAAACAAAAGTAAACGGCACTCACGTGAGTGCCGTTTTTGCTTGAAAAATGTAATTATTATTATTTGTTCATTCCTTCCTGAACTGCTACCGCACAAGCAACGGTTGCGCCAACCATGGGGTTATTACCCATACCGATAAGTCCCATCATTTCGACGTGAGCGGGAACGGAGCTGCTTCCTGCGAACTGTGCGTCGCTGTGCATACGTCCCATCGTATCGGTCATGCCGTAAGACGCGGGGCCTGCCGCCATGTTATCGGGGTGCAGGGTACGTCCCGTGCCGCCGCCCGACGCAACGGAGAAGTATTTTTTGCCATTATCCCAGCACCATTTCTTGTAAGTGCCTGCAACGGGATGTTGGAAACGGGTGGGGTTGGTGCTGTTGCCGGTGATGGAAACGTCAACGCTTTCGTGGCGCATGATAGCAACGCCTTCGTTCACGTCGTTTGCGCCGTAGCAACGAACCTTTGCGCGTTCGCCGTCGCTGTAAGCGGTGGTTTTGACGACTTTAAGGGTATCGGTGTACTGGTCGTAATCGGTTTGTACGTAGGTGAAGCCGTTTATGCGGCTGATGATGAAAGCGGCGTCTTTTCCAAGTCCGTTCAGAATGACTTGCAAGGGCTCTTTACGAACCTTGTTTGCCGAGCGCGCGATACCGATTGCGCCTTCTGCCGCCGCGAAACTTTCGTGACCTGCAAGGAAAGCGAAGCATTTGGTTTCGTCGCGAAGGAGCATTGCGGCGAGGTTGCCGTGGCCGAGACCGACTTTGCGGTTTTCCGCGACCGAGCCAGGAATGCAGAACGATTGCAGACCGATGCCGATTGCTTCGGCGGCGTCCGCGGCTTTTTTGCAGTTTTTCTTGATTGCGATTGCACAGCCTACGGTATAAGCCCAGACGGCGTTGTCGAACGCGATGGGTTGGATACCTTTTACGATTGCGTCGCAGTCAACGCCTTTATCCAGGCAGATTTTCTGCGCGTCTTCAAGGGAAGCGATGCCGTATTCTTTAAGGACACCCATGATTTTATCAATACGTCTTTCATAACCTTCGAATTTGATCATTGCAGTATCCTCCTATTACTCTTTGCGGGGGTCGATGTATTTTGCGGCGGTTGCGAAACGGCCGTAACTTCCCGTACATTTTTTGAGCGCTTCGTCGGCGGAAACGCCTTTTTTGATCATTTCCATCATTTTTCCGAGGTGGACGAATTCGTAACCGATGACTTCGCCTTCTTCGTCAAGACCGACGCGGGTGACGTAGCCTTCTGCCATTTCAAGGTAGCGTACGCCTTTTGCCTTTGTGGAGAACATCGTGCCGACCTGGCTTCTCAGACCTTTTCCGAGGTCTTCGAGGGACGCGCCGATAACAAGACCGTCGTCCGAGAAAGCGGACTGGGAACGACCGTAAACGATTTGCAGGAACAGTTCGCGCATTGCGGTGTTGATTGCGTCGCATACAAGGTCGGTATTGAGCGCTTCGAGAATGGTTTTGCCGGTAAGAATTTCGGCAGCCATAGCCGCAGAGTGAGTCATACCGCTGCAACCGATCGTTTCGACAAGGGCTTCTTCGATAACGCCGTTTTTGACGTTAAGGGAAAGTTTGCACGCGCCTTGTTGGGGAGCGCACCAGCCTACGCCGTGAGTGAAACCGCTGATGTCCTTAATTTCTTTTGCCTGAATCCATTTGCCTTCCTCGGGAATGGGGGAGGGACCGTGGTTGGGACCTTTTTTGACACAGCACATTTCAACAACTTCATTTGAGTATTGCATTTGTCATATACCTCCGAAAGAGTTTGTTATTATTTTAACTTTCAACAGTATATCATAAACGTCGGAAAAATAAAAGCGTTATCGCCAAATTGACAAAAAAAATAAGCAATGTCGTTTTTTGTGGCGAATATCCTTTGCAGTTTACGCGACTTGTGTGGTATAATATCCGAAATGTTTATGAAATATCGGTAAAATAATGGAATATCAGTTTTCAGACAGATTAAAAAATTTGAAGGGCAACGCAATCCGTGAGATTTTCAAACTTTTGTCAACCCCGGGGATAATAAGTTTCGCAGGCGGTTTTCCCGCAAAGGAAACTTTGCCCGTTGACGAAATCAGGGAAATCGCCGACAAGGTGTTGTCGGAAAACGGCGCGGAAATTCTGCAATACGGCGGCACGGAAGGGTATCGTCCGCTTATCGAATCGGCAGGGGAATACGTCCGTCGCGACGGTGTTACCGCCACGCCCGAATCGACGCTTATCGTGTCGGGCGGACAACAGGGCATCGACCTTACGTTCAAGGCGTTTATCAACAAAGGCGACAGGGTGCTTGTCGAAAATCCGACTTATCTTGCAGCGCTCCATATCCTTAAAACGTACGAGGGCGAGGCAATCGGCGTCGACAGCGACGACGACGGGATAAATATCCTTGACCTTGCGAAAAAAATCGTGTTTTACGCGCCGAAAATTTTGTATCTCGTGCCGAATTTCAGCAATCCTTCGGGCAAAACGCTGTCAAAGGAAAAACGAGAAGCGATTTACGCAATCTGCAAAAAACACGGCGTGATAATCCTTGAAGACAACCCTTACGGCGAAATAAGGTTTTCGGGCGAAAGAGTACCGTCGATTAAGTCGTACGATACGGACGGCATCGTGATTTATCAGACGAGTTTCTCAAAGGTGATCTCGCCGGGGCTTCGTACGGGAGTTGTCGTTGCGGCACCCGAAATCATAAGGAAACTGACAATCGGGAAGCAGGCGTCCGACGTGCACACTTCGTCGCTGTCGCAGGCGATAATCGACAGATATATAAGGGAAGGTCGGCTCGACGCCCATATCGACGAAATCATTCCCGTTTATAAGGCGAAAAAGGACGCGATGTACGCGGCGATTCAAAAATATATGCCAAAAGGAATAAGGTTCACGAATCCCGACGGCGGGCTGTTCATATTTGCGGAATTTGCAAGAAAGGGCATAAACACCGACGATATTTTCAAGGACGTCGTCGAAAAAACGGGTTGCGCCTACGTGCCCGGAAGTTCGTTCTTTGCGGACGGCAAAACTTTCAACACCTTCCGCCTTAACTATTCCAACGCAACGGAAGAACAAATCGAAAAAGGGATAAAATCCCTTGCGGAATACTTTACGAAATTATTGGAGGACTAAGATAAATGGAAAACGTATTCGATACTCTTAAAGCGCGCGGTTTTATTAAGCAAACCGTTTACGAAGAAGATTTATATAAAAAGCTCGGCTCGGAGCACATGTCGTTTTATATCGGCTTCGATCCGACGGCGGACAGCCTGCACGTCGGACACTTCATTCAACTTATCGTAATGAGATGGATGCAGAAAGCGGGGCATCGTCCCATTATCCTTATCGGCGGAGGCACGGGTATGATCGGCGATCCGTCGGGAAGAAGCGATTTGAGAAAGGTAATGACCGCCGAAACCGTGCAACATAACTGCGATTGCTTTAAGGAACAAATGAGCAAATTTTTGTCGTTCGAGGGCGAAAACGCCGCGATTATGGTCAACAACGCCGACTGGCTGAAAGACCTGAACTACATCGACTTTTTGCGTGAAATCGGCAGCGTGTTTTCCGTCAACAAAATGCTTACGGCGGAATGTTATAAACAACGCCTTGAAAAAGGCCTTACCTTTTTGGAATTCAACTATATGCTGATGCAGGCGTACGACTTTCTTGTTCTCAACAGAAAATACGGGTGCGAGCTCGAATGCGGCGGCGACGATCAGTGGTCGAATATGCTTGCCGGCGTCGACCTTATAAGGCGCAAAGAGGGCAAGGACGCGTTTGCGATGACGTCCGCGCTTCTCACGACTTCCGAAGGCAAGAAAATGGGTAAAACCCAGAAAGGCGCGGTATGGCTCGACCGCGAAAAAACCTCGCCTTACGAATTCTTCCAGTACTGGCGTAATATCGACGACGCCGACGTCGAAAAATGCCTGAAACTCCTCACCGAAATCGACCTTGACGAAATCGCGGAACTTTGCAGATACAAAGACGAACGCATGAACCGCGCGAAAGAAGTGCTTGCCTATGAACTCACCAAACTCGTCCACGGCAAAGACGACGCGGATCTTTCCTTGAAACAGTCGAAAGGCGCGTTCGGCGACGGTGCGGAAATGCCCGAAAAAACAATTGAAGAAGGCACGACGAAAGTCATCGATATCCTTGTCGCAATCGGCGTTGCGCCCAGTAAAAGCGAGGCTCGTCGTCTTATCGAAGGCGGCGGTATTCGCGTGAACGACGACAAGGTAACGGACGTCAACGCGGAAGTTACAAGCCGCGAATTCATCATTCACAAGGGCAAAAAAGTTCACTTCAAGGTGAGCGTGAAATAATGGATTTTTATCTTTCGGCAACGGGCGAAACGACGCACGAAATCGTCATTCAAAGAAGCAGGTTTATCTGCACTTTGAAAAGAATCGACGGTTTCGACGACGCTTTGTCGTTTGTGAAAAGCGTGAAGAAAAAGTATTCCGACGCAACCCACAACTGCTATGCTTTCATAAGTAACGCGGCGGGCACGGAACAACGCTTTTCCGACGACGGCGAGCCGCAGGGCACGGCGGGACAGCCTATGCTGGAAGTGTTGAAAAAGAAAGGAATTTTCATGACGGCTGCGGTCGTCACGAGATATTTCGGCGGCGTGAAACTGGGCGCGGGCGGGCTTGTTTCCGCATATACGCGCGCCGTGGCCGAGACCGTCGAAAATGCAAAAATAGTTAAGAACGTCGTCGGCGTTTCGCTGGAAATCAAGTGCGGGTACGAAATGTACAACGCGCTGTTACAGGCACTTAAAGACAAAGTTTTTGCAACTTTAAGCACCGATTTTGCCGACAACGTCAAAATGACGATTGCGGTGCCGAAGGAAGACGCGGACAATATCGAAAAGGATATTACGTGCGCGCTTCTGGGGCAGGTTTCGGTCTTAAAAGGCGCAACCGCTTATTACGTTTTTGAATAAAATTTGAGGTATAGATATGAAAATCACTTTGACTGAAAACTTGAAGCAAAAACCCGATTTCAAAAACCTCGGGTTCGGAAAATACTTCACCGACCACATGCTTTATATGGAGTACGTCGACGGCAAATGGGGAGAGGTCGAAATCAGACCTTTTTCTGACATCGCGGTGAACCCGGCAAGCGTCGTTTTCCATTACGGTCAGGAAATTTTCGAGGGTATGAAAGCCTATAAAAACACCGACGGAAAAATCACGATGTTCCGTCCGCGCGACAACATCCTTCGTATGAACAGAAGCGCGAAACGTCTGTGCATGGCGGAACTTCCCGTGGACGAAGTGCTGGAAGGTATTTTTGAACTTGTCCGCATCGAAAAGGATTGGATTCCGACAGATCCCGGCACCAGCCTTTATATCCGTCCGACGATGATTGCAAACGAAAACTTCCTTGGCGTGCACCCCAGTAAGAAATACATTTTCTTTGTTATTTTAAGTCCTGTCGGCAGTTATTACGCTCACGGGCTCGAACCCACGCGTATTTACGTTGAAGACGTGTTCAACCGCGCGGCTCTCGGCGGCACGGGCGAGTGCAAATGCGGCGGCAACTATGCGGCAAGTCTGCTTGCGGCGGAAGTTGCGAAACAGAAAGGGTACGAGCAGGTTTTGTGGATGGACGCGAAAGAGAAAAAGTACGTCGGCGAAGTCGGCAGCATGAATATGTTCTTTGTTCTGGACGGAAAAGTCGTTACGCCGTGGCTTGACGGCACGATACTTCCCGGCATCACCCGCGACAGCGCAATCAAAGTCCTGAAACACGCGGGATACACCGTCGAAGAACGCGCGGTTTCCATCGACGAACTTGAAAAAGATTATAAGGAAGGGAAACTTAACGAGGCGTTCGGCACGGGTACGGCGGCGGTTATTTCTCCCGTCGGTACAATCGGCTACAAGGACGACGTGATGACCATAAACGACGGCAAAATGGGCAAAATCACCGGCTGGCTTTACGACACTCTCACCGGGATTCAGTACGGCAGAATCAAGGACGAATTCGGCTGGGTAGTAAGACTTAACTGAAAATCGTTGACAAAATTTTTGCGATTTAATATTATTATTTCGTAATAGGGAGTAGCCGTCGTCTTTATAAGACGAGATTAAGTCACTAACACGAATTTTTATTCTGGTTTAATCACAATTGGCAAGACTGTTCAACAGTCTTGCCATATTTTTTCGGAGGATTTATGGAGTTTTTGTACGAAACCATAGCAGCCGTTACCTGGCAACAGGTAATAATGTGGTGTCTCGGCGCGCTGTTGATTTTCCTTGCAATCAAAAAGGATATGGAACCCGCGCTGTTGTTGCCGATGGGATTCGGTGCGATTCTTATCAACATTCCGTTTTCGGGCGCGGAGGGCGTAATGAGCAGTCTTTTCGCAATCGGAATCGAAATGAACGAGATTATGCCGCTTGTACTCTTTATCGGTATCGGCGCGATGATCGATTTCGGGCCGCTGCTTTCAAACCCGAAGTTGTTCTTGTTCGGCGGGGCGGCGCAATTCGGCATATTTTTGACGATTTTGCTTGCCGCGGCTTGCGGATTCAGCATCGAAGACGCTGCGTCGATCGGTATTATCGGGGCGGCGGACGGACCTACGTCGATTGTCGTCGCGCAAACCTTAAAAAGCAATTACGTCGGGCCCATTATGGTCGTCGCGTATTCGTATATGGCGCTCGTGCCGATCATTCAGCCCGCGGTCATCAAACTCACGACAACCAAAAAAGAGCGTCTGATCCGCATGGAATACAAGCCCGCTTCGGTTTCGAAACGCACGAAAATTCTGTTCCCCATTCTCGTAACGATCGTGTCGGGGCTTATCGCGCCCGCGTCGTTGTCGCTTGTCGGTATGCTTATGTTCGGCAACCTCATAAGAGAGTGCGGCGTGCTGAATTACCTTACCGACACCGCAAAAGACGTGCTGACAAACCTTGTTACGCTGTTTTTGGGCATCACCATCGCGTTTACGATGAAAGCCGAAAACTTCATAACCGTCCAGACTCTTATGATTATGGGGCTGGGACTTTGTGCATTCATTTTCGACACGTTCTCGGGCGTGATGCTTGCAAAAGTCATGAACTTGTTCCTGAAAGAAAAAATCAATCCTATGATCGGCGCGGCTGGTATTTCCGCATTCCCTATGAGCGCGCGTATAGTGCAGAAAATGGGAATTAAGGAAGATCCTACAAATCACCTTCTGATGCACGCTGTCGGCGCAAACGTTTCGGGACAAATCGCGTCCGCAATCGTCGGCGGCCTTATCATCGGTCTTGTTTTATAAGGAGGCGAAACTATGTTATACGCAGTATCGGCAGTCAAAGAAAACGTAATGAAATCCCTGGAAATTATGGGATACGGCGTGCTTGCGGTGTTTATCGTGATCGCAATCCTTATTATCCTTGTCAAACTTATGCAGTATATCGAAAAAAGAATTGCGAAAAACAAGGAAAAGGAAGGCTATAAACCCCTTAAAGACAAGCTGAAAGAAAAATACGAGGCGAAAAAAGGGGCGCGCGCCGAAAAAAGAATCCAAACCATCGACGACAATAAGCCCGAATAAAAAGTCTTTACCAAATAAAATACCCCGGTATTTCGGGGTTTTTTATTGCACAAAAAATCCCTTGAATATCTTTTTCGCGCGTGGTATAATATAAGGTATGAAAAGAAATATTGTCGCATTGATTTACGATTTTGACAAAACGCTCACGGACAAGGATATGCAGGACTACGGCTTTATCCCGAGCCTTGGCATGACGCCCGAAGACTTTTGGCGCGATTGCAACAACATGGCGCACGAAAAGAAAATGGACGGTATCCTTGCAATGATGTATTTTATGATCGAGCGGGCAAGGGGAAAGTCGGTGCTGACCGCGGACACCCTGAAAGAACTCGGCAAAGACGTCAATTACTATCCCGGCGTGACGGAGTGGTTCGACGCCGTCAACGAATACGGCAAAAGCAAAGGCGTCGTTATCGAGCATTACATCATCAGCAGCGGTCTGAAAAAAATCATCGAGGGCACGGAAATCGCAAAGAATTTCTGTGAAATTTTCGCAAGCGAGTTCGTTTACGACGAATACGGCGTGCCGTACTGGCCTGCGGTCGCGCTGAATTATACAAGTAAAATCCAGTTCTTGTACCGCATAAACAAGGGCATTTTCGACGTGTCGGACGACAAAAACCTGAACGATTCGATGGAAGAAAGAAACCGTCGCATTCCGTTTTGCAATATGATTTATATCGGCGACGGGCTGACCGACGTCCCGAGCATGAAGGTAACAAAGCTCAACGGCGGGCACAGCATCGGCGTTTACGCAGACGAGCAGGAAAACGCGCGCAAAATGATGAAAGCGGGGCGCATCAACTTTATGGCGAAAGCCGATTATACAAAAGATTCCGAACTTATGCGCATCGTAAAACGCATTGTCGATATGCTTGCCGCCGAAAACGACCTTATGGAACTGAGCCTTTCGCAATACGACAAATCGAAAGAAAACTTCTGATATTTAGGCTTCCGCGCCGACGAAAGTCGGCGTTTTTTTATGGATTTTTCAAATTCGACAAAACCCGAAACAAACTTAACGGAAGCGGTATAAAACGCAAGGATTTTCTTAAAAAAAGAAGAATTGTGCGAAAATTACGCGTCGTTTTCGATAATTTTTGACGTTTATTTACTTTTGTATATAAAAAAAGTGTGAAAAAACGTTAAAATCCGCATTTTTGCACATATGCCAAAAATTATTAAATAACACGCCGTATGTCAAAATATTTGTCAATAAATTGATTTATTTCGTTTTCACTTTTTCGTACAAAGTAGTAAAATATAAACATATTATGATTTTGGAGGAAATTAGATTTATGGCAAATTCAACATTCAGGCAGTACGCACGCGAGGCAAAATCGAGAATGCTTAAAAACGGCAATTTTCCGACGTTTGTCGGCGTTATTCCTTTGAGAAAGTACGACGTTCTTCTTAAACTTGTCGGAAACAACGATACGCTTTGCAAAATGTGTTCGATTATCGAAAGCGGCAACGACAGAAATCCCATAACGTGCCTTATCGATCAGGACAGGTTTGAAAAGATGACGTCGGTCGAGCGACAGCGTTACATATTCCGTCTTGCGGAAGCCTATAAATGTGTGAAGCAACTTTATCGTGAAATGAATGCCGATAAGAAAGTTTACGGATAAGAATTATTGGGGAAATGGAAGAAGACGTCCGCCGCGAAAGCGACGGCGTTTTTGTTTTGAAAGCGGATAATTCGTTGTTTTGGCAATGTTTGTATTATTATCTGTTGGCATACCTTAAAACATTTGTTTTAAGACGGGAATTATGATATAATCTTTCCTATGACCGATTTATCCATTCTTGAAAATCTGAACGAAGAACAAAGGCGTGCCGTTGTCGATACGGAAGGCGCGCTTTTGGTGCTTGCCGGGGCGGGCAGCGGAAAAACGCGCGTACTTACGACGCGCGTCGCTTACCTTGTCAAAAATATGAACGTCGATCCTTACAACATACTTGCGATTACTTTCACGAACAAAGCCGCGGGCGAAATGAAACAACGCGTCGCGAATATGTTGGGCGAAAGTTGCGAAGTATGGATAAGCACCTTCCACAGCATGTGCGCCCAGATACTTTTCAGAGAATGCGAAAGAATCGGCTATGGCAAGAATTTCAGTATCTATGCCGAGGCGGAATGCGCGCGCGTATTAAAGCGCATTATGAAGTCGCCGTCGGACGCCGATAACGAGAAAAACGCAAAACTTTTCGACACCTATTACGGTCATATCAAACGCATAAAAAGTTTTAATCGAGATCCAAAGGAGTACGCCGAAGCGTGCATAGGGGAAAGCAAGATAAAAAAAGAAACCTTGCGCCTTTTTGACCTTTATCAGGCGGAACTCAAAAACAACAACGCAATGGATTTTGACGATTTGCTTATCAACACGGTGAAACTTTTCGATGAAAATCCCGACGTTCTGGAACGCTATCAACGCCGTTTCAGATATATCCACGTCGATGAGTTTCAGGACACCAACAAAATTCAATATCGCCTTGTCCGACAACTTGCGAAAGGCTACGGCAACATATTCGTCGTCGGCGACGAAGACCAGAGTATTTACGGTTGGCGCGGTGCGGAAATCAGCAATATCCTTGATTTCAAAAAGGATTTCCCCGACGCCAAAGTGTATAAACTTGAACAGAATTACCGCAGTACGGCGCACATCCTGAACGCCGCCAACCGCGTTATCGCAAACAATAAGAAACGTTTCGATAAGGTACTTAAAACGACGAAAGAAGGCGGTAAACGCGTTGAAGTGTTCAATGCCTACAACGACCGCGAAGAAGTCGACTACGTCATGCGCAACATAAACGACCTTGTTACGCTTGCGGGATACAACTACGGCGACATCGCCATTTTAATGCGCGCGAACTCGCTCTCCCGTCAATTTGAAGAAGCGTTGACGCTTTACAATATGCCATACCGCGTTTACGGCGGCATAAGGTTTTACGAAAGGAAAGAAATCAAGGAACTTTTGTGTTATCTTCGCATTGCGATAAATCCGTTTGACAACGAAAGCGCGGCAAGGATAATCAACGTACCCCGTCGCGGTATCGGCGACACGACGGTACAAAAACTTATCGAGTGCGCGGGCGCAAACGGCACGCATCTTTTCGACGTCGTGAAAAATATCGAAAACGTCGACGGGCTCAACGCCGGCACCAAACAAAAAATTGCCGGATTCAGAAATCTGTGGCTTAGTCTTATCGACGCCGCAGGGAAATCGGACGCCGTCGCTTTTTCGGAATACGTTCTGAAAGCGTCGGGGCTTTTCGATATGTATAAGGCGGACGAGGCGGAACCCGACAGGGTGGAAAACCTGAAAGAATTCGTGTCCGCCGTCAACCTTTTCAGAAAGGACAACCCCGGGAAAACCATAGAAGACTTTTTGAGAATGGTCGCGCTTATCTCGGACGCCGACGAAATCGACGACAGCAACAGCGTTACGCTTGCGACGATACACGCCGTAAAAGGGCTTGAATTCCCCGTCGTGTTTATCGTTGCGCTGGAAGAAAACATTTTCCCGTCGTCGCACGCCGTCATCGAAAGCGACGATAATATCGAAGAAGAACGCCGTCTTATGTACGTCGCGATAACCCGCGCGAAGGAACGGTTGTACGTTTCGTCGTCAAGGTGCAGGTTCAGATTCAACCAGCGACAGAACAATCTACGCAGTCGTTTCGTGCAGGAACTTATCGGAAACGTTCCCGCAAAAACGCCGCAAACGCCGCAGTCCGAGCAAAAATCAACGTTCAAACCCGCATACACGGGCGCGGCTGCCGCAAAACCCGCAAGTCCCGCGGCAAACGCCGTGGACGTTTCGGAGTACACGGTCGGGCGCAAGGTGGAACACAGCAAGTTCGGCACGGGCGTAATCGTGTCGGTGTCGGGCAGCGGAAACGAAACCATCGCCGGTATAGAATTTGAAAATCTGGGAATAAAGAAATTCGTCGTTGCGCTTGCCGCAAAGAATATGAGGTTGTTATGAGCGTACTCGAAGAAATGCAAAATCTCGTGAAAGAACTCAACTATCACGCGGAAAGGTATTATAAATTCGACAGTCCCGTCATCTCGGACGGCGAATACGACAGGCTGTACGACAGGCTCGTCGCGCTTGAAAAGGAAACGGGATTCGTTTTGCCCGACAGCCCCACGCACAGAGTCGGCGACGCCGTATTGAAAGAGTTTAAGGAATACAAGCACACCCACAAACTTTATAGCCTTGACAAGTGCCAGAGTTTTGAGGAGTTTCAGGGCTGGTACGCGCGCACCGAAAAATCGTTGAACGCCCCGTTCGAACTCACTGCGGAATACAAATTCGACGGGCTTACGATAAACTTGACGTACGAGGACGGAATGCTCGTGTCGGCGGCGACGCGCGGCAACGGACTTGTCGGCGAAGACGTAACTTTGCAGGTTAAAACCATCAAAAACGTACCTTTAACTATCGAATATAAAAATCACGTCGAAATTCAGGGTGAAGGGATAATGCGTCTTTCCGTACTTGAAAAGTACAACAAAACGCACGACGAGCCTTTGAAAAACGCCCGAAACGGCGCAGCCGGCGCAATAAGGAATCTTAACCCGAAAGTTACTGCCGAAAGACGGTTGGACGTCATGTGCTACAACGTTTACGGCGGCGATTTCAGAACGCAGAAAGATATGCAGGACTTTTTGATAAAACAAGGTTTCGAAGTCGGCGATTATTTCAAAATCTGCAAAAACGAAAACGACGTCGGCGACGCAATCGAAGAATTGTCGAGAATCCGCCCGACGCTCGATTTTTTAATTGACGGAATCGTTTTCAAGGTCAACGACTTAAATCAGCGCGACGCTCTCGGAGAAACCGAAAAATTCCCCAGGTGGGCAATCGCATATAAATTCAAGGCGGACGAAGCCACAACCGTTTTAAGGGACGTCGTATGGCAGGTGTCCCGCACGGGAAAACTGTGTCCGCTTGCGATACTCGATCCCGTCGAACTTGCGGGCGTTACCGTGAAAAGGGCGACGCTCAACAACTTTGCCGACTATGAAAAGAAAGGCTTGAAAATCGGAAGCCGCGTGTTCATTCGTCGCAGTAACGACGTCATTCCCGAAATACTGGGGATTGCCGAACATACGAGCGAAAGCCGCGACATCGAAAAGCCGACGGTGTGTCCGTACTGCGGCGCGCCCGTTGAGGAAAGGGGAGTGTTTTTGTACTGCACGAACACCGAAAACTGCGCCCCGCAAATCGTGCAAAGGCTCACGCATTTTGCAGAAAAAGGAGCGATGGACATTGACGGATTTTCCGAAAAAACGGCGGAACTTTTGTTGAACGAACTGAACGTAAGGGAGTTTTCGGATTTATATAAACTCAAAAAAGAAGACCTTATGACGCTTGACGGATTCGGGGAGCTGAAAGCGCAGAATCTCATAAACGCGATTGAAAAAAGCAAGGACGTCGCGCTGTCGGATTTCTTGTACGCGCTTGGAGTGAAGAATATCGGGAAGAAAGCGGCGAAACAGCTGGAACAAAGGTTTAAGACGCTGAATAACGTGATAAACGCCGGGATTGACGACTTGAAAGCCATTGACGATTTTGGTGATATTATGGCGGAAGGCGTCCGCGCGTACTTCGACGACAAGAAAAATCTTGGTGAAATCGACGCTCTTTTAAGCCTTGGGGTGAACGTATCTGCGCGCGAAACGAACGACGGAAATTTCAAGGGTATCAACGCCGTGCTTACCGGAAGTTTACAAAAGTATAAGCGAAGCGAGGCGGAAAGACTTATCGTCGAGCGTGGCGGCGAAGTGTCGTCGTCGGTGTCGAAAGCGGTCAATCTGGTTATCGCGGGAGAAGAAGCCGGCAGTAAGCTCGAAAAAGCGAAAAAACTCGGCGTGAAAATCATCGACGAGAGCGAATTTGAAAAGATGCTGGAAGAATAATCTGAAAAATTATCGACATATTTATGAAAACGCCGAAATGAAGGCGTTTTTCTTTTTCCAAAGCGAAAATCGTCGCGTTTTTAAAAAAACCTTTGCAATTCACGTAAATTTTATAACAAAAGATAACTTATTTTATTGTAAATAAAGCGCGCTTGTGCTAAAATATTAATAATTCGTAAAAAGAGAGGGCTTTGTTATGAGAATAGGCAAACTTACTTCTTCGGAACTTCAAAAATACGTATTCGACAAAACCGTGGCGAAAAATCCGGAAATCCTGCAATCGGCGGGGCTTGCGGAAGATTGCGCGGCACTCAGAACCCCCAAAATTTTACTTCTTACGACAGATCCCATCACGGCGACGGGCAACAATGCCGGTCGTCTTGCGATAACGGTGTCGGCAAACGACGTCGCGGTGTCGGGCGGCACGCCTTTGTGTTGTCTTCTGACGATAATCGCGCCGACGACTGCATCTGCCGAAGACGTCGGTAAATTTATGAAGGAAGCGCACGAAACGGCGGAGGCTCTCGGCGTCGATATTGTCGGCGGACATACGGAGTTTTCGGAAGCGGTCAATCGTATGGTCGTTTCCTGCACGATGCTCGGCACGACAAGAAGGATTGTCAAATCCTCGGGCGCAAAAGCGGGCGACAGCATCGTAATGACGAAATCCGCCGCAATCGAAGCGACGGCGATAATGGCAAACGATCACGCCGACAAACTTCTGAAAAACGGACTCACGACGGAAGAACTTGTCGAAGCGCGCGAATATATCGCAAAAGTGTCGGTGGTCGAGGACGCGAAAATCGTCTGGAAGCATAACGTCAGTTGTATGCACGACGTTACGGAAGGCGGCGTTTTCGGCGCGGTTACCGAACTTGCGGAAGCGTCGGGGCTGGGCGCGATGATTTACGCCGACCAGATTCCCGTGACGCATCTTACGGCAAAAATATGCAAAATCCTGGACGTGTCGCCGATGCGCCTTATCGGCAGCGGCAGCATTTTAATCGTTACACCCGATCCCGAAAAAGTTGTGAAGTCGCTCAGAAATAACGGCGTGGACGCGACGGTAATCGGCACGATGCGCAGTAAAAAAGAGGTTACGGCAATCGGCGTGGGCAAGTCCGAAAGACTGAAATCCGCCCCCGACGAATTGCTCCTGATAAAATAAAATCCCCGCAAAATGCGGAAAAGGAGTGCAAAATGAACAGTATGACCGGCTACGGCAAGTCCGTGGCGGAGTCCGACGGAAGGAAAATCACCGTTGAGATGAAAAGCGTCAACCACAGGTTTCTGGACGTCACGGTGAAACTTCCCAAAGTTTTGTCGTTTGCGGAAGATGCGGTAAGGCGCGTTATTATCGACAATTTCAAGCGCGGACACTTCGACATATACGTTACGTACGAAAACACGAAAAACGATGGCGTCGAACTTTCGGTGAACGAAGAAGTCGCAAAGGAATATCTTAAAATCAAAGACGTTCTTTGCGACAAATACGGCGTGCAGGACGACTTTACGGTTACCGCGCTTATGCGTACCGCCGACGTAATCGAAACGAAGACCGTCGAAGAAGACGAAGACGCGTTGAAATCGCTTATCGTGTCGGCAGCGTCGGGCGCGTCCGAACAAATGAAAAAGATGCGCGCGTTCGAGGGCGAAAAACTCAGAAACGATATTCTGAAAAAGGTGTCCGTCATCGAAAGCACCGTGGGCGAGATCAGGTCGATTGCCCCCGAAACGGTCGTCGCGTACCGCGAGAAACTGAAAGAAAGAATCACGGAAGCGTTGAACGGCGTGCAAATCGACGAAGCAAGGCTTCTGAACGAAGTCGCTTTTTATTCGGACAAGGTGTCGATCGACGAAGAAATCACAAGGCTCAACTCGCACTGCGGCCATTTAAGGAAGATGCTTGACGCCGACTTGCCGATGGGCAAGAATATGGACTTTCTGGTGCAGGAATTCAACCGCGAAGCCAACACGATCGGCAGCAAATGCAACGATATCCGCATTACGGAACGCGTCCTTGTTCTGAAAAACGAAATCGAAAAAATCAGAGAGCAGGTGCAAAATGTCGAATAACGCAAACATGATAAGCATAGGTTTCGACAACTACGTCAACTTCGACAGAGTTATTGCGGTGCTGGCGGCGGGCGATCCGCAGGCAAAAAAGCATTATGCCGCCGCAAAAGAAGAACGAAAACTTCTGGACGTATCGACGGGGCGCAAGGTCAGGACGGTCATAATACTTGACAACGGTTTTGTGTTTTTGTCGGCACTCACGCCGGAAACGATAACCGACAGGGCAAAAGGCAAGGAGGAAAACGAATGAAAAAAGGCACGTTTTTCGTGTTGTCGGGTCCGTCGGGCTCGGGCAAAGGCACGGTGTTGCAAGAAGTATTGAGAAAAAGCGACAGAATCGTGTATTCCGTGTCGGCAACGTCCAGGAGTCCGCGCGCGGGTGAGGTCGACGGTATCAATTATTACTTCAAATCTCGCGAAGAGTTCGAGACGCTTATAAAAGCCGACGCTTTCATCGAATACACCGAAACTTACGGCAACTATTACGGCACGCTGAAATCGGAGGTCGAAAAGGCGATTGAAAACGGCAAGAATATCATTCTTGAAATCGATCCCGTCGGCGCAAGAAACGTCAGGGCGCATTATCCCGACGCGGTATTGATGTTCCTTGTCGCGCCCGACCTTGAAGTTCTCAGCAGTCGTCTTTCGGGACGCGGCAGCGAGAGCGCCGAAACGTTTAAGATAAGACACGACGCCGCGCTGTCCGAAATGGAAAACGCAACGTTGTACGATTACGTCGTCGTCAACGACTTTGTCGAAAGGGCGGCGGACGATATCCTGGCGATTATCCGCGCCGAGAATTTAAGAACAAAAAACAGCATTGAAATTTTATCCAGAATAAAAGGAGGTAACAAGTTATGATGGTATATCCCCCCATCGATAAACTTATCAAAAAGGCAGAATGCAGATATGCATTGACCTGCGCCGTCGCAAAACGCGCGCGCACTATCGTCGCACAGGAGCCCGGCATCGTCGAGGCAACCGGCGAGAAACCAATTTCCATTGCCTGCCGTGAGATTTACGAAGGCAAACAAAAAATCGTAAGGGAACAAAATGTTAAAGGGTAAGACCGTAGTTTTGGGAGTGACGGGCTGTATCGCGGCGTATAAGGCGTGCGAAATAGTCAGTTCGCTCAAAAAGAAAGGCGCGACCGTCATCGTTATCATGACGCCGCACTCGACCGAATTCGTACAGCCGCTGTCGTTTGAAACGCTGTCGGGCAATCGCGTTATCACCGATTTGTTCGACCGTGATTTCGATTTCGAGGTGGAACACGTCGCTCTTGCGAAACGCGCCGACGTTTTCGTTGTTGCGCCCGCAACCGCAAACACCATCGGAAAAATCGCAAACGGCATTGCGGACGATATGCTCACGACGACGATTATGGCGTGCAAAGCGCCCAAAATCATCTGTCCCGCGATGAATACGAATATGTACGAAAACGAAAATACGACGGAAAATATCGCGCGGCTTAAAAAGCAGGGCTATAAGATTATCGAGCCTATCTCCGGACGACTTGCGTGCGGCGACGTCGGCAAAGGTAAAATGGCTGAACCCGAAACAATCGTGAAAGCAATCGAGGACATTCTCACGCCCAATCAGGATTTTGAAGGCGTAAGAATGCTTATCACCGCCGGCAGCACCGAAGAAAAAATCGACGGCGTGCGCTATATCACCAATCACAGCAGCGGCAAAATGGGTATGGCAATCGCGGAAGCCGCGGTACAACGCGGTGCACTCGTCACGCTGATTGCCGGCAGAATGAGCGTCGATATCCCCGATATTTTCGAAAAGGTGATAAGGGTAAAGTCCACCGGCGATATGCTGGAAGCGGTAATGAACAATTACGAAGAAAACGAATTTATCGTAAAAGCCGCCGCTCCCGCCGACTACCGCGTGAAAAACTTTTCAATCCACAAGATCAAGGCAAAAGAGTTGTCGCTGGAACTTGAAAAAACGCCGGATATCGCAAAAGCGGTCGGCGCGGTCAAAGGCGACAGGAAACTGATTATTTTCAGTGCGGAAACCGATGACCTTATCGAAAACGCAAGGAAAAAACTTGCCGCGAAAAACGCCGATATGGTCGTTGCCAACGACGTCACGAAAGAGGGCGCGGGCTTTAACGTCGATACCAACATCGCCACGATTATCACCAAAGCGGGCAAGGTTTACGACTACGACATCATGCCCAAATCCCGCCTTGCCGAAATCATTCTTGACCACATGCACGAACTTTGATAAATGATAGCGGAGGTAATCGTTGACATAGCCTTGTCCGAAACGGATAAGATTTTCGATTATATCATGCCCGACGACGTGAAAGTCGGCGAGCGCGTCCTTGTGCCTTTCGGGAAGAACACTCTGGAAGGATTCGTCATCGGCGTGAAGGACAAAACCGATTATCCCGACAAAATCAAAGAAATAATAAAGCCGCTTGACGACTTCGTTGCGGTCACGCCCGAAATGATTGCGCTTATGCGCAACTTTTCAAAAAGCCTGAATTTAAGATATATCGACCTGTTAAGGTTGTTTTTGCCGGCAGGACTTCGCGGCGGAGTGATAAAACCCGTTCACGTCGAGTACGCAAAGCTTTCGGGCGACGCGGATACTTTTCTGGACACGATATCGTCGCGCGCGAAACAGCAACGCGCCTGCGTGGAATATCTGAAAGAAAATTCCGACGTCAAAAAAGCGTATCTTACGAAAACATTCGGAAACTCGGCGGTAAATTCGCTCATAAACTGCGGATATATCGAAGTATATTCGGTTGAAAAATTAAGGACGCCCGAAGTCTTATCAACAAGCAAAAAATCCCGCCCGACGTTAAACCCCGACCAGCAAAAAGCCGTTGACGAAATCACGAAAGGCACCGGCACGTTTTTGTTGCACGGCGTCACGGGAAGCGGAAAGACCGAAGTGTATATGCACTGCATCGAGGACGCTTTATCGAAAAACAAAACCGCGATAATGCTTGTGCCCGAAATCTCGCTGACGCCGCAGGTCTTTTTGCAGTTTAAGGAAAGATTCGGCGACAAAGTCGCGATATTGCACAGCGGCTTGTCGCAGGGCGAAAGGTTTGACGAATGGCGAAGGCTCAGAAGCGGCGAAGCGACGGTTGCCGTCGGCGCAAGGTCGGCGATATTCGCACCCCTTGAAAACCTTGGGGTCATCATCATCGATGAAGAGCACGACGGAAGTTACGTTTCGGAAGGGAACCCCCGTTACGACACCGTGGAAATTGCGGGGTTCCGCGCGGGATACAACTCGTGTCCGCTTGTTCTCGGCAGCGCAACGCCGTCGGTGGAGTCGTATTACAAGGCGGAAAAGGGCGAATATAAACTTCTGGAACTTCCGCACCGCATAAACAACTTGCTGCTTCCCGAAATGGAAGTCGTCGATATGAGCCGTGAACTTCGCGCGGGCAATCGCGACGTGTTTTCGACGTCGCTGAAAGACGCGCTCAAAAAAACGATTGCGGCAAAAGAGCAGGCGATAATCTTTCTGAACAGGCGCGGTTTTGCAAGTTTCGTAATGTGCAAAGACTGCGGCTTTATATTAAAGTGCAAGGACTGCGACGTTTCGTTGACTTATCACAAGGAAGACAATCAGCTGAAATGCCACTACTGCGGGAAACGATACGAAATGATCGACCGCTGTCCGATATGCCACGGGACGAACATCCGTCAGGGCAGGATCGGGACGGAACGCGTCGTGGAAGAAGTCAGAAAAGTTTTGCCCGAAGCGCGCGTTTTACGTATGGACAACGACACTACAAGCGAGAAAGGGGCGCATCAGCGCATACTTTCGGCGTTTTCAAAGGGCGAAGCGGACGTGCTTGTCGGCACGCAGATGATCGCAAAAGGACACGATTTCCAGAACGTAACTCTTGTCGGGATTCTGGACGCCGATTTCAGCCTGTATCTTTCCGATTACAGAAGTAACGAGCGCACGTTCCAGCTTATCACGCAGGTTGCGGGGCGCGCGGGGCGCGCGGGTAAAAGCGGAAAGGTCATTATCCAGACCTATACGCCGCGCCATTACGTTTTCAGATACGCCGCCTCGTACGACTACAAAAACTTTTATCTGAAAGAAAAAAACACAAGGGAAGTCACCAAATTCCCGCCGTTTACGAACATAGTTCGTATCCTTATTACGTCGACGTCCGACCGGAAGGCGATGGACGCCGCAAAAAACATAAACGAGAAAATGAAAGTCCTGCTTGAAGAATTCAAGCCCGACTTTATATATTACAAAGGCTCGAAAGCACCCGTAACCCGCATTCAGAACAGATACAGATACCAACTTCTGATGCGTATCAAACCGCAGAATTTCGAAACCGTCAAACAGCGTATTTTCGAAATCGCCGACGCCTATCGCGGCAAAGACGGGTTGTGGGTTTTTGTGGAAATCAATCCGCAGTCGCTTGTTTAAGAGATTATAAAAAAGAGGCATATTATGGCAATAAGACAAATTACGAAAGAAGGCGATCCCGCACTGCGAAAAAAGTGCCGCCCCGTGACGGAATTCAACGAAAGACTCGGCGTGCTTATCGACGATATGTGGGATACCATGTATAAAGCGGACGGAGTAGGGCTTGCCGCGCCGCAGGTCAGCGTTTTAAGACGTATCGCGGTCGTTGACGTCGAGGACGGCAATAAGTACGAACTTGTCAACCCCGTCATCGTCGAAAGCGAGGGCAGTCAGGTGGGTCAGGAAGGCTGTCTTTCGATCCCCGGCTACAACTGCAACGTGAAAAGACCTTACCGCGTCAAGGTGACGGCGTTCGACCGCTTCGGCAACGAACAAACGTACGACGTGCAGGGTTTCCCGGCGGTCGCGTTCTGTCACGAAATCGACCATCTTGACGGTATCCTTTTCAAGGATAAAAAAACAGACGAACCTGCCGACAGATAATATGAGAGTGATTTTTATGGGCACGCCGGATTTTTCCGTGCCGTGTCTTGAACAACTTATAAACAGCCGCCACGAGGTTATCGCGGTTGTCACACAGCCTGACCGCCCGAGAAACCGCGGCGTCGTATCGGCGTGTCCCGTCAAGGTGTGCGCCGAGAAACACGGGCTGAAAGTTTTGCAGTACGAAAAGGTGAGCCGTGAAGGCATCGACGATATCCGCGCGCTTAATCCCGACGTCATCGTTACCGCCGCGTTCGGACAAATGCTGTCGCGCGACTTTCTTGCGATTGCTCCGCACGGCGTCATCAACGTGCATGCCTCGTTGTTGCCGAAATACCGAGGAAGTTCGCCAATACAGTGGGCGGTCATCAACGGCGAAAAGGAAACGGGCGTGACAATTATGCAGACCGCTTATAAAATGGACAGCGGCGATATTATTCTGCAAAAACGCATTGCCGTAGGCGTTGACGAAACGGCGGGGGAACTTTTTGAGAAATTGTCTGCGCTCGGCGCGCCCGCGCTTATCGAGGCGCTTGATTTGATTGAAAGCGGAAAAGCGACTTTCACGCCGCAAAACGAAGACGAAATGACTTATTTCCCCATGCTTAAAAAGGAAGACGGCGAAATAGATTTTTCGATGTCGGCAACCGATATCAAACACAGGATTCAGGGCTTGACTCCGTGGCCGTCGGCATACACCACGTGCGGCGGAAAAAAGATGAAAATCATCAAAGCGACGGTCGAAAATATGCAGGGAAGTCCCAAACAGGTGCTGAAAGCCGACAAGGACGGGCTTATCGTCGCGTGCGGTAAAGACGCCTTGAACATTCAAATTCTGCAACCCGAAAACGGCAGGAAAATGAGCGCGAAAGATTATCTTCTCGGTCATCGTATCGCCGTCGGGGAAGAACTGTAATTATGGCAAATTACCTTTTTTCAAGTTACAACGCGCTTTCAAAAATTTTCAAAGAAGGAGCGTACGTGTCCGACGCCGTATATAAAGAAATCGAAGGCGACGAAAATGCCGATATTATTTATCGCATCGTGATGGGCGTGCTTGAAAAAAACAACGAACTTGACTTTAAGTTGTCAAAACTTGTGGATAAACGCCCGAAAAGCGCAATTTGCATTGTTTTGAAACAGGGAATATACTGTTTGGATTATATGGATTCTTTGCCCGATTACGCCGTTGTCAACAACAGCGTGGACCTTGCAAAAACTATAAACAAGGGCGCGTACAAAGGCTTTGTCAACGCCGTGCTGAAACGCGCGGCAACCGAAAAAATAAGTCTGCCCGACGGCGACGGCGCATTCGCGCTTTCGATAAGGTACGGTTATCCCGAATGGGCGATAAACAAGATCTTTTCGGAATACGGGCGTGAAAAAGGCAAAGAAATCGTTGCGGCAAAAAAACGCGGCGGCACCCACGTGAGAACGAACGGGCTTATTTATTCGGACGAAAAGTTTGAACGTGACCTTGAAAACGCCGGCTATAAATTTGAAAAAACGAAGACGGGTTATTACGTTTCGATGAATCCGCTTTTGAAAAAATTGTTTATCGAAGGGCGGATTACTTATCAGTCGCTGACGTCGACGTATGCCGCGCTCGCGCTTGACGTAAAAGACGGGCAAAACGTGCTGGACGTATGTTCCGCGCCCGGCGGCAAGGCAATATTCGTCGCCGAAAAAAACCCGACTGCAAACGTCGTTGCCTGCGATATTCATCCGCACAGGGTGGAACTTATCGGGGCGTACGCAAGACGCATGCACGTGAAAAACGTGACGCCGACGCTTTTTGACGGGACGGTGTTCAATAAGGAATGGGCGGGGCATTTCGACAGAGTGCTTTGCGACGTGCCGTGCAGCGCGATGGGCGTCGTGAAAAAACAGCCCGACGTACTTCTTAACAGAAACGAGAACGATATTGCCGCGTTGAAAAAGGTGCAGTATTCGATACTCGACAACGCAAAAAACTACGTGAAAAGCGGCGGGCTTCTGGTGTATTCGACCTGCACGATTTTCAAGGAAGAAAACGACGACAACGTCGAAGAATTTTTGAAAAACAACAACGATTTTGAAAATTATCCGTCGGAATTCGACGGTCAATACCTGCCTTGCGATACGCACGACGGGTTCTTTATAAGGAGATTAAGGCGCAAATGAAAACGGCTTTGTCAAACTTCAACGAAGCGGAACTTTCCGAAATTCTGAAAACTTTCGGGGAGCCGTCTTATCGCGCCAAACAACTGTTCAAGTGGGTTCATCAGGCAACGCCGTTCGATAAAATGTCGAATTTGCCAAAAAGCCTTACCTCAAAACTTTCGGAAGAATACGTCGTGACGGGCGTGAGCATTTTCAAAAAACTCGTGTCGCGCGACGGCACGGTGAAATATCTTTTCGCGCTCGACGACGGCAATATCGTCGAAGGCGTGCTGATGAGATATAAATACGGCAATACTTTGTGCGTATCGACGCAGGTCGGTTGCCGTATGAACTGCGCTTTCTGCGCGTCGGGCATCGACGGGCTTATCAGAAACCTGACGGCAGGGGAAATCCTTGGCGAGATTCTGGAAGTCAACCGCGACGAAGGCGCAACCGCCGACAAGCGCGCCGTTACGAACGTCGTGCTTATGGGCAGTGGGGAGCCGCTTGACAACTATGACGAAGTCACGAAGTTTTTGTGCCTTTTAAACGACAAGGACGGCATCAACGTGTCCGAAAGAAACGTGTCGTTATCGACGTGCGGCATCACCGATAAAATAAGAAAACTTGCCGACGACGGGTTCAGCGTAACCCTTACGATATCGCTGCACGCCCCGACCGACGAAATACGAAAAACCATAATGCCCACGGCAAACAAATATAAAATCGCGGATATTCTTGACGCCGCGAAATATTACTTTGACAAAACGGGCAGGCGATACATTTTCGAATACGCATTGATAAAAGGCGTCAACGACGGCAAGGAAAATATGCTGACGCTTGCAAAAGTGCTGAAAGGAAAACCCTGCCACGTCAACCTTATCAGGCTTAATTACGTCAAGGAAAAGGGCTTGCGCGGGGCGGACGACGCCGAAGAAATGAAAAAGATTCTGGAAGAAAACGGCATTTCGGCAACGGTACGCCGCACCATGGGCAGCGACATCGACGGCGCGTGCGGACAACTTCGCAGGAGATACGTGAATGATTGACGGGCTTGTGATAAAGGGCGTTGCTTCCCGATATAAGGTCGATACGGCGGACGGAATCGTCACGTCCTATGCGCGCGGAAAACTCAAAATCGACGGCGAAATCCGCGTCGGCGACAAGGTCGGCGTCGAAAAACAGGGCAAGGATTTCGTAATCGCAAAGGTATACGAACGGAAAAACGCGCTGATACGCCCGTATGTCGCGAACGTGGACGTGTGTTTTATCGTAATCGCGCCCGTGCCCGCGCCCGACTTTATGCTGGTTGACAAAATCATCGTCAACGCAAGAATGAACGGTATCGAGCCGGTGCTTTTAATCAACAAAACGGATATTGCCGACGAGAGTTTCGTGAAATGTACCGAAAGCGATTATCGGGACGTGTTGGACGTGATCGCGACAAGCGCGAAAACAAAACTTAACAAGAATAAAATTTTTGAAAAAACGAAAGGGAAAACGGCGTGTCTTGCGGGACAATCCGCTGTCGGAAAATCGAGTTTGCTCAATATGCTGACGGGGACGGAATCGCAGGAAACGGGTGGTCTTTCCAAAAAAACCGAAAGGGGAAAACACACCACGAGACAGTCGGAAATACTTGTCGTCAGCGGCGCGAGAATCATCGACACGTGCGGATTTTCGATGCTGGAACTTCCCGAAAATTTCCGCCCGCAGGAACTTGTATATTTTTATGACGAGTTTGCGCCGTATGCCGGAAAGTGCAGATTTCGCACCGGCTGCACTCACATAAAAGAGCCCGATTGCGCCGTCAAAGACGCCGTCGAAAGCGGAAAAATATCGAAAAACAGATACGAAAGGTATTGCGTTTTATACAACGAACTGAATGAGAAATGGAGGAAAAGATATGAGTAAAGTTAAAGTTGCGCCAAGCATTTTATCGGCGGATTTCGCAAAGATGGCGGAAGCCGTCCAAAACCTTGACAAGTGGCATGCCGACGTCATTCACTGCGACGTAATGGACGGTGTTTTCGTGCCCAACATCACGTTTGGTATGGACATGATAAAAGCACTCCGAAAATACACAAACGGCATTTTAGACGTGCATTTGATGATAATAAAGCCCGAAAAGTACATTCCGCAGTTTATTGCGGCGGGCGCGGACGTCATCACTTTCCACCCCGACGCGTCGGACGACGTAGCGGGCGCGTTGAAGACGATAAAAGACGCGGGCAAGAAGTGCGGACTTGTCTTAAACCCCGACAAACCGCTTTCGATGATCGAGCCGTACCTTGATATTATCGACGTCGTTATCATTATGGGCGTGTACGCGGGATTCGGCGGACAATCGTTCATTCTCGAAACCCTTGATAAAATCCGCGAGTGCAAAAAACTCATCGGAGACAGGAACATCGAAATCGAGATGGACGGCGGCGCAAGCCCGAAAAACTTTAAGGAATTGAAAGAAGCAGGCACCGATATCATCGTTGCGGGCAGCGCGGTTTTCAAAGCCGAAGATCCCGCAGCCGTTATCGAGCAAATACACAACGTTTAAGGAGCATATTATGGCAGACAAAGAAAAAGAAATTCTGGAAGAAAATTATAACCTCGACGAAGACTTCGAAGACGAAGAAGAAATCGTCACTCTTCATAACGAAAACACCGATAAGGACGAAGACTTCCGCGTCGTATGGTATATCGAAGACGGCGGGAAAAATTATCTTTTCCTTAATCCCGTCGATCCCAGCGACGACATCGCCGAGGACGAAGTGCTTATCTGCGAATACGGCGAGACCAAAAACGGAGAAGAATTCGTAAATCCCGTCGACGACGAAAAGGAAATGGAAAGAATTTACAACCTGTACGTCAAAGAGTACGAAGAAGCGGCAAAGGACGAATAATTTGGGTTGTATGCCAACAGATCCGCATAATTTCGGGAAAATCACGCGCTTTATTGTTATTTAATATAAAAATAAGGCAAATTTTGTGCGAAAATACCTTAAAATCGCTTGTCGGTTTTCGTTTTATATGCTAAACTCTTTGAGTATGACTTCGGGCGGTCCTCTGTTACGGACAATCGGGAACACGAACGCTTAGTTAATTTTTTTGGAGGTAAAGTCAAAATGAGCAACATTATCGATTTAATTGAAAGCGAAGGTATCAGAAAAGATATTCCCGATTTCCAGCCGGGCGACACCGTCAGAGTGTTCGTTAAGGTCGTTGAAGGCAACCGTGAACGTCTTCAAGCATACGAAGGATTGGTTATCGCCAGAAAGAACGGCGGCATCCGCGAAACGTTTACCGTACGTCGTATTTCCTACGGTGTCGGCGTTGAACGTACGTTCCCCCTTCATTCCCCGAAGATCGACCACATCGAGATAGTCCGTTACGGCAAAGTACGTCGCGCAAAACTGTACTATATCCGTGACCTCAAAGGCAAGGCTGCGAAAGTCGAAGAAATCAGGAAATAATAAAAAAAATAAGATTGCAGTTTGCCGCGGCAGACTGCAATTTTGCTATTTTTGAGGATTTTATGAAAAAAACAATCTGCACGATTCTTGCCGTAATTATGATTGTCGGATGCTTTTTCGCATTCACCGCGTGCAACGACGATGCTTACGGAAAGGAACTTATCGAAAACGGCTCGTTCGACAACGGTTCAAGCGGTTGGTATATCGCGAAAGCCATCGACAACGGCAAAGACGGCACGACCATTAAAAAGATCGACGATGACGACAACGCTTATCTCGTTCTGAACAACGGCAGCACCGTCGGTAACTACGTCAGGCTTTATCAGCGCGTTGCCGTCAAGAAAAACGGCATTTATAAGGTAACCGCGCGCATAAGAAACGACAGCCTTAAAATCGGCTCGGACGACACGTATCAGGGCGGCGGTATCGAAATCACCGAAAACGGCGCAAGAATTATCGCGTCGGGCATCGAGGTTTCGGAAAACTGGACGACTTATACCGCATACGTCAAACCCACCAACACCAAGGAAATCACCGTCGCGATGACGCTTGGCGCAAACGGTGAAAAAACAATCGGTCAGGCTTGCTTCGACGACGTGTCGGTGCAAAGAGTCAGGGCAAAAGACGTTTCGGGCGAAATCGTAAAAATCAAGAAACCGCACGAGAAATCGTACGCTCTTTCCACAAAAACGGGCAACGTTTACATTATTATGCTTGCAATCGCGACCGCCGCGATTATCGCCGGCGCATACGTCGCGTATCGTTACCTTCTGAACAGAGAAGACAAACCCTTGCTTAAAAAGTCGTGGATGACCGCGGGCGCGCTTGCTTTTATCGCGCTTTTAATCCGCTTTATTCTGGCGGGCGTTCTGTTCGACCAGTCGGGCACTGCGGCATTGCGTGCGACCATTTGGGACATTGCGGGACAAGATATCGGCTCGGCAGGGCTTAAATATACGCAATACGCGCCGTTGCAACTTTACTATATGTGGATTGTCGGCAAAATCACCCTCGGCAATTACAGTCTGAGTGCGCTCAACGTTTTGTTGCAGCTCGTCCCGATAATCTTAGAAGGCGCAACCGTCGTGATGATTTACTACTTTGCAAAGAAGTACGCTTCCGACGCGATTTCCGCGCTTCTTGCGCTCGTTTACGCGGTGCTTCCCGTTATGTTCACGCTTTCGGGCGGATACGACGTCGAAGTTCCCGTGCTTGTATTCTTGCTGTTCGTCACGTTCTACGCGCTGACCGAAAAGGATTTCGTAATGCTTCTTATCGGAAGTTTGCTTACTTGCCTGTGGTCGCCGATCGGCATTTACGTATTGCCGTTCATCGTTGCGTACGAAGTGTACATTATGGCAAAAACGAAGGACAAAAAGACGATTATCACGATTTGCGTCGGCTGGTTTGTGAGTTTCTGGCTGTTCCTGCTTATTTCGGCGGGCGCGGTTGCGTCAATGTTCAAAGCGGGACATATCGTATATATCTTTAAGAATTATTACCTTAATATGTTCAACAAGCAGGTTTGCGTGTCCAACGCGTTCAACCTTTACGCCTTGTTCGGTCTTAACGGATCGTCGGTCAACAACACGGCATTCTGGCTCAATATCGTATTCAGCGTGATTCTTATCGTTTACACGGTGTCGCTTTATTTCAAAAACTTCAACAGGGCGGAGCTTGTGCTTATCGCGGGATTCTTCCTTACGGCGATGTCGGTGTTCAGCCTTAATATGAACGAAGCGACGCTTGCAATAGGTCTTATTCTTTTGCTTATGTACGTTGCGGTCAGCGGCGAAGAAAGGCTGTTCTGGGTGTTCGGTATTCTGGCGTTTATGTCGTTTGTCAACGTTGCGACGATTATGAACTTCTCCGGATTCCTCGGTACGACGTTCAAAACCACGTACTTCAATAAGGGCGACGCGGGATACATCATCGCAAACATCATCGCCTGCATCACGGTGCTTTATTACGGCTGGGTTGTTTACGATATCACGACCAACGACAAGCGCGTGTTTATCCAACCCCTTAAAATCAAAGAAAAGAAAGAAATCTGATTTTATCTTTGAAAGCCTCGCAGACAGCGGGGCTTTTTTTTCGGATTTTTTTAACTTTAATTTATGCATATATATTATATAAATATATATAGGTTATACTTCCTTATAAAGTCGACGAAAAAACGCAAAAAAATTACTTAAAACAGTTTGCAAATCGAAATTTATTTGCTACACTCTTATCTATAAGAAAAGGGGGCAGATATGCTATCAAAAGTTATGTGTTACGCCCTGACGGGTATCGAAGGATACGCCGTCGACGTCGAAACAGATATCTCGGCAGGTCTTACGGGTATGGAAATCGTGGGGCTTGCGGGAACCGCCGTGAAAGAGTCCAAGGAGCGCATTCGTTCCGCAATCAAAAACAGCGGTATGATTTATCCGGCAAAAAGGATAACCGTCAACCTTGCGCCCGCCGACACGAAAAAAGACGGGCCGACTTTTGACCTTGCTCTTGCCGTCGGAATCCTTGCCGCGTCCGAGCAAATCGTGACGAAAAAGTACAAGGAATTCGTTTTTCTGGGCGAACTTTCGCTGGACGGAAAACTTCGCGGAGTATGCGGAGTGATGCCTCTTCTCATATCCGCCGTACAGCAGGGCTACACAAGGTTTATCGTGCCGAAAGACAACGCGAAAGAAGCCGCTTTCATCGAAGGCACGGAGGTTTTCGCGTTTGAAAAACTGTCGGAAGTCGTGGGCTTTCTGAACGGCGTCGAAAATTACCTTCCCGTGTTGCACACGTCGTACGACTCGTCGTTGAAAACGGACGGATACGACGTCGATATGTCGGATATAAAAGGACAAGCCGTTGCGAAACGCGCCGTCGAAATCGCCGTAAGCGGCGGACACAATATCTTGCTTATGGGACCGCCCGGCGCAGGCAAAACGATGCTTGCAAGGTGCATTCCCACGATTATGCCGGATATGACCTTCGAAGAAGCCATCGAAGTCACGAAAATCCACAGCATTGCTGGGATTCTGGAAGCGGAACAAGGCATCGTCACAAGACGACCTTTCCGTACGCCGCACCATACGACGACAATCCCTGCGCTTATCGGCGGCGGGGCAAAGGCGGCTCCCGGCGAAGTCAGTCTTGCACACAACGGCGTGCTGTTTCTGGACGAAATGCCCGAATATCAACGCCATACGCTGGAATCGCTCCGACAGCCCCTGGAAGACAAGAAAGTCACGGTATCGCGCGTGCAACGCACCGTCGATTATCCCGCAAACTTTATGCTTGTCGCAAGTATGAACCCGTGTCCGTGCGGAAATTACGGCAGCAAAACCGCGGAATGTAAATGCACCGCAAGGGAAATAAGAAATTACCTCGGAAAAATTTCCGGACCGCTCCTTGACAGAATCGATTTGCAAATCGAGGTCGATAATATCTCATACGGGGAACTTACCGACAGAACTTCGCTTGAAACGTCAAAGGACGTCAAAGCCCGCGCCGACAAGGCAAGGGAAATACAGCGCGCAAGGTTTCAGGGGACGAACGTTTCCTGCAACGCCCAGATGACAAACGCAATGATTAAAAAATATTGTCAGTTGTCGGACGGGTGCGAAAAACTTCTGAAACGCGCATTCGAGAAACTCAACTTATCGGCAAGGGCGACGACAAGAATCATAAAGGTCGCAAGGACAATCGCCGACCTTGACGGGCAGAAAGACATTTCCGAAAAACACATCGCCGAGGCGATACAATACAGAAGTTACGACAGGAAATACCATGATTGAATACAGTAACGTCGACGCGCTGCTTATACTGAACGCCGTCGAAGGTCTGGGGCTGAAAAGGAAGCATAAACTGCTGAGCATTGCCGAACCGAAAGACCTTCTGACCGACTTCGACAGATATAAACCCGCGCTTTTGAAAATACTGGGGACGGAAGTTTTTGGGAAACTTGAAAACCTCAAAACCGAAGAAACCCTTGAAAAGGAATGGGACGACCTGCAAAAACACGACGTAAAAGTCACGTCCGTGTTTGACGAAAGTTACCCGGACTCGTTAAGAAACATCGACGAATATCCGCTGCTTTTGTATTTTAAGGGCAACGAAGATCTTTTCGGAAATCGCGGCGTAGCCGTTGTCGGAACGCGCGGCGCAAGCAGGTACGGGCTGAACGTAACCCGTGATTTTGCGACGGAATTCGCGCGGGCGGGGCTTAACGTGATAAGCGGATTCGCAAGGGGCGTCGATACCGCGGCGCACAAAGCGGCGCTGGACGTAAAGGGCGGCACGATTGCCGTCGTTGCATCGGGGCTTGACGTATGTTATCCCGCCGAAAACCGCGCTCTTATGGAAAGGATACTTGACGAAGACGGTTTGTTTGTCAGCGAATATCGTCTTGGGACGTACGCCGCGCAGTATAACTTCCCCGAAAGAAACCGCATAATAAGCGGGCTTGCGGACGCAGTGTTCGTGCCGGAAATGCGTATTAAAAGCGGCACGATGATCACGGTAAACCACGCGCTGGAACAGGGAAAAGACGTGTTCGTCGTTCCCGCAAACATAAATCAACCCACCGCCGAAGGCAGCAATCTCCTGCTGAAACAAATGCAGGGCGCGCTCGTTCTCTCGCCCGAAGACGTCCTTGAAGCAATGGGCGTCAAGGCCGACAAAAAGCAGAAAGAAAGCGTGCAACTCGGGTTTTACGAAATGCAGATCCTTGAAATTCTGGAACAGGGCGAAACTCATTTCGAAGAACTTATGGAGAAAACGGGGCTTAATGCCAACGACCTTCAAAACGTCGTTTTCAATATGGAAATGAACGACCTTATCGACAGAACTTCCGGTAATTATTTTACCTTGAAATAACGGAGACATAATGACGAAATCACTTGTTATAGTCGAATCGCCGTCAAAGGCGAAAACAATCCAAAAATATTTGGGACAAGGGTACACGGTACTCGCATCGGGCGGTCACGTCTGCGACCTTCCGCAAAAAACGTTGGGCATCGACGTCGAACACGGATTCGAGCCCGAATACGAAATCAACCCCGAAAAGAAAGAAACCATCAGAAGACTTAAATCCGCGCTCAAACAAAACGACGTCGTGTATCTCGCAACCGACCCGGACCGCGAAGGAGAAGCAATAAGTTGGCACCTTAAAAACTGTCTGGAAATCCCCGACGGCAAAAACCGCATCGTTTTCAACGAAATCAGCAAAAAAGCGGTCAATAACGCAATCGAAAACCCCAGAGAACTCGATATGAACCTGGTCAACAGCCAGCAGGCAAGGCGCGTTCTTGACAGACTTGTCGGTTATAAAATCTCGCCAATTCTCGGGAAGCGCATCAAAAAGGGCAGTTCCGCCGGACGCGTACAGTCCGCCGCACTCGAAATGGTTGTCAATCGCGAAAGAGAAATAAGAAACTTCGTCCCCGAAGAATACTGGACGATAAACGCCTTTTTGTCGAAGGAGCAAAATCCGAAGTCCAAAAAGGACGTGTTCAAATGCACTTTCGTCGATATAAACGGCAAAAAGTGGAAAATTCATAACCAGCACGACGCCGAAAAGATAATCAACGCCACGAAAGGCGCAAAATTCACCGTTGACAGCGCAAAACGAGCCGTCGCGAAAAACCGCCCGGCACCCCCGTTTACGACGTCCACACTGCAACAGGACGCTTCCGCAAAACTGTCGCTCACCGCGCCGCAGACGATGCAGATCGCGCAGCAACTTTACGAAGGCGTCGAAATCGCAGGGGAAGGCGCAACCGCTCTCGTAACGTACATTCGTACCGACAGCGTGCGTATTTCGCCCGAAATGCAGGCAAATGCAATAAATTATATCAAAACCCATTACGGCGAAAAATACGCGCCCGAAAAACCGAATTTTTATAAGACGAAATCGGACGCGCAGGACGCGCACGAGGCAATCCGTCCCATATCGCTCGATCGCACGCCCGAAAGTCTGCAAAACAAAATTAACCGCAATCAATACAGATTGTACAAACTCATATACGAAAGATTTCTGGCAAGCCAGATGGTCGATGCGGTGTACAACACGCTTAACGTCCATATCACCGCCGACGACAATCCCGTGCTTAACGGTGCGAAACTCGGCTACAAGGTGACGGGGCGCGCGCTTGTTTTCGACGGCTTCACGAAGATTTACAACAACGTGCCGCTGGAAGACAAGAACGACGATGACGACGACGCGACCGAAAAGACGCTGCCCGACATGAAAGAAGGCGACGTGATGTATCTGCAAGACACCAAACACGAGCAAAAATTCACCAAGCCGCCCCAGCGTTATACCGACGCGACGCTTGTCAAAACGATGGAAGAAAACGGCATCGGACGTCCGTCGACGTACGCCTCGATAATCTCCGTCATCGCAAAACGCACGTACACCGAAAAGGACGGAAAGGCAATCGTTCCCACGCCCCTCGGGGAAGCGGTCTGCGACTTTATGGTCAAAAATTTCCCGCCGATTATGGATTTGAAGTTCACGGCGAATATGGAAAGCGAACTCGATAAGGTTGAAGAAGGCGGCGTCGAGTGGCAAGCCATTATCGAAAAGTTTTATCCCGAACTCATGACGCTTGTAAAACGCGCTAATTCAAGCGGCGGAAAGGTGCATATCGCGTCGGAAGAAAGCGACGTAATTTGCGAAAAATGCGGCGCGAGAATGGTTGTGAGAGACGGCAAAAACGGAAAGTTTCTGGCGTGTCCGAACTATCCTGCCTGCAAAAATACTAAGCCTTACTCGGAGCCCGGCGCCGTGCCTTCGATTGAGCAGGAAGCGGTGTGTCCGAAGTGCGGGAAACCCGTCGTAAAGAAAAAGAGCAAGAAGGGAAAGACTTTCTACGGCTGCTCCGGTTACCCCGAATGCGACTTCGTAAGTTGGGATTTGCCCGCTCCGTATTTCTGTCCCGAGTGCAAAGAAAAGGGCATTGAAAGCGTGATTAAAATGACAAAAACCAAGTCGGGCAGGAAGTACACCTGCACGAATAAAGACTGCAATCATACCGAGGTTTTCAAAGACGGTGGCGAACAATAAAAAAGTAATTATCATAGGTGCGGGGCTTGCCGGATGCGAAGCCTCGTATCAATTATTAAAGAGAAATTATAAGGTCGATTTGTACGAAATGCGACCTTTAAGGTCTTCTCCCGCTCACAGAACCGCCGATTTCGCGGAACTCGTGTGCAGCAACAGTCTGAAATCGGACGTTCCCGACACGTCGTCGGGACTGCTTAAATCCGAACTTATGTCAATGGACAGTCTGCTTATCGACTGCGCCTACAAAACCCGCGTCGAGGCGGGTGGCGCGCTTGCCGTCGACCGCGCGGCGTTTTCCAAAGAAGTGGAAAGACGGCTTTTGGAATTCGACGGGCTTACGGTGATAAGAGAAGAAGTCGAAAGTATCCCGGATGGCGTTCCCGTTATCGTGGCGTCGGGTCCGCTTACTTCCGACAAACTGTTTGAAGATATCTCAAAAAAGACGGGCGACAGGCTTTTCTTTTTCGACGCGGTCGCGCCCATTGTCGACGCGCAGTCGATCGATTACGACTTCGCATTCGAAAGCGGTCGGTACGGCAAGGGCGACGGATATATAAACTGCCCGATGAACAAGGAAGAGTACGACGCCTTTTACAACGCGTTGATTTCCGGTGAAACCGTGCCGCTTAAAGACTTTGAAGGAAGCGAGGTTTTTGAAGGGTGCATGCCCGTCGAAGTTATGGCGAAAAGGGGATATGACACGATGCGTTTCGGCATGCTGAAACCCGTCGGACTTACCGACCCGAAAACGGGCAAACGTCCTTACGCCGTCCTGCAACTTCGCAAGGAAACGGAAGACGGCGCGGCGTACAACCTTGTCGGATTCCAGACAAATCTGAAATTTCCCGAACAAAAAAGAATATTCTCGATGATACCCGCCTTGCACCGCGCGGAGTTTTTAAGATACGGCGTAATGCACAGGAACAGTTATCTGTATTCGCCGGATTGTCTGACAAGGACGTTCAGGCTCAAAGGCGACGCGCCCATATATTTTGCGGGACAAATCACCGGCGTCGAGGGCTACGTCGAAAGCATAATGAGCGGACTTCTTGCAGCGGTTCACCTTTCACGGGAACTTGAAGGGAAAGACGCCGTCGAGCCGCCCAAAACCACGATGTCGGGCGCGCTGTCGAGATATATCACATTGCACGCAAAAAATTTCCAGCCCATGAACAGTAACTTCGGCATACTGCCTGCGATCGAGTGCCGCGACAAAAAAGAACGTCGGAAAGCCTACGTCGCGCGCGCCGAAGAAGATATGAAAACGTGGATCGAAACTATTTTGCGATAACCTATTGATTTTACCGATAAAATATGATATATTTTACGGTAACAAAAAGCCCTTAACAAGGAGAAACTATGACTACATTCAAAGGCACAACAATATGCGCCGTCAAAAGAGACGGCGTGACCGCAATCGCCGGCGACGGACAGGTTACCATGGGCGAGAGCGTCGTTTTCAAAGGAAACGCCGTAAAGGTGAAAAGAATATACAACGATAAAGTCGTACTGGGCTTCGCGGGGACTGTCAGCGACGCCTTCGCGCTCAGTGAAAAATTTGAAGAAATGCTGCAAAAATACAGCGGAAATCTTATGCGTTCCGCCGTCGAACTTGCGGAACTCTGGCGCAACGACAAGGCAAGGAAACTGGAAGCGATGATGATTATCGCGGACAAAGACGTGATGCTTATCGTCAGCGGCACCGGCGAAGTTATCGAGCCCGAATACGGCGTCTGCGCAATAGGCAGCGGCGGCAACTACGCTTACGCCGCGGCGCGCGCTTTGTACGAAAACACCACGCTGGGCGCGGAAGAAATCGTACGTCGCGCAATGAAAATCGCAAGCGATCTTTGCGTTTACACCAACGACCGCCTTACGGTCGAAGTTTTGGAGGCGTGATTATGGAATTTACCCCGAAGCAAATCGTGAATGAACTCGACCGTTTCATCATCGGTCAGGACGAGGCGAAAAAAGCGGTTGCAATCGCTCTTCGCAATCGTTACAGAAGAAGTATGCTTCCCGAGGAATTAAGGGAAGAAATCACACCGAAAAACATTATTATGAAAGGTCCCACGGGCGTGGGCAAGACGGAAATCGCAAGACGTCTTGCAAAACTCGTGAAAGCGCCTTTCGTCAAGGTTGAAGCGACGAAGTTTACGGAAGTAGGCTACGTCGGGCGCGACGTTGAAAGCATCGTGCGCGACCTTGTGGAAGCCGCGGTAAGACTTGTCAGGGAAGAAAAGTACAAAGAGGTTCAACCCAAAGTTCAGGACACCGTCGAAACCAAACTCGTCAACCTTATTCTGCCTTTAAGAAAGCAGGCGGGACGCGACGAGCCCGATATCGCGCTGAAAGAAGAAGTTTTGCAGGAACTCAGAAAAGGCAATCTCGACAAACTGCAAATCTCCGTCGAGGCAGTGGACGAACCCAAAAATATGCAGATCGACGTCGGTCAGGGACAGGAAATTAATATCGGCTCGATTTTCGGCAACTTCATGCCCAAGAAAAAGAAAACCCGCACCGTTACGGTGAAGCAGGCAAGGGATATTTTCACCGCGGAAGAGAGCGCGAAACTTGTCGATAACGACAGCATCGCAACCGAGGCGTTAAGGCGCGCGGAACAAGACGGCGTGATTTTTATCGATGAAATCGATAAAGTTGCGGCGCGCGGCAATTCGCAGGGGCCCGACGTGTCGAGGGAAGGCGTACAGCGCGACATTCTGCCCATTGTCGAAGGGTGCGCGGTACAGACGAAATACGGCGTCATTCGCACCGACTTTATTTTGTTCATCGCGGCGGGCGCGTTCCATATCAGCAAGGTGCAGGATTTAATCCCCGAACTGCAAGGACGTTTCCCGATTAAGGTGGAACTTGACAACCTTACCGAAAAGGATTTTGAACTTATCCTTACGCAAACCGACAACGCGATTCTGAAACAATACAAGGAACTTCTGAACGTCGACGGGGTGGAACTTAAATTCACCGACGACGCCATCAAGGAGATTGCGAAAATCGCGACCATGGAAAACGAAAACAGCGAAAACCTCGGCGCAAGAAGATTGCACGCCGTAATGGAGTCGCTGCTTGAAGAAGTGAGTTTCAACGCGGGCGGAAATACCGAACCCGTCACGATAACGATAAATCAGGAATACGTCGACGAACATCTTGCGGGAACGCTCAAAACGATGAATTTAAGACGTTATATCATTTAAGAGGCAATATGAGTTTCAATATCCCGAAGGGTACGAAAGACGTCCTCCCCGAGGACAGTTACAAATGGCATTATATCGAAGACGCCGTCCGTGAAACGACGCGCCTTTTCGACGTCAAAGAAATCCGCACGCCGACTTTTGAACATACCGAATTGTTCCTGCGTGGCGTGGGCGATACGACGGACATCGTCAATAAGGAAATGTACACCTTTTTCGACAAAGGCAACCGCTCGATCACGCTGAAACCGGAAGGCACGGCGGGCGTTGCGAGATGTTTTGTCGAAAACAGTCTGTACGCGGGGCCGCTTCCCGTGAAGACTTATTACATCACGCCCGTTTTCAGATACGAACGTCCGCAGGCGGGCAGACTTCGCGAACATCACCAGTTCGGCGTGGAACTTTACGGCAGTTACGGCGCGGAAATGGACGTCGAGGCGATTTCGATTGCAAAATCCTTATTCGTAAGACTCGGGCTTGACAACCTTACGCTCAATATCAACAGCATAGGCTGTCCGACGTGCAGAAAGGAATACAACAAAGCGCTGAAAGATTATTACAAAGACCATATCGACGATATGTGCGAAACGTGCAGGGAAAGGCTTGACAAAAACCCCCTGCGTATTCTCGACTGCAAGGAAGAAAAATGCAAGAAAATCAACGCAGACGCACCCGTTATCCTCGATTATCTTTGCGATGACTGCAAAAAACATATGGACGACCTGAAAAAAGGTCTTGAAACGCTGGAAATTCCTTACGTCGTGAATCCGCGCATTGTCCGCGGGCTCGACTATTACACCCGCACGGTTTTTGAGTTCGTGTCAAACGATATCGGCGCGCAGGGCACGGTATGCGGCGGCGGACGATACGACAATCTTGTGGAAGAAGTCGGCGGCAAACCTTGTCCGTCGGTTGGATTCGGTATGGGTATCGAAAGGCTGATTCTCGTCCTTGAAAACGCCGGCAAAATGCCAAATAAGTGCGATAACGTAACGGCTTTTATCGGCTACGTCGGGGATGAACTTAAATTCGACGCGCTGAAAATCGTGAATAAACTAAGAAGTGCGGGCATATCCGCCGATACCGAATTCACGGGAAGAAGCGTGAAAGCGCAAATGAAATACGCCGGGAAAATCGGCGCGAAATTCACGGCGATTCTTGGCACGGACGAGCTTGAAAAGGGCGTCGTCAACGTCAAAAATATGGAAGCGGGCGAAAGCACGCCCGTCAATATCGACGAAATTACGAAATTTTTTATCGAGGCATAAATTATGGCAGAATTACTTAACGGATTAAAACGCACCGATATGTGCGGAAATTTGAGAAAAAACGACGAAAATCGTGAAGTCGTCGTCATGGGATTCGTCGCAAAAACGCGCGATCTCGGCAATCTCGTTTTCATCGACCTTCGCGACAGAACGGGAATCGTGCAACTTGCTTTCGACGCAGGCGTCGACGCCGCGCTCACCGATAAAGCGCGCTCCGTACGCGCAGAATACGTCGTGTCGGCAAAAGGCACGGTAAGACTTCGTACAGGGAAGAATATCAACGAAAACATGCCCACCGGCGACGTCGAAATCGACGTGAAGGATTTAAGAATTCTGTCGGAAGCCGAAATTCCGCCTTTCGTCATTTCCGAAAAAGCGTCCGTCGGCGAAAATCTTGCTTTGAAATACAGATATCTGGAACTCAGAAAGTCTTATCTTCAAAACAACCTTATCATGCGCGACAAAATCACAAGGGCGGCGCGCGACTACCTTGCAAGAAACGGATTTCTGGAAATCGAAACGCCGTTCCTCGGAAAATCCACGCCCGAAGGCGCAAGGGATTATCTTGTCCCCAGCCGCATTAAACACGGCGCGTTTTACGCCTTGCCGCAAAGCCCGCAACTTTACAAACAACTTCTGATGATTGCGGGATTTGACCGCTATTATCAGATTGCAAGGTGCTTCCGCGACGAGGACCTTCGCGCAAACCGTCAACCCGAATTCACGCAGATCGACATCGAAATGAGTTTTGTCGAAAACGACGAGGACGTCATGGAAATTGCGGAAGGTATGATCAAGGATATCTTTGCAAAATGCAAGAATATCACCTTCACAAAGCCTTTCAGACGCATGACCTGGACGGAAGCGATGAACCGCTTCGGCAGCGACAAACCCGACACGAGATACGGGCTGGAACTCAACGACATTTCGCCCGCCGTGAAAAATTCGGAATTCACCGTGTTCAGACAAGCCCTTGAAAAAGGCAGCGTACGCGCGCTTTGCGTAAAGGGCGGCGCGGACAAATTCACAAGGAAAGAAATCGACGCGTTTGCCGATTTCGTCAAAGACTACGGCGCGAAAGGGCTTGCCTGGGCGTCAAAGAAAAACGACGGCAGCACGACCTCGACTTTCTATAAATTCCTGACGGAAGAGGAAATCAAAAATATCGAAGATATTTTGCACGCCGAAAAAGGCGACCTTATCCTTGTCGTTGCCGACAATAAAAACAAGGTCGTTTACGACAGTCTGGGCGCGCTTCGCACGCATATCGCGGACAAACTCGGGCTTTACGACAAAAACGAATACGACATTTTGTGGATTACCGAATTCCCGCTGCTTGAATGGAGCGACGAAGACAATCGTTTTTACGCGATGCACCACCCGTTCACCAGCGTAAACGTGCAGGATATGGACAAAATCGACAGCCGCGACCGCGACGTGCTTGCAAGTATCCGCGCAAACGCATACGACCTTGTCATCAACGGACAGGAAGCAGGCGGCGGCAGTATCCGTATTCATACGCCCGAAATGCAGCATAAAATGTTTGAAATTCTCGGAATGAGCGAAGAAACCATCAAAAACCGTTTCGGATTTTTCGTGGACGCGTTCAAATACGGCGCGCCTCCTCACGGCGGTCTTGCGTTCGGTCTTGACAGGCTGACGATGCTCCTTACCGGGGACGACAACATAAAAGACGTCATCGCATTCCCGAAAGTCCAGAACGCGTCGTGCCTTATGACGGGCGCACCCGACTTTGTGGAAGACGTCCAGTTGAAAGAACTCGGTCTTGCCGTACCCGAAGAAAAATGATTGAATCGGGCACGGTAACGAAAATCAAACGGGGCGGCAACGTGGTCGTAAGCTTTGACAGAAAGTCGGCGTGCGATCAGTGCCGTATGTGCGCCGTTTCAAAGGGCGGAAAGACGGTCGAAGTGATTCTGAAAAACACTTTGGGCGTCGGCATCGGGGATAAAGTTGAAGTTACGATGGGCAGCAAGTACGTGCTTACCGCCGCAGTCATCGTTTACGTCATACCGCTTATCCTTGTCGCAATCGCGGTTTTCGCGTTTATTCCGATGGGTGAAACCGCGCAGATCATCGCAAGCGTCGTCGCGCTGTTTCTGGGGCTCGGACTTGCGGTTATCCTTGATAAATTCGTCGTAAGAAAGAAAAAAGGCTTTGTGCCCGAAATGACGAAAATCATCACAAGAGCCGGCGAAGACGAGGAGTCCGACGAAGAAATCGAGGACGACGGTCTTGAAACGGACGAAACAGATAATAATATTAACAACGATTAAAAGGAGAGTTTTATGTCAGAAAGAATTATTCACGCAACCGTTGCGGACTTTGACGAACTTGTAAAAAAAGACGGATTGTGCCTTGTCGACTTTTGGGCGAACTGGTGCGGTCCTTGCAAAATGCTTGCTCCCGTTATCGAACAGTACGTCGGGGAAAACAAAGATATCACCGTCTTAAAGGTCGACGTTGACGAGGAAGAAGCCCTTGCAAGACGCTTTGGCATTATGTCGATTCCGACGCTTATCCTTTTTAAGGACGGCTCGGAAGTCGCAAAAGACGTCGGATATAAAAACCTTCAACAATTAAATATGTTTGTCGAAAACAATAAATAATCTGCATTTTGCACGTAAGGAGAAATTATGGTAGATTTGAAAACGATTAAGGAATTCGATCCCGAACTTTACGACAGTTTCGTGAAAGAATTCGACCGTCAGCAGTATAATCTGGAACTTATCGCAAGCGAAAATATCGTAAGCCCCGCGGTTATGGCGGCAATGGGCACGTTTTTCACGAATAAGTACGCCGAGGGATACCCCGGAAACCGTTATTACGGCGGTTGCCAATTCGTGGATATCGCCGAAAATATCGCGCGCGACAGGTTGAAACAACTTTTCGGTGCGGAACACGCAAACGTCCAGCCCCATTCGGGTGCAAACGCAAACTTTGCAGTGTTCGAGGCGGTTTTGCAGCCCGGCGACACCGTTTTAAGCATGAGCCTTGACGGCGGCGGACATCTGTCGCACGGCAGCAAAGTCAACTTTTCGGGCAAATGGTTCAACGTCGTGGGATACGGCGTTACCCGTGAAGAAGGACTTATCGATTACGACGAGGTTGAAAGACTTGCCGTTGAAAATAAACCGAAACTTATCGTTGCGGGCGCGTCGGCGTATCCCCGTATCATCGACTTCAAGCGTTTCAGAGAAATTGCGGACAAAGTCGGCGCATACCTTATGGTGGATATGGCGCACATCGCGGGACTTGTCGCGGCAGGCGAACACCCAAGCCCCGTGCCTTTCGCCGATTTCGTGACGTCCACGACGCATAAAACGCTGAGAGGTCCTCGCGGCGGCATTATCCTTTGCAAGGAAGAATACGCAAAAACAATCGACAAAGCGGTTTTCCCCGGCACGCAAGGCGGTCCGTTAATGCATATTATCGCGGCAAAAGCAGTGGCGTTCAAGGAAGCGCTTTCGCCGGAGTTCAAGGCGTATCAGCATCAGATAATACTGAATTGCAAAAAACTTGCGGAAACTTTCCGCGCGCGCGGTATAAATATGGTATCGGGCGGCACGGACAACCACCTTATTCTCGTGAACCTTCTGGGGACTGGCGTATCGGGCAAGGAACTTACCGAAAGGCTCGATAACGTACATATCACCGTCAACAAAAACTCGATTCCTTTCGATCCTGCAAAGCCTGCGGTAACAAGCGGTATCCGCGTCGGCACGGCTTGCCTTACGACCAGGGGAATGAAGGAAGACGAAATGGTGGAAGTCGGCAACTGCATCGCGGATATACTTGAAAAAGGCGAGGCGGCATACGACGACGTCAACGCGCGCGTCCGCGCTCTTGCCGAAAAGTATCCCATTTACAAAAACGACGTAATTTTCTAAGATATGCCATAATAACTGTCACCTTGACACATTCACATATCTGAATTCGTTTGCATATACTGCGGGCGAGAGGTGAAGTTATGAAAATCGTATGTTTTAATCCGCCGAAGTTTATCAAAAAGTTTTTGCGACTTTTCAAAAGTAATAAACAAAAGGGCGAAAAGGTTGAAACAAAAGAGAAAGAATAAGTCGTTAAAATTAACAACAATATTTCAAAAATAAAAACACGCCGGGAATCCGGCGTGTTTTTCGTGTGTTTATTTTACGATATTTTATTACATAGTAATAAGGGCAAAAAAAAACCGCTTATCGCGGCTTATTTTTATTGCAAATTACGCACGTTCGACTTTTCCGCTACGCAAGCATCTGGTGCACACGTATTCGGAAGTGGTCGTACCGTCTTTATTGACAACTTTAACTTTGTGGACGTTCGCGCCCCAAGACCTTCTGGTTTTGCGATGGCTGTGGCTTACCATATTACCGCTCATTTGTCCTTTTCCACAAACGCTGCATACTCTCGACATACTTCAATACCTCCTAACTGGCATAAAACATAGGTATTTTATCACTAAATTTCACTTTTGGCAAGCATAATTGTTGCTAAATTTTTATAATTATAGTAAAATATAGCAAAAGTAGGGTATTTTTATAAGGAGAAATATGGCACTCAGCACTTACAATAAATTCGGACACATCACCGTTTCGGACGAAGCCGTTGCGATTATTGTCAGCAAGGCCGCTTCCGAGTGCTACGGCGTTGTGGAACTCGTGTCCAGACGTTTCTCCGACAACCTTGCGAAAATCTTCAATAAAAAGACATACGGCAAAGGCGTCAGGGTCGTTACGACCGACAACGTCGCGCATATCGATATTTTCGTCATATTAAAACTCGGAGTAAACGTGGAAGCCGTCAGGGAATCTCTGACGAAAGCGGTCACGTACAGTGTTGAAAAATACACGGGTATGCGCGTCAAAAACGTAACGGTCAACGTCGTCGGTGTCAGAGTATAATTAAGGATATTTATGGTGGAACTTACAAGCGGCGATTTCAGGAAAATGCTTATTTCCGGCGCCAAACTTCTTGAAATTAACAGACCTCTCGTCGACAGTCTGAACGTTTTCCCTGTTCCCGACGGGGATACCGGCACGAATATGTCCCTTACTTTCAGTATGGCGGTGCAGGAACTCGGGAAATTGAACTCGAATGCAAGCGTTGCGGAGTGTGCGACGGCGTTTTCAAAGGGCGCGCTCAAAGGCGCGCGCGGCAATTCGGGCGTTATCAGTTCGCAAATTTTCAAAGGATTCGCGGTTGTTGCGACGGAAAATAAAAACGTACCTTTCACTGCTTACGAATTCGCGCAGGCGTTGAAAAAGGGCACGGAAATTGCGTACAGCATGGTGCAAAAGCCCAAAGAAGGCACGATACTGACGGTTGTCAGGGCGATGGCGGAAAAGGCGCAACACCTTGCAAAGCGCAAAAAAGCGGTGGAATTCCTGCCGTTTTTGGAAAAAGTCATCGCATACGGCGACGAAATACTTGCACAAACCCCCGATATGCTGCCGGTTTTGAAGAAGGCGGGCGTCGTCGACGCAGGCGGAAAGGGACTTATGTTCGTGATGAAGGGTATGTACAACTCTCTTGCGGGCATCGAAATTCCCGACGCGCCGACCGAAGACAAAAACATCGCGCTTAATCCCATGGACGCTTTCAGCGCCGACGATCACGAGCATATCAATTTCAGTTATTGCACGGAATTTTTCATAATCAATCTTCGTCCGAAAGTTACGCTTGCCGACATCGACAAGCTGCGCGACTTCCTTACGACAATCGGCGACTGCGTGCTTGTAATCGGCGATCTGGACCTTGTCAAAGTGCACGTTCACACGAACCGTCCCGACCTTGCGATGAAAAACGCGCTGAAACTTGGCGAACTTGACAGCGTCAAGGTTGAAAATATGGTGGAACAAAACCGCGTTCTGAACGAAAAGCGCGAGTCCGAAAAAGCCGAAATGAAAGAATACGGCATCATTTCCGTTTGCTCCGGCAAGGGAATGGAAGCCATATTCAACGACCTCGGAATCGACAAAATCGTGGAAGGCGGTCAGACGATGAATCCGAGCGTTTACGACATATTGTCCACGATAAACGAAGTCAACGCAAAAACGGTGTTCATTCTGCCGAACAATAAAAATATCATTTTGTCCGCAGAACAGGCGCGCGACCTTGCGGAAAAACCCGTTTTCGTCATTCCGACCAGCAACGTTGCGGAAGGTATCGCCGCGGCGGTTGCGTTTATGCCCGAGGCAAGCGCGGAAGAAAACGTCGAGGCAATGACCGCGTCCATCGAAAACGTCAAGTGCGGTCAGGTTACGACCGCGGTTCGCAACACCCGTATGGACGGATTCTCGGTGCACGAAGGCGACGTCATCGGTCTTTTCGGAAAGAAGATCGTCGCAAGGGGCAAAAACCCGTCGGAAGTCGTGAAGCACGCGTTGAAGAAAATGATTGACGAAGAAAGCAGCGTCGTGTCGCTTTACTTCGGCAGCGACGTCACGGAAGACGACGCAAACAAACTCGCCGCCGAAATTCAGGAACTTTATCCCGACGTCGAAGTTATGGCGTTCAACGGCGGGCAACCATATTATTATTACGTATTCTCGGTTGAATAATGAAACTTGAAGAAGTGAAAGGCGTCGGTCCATCGACGCTCAGAAAACTTCAAAGCATTGACGTTTCGACGGTTGAAGACTTAATAAATTTTCTGCCAAAAACTTATATCGATTTTAATTCGCCCGTTTCGCTTAACGATTTATGCGACGGGCAATTTTCGTTGATAAGGGTAAGAATCGTCAAGGTAACCCGTCCCGTAAAGACCAAAAACGGGCTGAGTTTTTTCACCGCCGACGCGGTGGATTTCGACGCGCCCGAAACAGACAAAAACAGGCTGAAAATCGTGTGGTACAACCAGCCGTATATGCTGCAAAAGGTGAAAGCGGACGAGAAGTATTTCGTGTTCGGAAAGGTAAAATTTTCGGGCAGAAGGGCGGAGCTTATCAACCCTAAAATCGAGCCGCTCGACAAGCAGAAAAACCTGTCGGGAATAATGCCCGTTTACCGCACGAAAGGGGCGGTGCAGCAGGGCGTATTCAAGGGGATTGTCGACGACGCTTTAAGGAAGTATTCGCCCGCTGATATCGCAAACGAAAAAGTGCGCGAAAGGTACGGCATCGAAAGTGTGAAAGACGCGTTTATAAGAGCGCATTGTCCGACGAGCGTCGAAGAAGGATTAAAGGCTCAGGAACGCATCGCGCTGGAAGACACGATGAAAGAAATCCTGTATTACAAGATAATAAATTCGCAGGCGAAAGAGAACCGTGTTTTTGAATACCGCCTTGATAAAAGAGTGGTGGACGACTTTGTAAAATCCCTGCCGTTTCCGCTTACGCCGACGCAGAAAAACGCGCTTGACGAGATATTTGAAAACCTTAAATCAAAGCGCAGAATGAACAGGTTGCTTATCGGCGACGTGGGCAGCGGAAAAACAATCGTTGCGCTAATTTCGGCACTTTATGCGGTAAAATGCGGTTATCAAGTGGCGATTGTTGCGCCAACTGAGATTCTGGCGGAACAACATTTCAACAACGCGAAAAGGTTTTTCGACGGATTTAATATTAACGTGGCGTTTCTTTCGGGCAGCGTGAAAGGCGCGGAAAGAAAGGAAAGAGAGCGCGATATCGAAAGCGGAAAAACAGACGTCGTTATCGGCACTCACAGCGTTTTTTCAAAGACGGTGAAATTCAGAAATCTGTCGTTTGTCGTCATTGACGAACAGCACAAATTCGGTGTGGCGCAAAAGTACGATTTGCAGGAAAAAGGCGCGGGCGTCGACACGCTGACGCTCACGGCAACACCCATTCCGCGCTCCGTCCTTATGCTCCTGTACGACGAATTGCAACTGTCCGAAATCGACAAAAGTCACAAGACGAAAGTCAAGACTTTTCTTGTGCCCGACTACAAAAAAGACGGCATGTTTTCATACGTCCGCGACGAGGCGAAAAAGGGCAATCAGGCGTTTATCGTCTGCCCGAAAATCTGCGACTCGGAAGGGGTGGAAACGTACGGCGCGAAAACCCTTTTCGAGGAACTTAAAAACGGCGTGTTTTCGGACGTGAACGTCGCGCTTATTTACGGCAAAATGAAAGCGAAAGAAAAGTCGGAAATAATGCAGTCGTTCGAGGCGGGCGATATCGACGTGCTGATTGCGACGACCGTCGTGGAAGTCGGCATCGACATCAAAAACGCGACGACGATTGCCGTACTCAACAGCGAAAGATTCGGGCTTGCGACGTTGCATCAGTTAAGGGGACGCGTCGGTCGCGGCGACAAAAAGGCGTTTTGTTTTTTGCATACTCTCGACGCGGGCAATCCGCGGCTCAAAGCCCTTACGGAATTTGACGAAGGGTATAAACTTGCGGAACTCGACTTCACCCTTCGTGGCGGCGGCGATTACCTCGGAACGAGGCAGTCCGGCGAGCAGGACGGCGGAAAATACGCGATAAAAATCACGCCCGACCAAATCCGTTTTGCAAAAGAAATCGTCACGGACGGCGTGCTGCAAGAAGGCTTTGAAATCGACAAGGACGACTTTTATTATTACGAAAACAAATTCAAAGACGTTACGGTAAGTTAATTAAGGTAAACTTTAACTTTATTAAATAACATAAAAGAAAAAAGGTAGGAAAGCATATGAAATTATTGCTTGCAGAAGACGAAAGAGAATTATCAAACGCAATAGTCAGAGTATTGAAGCACAATAATTATACCGTTGACGCCGTTTACGACGGGGCGGAAGCGCTCGAATACCTGACGTTCGGCAATTACGACGGCGTAATTTTGGACATAATGATGCCGAAAGCGGACGGGCTGACCGTTTTAAGAAAGGCAAGGGAGGGCGGCAACAACGTCCCCGTGCTTTTGCTTACCGCGCGCAGCGAGGTCGACGACAGAGTCGAAGGGCTTGACGCGGGCGCGGACGATTACCTTACGAAACCGTTTGCGATGAAAGAACTGCTTGCGAGAATCCGCGCGATGACTCGCCGCAAAAACGACGTTATCAGCACGTATACGGTGGGCAATCTCACGCTCGATCCGAAGCAATACACATTAAAAGCCGAAAAAGGCGAGGTCAGACTGTCGGGCAAGGAATTCCAGATGATGGAAATGCTTGTCGCAAACAACAATATGCTTATCTCGACCGAGAAATTTATGGAATCGGTGTGGGGCTATGACAGCGAAGCCGAAATCAACGGCGTGTGGGTTTATATATCCTCGCTTCGCAAAAAACTTTCGGAAATCGGCGCAAACGTCAACATTAAGGCGGTGCGCGGGCTCGGCTATAAACTGGAAGAAACCAAATGATCAAAAAACTGCGGATTAGGTTTATAGTAATCGCAATGGCTGCGATAGTGATAGTGCTGGCTGTGATATTGTCCGGCATTTACGTCGTGAGCCGAAAAAACATTGCGAACTATTCCGACAAAGTGCTGATGATCCTTGCGAAAAACGACGGCGCGTTCCCGAAAGATTATCAGGGCGACAAAGCGCCGGGGTATCTGGGGCTTCAAAGCACCGACGAGACGCCTTTCGACACAAGATATTTCACGGTAACGTATGACGCGGCGGGCAAACCCCGCAAATTCAATCTTGTCAAGACCGAACTTGTCAGTACGCCCGAAGAAGCGCTTGAATACTGCAGCGAAGCGTTTTCGGAAAAAGATGACAGCGGCGCAATCGGCGATTATCGTTATCTTATTTACCGCGACAGGGCGGACGGAGGCACGATGGTTTTGTTTATGGACTGCCATCGACAAATCGACGCTCTCACAAGTTTTATGCGGTCGAGCATGGTTTTTTGTCTGAGTGCGGTGGGCGCGATTTGCGTGCTGCTGATTTTGTTTTCCAAGCGCGCCGTCGAGCCTATTGCGAACTCTTACGAAAAGCAACGTCATTTCATCTCCGACGCGAGTCACGAACTCAAAACCCCGCTTGCGATAATATCCGCCAACAACGAAATACTTGAAATGGACTACGGCGAGAACGAGTGCACCGACGCAATCCAAAAGCAGGTCGTGAGAATGGCGAATATGACCAAAAACCTTACGACGCTTGCGAAAATCGACGAAAGAGCCGCGCTTGAAGAAAGAAGAAACATCGACGTCGGCGCGTTGATTTCTGACGTTGCCGAGCCGTATTACGCGCTTGCGAGAACCGCCGATCTTAATATCGAAGTCAATATCCCGGGAAAATATATTTTGTACGGCGACGAAGGTCTTTTAAGGCAGATGGTGTCGCTTCTTCTCGACAACGCCGTGAAGTACGGGAAATCGTACGTCAGAATTTCGGCAAGAAAGACGGTTACGAAACTGAAACGAATCATCGTTCTGGAATTCAGAAACGACGCCGAAAACGTTGAACAAGGCAATCTCGACAAATATTTCGCAAGGTTTTTCAGGAGCGACGGGGCAAGGGCGTCAGGCATCGAAGGCAGCGGCATCGGGCTTTCGATCGTGCAAGAAATCGCTGAGCTTCACAAGGGCAAAGTCAGCGCGCGCGGCGAAGGCAACGACTTTGTGGTAACGATAACTTTTGACAAATTTTCTTTCGGACACGTCAAAAAAGAAAGAGAAAACGAATAAACGATAACGCAACGAAACCGTTGCGTTTTTTGTTGCAATTTTAATTTATTTTTAATAAATACTTTAAGTTTTCTTAATTTTTACATAATAAAATCAAATCAAAAGGAAGCGACATCACCAACATCGGTCTTCTGCTTTCGGAAGGCGACGTTGTTGAAATAAATCTTTTGAGAAACGGCACGGAAGTCACCGGGTCGATGACGATCGAAAAGGCAACCGCCGTAAAATAAGGAGGCACACCGAACATAAGTAATCTTTCGTAATTTTATCCCCCTAAAAAGAAAGAACGCCGCCCGTCGAAATTACGGACGGCTTTCTTTTTTTGCCGTTATATTTTGCAATAAGCGTGAAAAATTGCGTTAAATAAGTTGCAAAAACTCAATTTATTTGATATATTATAGTAGTCGCTGAAAACGACGGCGCAAAACGGCCAACTTGCGGGAGTGATTCAGTGGTAGAATGCCACCTTGCCAAGGTGGAAGTCGCGGGTCCGAATCCCGTCTCCCGCTCCAAAGTCAATATGACAAAAGTTTTGTCGAAAGCCCGTTTGCGTATGGCATCATAGCCAAGCGGTAAGGCAGAGGCCTGCAAAGCCTTCATCCCCGGTTCGATTCCGGGTGATGCCTCCAAAGACGCCGAAGTGGCGGAATAGGCAGACGCAAGGGACTTAAAATCCCTCGGAGTAACATCCGTACCGGTTCGAGTCCGGTTTTCGGCACCAGCAAAAGACGACGCATTTTTGCGTCGTTTTTTGCTGTCCCGAAAAACCGTGGAAGGCAATCATTTTGCGCTTATTTTGCAAATTGATTGCCCGTGAATTGTTTTTATTATATAATATACTGCGGGTAAAGCGGTGAATTATGAGCAAATTTCAGGCAAAATCAAAAGAGATGATTTTTGAAAGCGACAACGTCAAAGTCGCGATATTAAGGCTTGCGCTCCCGACGATCGTCAGTCAGCTTATCACCACCGTTTACAATCTTGCGGACACGTTCTGGGTTGGGAAACTCAACGATTCTTATCAACTTGCGGCGTTGTCCATTATTTTTCCCGTACAACTTTTTATGACGGCTCTCGGCAACCTGTTCGGTATCGGCGCAGGCACCTGCATTTCAAACTATCTCGGCGCGAAAGAAAGCGACAAGGCAAAACGCGCGTCGGCGTTTGCGATATGGGGCGGCGTGATCGTTGCGGCGTTGCTGTCGCTTATCGTGGGCGTATGGAAAGAGCCGTTTTTAAGACTGTTGAAATCGACCGAAAACCTTGACGCCTATGCCGCGACGTATCTTGACTGGGTTGTCGTGTTCGGCGCGGTACCCGCCGTCTTCAATATGGTTGTCGCAAACGTAATAAGGGGAGAGGGGTACTCGTTGCACGCGGGGCTGGGGCTGTCGCTGGGCGGCGTACTGAATATTGTGCTGGATCCGTTTTTCGTGCTACCTTTCGGGCTGAATATGAATATTAAAGGCGCGGCAATCGCAACGCTTATTTCAAACGTCGTTACCACGCTGTATTTTGCGATATTGCTTATCGTGATAAGGAAAAAATCCGTCGTGTCGTTTTCGCCGAAAAAGGCGTGTCTTGCGATCAAGGAAAAAATCGCAAGGAACGTATTGTTTACGGGGCTTCCGTCCGCGCTTCAAACGATGTTGTCGGCTGTGTCGAATCTTGTGCTGAACTCGCTTATGATCGGATACGGCGAGACTGCGGAGGCGGCAATCGGCGTCACAAAAAAAATCGACGCCGTGCCTTTCGGTATGGTAACGGGACTTGCACAAGGGGCTGCGCCGCTCATCGCATACAACAACGGCGCGAAAAAGTACGACAAAATGAAAACGACGCTGAAACTTTCGCTTTGTTATTGCGTCGGGCTTGCGATAACGGTGCTTATCGTCGTGGAATCGGCGGCGGGCGCGCTCATCGAAGTTTTCATCAAAGACGCGTCGACGGTAACGTATGGCGAAAAGTTCCTGCGGCTTCACTGCGCGTCGCTCCCGTTTATGGCGGTAACGTTTATGCTCGTGTCGTATTTCCAGGCGGTCGGCGCAAAGGGTAAGGCGTTTTTATTGTCGATAATCAGAAAGGGCATTGTGGACATTCCTTTGATGTATCTTATGAACGTGCTGATTCCCGTTTACGGCATAGTCGCCTGCCAGCCGATAACCGACGTAATTTCGGCGACGGTCGGCGTGATATTGTACGTTTTGTGGAAAAAGAAGTTCCAAAAAACCGAAGAAGAACAAGAAATCATTGTGTAATGACATCGCTTTTCAAGGTGTCCTTGAAAAACAAAAGCCCCGAACAAATCGGGGTTTTTGTGTGGTTTTTTATGCGGTTTTTGCAAATCAATGCTCGAATTGGGAGTTATAAAGGTTGTAATAAAACCCGTGTTTTTCGATAAGTTCGTCGTGAGTGCCTTTTTCGATGACGTTGCCTTTGTTCATCACAAGGATAAGGTCGGCGTTTTTGATTGTCGAAAGTCGGTGCGCCACGATAAACGAAGTTTTGCCTTTCATCAGCATCTCGAAAGCCTGCTGGATTTTCAGTTCAGTACGGGTGTCGATTGACGATGTTGCCTCGTCCAGAATGAGCATGGGCGGGTGAGTGAGCATGACGCGGGCGATACACAAAAGCTGTTTCTGACCTTGCGATACGTTTCCGCCGTCGTCGCCGAGCACGGTGTCGTAGCCGTTTTCAAGGTGCATGATAAAGTTGTGGATATGCGCGGCTTTTGCGGCGGCGATAATTTCCTCGTCGGTTGCGTCGGGACGGCAGTAGGCGATGTTTTCCCTGACGGTGCCGTGTTTAAGCCAGGTGTCCTGCAACACCATGCCGTAGTTTAAGCGGAGCGAACGTCTGGTGACTTCTTTCACGTTTTTGCCGTCCACGGATATCGTGCCGCTGTCGGGATCGTAAAAGCGCATAAGCAGGTTGATAAGGGTGGTTTTGCCACAACCCGTGGGACCGACGATTGCGACGCGCTTGCCGTTTTTCACGGAAAGGGAAAAGCCCTGAATAAGCGGGTTGGATTTGACGTAAGAGAAGTAAACGTTGTCGATTTCGATATTGCCTTTGACGTTTTCAAGGTCGGGGAATCCTTCGTCGGACGACTGATTTTCCGTTTCAAGCAGGTTGAAAACGCGGTCTGCGGCGGCGGTTGCCGTTTGCAGTTCGGTAACGACGCCCGTTATTTCGTTGAAAGGTTTCGTGTACTGAATGGCATAAGACAGCACGCACGAAAGCCCGCCGACGGTGAACGCGCCCATGCCGAGAATACCTTGTCCGCGTATTACGAGCCACGCGCCGAGAATACATACGACGGCGTAAATCACGTTGTTGACGAAGCGGGTGGAGGGGTTGACCAATGCCGAGAAGAAAGCCGCGTTTTGTCCCGAGATTTTAAGATCTTGATTTATGACGGCGAACCTTTCTTCCGCGCGTTTTTCATATCCGAAAAGTTTTACGACGCGCTGATTCGACGTCATTTCGGTGACAAGTCCCGAAAGTTCGCCGCGTTTTTCGGCTTGTTTTGCGAACGTGTCGTGGCAGCCTTTTGCGATGAAGTACGCGACGAAAAGGGAAATCGGCGTAAGTACTACGACGATAACCGCGATAAGCCAGTTATACGTCAGCATAAATACAAGCGTGCCGACAATCGTGACGATCCCGCCGAACAACTGCGAAAAGCCCTGAATAAGCCCGTCCGAAATCTGGTCGACGTCGTTTCCGACGCGCGACATAAGGTCGCCGTGCGAATTGCTGTCGATATACGAAAGGGGCACGACGTTAAGTTTTTTGAACGCTTCGCGGCGAAGATCCCTTATCGTTCTGAACGACGCGAAGTTTATGCACAAAGAACTGAGATATTGGAACAGCAATACCGCGGCGATAAGCCCCGCAAGTATCCCTGCGTTTTTTGCGATGACCGAAAAATCGACGTTGTCTTTTCCGATGATGAAGTCCACGGTTTTGCCGATGATCACGGGCGCGAAAAGCGTTGCGACGATTTGCAGAATCGAGAAAAACAGGGCAAGCAAAATTGCGGGAACGTACGGTTTTGCGAAGCGCAAAAGTTTTCCGATTGCGTTGAAATTGGTTTTTTTATTCCTGACTTTACTCATTTTCGTCGTCCCCCTTGTTTTGCGAAAGACAAATTTCGCGGTAAACGTCGCACGAAGAAATTAAGTCGTCGTGCGTGCCGAGGCCGACGATTTTCCCGTCGTCCATAACGATGATAAGGTCGGAATATTTGATGCTCGTCGCGCGTTGCGACACGGTGACCGACGTGAGTTTTTCGCTTTTTTTGAGTTCGTTCAACGCTTTCCGAAGTTTTGCGTCGGTTGCGAAGTCGAGCGCGCTGGAACTGTCGTCAAGTATAAGTATTTTCGGGTTGGAAACAAGGGCGCGGGCAATGGTCAGGCGTTGTCGCTGACCGCCCGAAAGGTTCTTGCCGCCTTGATTTATCATTGTGTCGAGCCCGTCTTTCAGGTTGTCGACAAACTCCTTGGACTGCGAAACGACAAGGGCTTTTTCGATTTCCTCGTCGGTGGCGTCTTCCTTTCCCCAGCGGATATTGTCGCGCACGGTTCCTTCAAACAGGACGGCTTTTTGCGGCGCGACTCCGAACAGTGAATAAAGTTCGTCGTTGGTATAATCTTTCACGTTGCGTCCGAAGATTTTCACCTCGCCGACGTTCACGTCGTAAAGCCTTGTTATAAGGCTGACGAGCGTTGTTTTGCCGCTGCCGGTGCCGCCCAGTATCCCGACGCTCATACCCTTTTCGATTTTAATGTTGACGTCAGACAAAGACGGCGCGCTGCTGCCCGCGTACGTGAAAGTAACGTCGTTTAATTCGATGGCGTTTGCGTCAAGATCGGGCGACGCGCCGCTGCCTTCTTCCATCGAGGTATTAACGTCGAAGACTTCGTTGATACGCGCTGCCGATGCCGACGCTTTCGTAAACGTTACGAGAAGGTTTGCAAACACGATCATTGCGGTCAGAATCTGCGTCATATAGTTGACAAGCGCGATTATCTCGCCTTGCGTGAGTTTGCCGGCGTTTACGGACACCCCGCCGAAATACAAAAGCACGATGACGCCGATATTCAATACGGCGTAGGTCAACGGGTTGAGAAGGGCGGAAAGAGAACTGACTTTAATCGACGTTTTGGACAATACGTCCGCCGCGGCGTCGAAAGCAGATATTTCACGGGTTTCCGCGTCAAACGCGCGTACTACTCGCGCGCCCGAAAGGTTTTCTTTCGTGAGTCTTGTAACTTCGTCAAGTTTTTCCTGCACCCGTTTGTATCCGGGCATCGTCAACGCCATAATAAGCCACAAAGCCCCGCCGATAACAAGCGCGGAAACAACGAAAATAAGCGAAATTTTCAGGTCGATTATCATCGCCATCACGATTGCGCCGACAGATATGAAAGGCGCGCGCAAAATAAGGCGAATGAACATCGCAACCGCCTGTTGCGCCTGATTCACGTCCGACGTGAGCCTTGTGATAAGCGACGTTGTGGAAAATTTATCAAGTTCCGCGTAAGAAAAAGTGTTGATATGGTGATATAACTCGCGGCGAAGATTCGTGCCGAATCCCGCAGAAGCGCGGCTTGCGAAAAATTGCGCCGTAATCGTAAAAGCAAGCCCGAGCACGCCAAGGGCAAGTATTATGCCGCCGCCGATCCACAGTCCCGAAAAATCACCCGATCTTCCGCGCGGAATCGCCGTGTCGATAACCCACGCCACGACAAGCGGCGTGATAAGTTCGAAAAAGGCCTCGAAAAGTTTGAAAAACGGGCCGATTATCGTTTTTGCGCGGTATCCTTTTAAGTATTTTGCAAGTTTGAACATAAAGTACCTGTTATTTAATGGCATTTTATCATAAAACATTGCCGCCGTAAACTCATTAAAGGATATTTACCTTATATAAACGATAATATAACTTATAATTGTGTATTTTGCAGCGAAAAAACTTTATTGTGATAAAGTATGAACGAAATCGTTGACAATCTGAATATTTTGTATTAGCATAGAATCGTCGAAAGACGATAGATTAGTTTAGAAAAGATGAGAGTAGTCAGTATGAAAACGACAATATTGTCGGCGGTTGCCGACGTATTTTCCGTATATTTTTTGGACTTCCGATGGCGGAATAGTACCGTTTGCCTGCAAGCGGGCTTTTTTATGCCAAAAATTCACAAAAATTCAAATTCGGAGGTCTTATTATGGAAAACAACAACGTAAATTTTGCAACATTTTTGAAACAATATCCCGATAAAAACGGATACTTCGGGCGTTACGGCGGGGCGTATCTTCCCGACGAACTCGTGCCTGCGTTCAACGAAATCAACGACGCGTATCAGACCATTTGCAAGTCGTCGAAGTTTATTCAGGAACTTCGTCGTATCCGCAAGGAATTTCAGGGCAGACCTACGCCGGTTTATCACTGCGACAGGCTGTCGAAAAGCGTCGGCAAGTGCCAGATATACTTAAAACGCGAAGATCTGAATCATACGGGCGCGCATAAACTCAACCACTGTATGGGCGAAGGGCTGCTTGCGTCGTTTATGGGAAAGAAAAAACTCATTGCCGAAACGGGCGCGGGACAACACGGCGTCGCGCTTGCGACGGCTGCGGCGTATTTCGGGCTGAAATGCGACATTTATATGGGCGAAGTCGACGTGAAAAAACAGGCGCCGAACGTTGCTCGTATGAAAGTTCTGGGCGCAAACGTGATAACGGTTACGAAAGGGCTGAAAACGCTGAAAGAAGCGGTCGACGCGGCGTTTGAAGCGTATCTTCGCGAATACGACGACGCGATTTATTGCATCGGCAGCGCATTGGGGCCGCATCCGTTTCCCATGATGGTCAGGGATTTCCAGCTTGTCGTAGGTCAGGAGGCAAGGGAACAATTTATCGCAATGACCGGCGAACTTCCCGACGTCGTATGCGCCTGCGTCGGCGGTGGCAGTAACAGTATCGGTATGTTCGACGCGTTTCTGAACGATCCCGTACGACTTATCGGCGTCGAACCTATGGGCAGAGGCAAAAACATCGGCGACAACGCGGCAAGCCTGACGTACGGCGAAGAAGGCATAATGCACGGATTCAACAGCATTATGCTGAAAGACGAAAACGGCAATCCCGCGCCGGTATATTCCATTGCAAGCGGGCTCGATTATCCGTCCGCCGGCCCCGAACACGCGTTTTTAAGGGACTTGGGACGGGTTGAGTACAAAACCGCCGACGACGAAGAAGCGGTGGACGCGTTTTTCAAATTGTCGCGGCTTGAAGGGATAATCCTCGCGCTTGAAAGTTCGCACGCCGTCGCTTACGCGATGAAACTCGCAAAAGAGATGGGCACCGGCAGCATACTTGTCAATCTTTCGGGACGCGGCGACAAAGATATGGATTATATCCTTGAAAAATATCCCGAAAAACTTTGAAATTTAGATTGACAACAAAAGAATTTTAACGTAATATGAAATTACCATAAAGAGTGTGCGAGGGACAAGCCCGTTGACCACACGGCAACCTGCAAAGCAAGGTGCCAAAGCTTGATCGATGGGTGAATAAAATCGTACTTTATGAAATCCCGTCGGACGATGGGATTTTTTCTTGCGCTCTTATGGTTAATAATCGTAGGAGTGTATTTTTTTATGACGTATTTTGAGTATTTATTGGGCAACACCCCCGACGGGGCAAAACGAGCGTTCGGCGTGATTTTCACGTCCGATAACGATGAAAAGGTGCTGAAAATCTTTTCGGACTACGAAAAAGCGAAAAGTTATTGCGATTTCGCATTTGAAAACGCGGCGGAAAAGGACGGCGTATATACCGTTGAACTTAACGACTTCTTTGAAACGGAAGACGGAATCGAAAAAGCAAGGTTTACGACCATCGTCGAATACGGACGAGGCGGAAATAAGAGTTAATTTGATTAAAAAGTGATTGAAAAAAGCGTAAACATATTGTAAAATAGGTATGCTAGGCAAGGTTCGTTTTAATCTTGTCTGGCATTCAAGTTTGCACACGAGGTGAAAAATGGATTACAAAACTCTTTCAAACGGCGTGAAAATTCCGTCGATAGGTTACGGCACATACAAAACCCCCGCGGGGGAAGTCTGCGTGGACGGCGTGAGAAAAGCCGTTGAAACAGGTTATCGCCTTATCGATACCGCCGCATTTTACGGCAACGAAGAAAGCGTCAAAGACGGTTTAATTGACAGCAAAGTCTGTCGCAATGACATTTTTATCACGACAAAACTCTGGAACGACGATCACGGATACGACAACGCCTTGCGCGCTTTTGAAAAGTCGATGAAAAATCTGGGGCTCGATTATCTCGATTTATACCTTATCCATTGGCCGATACCGCTTGCTCACCGCGACGACTGGCAAAAAACGGTGAAAGAAACCTGGAAAGCCTTTGAAAGACTTTACGACGAAAAGGCGATAAGAAGCATCGGCGTCAGCAATTTTCAGGAAAGACACCTTGAATATTTACTGAATAACTGCAACGTCGCGCCGATGGTCGACCAAATCGAAATCCACGTCGGTTACCCCGAAACGAGCGTTGTCGATTACTGCAAGGCAAAAAACATCGCGGTTGAGGCGTGGGCGCCCATTGCAAAGGGCAAAGCGTTTGAGATTCCCGTCGTGAAAGAAGTTGCGGCGCGCCACGGAAAAACCCCGGCGCAAGTTCTTATTCGCTGGTGTATGGAAAAGGGCGTGATACCCCTTCCGAAATCGGTAACCCCGTCGAGAATCGAGGAAAACTTTGACGTTTTCGACTTTACGCTGTCCGCGCGCGACGTGGAACTTCTGGACGGCATCACCGAAGTCGGCAGGCTTGGGAGTCATCCCGACAGTTGCAATTTCTGATAAATATTTTTACAGCATATTGTTTACTTTATGAAATACGACGTTATTTTTTGGGATTGGAACGGCACTATTATCGACGACGTCGAAATCTGCATGGAAACGGTAAATTCGCTTCTGAAAGAATACGGGAAGAAGCCGTTTTCCGCGCGCGCCGAGTATCACAAAGTTTTCCGTTTTCCCATCATCGATTATTACAGGGACGCCGGGTTCGATTTCGACGAAGTGCCTTTTGACGTTCTGGCGCACAAATACATTGCGCGGTACGACGTGAATTGTCGCAGGGCAAAGATTTTCCCCGACATATTAAACGTACTCTGTACGTTTAAGCGCGACGGGATAAAACAAATAATGTTGACCGCGTCCGAAAAAAACGACCTTATAAGGTGGCTTGACGAAATCGACGCGCTAAAATTTTTCGACGACATAATCGCAAACGACGATATCTATGCCGCGGGCAAAGCGGACATTGCTAAAAGATGGCTGAAAAACCACCCCGAAATCAACCTTGAAAGGGCGGTAATGGTCGGCGACACGACGCACGACGTCGAAGTGGCGCGCGCGATGGGCATTGACGCCGTCACGATTGCGCGCGGACACAGCGCAAGAGTTGCCCTTGAAAAAACGGGCGCACCCGTATTCGACAATGCGGACGAAATGCTGAAATACTTTGAAAAATGACGATATCCGTCCGATTCCGGGCGGATTTTTCAGGTTTTTCGGCGTGATAGTAACTATGAAAATCAAATCAAAATACACAAGAGTATCTTTTTGTACTTCGGTACAATTTTTTGCAAAAAAATAGTTGCATTTATAGGCTACGTCGCTTATAATTTATTTTAGACAAGAAATCTTTTTCTTTTGGAGGAAAAATTATGACAAAATATAATCCTTTTGATAATTTCGTTGCCGTTATGGACAAAGCAGCCGGCGTCATGGGTATAAGCGAGGAAGATTATCTCACTTTCAAGTATCCCGAACGTGAACTGAAAGTCGCGCTTCCCGTACGTATGGACGACGGTTCTTTGAAAGTTTTCGAAGGTTTCCGCATACAGCACAGCACGCTCCGCGGACCTGCGAAAGGCGGCGTCAGATATCATCAGAACGTCAACGTCGACGAAGTGCGCGCTCTTTCCGCGTGGATGACTTTCAAATGCGCGGTTGCGGCAATTCCTTACGGCGGCGGCAAAGGCGGTATCGTATGCCGTCCTCGCGAAATGAGCAAGGGCGAACTGGAACGTCTTACCCGCACTTACATTGACAAAATCTCGGCGATCATTTCTCCCAACACCGACATTCCCGCTCCCGACGTAGGCACCAACGCCCAGACGATGGACTGGATGGTTGACGAATACAGCAAGTTGAAGGGCGAAAGCGTTTACGGCATCGTTACCGGCAAGTCGATTGAAATCGGCGGTTCGAAGGGCAGAAACGAAGCGACCGGACGCGGCGTATGTTTCGTCACCCTTGAAATGATGAAGAAATATAATATGAAACCCGAAGATTGCAAAATCGTAATCCAGGGTATGGGCAACGTCGGCAGCATCAGCGCGAAACTTCTTGCTGAAGAGGGCGCAAAGATTATCGCCGTATCCGACGTAAGTTGCGCGATTTACAACGAAAACGGTCTTGACATTTCGGGAATTTACAAATATCTCGACAGCGGCAAGAACCTTCTTGACGGCTACACCGGCGACTGCAAGAGAATCACAAATGCGGAACTTCTGGAACTCCCCTGCGACATCCTTATTCCCGCCGCACTCGAAAACCAGATCACCGCTGAAAACGCCGACAGAATCAAGGCGAAAATCGTTATCGAAGCGGCAAACGGACCGACCTCTGTGGAAGCGGACGAAATCCTTAACAAAAAAGGCGTCAAAGTCCTTCCCGATATTCTCAGCAACAGCGGCGGCGTCATCGTCAGTTACTTCGAATGGGTGCAAAACCTGCAAAACTTTTATTGGGAAGAGGACGACGTCAACGCAAAACTCAAACGCCAGATCGTCGGCGCGTTCAACGACGTGTTCGACGCCCGTGAAAAATACGACTGTACTTTCCGCGTAGCGGCTTATATCGTTGCGCTTAACAGGCTGGTTACCGCAAAGAAACTTCGAGGTTAACATATAAAAAGTACGGTGTCAAAGCCGTACTTTTTTTAAGCAAAGCCGCTGTGTTTTAAGTTTATTTTTATCGTGCCATAATATAATTCAAACGAAGAGGTGGAGAAATGAATATACAGTATTTGAAATATGCCGTCGAAGTGGCAAGGATTGGATCGATTTCAAGGGCTGCGGAAGAACTGTACATCGCGCAACCCAACCTTTCCCGCGCGATTAAGGAATTGGAAAAAGACCTTGGAATTACGATTTTCGACAGAAATTCAAAGGGTATGACGCTTACCCACGACGGGGAACGTCTTATCGAATACGGAAAAGCGATTCTGCGCCAGATAAACGAGGTCGAAAACGCGTTCAAGGGGCAGGAGAACGAGAAAAAGTCGTTTTCCATATCCGTTCCGCGCGCAAGTTATATTTCAAGTGCTTTTGCGGAGTTTTCGAAGTGTCTGGAAAAGGAAGGAAATTTCGAAATCTTTTATAAGGAAACCAACGCCTTGCGCGCGATAAACAACATTCTGGAAAAGGATTATAAACTCGGCATCGTCCGTTACGCCGCGCAGTACGATAAATATTTCAAGGAAATGGCGGAACAACGCGGGTTGAATCACGAACTTATTTCGGAATTTCACCACGTTCTCGTGTTTTCAAAGACAAGCGCGCTGAACGAACTTGACGAAATCAGGTTTTCCGACCTTAAAAACTACATCGAAATCGCGCACGCCGATCCGTTCGTGCCGTCCCTTCCTCTGGCGGAAGTCAGAAAGGACGAATTGCAGGGCGAAATAACGCGCAGAATATTCGTGTTTGAAAGGGGAAGTCAGTTTGACGTCTTGTCAAAAAACGACGAAACGTTCATGTGGGTGTCGCCCGTGCCGGTTGAAACCCTTGAAAGATACGGGCTTACCGCAAAACCCTGCGCCGAAAACGCAAAGGTTTACAAAGACGTGCTGATATATAAAAAAGATTATCACCTGACGGCACTTGACAAGACTTTCATCACGAAACTGTGCGAGGCGAAAAGGAGTTATCTGTAAATCAAAAATTGCCGATTGTATTAATACAATCGGTTTTTTATTTTCTTTGAGCAAGGGCAGAATTAAAGACGTATATATATTTTGATATATAAACATATAAAAGTACTATTTCACATTGCCGAAAGATTGTTATATTATTAACAATGTCAAAAGATTGTTAGAATTTTAACAAAGTTTGACAACCGCGACGAAAAGTAACGTTTATGCGTTAAAATACCGCTTATACGCTTGCCGAAGTCGCAGATAAAATGTAAAATAAATACGTACGGGAGAGTTTCAAATGGAAAACAACGTAAAAGTAGTCGATTGCGTCGACGCGCTCATCGAAAAAATCGCCGTCGTCCGCGAAGCGCAAAGGAAATTCTCGACTTATTCGGAAGAGCAGGTCGATAAAATCTTTCTTGCCGCGGCGACCGCAGCAAACAAAATGCGTATACCCCTTGCCAGAATGGCGGTTGAAGAAACGGGTATGGGCATTGTCGAAGACAAGGTCATCAAAAACCATTACGCGTCGGAATATATTTACAACGCGTATCGCAACGTGAAAACCTGCGGCGTCATCGAAGAAGACAAGGCGTACGGCATCAAAAAGATTGCCGAACCCGTCGGACTTATCGCTGCGGTTATCCCCACGACGAACCCCACTTCGACCGCGATTTTCAAAACGTTGATTTCGTTGAAAACGAGAAACGGCATTATCATCAGTCCGCACCCCCGCGCAAAGAAGAGCACGATTGCCGCGGCAAAGGTCGTCCTTGACGCAGCGGTAAAAGCCGGCGCACCCGAGGACATCATCGGCTGGATTGACGTGCCGTCGCTTGAAATGACAAACCTTATTATGAAAGAAGCCGACATTATCCTTGCGACGGGCGGTCCCGGCATGGTGAAAGCGGCATATTCGTCGGGCAAGCCCGCGCTTGGCGTCGGGGCGGGCAACACGCCTGCAATCATCGACGATACGGCGGACGTCGTACTTGCCGTCAGCTCGATCATTCATTCAAAAACGTTTGACAACGGTATGATTTGCGCGTCCGAACAATCGGTCATCGTCCTTGACAAGGTTTACGACGCCGTTAAAAACGAATTTGCGGACAGGGGCTGTTATTTCCTGAATCCCGAAGAAACCGAAAAGGTCAGAAAGACAATATTGATAAACGGCGCGCTCAACGCGAAAATCGTCGGACAAAAAGCGGCGACGATCGCTTCGCTTTCGGGCGTCACGGTACCCGAAGGCACGAAGATTTTAATCGGCGAGGTCGAAAGCGTCGATTTGTCGGAAGAATTCGCGCACGAAAAACTTTCGCCCGTACTTGCAATGTACCGCGCGAAGGATATTCAGGACGCCTTCACAAAGGCGGAAAGACTTATTGCAGACGGTGGCTACGGTCATACGTCGTCCATATATCTCAACGAAGTAACGGAAAGGGCAAAACTTGACGAGTTCCAAAGCCGTATGAAAACCTGCCGCGTGCTTGTCAACACGCCGTCGTCGCAGGGCGGCATCGGCGACTTGTACAATTTCCGTCTTACCCCGTCGCTCACTTTGGGCTGCGGCACGTGGGGCGGAAACAGCGTCAGCGAAAACGTCGGCGTAAAGCACCTTATCAATATCAAAACCGTTGCGGAAAGGAGAGAAAATATGTTGTGGTTCAGAGCACCCGAGAAGGTATATATCAAAAAAGGCTGTTTACCCGTCGCTCTTGACGAGTTAAAGACGGTAATGGGAAAGAAAAGGGCGTTTATCGTTACCGACAGTTTCCTTTACAACAACGGCTATACGAAGCCTATCACCGATAAACTCGATGAGATGGGCATCGTTCATACGACGTTCTTCGACGTTGCTCCCGATCCGACGCTTGCCTGTGCAAAAGAAGGCGCGGCGCAAATGAGAGCGTTCAAACCCGATTGCATTATCGCGCTCGGCGGCGGCTCGGCAATGGACGCCGGCAAGATTATGTGGGTTTTGTACGAACACCCCGAAGCCGACTTTATGGATATGGCAATGCGTTTTATGGATATCAGAAAGCGTGTTTACACCTTCCCGAAGATGGGCGAAAAAGCGTACTTCATCGCAATCCCGACGTCTGCGGGCACGGGCAGCGAGGTTACTCCGTTTGCGGTTATCACCGATGAAAAAACGGGCGTGAAATATCCCCTTGCCGACTACGAACTTTTGCCCAAAATGGCAATTATCGACACGGATTTCCATATGAGCGCGCCGCGCGGACTTACCGCCGCAAGCGGTATCGACGCCGTAACTCACGCTCTGGAAGCGTACGCGTCGATGATGGCGACCGATTACACCGACGGTCTTGCGCTCAAAGCGTTGAAAACCATTTTCGAATATCTGCCGCGCGCTTACGACAACGGACAATCCGACGTGCTTGCGCGTGAAAAAATGGCAAACGCCGCGACTATGGCGGGCATGGCTTTCGCAAACGCATTCCTCGGAGTATGCCACTCGATGGCGCACAAACTCGGCGCGTTCCATCATCTGCCGCACGGCGTGGCAAACGCTCTTATGATTGACGAAGTATTAAGGTTCAACGCGGCGGAAGTTCCCGCAAAAATGGGTACGTTCCCGCAGTACGACCACCCGCACACGCTGAGAAGATACGCCGAAGTTGCGGAATACCTTGGGATTTTCGGCAACACCGACGAAGAAAAACTTGAAAATCTTATCAAGGCTATCGACGGGCTGAAAGAAAGAGTCGGCATCAAAAAGACCATCAAAGAGTACGTCCCCGACGAGCAGGATTTCCTGAATCGACTTGACGATATGGTGGAGCAGGCTTTCGACGATCAATGCACCGGCGCGAACCCCCGTTATCCGCTTATGAGCGAAATCAAACAAATGTACCTTAACGCATATTACGGCAAAACCTTTGCGGAAAAACCGTTGCCGGAACCCGTGGTCGGTGTGACGGAAACCGTCGACCCCCGCGATTTCAAAACGGTTTATAACAAGAAAAATTCAAAATAAAGGGAGAAGGGTATGGATTTAGACAGAGTAATTGCAGTAAGAACCAATAAGACGGTTTACCGCGACGGCGACAACTGCGTCAAAGTGTTTGACAAAGACTTCAAAAAAGCCGACGTTCTGAACGAAGCGCTGAATCAGGCGCGCGTCGAAGAAACGGGGCTCAATATCCCGAAAATCAAGGCGGTTGAAACGATCGACGGCAAATGGGCGATAGTCAGCGAGTTCATTAAGGGCAAAACCCTGGACAGACTTATGGCTGAAAATCCCGACAAAAAGCACGAATATCTGGAACTTTTCGTGAATTTACAGATCGAAGTGCAGTCCAAAACCTGTCCGCTTCTTAACAGGCTGAAAGACAAAATGAACAGGAAAATTTCGGAAGCCGACCTTGACGCGACGACTCGATACGACCTGCACACAAGGCTTGAAGGAATGCCGAAGCACAATAAACTTTGCCACGGCGACTTCAACCCGTCCAACGTAATTATCGCGGACGACGGCACGGCGTACGTCATCGACTGGTCGCACGCAACGCAGGGCAATGCCTCTGCCGACGTCGCAAGGACTTATCTTTTGTTCTGGCTCAACGGCGACATCGACGGGGCGAACGAATATCTTGATTTGTTCTGCGAAAAAACCAATACCAAAAAACAATACGTCCAGAAATGGATGCCCATCGTTGCGGCTTCGCAATCGGTAAAGGGCAACGAAAAGGAACGCGAATTCCTGTTGTCCTGGGTAAACGTCGTAGAATATCAATAACAGTCGCATAGGAGGGAAAAAATGATTAAAGTTATCGTATGTATAGGAAGTTCCTGTCACATAAAAGGATCAAGACAGGTTGTTGAAGGGTTGCAATATCTTATCAACGAGCACGGTCTTAAAGACAAGGTTGAACTCGGTGGCACGTTCTGCATGGGAAGATGTCAGGAAGGCGTCTGCGTGACGGTTGACGACAAATTCTTTTCGGTAAGCCCCGAGACAGTCGACGACTTCTTCAAAGCCGAAATTCTTTCGAGGGCGTAATGGTTATCGTACAGATATGCGTCGGCAGTTCCTGCCACTTAAAAGGCGCGCCCGAAATCGTGGCGTTGTTCGAAAAGAGCGTTAAGGAGCAAAAACTCGACGATGAAGTGATACTTGCGGGAAGTTTCTGCTCGGGTAAATGCAACCGCGTGGGCGTTACCGTTACTGTAAACGATGAAATTTTCACGGGCGTTACGCCCGAATCGTTCAAGGAGTTCTGGCACGATCATATCGTGCCGAAACTCGGCGACGGAAAATAAAGGGGGATTTATGTCCGATTGTCTTACACTCAAAAAATCAAACTGCAAAAACTGCTATAAATGTATCCGCCATTGCCCGGTGAAGTCCATCAGGTTTTCGGGCAATCAGGCGCACATTATCGGCAACGAGTGCATTTTGTGCGGGCAATGTTTCGTAGTATGTCCGCAAAACGCAAAAGAAATTTCGTCCGAAGTCGAAAAGGCGAAAGTCCTTATTCAGTCGGGCGATCCCGTTTACGTCAGCCTTGCGCCGTCATTCATCGCAAATTATGAAAACATCGGCATAAAAGGTATGAAAACAGCCTTGAAAAAACTGGGCTTTTTCGACGTGGAAGAAACGGCAATCGGCGCGACAATCGTCAAAAACGAATACGAAAGAATGGTCAAGGACGACAAACGCGACGTTATTATCACGTCGTGCTGCCATTCCGTAAACCTTCTTATCCAGAAATATTATCAGAATATGCTGCCGTATCTTGCGGACGTACTGTCGCCTATGCTCGCGCACGCGCGCGATATAAAAACGCGCAACGCAAAAGCAAAAGTCGTTTTCGTCGGACCTTGCGTGTCAAAAAAGGACGAGGCGGACTTTTACGAAGGGTACGTCGACGCCGTTCTGACTTTTGAGGAACTTACGGAATGGCTGAAAGACGCAGGAATCGCGCCGGAATCGGATATGGACGATTTCAACGAAAGCCGCGCAAGATTTTTCCCGACAACCGGCGGCATACTTAAAACGATGGCGCTTCAAAACGACAAGTACACTTATATGGCGGTCGACGGCGTGGAAAACTGCAAAGAATGTCTGAAAGATATCGAAAGCGGCAACGTGCACAACTGCTTCATCGAAATGTCGGCGTGCGTCGGAAGTTGCGTGGGCGGTCCCGTTATGGAAAAATACCACCGTTCCCCCGTGAAAGACTACACCGCGGTCGCAAGGTATGCGGGCGACAAGGATTTTTCGGTAAATCAGCCCGAGCCGCTTGAAATCAGAAAACATTTCGTGCCGATCGAACATACGCTGCAAATGCCGTCCGAGGCGGAAATCAACGCAGAACTGCGCGAAATGGGTAAGTACAGAAAGGAAGACGAACTCAACTGCGGCTCTTGCGGGTACAATACCTGCCGCGAAAAAGCGATTGCCGTATTACAGGGCAAGGCGGAAATTTCAATGTGTCTGCCGTATCTTAAAGACAAAGCCGAAAGCTTTTCGGACTGCATCGTCAATAATACGCCCAACGGATTGTTCGTGCTGAACGAAAATCTGGAAGTGCAGCAAATCAACGCCGCCGCAAGGAAAATCATGAATCTGCGTTCCGCGTCGGATATCCTCGGCGAGCCCGTAGTGAGGATTATGGATCCCGCGGTATTTTTGCAGGTTTTGTCGACAAAACGCAACGTCCGCGACCAAAGAATCTACCTTGCGGAATACAAAAAATACGTGGAAGAAACCGTCGTATACGACGCGACGTATCACCTTCTCATCTGCATAATGCGCGACGTCACCGACGAGGAAACCGAGCGCGAAAAGAAAGAAAACATCTCGCGCCAGACAATCGAAATCGCCGACAAGGTCGTCGACAAGCAAATGCGCGTCGTACAGGAAATCGCATCGCTTCTTGGCGAGACCGCGGCGGAAACCAAAATCGCATTGACGAAATTAAAGGAATCAATCGACAATGAATGATTTGTGCGTTGACATCGGATATAAAAGCATAAACCACTTCGGCGAGCAACTATGCGGCGATCACGTCGACGTCGTCGAACAGGACGAAAATTCGACGGTTATCGTGCTTGCCGACGGTTTGGGCAGCGGCGTAAAGGCAAGTATTTTGTCGACGCTCACGTCCAAAATCATTTCGACGATGATGGCGGAAGGCTTGACAATCGAGGACTGCGTGGAAACCATTGCCGCAACTTTGCCGATTTGCTCGGTCAGGGGCGTGGCGTATTCCACTTTCACGATTATCCACATCGTTGAAAACAGGGAAGCGGAAATCATTCAGTACGACAATCCGCAGGTTATCCTTATCCGCGACGAGAAAAACTTCGATTATCCGAAGATCGAGATGAATATCGGCGGAAAAAAGATTCTGAAATCCACGATAAAATTGCAGGAAAACGACATTTTCGTCGCGATGAGCGACGGCTGTCCGCATGCCGGCATCGGGCGCGAATACAATTTCGGCTGGAAAAGGGAAGATATTATCGACTTTCTGGAAACCATCGCGCCGGCAGGATACACCGCAAAAACCTATTCCACGATCCTTATCGACGAATGTAACAGGCTGTACGGCGGGGAACCGGGCGACGACGCCACGGCGTGCGTCATAAAAGTGCGTCAACGCGTCCCGATGAATATTCTTTTCGGACCGCCGTCCAACCGCGACGACGCAAACCGTATGATGGCGTTGTTCTTCTCAAAAGAGGGCAAACATATCGTATGCGGCGGCACAACCTCGTCGATTGCGGCAAAATATCTTGGAAAGCCCCTGCGCGCAAGTATCCGTTACGACGGCGGCGACGTTCCCCCGATTGCGGAAATCGAAGGCGTCGACCTTGTGACGGAAGGCGTTATTACCGTCAGCAAAGTGCTGGAATACGCAAAAGACGCGCTGGACGAAAACAAACTTTACGAAAAGTGGAGTTTCGGCCGCGACGGCGCGTGTCTTATCGCAAGGCTTTTGTTTGAAGAAGCCACCGATATAAACTTTTTCGTCGGGCGTGCGGTCAATCCCGCGCATCAGAATCCCGACCTTCCGATAAACTTCAACATAAAAATGAACCTTGTCGAAGAGTTGTCGAAATGCCTGAAACAAATGGGGAAACGCATTAAAGTCAGTTATTTCTAAACGGAGTTTTTATTTTTAATGAGAAAATTCGATACAAAGGTGCAGTATCTCAAATATAAGGTGCTGCGCGAAGTTGCAAAGCAGGCGTGGGCAGGCACGCTTGAAGAAAATATTCTGGATATTCCGAAAATCATCGTCCCGGGAAAAGTTCCGACGATGCGTTGTTGCGTATATAAAGAAAGGGCAATCCTTACGGAACGCGTCAAAATGGCGATGGGCGGCGATAAAAACAACCCGAACGTCATCGAAGTTATCGACATCGCGTGCGACGAATGCCCGATGGGCGGCTATGAAGTCACCAACTCGTGCAGGGGCTGTCTTGCCCACCGTTGCGAGGACGTGTGTCGCTTTGGCGCAATAACTTTTGACCATAATCACGTCGCGCATATCGACAAGACGAAATGCAAAGAATGCGGCGCGTGTGCAAAGGTTTGTCCGTACAGCGCGATACAGAATTATCGCCGTCCGTGCGAGACCGCGTGCAAGGTGAAAGCCATTTCGATGGGCGAGGACAAGGAAGCGTGCATTGATAATTCAAAATGTATCGCGTGTGGTGCGTGCGTGTATCAATGCCCGTTCGGCGCGATCACGGATAAGTCGTATATCATAAACGTCGTCGATATTCTGAAAAAGAGCGCGAAAAACAAAAAGTTTAAGGTGTTCGCAGTCGTTGCGCCTTCGGTGTCGAGTCAGTTCACCTATGCAAAGCTCGGACAAGTCGTCACGGGGCTGAAAGAACTTGGTTTTCATACCGTTGTCGAGGCGGCTCTCGGCGCGGATATGGTTGCCGACGCAGAGTCGAAAGAACTTGCCGAAAAAGGCTTCCTTACAAGTTCGTGCTGTCCTGCGTTCGTGGATTATATCGAAAAGAATTTCAAGGATCTGGCGCCGTTCGTGTCGCATAATCTTTCGCCGATGGCAACCATCGCAAAGTATCTGAAAGAAAACGAAGCGCCTTGCAAAGTCGTGTTTATCGGACCTTGTACCGCAAAGAAAGCGGAAGTGCAGAAGGAAGAAGTAAAGCCTTACGTCGACGTCGCGATGACCTTTGAAGAGTTGCAGGCGTTGTTCGACAGCCGCGATATCGACCTTACGACGCTTCCCGAAGGAGTGCTTGATAACGCGTCGTATTTCGGACGAATTTTCGCGCGGTGCGGCGGGCTTGCGGACGCGGTGAGAGAAGGGCTGAAAGAACACGGCAGCGATTTTGAACTCAAACCCTGTTCCTGCGACGGAATCGAGGCGTGCAAGATCGCGCTTTTGCAAAAATCGAAGGGCAGACTTGACGCAAACTTTATCGAAGGCATGGCGTGTATCGGCGGTTGTATCGGCGGCGCGGGCTGTCTGACGCACGGTGAAAAAAGCAAATCCGACGTCGATAAGTACGGAATGGAAGCGTACGAAAAGACGATAAAAAGCGCGATATCCGTCCTGAAAAAGTAAAGTTAAAAAGCAACCGAAAAGGTTGCTTTTTTAATGTTATTCCTGTGCGGCGCGAAGCGAAGAAATAAGTGCAAAGATAATCAGAACGCTTGCCATGATTCCGTAATAAAGCCTGTACGGCGTGATAAGTGCGGTTATTGCAATGAGTATTCCGGAGTATGCGAAATATTTTGCATTCGCGCCCGAAAACGCAATTTCCAGCACTTCTTTTGGTGAAATCGGCGGTTTATCCGCGTGTTTTGTCATTATCTTTGGCAAAGCGTTGTTGGCTTTCAAAAGTTTATATAAGTCTTTTTTCGTGACGAATTTAATCTTTTTGTCAAGGGACGCCGAAAACGTTATTACGTTTCGTCTGACGTTTCCCGTAAGTATCGTTGCGTCCTTTTCGCCGCTTTCCCGATACGCCGCCGCAACGTCGTCAAAACTCGCGGGAGAAAAGCGCATCGCGCAAATTACGTAGTTTTCGTCGTGAGAATATTTCAGATAAGTATTTTTGAGTTCGTCCTTTGGCATAAGTACGAACGATTTGTAAATTTCCTGCTTGTTAATTTTGTCGCGCGGTATTTTTTCCAAAACTTTTTTCAGTATCACGAAAAATAAAAGAGTGACCGAAAACGCAATTATAAGCGCCGCCCACAGCCTTTTTACGAAAAATTGTATCCACACCGCATTGAGAAAAAACACAAGTGCGCGCAGGGTAATATTGTCGATAATTTTATAAAATTCCATATATTGATTTTTCCCGCTTTTACGCTTGTTATGCACGCTAAAATTATCGGGTTATTTTGTTGGCATAGCGATGAAAAAAGTGGTACAATATAAATATGGCAAAAACAATAGTATTCGGCGGGAGTTTCGATCCCGTCCACGTCGAACATACAAATATATTGAAGGCGGCAGTAAGGGAACTTTGTGCGGACAAGGTGATCGTCGTGCCGACGAAAAACCCGCCGCATAAAAGCGCGTCGAAGACACCTTTTTCCGACCGCGCCGAAATGGCGAGGATTGCTTTTTCTAAGGTGTCCGCAAACGTTATCATCGATGATATCGAAAACAGAAACGACGGCGTCAATTATTCGTCCGACAATCTTCCCGTGCTTGAAAAAAAATACGGGAAATTCGTTTACGTCATCGGCGGCGACAGTCTGCTTGCGCTTGAAAGCTGGCACGAGCCGGAGTTTATCGTAAGGAATTTTGAAATTGCCGTTTTCGACAGGGAAGGATACCAAAGCGCGAAAGACAAGGCGGCAGAACTGAACGAAAAATGGAACGGTAAAATCAGAATCCTTGAATACGTCGGGAAGGAAGTCGACAGCCATACGATTCGCGACAGGCTCATGCTGAAAGCGGACGTTTCGGGGCTTGACGAGAACGTCGGAAGGTATATAAAGTCGCACAATCTTTATTCCGAATTTTTCCCATACGTTGACAAGGCGGCGACTTATCTTGACGCAAAAAGGCTTGTCCACAGCAAAAATACCGCGCTTGTCGCGCTGTCGCTAAATCGTAACTTTTGTCCAAAAATCGACGAAGACAAAGTGCTGCTTGCTGGGCTACTGCACGACGTCGGGAAAATGTACGACAAAACCGAATTGCCAATAAACATAAAAAACGCAATCCCGTCCGACTCGATCGGCACGCCAGTGCAGCATCAGTTTGTCAGCGCGGAAATCGTCAAAAACGACTTTCATATCTCTGACGAAGACGTGCTGAACGCAATACGCTTTCACACGACGGGGCGCGAAAATATGTCACAGTTTGAAAAACTTATTTACGTTTCCGACCTTATTTCTTACGAAAGAAATTTTCAGGGGGTTGAAAGTTTAAGAAAAGCCGTGTATAATGATTTTGAAAAAGGATTTATAAAGTGTCTTACGTACAGCCGCGACTACGTTGTCGAAACGGGAAGAGCGGTTTATCCTTTGACCGATAAAGCAATAAATTTTTATAAGGAGAATTTATGAACTCAGAACAACTTGCCGAAAGAATTTGCTGCCTTCTGGACGAAAAAAAGGCAACCGACATCACGGTTATGAAAGTCGGGCACCTTACTATCGTTGCCGACTATTTTGTCATTGCGACCGCAAGAAGCACGGCGCAGGCAAAAGCGATATACGAAAACGTCGACGAAAAACTTTCAAAGGGCGAAGGGCTTGAACCGCTTCGTGTTGACGGCACCCGCGAGGGAAGATGGATCGTCATGGATTACGGCGGAGTTATCGTGCATATTTTCAACGATGACACGCGCGTTTTATATTGTCTTGACAAGCTTTGGTCGGACGGAAACAACGTCGTAAAGTACGAAAGCAAGTGAAATCGGACAAAAGTTACGACGATTTTTCAAAATCTCAAAAATCGCCAAAAAATATATTGCTTTTTGCAATGCCCGATGATATAATGAAACTACTTCGAGGCGGGGTGAAAGTCCTCACCGGTGGTGACAGTCCACAAGCGCAAGCGACAGGGTGCAATTCCCTGACCGACGGTATAGTCCGGATGGGAGAAGTCGTTTTTTTAGCGCAAAAAACCGATTTCAAGACGCCTCGGAAATAAATTTTGAGGCTTTTTTATGTCCGAACTCAAAAGAAACATTGTATCAAACTTCAAGCGTTACACCGACGGCAAAAACAAGGTGGAATATATCGTGAAACTTGCAATGTATTCCGCACTGGCGTTTGTGTTGTACAACATCAAATTCCCGTTGCCGTTTATGTTCCCGTCTTTTCTGGATATCCAGATTTCGGAGATTCCCGCGCTTATCGCCGGGTTTTCGATGGGACCGATTTCGGGCTGTCTTGTTATCATTATAAAATGTTTGCTGAAATTCCCGCTTTCTTCAACGTTTTTCGTGGGTGAAGCGACGGATATTTTGTTGGGCATTTGTTTCGTAGTGCCGTCATCGCTCATATACAACAGCAGAAAGAACAAAAAAACCGCGCTTTTGGGGCTTGTCGCAGGCTCTTTGACGGTCACGATTATGTCGATTATCGTCAACCGTTTTATCTCGATTCCGTTTTATGTCGAAGCAATGTTCAAGGGGAATTGGGACGTCTTGCTTAATATGGTAAGCGGTATTTACAAAGGAGTCACGAAAGAAACCTTTTACAAATGGTATCTGGGCGTCGGCGTTCTGCCGTTCAATCTTTTAAGGTGCTTTATCGTGTCGGCGGTGACTTTCTTCCTGTATCCGCGCCTCAAACGCCCGTTGAAACTCGAAACGAGGGAAGTGTACGAGGACAAATATACCCCGTGCGAAAATAAAGACGGCGAAAGTGCCGACGAAGAAAAAACCGTTGTCGATACGGAAGAAAAAGACGGCGTTTTTACTGCGGTGAATACGGAAAACGCGGACGAAATTTCTCAAAACGACGATAATGGCGCGTTAAACGACGACAAAGACCTTGCAAACGACGACAAAAAGTAATATAATCATCGTATGAAATATTTGTCAAAATGCGCTGATGAAACGATAAATATCGCAAAAAACCTCGGCAAAACCCTTTCGGGCGGCGAGGTTATTTTGTTAAACGGCGATCTGGGCGCAGGGAAAACCACGTTCACGAAAGGGCTTGTCGCAGGGCTTAACGGCAAAAAAACCGTCGTGAGCCCGACTTTCACGATAATGCACGCTTACGACGACACGAGATTGCCCGTGTATCATTTCGATATGTACAGGATTTCCTCCGAGGACGAGCTTTACGAACTCGGGCTTGAAGATTATCTTTACGAAAACGGCGTTTGCGTCATCGAGTGGAACAAGTTCACGCGTCTTCCCGAAAAAATAATCAACGTGAACATCAAAAACCGCGGCGGCGACGAAAGGGAGATCGAGATATGCTGATTCTGGGCGTAGATACCACGCGCGACAGGTTGGTCGCGGTGCTTTCCGACGAAAACAAAACCTATTATAAAGTGTCCGACGAGGGCAACAAAAAACACACGTCGAAACTGCTTCCCGTTATCGACGAATTATTAAGCGAAAACGGATTTACGCTTGACGACGTTGCGGCGTTTTCGGCAGTGACGGGCCCCGGGAGTTTCACCGGGATAAGGGTTGGCGTATCGACGATAAACGCGTTGTCTTTTGCCAAAGAAAAACCCGTCATCGACGTCACTTCTTTTGAACTTGTCGCATACGATAAAGGCGAGGGCGTCGTACTTATCGACGCTATGCACGGCAATTATTACGGCGCGTACGTTGCGGGCGGAAACGTCGTCGAAACGAAATATTTTGAGAGCGGCGACGAAATCACCGGTACAAAATATTTTAGAAACGAGAACGAAGATTATGTTTTTGCGTTTTCAGATATCCTTCAAAAAAAGGCAAGGGCGCACGACTTCAAGGAAAGTTTAAGACCGCTGTATCTTCGCGAAAGTCAGGCGGAACGAGAGGCAAAGAAAAATGCCTGAAATCGTAAAAATGAATGCGGCGCACGTTGCCGAAATTGCCGAAATCGAGAAGGTCAGTTTCAAAACGCCGTGGTCGGCGCAAATGATTGCGGATGAACTGAAAAACCCGCTTGCACACTACTTTGTCATCGAAAAAGACGCGCAAGTACTCGCATATATGGGGTATTATAGAATACTTGACGAGGCTCATATCACCAATATCGCCGTAAAACCCGACGAAAAACGCAAGGGTTACGGCAAAGCTCTGCTCTCATTCGTTCTGGACGAGATGAAAGATGTCAGCGTATCAAAAGTAACGCTTGAAGTGAACGAAAAGAACGTCGCCGCAATCCGTCTTTACGAAAGTTTCGGCTTTCGACCGGCGGGACGGCGCAAAAAATATTACGAGGGCGTTGACGACGCTCTTATATACTGGTTGAACACGGGGGAATAAGTTATACTTAATTTCGTACGATTCGGAACTGGACACGAAGTTATTTTTTTACACGGCTGGGGCGGCGACGTCCGGTCGTTTTTATTTGTCGCGAAAAACTTGTCCGTGACCGCTACTCTCGTCGATTTTTACGGTTTCGGAAAAACGCCGCATCCCGATTATCCGCTGACCGTGAAAAACTATGCGGACGGCGTTTTGGAACTTATGGACAAACTGAATATCGAAAAAGCGACGCTTGTCGGTCATTCTTTCGGCGGGCGAGTTGCGATTTACATTGCGGCAAAGTATCCCGAAAAAGTCGAAAAACTCGTGCTGGTGGACAGCGCGGGAATTAAGCCCAGAAGGGGGATAAAATATCGCCTGAAAATTTTGCTGCACAAAATCCTGAAAAAGTTCGGGAAAGGGCTTAAAGGGAGCAAGGATTACCGCGCGCTTTCGCCAGTGATGAAAAAAACCTTCCAAAACGTCGTAAACTACGACGAAACTTATCTGCTGTCGGACATTACCGCCGACACCGCAATATTCTGGGGCGATAAGGACAAAGACACTCCCCTTTATATGGCGAGAAAACTCAATAAAAAAATTAAATCGAGTCATCTGTTTTTACTCACAAACGCGGGGCATTTTTCATATTTAGATAATAGCGGTTATTTTCTGAAAATACTTTCCGCTTTTATTTATGGAAACGATGCAACTTTTGGTGACGGTAATAACGACGATACTAGCGCTTCTGATAATTCCGATTCCGCTTAAACAAATTCAGGCGGGAGGATACGGCATATTTTCGCTTTTCAGAAAGCCGAGATTTTTTTATAAAAGGACGGCGATGTTGTTTGTGACGTCGCTTTTGTTTGTCGGGCTGTACTTTACCGGCAGACGATTTGCGTATTCTCTTGTTTTTTCCGCGACGTATTTTGCGTTTTACGCGTTGTTTTCTTTTGTTTCGGTATGCGCCGTGATATCGGGGAAGGTGAAAAACCCGCCCGTTTATACGAACCGATTGACACGACTTTACGTGTTTTCGGGGTTTTTGGTAATAATATCAGGCGTTGTCGCGCTGTGTTTAATGCACGATCACCGATTTTTATTGTATGCGGTATGCGCGCCGTGCGCGGCGGTTTTTGCGACGGCGATTGCAAACGCAATTCTGAACCCGTTTGAAAGATTGAATAATCGGCGATACGTCCAAAAAACCAAAAAGGAACTTGCCGGAAACGACTGCCTCATAAAAATTGCGATAACGGGAAGTTTTGGAAAAACCACCGTAAAAAACGTCTTGTTTTCAATGATGAGCGAAAAATACGAAACGGTGAAAACCGAAAAAAATTTCAACACGCCGCTGGGGATTGCGAAAAGCGCGAAAAACATAAGTGCCGCGACCAGGGCGTTCATTGCGGAAATGGGCGCAAGACGCCGCGGCGATATAAAAATACTTTGTGACGTCGTACGTCCGCAATATGCGATAATTACAGGGGTTACGGGGCAACACCTTGAAACTTTCAAAACCCTTGACAACGTTTATACCGAAAAATTTTCGGTTTTGAATTATATACCCGAAGACGGTTTTTGCATTGTGAACAGACGCGGGATCGAGCGGGAAATTTCCTTACCGGAAAATGCATTTTTCGTTGGCGGAACGGGCGATTTTGCCTATGCGGACGAAATCAAAATAAACTCAAACGGCAGTAACTTTTGTCTATATCTCGACGGCAAAAAATACGCAGCGGAAACAAGACTTCTCGGTCGTCATAACGTGGACGATATCGTCCTAGCGGCGGCGATGGCAAAAAAACTTGGCGTTGACGAGCGCGATATTATCCGCGCGATTAAAAACCTGAAACCCGTGCCGCACAGACTCGAACTGATAAGAAACGGGCGCATAAGTATCATCGACGATACCTACAACGGAAACCCCGTCGGCGCAAAACGCGCGCTGGAAGTATTAAGGGAATTCGACGGTCGTCGCGTCGTCGTTACCCCGGGACTTGTGGAACTCGGAAAACGCGAAAAGGAAGAAAATGAAATTCTGGGCAAAGAAATCGCAAACGTCGCAAACCTTGCGCTGATTATCGGGCGCAACGGCGAATATATCCGAAAGGGACTTATCGAAAACGGCTTTCCCGAAGAAAACGCGCTGTTTTTCAAAAAACTGTCTGACGCCGAAAGGTTTTTTCCCGACTTGTTTTCGCCAAACGACGCGGTGCTGTTTTTAAACGATCTTCCCGACGAATTGAACTGAAAGGAGTAAACTATGAATATTGCGGTATTTTTCGGTGGCAGAAGTTGCGAACACGACATTTCGATTATCACGGGCGTGCAGGTGTTGAACGCTCTCGGCGACGGTTATCGCGTCCTACCCGTATATATGAAGGACGGCGGTTTTTACACGTCCGACCTAATGCCCGACGTCGGTTTTTTTGAAAATCCGAACCTTAAAAAAGCAACGAGAATATGGCTTATCGACGGTTCGTTTTACACAAGAAAGGGCATGCTGCTTCTCAAAAAGGAAACGCCCGACGTCGCGCTTATATGCTGTCACGGCGGCGAGGGTGAAAACGGCGTGTTACAGGGATTTCTGGAATACAACGGCGTGCCGTACACGTCGGCAGGGCTCATCGCGTCGTCTGTCTGCATGGATAAGTCGATTGCAAAGCAGCTGCTTGACGGGCTTATGCTCAACACTATGCCGTCGATAACGGTCAGCCGCTCGGATTTTGAAAAGAACACGAACGACGTAATTCGTCACGTTTCGACCTTTTTGGAATATCCGCTTATCGTGAAGCCGTCGGGGCTTGGTAGCAGTATCGGCATAAAAAAGGCAAGGACGGAAGACGAACTGAAAGCGGCAATCGAAGTCGCGGCGAAATTCGACGAAAAAATCATTGTCGAAAACGCGCTGGAAAATTTCAAAGAACTTAATTGCGCGGCGTATTCCGACGGACGAAACGTATACGTTTCGGAAGTGGAAAGCCCTGTGTCCTGGCACGATTTTTTGTCTTTCGACGACAAGTATTCCGGCGGGAAAAACGGCGGCGGAAAAAGGGAAATCCCCGCAAATATTCCTTCCGAAATCCGCGACAACGTGAAAGGTATCACGAAAAGGATATACGAAGACCTCGATATGTCGGGCGTCGTGCGCGTCGATTTTCTTTTGAGCGACGACAAAAAACTTTTCGTCAACGAAGTGAACACCGTGCCCGGCAGCATGGCTTTTTATCTTTTCGAGCCTGTGGGAATATCGTTCCGTACCATGCTTGACGGCATAATCGCCGCCGCGTTAATAAGGAAAAAAGAAGCGCGGAAATCGCGACTTTATTTCGACAGCGACGTCATCCGCAACTTTATGCGCGGCAAAAGCCCGAAACACTTGCAAAAATAGGGTAATTTTGATACAATAAACAAAACCAAAAAAAGAGGCTTACGATGGAAAAAATCAAAATGACCACTCCGCTTGTCGAAATGGACGGCGATGAAATGACGCGTATTCTGTGGGCGGACATCAAAGAACTGCTGCTCACTCCTTATATCGACCTTAATACCGAATATTACGATCTCGGACTCCGTCACCGTGACGACACCGACGACAAGGTTACCTTAGACGCCGCGTACGCCACGAAAAAATACGGCGTTGCGGTCAAGTGCGCTACGATCACCCCCAACGCCCAGCGCGTGGAAGAATATAATCTTAAAGAAATGTGGAAAAGCCCCAACGGCACGGTTCGTGCGGTTCTGGACGGCACCGTTTTCAGAAGCCCGATTATCGTTGACGGCATCAGCGCGCTTGTCCCGACCTGGACAAGCCCCATCGTTATTGCGCGTCACGCGTACGGCGACGTATATCGCGACGTCGAAACTTACGTGGAGCAGGGCGACAAAGCCGAAATCGTCGTGAGCGGACGGAGCGGCGAAAAGAAACGTATCGAAATTTTCGATTTTGAAAAGTCCGCGGGCGTCGTACTCGGCATGCACAACACCGATAAGAGCATCGAAAGTTTTGCAAGAAGTTGCTTTAACTACGCTCTTGACGTGAAGCTCGACTTGTGGTTTGCGACGAAAGACACCATTTCCAAAACCTACGACCACCGCTTCAAAGATATTTTCAACGATATTTTCAATGCGGAATACAAGGATAAGTTCGCGGCGGCGGGCATCGAATATTTTTACACGCTCATCGACGATGCGGTCGCTCGCGTTATCAGAAGCCACGGCGGCATGATCTGGGCGTGCAAAAACTACGACGGCGACGTCATGAGCGATATGGTCGCAACCGCTTTCGGCAGCCTTGCGATGATGACGTCGGTGCTTGTGTCCCCCGACGGCGCATACGAATACGAGGCGGCTCACGGCACGGTTACGCGCCACTACTATAAATACCTCAAAGGCGAAGAAACCAGCACCAACAGCGTCGCGACGATTTTTGCCTGGACGGGCGCGCTCAAAAAACGCGGACAGCTCGACGGCAATAAGGAACTTGAAAACTTTGCCGAAAAACTTGAAAAAGCCACCGTCAAAACCATTGAAAACGGCTATATGACGAAAGACCTTGCCGGTATGTTCCATAAGGACGGCGTTACGGTCAGACCGCAGAATTCACGCGGATTCCTTGAAAAAATAAGGGAGACGTTTGATAATATGTAATTTTTTAAGGAGAAAATTATGAGATTCGTTATCAACCAGAAACTTTTGAGTATTGCGGGAAAATACTTCATAAAAGACGAACTCGGCAATGACGCGTTCGTTGTGAAGGGCAACTTCTCGCTCCCCAGAAAATACCGCGTGTACGACATGCAGAACAACGAAATCGTACGCATTAAAAAACGTATGTTCCGTCTGCTTCCGCGCTTCGATTACTATAAGGGAGATACGATGGTTTGCTATGCAAAACGCAAATTCTCTTTTAAGCCGAAGTATGAGTTTTTCGGAATCGACGTGCGAATCGAAGGCTCGTTTTTCGCCTTCAACTACAAGGTTGTCCGCGACGGCGTCGTGATCGCGTCGGTTTACAAGGCGGTAACGTTCATGCGCGATTCCTACGTTGTCGACGTTTTCGACGCGGCGAATATTCCCTTGGTGCTGGCGATAGCGGTGATGTTTGATCATGTGCATCATCGGGGTAATTCCGGCATAATCGGCCAATAAAACGGCGACAATTCGCGCCTTTTTGAGTTTTTGGCAAAACCTTACTCGGTTACGTACGCCTATGTACGCGCGCTCGTAAGAACTTGCCAAGAAACGTCAAAAATCCATCAAATTCTCGCCGTTTTAGGGAAAGTTAAATATCAAAATTCTGACTTTTTAGGGAAACTTATTATATTTCAATGTAAATGTTCTTATGTCATTGCGAGCGTTAATAAGGGACACCTTATTGCAGTCGCAGTGATATTCGTACGGTATCTTTTAATCGACATTAACAAAAAACGTACCCGAATTTCGGGTACGTTTTTTATGTTTTATCGTTACTTTTTGAAAATCGTTTGCAGGGCGACTATGGCGTCGCGGTTGCCGCCGTCCGCAGCAAGTCGCAGGTACTTTTCGGCAAGGGCGATATCTTTGTTCACGCCGAAACCGTTGAAGTAGCACACACCGACGTTGTATTGCGCGATCGGCAGGTTTTGCTTTGCCGCCTGCATATAATATGAAAACGCCGCCTGATAATTCTTTTGTTCGCCTTTGCCGTACATAAAGCAGTTGCCGATGTTGTTGATTGCCATCGCGTAGTTTTGCTTTGCGGCGAGAGCGTACCAATAAAGCGCCATTTCGTAGTCTTCCTCGACGCCGAGAGCGTTTTCGTACATAACGCCCAGGTTATATTGAGCAAGGGCATAGCCGCGCTCCGCCGATTTTTTCAGAAGTTTGAAAGCGTTTTTATAGTTTTTGGGAATACCGAGCCCGGTAAGGAAGCAAATACCAAGATTTGCAAACGCGCCGGTGTGTCCTTGCGCCGCAGCCTCGATGAACCAATGAAGCCCTTTTTTGTAGTCAAGCTGAACGCCGTAGCCTTGCATATAAGCGGTGCCGAGTTCGTTCTGAGCGTCGGCGTCGCCGCGGCTGGCGCGCTCTTCCAGAGAAAGGGACGAGTAGTCGGGTTTGGCGATGGTGTCGTAGTCGTTGTCCAAAAACTTGTCGATGTCGAGATTTTCCATAAATAACTTCCTTGAAGGTATAAAAATATTTTAATTGCTTTCTTGTGATTTGTCAACCCGGGACGCCCGGTTAATCGTACAAAGCGTCTATATTATGTGCGGCGTTTACGATATCTTTCACAAGAGATTGCGGTTCCAGCACCTTTACGTCGGAGCCATACGACAAAATCTTTGGGATAAGGGTGTCGTCAAACGCGACTTGTGACGACGCGACGTAAGGGAAGGTTTTGTTTTTTTGCGGTTTTACGCATTCGACGCCCAGCCATTCTTCCACCATATATCTTGCCGCTTCTTTGACGTACAGAAGGACGTTTATCGACTGCGATTTTTCGGGGGATAAGTTCCAGGGCGTAAATTCGTCGCGCGGTTTTCTTTCAAAGTAATCGTCAAGGACTTTCAACTTTTCGATGCGGCTGATTTTGAACATTCGGAAACCGTTTCTGAGTTCGCAAAAGGCGTAAACGTACCAGACGAAGTCTTTCAGCACGAAAGCGTGCGGGTGGATCGTACGGGTTGTGATTTCGCCGCCGCGGTCGTGATATACGACGGTAACTTTTTTGTTTTCGTCGATTGCTTTCGACAGCGGCTCGATTTTCGCACGGTAAAGTTTTTCGTCGCCGATGACGCCTTCGAGAATGAGTTTGTCGCCCGACATTATGAGTTTTTCGGCGTCGTCCGACGTGTTCACCGACAGAAGTTTGTCGCGGATAACGTCAACGTCGCACAGCGGATCCGCGCCTTTATACAAGGACAGGGCGGACAATACGTCGCTTTGCTCGGTCTTTGTGAGAAGGGTTGCGGGCAGTCGGTAATTGTCGGCAATCGTGATACCGCCGCGCCTTCCGCGCTCCGAAAACACCGGCACGCCGCTTGACGACAGTACGTCGACGTATCTGTACACGCTCCGAAGCGATATCTCGTACTTATCCGATAAGTACCGCGCCGTGATTTTGCGCGATTTCAATAAATCCATCAATATTGCGAAACATACTTCAATCATAATAATTTCAGTTTAAGATACCGCCCGCGATTTGTCAACGAAATACGTTTTGGAGCGAGTTTTCATTGACAGTCAATATATAAAATAATAAAATATACGTATATTTTGTTTTCGGAGCGATTATGGAAAGAAAGTTCTACGTTGCAAAAAAAGATTGCTATGACGCGTTGTCGTACGATACGCTGGTGAAAGCGTGCGCCGCCGCGGGCGTCGATGCGGACGGACTCGTGCAGTTTTCACGGTTTGAAATCGACGGACTGTCCGACGACGGGTTTGAAAAGTGCAAGGGGCTTTTTTACGACGCTTTTTCCGACGAGTTGTACGAGAACGAACTCGATATGGGCGACGCGAAAATATTTGCGTTTGATAATATTAAACGCGACGACGAAAGGCTTGAAAACGCGGTGAAAATCGCCTGCGGCGAAACCGTCGGCGTAAAAAGCGCGAAAATCGTTGCGGCGTACGGGCTGAAAGACGAAGACCGGGAAGTTTTTGAAAACGCCCTGAAAATCCGTTTCGGGACAGGGGAAGAGAAAGAAAATTTATCTTTCGACGAGAAAGTCGCAAAAGCCGAAATTCAAAAGATTTTTGAAAGCGAAAACGAAAACCATTGCGATTTCGCGCAAAGAGTTTTCAATGAAAACGTTGCAAAAATATCGAATAATTGTGTTAAATTTTCAAAAAATTTCGACAAAATCGCTGAAAATTCGCAAAAAAACGTAATCGAAAAAACAACGGGCGACGGGCAATCGGTTGCAGTAAGAGCGTTTTCGGGAAGCGTTGAAAGCGCGCTTATCAAAGCGTTTTCAGTGGGGTTTGCGCCCGTGTCCGCGGTCGTTACAACGTGTTTTTCAAAGGACAACGAAAGTTGTTTTCGCGCGCTTGAAAACGCGAAAAGAACGGCAGATTATTTGTCGCGCGCAAACGTTGGCGCGTTTTCCGAAAGTTTCGTGATTGACGGACAAAAATCGTTTGACCGCACGGTTTCGGTCGTCGGCGTGAAAAAACTCGATATGCAATCGTCCGACGTCGGCGACGGCGTTATCCTTGTGTCCGACGACGTGAAAACCGAGCCCGAAGTGTTTGAAAAACTCCGCCGCGTTTTCGACAATCCCGACGTAAAAGACCTGATTTGCGCCTGCGACACCCTTAAAAACGTGTTGAAACAGGGCGCGGCAATCGACCTTAAAAACCGTAAAATCGACGTAAGGGCGTTTTTCGACAACGCGTTATCCGTCGTTACGAAAGACGTGAAAAAACTCATAAAAATTCTGAAAGCCGAAAATATTTCTGCTGTCGAAATCGGCGCGGTCGCCACGGAAACGGCGGTGAAACTTTCAGGAAAAACAATATTCAAAAATACAATTTCAAACGAGAATTGCATAAAAAACGCAAAAATATCTTTGGAAAACGTCGTATACGACAAAAAATCCGTTGATAAATCGACGCTCGCGCTTATCGGCGCGGACAGGCAAAGGGAAGCGGTTTTGTATTCTCTCACGAAAGACAACGTCGCGGCAAAAACGGGACTTCACGACACTTTCGACGGGAAAGCGACCGCGTTCGATTTTGTCGGCGGGAAGTATCGTCTGACGAAAGAAAACGCATGCGTGTGCGAAATCTCGGGCGACTTGTCCGTCGCCGTTTCGTCCGAAACGAAGAAGTGCGATTTTTCGGGCGGTATCGACGCCGCGATTACTGCGCTTTCAAAGGTTTATTCGTCGGGCGCGGAAAGCCCCGCCGCATTTTCGATAAACGTATTTTGCGATGACGACGAAAAGGCAAAAGAAGGCTTGCTCGGCGTGATGACGGCGGCAAAAAATCTCGGAATATCGGTGTCCGACGTGAACGTCGAAAAGGGAAGTTCCTGCGCGATAACGGTTGTGGCGGCGGCATTTACGTCGGGAAATGGCGCAATATCTTCGACTTTTTCAAAAAAAGGCAAACTTTTAAGGATAAAACTGAAAAACGAAAACTTTGTCGATTTTGACAAAATAACCGCGGCTTACGCGCTTTCAGGCGAACTTATCAGGCTCAAAAAAGTTTCGGCGGCGACCGTCGTGAAAGAAAGTCTTGCGACGGACGCGGTAATATCGTGTCTCGGCAACGGTATGGGGCTTGAATTTTTTGGGTTTGTCGGCGAAAGTCATTTTGAAAACGACGCGGGCGATCTTATTATTCTCACGAACGACGAAAGGCTGACTGCTTATCCGTTTATCGAAACCGTCGGCGACGTTACCGATATCCCGAAGTTCATAATAAACGATACGACTCTTCGCGCGGACGCAACTGTTACGGCTTACAACGCGCCTTTTGCAAAATATTTCCCGATCGAGGCGTATTCCGAAGGCTACACGAAAAACCTGGGGATAAGTTTCACAAAAAAGAAAATTTGCGGATTCCCCGTATCCCGTCCGAAAGTATTTATGCCGATTTTCGACACAGCGATTGATAAGGAAATCGCAAGGCGGTTCAGGAGCGCGGGGGCGCGTACGGAGCAGGTTATCATCAGAAATAGCGACGAAAAAGAATTTACAAAATCTGTCGAAGAATTTTCAAAAACGCTGAAAAATTGCCAGATTCTTGTGTTGAACGACGGAAATTTGTTGCTTAACGCGTTGTTTATGCGCGACGAAATCAAAGCGGCGGTTGAAGAATTGTTGTCGCGCGACGGGCTGATTCTGGGCGTCGGGCAGGGATTTAATCTGCTGCTTAAAACGGGGCTTTTGCCGTACGGAAAATTCACCGATATTAAAAACGTACAAGCCGCGCTTTCCGAAAACGTCGGCGCGAAAAAGACCTGCGGAATAAGGCGCGTGAGGATTTCAAGCAATCTTTCGCCGTGGTTCAACGGCGTGACAACGGGCGACGTGTTCAAGGTGCAGACAAGCGAAAAAGACGGAAGGTTTGTAATAAGCAAGGCTTTGTCCGACGCGCTTATCGTCAAAGGTCAGGTGGCGGCGCAATATATCGACCTTAACGACAATGCGACGATGGAAACGCCTTATAACCCGGGCGGCAGCGCGGAAGCCATCGAGGGTATATTCAGTCCCGACGGCAGGATTTACGGGCGCGCAACGCGGTTTTCAAGGGTTTCGGACCACCTTTACGAAAACGTCCCCGGCGAGTGGGACGCAAAGATTTTTGAAAGCGGCGTGAAGTATTTTAAGTAATAAGGTCATAACCGAAAGAATTTTCAAATACCCTAAATCAGGGTATTTTTTTTGTGCAAAAAATCCCCAAAATCCGACAAAAAGCACGAAAAACACTTTCGCGCGGTCGTCGGAAATAATTTATGATGAGGTCAAAGATGTTTATTGTCGTGAAAAAGAACGACGTCTTTAAGGCGGTTATCGTTGCGATAATTACGGTATTTCTGGTTGCGATGACGGCTGTCGGCGGGGTTGCGCCCGTCTATCTTGCCGCCGAAAAAAGGCTTGTACCGGTGTACTCGGTGGAAACCGACGAAAAGGTGGTCGCGCTGACTTTCGACGCGGCGTGGGGCGCGGACAAAACCCGCGGGATTATCGACCTTCTGAAAAAGTACGACGCGGACGGCACGTTCTTCCTTGTCGGGTTCTGGATTGACAAATATCCGGAAGAAACAAAGTTTATCGCAGAATCCGGGCTTGAAATCGGCAATCACAGCAACAACCATCTGCACATGAACAAGATTTCAAAAGACGAAATATCTAAGGAAATCGACAGCGTAAACGAACGGATAAAAAATCTGACGGGAAAAACGCCCGCATATTTCCGTCCGCCTTTCGGGGAATACGACAACAAGCTTTTAAGCGTAGTGAACGAAAAGAATATGGTGGGCGTGCAGTGGAGCATCGACAGCCTGGACTGGAAAGGGCTTTCGGGCGAACAGATTGCGGCGCGGGTAATTCCGAAACTGAAAAACGGCGCGATAATACTTTTCCACAACAACAGCGACCACGTTCTGGACGCGCTGAAAATAATACTGCCGCGGCTGAAAGCGGACGGATACAAGGCGGTGTCGATTGACGAACTTGTACTTCGTGAAAACTACACAATCGACAATAACGGGATACAACGCAAAAAATAAAACACAAATATGGAGAAAATTATGTCAGACGTACAAATCAACAACAAAGTTTTCCTTTCGGGAAAGGTAATCACAAATCCCGTATTCACTCACGAGGTGATGGGCGAAGGGTTTTACGAAGTAATGCTTGCGGTAAAAAGAATGTCCGAGCAGGAAGACGTCATACCGGTTACTCTTTCGGAAAGGCTGATGATCGACAACGAAATCCGCGTCGGCGACACGCTGTCCGTTGACGGGCAATTCAGAAGTTACAACAAGTACGAAAACGGAAAAAGCCGACTTATGCTGACGGTGTTCACAAGGGAGATTGCGGATGACGACGAAGAAAGAAATCCCAACATCATCGAACTTACGGGCTACGTTTGTAAGCCCACCGTATATCGCACGACTCCGTTCAAGCGCGAAATATGCGACGTGCTTATCGCGGTCAACCGCGCCTACAACAAATCCGACTATATCCCGTGCATTGCGTGGGGCAGGAACGCGCGCTTTGCGGGGAGTCTCGTTGTGGGCGATAAAATCACCGTGTCGGGGCGCATACAAAGCAGGGAATACCAGAAAAACGTCGACGGCGATATTGTCGTAAAAACCGCCTATGAAGTGTCGATAAGCAGGATTTCGACCGATGACGCGGAGTGCGGCGCGACGTCCCCCGAAGAATGTGCGTCCGACGAAAGATAAAACGACGCTTGACAAACTTTATCGGGCGGTGTTACCATATAAGATATGGTAAACGAAGACAAAGTCATTGAAAATTATAAAAACGCGATGAGCCGCCTTGAAACGGCCCTTGAAGAATCGGGAAGAAGTAGGAAGGACGTGCTGGTTATCGGTGCGTCCAAAACTATGCCCCTTGAAAGAATACTGTTCGTAAGGGACAACACCGATGTGAAAATTTTCGGCGAAAACCGCGTGCAGGAACTTTTGGAAAAATACACGCCCGACGTCCGCTGGCATTTTATCGGACAGTTGCAGACCAATAAGGTGAAATATATCGTCGACAAGGTGGAACTTATTCATTCAGTCGATAGGCTTAGTTTGTTGCAGGAAATCGACCGTCAGGCGAAAAAGCACGGGAAAGTGCAGGATATTCTCATCGAAGTCAATATCGGCGGTGAAGAAAAGAAGGGCGGCGTCGCCCCCTCGGAAGTCATTGATTTTGCAAAAGAAGTCGATAAATATCCGTCAGTCCGCCTGAAAGGGCTGATGAGCGTGCTTCCGAACGTCGAAAAAGAAGCGCTTAACGCATTTTATTTGCAATTAAGTAAGTTATATGATACACTAAAACAGACAAGACTCGATAATGCGGATATACGGTATCTTTCCGCCGGTATGAGCAACGATTACGACGTCGCCGTAAAATACGGGGCGAATATCGTGCGGCTCGGCAGGGCGTTATTCGGGGAACGAGAGGTAATTACGAATGGCTGATTTTTTCGGAAACAACAGAAGAGGTTCGGATAGGGACGGATACGACCGCCGCGACAATTACGACCGTCGTGACGATTACGACCGTCGCGGCGATTACGACCGCACCGGGAATAACTTCGACAGACGATACTCGTCGGGCGGCGGCGGATACTTTGACCGCGGCGACGATACGCGTCGCAACGTGTCCCGTTCCACAGAAGAAAGACTCAACCGCGCGTTACCTCCCATCGGACAACCCGTCAGGACTCAGCCGACGGGACAATTCGTGCCGCCGCAACAGCCTGCGCCGCAATACGCCGCGACGCCTCCGCAAAATCCCGCGCTTCAAAGCGTGCCCATCGGCAACGTGGTTTTGTATTCTCCCAAAAATTACGGCGACGTTCAGTCGCTTATCGACCATCTTCGCATGCATGAACCCGCAATCGTGGAGTTTGCAGGAATCGGCGACGAAGACGGACAACGTATTCTGGACTTTTTAAGCGGGGCGATTTACGCGCTCGGCGGCAGTATGCAACGCATAAACGGCACGATATTCCTGCTCACGCCTTACGGTGTGTCGATATCGGCGGGCGGCGACATTGCAAAATCCATTGAAGAAAGAAGGAATCGTCGCTGATGTTCTGGTATGAAATACTTATCGTCATCGCGGTGCTTGCGCTCGATCTCGGCAGCAAGTACGGCATCGTAAAGGCGCTGGGGATCGAACACGTCGCGGGCGGCAAATTCGTCCAGCACAACGACGATATCGAATTTATAAGAAATTTCATTTCTTTTTCCTATGACGAGAACACGGGCGCGACGTTCGGCTCGTTCAAGGGTAAGACGGCGGCTCTTATCGCGTTTACGGCGGTGGGGCTTGCGATTTTGGTGTTTTATCTGATTTTCAACAAAAAGGAAAACAAAGTTTTCAGGACGCTGCTTGTACTTATTCTTGCGGGCGGGCTCGGCAATCTTTACGACCGCATCGTTTTCGGCTACGTCAGGGATTTTATCGTTTTCGACTTCTGGCCGAACTTCGCGACTTTCAACGTGGCGGACAGTTTTCTGACGGTTGCCACGATACTGTTTGCGATTTACGCGATTTTCTTTATGCCGAAAGACCTTAAAAAACGTCAGGAAGAAAAGGAAAAACAGGACTCGACTTATCCCCCGGCATACCCGTACGACGCGATAAATCGGCAGGACGTAATATCGGATTCGCCGTCCGACGACGCTGCCGCTTTGAAAGACGATGGAAACGTTTGAATTTGTCGCGGCGAAAGAAGACAAGGGAGAAAGGCTCGATAGGTTTTTGCAAAAGAATCTTCCGGGCGTTTCGAGAAGCCACGTAAAGACGATAATCGAAGAGGGCGGCGCAACCGTGAACGGTAAGGTCGAAAAAGCGGGCGCGTCCTTAAAAGAAAACGACAAAGTCGTTTTTAATTTACCGTCGCCGAAAAATCTTTCGCTGGAACCCGAAAACATTCCCCTTGACATAGTTTACGAAGACGACGACATCGCCGTCATTAACAAGCCGCAAGGTATGGTCGTGCACCCTGCGTGCGGCAGTGAAAACGGCACTCTCGTGAACGCGCTTTTGTACAATCTGTCGTCGCTCAGCACGATAAACGGCGTTGTTCGTCCGGGCATCGTTCACAGGCTCGACAAGGACACGTCGGGGCTTCTCGTCGTCGCGAAAAACGACGAGGCGCACAAAAACCTGCAATCGCAAATCCAGAAAAAAGACGCGAAAAGATATTACGTCGCGCTGCTGGACGGGAACGTGAAGGAAGACGCGGGCACAATAAACGAGCCCGTAGGGCGCAGCCATTCCGACCGAAAGAAAATGGCGGTTGTCAATGACGGCAGGAACGCCGAAACTCATTTCAGGGTGTTACGTCGTTTTTCAAGATACACTTTTTGCGAGTTTGAGCTGAAAACGGGGCGCACCCACCAGATAAGAGTGCACGCAAAATATATGCATCATCCCGTCGTCGGCGACGCGGTATACGGCGGCAGTAACGAGTTTAAGTTGAACGGTCAGTTGTTGCATGCCTATAAACTTGTGCTGACTCACCCGAAAACCAAAGAGATAATGACTTTTACCGCGCCGATACCCGATTATTTTCAAGCGGTACTTGACATTCTTGAAAAAAGAAGTTAGCATTAAATAGTAGCGCGACGTCGCGCAAAAATACGGAATAATTTTAAGGAGATATACTTTATGTTCAAAACTGACAACGAAGACGAGGAGAGAGTATCCGGCGGCAAACAAACCTTGGGGCTTATGGCGTTTATCGTGCTTGTGGTCGGCGCGGTTACGATGATTATCAACTTCGCACTCGGCATCGCAAACGACAAACAAATTACGACTTGGTATCAACTCGTACCCGTTATCCTTCAAGGCATCGTAGGTCTTCTGACTTATACTGTTTTCACGATTGTGAGCGTGGGCTTTGTCAAGAATAAGGGCAAGGGCGTCAAAATTTGTTATTGGATAAGCGTTGTGGTTGCATACGCATTCGTCCTTATCCCGATGATTGTCGACATCGCCAACTACGCAAAGCAAGTCAGCGGAAAATAATCGACAAAATCAAAAAACCGTCCGAAAGGACGGTTTTTTTGTGGAAAAAATTGTGGTTTTTGACTTATTCCGTCAGATTATTGTCTTCGGGCGCGACGCTTTCCGCCGCGTTCTCGGAAACGATTTCCTCGGCTTTTTCCTCGGTTTCGGACGGAATTTCGGAAGATTCGGTTTCGGCGGGTGTACTTTCTTTTTTCAGTCCGAAATTCTTTTTCGCGGCGAATAAGTAAAGCCCGAAAGATATGGGAGTTGCAATAAGCCAGCCGATCGGCCACGACCACCAGATGCCCGTAATGCCCATCGGTTTTTTGAGTATTGCCGAAAACATCACGCGAAGGAGCAGGTCGACAAACGTCGCAATAGTGAACGAAAGCATACGATTCGTGCCGCGAAGCGTGCCGTCCGCGATGATTTTAACCGCGATTATCACGTAAAACGGAGTTACGATTTTCAAAAAGTTCACGCCTGTCCCGATTGCATCCGCATTGCCGTCGGTGATGAAAATCTTAATGCACGGCTCGGACAATCCAAGGAAAATCGCGGTGAAGATAAGCGAAATGACCGCGCCCATACCGATTGCGCCGAAAATACCTTTTTTTATACGTTCGGGTTTTCCCGCGCCCATGTTTTGCGCCGAAAAGTTGGACATACCGTTGCCAAGCGCGACAACCGACGTTACCGCCATATTGTTGAGTTTGATTGCCGCGGCGTATCCGCCCGTCGCCCACGCGCCGAACGCATTGATGAATCCTTGTATGATAATGTTGCCGACGGATATGAACGCCTGTTGCAAAATGCTGGGGATTGCGACGACGGAAATCTCTTTCAGAATTTTGAAATCGACTTTTTTAATCTTTTCGTCGCCTTCGTGCGGAAGTTTTCTGAGCCTTACGAACATAAACGCAAGCGCAAGAATCGCGCTGACTCCCTGACAAATGAACGTCGCCCACGCCACGCCTTTAACGCCCATATGAAGGGTTTTTACGAAAACGATATCGACGATAACGTTTGCGACCGACGACGCCGCAAGAAACAAAAACGGGGTAAGGGAGTCGCCGAGTGCCGAAAATATGCCCGTCGCGATGTTGTACGACAAAAGGAAAATGTAGCCGCCGAGATATATCATCAGATATTCGTACGAATCGGTGAAAATCACGGGATCGGTTTTGATGAGGTGCAGAAGCGGTTTCGTAAGTCCCAGCCCCAGTGCCGTCAGAATTACCGCAATTACGGTGCTGACGATAAGGGCAGTCGATACCGTCGTTTTCACGCCGCGGATATCTTTCTTGCCGAAATACCTTGCCGTGATGACCGACGTGCCGATATTGCACCCGAAAGCAACCGCAATGAACAAAAGCGTGATTTCGTATCCGTTGCCGACCGCGGCGAGCGCGTCCGTGCCGATATATCTGCCTGCGACAAGGCTGTCCGCTATGTTGTAAAGTTGTTGGAAAATGATACTGCCGAAAAGGGGTAGTGTGTATTTTAATATTGCCGTAATCGGTTTCCCGACCGTTAAATCTCTTTCCATTTCTTTTGACTTCCTTTGTTGAACGGCGCCATTATATCATTGACAATATTAAGTGTCAAATATATAATTAAGTCAAAATACATATACAAAAGGTTATGAATTTTTATGGATTTGTTGCAGTTACGTTATTTTATTGCCGTTGCCGAAACCGAGCATGTCACCCACGCGGCGGAATCGCTGAACGTCGCGCAACCCGCGTTGACGAAAACGATAAAAAAACTTGAAAAAGAAATCGGATTTCCGCTTTTTGAAAGAAAAGGACGGGGAATTACTTTGTCGAAATGCGGCAAATATTTGTACGATTACGTCGCCGAAGCGGTGAAAGTTATCGAGCGCGCGCCGGGGGCGGTTGCACGTTTTGCGTCGGATATTAAAGACGTCGTGAAACTTAACGTGCTTGCGGCAAGCGACTGCGTTACGACCGCGATTATCGATTACAAAAAAAGTCACGCCTGCGACGTGGTGTTTTCCGTCGTGCAGAACAACGCGATTTCCGATGCGGATATTGCGATATATACCGACACAAAAAGGGCAAACGGCGCGGACGTCGCTAATTTTTGCGAAGATATTATGCTTGCCGTCCCCGAAAAGAGGGATTATTCGGGCTTGAAAAAAATCGAACTCGACAAGGTCAGGAACGAAAGTTTCGTGTGCCTTCAAGGCAACAAGGGTTTTCGTACGGTTTGCGACAACCTGTGTCGCGCGGCAGGATTTATCCCCGATATCACCTTTGAAAGCGACAATCCCCGCACCGTGCGGAACCTTATTGCGGAAGGGAACAGCGTGGGATTCTGGCCGCGATATACCTGGGGCGACGTCGGCGAGGGAATCAAGTTGCTGAAAATCGAGTGCCGCGGCGCAAAAAGATATATCGTTATCCGCCTTAACGAAAGCGCGAGAAACAATAAATCCGCAATAGACTTTGCGGATTATCTGAAAGGATATTTCAAAAATTTGTTTGAAAGGTGATTATTTTTCGATATTGTTTTTCGGGGTGACGAAAATCGTTTTGTAGTCGTCGTAATTTACCATGCCGAGCCCGGCGTCTTTGATGCGGCGGACGTTGCGGCGTTCGGTGTAGTCAACCGCGACGTTTTCGGAGTTCGCCGCCTCTGAAAAGTATGCGGCAGTTTCTGCGGCAGATGACAAAACCGAGTCGGGAATAAGGTCGTTTTCGCTGTTTTTTCTGATAATTACGTGACTTCCGTGGTGATTTTTGACATGCAACCACACGTCATACGACCTGCCGATTTTGAAAGTTACCTCGTTATTAAGCACGTTGTTCGTGCCGACGTAAATAGTAAATCCGTCTTTTTCGTAGGTCTTCGGCGCGGACTTTTGCACGACTTTTTTGCGACCGTTTCCGCCTTGTTTTTTGATGATTTTAAGGGCGACGAGTTCGTCTTTGATATTTTCGGCGTCCGAAAGTTCCGCGCGGGAAAGGGCGTCAAGAATGGAATTTACGTAGTCGAGTTCTTTTGAATATTCTTCGATTTGTTCGCGGGAAATTTCTTTTGCGCGCTTTAACTTGTTGTATTTGTTGAAAAGGTGCTGCACGTTTTGCGCGGGCGTTTTCGTCACGTCGAGTTTTATTGTTATGGGGCGCATATCGTCATAGTAATTTTCGACGGTAACGGACGGCTCGCCGCGGCTGATTTTATATTGATTGTTTGCAAGAAGTTCCGCCGAAATTCTGACGTTTTCCATATCGTCGCACTCGACAAGTTTTTCGCGCGCGATCTCGATTTTTTTGACGAGTTTGTCGCGATGTCTTTTTGTTAAAACGATAATGTCTTTGAAGTAATTTTTCTCGCGCTGGGACTTGTCCGAAAGGGTGAAGCAAGCGTTGACCGCACCGTTTAACGTGGGGAAGAAAACAAAGTCGTTTTCGTTGCCTTGCGACTTATACGGCGTTACAAAAAAATCGGAATAATCTTTCAAAGCGCACGGTTTATATGCGGATTTTCCGAAAATTTCGTCAAAAAACGTAATTTCTTCAATCGCTTTGTCAACCGGATTTCCGGCGTTTTCGGAAAGAAAAGCAATCTCTTTCGCGCTTTGTTTCGACAGCCCGTTGACCGACGACAAAAGGGCGTCGTAAAGCGTCTTTTTGTCCGAATTTTCAAGGCGCGATTTTATGCCTTCCTTGTCGTAAAGTTCCGCCTTGTCGCCTTTGGGCTGTGGGGTGTATTTCGCGCCGGGCATGATGACGCGTCTGCCTTTTTCGGACACGCCGATGCGGACGAGCGCGTCAAGGATAATATCGTTTTCGTCAAGAAGGATAACGTTGCTGTATCGCCCCATAAGTTCGACGACGACGAAGAAGTCTTTCACGTCCTGCATTTCGGTGCGCGCGGACAGCGAAATTCTGAAAACCCTGTCGTCGCCCGCAATCGAAATATCCTTGATCGTCGCGCCGAGAAGATGCTTTCTCAGAAGCATACAGAAGGCGGGGGCGGAATAAGGGTTTTCCTTTTTGTCGTACGCGATATGGATTCTCGCGGCGTTGGGGTTTGCCGACGCGACGAGAGTGTACGACGTGCCTCCCGAATACACGACGAAACGAACCTCGTCCTTTTCGGGTTGGTTTATTTTTTGTATTTTCCCCGGCGCAAGAAGAGAATTAAGTTCTTTTTGCAGGGTTTTTAACGTTAAAAGGTCTTGTGGCATAGGCAAATTATAGCGTATCGGCGTCTAATTTTCAAGCGTGTGACGAATAATGACAAAAAATGACAAAAAGAATATTTCGGAAAATGGAATTTTGTATTGCAAAAACTTTCTTTATATGTTATATTATTATACGCTTACGTTAGTATTATTTGGAGGTTTTATGAACTACACACTCGAAAAACTTGAAAAAAGTCAAGTAAAATTCACAATCGAAATCAACGAAGCCGAAGTAGAAGCGGCTATCCAAGAAGCTTATAACAAGAACAAAAGCCATTATAAACTTGAAGGCTTCCGTCCCGGCAAAGTGCCCCGCAAGGTGCTGGAAGCAGAATTCGGCAAAGACGTTTTCCTGAACGACGCTCTCGATATCATTCTTCCCAAGTACTTTGAAGAAGCTCTTGAAAAAGAAACGTCGGTCGAGCCGGTCAGCCGTCCCGAAGCGGACATTCTGGAAGCAAGCGACAAAGCGGTTAAATTCGCGGTTACTATCACCGTCCAACCCGAAGTCAAACTCGGCAAATACAAGGGCGTGAAAGTCGCAAAAGAAAAATTTGAAGTTACCGACGATCAGGTTCAGGCGGAACTCCTGCTCGCACAGGACAAAGCGGCTCGCGTCGTTGAAATCGAAAAAGACAGAAAAGCCAAAAAAGGCGACATCTGCAATATCGATTTCGAAGGCTCGGTCGGCGGCGTTAAATTCGACGGCGGCGCAGGCAAAGATTACGATCTGGAACTCGGCAGCAAAACCTTTATCCCCGGTTTTGAAGAAGGCGTCGTAGGAATGAAGAAGGGCGAAACGAAAGACATCACCGTTACCTTCCCCGAAGAATATTCCGCAGACCTTGCCGGAAAAGAAGCGGTTTTCAAAGTAACGCTCAACGCCATTAAGGTCAAAGAACTGCCCGAACTCAACGACGACTTTGCAAAAGACGTGTCCGAATTCGACACCCTTGACGCATACAAAGCGGACATCAAAGCAGGTCTTGAAAAACAAGCCGAAGAACGCGCCGAAGTCGCCGAAGAAAACAAACGCGTCGAAGCAATCGTCAAAAACGCAACGGTCGAAGTCCCCGAATGCATGATCGCAGACGAGGTCGAAGAAATGATTAAGGAATTTGAATATCGTCTTCTGTATCAGGGAATGAAACTCGACGATTATCTCAGATATTCGGGAATCACCCGCGAAAAGATGGCGGAAGATTATCGCGAAACGGCAGAAAGAAACGTGAGAATCCGTCTTGTGCTGGAAGCGCTTATCAAAGCCGAAAACGTCCTTCCCGACGAAGAAGCCGTCAATAAGAAAATCGAAGATATGGCAAAAGGTCAGAACAAGACCGTCGACGAATACAAGAAAGATATGGATCCGAGATATCTCACCTATCTTCTGAATCAGAGCCTTACCGACGCTCTTATGGCGAAACTGAAAGAACTTAACCCCGCAAAATAACGATTTTTCGACCGAATATATATCGGTAAAAAAGTATAAAATAATTTCGGAGTGTTTATGAACGTTAACGAAAAAATGATCAGCGTCGTGGAGCAAACCAACAGGGGCGAGCGTCAATACGACCTCGCTTCAAGGCTTCTCGAAGACAGAATTATCTTTTTGAGCGGCGAAGTCAATACCGACCTTGCAAACTATATCATCGCTCAGCTTATTTATCTCGAAGCGCGCGATCCGCATAAGGACATCGCGTTGTACATCAACAGCCCGGGCGGCAGCGTTACCGACGGCATGGCGATTTTCGACACGATGAATTATATCAAGTGCGACGTCAGCACCATTTCGATCGGCTTGTCCGCGTCGATGGGCGCGTTCCTTCTTGCCGCCGGCGCGAAGGGCAAACGCTACGCGCTTCCCAACAGCGAGATTATGATTCACCAACCTTTGGGCGGCGCACAAGGTCAGGCAAGCGATATTATCCTTGCCGCACAACACATCGCGAAAACCAAAGAAAAAATGAACAGGTATCTCGCGGAAATGACGGGGCAGGATATCTCCGTTATCGAACGCGACACCGACCGCGACAACTTTATGTCCGCGGAAGAAGCGCTTGCTTACGGTATCGTAGATAAAATAATATATCCCCGCCATAATTAGGAGTATATGGAAGAAAACACAGTAAAACAATATTGTTCTTTCTGCGGAAAGAGCGAGGACGAAGTGCTGAAACTCATCGAGGGTCCCAACGGGATTGCCATTTGCGACGAGTGCATCGAGGAGTGCAACGATATTCTCGAAAGAGAGTACGAAGAAGCGGACACCCCGAAAAACGACGCCTTCAAACTGCTCACGCCGGAAGAAATCAAAGCGCGTCTTGACGAATATATTATCGGTCAGGACGCCGCCAAAAAAGTGTTGTCGGTTGCCGTTTACAATCACTACAAAAGGATCGGAAGCAACAAAAAAACCGGCGACGACGTCGTTTTGGACAAAAGCAACGTATTGCTGCTCGGACCTACCGGTTGCGGCAAGACTTTGCTTGCGCGCTCTCTTGCGAATATCCTTAACGTGCCGTTTGCGGTTGCCGACGCAACGACGCTCACGGAAGCCGGCTACGTCGGCGAAGACGTCGAAAACATTCTTTTGAAACTCATTCAGGCTGCGGACGGCGACATCAGACGCGCCGAACAAGGCATAATCTACGTTGACGAAATCGACAAAATCGCAAGAAAAAGCGAAAACGTGTCGATAACGCGCGACGTGTCGGGCGAAGGCGTGCAGCAAGCGCTCCTTAAAATTATCGAAAGCACCGTTGCCAACGTGCCTCCACAGGGCGGACGTAAGCATCCTATGCAGGAAATGTATCAGATCGACACGACGAATATCCTGTTTATTTGCGGCGGCGCGTTCGTAGGACTTGACAAAATCATCGGCAAACGCACCGACAATTCGTCGCTTGGGTTCAACTCCGTGCTGAATGAAGACAAGGACAAAAAATACAGCGAAATCATCAGGGAAATTCAACCCGACGACCTTATCAAATTCGGTCTTATTCCGGAATTCGTCGGCAGGCTTCCCATCGTCGTTTCGATTGACGAGCTGGACGAAACCGCGCTCATCAAAATTCTGACCGAGCCGAAAAACGCCCTTGTCAAACAGTATCAGAAAATGCTGAAACTCGACGGCGTGGATCTCGTGTTTGACGACAGCGCGCTTTCTGCGGTCGCGAAAAAAGCCATTGCGCTCAAAACCGGCGCAAGGGGACTTCGCTCGATTCTGGAACAGATTATGCTGGACGTAATGTACAAAATCCCCGGCGACAAGACAATCGAAAAAGTAATAATCACAGGCGATACGGTTGAAAAAGGCGTACCCGCCGAAATAGTCAGGCGCAATATTGCCTGAGGAGAATATATGCAAAAAAACTTTGATTTACCGCTAATCCCCCTCAGGGGATTAACGGTTTTTCCAAATACTACGGTAAATTTCGACGTCGGCCGCAAAAAATCGGTCGCGGCGGTTACCGACGCCGTTAAAAACAGAAACGGAAAAATCATTTTGTGCCGTCAGATAAACACCGACGAAAGCAATCCGCAAGCGGACGGAATTTATACCGTCGGCGTGCTTGCGCGCGTCGTGCAGGTCATCTCGAACGGCGGCGAAACGCTGAGAATTATCGTTGACGGCATCAAAAAAGTGAAAGTTACGGGATACGTCGATAATCCCGACTTCTTCGTGGCTTCGTACGAGCCGATGAAAGAATTGCACGCGCGCACGGTCGAGGCGAAGGCGTACAGAAGAAAATGTATGTCCGTCGTCGAGGAACACTATTTCGTGGGTGAGCGGGCGACCAAAGACGTTTACAACATTCTGAACGAAACGGAAGAACCCGTGGCGTTTTTGTACCGCGCGGCGCATCTTATGGATATTTCGGACAGGCAGGGCTTTCTGGAAATCGACGACGTTATCGACAAGTACGAATTGCTGCTCGACTTTCTGGAAGACGAGCTTGAAATCGCAAAGGTTGAAAAGAAAATCAATAGGAAGGTGCGCGAAAGCATCGACAAAGGGCAGAAAGAATATTACCTTCGCGAGCAAATAAAAGCCATTCAGGAAGAACTCGGCGACGAGGACGACGACGATCTGCTGCTCAAAGCGGACAAGTTGCCCATTCCCGAAGAAAGCAAGAAAAAACTCAAAAAGGACATCGAACGCAACGCGAAAATGCCCACGTCAAGCCCCGATTACGCAATTTCGAGAAACTATTTCGACTTTGTGTTCGATTTGCCGTGGGGGATTGAGAGCGAAGATAACAACGACATCGAAAATGCAAGGAAAATTCTGGACGAAGACCACTACGGTCTTGAAAAAATCAAGGAAAGAATTCTGGAATTTCTTGCCGTCAGACAACTCACCGACGAAAAGCGCGAGCCGATAATTTGCCTTGTGGGCCCGCCGGGCGTCGGCAAAACATCGATTGTAAAAAGTATCGCAAGGGCGCTCAACAGAAAGTACGTCAGAATGAGCCTTGGCGGCATCCGCGACGAAGCGGAAATCCGCGGGCATCGCAAAACGTACGTCGGGGCAATGCCGGGACGAATAATCAGTAATATCCGCATTGCCGGCACGATGAACCCCGTGTTTTTGCTGGACGAAATCGACAAACTTGCGTCCGACTTCAAGGGTGATCCGTCAAGCGCGCTTCTGGAAGTGCTGGATCCCGAACAAAACAACGCTTTCCGCGACAATTACCTTGAAATTCCTTTCGATTTGTCAAAGGTGATTTTCATCACGACGGCAAATAACCCCGACGCGATCCCCGCGCCGCTGTACGACCGTATGGAAATTATCGAAATGAGCGGCTATACGCCCGAAGAAAAATTGCAAATCGCAAAGAAACACCTTATCGGAAAGCAGCTGAAAGCGCACGGAATAAGCGACGACAGGCTGTCGTTTACTGACGACGGAATCGAAAAAATCATTTACTCTTACACCCGTGAAAGCGGCGTAAGGGGGCTGGAAAAGGAAATCGCAAACGTAATGCGAAAGGTCGCGGTGAAAATTGTTTCGGGCGAGGCGCAGGACAAAATCGTCGTGACGAAAGACAACGTCAAAGAATATCTCGGCGTCGAAAAATACCTTGAAAACGAAAAACCCGAACACAGCGAAGTCGGCGCGGCAACGGGGCTTGCCTGGACGGCGGTTGGCGGCGAAATTCTGACAATCGAGGTCAGTATCGTCAGCGGAAAGGGCGAAATACTGCTCACCGGGCATCTCGGCGACGTCATGAAAGAAAGCGCAAGAACGGCGATAAGTTATATCCACGCGCACGCGGATGATTACGATATACCCGAGCGCGCGTTCAAGGACAAAGATATCCACATTCACGTTCCCGAAGGGGCAATCCCGAAAGACGGACCGTCCGCAGGAATTACAATCGCCACCGCAGTGTTTTCGGCACTTACCGGGAAGGGCGTGAAAAACGACGTTGCAATGACGGGTGAAATCACTCTCCGCGGGAAAGTATTGCCCATCGGCGGGCTGAAAGAAAAATCGCTTGCTGCAATGCGCGCGGGAATAAAGAAAGTGTTGATTCCCGTCGATAATATGAAAGACCTTGCGGATATTCCCGAAAGCGTGAAAAACGGCGTGAAATTTATCCCTGTCGAAAACGTTTCGGAAGTTTTCAATATCGCAATCGAAAGGTAAGTTATGGAAATCAAAAACGCAAAATTCGTACAGTCGGTTTCAAACGGGAAAGTTATCCCGTCCTTCGACGCGCCCGAAATCGCAATCGCAGGGAAGTCAAACGTCGGAAAGTCGTCGTTTATCAACTTTATGGTAAATCAGAATAAACTTGCAAGGACGTCGGGAGATCCCGGCAGAACGCGCCTTGTGAACTTTTTTGAAATCAACGGCGGCGAATTTTACTTTGTGGATTTGCCGGGATACGGCTATGCAAAAGTCAGCAAGGAAGAGAAAGCAAAGTGGGGGCCGATGATCGAAGGGTATCTTGAAAACGGCAAAAATCTTGTGCACGTTTTCGTACTTCTGGACATTCGCCACGATCCGACAAAGGACGATATGCAGATGATAAATTATCTTTTCCACTTCAATTTCCCGTTCTCGATAATCGCGACGAAAGCGGATAAACTTTCCAAAATGCAGCAGAAAAAAGCGTTGCAAAACATCGCGACAAAGGTCGGAATCGGGGTGGATAACATCTACGCCGTGTCGTCGAGCGAGAAAACCGGGAAAAGAGAAATCCTTGACAGAATCGCTCAAATCCTTGAAAATGTGCAATAAGTATTCTAAAAAACGCGCTTTTTCATAATATTTTCAAAAAAATCGACAAAATTTTTCAAAAATAAACGGACGCAACGAAAGCGTCCGTTTATTATTTGTCCGTCAGAAAATCGTTATCGTGTGAAAGTCGTGGGAAACAACGGCAGGTCAAACACGCCCGTGCAGACTTCCTGCGTATATGCCTGACAAGGCGGGATATAACAGTATCCGTACGACGGCACGAGAAGTTCGACTTCTGCCTCGGCTTTCAGGACGACCGTCACGCAGCAGGTGATTGAAAATCCGAGTCCTTCCGTCCACGCGCCTTGCGGGGACACCGCGTTCACGGTTGCCGCAATCTCGACGGGGATAACCGAGTTATCGGGGAAGCACATTATGACGTCTTCGTTGACGACGATTTCCGCAGTGCCTTTTCCTTCGACGTTGTTTGCGTCGACGTAGATGACTTCGACGGGAATGGTTATCGTTGCCTGCACGCGCGAGTTGTGCGGGTTGTCGCCCGAAAGCGGGGTAACGATAAGGTTGGATATCGTGCCTGCCGACGACGTCGAAGCGGCTGACACAAAGGTCAGCGGGGTGGTATAGTTTGCGGGCGTCGGATTCGTGATAGTGACGCCGTAGTCTTCAAGCGAAGTCTGGTTGATACACGCGTCGAAAACTTTTCTCACTTGTATGCAGGCGCGCTCGCACAGATTATGTAGCGGATTTCCGGAAATCGGTCCGGGCGTCCTGTCGGGTTTCAGGGTATTGCAAAACGACATTTTTACACCTCCAAAGCGTTTATACCTTATTTTATGTAAAGCGGATTTTTTTTGTGATATTTGCGTCATCGCTTGAAAAAAACATTATTATGTGATATAAGTAATATATATATTTTGTGTAGGTAAAAAGCGTGCGCGCAATCTTATAGTTATGAAAATTTTTGCGATTTCAGACCTTCATTTATCGTTTTCGTCGGATAAACCGATGGATATTTTCGGTACAATGTGGGAAAACCACTTTGAACAAATCGTCGAAGACTGGCAAAATAAGGTATCGGACGACGATATCGTGCTGCTTGCCGGCGATTTGTCGTGGGCGATGACCTTTGAAAACGCGCTTATCGACGTAAACGAAATCGAAAAATTGAAGGGCAAAAAAGTAATAATCCGCGGAAATCACGACTATTGGTGGCAAAGTTATACTAAAATGTATAAGATTTTTGCCGAAAAAAATATTTTTGCCATTCAGAACAACGCCTTAAAATTCGGAAATTTCGTTTTTTGCGGTACGCGCGGCTGGACTCTGCCCGAATCGAACAAGACGCCCGAGGACGAAAAAGTTTATAATCGCGAGGTCATAAGATACGAACTTTCCTTAAAGGAAGCGACGAAACTGAAAGGCGAAAACGACAAGATTATCGCCATGCTGCATTATCCCCCGTTCGAGCTTAATAACGCCGACACCGCGTTCACCGATTTGTCCGAAAAGTACGGGGTTGAAAAAGTGGTTTACGGGCACCTTCACGGTCGATACGGCAGGACGGAAATTCTGCACGAGAAAAACGGGGTGGAATATATCATGACGTCGTGCGACAAACTCGGCAACCGACTTTACAAAATCGACGAAAGCGAAGAATAATTTTTGACGATTACATAGTAACGATATTTTTTTAATTGCAATTCCGAAACAGGGGTTGCTTTTTTTTATGCAAAAAAAACAATATGAAAAAAATGCGAAAATCACCGTAAAATCGCTTGCACATTTTATGCGAACAGGGCATAATATGGGGGCAAACAAGAAAAAGCAGGGAACGCTGACCACCACTCCGATTTTTTGTCAATAGCAAAATTTTACTATTTATGTCGAAAATTTGCTATTCAAACGACGGATTTAAGAAATTTTAGAAAAATTTTCTGAAAAAAATGAAAAAAATATGTTAAAAGTGGTTGCAAGTGGTCAATGTATGTGCTATTATTAATCTACAAACATCTCAGAAGGAGGTAATTATGGCATACGTCGGAAAGTTCAATCATCAACTCGACCAGAAAAACCGTTTGCGTATCCCCGCTAAACTCAAAGCGGAGCTCGGTCAGAATTTTGCCATAGTTCGCGGAACAAGCGGTTGTTTGTTCATTTACTCCGAAGAGCAGTTTGCAAACCTTTACGAAGAAAAGTCCAAAAACATTTCATTCGTTACCGAAGAGGGCAAAGAAGCCACCGACGCACTCCGCAGAATGGTTGCGACGATGTCGATTCCCGAAGAAGACAATCAGGGGCGTTTCGTACTTGACGCAAATTTAAGGCGAATCGCGAAAATCCAGAAAGACGTCGTTTTCGTCGGAATGTTCGACAGAATCGAATTGTGGTCGGCAGAAACCTACAATGAACGCTTCAAGGATCTTGACGACGAAGAATACGATCAGTCGCTTGAACCCCTCGGAAAATTCGGATTCTGATGGAAGAGAATTTCAATCACGTTCCGGTACTCCTTAACGAGTGCATCGAAGGGCTGAACATAAAGCCCGACGGCGTTTACGTCGATTGCACGTTAGGCGGAGGCGGTCACAGCGGCGAAATCGCGAAAAGGCTCACGACGGGACGGCTTATTTCTATTGACAAAGACGAAGACGCAATCGCGTATTCGAAAAAAAGGCTTGAAGCCTATAAAGACAAAATCACGTTCGTACACGATGATTTTAAGAACATTGAAAGCATACTGAAAAATCTGTCCGTATCGTCAATCGACGGCGTACTTGCCGACCTTGGCGTGTCGAGTTATCAAATCGACGTCGCGGAACGCGGATTTTCTTATATGAAAGACGCGCCGCTCGATATGAGAATGGACAGGAGCCAATCTTTTTCGGCGTACGACGTGGTGAACGGATACGACGAAGAAAAACTGCAAAAAATCATTTTTTCTTACGGCGACGAAAGATTTGCGAGAAACATCGCGAAAAACATCGTCAAAGAAAGAGAAAAGTCGCCGGTATCGACGACGGGGCGGTTGGCAAAAATTATCGAATACAGCGTACCCGCTTCGAACCGCTGGAAATTCGGAAATCCGTCGAAGCGTACTTTTCAGGCAATCCGCATCGAAGTGAACGGGGAGCTGAAAGGGCTGGACACCGCGGTCAGGACTTACGTAGGTCTGCTTAATCCGAAAGGAAGAATGTGCGTCATTACTTTCCATTCGGAAGAAGACAGAATTGTGAAGCAGACGATGAAAGACCTTGCGACAGGGTGCATTTGCGACAAATCGTTGCCCGTATGCGTATGCGGAAGGCACGAAATCGTAAAATTTATTTCAAACAAGGCGATATTGCCGTCAAAGGACGAACAGGACGAAAACGGCAGAAGCAAAAGCGCAAAACTGAGAGTAATCGAAAAACTGTAATAAAAAACCAAATTATAAAAATAAGTAAGCGAGGATAGGGAAATGTTAGGAACAACCATAAACCGTGAAGGAATAAGAGAAGATATCGATAACAGGGATTACACGTACAGCCCCGACAGGCCGGTGCCCAGTTTTGACGCGCGTCTTGGCCGTCAGCAGCCGACGTACGACCGTTACGCGGCGGCGGAAGTCGTAAACCAGCGTCCCGCAGCGCGCCAGGATATGTATGCTCCCGTACAAGATCCCGCCCGCGAAGATTTATGGAATCGTCTTAACACGAATAACGTCAGCCGCGGCGCTGTCGAAAACCGCTACTCCGCAAGACCGGAAGTCGAAGTTTTCGAGCCGATGAGACTGCGCGAAACCCAAACCCGCGTACAGGCAAAACGCAAGGCGTCCAAACAACTCAGCACTCAGGGCAAAGTCATCATGGCGGTTTACCTTGCGGTCGTATTGCTTATAGTAACGCTTGTCATCATCAATGCGGAACTTATCAATACTCCGTCGACCGAACCCGTGCAGGATCCGGCAGCGGCGGTGAGCAGCGTGTACGACACAAACGAAAGTGGTCTTAATTTTGTCCATTCTTCGTATAATACCTTTGAAACCCAGACGAACTGGTTCGACGCCACGCTCGACAAGTTGGGTGAATAAGGAGAAACCTAATTTTTGAACGATAACCTAATATATAACCCCAAACCAAGGCTATTAACTGTTTTTACGTTAATAGTCTTTTTCTTTACCGCGATTCTTTTCAAGTTTCTGTACGTGCAGGTGATCTCGTCAAAAAAGTTGCAGGCGCGCGCCGCGGAGCAGTGGTACAGAGATTTGCCGCTTGTCGCAAGGCGGGGCGGAATTTACGACAGAAACGGGATAACTCTTGCCGATACGGCGACAAGATATACGATTTACGTCCGTCCGAACGCCGTCGAAAATCCGAAAGAGGTTGCGGCTGCGCTTTCCGAATACGCGGGCGCGGATTATAAAAAGATTTATGACAAAATCACGAAAAAGGGCGTGGGCGAAATCACCGTCGCGAAAAAAGTCGAAAAAGAAAACGTCCTGAAAATAGTTGAAAAAAATCTGAAAGGAATTTACGTTTCGGAAGACGGGTTCAGATATTATCCGTACGGCGACTTTATGACGCAGGTTCTGGGATTCACGAACGTCGACCTTCAAGGACAAAGCGGGCTCGAATCCTATTATGACAAATATCTGACGGGAGTCAACGGCAGCGTGTTGTCGGAAGCCGACCTTATCGGGCGCGGTATCGGCGGCACGAGATATTATCTTCCGGGGGCGTCGGGGTGCGACCTTACGCTGACAGTCGATTTTTATATCCAGAGCATTGTCGAAAATACGATAAAAAAAGCCGCGCTCGCGACGAAAGCGAAACGGGTGTCGTGTCTTGTCATGAATCCGACGACGGGCGAGATTCTTGCAATGGCGGAAACTCCGTCGTACGATCTTAACAACGTTCCGCGCGACGATCTTTCCGCATTGTTTCGTTACAGCAAAAACACAATGGTGTCGGCGGTTTACGAGCCGGGCAGTACCTTCAAAATTCTGACGTCGGCAATCGCCATACAGGAAAATGCTTTCCCGGAAACCCACAGGTTTTACTGTGCAGGGAGCCGCGTCGTCGACGGAAAAAAGATAAAATGCTGGCGCTCAAAAGGGCACGGCAGTCAGACTTTTGCGGAAGGGGTAAGGAACAGTTGCAACTGCGTGTTTATGGATTGCGCGTTGCAAGTCGGCACGGCAAAATTTTATGAGTATCTGAAAAACTTCGGCATAACTTCAAAAACCGGCATCGACGTAACAGGCGAAACGTCGGGACTCACCCTTGCGGAAAACACCGTCAAAAACGTCGACCTTGCCCGCATCGGATTCGGGCAGGCGGTTGCGCTGACTCCCATCGAACTTGCTGTTGCGGCGTCGGCGGCGATAAACGGCGGCGAAATCGTTACTCCGTATCTGTTAAAAAGCGCGATGGACGCGTCGGGACGAGTCGTGAAAGAAAACGAACCCGTCGTAAAACGCAGGGTAATTTCGCGGGAAACGTCCGAAAAACTTGCAAAGATTTTGTATTCCGTCGTGACCGAAGGCAGCGGAAAAGGCGCGTATATCAACGGCTATAACATAGGCGGAAAAACGGGAACGGCGCAAAAATACGAAAACGGGGCGATCGCGCAGGGCAAGTATATTTCAAGTTTTATCGGCTTTGAAAGGTACGCAGGGTGCGAGGCAATCGCGTTGTTTCTCGTCGACGAACCCGTCGGGGCGTATTACGGAAGTATCGTAGCCGCGCCTTACGTCAGGGAAATTTTTGAGGGGATTTTTTCTTATTACGACGTTTCTCCCGAAATCACCGACGAAAGCGAAAGGATTGCCGCGACGCCTTTCAATCCGTACGAATACGAATTTTAAGAAGTTGCATTAAACAAAGATTGTCTAAAAAAGTCTAATTTTACCGCGTTGTTGTAATAGCGTCGTCCGTTTGATAATATTTATTAATAAATATTAAAGGGGCGACGTTATGATTACGATTGAAAAACTTTTTGAAAACGTGTCTTATACTTCAAACGCGGATATTTCCAAAATCAAAATCAAGGGCATAGCAACCGACAGCCGTCAGGTAAAGGACGGCGATTTGTTCGTGTGTATTAAGGGGAAAGACGACGACGGACACAAACACGCGCTGGAAGCGCAGATGCTCGGCGCGGTCGCAATTCTTGCAGAACACGCAACCGAAAGCGGGCTTCCGACAGCGATTGTTACAAATTCAAGGCAGAGTTACAGTAAAATATGCCAAAATTTCTTTGAAAAACCGCATTTGAAACTGAAAATTGTATCAATCGTCGGAACGAACGGAAAAACGACGACTTCGTATATTGCCGAACATTTATTGAAATCGGCAGGGTATAAGACGGGCGTTATCGGCACGATCGGCTACAAAATCCTTGACGAAACGTATGAAGCCGACCTTACCACGCCCGACAGTTTCACCCTGAACCGCCTTTTCGGGAAAATGGTAAGGGCGGGCGTCGAAATCGTCGTGATGGAAGTGTCGGCGCACGCAATCGCGCAGGACAGACTGTACGGGATAACAAGCGATATTAGCATTTTTACCAACGTTTCACCCGAACATTTGGATTATTTTTGCGATTTTTCACAATATTACGATACAAAATTGTCATTTTTCAAAAACGGAATGACCAAAAGCGCGATAGTAAACGTGGACGATAATCTGGGCAGAGAGTTATATAAAACCCTTGATATGCCGATAATATCGTACGGAATCGACGAGCCGAGCGACGTGTTTGCGATGGAAATCAAACGAAAACCGCGTGGCACGTCGTTTATCGTCAACGTGTTTGACGAAATATACGAATTATTTATGCCGCTTTACGGAAAATACAACGTTCTGAACGCTCTTTCCGCGATAACTCTTTTGAAAACGCTGAAAGTACCGTTGCCGATAATTGCCGAAAGTTTACAAAAATTGCCGCCGATACCGGGCAGATTTAACATTTTTTCGTACAAAAACGCAAAAATCATCGTCGATTTTGCTCATACGCCCGACGGACTCGATAATCTTTTGCGTACGGCGCGAACTCTCACGCGCGGAAAAATGATAACCGTATTCGGTTGCGGGGGAAACCGCGACAAGGGAAAACGTAAGAAAATGGGAGAAATCGCCGCAAGGCTTTCGGACGCGGTGATCGTCACCGAAGACAACAGCCGCACGGAACCGCTGACGAACATCATCTCGGACATAATGGAAGGCGTGAAAGGAAACGGAAAAGTTTTCATCGTCGAAGAAAGGCGGGAAGCCGTCGAGTTTGCGGCAAGTCTTTTGTCGGACGGCGACCTGCTTGTCGTTGCAGGCAAAGGCGCGGAAAAGTACATAGAGCGAAACGGGCGGCGCGTCAGATATTCCGACGTCGACGAAGCCATCGCTTTATCGAGAGGTGAAAGGTGAAAATCGAACTTTCGTGTTTTATCGCGCTTGCGGCGACCTTCCTGTTTTCCATGCTGATTGCGCCGCTTGTCATAAAAACGATGAAAAAACTGAAAGCCGGGCAGGTGATACTCGGCTACGTTTCGCAGCACAGCGCAAAGGAAGGCACGCCGACGATGGGCGGATTTATTTTCATTATCCCGGTTGCCGTCGTAACCCTTGCCGTCGGGTACGGGAAGTTGTCGCTTGTCGCGGTGCTTTTAATGCTCGGGTATTCGCTTGTAGGATTTCTGGACGACTTTCTGAAAATCAAAACCCACAATAATCTGGGATTGAAACCATACCAGAAGATAATCGGGCAGACGGGACTTGCGGCAATCGCCGCGGTTTTCGTATATAAAAATCCCGTGATAGGAAGCGCGGTCGGGTTTCCGTTTACGGCGGCGACCGTCGATTTTTCATGGGGGATAATACCTTTCACTATGCTTGTGTATATCGCCGCAACCAACGCCGTGAACCTTACGGACGGGCTGGACGGACTTGCCTCGACGACGTCTTTGATATACTTTATCGGATATTCGCTTATCGCAACCATCGAGGTGCTTGGGCTTATCTATTACGGACAGGATTTAACCGCAACGGAAGTAAAAGGCGTCGCGGTGTTTTCGGCGTCGCTCGTCGGCGGACTTATGGCGTTTTTGTGGTTCAACTTCAACCCCGCGAAAATCATGATGGGAGATACCGGCTCTCTTGCGCTCGGCAGCGCGGTCGCGACGGTTGCGGTTTTTCTGAAAAATCCTTTTTCGATACTCATATCGGGCATAATGTTCGTGGTGTCGTGCATATCAGTAATTGTGCAGGTAACGTATTTCAAACTCACGAAAAAGCGCGTATTTTTAATGGCGCCGTACCATCATCATCTGGAAAAGAAGGGCATACCCGAATGGAATATCGTTTGCCGATATGCCGTGATAACGACGCTGTTTACCGCGCTTAACGTATTGTCAAAGGTGGTTTATGAATTATAAAAACAAAAAAGTCCTTGTTTACGGGCTGGGGGCGAGCGGACGTTCCGTAATAAAAATTCTGCAAAAGATCGGCGCGGACGTTTACGTTTTCGACGACGACATAAACGAAAAAGAAATCCCGAAAAACGTGACGGTCGTGCCGTGCGCGGATTTTTCCGACGTCGCCGACCTTACGATTTTAAGTCCCGCGATAAGTATAGACAATCCGTCAATTCAAAAAGCCGTCGCGAAAAACAAAGTGACGGGGGAACTTGCATTCGCCGCGGATTTTCTTGAAAGCGAGTTTATCGCCGTAAGCGGTACGAACGGAAAAACGACGGTTACCCTGATGATAAACGACGTGCTGAACGGGGCGGGGTACGAATCGTACGCGCTCGGGAACATCGGCGTGCCGCTTTCCGAAAAAGCGTTGTCGCTGACGCCTGACGATATCGCCGTCGTGGAAGTCAGCAGTTTTCAACTGGAAACGACCAAACGACTTTGTCCCGATATCGCCGTTCTCACAAACGTAACGTCCGATCACCTTGACCGGCACAAAACCCTTGATAATTACAAAAATCTGAAAGCGAAACTCTTCGAGGGACAGTGCGACAGGGAAATATCCGTTTTCAACGCCGACGACGAAACGTCCGAAGAAATATCGAAAATCGTGAAATCGGACAAATTCTTTTTCAGCACGAAAAAGCGGGTGCGCGGCGCGTATCTCGACGGCGACGAAATCGTGTTCGAGGACGAAAAAAGAATACATATCGCAAATTGCGGGGAACTGTCGGCGTGCGCCGGGGTGAACCTTGAAAACGTCCTTGCGACAACCGCAACGTGTATGGCAAGGAAGATTAATCCCGAAATCATAAGAATGACGCTGAAAAGTTTTGCCGCGCCGCTTTACCGCACGACCTATCTCGGCGAGAAAAGGGGAAAGAAATTTTATAACGACAGCAAGGGTACGAATATTTCCGCAACCTTAAAAAGTGCCGAAAGTATGACTGGAAATACAGTTTTGATACTCGGCGGGCGCGGAAAGGGCGAAAATTTTGAAGATTTGTTCAAAAAACTGCCGAAAAATGTAATTCACGCCTTTATTACGGGCGAAAACGCGCGCGAAATTATGGACGGAGCGATTGCCGCGGGCTTTTACAACGTGACTTACCGGCAGAGTCTGAAAGAGTGTTTTATGGAAAGCACGGTGGTGCGCGCCGACAACGTTTTGTTTTCGCCGGCTTCTTCAAGTTTCGACCGCTACAAAAACTTTGTCGAGCGCGGGAAAGCCTTTGACGATTTGTTTTTCGAACTATGAAAAAACACGTTATCGCGATATACGCAACCACGATATTGTTGTCGCTTGCGGGAATGGCGTTTATTTACAGCGCGTCGCGATATTCCGCGGCGATCGAAAGCGGCGACGCTTTTTTTTACGTCAAAAAGCAGGCGATAGCGTTCGCAATCGGGCTGTTTTTAATGTTTGCGGTGCGGATATTCGACGTCGAAAAACTGAAAAAGGCGAAATATCCCGTGATGATTTCAAGCCTTATTTTGCTTGCTCTCGTATTCGTGCCGAAACTCGGCGTCGAAAGTTTCGGGGCAAAGCGATGGATAAACCTCGGGTTTTTCACGATACAGCCGTCCGAATACGCAAAGTTCGGTTTTGTGATATTTGCGGCTGCGGTTTGTGCCGACGATAACGTAAATAATACAAAAACGTTGCTGAAAATTCTGTTTTTCGGCGTTTTTTCGTGCATTTTGATAATTTTGGAACCAAATATGTCAATTACGGTGTGTTTGGGGGCGGTAATGCTCGTTATGTTGTACGTCGGCGGGCTTAAAACGAAAAAGTTTGCGGCGGTGCTTGCGCCCGCGGTTTTTGCAATCCCTGTGCTTATCGTTGCCGAGCCGTATCGAATGAAAAGGCTGCTGGCGTTTCTGAATCCGTGGGAAAACCCGAAAGGCGAGGGATACCAACTCATACAAAGTTATTATGCGTTGGGCAGCGGCGGTTTTTTCGGGCTCGGATATCTCAACAGCAGACAAAAATATTTGTTCCTGCCGTTTTCGGAAAGCGACTTCGTGCTGTCGGTCATCGGGGAAGAAACGGGGTTTTTCGGAGTAACGATTCTTGCAATAATCTTCATAGTTTTCGTATATTCGGGCATAAAAATCGCGATAAACGCAAAAACCCGATTCAAAAGTTACCTTGCGACGGGAATTACCGCAATCGTCGCGATTCAGAGCGTGATAAATTTCGCGGTTGTAAGCGGCGCGATTCCGCCGACGGGGTTGCCGCTTCCTTTCGTCAGTGCGGGCGGCAGCAGTCTCGTCGCGTTCATGACGTTTTCGGGCGTGCTTTGTCTTTGTGCCGACCATTCACAAAAAACCTTGCTCCGACAGTAATATAAACTATGGAAAAATTTATCGTTTCGGGCGGCAACCGCCTTTACGGAAAGACAAGGCTCAAAGGCGCGAAAAACAGCATATTGCCGCTTCTTGCGGGCGCGTTGCTCACGCGGGAAAAGGTGACGATCAAGGATTGTCCCGATATTTCCGACGTGGCGTATATGTGCGAAATAATAAAATCGCTGGGCGCGGACGTCGTGAGAGCGGGCGACGAAATCACGATAAGCGGCGGCGCGAAAAACGGCGACGTCCCTGAAAGTCTTGCACACGAAATAAGAAGCAGCGTGTTTCTTATGGGCAGTCTGGTCGCGACGCTCGGGCGGGCGCGGATCGCGTATCCGGGCGGGTGCGATATAGGCTTGCGCCCGGTTGACATACACATACGCGCGTTGAAAGAGTTGAACATAAAAATCGACGAGCAGTCGGGCTACATAAATTGTGCGACGGACGGCATTGTCGGCGCGGACGTCGGACTTGACAAAATCAGCGTCGGCGCAACCGAAAACATAATGATGGCGGCAGTCCTCGGCAAAGGAACGACGATAATAAGAAACGCCGCGAAAGAGCCCGAAATCACCGACCTTCAAAACATGCTCAACAAAATGGGCGCGAAAATCAGGGGAGCGGGAACGCCCGTGATAAAAATCGAAGGGGTGACGGAACTTCACGGTGCGGAGTACACGCCGATACCCGACAGAATCGTTGCGGGAACTCTGATGACGGCGGTGGGCATCGCGGGCGGCGAAATCGAAATCGAAAACGTCGTGCCGGAACATATTGCCGCAATAACGTCGAAACTCGTCAAAAGCAGTTGCAAGGTGCGCGCGTTTTGTGATAGAATAGTGATATCGAGTAATTTAAGGACAAAAGCGGTCGATATCGAAACGTCGCCGTATCCCGCGTTCCCAACGGATATGCAGGCGCAGATTATGGCTTTCGACGCGATCTCGGAAGGTACGGGAATCATCATCGAAAACATTTTCGAAACCCGTTTCAAGCACGTCCCCGATTTACGGCGTATGGGCGCGGACATCACGGTGCACGGCGACGTCGCGGTGGTCAGGGGAGTCAGGAAACTGTACGGCGCGGAAGTGCATGCGTCCGATCTTCGCGGGGGCAGCGCGCTGGTGCTTGCGGGGCTCAAAGCGGAAGGCGTCACTTCGATAAGCGGCGTCGGACTTATCGACAGGGGATACGAATCTTTCGAAAAAACGCTGTCGTCGCTCGGTGCAAAAATACAAAGGATTTCGGTCAATGACTAAAAAACACGTTGTTCTCATCGTGGGGTTGGTTCTGATTGCCGCAATTGCTCTTATCAACGGATTGCTGTTTCGGGTGAAAACCGTTACCGTCGATTTCGACACCGAAACGTCGATTCAGGCGGAAGAGGGCGAGGCGGAAAAAATCATCGCCGCGTCGGGGATCAAAAAAGGAAAAAATATTTTCGGCGTCAGCGAAAGCCGTATGATTAAAAATATCAATGCGGCGCTTCCCGGTGTCAGGGTGGTGAATATCGAAAGGATTTTCCCCAACCGCATCGTGATTCACGTTTCGAAAAGGGTGCCGGTTTATCTTATGAAATATCGGCAGAACACTTCGGACGCCGCGAAATACGTCGTGGTTGACGGCGATATGGTGGTGCTCGGCTTTTACGACGACAAACCGGACGAGCAGTCTTTCGTTTTTGTCGACGGGTTCGAACTTGTCGGGAAATATACCATCGAAACGGGAAGGATGTTGCCCGTCGAATTCGGAAAGTCGATTTATTATCTGCAAAACGTAGCGGCGGGGATGTATAATTGTAAGCTGACTCCCGCACAGTTTATCGCTTTCATCGAAAAGGTGAGGTTTGAAAACGACGTAATCGATCTTTGCACGAGAAGCGGCGTCGTGATGCGCCTTGGCGGCAACCTTACTACCGAACAGGTGAGCGAAAGAGTGCCTCTTGCGTTTTCCTGGTACAAGAGTCTGCCCGAAGACAGTGAGAAAAAGACGTCGAAGTATATCGCGATATACAACTCGTCCAAAAACAAATTTATCGCAGAACCTGCGTACTGAAAACAAAAAAAACGCAAAACACGGCAATGCGCCGTGTTTTTTAATGCAGAAAAACGGCTTACTCACGCGCGAATACGCGTTTATATGCGTATATGGGCACATAATGCGCGCAAATATGCGCATATACGCGAAATATATTATAAAAAGTTTTGTTAAACGCTTGACGTGCACGCGTACGCACGCTATAATAAATATATATTAGACTAATGAGGGAATAATGGCAAAACTCAACGACGTCGCCGTGTTGGACATCGGCTCGAAAAAAATATCCGTAATGATCGGCAACAAAACCCCGAAAGGCGTTTTCAACGTGAAGGGTTTCGGTTCGTGCTATTACAGCGGTTTTTCGGGCGGGAAGTGGTTCAACGTTCAGGATCTGAAATCCGCAGTCGGCAAGGCGTTGCACGTTGCGGAAGCGGAAAGCGGCGTAAAGGCGAAAAAACTTTACATCGGCGTTCCGTCGGAGTTTATCGCAATCGTGGTGAAGGAAGTCGTGCTTGCGCGCGGACGCGCACAACGCATCACCGACGCCGACGTTACCGAATTGTTCGAGCAGGGCGATACTTACAAAAATCATTCCCGCTACACGACCATCGGAAACTTTGCGATTTATTACACGCTCGACGACAAGACCAGACGTTTTGTCGAACCGCGCGGGATTGAGGCGTACAAAATCACGGGGCTCGTGTCGTACGTTCTTTGCGAAAGGTCGTTCACCTCGTTGTTTGAAAACATTGCAAAAGATTTGCGTCTTAAAGAAGTCGAATACGTTTCGTCGATATGGGCGGAAGGTATGTCGTTACTTTCGGAGGACAAGCGTTACCGCCGTCAGCTTATCGCGGACGTCGGATACATTACGTCAAGCGTTGCCGTGGTGCAGGGCGACGGGCTGGTGAGCCTTACTTCGTTCTCTCTCGGCGGTGGTCACGTCGCAAGCGATATCGCGATGATGTTCGAAGTGCCTTTTTCCGCGGCGGAAGAAGTCAAGGACAAAATCGATCTTTCCCTTGCTTATGACGAGACGAGTTATTACGAAGCCGGCGAAAACGGAAAATATCGTTTTTCCGCGCTCGACGTCAACGAAATCGCAAAAAGCAGGCTTGACACCATTGCGGAATTTATTTCCGAAAGTATCGCGCAGTCGGGGTTTGAATGCAACGCCCATTGTCCCGTATATCTCACGGGAAACGGCGTCACGACAATCCGCGGCGCGAAAGAGTATTTGTCGCAAGTCCTTAAAAAACCCATTGAAATTATTGCTCCCGACGTTCCTTGTTATAATAAGCCGAAGTTTTCGTCGACAATCGCATTGCTTGACGTCGCCTCCGACTTAAACGCTCAGGAACTCACGGGATTAAATAAAATACTACAAAATCTTTTATCCAAAGTAGGAGGATAGTTATTATGTACGGTTCACCGGTAAATGTTGCTCGTATTCGTGTTATAGGTGTCGGCGGCGGCGGAAACAACGCTGTTGACAGAATGATTGACGCAGGTATCAAAAGCGCGGAATTCGTCGCTATGAATACCGATTATCAAGCCCTTATTCGCAGTAAGGCGGAGTTGAAAATCCAACTCGGCGCGGAACTTACGAAAGGTCTCGGCGCAGGTGCCGATCCTTCCATCGGCGAAAAGGCTGCACAAGAAAGCATCGACCAGATCAAAGAAGTTTTGCAGGACAACGATCTCGTTTTCATCACCGCAGGTATGGGTGGCGGAACGGGCACCGGCGCTGCTCCCGTCGTGGCAAGCATCGCGCGTGAAATGGGTATTCTTACCGTCGCTGTCGTTACCAAACCTTTCAATTTCGAAGGCAAAAAACGTATGGAAAATGCCGAAAAGGGCATTGAAAACCTTCGTCAATACGTCGATACGCTCGTTATCATCCCAAACGAAAAACTTCTGAGCGTCGTTCCCAAGGGCACTCCTATCGTTAAGGCGTTCCAGGTTGCCGACGACGTGCTCCGTCAAGGTATCCAGGGCATTTCCGACCTTATCGTCAACCCCGCTCTTATCAATCTGGACTTCAACGACGTTCGCACCGTTATGTCCGATAAAGGTCTTGCCCATATGGGTATCGGTTGCGGCGAGGGCGAAAACCGCACTCTCGAAGCAGTCCGTCAGGCTGTACAATCCCCGTTGCTCGAAACAGATATCGAAGGTGCAACCGGCGTCATCATCAACGTTACCGGCGGTCTTGACATTTCTCTTTCGGAAGTCGCGGAAGCGTCCAAACTTGTTCAGGACGTCGTCGACAGCAGCGCAAACATCATCTTCGGCGCAGGCGTTGACGAAGAACTTGGCGACAAAGTCGTCGTTACCATCATCGCAACCGGCTTCAACGGTCATACTCAGCGCACTCCCGAATTCGATATGGGCGCGAAACTCTTCGACGCAAACGCTTTCCAGGCAACCGCGGAAGAAAACAAGAAGGAAGAACTTAATTCAATCCGTGCCGAAATCGCTGCGGAACCCGCTCCCGCTCCCGCTCGTGAACCTGTCATGGCAGGCGCTCGCACAGGGGAAGTGAACAGCAGTCGTATGGATACCGGCGATAAAGATATCCCCGAATTCCTTCGTATGATTCGTTCTCGTTCCAACTAATCGGAAACGACGTATTTTAGGCAAAATTTATCGCGTGTGTATGCCCGAGCGTACGCACAAGGTGGTTGCGCCTTAAAACGACATCATAAAATCGCGCGGAAACGACGGCGTCGGGAAGCGCGTGCCGTAAATACGCGGCGAAAGTGTAAAATTTTGTCTTGCCCGGACAACGTTCGGGCGGGATAACCCCAAAATATTTGTCCGAGGGCGCGGTTTGCGTCGCGCGACAAAAGTCCTTGCGTGCAAAATATCGGCGTACGTGCGTCGGTCAGACGGCGCGGGGCAGGTCGTACTTTGCGACCTTATCAACAAGCGGCATTGCCGCAGTCATAACATTTACTGATTATTTCGGGGAGCCTGCGAGGTGAGCAGACGCGGGCTCTGCCGAAATTTTTTTTGTAAAAACGGCGAGAATTCGCGATATTTTGCTTTTTCGGCAGAACCTGAAAAATCGTGTACGCAAGTACACTGGGTTTTTCAGAACCTGCCGAGAAAAACACAATCTCATCGAATTCTCGCCGTTTTATAGGGGAAGGGGACCCCAAAAGATACTTTTGTACTTTTGGGGAGAAGGAGCAAACGAGCAAAAGACAAACAAATGTATTAAAATTAGTTTGTTTGGTCAAAAGCGAGATTTGCGACGCGTACGCGCCTTCGCACGAACCCGTCAAGAACCCCGAAAATCCATCAGAATTCTGACTTTTTAGGTGGGGGGGGGGTAATCAGAACAAATATTATTTTGCGTACGAAGTACTATGTCATTGCGAGCGTAGCGTGGCAATCCCCCGGAAGGGAACCATATTATAAAACCCACGCAAGATACTTTTGTACTTGCGTGGAGAAAAAGGCGCACACGAGCAAAAGGGTGAGCGTTATCGTACGCGATAACGTGATTTCAAAAGCGAAGTTGTGCGACGCGTACACTAGGATTTTCAGAACCCGCCGAGAAAACCACAATCTCATCAAATTCTCGCCGTTTTAAGAGAAAGTATAATCACATCAAAATTCTAACTTTTTAGGGAAGTTAATTCTTTGTTTGTTTTATTCCGCACGAAGTACTATGTCATTGCGAGGAGCAGAGCAGGGGATACATTGTAAAAGCAATGAAACGATGTTTTTGCCTTTGACAAAAGCGATGCGCCGATGGCGCGATGAGTCTACGGCGGTGATATTGCTTACGCAGTGATATTGCCTACGGCAGTGATATTGCGTTGCAGTGATATTTGCCCTGTGGGCAAGTTATGGATAAACGCCGCAACTTCGGCGTCAGCCGAAATATAACTTTGGCGCAAGCCAAAATATAACTTTGACAAAGTCAAAATATAATTTGCACTGCAAATATAACTTGCGAAGCAAATATAACCGCTTGCGACAAATGTGGTTTTCCACATCAAAAACCGCTTAGTTTCAGCGAATTTATTTTTTGTTTTTCCTTTTCTAAATATCAAAATGTATAAATGCATAAGCGCAAAAACCCAGTATTCATCGGGCTTTCAGCGATTTTATGCATAAAAATTTTATATGAAATGTATAAATATTCACCAAAATGTATAAAAAATTCGACATAATCGGAATGTATGCGACAGTGCGATATGCAAGAATTACGGCGTGGTCTATATTGAGGAAGTTGCGATTGTAAACTTTTTGATAAACGGCGCGCTGTTAAGTTTGTCGGCGGCGATACTGAAACTTGACAAAAGCAGGTTCGGGATAATATTGTCGGCGATAATCGGCGCGGCGTTTTCGGTGTTTCTCCCATTTGTCGATAACGCCGTATGGGTTTATAAAATCGCAACCATCATTGCCACGACGATATTTGCGGCGAAATTCAAAAGCGCAAGGAAGTACGTTTTGTTTTTGCTGACCTTTGCGGCGGCGTCGTTTCTTGCGGGCGGCGCGGCGTATTCTTTCCTGGGATTCGGCTTTACGCACGGGCGCATGCTTACGTATCCTGCGCGCAAAGGCGTAAAATGGGCTGTAATCGGAGGTTTTGCCTTTTTATGGGTATTCACCTGGGAAATGGGGCATTTTGCCGTCAGAAGGCGAATTTCGGGCTTGCAGGCGTGTTTTTGCGATATCGTTGTGGACGGCAAAAGCGAAAAGCTGAAATGTTTCAACGATACGGGCAACCGTCTTATCGACGGAGTTACAGGGAAAGGCGTCGTGATTTTGTCGCGCGACGCGGGGAAACGGTACCTTCAAAAAACCGAAAGATACATAGACGTCAAAACCGTTACGGCGGTGAAGCGTTGTCCCGTGTTCGTTGCGGACGCGCTCGTATTTCACACGGGCGATGGCAGGCGCGCGTACGAGAAAGTTCCCGTCGCGATTGCCGACACCGACCTTGACGGTTGCAAACTCATTTATAACGCCGACGCGTTAAAGGGGGTAATATGAAGAAATTCAAACAACTTATTGCTTGGCTTTTAAGGTTTTTCGATTTATCGTGCGAGGACGACAGAATCGATTATCTTTGTGGGGGCGAGGCTCTTCCCGCGCCGCTTACGCCCGAAGAAGAGCAGGCTGTCGTCAAACGACTGAACGACGGCGACGTCAACGCGAAAAACGAACTCATCGAAAGAAATCTGCGGCTTGTCGTGTATATTGCGAAACGCTTTGAAAACACGGGTATCGACATGGAAGACCTTATATCCGTCGGCACTATCGGGCTTATCAAGGCGGTGAACAGTTTCGACTTCACGAAACAAATCAAACTCGCGACGTACGCAAGCCGATGCATAGAAAACGAAATATTGATGCATCTTAGGAAGACGGTGCGGCAAAAAGCCGAAATATCCTTTGACGAGCCGCTCAACGTCGACTGGGAAGGCAACGTGTTGTTGCTGTCCGACGTTTTGGGCACCGACAGCGACGTGATTTACAAGGACGTCGAAAGCGGGGCGGAAAGGGAAATCCTTGCGGAAAGTTTCGCGCGGCTCGGCGAGCGGGAAAAGAAAATTCTGAAAATGCGTTTCGGACTTTTCGGGGAAGAAGAAAAAACGCAGAAAGAAATCGCGGCGGAAATGGGCATATCGCAGTCGTACATATCCCGCCTTGAAAAGAAAATCGTCGGAAAACTCAAAAAGGAAATCGGGAAACTCGTCTGAAATCTCAAAACCTTCTTACATATCGCAAGGAGGTTTTTTTTATGAAAAGAATCGAAATAATCGGCGTGGATACTTCGTCGCTGCCGAAAATATCGGGCGAAGAAAGCAGGCAGTATCTTCTGGAAATCAAAAACGGCAACGAAGAAAAGAAAAACGAATTTATAAACGCAAATATCAGGCTTGTACTTTCGATTGTACAAAGGTTTTCCAACGGGCGGGGCGAGGCGGACGATTTGTTTCAGGTCGGGTGCGTCGGGCTCTTAAAGGCGTTGAACAACTTCGACGTAACGCAAAACGTAAGGTTTTCGACGTACGCCGTGCCGATGATTATCGGGGAAATCCGCAGGTTTCAGCGCGAAAGCACGGGGATAAAAGTCAGCCGAAGTCAGCGCGACGTCGCGTATCGCGTGTTCAGCGCGCGCGAGCGTATGGGTAACACTGGCGCGGATATAAGCGCGTGTATGAGCGAAATCGCAAAAGAAATCGACGTTCCCGCGTCGGAAATCGCGTGCGCGCTCGACGCCGTGTCCGAACCCGTGAGTTACTATGAATCGGTTTATAACGACGACGGCGACGCAATGATGCTTATGGATCAACTTGCCGATAAGAAAAACACCGACGAGAAATGGACGGAAAACATCGACTTGTCCGAAGCCGTGCAAAAAGTGTCCGAAAGGGAAAGGGAAATTTTGTACCTTCGGTATTTTGCGGGGAAAACGCAGGTTGAAATCTCAAAAGCCGTCAACGTGTCGCAGGCGCAGGTATCCCGCCTTGAAAAAAGCGCGATCGAAACGATAAGGAAATATTTGCAGTAATTTATCGTTCCCCGTCGGCATAAAATCTTCCTATGGGGAAAGAATACACTTTTTGCGAAATACGGGAAAAGGACGTCATTAACGTCGTTGACGGAAGAAGTTTGGGCAGGGCGGTGGACATCGCTTTCACTTGCCGCGGACAGGTTTTCGGCATAATCGTTCCCGGCAACACGAAGTTTCTGAAAGGACTTACTTCAAACGACTCGTTGTTCATACCGTGGCGCAACGTGATCAAAATCGGGACGGACGCCGTGCTTGTGGAACTCAGCGCGAACGGCGCGAGAATTATGGAAGAGGAAAATTCCGACGATCCCCCGCCGCGCGGATAATACGACAAATACAGCGTTGTTGTTAAAAAAACTTGACCTTGACCACAATATGTTGTATCATATTTAAGTCGAAATGCAAGTTTTGGCAATAATTTGTGTCTGAGGTGCATTATGAAATGTATGTACTGCGGTTGTCTTGACAGCAAAGTTGTCGACAGTAGGCTCAACGAAGACGGCACGTCGATAAGACGTCGCAGGGAATGCGTGAATTGCGGAAAGCGTTTCACCACGTACGAAACCGTCGAATATACTCCCGTCATGGTCGTCAAAAAAAGCGGAAACCGTCAGGCTTTCGACGTCAATAAAATTCGCGCCGGCGTTATGAAAGCGTGCGAAAAACGTCCCGTTTCCATGTACGACGTCGACAGGGTGATAAACAACGTTCAGAAACAGGTTTACAATAGCCTGGAACAGGAAATCACCAGCGCGGAAATCGGCGATATGGTTATGGAAGAGTTGAAGTCGCTGGATGAGGTCGCGTACGTCAGGTTCGCAAGCGTGCATCGCCAGTTCAAGGATATCAACACTCTCCTGAACGAAATCGAAAGTCTTGTTCAGCTGAAAGAAACTTTGACTTCCGACGCCAAAAAAACCAAAGACAAAAAATAATGAAGGAATTTGTTTATAACGGAAAGCCGCAAAGGCTCTCGAAAATAACGGCGGAGTATTATCCGCTGTTTTCGTATAACGCGATTTTAAAACTTATCAAAGATAAGGAAATCCGCGTCGACGGGGCGAAGGTCGGGGAAGACGTCGTCGTAAACGGCGGCTCGGTCATCAGATGCTACGCCAAAGATATGCGGCTGAAAGAGATTTACCGCGACGAAAATATCCTTATCGTTTATAAGCCGAAAGGACTTAAAAGCGAGGGCGATATTTCCGCGGAAAGTATTCTCGCGGAATATGAAAAAGGCGCGATTCTTTGTCATCGGCTCGATACGAACACCGACGGACTTCTTATATTCGCGCTAAACGAAAGTGTGGCGGAAGAAATCGCAAAAGGATTCAAAAACGAGAAAATCGAAAAGGTTTACGAGGCGCGCGTTTACGGAAAAGTGCCGTCGGACGCGGTGTATCGCGACTACCTTCTCAAAAACGCAAAGGAAGGGAAAGTCAGGATTTTTCAGGAAAAACACGCGGGCGCGGTGCCCGTCGAAGCAAGCGTAAAAGTTATCGGATACGACAAAAACTCAACCCTTGTCGAGGTTGTCATTCACAACGGGAAAACCCACCAGATTCGCGCGCAACTTGCCGCGCACGGACACTTTATTCTTGGCGACGGCAAGTACGGTCGCGACGATATAAATAACAAGTTTGGCGTTAAAAAACAGCAACTTACGGCAAAAAAACTTGTTTTTTCTTTTGATAAAGGCAGTTTTTTGTATTATCTCAATTCCAAAAAAATCGCAATTTAAGTAAAGTCGAAATCGTTTTTTTCAATGGCGCTCTTGATTTTTTGGAGCGCCTTTTTTTCAATTCTCGAAATATAACTTCGGGAAATTCCAAATTTTTCCGCAACTTCGCGCTGCGTCAGCGACGGCGTGTCGTTCAAGCCGTATCGCATCACGATTATTTCGTATTCGCGCTTGTCAAGCGAGGTTTTGACGATTTCCGAAACTTTTTCGATAAGCATGCGGTTTTCGACGTCGGTAATGACGCCTTCTTCGTCGGTCGAAAGCATATCGATTATCGTCAGTTCGTTGCCGTCGCGGTCTGTTCCGACGGGATCGTTCAACGATACGTTGTTTTTGTGCTTTTTGTTGACGCGAAGAGTCATCAATATTTCGTTTTCGATGCACTTCGCCGCGTAGGTCGCAAGGGCGGTGCCTTTCCCCGATTTATACGTCCTTATCGCCTTGATAAGTCCGATACTGCCGATTGAAATAAGTTCGTCGGTGTCCGGATAATTGCAGTATTTTTTCGCAATGTGCGCGACAAGCCGCAAATTATGACGTATAAGAAGTTCCGTCGCTTCCTTGTCGCCGTTTTCCGCACGAAGGACGTACTCGGCTTCTTTTTCGCGGGAGAGCGGTTTCGGGAAAGAGTTCTTGTTTTCGACGTAGGACGAAAAAATCAAAAGGTTTCTGAGCATTAAAAACAAACTGTCAAGCAAAATCACGCCTCCAAAGTAAAAACAGTATATGTCGAAAAAAGGGGAAAAGTGCAAGTCCCGCGGCGCAAACTGCGCTTTTGAAATCGCATTATCGCTCGCGATAATGCTCACTCTTTTGCTTGTTTGCGCCTTTTCCCCACGGGTACACAGTATCCCGCGGGGTCCCCGATAACTGCGCTTTTGAAATCGCATTATCGCAAGCGATAATGCTTACTCTTTTGCTTGTTTGCGCTTTTTTTCTCCACGCAAGTACAAAAGTATCTTGCGTGGGTTTTATAATGCGGTGTCCCTTCCGGGAGATTGCCACAGCACCGCAAAGCGGTGCTTCGCAATGACAGAGTGCGTTGCACGGAATGAAAAGACAACGCCTCGTAATGACAAATAAACCGCAACGTGCCAAAGGCACACATCGCGCCGCAAGGTGCATCGCTTTTGCCGACAGGCAAAAACATCGTATCATCGCTTTTGCCGCCAGGCAAATCAGCGTTCCAACGCTTTCCTTTATCAAACTCCTTGACATCGCCGGGTTTTTCGGGTATACTCGCTTTGCGAGTTAGCCGGACGGTCGCATCGCAAGATGAGGAAAGTCCGAGCATCACAAGGCAGGGTGCAGGTGAAATACCTGTGAAGGCGACTTCAAGGAAAGTGCAACAGAGATATACCGCACGATTTATCGTGTAAGGATGGAAAGGCGAGGTAAGAGCTCACCGGCGATGCGGCGACGTTTCGCGCTATGTAAACCCCACCCGATGCAAGAGAAAAGGGACAATGGATCGCCTGTCCGTCCCCTCAATCGCTTGAACGCACAGGCAACTGCGCGTCTAGATAGATGACCGTTCAAGACAGAACTCGGCTTACAGACTAATCTCGCATCATAAGGATTGTCGGCGCATGAACCGACAATCTTTTTTTACGTTTTTATTTTTGAAAATCGGCAACAATCGGGATATGTTGATATTTTTGTTTGCCGCGCTGCTACTTATCGGCATTTTCGGCGCATTGAAAAATTTAAGGAAAAAATATTACAAAGACGTCGCGCTAAACGTTAGAAGTCCCGACTTTGAAAGGAAAATCAGGGAACTTGCAAAAGTGCTTTCGACGCCCGAACCTGCGGGGAAAGGCTTTGACGTCGCGCCCGTGAAATCGCAAATCAAAAAAGGCTACAAAGTCATTTCCAAAAAGGTCAGGGGAAAACGGGAACTGTATTCCTTTGAAAAATGGCTTTACGAAAACAACGCGATTTTTGTCGATACTTTTATGAAAAACGACTTCGATTTTTCACGTCTTCCGCATAACGGCGAGCCCCGTGCGCTGATTTTTGCACGCGCGTGCGTCGCGCTCACGTACGGGAATGTGACGAAAGAATACTTTGAAAAAGCCTTTGACGCGTTCAACGAAATAACCCCTTTCACGTTTTCGGAATGCGAAAAAATGTCCGAAACGCTTACGGTCGCGTTGCTTGAAAAAATCGCCGCGGTCGAAGAAAAATCGGCGTATCTTCAAAAGATGGAAAGGCTGTCTTCGGCATCGGAAAGGATTGTGAAAAAGTACGTAAAGAACAACGTTTTTCTGCATTTTGTCAAAAAAAACAACGAAAAACGCTATCTTAAAATCAAAAAATTGCTTTCCGCAAGCGCGAAAACATGCGACGATCTGGAAGTCGTATTCGACGCGTTCGTCGCGGAAAACGATATGCTGACCGAAAACCTTATGAAGAGTTTAATCGCAGTGAAAGACACGGTTTGCAATCTGTATGAAAGGCTGCTCGTTTTCGCCGTCGCAAGCCGCGACAAGGTGTTTTCATATTCCGACGAAACCACGAAAAAAGCATGCCTTGAAAAAATCGGGAAACTTTCGGACGACATAAACCTCACCGAAAGCGAATACGCCGAAAGGGTGATGAAGTATTCGGGAAACGAGCTTATCGGCGGAGTGTTTTCCGGGGACTTCGGTCTATATGAGAGCGTAAAGCAGGACAAAAACGTGGCGATGACCAAAAAGAAAATCGACAAAACGGCGTGTTATATCCTTACGTTTTCGGTTGCCTTTTTGGGGATTTCGGCGGGCGTTTATTTTGCGGTCGGCAATTTCGTTTTCGGAATACCCGCGGCGATACTTTCGGTTTTTGCGCTCTGTAAAGTCGCGTATCGTCTGACGAACGGGCTGTTTTCGTTGTTTTTGAAAGATAAGCCCGTGTTTGCAAGGAATTTTGAAAAAATCCCGAAAGAGTACGCTGTTGACGTCGTCGTGCCGGTTTTCATCGCAAGCGAAAAGGACGTATCGGCCGCCGTTTCGCACCTAAACCGCCTGTATTTCGCAAACCGCGACGAAAACGCGACGTTCACGCTTTTAATCGACCTTAAAAAAAGCAAAACCGAAACCGACGAAAGCGACGCCGCCGTACTGTCAGCATTATCCGAAAAACTGCCGTCGTATCTTCGCGCGGCTGTCCGAAAACGGGTGAAACGCGGCGATTGTTTTATGGGGCGCGAAAGAAAAAGGGGAGCGGTTGAGGACTACGCAAACTTTTTGTATAGCGGTTGCGACAAGGATTTTTCACGACTTTTCAATTTCGACGGTTTTGAAAAGCCGAAATATTTCATTACGCTCGACGCGGACAGCGTGTTGCAGCCCAAAGGCGTTTTGCGCGCCGTGAACGTGTTTTCGCACGAAGAAAACGAAAAGTACGACCTGCTTGCTTTTGACGGGAAAACGAACGCTTTTTCGCTGAAAACGGCGTATGCAAGACTGTTTCACGGCGGCGACGGGTACGAAATTTATCCCGCGTATTCCAACTTGTTTTATAACCTTACCGGCAAAAGTATTTTCACGGGGAAAGGCATTTTCAACCTTGAAAGATACGTTGAAAAACTGTCGGGCGCATTGCCCGAAAACCGTGTTTTGTCGCACGATATTATCGAGGGCGCGATCCTTTGCACCGGGGCTTCGGGCGTTCCCGTGTACGAAGACGCGCCGCTTTGTTTTTCTTCGGACGAGAACCGAAGACTCAGATGGAAACGCGGCGACGTGCAACTTTTGCCGTTTGTAAATTTTACAAATCCGAAAGATAATAACAAAAAAATCGACAAATTTTACAAGTTTTTAATGGTTTTCAACGGGTTTTCGGTATTATCCGCGCCGTGTTTTCTCGCGCTGTTTATATTGTCTTTTCTGTCGGCAAGCCCGACTTTTTTCGCCTTAATAATTGCGGTGTTTTTCATAAACACGATATTCGTCGGGGCGACGGGGTTTTTCGACGTGTTCGTAAATCTTTCTGTTTCGGCGTACGTCAAAAGGCTTACGAAAGAGTTTATAAAAGACCTTTTCGGGCTTGTCATGCTGCCGTATTTCGCGGTTGTCGATTTTTACGTCTTTGCCGTTTCCGTCGTAAGGTCTCTTACGAAAAAGAACCTGCTTTTATGGAAGCCGTTTTTCGCGGGGCGCGTCAGGGAAAAGAAAAAAAGGAAAATCAAGGGCGCGGATTATCTTTTGTCCCACGCAAAACTTATGTACAAATATTTCATATCCCAAAAAAATCCGCTTGTTCCCGACAATTTCACCGTGCTGCCGAAAGGGGATTATCAGAATTATACCTCGCCGACGAACATCGGGTTTTCGATACTTTCCGACGTGTCGGCAAGCATTCTTGAAATCACCGACTTCGAAACGGCAAAAAACAGGGTGAAAAACACGCTGGATGCGGCGTTGTCGCTGGAAAAATTTAAGGGGCATTTGTTCAACTGGTACGACGTGAACACGAAAAGCCCGCTTGAACCTTGTTTCGTGTCAAGCGTCGACAGCGCGAATTTCATAACCGCGCTTATCGTCGCGCGCGAGTATTTTTCGGGCGATATAAAAAGGGCTGTCGACGAATATTTGAAAACCGTCGATTTTTCGGCGTTGTACGACAAATCGCAAAATCTTTTTTATATCGGCTACGACAAGCGGAAAAACACCTTTTCGGGGCATTACGACAACGTGGTTTCGGAGTCAAGGCTTCTTTCGTATCTCGGCGTGTGTTTCGGTATGCCGCCCGCGTCGTGGGAAAAACTTTCAAGGAAGTTCGCGCGAAATCTCGGAAATTACCTGCTGTCATATTCCGGCACGACTTTTGAATACAAAATGCCCGACTTGTTTCTGGACGTGCCGAAGGGCGGTCTTTTTGACAAAACAAGCAAAATCGCGGCAAAAATCATAAAAAACACGAAAAAATGCGGGATTTTCGGCATTTCGGAAAGCGGATACTTTGACCTTGACGCGGCAAATAATTTCAGATATTACGCATTCGGCGTGAAAGAAATTTCAGTGCGCGGCGAAGAAACATCGTGCGTTTTCTCGCCGTATTCGACGTATCTTTTGTTGGATAATCTCAAAGACAAGGCAATTAAAAACCTGAAAAGATTTGAAAAGTTTGAAATGCTTGGCGACTTTGGGCTGTACGAAGCGTTGGACGCGCGCGGCGCAATACGAATCGTCCCCGAGTTTATGGCACATCATCTCGGCATGAGTATGGTCGCGGTCGCAAATTATCTGAAAGACGGCGCGGTAAAGAAACTGTTTTCAAACGCCGACGTCGTGAAAAGCGCGGAAATACTGCTTTCCGAAAAACAAAACGAAAGCAAGGTGAAAAACGTCAGGCGCGCGAAATTTTCAAAAGGCGACGGCTTTTCCGATTTTTCGCGAGGGATAACGCCCGGTGCATTTCCGTTTTCCGCGATACTTTCGGGGAGCGACTACGCCGTGACGATTTCCGACGGGGGCGAAGGGTACTCGACGTGGCGCGGCGTACTTGTAAACAGGTTTTCAAAAAATATCGACGACGTGTCGGGCGGATTCTTTTTCGTGACCGACGAAAACGGGAAAACAATAACGCCGACGTTTGCGCCTTTTTACGAAAACAAGGAATACAAAACGACGTTTGAAACAGGCAAAGTCCGCTTTGAAAACGCAAGCGATAACGTGAGCGCGGAAGTTTACGCGCCGTACGTGTTTTCGGGCGAAGTCAGGCGGCTGTATATTAAAAACGACGGGGAAGAAACGAAAAAGTATCACGTCGTATTTTACGAAGACCTTGCGCTGAATTTTGCAAATAATTTTGCTTCACACCCCGTTTTCTCAAATTTATTTGTCGAAACCGCGAAAATCGACAACGATTTTGTCGCAACGCGGAAAGGCGGAAAAGGGAAAAACGATATGTGTTTTGTAATGCGGGCGACGGGCGCGGACTTTTCGTACGCGGGGAATCGTTATGAATTTTTGGGGCGCGGAAACACTGTGAAAAACCCGTCGGGACTTCTGAAAAAGAAATACGACTTGCCGTTCGGCGCGGTGCTCGATCCCGCCGCAATCGCTTTTGCCGACGTTGAAGTACCGCCGTTTTCGACAAAGGAAATCGACGTGTTTATCGTGCTGAAAGACGATATTAAAAGCGCGCTTGACGAAATGAGAAAAACCGAAACGCCGTCATTTTTCACCCTTATCGAAAACTCGAAACGCAAAAACGATTTGGGCAAACGATTTTCGGAAACGTTGTCGGGACTTATTCCGCAGCTTTTGTACGAGCCGTTTTCAAACGAGAAAATTTTGAAAATTTGCAGGCATAATGAACTGTTTATGAAGTATTCCGAAAACTTTTCAAAAAAGCCGCTGCTGTTTGTTTACGACAACAACAAAAACGACCTTATCGGGGCGGTGAAAATCGTGAACGCCTTAAAAAACGCGGAAATCGGCGTTACGCTTGTCGTGGCGTATCGTGACGGAGATGGTTATTACGAAAAAACCAAAAAGGAAATTACCGAAGCAACGAGCGGACTTTTTGGCGTAAGCGTGTTTTTGGACGATACGACGGACTTTTCCGTGCTGTCGGACATTTGTTTTTCTGACTTTTCAAAGGAATTTTTTGAAAACACGGTCGTTGTTAATCCGAAAATCACGGGGATGTTCCCGCGGCGCGAAAACGAAATACTGTTAAAAACGGGCGAAGGCGGCTTTTCAAACGATTCGTACGAGGTCTGGCCCGTAAAAGGCAGGACGCTTTTGCCGTACTCGAACGTCGTGGCGGGAAAGGTCGGCGGATTTATCTCGTCGGACGGCGGGGGCGGATACACCTATTACGGAAACAGCAGGGAAAGCAAACTCACCGTGTGGCGCAACGATTTCACGTCGGACGTGCCGTCGGAGCGCGCGTTGTTGTTTTCGGACGGCGATATTTTTGACCTGAAACGCGGCGCGGCGGTATCTTTCAAAAAGGGCGAAAGCAGATACTTTGGTGAAAACGAAAAGTTTTCGTCGGGTGTTTCTGAATATATCGTGGACGACGGCGGCGCGAAAATCGTCGAAATCGAAATATCGGCAAAAGAAAAAATATGCGGGAAAGTCGGGTTGTATCTTGCGACTTGTCTCGGCGCGGCGCGGGAGAACGACTTTTTGTTTTTCAAGACGGAAGACGGCATACGCGAAGTCGTCAACGTGAAAAACGGAATCAGCGCGTATCTTAAAACCTTTTCGGGGCTTTACGAAAACGAGTTTTTTGGGTTTTCTCGGGGCGGCGAGGTTCCGTCCACGGCGATGAACAACAGGTCGTTTTCGGGATTTTACAAAGTAAACCTTAATGCGGGGGAATGCGAAAAGTATTATTTCGTATTCGGCGGCGATTATAAAAGCGTTGTCGACGCGACGAAAGAAAATATCGAAGAAAAGAAGAACGCAAGCCTTTCGTACTTTGAAAACATAAGTCCTTTTTCCGTGAAAACGAGCGACGACTCGTTCGACGTATTGTTCAAAACCCTTCCGTATCAGATTTTGTCGTCAAGGGTGAACGGGAAGACGGCGTTTTATCAGGCGGGCGGCGCGACGGGATTCCGCGATATGGCGCAGGATACGCTGTCGCTTGCGTATTTCGACAAACGGCGTGCGCGCGAAGAACTTATGAAACTTTGTAATCACGTTTATCTCGAGGGCGACGTAATGCATTGGTGGCACGGTGAAAAACACGGCGTCAGGACAAGGATATCCGACGACGGACTGTTTCTTGCGTACGCCGTCGCAAATTACGTCAAAATTTCGGGCGACCGACAAATACTTGACGAAACGGCGGCGTATCTCGACTCGCCTTGTCTTGCGGCGACGGAAGAATCGAGGTTTGAAATCCCGAAATATCACGAAAAGCGCGAAAGCGTCCTGATGCACCTTGAAAGAATAATCGAAAGAGCGTACGACGTCGGCGAAAACGGATTACTGAAAATCCGCGGCGGCGACTGGAACGACGCGTTGAATGCAGTCGGCACGGAAACGGCGGGCGAGAGCGTATGGCTTTCGGAATTTTATATCGCCGTCTTAAAGGAGATGAGCGCGTTTTACGACTCGCGTGAAAAAACGCTGTTTTCTGAAAGGATAAATACTCTTGAAAAAGCCGTGCTTGCGGCGTACGAAAACGGCAGGTTCAAGCGGCTTGTAACGGCAAGCGGGGAATGGCTCGGCGACGGTAAAAGCGACGTCTTAAAAATCGACGCGATATCCGAAGCGTGGGCGGCGCTTTCGGGAATAAGTGACAAAAACAAAGTCGATACCGCGCTTACAACTGCAAAAAAATGCCTTTTTGACAAGAAAAACGGATTGTTTTTGTTGCTTGCGCCGCCGTTTGACGACAAAAAATATTACGGTTATATCAGCCTGTATCCGAAAGGCGTCCGCGAAAACGGCGGGCAGTACACACACGGCGCGATATGGTTTATCCTTGCGCTTATTGAGTGCGGTCGCGTGGACGAGGCGTACGAAATTTTCAAAGCGATTAACCCCGTCGAAAAGTGCAAGGACGAATGGGCGGTCAAAAAATATATGGCGGAGCCGTACGTTCTTGCAGCCGACGTAAGTTCCTGCGAAAACCTCGGGCGGGCAGGCTGGACGTGGTATACGGGCAGCGCGTCCTGGTGTTTCAAAACCATGCTGGAAGGATTTCTCGGAGTGAGCGTGAAAGACGGAAATATCGTAATTGATCCCGCGCCGCCGAAAGCCCTTTCAACCTACGACGTGATTTACGACGACAAAAAGTCGAAATATATCTTTCATTTTGCGCCGTCGGACAAATATTCGGTCGTCGAAAACGGCGTGGATCTGGGCGCGGTCAACGCATTCCCGATTAAGCCCGACGAAAACAGAGAGTTTTTCGTGAAGTACGAAGAAAGTCGAAAAATCCTTGCAATAAAAAATACGATATGATAAAATCATAAATATGGATTTATTCGAATACGCAAACCAACAAAACGACGGGTTGAAACCCCTTGCCGAACGTATGCGCCCCCAAACTCTCAACGAGTTTATCGGGCAGGAACATATCGTCGGGGAAGGCAGCCTTTTAAGAAGGGCGATTGCCGCGGACAGACTGGGAAGTTGCATCTTCTACGGTCCTCCCGGCACGGGAAAAACCACGCTCGCAAACATAATCGCAAAAAATACGAACAGCCATTTTGAGATTCTTAACGCTGTGTCGAGCGGCGTTGCCGACGCAAAACGCGTCATCGAAGAAGCCAAAAACCGTCTGATGATGTACGGAAAAAAGACCTATCTTCTGCTGGACGAATGTCATCGCTGGAACAAGGCGCAGTCGGACAGCGTGCTTTCCGCAATCGAGCAGGGCTATATCGTGTTTATCGGAAGCACGACGGAAAACCCGTACGTTTCGATGACGAAAGCTATAGTGTCAAGGTGCCGACTTTTCGAGTTTCATTCGCTGACGGACAAGGACGTTCTGAAAGCGTTAAACCGCGCGATAAACGACAAGCGCGGACTTCTCGATATGAACGTCGTTGCGGAAGAAGGCGCGCTTGAACACCTTGCGTGGGCTTCGGGCGGCGACGTAAGAACGGCGTTGAACGCGCTGGAACTTGCGGCGGTCACGACGTCCGCGTCTGCCGACGGGGCAATTCATATCACGAAAGAAATCGCGGCGCAAAGCATACAAAAACGCGTTTTGTCGATAAGCGACGACAATTATTACGATATGTTGTCGGCGTTTTGCAAGTCGTTGCGCGGCAGCGACAGCAACGCGGGGCTTTACTGGGCGATGCGACTTATCGACGCCGGGTGCGATCCGTTGCTGATTTTCAGACGTATCATCGCTCATTCCGCAGAAGACGTCGGCATGGCAAATCCGAACGCGCTGGTGGTCGCGACGAGCGCACTTACCGCTTATGAAAAAATCGGTATGCCGGAAGGTACTTTGCCGCTTGCGGAAGCGATAATTTGCGTGTGCGAAAGCGAAAAGTCGAACAGCGTCGTGATTGCCCGCGACGAGGCGGAGCGCGCCGTACAAACGGTAAAGAAAGAAGCAGTCCCGATGTATCTTCGCGACGTCAATTACAAACAGGAGAAAATATCGGGATACAAATATCCGCACGATTACGGCGGCTATGTGGAGCAGCAATATCTGCCGGACGACCTGAAAGACGCGAAGTTTTACGTGCCGTCCGACCACGGCTATGAAAAGGTCGTGAAAGAAAGACAGGAAAGACTGAAAAAACTTTGATTTATCAAGGAATTGTCTAAAAATCAGCCGACAGATTATTTCGGTCGGCGTTTTTTTTGTCGTTTTAAGATTTTGAAATTTCGCGGATTGCGTCAATCAATTTTTCGACGTCCGCGTTTTTGTTGTTGTATCCGACGCTGATTCTCACCGCGCCTTTTTCAAGCGTGCCGAGATGGTTGTGAATAAGCGGGGCGCAGTGCAAGCCCGCGCGGACGGCAATACCGTATTTTTTGTCAAGGATATCCGCAACCGTCGTCGAATCGGCGTCTTTCACGTTGAAACTTATCACGCCCGTATCGACGCCGACGGGAGTATATACTTCGACGTTCCGCATATTTTTCAGGGCAAACATCAGCCTTCCCGACAGCCTTGAAATCTTGGCGTTGATTTTATCCGCGTTTTTTATCGTCCACTTCACGCTTTCGCACAGTCCGACGATGCCCTCGGCGTTCAAAGTCCCGGCTTCCAACGATTCCGGCAGATTGTGCGGCTGATACACGCTGTCGGAGTTCGTCCCCGTGCCGCCGTAGATAAGCGGATTTATGTCGGACATTTTGTTCAGGGCAAGGAATCCAGTGCCTTGCGGACCGTGCAGTCCTTTGTGTCCCGCGCCGGCAAGATAAGAGATGTTTTGCGCTTTCATATTGATTTTTACGTGCGGCAGAGCCTGCGCCGCGTCAAGAAGGAGCGGGACTTTTCTTTCCGCGGCGATACGCCCGATTTTTTCAAAGTCGTTTATTACGCCCGTCACGTTCGACACCGCGTTCAGCGCGACGAGAGCGGTATTTTCTTTTATCGTTTTTGCGACGTGGCAAGGGTTTATTTTCAGATTTCTGTCGGGATTTATGACGGAAAGCGTGATTACGCCCGCTTTTTCCAGTGCGAAAAGGGGACGAAGTACGGCGTTGTGTTCCGTAACGGTCGTTACCACGTGGTCGCCGTGTTTCAGAATCCCGAACAGGACGATATTTATCGCCTCGGTGCAGTTTTTCGTAAAAATTATTTCGTTCGCGTTCAGATAATCGCATAAAACCGAGCGGCAAGAAGAAATTTTCAATGCGGTTTTCAGCGCGTCGCCGTGCGCGCTTCTGCCGCCGTTCGCGCTGTCGGAAAGTTCTTTCACCATTTCGTCGAGCATTTTTTTGGGCTTATATCTGGACGTTGCCGAATTGTCAAAATAAATCATAATCCCTCCGCTAATCTATTTATATGCGGAAAAAGCGAAAGTTACGCGAATTTCAAAACGAGAATATAATACATCGAAAGGCATATACAGGGGCTATATCGGATACATAAATATGGAGGTCGATATGGAAAAGTTTATGTTTATTGCCTTTCGCAGTCGCGAACATACGGTGAAGTTTTTTGAAGAAATGCGCTCGCGCGGGATTGTCGGCACCGTCATAAATACCCCGCGTGAGGCGGAAGCGGGTTGCGGTCTTTCGGTCAGATTTTCCCCACGACAAAAAAATGCCGTTCTTTCGATTCTTGAACGGCACGGGTTTTCGTCGTTTATCGGGGTTTTTGAGGCAACCGCCACTGACGGAAAAAGGTTTGTCCGTCCTGCGTAATCAGTCGTCGAGAAGGTCCTCGTAAGAGACTTTCAGATAATCCCGTATGTTTTTAAGCGTGGCAAGATCGGGTTCCGCAATCCGATTTTCCCACGCACTGACCGTCGTTCTCGAAACGTTCAACGCTTTTGCAAGCGAATTTTGCGTGCAGCGTTTCAACTTTCTTAAAAGACGCAGCTTTCTTGGGAAAGGAGTTTCCATTCAATACCTCATAAATTAACTCGATTATTGAGTTAAGGGGTATTCGATGTCAAGAATATTGTCGAAACAAGGGGAAATATGACGAACAATGTCAAAACATTTGTCATTTTTCAACGGTTGTTTAATGTCTTTTGAGAAAAGAATCGCCGCGTTCAACGCCTGCCGTCCGCGCCGTTCATAAGCTCGCTGAGCGCGTGATTTATGTCCGCGCCGAAAATTCGTGCGTCGGGACGAGGTTTTTCGCGCCGGGCGACAAAGTCTTCGGTTTCTTCGGTCGCCACGCTTTGATTTGCGGCGTTTAATCCGTTCACCATATTCAGCACGGTTTTCGTTTTATCGTCGACGGGCAGCGCATTGAGAAGGGCGTCGGGGTTTCCGTCTTTTAAGACGTTCATCATTTCCAACATTTTCGTCATATCGGCGTCGCCGCCGTTTTTACCGCCCATTATCAAGGGCAAAAGCATCAACGGATTGAAATTCATGGCTTTTCCTCACACGTTTAATTTATATGTCGCATAGATTGAAATAGTGCGGAGGGAAATATGAATTTTAAGGAATACGCAAAAAACAATAAGAAAAACGCCGATACCGACGACCTCAGAAAAACTTACGACGAAACCGTCCGGAAAATGCGCGGCAAATCGCAAAAGGAACTTATGGACGAAATCGTGAAAGAAGCGGAGCGCGCCAAACGCGACGGCAGACTTGACAAAGCGGGGCTCGATAATTTTTACAAAACCGTCGCGCCGATGCTGGACAAAAACCAACTTCAAAAACTGAAAGAAATAATGGCGCTTATCGATGACTGAAAAAATTTCCAGACATTTACTGAATACGGTAAATACATTTTCTGATGAAAAAATCGGCGTTATCGTTTATTTATCGCGGAAAAACGCCTTAAACGGGTTTGAAATTGTAAAAGAGTATCCGTTTATAAACGCCGTCGGCGTGAAAATCGCGGCGCACGAATTAAACCGTCTTGCAAGTTTCAAGGCGGTGAAATTCGTTACTTCGTCGTCAAAGGTTTTCGCGCTTTCGGGCGGGGACGACGAAAACGAAACGTCGGTTTTTCAAAACAGGTTTTCGATGACGGGGAAAGGCGTCGGGATTGCAATTCTCGACACGGGCGTGTCGCCGCATATCGATTTTTGCCTGCCCGAAAACAGGCTTTCGGTTTTTAAGGATATCGTGTCCGGTAATCCCGATTTTTACGATGACAACGGACACGGTACTTTCGTTGCGGGAGTTGCCGCGGGAAACGGCGTTACGTCCGCAGGCGAGTTTTCGGGCGTCGCGCGGCGGGCAAGCGTTATCGGCGTAAAGGTCATCGGAGCGGACGGGGAAGGAAGCGCGTTCGACGTGCTGGACGGTATGCAGTGGATTGTCGATAACAAAGACGAAATCGGCGTGAAAGTGTGCTGTATGAGTTTCGGCGCGACGCCCACCGACAATTCCGATCCGCTAAGGCGCGGCGCGGAAGTTCTGGTCAGGGAAGGCATAACGGTTGTGGTGGCGTCGGGGAACGAAGGAATAAACGCCCTGAAAACCCCGGCGATAAGTCCGCTTGTCCTGAGCGTAGGGGCGATAAAAAACGACGATAAAGTTGCGGAATTCACGTCAAGGGGGCTTGCGTTCGGACGAAGAAAACCCGAAGTTTACGCTCGCGGCGTCGACGTCGTATCGGTTGCCGCAAATTCGACGTATCGCAAAATGAGCGGCACTTCGGTTTCCGCGCCGTACGTTGCCGGGGCGTGCTGTCTGCTGCTTGAAAAGTATCCGTCCGCGCCGCCGTGGCGCATAAAAGAGATGATTTTATCGTCGTCAAAGGTAACGCCCGACGGTTTCTTTGCTCTCAATCTGAACAAATAGTCCCGAAAATCTTCGTTTTTTATTGTGCTAATAAAATAAACTTGGTATAATAAAGAAAAACGTTTGGCGGTTTATATGTTAAAAATCAACGGACTTACCAAAATTTACGGCCGTAGCGACGTGAAAGCCGTCGACGACCTGTCGCTGGAAGTGGAAAGCGGCGAGATTTTCGGGTTCATCGGACCGAACGGCGCGGGGAAATCCACAACCATAAAATGCGTCACCGGGATTACGGGCTTCAACGCGGGCACGATCGAGGTGAACGGTTTCGACGTCAGGAAAAATCCCATCGAGGCAAAGCGCAGTATAGGTTACGTTTCGGACAGCCACGTTGTTTACGACCAACTCACGGGGGCGGAATACGTTGACTTTATGGCGTCGATTTACGGCGTCGCGGATAAGGAATCGTACAAATCCCGCCTTGAAAATTACATCGACGTTTTCGGGCTCAAAGACGCGTTCAACGAGCCGATAAAATCGTATTCGCACGGAATGCAGCAAAAAATCAACGTCATCGGCGCGATTATTCACAATCCGCCGCTGCTGATTTTGGACGAGCCTTTGACGGGGCTCGATCCGCAAAGCGCGTACGAACTCAAAGAGATGATGAAAGAGCATTGCAAAAACGGAGGCACGGTCTTTTTCAGTTCTCACGTTTTGGACGTCGTGGAAAAGATTTGCGACCGCGTGGGGATCATTTCGGAAGGGAAACTCGTTGCAGTCGGCACCGTCGACGAACTTCGCGAAAATGGCGACGCTTCGCTTGAAAGTTATTTCTTGTCCGTCACAAAAAACGACGACGAAAACGAGAAAAACCAATAAAAAAATATGAAATCATACGTTTTAGTCCTAAAAACCGTGCTTTTGAATAACTTCCGCGCGGTCAGAACGAGATACGTCAGAATCGACGACAGAAAGCAAAATGCCAAAAATAAGTTGTCAAACGCGACAAATGCCGCGCTTGCACTTCTGGGTATTGCGGTTATCATCGTGCTTATGTCGATTATGACGCATGCGCTCGCGTTTTTGTCGGCACTCGAAGGCTTGCACGTCAAACTTCTTTCGACAATGCTCACGTGCGTTCAGATAACCGTTTTGATTTTGGGGTTTTCGGGCGTAACGTCAAATATGTTCTTTTCAAAGGACAACGAATTTTTGTCAAGTCTGCCCGTACGTCCCGAGGCGGTTTTTTCGGCAAAGCTGACGGTTGTATATCTTAACGATCTGATTGTCGGCTCGGTATTCCTTATCCCGCTGCTTGTGTCGTACGTCGTCGGCGTGATTCAGGGCGGCGCGACTCTTCCGTTGTATTTTTATTTTATGATACCCGTCGTTGCTCTTACGATTCCCGTCGTTCCGCTTGCGATAATTTCGGTTTTGTCGTTCCCGATGGTGAAAATCGTGTCGTATTTCAAAAACAAAGCGATCGTAACGCTGGTTTTAAGCGTCGTTATGTTTTTGGGATTTTTCGCGATTTATATGGTTTTTGTCAGATATATCGATAAATTCGTGGGCTCGGGCGCGGCGAAAGTTTTGCCGAAAGCCCTTGCGGATATGATAATCGCAATCGACAACGTCGTGTTTTACAACAGGTTTTTCGCGCTGGCTCTCACGGGGACGAGGTTTTTCGGAAACGTTTTGATATACCTTGCCGTCGTGTGTCTGTCGGTCGGCGTCGTGACGGGGCTTGCCGCAGTCCTTTATAAAAAAGCCGCGGGGAAATCGGGCGAGGAAACGAGAAAGAAATCTTCCGCAAGAAACGACGTTATCGTATTGTCCGGGAAGAAAAAGGCGTTGTTTTTAAGGGAAATCAAGTGCCTTTTCAGGAATCAGAGTTTCGCCTTCAACAGCGTTATGGGCAGCGTAGTTACGCCGCTTATCGTCGTAGTGATGTATTTCATCGGACTGAAAAGCCCGACCGAGCAGACGGGACAAGCGTTGTCGTCGCTTGCAAACGGGTTTTCGAGCATAGGCGTTACGTTCTTTTATTCGCTGATGCTTTTGTGCGGAATGAATTACACCGCGTCGCTTGCGATATCGCGCGAAGGCTCGACTTTTTGCGTTTTAAGGTATATTCCCGTTGATTTTTCGGAAATTCTTAAAACGAAAATCAAGGTTGCGAATCTCGTGTCGTACGTCGGAGTCGTGCTTGTATGCGCGGCGTCGCTCGGCGTGACGAAGGGCGACGTGGCAAACGTACTTCCCATGACGCTCGCGCTGTTCGTGTACGCATACGCGTTCAACAGTATTTGCGTTTTCCGCGACCTGAAAAAGCCCAACGTAGCCTGGACAAGCCCGTACGAGGTGATAAAACGCAACTTTTACCCGATGGTGCCTATGTTTTACGCAATGGGGCTCGGCATCGCGTTTATGGTGATAATGTCGGTCATTGCAAAGTACGAAAGCGCGATAAACATTAAACTCGGTGTGTCGCTTTTCTGGATCGGAACGATTGTCATCGGCGTCGTAATCGCAGTCGTCGTCAACGTTACCATGAAAAAGAAAGCGCAATTCTTCTTTGACAGAATTAACGTAAATTAGGAGATATTATGAAAAAAATCGGTCTTGACGTCGGCGACGTCAGAATTGGAATCGCAGTTTCGGATATGCTGGGCATCTGTGCAAACAGCCGCGAAAGTTACCGCCGCGTAAACGACGACGTCGATATTCAATACTTCATCAAACTCGCGCGCGAAGAAAACGCGGATACTTTCGTCGTCGGGCTTCCCATCAATATGGACGGCACCGAAGGGAAACGCGTCGAAGTAACCCGTGAATTCGCCGCAAAACTTGCGGAAAAAAGCGGACTTCCCGTCGAGTTTCAGGACGAGCGTCTTTCAACCGTCAGCGCGGAACGCGTGCTTCTTGAAGCGGATATGAGCAGGAACAAAAGGAAGAAAGTTATTGATGCGGTGGCGGCCTGCATTATCCTCCAATCTTATCTTGATAAACGGCGATAATTCGCGCCTTTTTGAGTTTTTGGCAAAACCTTACTCGGTTACGTACGCCTAAGTACGCGCCCTCGTAAGAACTTGTCAAGAAACGTCAAAAATCCATCAAATTCTCGCCGTTTATCGGAAGTTAGTTTCAAAATTCTGACTTTTTAAGAAATTTATCATTTATGATGAGTTAAATTGTTTGTAAGGTGAAAAAATGAGTCATACTTTTTCGGCAAAAAACGTGGTTGTGGCGTATCGTGGCGGCGCACGAGCGTTAAGACAATTCGATCTGGATTTTTCGGGAAAATGCCTTGCCGTCGTCGGCGGGGAAAAGGACGGGAAAACCACGCTTGTCAACGCCGTTTCGGGGCTTGTGAATTACGACGGCGAATTTATCCTTGACGGGCGTGCGCTGTTGAAAAAGCCGTCGGGCAACAACGTGCAGGCGATTCTGGAAGATTATTGCCTGTTGAAACGCAAAACCGTGCGTGAAAACGTGGAATATCCGTTGAAAATACGCTCGCTTGACCTTACGCCCGCACAAAACGCGATCAGAGAATTCGGGCTGGCGAGTTACGCGGACTGCAAAGCCGCAAAAATTCCCGAGCACGTCAAACCGTACGTCGCAGTTGCAAGGCTGTCGCTCGTAAAGCGAGATATATATCTTTTTGACGATATTTTACGTCCGCTCTCCGGCGACGATAAGGAATTGTTTTTAAGGAAATTGAAAGAAATCTTTTCAAAACTTGACGGGATTATCGTGTATGCGACAAGCGACATCGACGAGGCGAAATTCCTTGCCGACAAAATCGCGATAATTTACGGCGGCGTTATCGAACAGTACGGGACGTACGACGAATTAAGAAACAAACCGCTTTCAAGAAAGGTTGCGGAATACTTCGACGATAAAATCGAACTTCGTCCGTCGGTGCTCCGCGAGTTTTCGGGACGGCTCATGATACGCTACGGCAACGACAACGTTACGCTTCCCGAGGGCAGCGCGGCAAAACTTCTTGACAAACGCTACGTCGGACGGGAAGTATCAGTCGCGCCTTATCGCGGCGGCGATACCTTGCAATATCTTATTCTCGATCCGTCCACCGACAAAACGATTGTGAAATATTAAACTCCGATTGAAAAAACCCGATTAATGCTTGTCAAAGTCTGAATAAACGAAAAAGACTTGCGAAAATCCGCAAGCCGTTTTGTTAAGGAATTACAGTTTTTCGGAATAAAAATGGGATTATGTTAAAAATTCCGCAAAAATAACCGTTTTTCAATTTTTTTTGTTACAGTCCAAGTGACTTTACCCAGCCTGAAACGTCGGTCTCGCTCGCGCGGGTCAGCAGTTTACCGTCCTTTACGGTCGTGTTTGCACCAAGGATTTTCTTGAAATTTTCCGATGTTTTTCCAAGTCCGCTGCCGCCGCTTGTTGCAAACGGAATTACGGTCTTTTCCGAAAAATCGTAACTTTCAAGGAAGGTGTCGATAATTCGCGGCTCTACGTACCACCATATCGGAAAACCGACGAACACGACGTCGTAACTTCCCATATTTTCGCACTTTTTTGCAATTTCGGGGCGGGACGACAAATCGTTCATCTCGATTGTGGAGCGGCTTTTCTTATCCGTCCAGTCCAGATCCGCGTCGGTGTAAGGGCGGACAGGTTTTATCTCAAATAAATCGGCATTTGCGGCTTTTGCAAGTTTTTCGGCAGCATTTTTCGTCACACCGCTTGCTGAAAAATACGCAACAAGAATTTTGCTCATAAAAAAACCTCCAAGTTTTTATATCATAATTATATCCCCGTTTCCGCGCCGTGTAAATATCAAATCAAATGATATTTCCGAAAAATGTTATAAATAATCCAACCGTTATTGATTTTTTTATGAGATTATGCTAAACTAAAAGTACCACATTATTTTCGAATATTTTTTTGGGTGTATTATACCCTTTTGAGGACGATACTGCTAATGGTAGCAATATACCGTATCGCAACGATAATCGTTCTCAATGATTGTTCGAAAATAGTGTGGTAACTATGCGAGGCGTATATTCTACAGTGTCGTCTCCCATAGGGGCGGCACTTTTTTTATGTACTTTTTTCGGTACATTCATTGTTGTATGTTGTTTAAGTAAGAAAAACTTATAATAAGGAGAAATTAAATGAAATACGAGAACTTTTCAATAAAAAAAGCGATGAACATGATTGTGCAAAAACAAATGTATCTTCCGGAATTTCAAAGAAGTTTCGTCTGGCATGAGGAACAAATCGAAAACTTGTTCGATTCCATAATTATGGGTTATCCTATCGGCACGTTACTTTTTTGGAAAACTACGAAAAAAGCAATTACCGAGAACAATCTTGTGCTTTATGAGTTCATAAAAGACTACCATCAAAGGGACTGTGCGGATAATAAAAAAGCCCCCGAAAAATTGGTTACCGATTATGATAATTATTATCTTGTTTTGGACGGTCAGCAAAGATTGTCGTCGCTTTATATAGCATTACAGGGTAGTATCTCATTTAAAATCAAGAAAAAATGGTGGAATACCAACGAGGCGTTTCCGAAGAAAAAATTGTATTTTAATTTGGACTCCGTTTCGGAACAAAAACAAGACGAAGACGGAAATGTCAAGCGTTTTAAGTTTTATAGCGATAAAGAAGTCCCGACTTCCGACAACTGTTGGTTCAAAGTATGCAATATTATCGACTTTGACACGGAATTCGATATTTTCCGGTATATAGAAACTTACGGTTTGAACGAAACTCAAAGCAAAAATTTACTGAAACTATACAAAATTTATAATGCAAGCGGTGACGAATCGATTCTGAATTTTTACTCTATCGAGGAATCCGATTACGACGACGTATTGAATATTTTTGTTCGCGTAAACGCGTCGGGTACGTATCTTTCGAAAACAGATTTGTTGTTTTCAACCATAGTATCGGGGTGGAGGGACGGAAGAGAAAAAATCGAAAACCTTATCAAAGAATTGAATAATAAAGGAGGGAAGTTTAATTTCAATAAGGATTTTATTATGAGAACTTGCCTTGTGCTCACGGGTGCGGCGGTAAATCTTAAAATCGATTCGTTCAAAAAAGAAACGGTTGCGAATATCCGTGAAGAGTTCGATAACATTAAAACCGCGCTTATAAAAACGGTCAAGATGCTTGTTGACCTTGGTTTTTGTCAAGACAATATTTCATCTTATAACGCATTGATTCCTGTTGTTTATTATATGTATAAAGGCGGAACGGATTCCGAAGAAACGCTTTGCGGGCTCCGAAAATATCTGGTCGTATCGTTTTTGAAAAACATTTACGGCGTTGCAAGCAATGCGGCGCTTACCGCTGCAAGGTCTGCGCTGGACAAAATTAAATGCTCGACAACGCCTTTCGGTATTGAAATATTTAAGGATATCGTCCTTGTCGGCAACAGAAAATTCAGTATGAGCATGGATGAGATCGATGATTATTTTTATGAGAAAAAAGGTTGGCACACTTTTTTATTGCTTACCGTTTTGTATCCGAATTTGAAACTGGGGCAAATCGAATGGCATCAGGATCACGTTCATCCGTACACCGCTTTTGAAACAAGTAAACTTAAATCCGTCGGAATAACCGACAGAGAAACAGTTAAGACTTGGCAATATGAAGCCAACACGCTTCCGAATCTGCAACTTCTGGAAGGTAGGGAAAACGAAAGCAAAAACAAAATGACGCTTGCCGAATGGTGCGAAAATGGGAATACCGTTGCTTATCTTGACAACACGATTTCAAAAGATATCAAAGATTTCGACGCGTTTTATGAGCACCGCAAACAAAAAATGCTCGACGAACTTACGAGAATACTGGATATTTGATTGTTGTAATTGTCTTTTGTTTTCTTGATTTGGTTTTTTGATAGATTTTGGAAAACAATAGGAGCATTTTAATTAAACGCAAATAAATTAAAAATACAAAAGATAAAAACCATACCAAAGGAGATAATAATGAGTAATTATTCAAAAAGTGATATAAAAATGTTAAAGGGAAGAACCGTAACTTTTCAAATAGTTGATTACGGCGAAGATATCAAAGCAAAAATTGTTGATTGTGGCGAGGATTGCAGCTACCGCAAAGTAACATTCGGAAATTCTTGTAAAACCATAAAAGTTAAAATAGTAACTTGTGGAGAAGATGTTAAACTTAAAGAAAAATTTGGTGGCGATTTTAACGCAATAATAAAGTAAATAAATTTTGGGTAAACTCTTTTGTGTTTTTTTGTCCATTGCTAGTCAATGGACATTTTTTATAAAAACACAATAATTAAGACGTGATAATCGGTGTCGGTTCGGGTTCGGGTGGCTTTGAAATGAGTTTTTTGAAATAAGCGGCAACGCCGCATCATTTTTGACAGAAAATGAAAAAAAGACGATAGCAATATCGTCTTTTCTGTTGGTGCGGTCGATGGGACTTGCTCCGCAACCCTGCGGGCGCAGGCGTTTCGTACGCCTTTTTTTGCGCCGCTAACGCGGTTGCTATCACGCCGGGGACTAAAAACAGCGCACCGTGCTGTTTTCTTAACGTCCCGTTCAAGTCCCGTACTTTCTTGCAAAAAAAATAACTTGCACGATGAATGTGCAAGTCATTTTCTGTTGGTGCGGTCGACCGCAAGTGAAGGGCAATCAAGCGCTTGCATTTGAGTTGCCCGAGCGCAGCGGACATGAGCACCAACATAGCGGCAACGCCGCATCATTTTGGCAGAAAATGAAAAAAAAGACGATAATATTATCGTCTTTTCTGTTGGTGCGGTCGATGGGACTTGAACCCATACGGTCTCCCATACGCCCCTCAAACGTACGCGTCTGCCTGTTCCGCCACGACCGCAAGCAAGATGTAATATAGCATAATTACCGTTTGATGTCAAATCTTTTGATTGTTTTTTTCGCAAAAAAGTTGCGACTTGTTATTTGAAATATGTATGCCGGACAAAAATAATACAAGCCTTGCCAAATTGTCGCAATTTCCGCGCCTTTTGGTAAAAACTCACTTGTAGTACGATAAAGTACAACTGCGTTCGTTTTTCCCAAAAATCATCGAAAATATCGACGATTTGGTCGCTTGCGAGTCCGACGCCGTATTTTCAGGCAAAGACAAGGCACGCGAACGGGTTAATACTTTATGTCTAAGCCGCGAGCGTAACGCAGTATTTGTCAAAAATACGACGTCTTGACCACGGTTCGTATTATTTTTGTCCGGCATATGCGGCGGAAGTGGCGTATCTTACAAGGAAAAAGCGGAATTTTTCGCGCCGCGGCAAGTTTGTATTCATGATTTCGGGGAAGGTCGTGAAATAATATATAAACAGTTTGTTGCAAAGATTTTTGGTGACAAAGGGCATTATTTTCAAAAAAAGGTCGTCGTCGGACACGGTTATTCTGCCCGATATAATATCGCCGACGAGTTTTTGTTTTTCGCGCGCAGACATATATGCGACGCCTGACGACGGAACGGTGAAGAAGTACGGTTTATGGCACTTTCTGCAAAGGTATTCGCTCTGACCGTACTTGTCGGGTTTCACGGTTTTTTTGACTGCGATTTTGTCGTGGCATAGCGGACATTCCAGAATATTCATCGTGTTTTCGTCGTACTGCTCGACGGGGAAGACTTTTTTTCGGGAATTATTTTTATATGCGGCGGGTTGAAGTTTGATATTCGCGCGGACGGTTATCGTGAAAGGCGTATTGCGACTGACGAAGTTTGCCCAATATTTCCAGTTGGCGTCGTGGTTTTTCGCGGTTTTTATCGTGTGCAGAAGTTCGTGCGCGACGGTGTCCGAAATATCCTTGTCGTTTACGATATATTTGTTTATCGCAATCGAGTATTCAAAACCGCTTGCGCCTTTCACGTCGCCTTTTTTGCAGTAACCGAATCGTGAACTTCCGCCGCATTCGAAAAAGAAAACCGACTGTGACACCGGCACGCCTAAGGTGTTCAGGCGAACGGCACATTCTTTTATTAAGTTTTCCACGTGCGGCGAAACTCTGAAAGTGTACATAATTGAAAATCTTTTTTATGGTAAGTCGTTTTTAATAATTATATATCATTACGTTCCGAAATCAAGCGGACGACAAAAGTATTTCCATAATATTTCTTTTCGCGTTGCATACAATATTGCTATGTGGTCAAACGTAGTGAGTATCGAAAAGGGCGACGATAAGATGTTTTCGGAACTGTTGTCGGGCGTCGAGGGCATAAAGGAACTTTCGTCGGCAGTCGAAGAAAGCAAAAACAGGAAGTATATTTATATGGCGGGGCTTTGCGAATACGCCGACGAGATCCGCGACAAGATCGAAAACTTTCTTTCGGACTTCATTCTGACGAAATATAAACTGTCGTATTATGCCGAAAACCTGAAATACGACAAACTCGATTATCCCGTCGCGACGCTCATTTCGACGCTGGTGTACCTTGATTTCGACCTTGAAAAAGCCTTTGTAACAAGGGTGCTTCGCGAACTTTCGAGTTACGACGTGGACGCGATTTACCGATTCCGCTTAAAGGCTCTGCGCGCAAGCTGGAAAGAAGTCGCGGAAATGTGTGCAAGACTTTTTGAAGTCGGCACGGACGAACAAGATATTTACAACGTGATAAACTATATCAGCGCGACGAAAACCGCAAAGCCGCTGGAACTCGTCCTTGAAAAAGCCGAGCGTCCCGTGTTCAGAAATGCGGGAAACGGAAAGGAAATCGCCGTAAAAAGGCTGTTCGGCGTGGACGAATACGACATAATCGGCACGGTAATTTCGCTTTCCGCAACGAAACTCACGTTAAACTGCGACGTCGCGGGCGAAGCCGTAAAAGCACTTCGTCACGTGGTGCGCGTAAAAATGAGATAAAACCCTTGACTTTATAAAAAACCGAATATATAATAACTGTAAATTCGGATTGAATCCGCCGCAACGGACACGTCTTTATATTCCGGCTTTTCAGAGAGTTGCCGCTTGGTGCAAGGCAATAAGAAGGGTATAAAGGTACCGCCGTCAGCGCGAAAACAAAATATAAAGCGGCAGTTTTTCTGCAATTAAGGTGGAACCGCGGTAAGATTTATCGTCCTTATGAAATAACAATTTTCATAAGGATTTTTTGTTTTTATCCGAAAATAAATGCAAATTCACTCAAAAAGAGGTAACAATATGGCAAAACTTACTTTGAAAGACGGAAGTATTCTGGAAGTCGAAAACGGCGTAACGTTCCTTGACGCCGCAAAGAAAATCAGCGAAGGTCTTGCAAGAAACGCGGTCGCCGTGAAAGTTGACGGCGCATTGAAAGACCTGACCGCCGTCGTCGAAAACGACTGCGCGTTTGAAGTGCTGACTTTTGCCGACGACGAAGGCAAAAAAGTTTATCGTCATACCGCGGCGCACGTTCTCGCGCAGGCGGTAAAAAACATTTATCCCACGGTAAAACTTGCAATCGGTCCTTCCATCGAAAACGGTTTTTATTACGACTTCGATTTCAAAACGCCCATCACTCAGGACGACTTTGACAAAATCGAGGCGGAAATGCACAAGATTATCAAGGCGAACCTGCCCATAACCCGCTTTGTTCTTCCGAGAAAGGACGCGCTTGAACTTATGAAAAACAAGGGCGAGATTTACAAAATCCAACTTATCGAAGAACTGCCCGAAGGCGAAGAAATCAGTTTTTACAAACAGGGCGACTACGTTGACCTTTGCACGGGTCCGCACCTTCCTTCGACGGGAAAAATCAAGGCGTTCAAACTGACGTCGTTGACCGGCGCGTACTGGAAAGGCAACGAACACAACAAAATGCTTTCAAGGATTTACGGCACGGCGTTTGACAAAAAAACCGATATGGAAGCCTATCTTGCCGCTGTCGAAGAAGCCAAAAAGCGCGACCACAACAAAATCGGGCGCGAACTTGGATATTTCATGACCTGCGACACGATCGGACAAGGTTTGCCGCTGCTTATGCCCAAGGGCGCGAAATTGTTCCAGATTCTCAGCCGTTTCGTCGAAGACACCGAGGCGGAACGCGGATATCTGCTCACGAAAACCCCTTATATGGCAAAGCGCGAACTTTATCAGATAAGCGGTCACTGGGATCATTATCGCGACGGTATGTTCATTTTCGGCGATCCCGACGCGGAAGGCGAAGTGTTTGCGCTGCGTCCCATGACCTGTCCGTTCCAATACGAAATATTCAAAAACGGTATGAAGTCGTACCGCGACCTTCCGAAACGCTACGGCGAGACCTCGACGTTGTTCCGCAACGAAAACTCCGGCGAGATGCACGGGCTTATCAGGGTAAGGCAATTTACCATTTCCGAAGGACACCTTATGTGCACGCCCGCACAACTCGAACAGGAATTCAAGGGATGCTTGGAACTTGCGAGATATTGCTTAAAATGCGTCGGGCTTGACAAAGACGTATCCTATCGTTTCTCGCGCTGGGACCCCAGAAATCCCGACAACAAATATATCGACGATCCCAAACAATGGGCGTACGCCGAAGGCGAAATGAAACGTATCCTTGACGATTTGCAGGTGCCTTATACCGAGGCTATCGACGAGGCGGCGTTCTATGGCCCGAAACTCGACATTCAGATTAAAAACGTGCACGGAAAGGAAGACACGCTCGTAACCATTCAGGTCGATATGTTCCTGGCGGAGCGTTTCGATATGTACTATATCGACGAAAACGGAGAGAAGGCGCGTCCTTACATCATTCACCGCACGTCGATGGGCTGCTATGAACGCACGATCGCGCTGTTGCTTGAAAAGTACGCCGGCGCAATGCCGACGTGGCTTGCTCCCGAACAGGTCAGGGTGCTGAGTCTTACCGACCGTACCGCGTCCGTCGCGGAAGAAGTACGCCATACGCTGTTCAAACGCGGATTCCGCGCCGAAACCGACGTCAGGAACGAAAAGGTCGGCTATAAGATTCGTGAGGCGCAACTCGACAAAATCCCGTATATGATCATTATCGGCGATAAGGAAGCGGCGGATAACGTCGTCGCGGTAAGAAGCCGCAAGGATGGCGACCTCGGCACGATGACTCTTGACGAGTTTATGGCAAAGATACAGAAAGAAGTCGACGACCACGTTTGCGAATAAGCGTAAAAGCACGAAAAATGTAATATTAAGTCCCTGTGTTATCGCAGGGATTTTTTTTGCATATTTTTAGGTATGGACAATCTGTTTTCATTGCTTCCCGTGACGATTTATCCGCTTTTGCCGAAGAACGTGAAAGAACTGCGTATGCGCGTGGGACTTCCGCTGTCCGTTTACGACGGCAAGAAAAAAGCCTTTGTTTTCGACGGGGAAAAACCTTATATCGTGACGTCATCGGACGTCGATTACGTTTTGGGGAAAGCCAGCGGATATTCGTTGTATTCCGTGACGGACAACCTTGTGGACGGTTTTTTAAGTTTTGCGGGCGGGATAAGAATCGGCGTTTCGGGCGAGGGCGTAAGCGCGGGGGATAAGGTATTTAATCTGAAATATCCGACGTCGCTTGTCATCAGAGTTCCGACAGAAATCAAAGGAAAAGCCGATGAAATCGCAAAAAAAGTGATTAAAAACGGCGAATTTAAAAATCTTTTGGTGATTGCGCCGCCGTCGGGCGGAAAAACGACGCTCCTTCGTGAAATCGCACGGCTTGCCTCAAACGACGGATTTAACGTTTGCGTTATCGACGAAAGACGGGAAATTGCGGGGGCGGTGAAAGGGGTGTCGGGGCTTGACCTTGGCAAAAGCGTTGACGTCATCACCGGCGTCAAAAAACTGAAAGCGTACGAGTGCGCGATAAGAAGTATGAATCCCGACGTCGTGGTCACCGACGAGATTTACGGCGCGGAAGAAGTGGACGCGGTTCTGGACGCAATGCGCGCGGGCGTCAAGGTTACGGCGTCGCTGCACGCAACGGGCGTTTCCGACCTTAAAAACACCGTTTACGAAAAACTGCAACGGGCGATGGATATTACCGTCGTATTGACGAAAAAGAACAGAGTCGGGGAAATCAAGGAAATTATCGGATGTTAAGCGTATTAAGCGGCGCGCTTTTAATGGTTGCGTCAAGCCTTATCGGGATTGCGATAAAAAGGATTTTCAGGGTGAGATACACGTACTTTTCGGACGCCGTCGATTTTCTGAACCTTTACAAACGGGAAATATCGTCCTTGCAAACGCCGCTCGAAGATGTGATAAAAACCTTTGTTTCGTCGTCGAAAGGCGCGTTTTCGGACTCGCTTCAAAAATTCGCGGACGGGCTGCCCGCGGGCTTTAAGAACGTCGAAGAAGTACAAAAAACGATAAAAAACGTAATGATAAAAGAAAAAGACAGTCTGCTTGTCGCGGCGTTTTTGCACTCGCTCGGAAAGTCGAATCTTGAAAACGAAATTACAAATACCGTGCGCTATCTTGACGTTTTCAACGAAAAAAAGAGCAAATCCGCAATCGAACTTAATAAAAAAGGTGAAATGTATTATAAGTTGTTCGTCGTGCTGGGCGTAACTCTTATGCTTATCGTGGTGTGATATGGGGATTGAAATCATCTTAAAAATCGCAGGGGTGGGAATGCTCACCGCAATCGTAAACGTAATTCTTAAAAAGAGCGACAAGGACGAAATCGGAACTTTCGTTACCATCGTCGGCATCGTCGTGGTTTTAATGATGGTCGTCGATATGCTGACGGGCGTTATGGACACCGTCAAACAACTTTTCGGGCTGAAATAATGGATATTTTCAAAATCGTGGGCGTGGGAATTCTCGGCGTAATTACCGCGGGGTTTATAAAGTCTGCAAAGTCGGAGTTTTCGGTTTTCGTCGTTCTGGCAACGGGGCTTGTCATATTGATTATGATTGCGAAGGGTATGTCGGAAGTGCTTGTAAAGTTTTCGGAAATCGTCGCAAAAACGGGGATACCGTCGGCGTTGTACGGGGCGATTCTGAAAATCGTGGGAGTAGGTTATCTCACGGAATTTTCCGCAGGGATTTGCGAAGATTACGGGGCGGGGAGCGTCGGGAAGAAACTGCAACTTTCGGGAAAGATCGCGATATTTATTCTGGCGTTTCCCGTTATCGAAGCGTTTATAAACGTCGTTGAAAAACTTGCGATATGAAAACAAAAATAATCAAAATATTTTTAATATTTGCGGTTTTTCTTGCGATATTATCAATTTTTCGGGATAAAAACGTTGCGTACGCCAAACAGGACGAAGAAGAAAAATCGGTTGAAGACGGGACGGACGAAGTCCTTGAAAAACTTGACCTTGAAAGCTTGGAAGATTATTATTCGTCGCTTTCCGACGACGAAAGCGCGTTTGTCGCGGGCGGTTTCAAGGAACTTCTGAAAAGGCTTATTGACGGCAACGTCGGCGTATCTTTTAAGGATTTCATCGGCGAAATTCTCTCTCTTATATTAAAGGGCGCGCTCGGATTTCTTCCGTCGATAATTACCGTCGTCGTGATTTCGGTGATGTCGGGTATGCTGAAAGGGCTTAATTCCGGCTTTCTGAACGAAAACACGTCGGAAATCGTGGATTTTGCGTGCTTTTCGGCGATTCTTACGGTCATCGTATCGGAAGCGGCGAATATGCTGACTCTTACGATAAACACCGTCGGGCGCGTCGAAAAGTTGTCCGCCGCATTGTTTCCCGTGCTTCTGACGCTTATGACGGCTTTGGGCGGGGCAAGCGGCGTAGGCTTTCTGAAACCCCTTGTCGGCGTGTTTTCGGTGGGGCTTACGAAAGTCGTGAAAACGTTTGTGCTGCCGTGCTTTACGGGCGCGGTTTTACTGAATGCGGTAGGCAATATTTCGCCTGCGGTCAAACTTGACAAAATGGCGGATTTTTTCAAAAAAGCGGGCAGTATAGTGTTGAAAACGGTGTTTTCGGCGTTTTTTGCATATCTTCTTATCGGCGGCGTAATCGGGAAAACCGTTGACGGAGTGATGATTAACGCGGCGCGATTCGGCGTGAAAAGTTACGTCCCGATAATCGGCGGTTACGTGTCGGACGGATTTGACGTGGTGCTTGCGGGGTGCGCGCTTGTCAAAAACGCGGTCGGAATGACGGGGCTTCTGATATTGTTGTCGGTTGTCGTCGCGCCCGTCGGAAAACTTATCGCGTTTGACCTTATTTTGCGATTTGCAGCAGGCGTTGTCGAGCTGCTTGGCGTATCCGGAATATCGGATATGCTGATGAAAATTTCAAAATGTGCGGGGCTACTCATTGCGGCGATCGCGGGGGCAACGTTCGCGTTTTTCGCGATGGTGCTGACGGCGGGGACGTCGGTCGGGGTGTGATATGGGCGCGTGGCTTCTGAAAATCACGGGCGTTATCGCGCTCTCGACGCTTTCGTCGCTGCTTATTCCGAACGGACAGACGAAAAAATACGTCAAGGGGATTTTCGCGCTTATAACGTTGTTTGTTCTGGTATCGCCGCTGCCGAAACTCTTAAAAAGCGACTTTTCGGGTTTTCCGAACGCTTTTGATACTGCCTCCGAACTTGAAATCGACGAAACTTTTTTGTACGGCGTGGCGACGAACGCATATAAAACGCAGGAAAGGAATATCGAAAAGTTTCTGAAAGAAAAGGGAATCGAAGCAAAGGTAAAATTCGTCGTAAAAAGCGAAACTTCGTCGGAAATTGACTACGTAAACGTTATTTTGTCCGATAAGTCATTTGAGCGGGACAAGTCGAATAGTATTGATATCGGGGCGTTGAAAAGCGAAATCTCAAAGTTTTCTGGCGTCCCGGAAGACAAACTGAGGGTTTTTTATGAACGATAACGAAGAAAAGAAAAAACCGTTTAAGGATTTTATCCGAAAAATCAAAAGCGTAAAGAATATCGAAATCATCGTCTGCATAATTTTAATTGCGATAATCCTTTTGCTTTACGGAATCGTACGCGAAGCGAAGAAGAAGCAGGCGGAAAGCGGAAGCGCGGGGGCGACGATTGTCGAAACGGCGTCGGACGAAGAAAGACTTGCGGCGGTTTTATCAAAGATAAAAGGCGCGGGAAAAGTCGAAGTGTACATCGGTTACGACGGCAATTTCGAAACCGTTTACGCTTTTGACAAAACGACGAATACGACGACGCGCACCGACGACTCGGGCGGGGCGAACCTTACGACCACCGTTACCGAAGAAAAGTCAACCGCCGTGTTTGACGAAAACAAAAAACCGCTTATCGAAAAAACCGTCGCGCCGAAAATCACAGGCGTAATAGTTGTGGCGGAAGGGGCGAAAGACGTCGCCGTAAGGCTGAATATCTTAAAAGCCGTCGCAACCGCCCTGAACGTAAACGAAAAAATAATCGAAATTTTCATAATGAATTAAATGGAGGGTTTATATGAAAAACAACAAAAAGAAAATCGCGGTATTGTCGATTATGACCGTTCTCCTTGTGGTGTCCGCCGTCCTTAACGTATGGCTCAACACAAAACTCACGAAACGTCAGGAAACGCTGACGACGAACACAAACGAACCTACCGTTACCGAAACTTTCAAAAGTTTCCGCTCGTCAAGAGAAACCACCCGTCAGGAACTTATCGATTATCTTGACGCGATAATTTCGTCCGAGAGCGCAAGCGCGTCCGCAAAAACGGCGGCAGAAACGCAGAAACAGAGCGTATGCACGCAAATGGAAAACGAACTTCTGCTGGAAAGACTTATTCAGGCGCGCGGATTTCGCGACGTAATCGTAACTCTTTCCGACAAGAACTGCACGGTGGTCGTCGCCGACGATAATCTGGAAGCGCAGGAAGTCGCTCAGATTCTCAGCGTCGTGACCAATGAAACGAGCTACACCGCAAACGACGTAATCGTCTGTCAATACTGATAAAATGTGTCGGGGAACGGGTATAATTGCTTGTATAAGACGAAAAAATATGCTATAATATCCGTAATTCGGAGGATAGTATGGCAAAAATCAAGTCAGTGAAATCGAATACGGAAGTTTACGCCGAAATCATCGCGGACATCGCATCTCGCGCAGCCGCCGAAATCGAAGGGGCGGAACTTCTTGGGAAAAACCCCGACAAGTCGCGTATCATCAAAGACAACGACGTCCACGCTTACGTTAAAAGCGACAACACCGTCGATATCGATATTTATCTGAATATTTTGTACGGCTACAACATTCCCGACACCGTCTGCAAGGTTCAGATTGCAATCAAAAAAGCAATCGAAAAGGAAACCTGCTATACCGTGGGAGAAGTCAATGTTTCGGTTGTCAGTATTATCGTCGACGAGACCGACGACACCCCCGTGATCGTTCACGACTTTGACGACGAAGAAACCGACGACGTCGCAAAATCCGAAGAAGAAAACGCATAACTTTCACTTAGCCCTCGTTTTTACGACGGGCTAATTGTTTTTGAATTTCAGAGGTTTATATGAGCAGAAGCACCGCACGAGAACATCTTTTCCAACTCACGTTCGAACAACTTTTTTCGGAAGATAAAAACGACGTCACTCTGGAAGCGTACCTTATGGACGCGTCTTTGACCGACTCCGACAAACAGTACGTCAGAAAGGCGTACGACGGCATTTATACGCATCTTGACGAATTGAAGGGCATTGTCGCGAAGTATTCCAACGGCTTTAATATCGACCGCATTTACAAGCCCGACCTTGCCGCGATGATCGTCAGCGTGTACGAGATGAAATACGTCCCGGAAGTTCCCGCCGCCGTCAGTATCAACGAGGCGGTCGAACTTGTCAAAAGATATTCCACGGAAAAGAGCAAATCTTACGTCAACGGCGTGCTTGCAAGCGTCAATAAGGCGCTGACGGAGGAATAATGCAGATTATCGACGGAAAGGCCTTGTCGTCAAAAATCCGCGCGGATATAAAGGCGCAGGTCGCAGAACTTAAATCAAAGGGCGTTGAAGCGTGTCTTGCCGTCATTCTTGTCGGCAACGATCCGTCAAGCGAACTTTACGTAAAAAATAAGGTAAAAGCCTCGGAAGAGGTCGGCATAAAAAGTATTCTTTGCCGCTTTCCTTTGACCGTTACCGAAAAGGAACTTATTGACGAAATCGAGCGGCTCAACGCCGACGATACGGTCAGCGGTATTCTCGTGCAACTTCCTTTGCCCGATTCTATCGACGAGAAAAAGGTAACCGCGCATATCGACGTGAACAAGGACGTGGACGGATTTTCCGCATACCAGACGGGTTTACTTTGCCTCGGCACCCCCGACCTTGCGCCTTGTACGCCGCAGGGGATTATCGCTCTTATCGAGTCGACGGGCGTAAAAATCGCAGGGAAACACGCCGTGATCGTCGGGCGCAGCAATATCGTCGGACGTCCGACCTTGCAACTTCTTTTGCAACGCGACGCAACCGTTACGATTTGCCACAGCAAAACGCAAAACCTTAAAGAATTTACAAAAACGGCGGATATTCTTGTCGTTGCCGTCGGAAAACCCAAATTAATCACAAAAGATATGGTGAAAGACGGCGCGGTCGTTATCGACGTCGGCATTTCCCGCGACGAAAACGGCAAGCTTTCGGGCGACGTGGATTTTGAAAACGTAAAAGACGTTTGCTCGTTTATCACTCCCGTCCCGGGCGGGGTGGGACCGATGACGGTGACGATGCTTATGCACAACACCTTGCTCGCGGCAAAACGGCGATAATTCGCGCCTTTTCGGCGTTTTGACGGAACCCTGCTCAGTTACGTACGACAAAGTACGCGCCTTCGCACGAACCCGTCAAGAACCCCGAAAATCCATCAAATTCTCGCCGTTTTGGGAATGTTTATTTTTATCAAAATTCTGACGATTTTGGGAAAGATTTTTCATCAAAATTCTGACGATTTTAGTTTTATTTAATATACAAATTTTGATTTATTTTTCGGTGTTTTTGCGAAAATAATTGTGAAAAAGAACAAATATTATGGATAAATTGTTTTACGAAAATCTTTATATCGAAAAGGGCGCAAAGTACGTTTGCGGCGTTGACGAGGTCGGGCGCGGTCCGCTTGCCGGTCCCGTTACCGTGTGCGCCGTCATCATGGATTTGTCGAAAATTGTCGACGGCGTCGACGACAGCAAAAAACTTTCGGAAAAGAAGCGCGAAAAACTTTTTCCGCAAATTTGCGAAGCGGCTGTCGATATGTCGATTGTGAGCGTCGGCCCCGAAGTCATTGACGAAATCAACATTCTGAACGCGACGAAACAGGCGATGCAACAGGCGATTATGAGCCTGAAAGTCAAGCCGGACGTCGTGCTTGTGGACGCGGTGCAACTCGATATTCCATATAAAACGCACGCAATAATCAAAGGCGACTCGTTGTCATATTCAATCGGTTGCGCGTCGATTCTCGCAAAGGTCACCCGTGACGCTTACATGATAAAAGCCGACGAGATTTATCCCGATTACGGTTTCAGAAGCAACAAAGGATATGGCAGTGCAAAACATATCGCCGCATTGAAAGAGAAAGGCGCGACGCCCATTCACAGAAAATCGTTCATTAAAAATTTTGTCGGAGATAACAAATGAGAGCGGAAGGCATAAGGGGAGAAAGCCTTGCGGAAGGGTACCTTAAAAGCAAGGGATATAAAATAATCGGTCGCAACGAAAAACTTATGGGCATCGAGGTTGACCTTATCGCGACCGCGCCGAACGGCGACGTTTGCTTTATCGAGGTCAAGTCGCGCACGACATATTCGTTCGGATACGCTCTTGAAGCGGTAACCCCCGCAAAAATCGCAAGGTACAAAAGATTTATCAATCTTTACACACAGATTCATCGTCTTTACGACAGGACGCTTCGCATCGACGTTATCGCAATTTCGGGCGACGACGTCGAACATATCGAAAACGTCGGCGGTTAAAACCGAAAAAAAGTAATATAATTATTTATAATTATTTCAAAACCCGCCTTATTTCGTTTGCCAAGATTTTCCCGTTATGATATAATTCTTTCGAAAATCCGCACCCGTGGGTTGACAAATCCGTGCTTTCTGAGTTCATTTGTCGCAAACTTTCGGGGAGGAGTAAAAAACGGAGGTATTTTTTTATGGCAGTAACATCAATGAAACAACTGCTTGAAGCAGGCGTTCACTTCGGTCACCAAACAAAGCGTTGGAATCCGAAAATGGCAAAGTACATCTACGCTGCAAGAAACGATATTCACATTATCGATTTGCAGATCTCGGTTGAAAAAGTGGAGGAAGCATACGCTTTCATTCGTCAGGTCGCGTCGGAAGGCAAAGACATCCTTTTCGTAGGTACGAAAAAACAGGCGCAGGACGCAATCCAGTCGGAAGCGGAACGTTGCGGAATGTACTACATCAACCAAAGATGGCTCGGCGGTACGCTCACCAACTTCAAAACCATTAAATCTCGTATCGACAGGCTCAACAAACTCAATCAGATGGAAATCGTCGGCGAGTTCGATCTTCTTCCCAAAAAAGAAGTTATCGGTCTCAAAGCCGAACGCGACCAACTTGAAAAGAACCTCGGCGGCATCAAAAACATGCGTGAACTTCCCGGCGCACTCTTCGTAGTCGACCTTAAAAAGGAAGAAATCGCCGTTAAAGAAGCGCGCCTTCTCAATATCCCCATCGTCGGCGTCGTCGATACCAACTGCGATCCCGACCTTGTCGATTACGTTATCCCCGGCAACGACGACGCAATCCGCGCAATCAAACTCTTCGCATCGCTTATGGCAGACGCCGTTATCGAGGCGAAACAGGGCGTTGACGCAGTAGCGGCGGCACATGCGGAAGCAAACGCCGAAGCAGCCGAAGAAGCAAAAGAAAAAGAAACGGTTGAAGAAGTCGTTGAAGAAGCAGCCGCTCCTTTGACCAAAGAAGAAGCGCTTGATAAAGCAATCGCGGAAGCGGAAGCAAAATAATCGGAGGATTTCAGATATATGGCAGCATTCACCAGTAAAGACGTTATGGATTTGCGCGCTCGCACGGGCGCAGGTATGATGGATTGCAAAAAGGCTCTTACCGAAGCGGACGGCGACATGGACAAAGCAGTCACCATTCTTCGCGAAAAGGGCGCGGCAACCGCAGCCAAAAAAGCAGGCCGCGTTGCAGCGGAAGGCATTGTCGAAAGTTATATCCACATGGGCGGTAAAATCGGCGTTCTCGTCGAGGTCAACTGCGAAACCGACTTCGTTGCAAAAAGCGACGACTTCAAAGCGTTCGCTCACGACGTCGCTCTCCAAATCGCTTCTATGAAACCTACTTGCGTCGCTATCGAAGACCTTGATGCGAAAGCGGTTGAACTCGAACGTGAAATTTACAAGAATCAGGCTCTTGCGGAACCCAAGCCGAAGCCCTTGAACATCATCGAAAAGATGGTTGACGGTCGCATTCAGAAATACTACAAAGAAGTTTGCCTTCTTGAACAGGATTTCTTCAAAGATCCCGGCAAAACCATTAAACAATATCAGACCGAAGTTACCGCAAAGGTCGGCGAGAAGGTCGCGATTCGTCGTTTCGTTCGTTACGAAATGGGCGAAGGCATCGAAAAGAGAAAAGACGATTATCTCGGCGAAATCAGCGAAAACCTCGCAAAAATGCAACAAAACGGTTAATTACCTTTTGAAAAGGACGCTTTTGCGTCCTTTTTTTTGAATTTTCGAATCAGGAGAGACTATATGGATAACAAATATACAAGAGTCGTCATTAAAATCAGCGGCGAAGCCCTTGCGGGTGAAAACGGATTCGGACTGAACAACGCCGTTATCGCGGGCGTTGTGGAACAAATCGCGAAAGTCAGGAATATGGGCATCCAGATCGGTATCATCATCGGCGGCGGCAACTTCTGGCGCGGACGTCAGGGCGCTGATATGGACAGAACGACTGCCGACCATATGGGTATGCTCGCAACCGTCATCAACTCGCTTGCAATGCAGGACGCTTTGGAACACGCGGGCGTGCCTACGCGCGTTATGACGGCAATCGAAATGCCCAGAGTCGCAGAGCCTTACATCTTACGTCGTGCGATCCGCCACCTTGAAAAAGGTCGCGTCGTCATCATGGCGTGCGGTACGGGCAACCCGTATTTCAGCACCGACACCGGTGCGGCGCTCAGAGCGGCGGAAATTCAGGCGGACGTATTGTTGCAAGCCAAAAATATCGACGGCGTTTACGATAGCGATCCGAAGAAAAATCCCGACGCCAGAAAGTACGACAAAATCGGATACCTTGACGTCATCAAGGACGGTTTGCAGGTTATGGACACGACCGCGGTATCTCTTTGTATGGAAAACCATATCCCCATCGTAACGTTTGCGCTGAACGAAAAAGACAGCATTTACAAGGCGGCGACGGGGCAGAAAATCGGTACAATTATCGAATAATTTTTGACAAAAATTCAACAAAAAACAACAAAAACGCACGTATCACGTGCGTTTTTTGTATTTTATTCGTAATAAAAAAACATATATTTTTTTTGTAAATAACGCCGCTGTTTATTCTTATCGAACGGATAAATTTTGTTCAATTTTCGACTGACAAAAAATCGTATAAAACGTCAAAACATCAAAATCGCCGCGCCTTTTAATTAAGAGCGTTCGCGCATTTATTTTTACTAAGTACTTGCTTTTATATATTTTAGTATGATATAATATTTTTACTAAAATGTATTTTGGAGGAATATATGGCTTTCGGTATCGAAGAAGTCGATTTTTTGTTTGAAACTTTCGACGAAGAAAATGCTAAAACTTTTGAAAATTACAAGACCGAGTTGCAGGGAATCCGCGCAGGTCGCGCAAACCCCCACATTCTTGACAAGGTCGAGGTTGAATATTACGGAACGATGACGCCGCTTAACCAGATGGCGAACGTTACTATTGCGGAAGCGCGTGTGCTTGTCGTGTCGGTATGGGACAAAAGCGCGCTCAAAAACGTTGAAAAGGCAATCCTTGCCGCAAACGTCGGCATCACGCCCAACAACGACGGCACGGTGATTCGCCTTGTTTTCCCCGAAGTTACCGAAGAAAGACGTCGCGCGCTTGTAAAAGACATCAAACAGGGCGCGGAAGAAACCAAAATCGTTTTAAGAAATCATCGTCGCGACATCAACGAAGAGCTTAAAAAACTCAAAAAAGACAGCACGATCACCGAAGACGACCTGACGAACTTCCTGGAAGAAGTCGACAAACGCCTCGCGAAGGAAATCGAAAAGGTTGACGAAACCGCAAAGAAGAAAGAAGACGAGGTAATGAGTGTATAAAGCCGAGTTTTCCGGTAAAAAAATTGACGACGTCGAAAAAGAACTTGCAAAACAAGGGATTATCGACGTCGAAATCGTTAAAAACGATTCTAAGCGCGACGACGGATACGATTCGGAACTTGTCGTAAGGGCGGACGTCACGGGCAACAAAGCCGTGCTCGTCACGTCGAAATTCCGTCTGTCCGTTCCGATTTCGGAGGAATAATTTATGTTAAAACGCGCGGTTACGGCGATAATACTCGTCGGATACGCATTTGCGATGTTATATCTTGGCACGGCGGTGCATTACGGGTTTCTGGACGCGCTCATTATGTCGTTCGCATTCGTCGGGACTTACGAAATGTACCATACTTTCAGGAAGTCGGAATACAAGAATTCCCCGTGGGCGCCGCTGTTGTTGTGCGTCGCGATATATCCTTTATGGTATTTTTTAGGCTACAAGGGCATACTGATTGCGCTGAGTCTTTCGATATGCCTTGCGCTTGCGGTGTTCACGTTCAAAGCGGAAATGGAACTGAAAGACCTGCTTGCGACGATATTTTCGCTGATTTATCCGATGGCGCTTGTGTCGCTTGCGTTTGCGCTTTCGAGGGAGTTTCCGTGCGGCGGCACGTTTGCGATATCGTTTGCGATTTTCCTTCCCGTGTTTTCGGATACGTTTGCGTATCTTGTCGGAAGCACTTTGGGGAAAAGGAAACTTTGTCCGTCGATATCGCCGAAAAAGACCGTCGCGGGTGCGATCGGCGGATTACTGGGCAGCGTTTTGTGCGCGGTAACGTTCTTCCTGCTGTTTGACTTATATGCGGTTATCCCCGTCGGATACGTTTCTTTTTCGGACAGCGTAGCGGTGCGCGCGGTGGTATTCGTCGTTCTGGGTATCGTCGGCGGCGTACTTGCGGAAATCGGCGACCTTGCGGCAAGCCGCATCAAACGTACTATGAACATCAAGGACTTCGGAAACATTTTCCCCGGTCACGGCGGCGTTCTGGACAGACTTGACAGCATTATGTTTACGCTCGTTATGTTTTTTACGGCATTTACGTTTATGTATATGTAATATCCCGAGCGTTTACGGATATAAATACTAAAAGAGGTTGTATATTATGAGAATGAAACAAATCGTGATATTCGGCAGCACCGGTTCGGTCGGCACGAAGGCGTTGCAGATTTGCGAACGCAACCCCGAATCGTTCAAAGTAATCGGGCTTACCACGAATACCAACATCAAAAAACTTTTGGAGCAAATCAATCAATTCCGTCCGCGCTACGTCGCGATTACCGACGACAACGCAAGGAACGAATTTACCAAGTACAAACCGCCTTTCGTGCAGGTTTTGTCCGTTGACGAGCTTTCGTGCATAAAAGTCGACTGCGTCATCAACGGTATGGTCGGCATCAGCGGTCTGAAACCGTCGATGAACGTTCTGAAAAACGGCGGCACGCTGGGTATCGCAAACAAAGAGCCCATCGTCGCGGCGGGCAGACTTCTCAGGGAACAAGCCGAAAGATACGGCTCCACGATTATTCCCGTCGATTCGGAACACAGCGCGATTTTCCAGTGCCTGAAAGCGGGCAAGGTTCAGGACGTCAAAAAGGTTACGCTGACGGCGTCGGGCGGTCCGTTTGTCGATTTCACCGACGAACAACTGCGCGCGGTAACGCCGCAAATGGCAATCAAACACCCCGTCTGGGCAATGGGCACGAAAGTTTCCATCGACAGCGCGACGATGATGAACAAGGGCTTGGAAGTTATCGAGGCAATGAACCTGTTCAATCTTCCGCAAAGCAAAATCGACGTCATTATCCATCGCGAAAGCGTCATTCACAGCTTTGTGGAGTTTGTCGATAAATCGGTGATTGCGTGTATGAGTATGCCGAACATGCGCCTTCCGGTGCAGCTTGCGATGACTTATCCCGACCGTATCGAAAGTTATGCGGAAAGTCTTGACCTTGCAAAACTCGGCTCGCTTCATTTCGAATATCCCGATTATAAAAAATTCAAATGTTTGTCGTTGTGTATCGACGCGGCGAAACTCGGCGAGAGCGCATGCGTTGCGGTATCCGCAGCCGACGAAATCGCGGTCGCGCAGTTTATCGCGGGCAAAATCGGATTTACCGATATCGAGAAATACGTCGAAAAAGGCTTGTCTTTCATAAGGGGCAACAAGGTTTCAAGCGTGGACGAAGTTTTGTCGATTGACGAAACAGTCAAAAAGTACATACGCCAGACAATGAGGTAATAATTGATATTTTCATCGCTTTGCTCGTTCCAGAGCGTAATGCTTAACATTTTATACGTCGTTATCGCGATACTCGCATTGATGTTTATGATCGTCGTGCACGAATTCGGACACTTCATTGCGGGAAAAAAACTCGGTTTTCAGATTAATGAGTTCGCGATAGGCTTCGGCCCGCCGATTTTCAAAAGGAAAATGAAGTCGGGCACGCAGTTTTCGATACGTCCGATACCCCTTGGCGGGTTTTGCGGATTCGAGGGCGAAGACGACGATAACGACAACCCGAGGGCTTTCAACAATATGCCGCCGTGGAAAAGAATTATCGTTCTTTTTAACGGTGCGTTTTTCAATTTCCTTTCGGCGATGCTCATCATCACGATTTTCTTTTGCGCTTACGGCGAGCAGGTTTCCGTTATCGGCACGCAGTACGAGGGCGGCGCAAATACCGAAGTCGTGCAGGAAGGCGATATTATTCTTGCCGTCGACGGGAAAATCAAGCATATCCTTATGAACGACGACTTTTCGGATATGCTCAACAAATGCGGCGATACCGCAACACTCAAAATTTTAAGAAACGGAAAAGCGCAGACCGTCACGATTAAAAAGGGCACTTATAAATATTTCGCCCCGACCGCAAAAAGTGATTTTTATCAGGTGATGTATATAAAAGACAACGCCTACCACGCGGTGGATTTGGACGACGGCTATCGTATCACGAAAATCGACGGCAAAAAGAAAAACCTTGACAGAAATCTTGCCGAACTCAAAAGCGGCACGTCGATCACGTTTGAAAAGGACGGCGTCGAGTACGAAGGGTTTATCACCGTCGTAAAGGCGGGCGACAGGCTGACTTATCTTGACAACGAGTTCGTCCCGCCGCTGACCGCCGAAAAATACGCGTCGCTCAAGTCCTCGATGACCGAAGGTCACTTCGTAATGTTCCAACAAGAACTCGAAGGCGGCAGTTTCAGCGTGCCTATCGTCATCTCGAAGGACACGATAAAAGACTTCTCAGACAAAGTGATTTCCGATTTTTCGTATTCGGATTACGTCACGGGGCACGACCAACTTGAGGCGGGGAAAGACGGCAACGAGCCGATAAATTTCGGCTTTACAAGACGTTTGTCGACCGAGAAACTCGGGTTCTTCCGCGCGCTTGGCAGAAGTTTTACTTTCAGTTTCTTCATCGTGTTCAAGGTGCTTGCGGTGCTTGGCGCGCTTATCACCGGCAAGATGGGGCTTGAAAGCGCAGGCGGTCCCATTACCGTTATCACGACGGTTTCGACGGGCATAAAACAGGCGGGATTCCCGTATCTGATGTTAATAACGTGCATACTGTCGGCGAACGTTGCGGTTATGAATCTTTTGCCGCTTCCCGCGCTGGACGGCAGTAAAATCGTGCTGACGTTTGTCGAGTGGATTCGTGGCAAACCGTTGAACAGGAAGGTCGAGGCGATTATCCACACGGTCGGGCTTATTATACTGTTCACGTTTACAATTTTCGTGGATATCTTCCATATGATTAAATAAGATGACAAGAAAAATCAAGGTCGGAAACGTTTATATCGGCGGTGGCGCACCGATTTCGGTACAGTCGATGTGCAATACTAAAACCGCAGACGTCGAAAACACGATAAAGCAGATAATTTCGCTTCAAAACGCGGGCTGCGATATCGTGCGTTTTGCCGTAAATTCCGCGACCGACGCGGCGGCGATAAAAGAGATTAAAAACGCGACGGATATTCCGCTTGTCGCGGATATTCAGTACGACTATAAACTTGCGGTCGCGTCCGCCGAAAACGGCATCGACAAAGTAAGAATAAACCCCGGCAATATCGGCGACGAAAAAAAGGTAAGATACCTTGCGGACGTCTTAAAAGAAAGAAATATACCGATAAGAATCGGCGTGAATACGGGAAGCCTTGAAAAGGAACTGAAAAACCTGAACCCTGCCGACGCGCTTGTCGAAAGCGCAAAACGCCATATAAAAATCCTGGAAAACGCGGGCTTTTTCGACATAATCGTGTCGTTGAAATCGTCCGACGTCAGGACAAGCGTCGCCGCGGCAAGGATTTTTTCAAAAGAGTTTGATTATCCGTTGCACCTCGGCGTGACGGAAGCAGGCACTTTCGAGCGGGGCATTATCAAAAACACGGCAGGACTTTCGCCGCTGCTGTTGGACGGAATCGGCGACACAATCCGCATTTCGTTGACGGCAGATCCCGTCGAAGAAGTAATCGCAGGGCGTATGCTTCTGAAATCTTTGGGGCTTAACGACGACAGCGAAGTGATTGCCTGTCCGACGTGCGCCCGCACGGAAATCCCGCTTTTTGAGCTTGCAACGAAAGTCGAGAAAATGCTTGCGGGGACGAAAGGACTGAAAGTCGCGGTAATGGGTTGCGTCGTGAACGGCGTCGGGGAAGGCGAAAAAGCCGACTTCGGAATTGCCGGCGGCAAGGAAAAATCGGTGATTTTTGAAAAAGGAAAAATTACAAAAACAATCGACAATTCGTTGATTTTTGATGAAATAAACGCATTGATTGCAAAATATAAGGCACAAAATGAAAAAATTTGACGTTGAATTCAAAAAACTTACGGACAACAAATATCCGTTCGTCAGGTTCGTTCGCGCAGAGTACAGCGTGAGCGACAACAACCTTATTTTGCACTTTCTGGCGTCTGCCCAGTCGATTGACAGCGGCGTACTTTCCGACCGCGTGAAAGACGATATCGTGAAAGCCGTCGTGCCGCTCGTGCCCGACGAAATCACGTTTTCGGTGAGATATACCAAAGTGTATGCGGACGAAGACACCGTCAGAGCCAAACTTATGCAAGCCCTGCAAAAATATATGGGAATCGCCGCGGGAATGATTAAGCCCGAGGACGTGAGCATACAGGTGAACGACTACGTAATCGACGTGAAAATCAAGGCGCAAAAGGCGTATTCGTCAATGCTGAATGCCGACGACGTGAAAGAAAAAATCGTCGATTATCTGAACGAAAACTTTGTTGAAAACGTCAATTTTGAAGTTGCCGAAAAATACATTTCTGACGAAGAAAAGAAGAAAATTGCCGAAAAAAGTCTGAAAACCGTTGAAAATGCGGGCTTTAATTGTGACATTAAAGTCAGCGCGGACGGCACGGTGAAAGAAGACGGAAACGACGTGTTTTCCGACCTTATCGATCCGTCCGACGACACCATCGTGATTTACGGCGACGCAAGACAGATCAAGGCAACCGCGCTTGAAAATCTTGTCGGGAAAGCGTATATGAACGTTTTGCCGATGTACATATCCGACATTAAAGACACTATGGAAGCGGCAACCGTATGCGGGCGCGTAGTCGGTCTTGAAAAGCGGGAATACCGCAACAAAAACTTCGGGCTCAACCTTCCGACGGGCGGGCGGTTCAAAAAGAATACGACCGACGAAAAACTGCCGATGTACACGTTCACGATCGACGATACGACCGGCAAACTTTCGGTCGTGTATTTTGCAAGGGATACCAAGGTCAACGCGCTGGATCTTTCATTGCGCGACGAAAAGAACGTCGTAATTTCCGGAAAACTCAGCGACAGAAACGGCTCGAAACAGATTATGGTCGATAAAATGTGGCTTGCGGACGTCGATTATTCCACGATCAAGACCGAATTGCCGCAAAAATCCGCAAACAAAAATTATTATCTCGTGCGTCCCGAAAAGTATTTTGAAGAGTCGCAAAGCAGTATGGACGATCTTCTTGGCGGCGAAAAGGAAGTCGCGCCTTACCTGAAAGGTAAGACTTTCGTCGTATTCGACCTTGAAACGACGGGGCTCGACGTGCAGCATTGCATGGTGGTGCAACTCGGAAGTTACAAAATCGTCGACGGGAAAATCGTGGAAACTTTCAACACGCTGATAAACCCCTGTTGTCATATTCCGGAGGCGACGAGCGCGATTCACGGAATTTACGACAGCGACGTCGTTTGCGCGCCGGAATTCAAGGACGTCGTCCCCGACTTTTTCAAGTTTACCCGCGGCGCGACGCTTGTCGGACACAACGCCTGCGGATACGATTTGCCTATACTTTCGCGGCTGGCAAGGGAAAGCGGCTATAACTTCGACAATCCCGTGCTTGACACGCTTATCCTTGCAAAACAGCAATACAGACTGCCGAGTTACAATCTCGGAAACCTTGCAAAGCACTTTCATATCAACCTTGAAAACGCGCACAACGCCGACTTTGACGCCATCGCGACGGCAAAACTTTTCATAATTCTTGCCGAAAAGTTGAAATAAAGTTAAAAAACGCTTAAAAATATTTGCATATAAAATATATATATGTTATTATATCTATGCTAGCATCGAAAGTGAGAGTGAGCCTTGACGGCTCGCTCTTATTCGTATAAAGGAACGATTATGAAACAAGAAGTATTGAAAATCAAGGAAAAAATCGCGCCCGTGGTCGAAGGATTGGGCTATGAACTCGTTGACGTCAAAACAAGCGTGCAGTACGGCACCGACACCGTTACCGTCGTTATTTTCAAAGAAGGCGATATGGGGCTGGACGATTGCGAAAAAGTCCACAACGCCGTCGACGCGCTCTTTGACGAGATAAATCCTTTCGGCGACAAATCGTACAATCTGGAAGTATCGTCGATGGGGCTTGACTGGCCGCTTAAAACCGCCGACGATTTCCGCCGCCGCAAGGGGCAGGAACTTGAAGTTTCCTTGTTCCAAAAAATCGACGGCAACAAAAAAATCACGGGGATTCTGGACAGTTTCGACGACGACGGAATCACGATTAAACTCACCGATATCAAAACGGGCAAAGACCTTAACAAGTCGATGACGCTTTCAAAAAAAGAAATCGCAAAGGCAAGTCTTGCAATCCGTTTCGAATAAAAATAAAAAATCAAAACTTAATATAGCGGTTTTCCGCAGGAGGTAATATGGTAAACAAGGACTTTTTCCAGGCACTCGATTTGCTGGAACAGGAAAAGAAAATAAGTCGCGAAAAAATGATCGAAGCGCTTGAAGCGGGCATACTTTTCGCTTTCAAAAAAGAATACGGCGAGGCGCGTCAGATAACGGTGCGCTGCGACGAAACCCGCAACACCATCAAAGTGTTTGCGTACAGAAACGTCGTGGAAACCGTCGAAGATCCCGAAAAAGAAATTTCTTTGGAAGACGCGCAGGCGATCAAACCGTCTTATAAACTCGGCGACGTCGTCGTCGAAGACGTCACGCCCAAGGACTTTTCCCGCATTGCGGCGCAAACCGCAAAACAAGTCATCATGCAACGCATCAACGACGCAAGTCGCGACGTCGTCATGAACGAAATGACCGAACGCGAGGGAGAAATCGTGTCGGCAACCGTAAGACGTAAAGAAGGTATGACTTATTACGTCGAAATCTCCGGAAACCAGATGGAAGGCGTTTTGGGACTTCCCGACCAGATTCAGGGCGAACGCCTGAACATCGGCGACGTCGTGAAAGTGTACGTCAAAAAGGTCAGAAGCACCGACTTCGGCGCGCAGGTTGTCGTGTCGAGAAGCGCGGCGGGCTTTGTAAAACGTATGTTCGAGCTGGAAGTACCCGAAATCCGCAGCGGTCTTGTCAAAATCAACGGTATCGTTCGCGAGGCGGGCTACCGCACGAAAATGGCAGTGTCGTCGGACGATCCGTCGGTTGACGCAATCGGCGCGTGCATCGGTCCCAAAGGCAGCCGCGTAAACGCAATCGTGGCGGAACTCGGCGGTGAAAAAATCGACATCATTCCTTACTGCACCGATCCTCTTGAATTCGTCGCCCGCGCACTCAGTCCTGCTCCCGTGCAGATGGTGCAAATCAACGAAGAAGAAAAGAAAGCGAAAGTCGTCGTCGCCGACGAAAAACTCTCGCTCGCAATCGGCAAGCAAGGACAAAACGCGCGTCTTGCTGCGAAACTCACCGGCTGGAAAATCGACGTCAAACCTTACAGCGAAGTTATGAAGACGCTGTCGGTTGAATCGGCGGAGAACGAAAATGCCTAAGAAAATCCCGTCGCGCATGTGCGTCGTATGCCGAAATATGTTTGAAAAGCCCGACCTTATCCGCGTCGTAAAAGGTGCGGACGGCGTTTCAATCGACCTTACCGGCAAAAAAGCGGGGCGCGGCGCATACGTCTGCAAAAATCCCGAATGCTTTGAAAAATGCGTCAAAAAACGCGTTTTCGACAGAGTGTTTCAGGAAAAACTTTCGGACGAAGTTTACGAATCCTTAAAGGAAGAATATGCAAAACTCGGACAAAATTCGTAGTTATCTGGGGTTCGCCGCCCGCGCGAACAAAATCGTGTTCGGGACGGAGCGCATTTTAATGAAAAAAAGCGTGCCCGTCATCGTACTTGGCGCGGACGCAATGCAAAACACCGCAAAACGGATAAAAAACTACGCCGAAAGGTCAAACTCTCCCGTCGTCACCCTTGAAAACGGCACGATTGAGGAAATATTCAAAAAACAAAACTGCAAGGTGGTCGCCGTAACCGACGTCAGCCTTGCGAATGCTATAATTGAAAATGCGAAATAGCGGAGGTAATTTAATGGCAGAAAATAATGCGAAAAATTATGAAGGCGGCACGAAAGGACTCGGCTCGGTAAAAACCGACGTCGTATCTCCCGCGCTTCAAAAACTGACGGAACTTTCCGTAAAACTTCGCGCGCTCACCGATAATATCCTTGAAATCAAGGCGAAAAAAGCGCGTGAGGAAGAGGAAAAACGCGCCGAAGAAGAAAGAAGAAAAGAAGCGGAAGAACTTTTGAGAATCCAAAAGGAAGAAGCCGAAAAGAAAAAGGCGGAAGAAGAAGCCGCGGCAAAGGCAAAGGAAGAAGAAAAACCCGAAGTCGCGCCCGAAAAACCCGTCGAAGAAAAGGAAGATGTTGCGGCCCCCGCAGCGCCGCAAGCACCCGCAAAGAAACCCGAAGCGGCAAAGACCGAACAAAAACCCGTCGTACAAACACGCATTTTCACACAAGACGACAGAAAACCTCGTCAGGACCGTCCGCAGGGACAAAATCGTCCGCAAGGCGCAGGTTTCAACAATAATAATCGTCCGCAGGGACAAAACAACGCGCGTCCGCAACAGCAGACGGGCGGTTTCCAGAAGCCCAGAACGGGCGCGACGCCTCCGCCGCCTCCCGCAAACGCAAACAACAAGGGCTTTAAGGGGAACGCCGCTCCGCAAAAGAAAGCAGGCTCTCCGCAGGACGACAAAAAGGCTCAGAACAAAAAGTCGCTGATAAGGCGCGGCTTTATCGTTGAAGACAACCTCGGCAATATCGACGAGGAAGGCGAAAGCACGCAAAGCGGACGTTACCTTAAAAAACGTCCGAAGAAAAACGGCTTTAACATCACCGAAACCACAACCATAGATAAGGCTGTCATCACGACCGAGTTTATCTCGATCAAGCAACTTTCCGAGAAAATCGGCAAGACGGGCAGCGAAATTCTGAAACAACTTATGCTCCTGGGCATAATGAAGACGATAAACGACGTCATCGACTTTGACACCGCTGACCTTGTTGCGGGAGAACTCGGAGTCACGCTTTCGTACGAACCCGAAAAGACCGCGGAAGACAAACTTGAAGATATCCGCGACGAAGAAAACGACACCGACGCCGACAAAGTTTCGCGTCCCCCGATCATCACCATTATGGGACACGTCGACCACGGCAAAACCTCGCTTCTCGACTACATCAGGAAGAGCAGCGTTGCGTCGGGCGAAGCGGGCGGCATCACGCAGCATATCGGCGCGTACACCGTGTCGCTGAACGGCAGGAATATCACGTTCCTCGATACCCCGGGACACGAAGCGTTCACGAGCATGCGTTTAAGAGGCGCGCTCGTTACGGACATCGCGGTCATCGTCGTTGCAGCCGACGACGGCATTATGCCGCAGACGGTCGAGGCAATCAACCACGCGAAAACCGCCGGCGTTTCGATTATCGTTGCCGTAAACAAAATCGACAAACCGGGCGCACAACCCGAAAGAGTTTTGCAACAACTCACCGAATACGATCTCGTTCCCGAAGCGTGGGGCGGCACGACTCCCGTCGTATACGTCAGCGCGAAAACGGGCGAAGGCGTGAACGAACTTCTGGAAACGATACTTCTCGTGTCCGATATTCTGGAACTGAAAGCAAACCCGAATCGTTCCGCAAAAGGCAGCATTATCGAGGCGAAACTTGACAAAGGCAAAGGACCTCTTGCAACCGTCCTCGTACAAAACGGTACGTTGCACGTCGGCGACTTTGTCGTTGCCGGCACTTGCACCGGGAAAATCCGCGGCATGATCGACGACAAGGGCAAAAACGTGAAATCGGCAGGTCCGTCCGTTCCCGTATCGGTGCTCGGATTTTCGGAAGTTCCTAACGCGGGCGATCCCATCACCGTCGTTCAGGACGAAAAATTCGCAAAACAGGTCGTAAGCGAACGTATTATGAAACTTCGCAACGAAATGAACAATATGAAAGCGTCGACGTCGCTGGACGACATCTTCGCGCAAATCAAGAAAGGCGAAACCAAAACCCTTAATATCATCATCAAAGCCGACGTTCAGGGCAGCGTGGAGGCGGTCAAACAATCCCTTGAAAAACTGTCCAACGACGAGGTCAAGATTTCGGTCATTCACGGCGCGGTCGGCGCGGTCAACGAATCCGACGTAATGCTTGCATCGACAAGCGGCGCGATCATAATCGGCTTCAACGTACGTCCCGACGCAAAAGCGAAAGCAAGTGCGGAACGCTCGAACATCGACATCAGACTTTACCGCGTTATCTACGACGCAATCGACGACGTCAACGCCGCAATCAAGGGTATGCTTGCGCCGAAATTCCGTGAAAACATTCTGGGCAACGCCGAAGTCCGTCAGGTTTACCGCATCACGGGCGCAGGCACGGTCGCAGGTTGTTACGTCACGGACGGCAAAATCGTCAGAAACGCAAAAGTCCGCCTGTACCGCGACAATACGCTTGTGTACGAAGGCGAACTCAGCAGTCTTAAACGCTTCAAAGACGACGTCAAGGAAGTCGCAAGGGGCTATGAATGCGGTATGGGTATTCAGAACTTCAACGACATCAAGGAAGGCGACGTGATCGAAGCGTACGTAATGGAGCAAATCAATGAATAGTAAAATCGCGCGGATAAATTCGGAAATCGAGCGTCGCACGGCAGAGATAATCAACAATAAACTGTCCGATCCCCGTCTGAAAGGCGGGCTCATCAGCGTTACGTCCGCCCGCACGACTTCCGACCTTAAATTCGCAAAAGTGTACGTCAGTATGCTCAATATCGACGACGTAAAGGGCGCGCTCAAAGTGCTGAACGACGCGTCGGGCTTCATCAGGAACGAACTTAAATCCGCAATGGATATAAGAAATATGCCCGAACTTACCTTTATCCTCGACACGAGTATCGAGTACGGTATGAAAATCGATAAATTATTGAAGGAAATTCACGATAAGGAACAAAATGATTGAAAAATCGGTGATTTATAAATTCGTTTCCTTTTTCGACGGGGCTGAAAGCGTCGCGCTTTTGTGCCACGTAAATCCCGACAGCGACACTCTCGGCAGCGCGCTGTCGCTTCGTCTTGCGCTCAAAAAACTTGGGAAAAGATGCGACGTGTATTGCGACGACAACCCGCCCGAAAGACTGATGTTTTTACCTTCGGTAAAAGTCGTCAACGAGTGCGAAGGCGACAAGTTCAAAAAATACGACGTTTGCGTTGCCGTCGACTGCAACGATCCCGACCGTTTCAACGTCGCCGGGAAATATTTCAAAAACGCAAAAAAGACGCTTGTCATCGACCATCACAAAACAAACCGTAACTTTGCCGACTTCACGGTGTGCGACGCAAACGCGGGCGCAACTGCGGAGATTATGTACGACGTGATTTCGTGCTTGTCCGAAAACGCAAAACGCGACCTGTTCGACAAAGAAATCGCGACGCTTTTGTTCTCGGCAATAGTCGGGGATACGGGCGCGTTCTCTTTTGACAATACAACAAAAAAAACGCTGGAAGTCGCGGGGAAACTGCTTGCGTACGGCGTTGACAGCCACTTTATAATTTATACGATGATGAAGTCGCAGACCGAAGGTCGCTATAAGCTGAAAGCCCGCGCAATGAATAATACAAGGTTTTTCGACGACGGACAAATCGGCATAATGACCTTTAAGACGACGGACTTTTCGGAAACCGGCACTTCGACTGCGGTCACTGACGGCATTATCAACGAACTTATCGACGTCGCAAGCGTGAAAGTCGCGTTTGCGGTGAGCGAAGTCGGGGATAAGTATTACAAGGTAAGTATCCGCACGAAAGCGCCTTACGACGCGTCTGCTATTGCCGTAACGTTCGGCGGGGGCGGACACGAAAGGGCTGCCGGTTGCAGGCTTTCGGGCTATTACGAAGACGTCGTCGACAAACTTCTGAAATCTGCAAGGGACGAGATTTAGTATGCCCGACGGATTTATCAACGTATTGAAACCATCGTTTATGACTTCGTCCGACGTCGTTGTGAAAGTCAGGGGAATCCTGAAAAAACATTACGGCGAAAAGGTCAAAGTCGGTCATCTCGGCACGTTGGATCCGGGCGGAGCGGGCGTGCTTCCCGTTGCGATCGGTAAGGGCGCAAGGCTGTTTCCGTACACCGACGAAAGCGTGAAAGTTTATCGCGCAGGGTTTAAGTTCGGCTTCGAAACCGACACTTTGGACAGTTTCGGAAAAGTTACAAAAACTTGCGACAAAATTCCGACATACGATGAAATTTTGGCTGTTTTGCCGAAATTTATCGGTAAAATTGCACAACTGCCGCCAAATTACAGCAGCATTTCCGTCAACGGAAAACGTGCGTACGACTTGGCGCGTGAAGGCAAAGATTTCACACTTTCCGCGCGCGAAGTCGAAATTTTTAACATCGAACTTTTATACGTCGAAGACGGCAATTTCGTTTTTGAAATAACCTGCTCGTCGGGGACTTACGTAAGAAGTATCGTGAGAGATATCGCGGCTGCGCTCGGCACGGTCGGGTACATGTCGTTTATAATAAGATTGAAATCGGGAAAGTTTGAAATCGCGGACGCGGTAACGTTTGACGAAATCAGCGAAAATCCCGAAAAATATATTTTGCCCGTCGGATTTTTCCTTTCGGACTTCAAGCGTTTCAACGTGCCGGAGCCGTTGTCGGAAAAAGTTCTGAACGGGGTTAAGGTCAAACTCAGAAAACTGCCCGAGGGCAACTTTACCGTTTACGTCAGGGGCGAACTTCTGGGAATAGGCGTCGAAGAAAACGGCTGCCTTACTGTCAGAACGAGGCTTTTATGAGAATCGTCGAACAAAGTTACGACAAAGAAATAGTGCTTGCGCTCGGATTATTCGACAGCGTGCACAGGGGACACGTCCATCTTATTTCGGAAGCAAAAAAACTTGCGGACGATATGGGTATCGAACTTGCCGTGTTCACTTTCAGAAACAACCCGTTCTCTTATTACGGTCGGGACACGAAAATGGTTTTCACGTTTGAGGAGCGCACGAGAATTTTTGAGGAACTCGGAGTGGACGTCGTCATCGGCAAAACGATGGATTACGAATACGCGCGCACCTCTCGCGAAGATTTCATCGTAAGCATTGCGATGAATTTCAAGGTAAAAGCCGTCGTTTGCGGCGCGGACTATACTTTCGGCTACAAGGGCAGCGGCGACGTGGATTTTTTGAAATATTATCTGAAAACGCGTGGAATTCCGCTGAAAATCGTGCCGTATCTTTGCACGGACAACGGCGACAAAATCAGCAGTAACTTAATCAGAAAATATCTGTCGGAAGGGCGTATGCGCCTTGCAAACCAACTTATGGGGCGTCCTTATATGATTTCGGGCGACGTCGTGCATTGTTTCGGGCGCGGGCGCGAATTCGGTTTTCCGACGGCAAACCTTTTCCTTCCCGACGAAAAAGCGGTTATTCGGGAAGGCGTTTACGCAACGACGGTCGAAGTGGACGGATATATTTACAATTCCGTCACGAATATCGGCAGCAAACCGACTTTCAACGACTACTCTTTGACAATCGAAAGTTTTTTGGTGGATTACAAGGGAAATTTGTACGATAAATATATCACCGTGTATTTTTACAGCAAAATCCGCGATATTAAAAAATTCAATTCGGAATGGGAAGTTCGCGATCAGATCGGAAAAGACCTGGAAGTCGCGAAAATGACAAACAGGAACTTATGATAAAATTCGGACCAAGCGGAAACAGCGAAAGTTTTTACAACGAAGGACATAAATCGACGGTCGAAGCCCCGAAATGGGTGAAAGAAAGAGGACTCGATATTTACGAATACTCTTTCGGCAAAGGAGTCCTTATGGGCGAAAATACCGCAAAACTCATCGGCGCCGAGGCACAAAAATACGGCGTGGAAATCACGGCGCACGCTCCGTACTTCATAAACTTTGCAAATCCCGACGACGAAAAGGGCGAAAAAAACGGGTTTAATTACCTTCTGGACAGCATGCGGATTCTGGGGTTTATGGGCGGCAACAGGGTTGTTTTCCACAGCGGTACGGAAACCAAGCAAAAACGCGAAGTCGCGCTTGAAAACATCATAAAAAGACTGACGATTTTTAAGGACGTCAAAAAATCCGAAGGATACGAAAATTTCATAATTTGTCCCGAAACAATGGGAAAATTTGCACAAATCGGCGATTTGGACGAGATAATTCGTATCTCCAACATTGACGAAAGTTATTATCCCTGCATTGATTTCGGTCATCTTAACGCGCGCTCTCTCGGCGGGCTTAAAACCTATGAAGACTACGAAAACGTTATCAAAACGCTTTTGAACGGTGTCGGCCGCGAAAAGACGGAAAATATGCACGTTCACTTTTCCAAAATTATGTTTAGCGGCAAGGGCGAGGTCAAGCACCTGACTTTCGACGACGACGTTTACGGTCCCGAATTTCCGCCCCTTGCGAAGGTGTTTTTCGATTACAAACTCACGCCTTACGTTTTGTCGGAAAGCGCGGGCACGCAGGCGGAAGACGCAAAAACGATGAAAGACGAGTATTTTCGGCTTGTTTAACTTGCCTTTTGCGTCCGAAACGTTTTACAAAGTACAAGATATTGTGTTATAATATACGTTATGAAAAACTTGAATGCGATTTTCAAAAATTTCAAAGGCGTTGACGGTGCGCTCATCACGTCGGAACCCGGCACTTTTTATCTTTCGGGATATATTAACGACGCGGCTTTCATTCTTCTGACGAAAGACTCTGCGTTGTACTTCACCGACAGCCGCTACACCGAAGAAGCGACGGCTGCCTGCGGCGACCTTGCGGAAGTCGTAACGGTGAAAAGCAGCAACGTCTTTTCGACGATTGCGGAATACGTCCGGAAGTTTAATATAAAAACCTTGGGTTTTGAGGGGAAATACGTTTCTTTCAACACCTATTCGGCGATGGCAAACGCTTTCGACGGCGTACAACTCGTGCCTGTCGATAACGCTTTGGACGAAGCGCGCATGGTAAAAACCCGTGAGGAACTTTCGCTCATCAAAAAAGCGGCGGCAATCAACGACAAGGCGTTCACGAGAATGCTTAAAAAAGTCAAAGCGGGCGTTACCGAAAAACAACTTTCTTCGGAACTCGAATATCAGATGCGAAAACTCGGCGCGGACGGTCTTGCGTTCACGACGATCGTCGCATTCGGCGCAAACACCAGCAAGCCGCACGCTCACGCGGGCGACACGCACCTTAAAGAAGGTATGCCCGTTACGATCGACTTCGGTTGCAAATACAAGGGCTATTGCAGCGACATCACAAGGACGTTCGCTTTCGGCGATCCCGGAAACGATTTCAAGGACGTTTACGAGGCGGTTTTGCAGGCAAACTATAAAGGCATCGAGGCAGTGCGCGCCGGCGTGAAAGCGTCGGACGTTGACAAAGCCGCGCGCGATTACCTTAAATCGAAAGGGCTTGACAATTATTTCACCCACAGCACCGGACACGGCGTCGGCGTTGAAATTCACGAGCATCCTTTTGAAAACTCGACTTCCGAAACCGTACTCAAAAAGAATATGGTCGTCACGGTTGAGCCCGGCGTTTATATGGAAGGCTTGTACGGCGTGAGAGTCGAAGATCTGATTATTGTTGAAAACGACGGATGCAACGTCATCAGTCGCTTGGATAAAAAACTATTGATTTTGTAAAATACAGGAGGTTCTTATGGCATTTGTTACTGCGGGCGATTTCAGAAAAGGTATCACCTTTCAAGACGGCAACAATATCTTCATTATCGTAGATTTCCAGCACGTTAAACCTGGCAAAGGAGCGGCTTTTGTCCGCACCAAAATTAAAAACATTATTACGGGCGCTGTTTTGGAGCGTACTTTCAACCCCGTCGATAAGTTCGAGCTTGCTCATATCGAGCGTAAAGAAATGCAATACCTTTACAACGACGGCGAACTTTACTACTTCATGGATCAGGATACGTATGAACAAATCCCCATCATGAAAGACCTGCTTGGCGATACGCTCAACTTCATTAAGGAAAATATGACCGCAAACATCGCTTTCTTCAACGGCAGCCCCATCTCCGTCGAAGCGCCTAACTTTGTCGAACTGGAAATCACCTTCTGCGAACCCGGTGTAAAGGGCGACACGGCAACCGGCGGCAGCAAACCCGCAACGCTTGAAACCGGCTATATCATCCAGGTGCCTTTCTTCGTGAACCAGGGCGATACTATAAGGGTTGATACGCGCACGGGTGAATACATGTCCCGTGTGTAAAAGGCGATAATTTGCGCCTTTTCGGCGTTTTTGCGGAACCCGAAAATCCGTGTACGCAAGTACACTAGGATTTTCTGAACCCGCAAAGAACCCCAAAAATCCATCAAATTCTCGCCTTTTACGACGAGTGAAAATACGGCAGGGTATCCCTGCCGTTTCTTATTTTCTTGTAATTTCATAGGAAGGGGCCCCCACAAGATACTGTGTACTTGTGGGGCTTAATAGCATCAAAATTCTGACTTTTAAGACTATTTGAAATTTAAGCACCCATTCGGGTGCTTTTGTTTTGGGAAAAACATATTTAATTTAATAATCTCATATACTTTCGTATGAAAAAAGCGAAAAAGTATGAGTTGCTTTCAAACGTTGCGATTGTTTTTATGCTGGCGATTGTCGTTGTCGGGGCGTTTTCGGGCGGGTTTTATGCGGTGCAGAAAGAAAAAGAAACCTATGCGCCGATATACAAAGGCTCGCGCGAAGAAAGAAAAATCTGTCTTATGATAAACGTGTATTGGGGGACGGAATACGTCCTGCCGATGGCGGAACTTTTCAAAAAATATAATTTCAACACGACGTTTTTTATCGGCGGCAGTTGGGCGGCTGCCAATCCCGACGTTGTCAGAAAACTTTCGGACATGGGGTTCGAACTCGGAAATCACGGATATAATCATAAAAACCACAAAAAACTGAGCAAGGAAGAAAACAAAAAGGAAATTCTCGTTACCGAACGGTTGCTGAAAGAAATCACGGGGCGCGAGCCGTCGCGGCTGTTTGCGCCGCCTTCGGGGGAAATGGGCGATAATATGAACAAGGTTTGCGACGAGTACGGCTACAAGGTGATAATGTGGACAAGGGACACCGTAGACTGGCGGGATAAAAACCCGTCGCTCACGTTTTCCCGCGCGATAAAAGACCTTGCCGCGGGAGACCTTATTCTGATGCATCCGACGGCGCACACGCTCGAAGCGTTGCCGAAAATTCTGGAATACGTGAAAGCGTCGGGTTTCGAGGCGGCGGCGGTGTCCGACGTAATTTAATTTCAATGCGATTTTGATTGAAAATAGTCGCGCCTTATGATAAAATATCAAATATGAAAAAATTAAAAAAATATAAAAACGGATTAACTCTTGCGTATTACGATATGCCCGATCTTCACAGCGTGTCGATCGGCGTATTCGTAAACACGGGCAGCGTCAACGAAACGCCAAAGACGAACGGGCTTTCGCATTTTATCGAACACACGATGTTCAAGGGCACAAAACGTCGCACGGCATTCGACATCGTTGCCGACACAGACGCAATGGGCGCGAATATTAACGCATACACTTCAAAAACCGCAACTTGTTATTACATTCAGTGCGTCGATAACGACTTTGAAAACTGCGCCGATATTTTGTCGGACATATATTTCAACAGCGTGTTTCCCGCGGACGAGCTTGAAAAAGAAAAGGGCGTTATTCTGGAAGAAATCGCAATGTGCAACGACACGCCCGACGATTTGTCGTACGAAATCGCGTCGACGGCTTTTTACAAAGGTCACCCTTTGGCGCGCCCGATTCTGGGCAGTGCGAAAAACGTAAAATCGTTCACGCGCGACGACGTTTTCAGATATATGGACGAAAGATATACTGCCGACAATACCGTGATTGCGGTTGCCGGCAACGTCCGCTTTGAAAAGGTCGACGAAATCGTGGAAAAGTATTTTATCGGGAATTTTACAAGGATAAAGTCCAAAAAAAGGAAAATCGACGTCCCCGAAACCCACAGCGTTTACGTCAAAAAATTCAAAAAAATCGAGCAAAGCAACATAAATATTCTGTTCCCGTCAACGTCGTATAACGACGAAACGTTCAACGCCGTGAAAATTTTCAATTCCGCATTCGGATTCGGCATGAGCGGAAGGCTGTATCAGCATATCCGCGAAAGGCTGGGGCTTGCGTATTCGGTATATTCATACCTTTCGGCATACAAACAAGCGGGACACGGTATGATTTATCTCGGAACGAACGTGCAAAACGTCGAGCGCGCTTTGGAAGCCGTGAGAAAGGAAATCGAAGAAGTGAAGCGCACGGGGCTTACCGACGACGAGTTTTTGCGCGGCAAAGCACAGATAAAAAGCGCGTTTGTTTTCGGGCTGGAAACGAGCATCGGAAACATGAACCTTTTGGGCAAACACGCGTTGCTCACGGGCGAAGTCGCCGACGTCGAAGAACTTATCGGAAAAATCGACGCGGTAACTCCCGAGGACGTCAGAAAAGCCATCGACGTAAATTACGATTTGTCAAAGGCGACAGTCGGATACGTCGGCCCGAGAATTGACAAAAATCTTTTGGATATTCTGAAAAATTAACGAAATTTTTTGCAAATGAGGTATTTTTAATGGAAAAACAGTTTGAAGAAATGGAAATGCTGGAACGCATTTTTTACATGCAGAACCTTTTTGACAGCGACCTTATCAAAAATCGAAATCTTGAATTTTCAAAGGAAGAGTGGATACAAAAAGAAGTGCTTGCAATCGTATCCGAACTTGCGGAACTCCTTGCGGAAGTGAACTTCAAATGGTGGAAAAACCCGAAGCCCGTGAACGACGATAACGTCAAGGACGAGCTTGTCGATATCCTGCATTTTTTCACCGCGGCGTGCATTCACAGTGGCATGGACGCGAAGGAACTTTACGAAAGATATATGCGTAAAAACAAGGAAAATTTTGACCGTCAGTACGGCAAAAGCCAAAAACACGGCTACGAACTTGACAAAATGTGACGGAAAGTGCGACTTTTACTTGCGCTAATAAATAATATAGTGTATAATTTATTTAACTTTTGAAATTTCGGAGGCTATTATGAAACACGTTAACACCGTCGTAAAATCTTGCTTACATAAAGAAGGCAAAATCGGTTGCGGAGAATGCAACAGCAGCTGCCAATCGGCTTGCAAAACCAGCTGCACGGTCGGCAATCAAAGTTGCGCGCAACGCGAAGAAAGGATTAACACCAAAAAAGAGAGTAAATAATGGTACATTGTTTTACCTATACCCATAAAGGTAACCCGCTTTACTTTGTATGGGACGTAGAAAGCGGCAGTCTGCATAACGTGGACGAGGCTGCTTTTTTAGTGTCGAAAAAAAGATATCAGCAGCTTTCGGACGACGAAAACAAGCGTTTTCTGAAATTGTCGGAGTCCGACCTGAAAGAAATCGACGCGGAACTTGACCTTCTTGAAAAAGACGGCGTCTTAAACGCGCCCGAAGTCAGGATAAATCTTCCGTCGTCGGGGGAAATCAAGGCGATGTGTCTGCATATCTGCCACGACTGCAATTTAAGGTGCAGTTACTGCTTTGCAAAAGACGGCACGTACAACACCCCGCGCGACTATATGTCGTTTGAAGTCGGCAAAGCCGCACTCGATTTCCTGTTTGCAAATTCCGGGAAACGCCATAATCTGGAAGTCGACTTTTTCGGCGGCGAACCGCTGATGAATCTCGATAACGTCAAAAAAATCGTGGCGTACGGCAAGGAAAAGGCGAAGTCTTTGGGCAAAGATATCAAATTTACTTTGACGACCAACGGCGTCCTTCTGAACGACGACGCGATAAAATACCTTAACGAAGAGATGGATAACGTAGTTATCAGCATCGACGGCAGACGTGAAATTCACGATAAACTTCGCGTCACGCCGAACGGCAAGGGAAGTTACGACATCGCTCTCAATAACGCCAAAAAATTCCGCGCGGTCAGGGGCGACAAGCGTTACTATATCCGCGGCACCTTTACACAAAATAACGTCGACTTTTCGCGCGACGTCCTTGTGCTGAACGACGAAGGGTTTGACCAGATTTCGATTGAACCCGTGGTTTTGCCCGACGACAGTCCGCTTGCATTGCACGAAAAAGACTTGCCCGAAATTTTTAAGCAGTATGACGAGTTGTCGGAAGAATATATCGAAAGAAGAAAGGGCGACAAATGGTTCAATTTCTTCCATTATATGATCGACCTTAAAAACGGTCCGTGCGTTGCGAAAAGGCTCACCGGTTGCGGCGCTGGCAAAGAGTACGTTGCGGTCACGCCGACGGGCGACATTTTCCCGTGTCACCAATTTGCAGGCGGCGACGGAAAATTCTTTATGGGCAACGTTATGGACGGTACTTTCAATCGCGATATCCAGAAAACCTTTGAAAATATCAACGTGTATTCCAAGGAAGATTGCGGAAAGTGTCCCGCGAAGTATTATTGCAGCGGCGGTTGCGTCGCGAACAGCTATAACTTCAATCACGACCTGACGAAGCCGTACAAGCTGAGTTGCGAGATGATGAGACATCGTTTAGAGTGTTCGCTCGCCATCTACGCCGTGGAAGAATCCGAAAATTAGCGACTTTTCGGCGTTTTTGCAAAACCCCACTCGGTTACGTACGTCAGTACGCGCCCTCGTGAGAACTTGCAAAGAACCCCAAAAATTCATCAAATTTTCGGATTCTTCGGGTAATTTATTTTTACAAATTCTCGCCGTTTTGAGAAAGATAGATATTATTCGGCTTTCAGCGTTTTCGGGGCTTTATACTTTTAATTTCAAAAATAATATCAACAAAATTTGTATCCGCAAATATTTGCGGATATTTTTGTTTTTTCGAAAAATGTTTTGAAAAGGGCGGAAGTTTCTTAAAAATTACTTTAATATTCGCCTTAATTTCATTTATCTTTTGTATTCGTTTGACGGATTGAGTATTTAATTATATAATATTTTAGTAACTTTTATTATTTTAGGAGGCCACGACCTTTGAATAAGAAAAAATCAATTGCGATTTTTACTATTGCGTGCATTTTGTTGGTCCTCGGAATGGTGTTTGCATTCGTGCCCACGTTCCCCATCGGCAAATCGATGTACGATTACACCGGCTATGCGCGTTCAATAAAACTCGGACTTGACCTTGCGGGCGGCGTTTCTGCCGTATTCGACGTGAAAGCACCCGACGGAGAAACTCTCACCACGGACGAATTGAAAACCCGTCTTGACGGCGTCAAAGCAAGTATGGAAGACCTGCTCACGTCAAAAGGTTATACCGAATCCGTAGTAACTTACAACACGACGGGCAATCCTACGATCACCGTTGAAATTCCCGACGTTGACGATCCAGAGCGCGTATTTGACCTTATCGGTCGTCCCGCGTCGCTGAAAATCACGAAAAAAGACGATGAAAAAACCGTTTATATCGTAGGCAGCAAGCACTTGAAAAACGTCGGCGTTGCAGCCGATACCGAAAAGAACAACGGCACTTACGTCATTTCGTTGCAATTCAATGCGGAAGGCACGAAGGCGTTTGCAGCCGCAACAAAGGAAAACATCGGTAAAGCCCTTGACATTTATATCAACGGCGAAAAGCTTATGACTGTTTCCGTCAGTTCCGAAATTTCAAACGGACAAGCCGTCATCAAACAGGGCAGCAATTCCACGACCGGCGGCTACACTTACGAAGAAGCGTACAACATGGCGACTCGTTTGCAGGCAGGTACGTTCGGCGTCGATATGACCGTCCGTGAGACAAACATCGTCAGCCCGACGCTTGGCACGACGGCAATCCGTTCAAGCCTTATTGCGGGTATCGTAGGTATTGTTCTCGTTATGATTTTCATGGTTGCGCTTTACGGAATGTTCGGTCTTATGGCGGACATGGCGCTGCTTGCCTATATCGAACTCGTATTGTTCCTGTGCTCGGTGCTTCCGTGGGTACAGCTCACGCTCCCGGGTATTGCGGGTATCATCATCGGTATCGGTATGGCGGTCGACGCGAACATTATTATCTTTGAGCGTATCAAGGATGAATACAGGTCGGGACTTCTCGGCAGCGACAATTTGTTCCTGAAATCCCAGCGCGGCAGCGACGGCAAGATTACAAGCCAGGGCGGTCCTATCTCCCGCGGTTTCAGAAGGGCTGCTGTTGCGGTTATCGACAGTAACGTCACGACGCTTATCGGCGCAATCGTAATGTGGATTTTCGGCGGCACTTCCATCGTCGGATTTGCGGTCACGTTGTTCATTTCGATTCTCGTTTCGATGTTCACGGCGTTGCTTGTAACAAGGCTCAACATAAGTCTTTTGGGCGCGTTCGATAATATGAATAATCCCAAACTCTATATGCTTAAAAGAAGCGACAAGGAGGCAGCATAATGAATAAATTACAACAAAAACTCCTTGATTTGAAAATTTCCAAAAAACTTCCGTTCTGGTGCATCGCTCCCGCGCTTATCATTTGCGTGTTCGTCATCGTGTTTGCTGTGACCGGCGCGAAAACCGACGCGGCAACGGGCTTTGGTCTTGGTATCGACTTCACAGGCGGTACGGAAATGACCGTTATGATCGAAGACAACACCAAGAACGAACACGAAGTCCTTGAAATCCTGAAAGAAAAGGGCATTCATAACGTCGACTATATCCAGGGCGTTACCACGGGCGGACAAAACGGTATCCGCGTGCAGTACAAAAACGTCAACTCCGACGCAACCAAAATGAAGGAAATCAACGACTCTGCAAAAGCCGCGCTTGAAAGCAAGTTCGGCGTGAAGGTCGACTACACCAACAGAAGTTCGACCGCAAGCGCAGACCTTGTCAAAAAAGCCTTCTTGTCGGTTGGCATCGCTCTTATCCTGATTCTTGTTTATATCATTATCAGGTTCGAGTGGCTCTCGGGCGTTGCGGCTGTCCTTGCGCTGTTGCACGACGTGTTTATTATGGTATGTCTTACGGTTATCTGCCGCATACCCATAAACAGCAGTTTCATCGCCGCGGTTATCACCGTCGTTGCGTATTCGATCAATAACACGATTATCGTTTTCGACCGCGTGCGCGAACGCAAAAAGTTGTTTGACAAAAACAAAATCATCTACAACGACGTTGCGGACGAAGCGGTCGCAATGACTTTCAACCGTACGATGTTCACGTCGCTTACGACGCTTATTATGGTCATTATGCTTACGGCTCTCGGCGTTGTTTCGATGCGCCACTTCACGCTTCCGATTTTGTTCGGTTTGCTTGCAGGTACGTACTCGTCGATGTTCCTTGCGGCGCCGCTGTGGGCTGCGATGCAGAACGGTATTTTGAAGTATCGCGCAAAACAATATGCAAAATACAAAGCAATGAAATAATTGAAAAAGCCCTCGTTCAGAGGGTTTTTTTATACATTTTTACGAAAAAATGGCGGTAAAATATCTTAAAAGACAAGAATATGCGGACGCGCTTTCGGACGAACTTTCAAAAAAACTTTGCATAAGTAAACCCGTTGCAAGGCTTTTGTCGTCGCGCGGCGTGAACACGGTCGAAGCCGCCGAAAAGTTTTTGAGTCCCGACAAATCCGACTTCATAAACCCGTTTGAACTGTACGGAATGAACGCCGCCGTCGAACGCATAAACAAGGCGATTTCGCTTAACGAAAGCGTGCTTATTTACGGCGACTACGACTGCGACGGGCTTACCGCAATCTCGATTTTGTACACCTTCTTAAAGGATAAAATCGACAAGGTTTCGTATTACGTCCCCAACCGCCATTCCGACGGCTACGGCTTGCACGACATCGTTGTCGAAGACCTGACGAAAAACGAAGGTATCGACCTTGTTATCACCGTTGACTGCGGCATAACGTCAAAAAACGAAGTGAAGTGCATAAAGGAAATGGGCATCGACGTCGTTGTTACCGACCATCACGAACCGATTCCGGAACTTATCCCCGACGGCATCGTGCTGAATCCGAAAGTCGACAGAAAATCTTTTTCGGATTACTGCGGCGCGGGCGTCGTGTTCAAACTTATACAGGCGATTGCAGGGTTTGACGAAGCGTTGAAATACGTCGGAATCGCCGCGCTCGGAACGATTGCGGACATCGTGCCGCTTGTCGGTGAAAACCGCATAATCGCAAAACTCGGGCTTGACCAGATGAACGCGGGCAAAGTATTGTACGCAAGACGTATTTCCGCGTGCCTTAAAAAGGAAACCATTACGTCCCAAGACATAATGTTTAGAGTCGCCCCGCGGATTAACGCGCTCGGAAGGCTTCGTGACGCAACGCCGGTCGTGTCGTTATTCACGTCGGACGATGAAAAAGTCGTTGACAAAATTCTGGAAACGCTTGAAGAAGTCAACAAGGAACGACAGATTCTGTGCGAAAAGGTCGTCGCGGACATTATGCAAAAGTTGAAGTCTTACGATCTTGTTGAAAACCGCGTCATCGCAATGTACGACAAGTCGTGGAATATCGGCGTTCTGGGCATTGCCGCGTCGAAACTTGCCGAAGTTTTCAACCGTCCCGTTATGCTTTTCACGTTTACGGAAGACGGGCTTTTGAAGGGCAGCGCAAGAAGTATTTCAAAGATTAATATTTTCGATTGTTTGTCCTGTGTGAAGGACTACGTTGTCGGTTTCGGCGGTCATTCGGCAGCGGCTGGCGTGTCGGTGACGGAAGACGGCTTTGACATTTTTACGTCAAAAATTAACGAATACGTCAAAAAAACTTATGATATTTCGTGTTTTTTGCCCGAAGTTTTGTATGACCTTGAATATGACGAAAGCATTGATTTCGCTACTGTCACCGACGTCAGAAGGTTGGAGCCGTTCGGCTTTATGAACCCCGAGCCGCTGTTTCTTGCGAGAAACCAAAAATACGATTTTTCGGAAATCGGGAACACCGAACATCTGAAAGCAAACCCGAAAAAAGACGTTGAAGTCGTGGCGTTTTCGGCGATGAAAAACTTCAAAGAATACAAAAACGTATTGAACTATGTTTTATCGCTTGAAAACAAAACTTTCCGCTCAAAAGTTTACACGCAGGCGGTTGTGAAAAGCCACAGCGTCGAAAGCGTTGAAAAGGAAAACCCGGAAATATCCGCAATCGAATATCTGCACCTTGAAAGTTTTCTTGCGGGAAAAACACAAAAACCCGCATATAATACGTCGCGCGGCAACGAAATTTTCGGGACGTTATATATTGCATTTACTTATGATTCGTATTATAATTTTGTTAATACGAAGAAAGGGTTTTACCTTACGGCTTCGGGCGGGGCGTTTTCGCTGAACCCGTATAACACCGTCGTTTTGTCGCCCGACGAGAAGTTCGATTTTTCTTATTACAACGAAATCGTTTTTCTTGATAAACCCACGGATGAGTATTTGTCGTACGTAAACGGCGCGTCGAAAGCGAAAATAAAGGTGTCGGGAGAAGTGCCTTTCGGCGACGAAATAAGGCGGTTCAGGTGTCGTTCGATTGACGAATACCGCGACGTGTATAAAACGCTGAAACGCTTAAATCTTTTGGGCGCGACAAGTTTGCCGACGCTTAAATACAAGTTGTACGACAACAAAATCGTCAGCCCGTTCAAGGCGCTTTCGACGTTTTACATAATGTATGAACTGGGCGTGATAAAAAACGCGGAAAACGGCGGATTTGTTTTTGACGAAAAGACAAAAGTCAACCTTGAAAACTCGAAAATTTATAATTTTCTTGAAAAATATTAAAAATTAAGATAAAAATTGTATTATGGACGAACTGTTGCAAAAACTTAAAAAGAATTTCTCGGAAGCCGAATTTCAGGAATTGAAAGCGGCGTACGATTTTTCGGCAGCGGCGCACGAAGGACAAAAAAGACAAACGGGCGAACCGTACTTTATTCATCCCTGCGCCGTTGTGAATATCCTTGTCGATCTGGGCTTCGACGACGTATCGACGCTCGTCGCGGCGTTTTTGCACGACGTCCTGGAAGATACGCCCGTAACTTCTGACGAACTTGAACAAAAGTTTGGCAAAGAAGTGCTGGAACTTGTGGAAGGCGTCACGAAACTTGACAAAATCAAATTCGTGTCGGCGGAAGACGAGCAGGCGGAAAACCTTAGAAAAATGTTTTTTGCGATGGCGAAAGATTACCGCGTCATCATAATTAAACTTGCCGACCGTTTGCACAATATGCGTACTCTCGACGCGCTGAAACCCGAAAAACAAATCAAAATCGCAACGCAGTCGCTGAAAATTTACGCGCCGCTTGCCGGACGACTTGGTTTAAGTTTCGTCAAGTGCGAGCTGGAAGACCTTGCGATGCGTTATCTTTATCCCGACGATTATTACGAACTTGTCGAGTTTATAAAGACGAAATCCAAAGAACGCCAGCAGTTTATCGAGAAAATTTGCGACGAGCTGAAAGCGAAACTTCAAGAACTCGGCATCGAGGGCGAGGTCAACGGCAGGCAAAAACACCTTTACGGCATTTACAAAAAAATGCTGAAACAAGGGAAGAATATCGAGCAGATTTACGACATATCCGCAGTCCGCGTCATCGTCAACGAAGTGCAGGATTGCTATACGGTGCTTGGCGCGATTCACACGATGTGGATGCCGCTCCCGGGGCGTTTCAAGGACTATATCGCAATGCCGAAACCCAACGGATATCAGTCGCTGCACACGACGGTTATCACGAAGTTTAAGGAAACTTTCGAAATCCAGATCCGCACGTACGAAATGCACCGCATTGCGGAATACGGCATCGCGGCGCACTGGAAATATAAGGAAGGAAAAACCGGCGCGACCAAAATCGACGACCAGATCAACTGGCTTCGCGAAGTTATGGACACCCAGCGCGAATCGTCGGACAGCCACGAATTTCTGGAAAATATCGAAGGCAACGTTTTCACCGACGAAGTTTACGTTTTCACGCCGAAAGGAAAAGTATTGAATCTGCCTGTCGGCAGCACGACCGTCGACTTTGCCTACGCAATCCACAGCGCGGTCGGAAACAAGTGTATCGGCGCGAAGGTCAACGGAAAAATCGTGCCGCTCAACACCGTGCTCAACACCGGCGACATCGTTGAAATTCTCACGACGAATTCCGGCAAAGGTCCAAGCCGCGACTGGATTAAATTCGTAAAAACCGCATCGGCGCGCACGAAAATCCGTCAATACTTCAAAAAGGAAATGAAGGAAGAAAATATCAAGCGCGGCAAAGATATGCTTGAACGCGAGGCAAAACGCCGCGGATATAATCTTTCGGAACTGTTAAGCACGGCGGGGCTCAATTATATTATGAATCGCTACACGCTGTCGTCGATTGACGATTTGTACGCTTCGGTCGGCTTCGGCGGCCTTACGACAAACCAGATTATCGTCAAACTTATCGACTACTTCAAGCGCGATTTGCTGTCGAAAAACCCGGTTGCGGAAATCAAAACCACCTCGACGACTGGAAAAAGTTCGTCGGGAAACGGCGTCCTTATCAGAGGCTACGACGACTTTCTGGTCAGGCTTTCGCACTGTTGCAATCCCGTGCCGGGCGATAAAATCGTCGGATACGTGTCGCGCGGGCGCGGCGTTTCGGTGCACTGTGTCGATTGTCCCAACGTCAAAAATATGGAGCCCGAAAGGCTTATCGAGGCAAAATGGGACGACGTAATCAGTCAGAACTTCCTTGCCTCGCTGAAAATTTATTGCGAAAACAAGGGCGGTATTCTTGCGGCGGTCACGACGATTATTTCCAATATGAAAATATCGATAACGGGCGCGTTTGCGCGCTCGGACAACGACAGCGGTACCGCGGAAATCACCGTTATGCTGGAAGTCAAAAGCACGGATCAGGTCGAAGACGTCATCAAAAAACTGAAAACTTTGCCGGAAGTCATCGACGTACACAGATAAAATGAGATGTATTATTCAGCGGGTAAACCGCGCAAGCATAGTAATTAACGGAAAAAGCGGCGGGCAAATCGGAAAAGGATTGCTCATCCTTTGCGCGTTTTCGGACGGCGACGACGAGAAGACCATCGATTATTGCGTGGAAAAAATCGCAAACCTGAGGATTTTCGAGGACGAAAACGGAAAACTGAACCTTTCCGTGCTTGACGTACAGGGAAACGTTATGGTTGTTTCAAACTTCACGCTTTACGCCGACACCCGAAAAGGCAGGCGACCGTCTTTCGACAAATCGGCGCGCCCCGAAATCAGCAAGCCATTGTACGACCTTACCGTCAAAAAGTTTTCGGATATTTTTGAAAACCTTGTGACGGGCGAGTTCGGAGCATATATGCAGATTTCGCTTGAAAACGACGGCCCCGTCACGCTTATCGTGGAGAAAGAAAATGAGTAACTGCGTTATAAGAAGGTTTGTTCAGGGTGAATTGCAAACGAACACTTACGTCGTGAGTAACGGTAGCAAGTGCTTTATCGTCGATCCGACTGGCAATCCCGCACCCATCGAAGAATACGTGAAAGCAAACGGGCTGTCAATCGACGGCTTAATCGTAACGCACGGACACTTCGACCATACCGAACTTGTGAAATATTTTAAGGAACAGGGCGTGAAAGCGTACATAGGGGAAAACGACGACAAAATGCTGTCGAATAAGTCGAACCTTGCGCTTGCGATGGGGATTTACGACTTTCCTTATACTTCCGCCGACGTAAGACTTAAAGACGGCGAGGTTTTCACGCTTGCCGACGTTGAAATAAAAGCAATCGAAACGGCGGGGCATACCGCTGGCGGAATGACGTATATCGTCGACGCGGCAAACGCAATGTTTACGGGCGACACGCTGTTCAAATTAAGTTACGGCCGCACCGATTTTTACGGCGGCGATTTTGAAGAATTGTTGAAAAGCGTCAGGAAACTTTTTGAAATCAGCAAGGATTACGACGTATATCCCGGACACGGTGATTTCACAACTTTGAATTACGAAAAGAAGAATAACCCTATTTTTTTGGAAGAATAAATGAAAAATCTTTCGGTTTTTGTAAACTCGGTCAATAAAAACGAACTTATGGAAATGGTGCGTGCGTATCAGGCGTACGTCAATTTTTCGTATGAAAAAACCGACGGCTTTGACGAGTATTTTTACAGCGACGAAATTACGGACGATAAAATTAAAATCACCTCGACGATTTGCGGAAAAACTACCGTCGAGGAATACGATTTGCAAAGCGACACGCTGAACAAGAAAAAATTCGCGCGGCGTTTCGGAAAAAGGTCGATTTACAAAACGCTGAAAGAGTATTCGGGCGAGTGGTTGCCGTACGGCTGTCTGACCGGCGTGCGCCCGACGAAACTTTACGCCGAACTATTACGTGAAGGTATCGACGCAAAAGGGGAGTTTACCGGGTTTTTCGACGTAACTCCCGAGAAAGCGGAGCACGTCGCAAGGATTGTAAAAAATCAGGAAAAGCTCCTGAAAATCGGAAAAGACGAAGTCGACGTGTTTGTGAATATCCCGTTTTGTCCGACACGATGCGCTTATTGCAGCTTTGTCGCGGTTTCGATGAAGCAACTCAGAAAATACCTTGAAAGTTACGTTGAAACGCTGAAAAACGAGATAAGTATTATAAAAAACGTCATAAACGAGAACAATTTTAAGGTCAGAGCCGTGTATTTCGGCGGAGGTACGCCGACGTCGATTCCCGTCCCAATGCTCAGAAGCCTTATCAACCTTTGCGATTTCAAGGCAAAGGAGTTTACCGTCGAGGCGGGACGTCCCGACACGCTCACGAAAGAAGTCCTCGATATGATGGCGGACACCGCCGTCACGAGAATTTCCGTAAATCCGCAGACTTTCCACGACAAAACGCTGAAACTTATCGAACGGGCGCACACCGTCGATGACACGTTAAGGGCGTACGACCTTGCGAAAAATTACGATTTTATCGTAAATATGGATTTAATCGCGACGCTCCCCGGGGAAAACTTTGACGATTTCAAATATTCCGTCGATAAGGCGATAAGCCTTAATCCCGAAAACATCACGGTGCACAATTTAAGTCTGAAACGCGGCAGCGTATTGAGCGAATCGCATTACGAACCGCTTAATCTCAAAGACGCCGAAAAAATGATCGATTATTCGGTAAGCACGCTGACGGACGCGGGTTACGAACCGTATTATATGTATCGTCAGAAGTACAACACCGGAAACCTTGAAAACAGCGGCTACGCAAAGCCCGGTACCGAGTGCGTTTACAACGTCGATATTATGGAAGAAAACTGCAATATCCTTGCGGCGGGCGCGGGCGCGATTTCAAAACGGCTTTTCAGGGAAGAAAACCGCATCGAGCGTCTTGCCGACGTCAAAGACGTGAAAGGATATATCGAACGCGCCGAAACTTTAAGGGGAAGACACGAAAAATTTTGGAAAAAGTAGGCGTTTTCGGTTTACATAAAATTATTTTTATGATAATATTCTTCTCGTACCTTTCGCAACGTTTATCTAAATCTCCGCAGATATACTTTGCCTAAGGCGAATTATTTATCCACCGAAGGAGGCAAAACAATGGATAAGGAAACCAAACAAAAAATTATTTTGGACAACGCAAGGTCGGAAGGCGACACCGGTTCACCCGAAGTACAAATCGCGCTTCTCACCGCTCGTATCAACGAACTCACCGCGCATCTCGCGACGCACAAGAAAGACCACCACAGCCGCAAAGGTTTGTTGATGATGGTCGGTCAACGCCGCAATATGCTCAACTATCTTAAAAGCAAAGACATCGAAAGATACCGCGCTATCGTTAAGAAGTTGGAACTCAGAAAGTAATTTTTTCGGGGCGTGCTTTTGCGCCCCGTTTTTTTTGAAAAAAAACATAAAAAACGTAAATTTGGACTTCTTGCGGGAATTGCGGAAGTCTTTGGAGGACAGAGTATATGGAAAGAAAAATTTTCAAAACCGAAATCGGCGGACGCGAAGTCTCCGTTGAAATCGGCGCGTACTGCGGTCAGGCAAACGGCAGTTGTCTTATAAGATGCGGCGAAACCGTCGTCCTTACCAATGCTACGATGGCAAAAACACCCCGTGACGGAATCGACTTTTTCCCTCTCGGCGTTGACTTCGAAGAAAAAATGTTCGCAGTGGGCAAAATCCCCGGCGGCTTCAAAAAGAGAGAAGGCAGACCTTCCGATAAGGCGATTCTTACGTCGCGTCTTATCGACCGTCCCATTCGTCCCTTGTTCCCGAAGGGCTGCTTGAACGACGTCGCAGTCGTCGCAACCGCGCTTTCGGTTGACAAAGAAATCCCGCCCGAGGTATTCGGCATGCTTGGCAGCTCGATCGCGCTCAGCATTTCCGATATTCCTTTCGCAGGCCCCACGGCGTCGGTTGTCGTCGGATACGTTGACGGCAAATATATCATCAACCCCACGCCCGCGGAACGCGAAAAGAGCAAACTTCATCTGAGCCTTGCGGGTACGAAAGACGCAATTATGATGGTCGAGGCGGGCGCAAACATCATTTCCGAAAAAGAAATGCTTGACGCAATCCTGTTCGGCCACGAAGAAATCAAGAAAATCATCACTTGGATCGAAGGTATTCAGGAAGCGTGCGGAAAAGCAAAACAGGAAGTTCATCTTTATCTCCCCAGCGACGAAGTCAAAGCGGCTGTTTTCGAGTGGGCAGACAAAAAGATGGATTACGTCCTCGATACGTTTGACCGTACCGAACGCGAAGCCCGCGACGACGCTCTTAACAAAGAAGCGATTGAACACTTCGCAGACATTTTCCCCGACGATTTAAGTTCTGTCGGCGACGCGCTTTACGCTTTGAAGAAAGTCAAAGTCCGCGCGAAAATCCTTGACAAAGGTATCCGTCCCGACGGTCGTTCGCTCACCGAAATTCGTCCTATCTGGTGCGAACACGGCATTTTGCCGAGAGTTCACGGCAGCGCGGTATTCACCCGCGGACAAACCCAGGCTTTGACGACTTGCACGCTCGGCACGATTTCCGAAGTGCAGAAACTCGAAGGTCTTGACGACGACAATTACAAGAGATATATGCATCACTACAACATGCCCCCGTATTCGACCGGCGAAGCGAAACCCGCAAAATCGCCCGGACGTCGCGAAATCGGACACGGCGCACTTGCAGAACGCGCGCTTGAACCCGTCCTTCCCGACGAACTCGAATTCCCGTATGCAATCCGTACGGTATCGGACATTCTGAGCAGCAACGGCTCGACTTCTATGGCGAGCGTATGCGGCAGCACGATGGCTCTTGAAGACGCAGGCGTACCAATTAAGGCTCCCGTCGCAGGTATCGCAATGGGACTTATCAAGGACGACGAAACCGGCAGAGTCGCTATTATGAGCGATATTCAGGGACTTGAAGACTTCCTTGGCGATATGGACTTCAAGGTTGCCGGCACGAAAGACGGTATCACCGCAATCCAGATGGATATCAAAATTAAGGGCATCAACGAAGAAATCCTTCGCACCGCTTTGGAACAGGCTCGTCAGGGCAGGCTCTTCATCCTTAACAAGATGGCGGAATGCATCGCTGAACCTAAGAAAGAACTTTCGAAATACGCGCCCAAGATTATCCGCTTCAACATCGATCCCGACAAGATTAAAGACGTCATCGGATCCGGCGGAAAAGTCATCAACAAGATCATCGACGAAACCGGCGTCAAAATCGACATCAGCGACGACGGAATGGTATTTATCGCTTGCGAAGACATCGACCGCGCAGAACGCGCAAAGGCAATCGTCCTTGCAATCGCGAAAGATCCCGAGGTCGGCGACGTGTTTGAAGGTCCCGTCGTACGTATCCTTCAATTCGGCGCATTCGTCAACATCGCTCCCGGCAAAGACGGCATGATTCACATTTCGAAACTTTCCGACAAGCGCGTCGAAAAGGTTGAAGACGTCGTGAACATCGGCGACAGAGTAAAAGCGGAAGTCATCAAGGTTATGAAAGAGGGCGACAAAACCAAAATCGACCTTAAACTTCTGGAAATTTTGGATAAATAAGTTCAAAATTGCTTGACAATAAAATATAATATTGATATTATTAGTCCGCAAGTAGAAATTACCTTTCTCACCGACAGCAATCAGGCTCACCGGTTCTTACTAAAAAGTCAATCTTTTGTAAGGGTAGTTTCTGTTTGCGGAAACTACCTTTTTTTTGCATTATAATGCGCTTGGCGCAAGGAGGATAATTTTATAAAACCGGATAAATCCACGCAAATTAACGAGCAAATCCGCGATCCTGAAATCAGGGTTATCGGCTCAAACGGCGAGATGCTTGGCATTATGTCCAGCAGAAGCGCTCTTGAACTCGCAGCCGACCAAGGTCTTGACCTTGTGAAAATTTCACCGACTGCCGTTCCGCCCGTGTGCAAAATTATCGATTACGGAAAATATCTTTTCGACCAGAAAAAGCGCGAAAAAGAGGACAGCAAAAAACAAAGCGTTGTCGAACTTAAAGAAATTCAGCTTTCGGCGACAATCGACGTCGGGGATATGAAAACGAAAGCCAACCAGACCGCAAAGTTTTTGTCAAAAGGCAACAAAATCAAAATCGCTTTGCGCTTAAAAGGCAGACAAATGCAACATTCCGACCTCGCTTTCGAAGTCGTTTCCGAATTCCTGCAAATGCTGGAAGAAGGCAGTTACAAGGTGGATAAACCCGCCAAACTCGAAGGACGTATCATCTCCGCGACGATAAGTCCCGTCAACAACAAAAAGTAATAACTTTATATAATCATTGGAGGACAGAAATATGCCTAAACAAAAAACCAGAACTACTGTCGCCAAGCGTTTTACCGTTACCAAATCCGGTAAGGTTAAAAGCAGCAAAATGGGCAGAAGGCACATCTTAACAAAGAAAAGCACCAAAAGAAAGCGCAATTTGAGAAAAGGTTACTACCTTGAAGGACAAGTCGCCAACAACATCAAACGTCAATTGCCGTACTAAGTCGGAGGTATAGAATATGAGAATTAAAAGAGGCGTCAACGCCGTTAAAAAACGCAGAAAAATCTTGAAACAAGCCAAAGGCTACTGGGGCGGCAAGTCCAAACTTTACCGCGTAGCTCGCCAGGCTGTTATGAAATCGCAAAACTACGCTTACGTCGGACGTAAAGCCAAAAAACGCGATTTCCGCAAACTTTGGATTGCTCGTATCAATGCAGCCGCTCGTATGAACGATATGTCTTACAGCACGCTCATTCACGGTTTGAAAGTCGCAGGTATCGACCTTAACCGCAAGGTTCTTGCAGACATCGCCGTCAACGACGCGCCCGCTTTCACCGCTCTTTGCGAAAAAGCGAAAGCAGCATTGAACGCTTAATTAAAAACGAAAACGACCCTGCATATGCAGGGTTATTTTTTTATCGGAAAAACGAATATTGTCGAAAAACGTCGTAAACGCACGCGAAGGTCTTGCATATAATAAATCGCTTGCTTACGCATTTTGAATATGATATACTGTTTTTAATTGATAAATTAAGAAAAACAAGGGTATTTATGACAAAAATCGTACTTGATTGTTACGGCGGCGACAACGCCCCGGAAGAAATAGTAAAAGGCGCGCTTGACGCACTTGACAACGACTCGGACCTTTCTCTCGTGCTTACGGGAAAGGAAGACGTTCTGAAAACGCTTGTCACGAGAAATTCCGACCGCATCGAAATCATCGACGCGCAAGACGTCGTTACGAACGACGACATACCCACCGACGCAATCCGCAAAAAAACCGAAAGCAGTATGGTGAAAGCCTTTGACGCGCTGAAAAACCGCGACGATATCGGCGGCATCGTGTCGGCAGGCTCGACGGGCGCGTTGCTTACCGGCGCGTTTCTGAAAATCGGAAGAATCAAAGGGATATCCCGTCCCGCAATGGCGGCGTTGCTTCCGACCGTCGACGGCAATAACGAAGGCGTGGTGCTGTGCGATTGCGGCGCGAACGTAGACTGCAAGCCGCAAAACCTTTTGCATTTTGCGATTATGGCGGACGCGTATTACAAAATCACGACGGGAAAAAACGACGCAAGAGTCGCGCTTTTGTCAAACGGCACGGAAGACAAAAAAGGTTCGGAACTCAATCACGAGGCGTTTTTGTTGCTTAAAGACAGCAAACTGAACTTTCTTGGCAATATGGAAGCGCGGGATATTATTTCCGGCAAATACGACGTCGTCGTTGCGGACGGCTTCAACGGAAATATCGCTTTGAAGAGCCTCGAAGGCGCGGGACTTTCCATTTTCAAAATGCTGAAAGACAACATAAACGCCGGCGGACTCCGCGCGAAAATCGGCGCGCTTTTATTGAAACCCGCACTCAGAAAACTGAAACATACTATGGACGTCAACGAAAAGGGCGGCGCGGTATTTCTGGGCGCAAATAAAGTCGTTGTAAAAATCCACGGAAGCTCCAAGGCTCGCTCGGTTACGGTCGGGCTGTTGCAGGCTGCAAACCTTGCTCGGCGCGATATTACCGGCGCGATAAGGGACGCGCTTTCCGATTACGAGGTTGAAAATGCTTGAAAGTTTTTCGGAAGTCGAAGACATCATCGGATACAAATTTAAGGACAAAAACCTGTTAATTCGTGCTTTTACGCACAATAGCGGCGTAAAAAAGGGCACAAAACGTTCATATCAGAATCTTGAATTTTTGGGCGACAGCATACTTTCGTTCGTCATTGCCGAGGCGTTGATGAAGCGACACCCGTCGTTTGACGAGGGACAACTCACCCGTATGCGCGCGGCAATCGTCAGCGAAAAACCCCTTGCCGAAACCATAAAAAAGACAGGACTTAACGAGTTTCTGATTATGGGCGAATCCGAGACGAAAATGGGCATAAACCGCAATTCGTCGGTGATGAGCGACTTGTTTGAGTCGATTGTCGGCAGCATTTACCTCGACGGCGGCATCAAAAACGCAAAAAATTTCATTCTGAAATTTCTGGAACCGAAAATCAGGCTTAGCGAATGCAACAACAATAATTTTTACGATTATAAGTCGATGCTCAACGAGTTTGCGGGGAAACACTCGCTTGCCGTAAGATACGAAGACGCACTGAACGACGAAAGCGCGCTGCAAAAACAAAAGTTTGAATTTATCGTCTATATCGACGGCGAAGAAATGGGCAAAGGCGCGGGCGGCAGCAAAAAAGAAGCCCAGCAAATGGCGGCGAAAGTCGCGTACAAAAAATTGATAACGAATAAATAATTTAAGAGACTTAAATTACTTTCCAATCTCCTATATTTTGTGTTATAATAATCAGGTATCACAAGATATAGGAGATTTTTTGTGAGTTTTCAAAAAATGGAATTGCAGGGGTTCAAATCCTTTGCAGACAAGACGGAAATTACTTTTCAGGACGGTATCACCGTCATCGTCGGACCGAACGGCTGCGGCAAATCCAACGTTGCGGAAGCGGTAAAATGGGTTCTTGGCGATCAACGCCCCTCGGCGATGCGCGGAAAGTCGATGACGGACGTTATTTTTAAGGGTACGGAAGCGCGCCGTTCATTGTCGTACGCCGAAGTCAACTTGTATTTCGACAACAAAAACCGCATTTTCCCGATCGAGTCGGACGACGTGGTTTTAGGACGAAAAATCGACAGAAGCGGCGTCGGCGAATACTTTATCAACAAGCAGAAATGCCGCCTTAAAGACGTCATCACGCTTTTGCACGACACCGGTATCGGTCGCGAAGGTTACAGCATCGTCGGGCAAGGTCGCGTTGCGCAGATTATTCAGGCGAAACCCATCGACAGGCGCAGCATCTTTGAAGAAGCAGCGGGCATTGCCAACTTCAAGGCGCAAAAGGACGAGACCGAAAGAAAGCTCGATCGCGCCAACGAAAGCCTTGCGCGCGTAAAAGACATTCTGCACGAACTGGAACTTCGGCTTGAACCGCTGGCAAAGCAAGCCCGCGCGACCGAAAAGTATAACGCTCTTTATCAGGAACTTAAAGACGCCGAAATCAATTACTTTATTTATCGTTACGAAAACAACAAGTCCGTTGTCGACGCCATCACGGAAAAACTCCAAAAAATCATTCTGGACACCGTGAAGTTTGAACAGGAATATCAGGAAAACGAGACTAATTACGAGAAATATAAGGATATTATCGCAAAAATCGACGAAGAAATTTCGGTTCTGAACGCGGAACTTCTGAAACTTAACGTCGGGCTTGCGACAGCCGAGGGCGAAAGCAAACTGTACGCAGAGCGTGCCTTGTCCGTCAGCAACGAAATCAAACGTCTGGAACAGGAAGAAGAAATCAAAAAGGAAGAACTTGACGGTAAGTCAAAGGAACTTGTCGATAAAGTCACCGAAAAGGAAGTAAAAACCGGCTCTCTTGAAAAGTTGGAGGCGGAACTCAAAGACGTTACCGAAAAGTACAACGCCGTCACCGAAAAACTTTCCGACGACGAGAGAGCAAGGGAAATCTCGCAAAGAAACCTTGTGCTTACCGCGGAAGAACTGGGAAATATCAAGGCGAATCTCGGAAAATACATCGCAGAGCGCGATATGAGCGCGAAACGCCTTGAATTTTTGAAAGGCACGTTAAAGGACAAAAAGGCGTCGCTTGACGAAGAATACGTCGCAAATTCCGTGCTTGAAGGCAATATCACCGTCGCAAAAAACAAAATCGCGTCGCTGGATATGACGCTTAACGAGGCAAACAACGCGTATTTTGACAACGTCGAAACCCTCAAAAGTTTCAACGAAGACAAAAATAAATTCACAAACCGCATCACCGCGCTTGAAACAAAGCATATGCTTGCGGTGCAGGCAAAGGAAAGTTACGACAGCTTCGGTCGCGCGATTCAACTTCTTATGTCGGATATGAAGGTCAATCCGGAACTTAAAAGAAGGTCGCAGGGGCTTGTCGCGGAAATCATCAGAACGCCCGAGGGCATGGAAGTCGCAATGGACGTCGCTTTCGGCAACGGGCTGCGTAATATCGTCACGAACGACGAAGAAGACGCAAAATATATCATCGACTTCTTGAAACGCAAGGGTTACGGACAGGTTACTTTCCAACCCATAAACGTCATCAGGGGCAGAAAACCCGACGCCGACCAGATGCGCGTGCTGAAAGAACACGGCGTCATAGGTTTTGCCGCCGACCTTATCGAATACGAAAGCAGGTTCGAAGGGGTTATCCGCGGCATGCTCGGAAACACGCTTGTCGTGAACAACCTTGACACCGCAATCGGCATTTCCAAGATGTATCGCTATACGTTCAAGATAGTGACGCTTGACGGCGATTTTATCGCCGCGCACGGTGCGATCACGGGCGGCAGCAGGAAACCCGACGTTGCAAATATCTTGGCAAAAGACCGCGAAATCGCCGAAATTAAGGCGAATTTGGACAAAGCGCGCCGCGATTTTGACAATATCGTTCAAATGTGCAACGAGGCGGAACGCGAAAAAGTCCTTGCCGAAAAGACGATAAAAGACACCGAGGCGGAAATATCCGCGCTCAGAATTCAGCTTTCCGTCACCGAAGAAAAGTTTAATAAATCCAAAGAGAGCATTCAGTCGGCAGAAAGCGAAATCAAGGCGCAAGCCGATGAAATCCAAAGCCTTTCGGACATCGTCCGCGACACCGAAGAAAAGTTGAAACTTGCCGACAAAATGGAAAGCGACATCAAGGCTCAGCGCGAAAACGCCGACGCCGAAAACGCGCAGTCCAAATCGGTCACCGACGAAAACAAAAAGTTGCAGGCGGAACTTAACGACAAACTTATGTCGGTGCGCCTTGACGTGACGAAAACCAAGACCGATATCGACCAGACCGACCTTGATATTTCACGACTTAAAAAGGAATGTCAGAGCATCAGCAACTTGCTCCTCGATATATCCGCGTCGCTCACGACCAACCGCGCAAGTCTGAAACAGATCGAAGACGCCGGCAAACGCAAGGCTATCAGCGAAGACGACAGAAGAAAAATCGAGGATATCGAAGGGAAACTCAACGCGTTCAAGGCGACGAAAGCGTCCACGAACGAGGAAATTTCCGTTATCGACGGCAAGCGCGATACGCTCAACAAAACCATTAACGACCTTAAAGAAAAACGCTTTAAGGAAGAAAACAGGTTGGAACAAACCAACAACGAAATCAAATATCTGCACGAGCATATCTGGGAAGAGTACGAGTTGACTTATCAGACCGCGCTTGAATTCAAGAACGAAGAATTTGAAATCAAGGACGCGCAACAGAATATCAGCCGCCTGAAAAAGTCGATTAACGCTTTGGGCGACGTCAACCCGCACGCAATCGAAGAATATAAGGAAGTGTCGGAACGCTTTGAAAACGAAAAGGCGCAATGCGAAGACATCGAAAAAGGCAAAGCCGACCTTATCAAAATCATCGAAGATCTGACGACCGAGATGACGACGAGATTCACCGACGCTTTCAACGAAATCAACGAAAACTTCAAAGAAACGTTCACGGCGTTGTTCGGCGGTGGCCGCGCGAAGTTGGAAATCGTGGAAAATCCCAACGGAAATCCGCTGGAATCTGGCATCGAAATCTACGCGCAACCCCCGGGAAAACGCATGCTCAACATTTCGTCTTATTCGGGCGGCGAGCAAACGCTTATCGCAATCGCTATTTTGTTTGCGATTATCAAGATGCGTCCGATGCCGTTCTGCGTGCTGGACGAAATCGACACCGCTTTGGACGACGCGAACGCAGGATTGCTTGCAAAGTATCTGAAACATTTTTCGGAACGCACGCAATTCATCATCATTTCGCACAGAAAACCGACGATGGAAATCGCGGACAACATTTTCGGCGTATCCATGGAAGAGCGCGGCGTATCGACGCTTTTGTCGGTCAACTTGTCCGAAGCGTTGAAGTACGCAACGAAGGAGAACTGATAATATGGGATTTTTCAGCAAACTTAAAGAAGGTCTTAAAAAGACGAAAGACAATATCGGCAAAAAGATTTTCGCGGCGTTTTCGGGACGCGCTCTCGACGACGACTTTTATGAGGAACTTGAAGAAGCGATGCTCACCGCCGATATGGGCGTGACCGCAACCGAGCAGATTCTTGACGAGTTCAAGGACGAGGTCTATCGCGAAAAAATCACCGATACCGAAAAGGCGAAAAATCTTTTGAAACGTATCATGGTCGACAGCATCAGCTACGACATTCCCGACTATGACTATCCTTTGGTTATCTTGCTTGCAGGCGTGAACGGCGTCGGAAAAACGACGGCAATCGGTAAACTTGCAAACTATTTCAAATCAATCGGGAAAAGCGTTGTTGTGGCTGCCGCGGACACGTTCAGGGCGGCGGCGTCCGATCAACTTGAAGTATGGGCGGATCGCGCGAACGTCAGAATCATCAAACATAAGGAAGGCAGCGATCCCGCAAGCGTTGTGTTTGACGCGATTTCGTCGGCAAAAGCCAGGGGCGACGACGTTATTCTCGTGGATACCGCCGGACGTCTTCACAACAAGAAAAACCTTATGGACGAACTCAAAAAAATCCACAAGGTCATCATCAGGGAACTGCCGAACGCCGATTATCGCAGCTATATCGTGCTTGACGCGACGACGGGACAAAACGCATTGTCGCAGGTCGAGATTTTCTCGGAAGCAATCGACATCGACGGCATAATCTTAACGAAACTCGACGGCACGGCAAAGGGCGGCGTAGTTATGGCGATTTCCGCGGAACAGGAAATTCCCGTGGTATTCGTCGGCGTCGGAGAAAAAATCGACGACCTTCTTCCGTTCGATCCCGAAGAATTCGTCGACGCTATTTTTGAAAACTGACGATAAACGATTGACAATATAATTATATTTGATATAATGACTGTAAAGGTAAAAGCCTTTACAGTTGTTTTTTATGATTGATATCGACGAAAAACTTAACGTCAGCGAACTACTGAGGGTTTACGGCGCGCTGCTTACGTCGCATCAGGCGGAGATTATGCGCCAGTATTACGACTGCGACATTTCATTGTTTGAAATCGCGTCCGACCTTGACGTTTCGCGACAGGCTGTAAGAGACGTGCTTGTGAGAAGCGTGAAAACGCTGAAAGACGTTGACAAAAAACTTCGTCTTATTGAAAGGTCTTCCTGTATTCTGGACGCGATAAACGCGGCAAAGGAAGACGCGAAGAAGGGAAACGTCGACGCTGCGATTAAGCGTCTTGACGACGCCGTCGCGCTTTTGGAGGAGTAATATGGCATTCGACAGTTTGTCGGAAAAACTGAATCACGTTTTTTCGAAAATGCGTGAAAAAGGCAAATTGACCGACCTTGAAATCAAGCAGGCAATGCGTGAAATCCGAATCGCGCTGCTTGAAGCGGACGTAAACTTTCAGGTCGTAAGGGATTTTATCAACAGAGTGTCCGAAAAAGCCTCGGGCGAAGATATCCTGAAAGGTCTTAACAGCACGCAACAAGTTATAAAAATCGTCAATGACGAACTTATCGCGCTTATGGGCAGTACGCACAGCAAACTTGCGGTGGCGGACAGACCCCCGACAATCATTATGATGTGCGGTCTTCAAGGCGCGGGCAAAACCACAATGTGCGGAAAACTTGCGGGGATGCTGAAAAAACAAAACAAAAAAGTCATGCTTGCGGCGTGCGACGTATATCGTCCCGCGGCAATAAAGCAGTTGCAGGTCGTCGGCGGGAAAGTCAACGTTCCCGTTTTCGAAGAAGGGCAAATCAACCCCGTAAAGATTGCGAAAGACGCTTTGGACGAGGCGAAAAGGCAAGGCGCGGACGTCCTTATCATCGATACGGCTGGACGACTTCACATTGACGAACAGTTGATGGAAGAACTGCAAAAAATCAAAGCGGAAGTAAAGCCTGACGAAATTCTTCTTGTCGTCGACAGCATGACGGGACAAGACGCCGTCAACGTTGCGGAAACTTTCAACCAAAAACTCGACATCACGGGCGTCATTATTACGAAACTCGACGGCGATACCCGCGGCGGCGCGGCGCTTTCGATAAAAGCGGTGACTGGCAAACCCATAAAATTCGTCGGCAGCGGCGAAAAGATGGAAGATATCGAGCCGTTCTATCCCGACCGTATGGCAAGCCGAATCCTTGGCATGGGCGACGTTCTGACGCTTATCGAAAAGGCACAGGAAGCGTTTTCGGAAGAAGAAGCGTTGAAACTTCAAAAGAAGATGAAGACCAACTCTTTCACTCTTCAAGATTATTTAAATCAGCTTGAAAGCGTGAAGAAGATGGGCGGTATCGGGAAACTTATGTCGATGGTGCCGGGGCTTGGCGGAAAGGTCAACGAAGACGATATCGACGAAAGCAAAATCATTAAAACGAAAGCGATTATCCTTTCGATGACGCCGGAAGAACGCAACAATCCGGACATTATCAAGGCGTCCAGGCGCAAAAGAATCGCGGCGGGCAGCGGCACTTCCATTCAGGACGTGAATCAACTGTTGAAGCAATTCGACATGAGCAAGGAAATGATGCGTCGCGTTTCGAAAAACGGCATGCGCGGCATGAAATTCCCGTTTTAACATCGGATAATATCAAAAGTATTATATAAAACATCAAAATTTATAACAATTTACATTGGAGGATTAAACAATGGCTGTAAAAATCAGATTAACCAGAATGGGCGCAAAGAAAGCACCTTTTTATCGCATCGTCGCTACCGACAGCAGAAAAGCACGTGACGGAATGTATATCGAACAAATCGGTTACTATGATCCGACGAAAGAACCCGCTCTCGTAAACATCGACGCCGAAATCGCGAAAAAATGGCTCAACAACGGCGCGCAACCCACTGAAACCGTTCGCAACCTGTTCAAGGCAAACGGCATCATCGAAAAGTAATTGACTAAACTATGAAAGATTTGGTGAAATATATCGTCGATACGCTGACCGGCGACGCTGACGTCACGGTCGAGTATGCCGATGACAAGCCCACCGAAATTGTTATTTCCGCATCGAAAGACGATATCGGAAAGGTAATCGGAAAACAAGGACGTATAGCAAAGTCAATTCGCACGATCGTGAAAGCGGCGTCCGGCAAGCAAGGCAAACACAAGTTTTACACCGTTTCCATCGTCGAGAAAGACGGCGATAACGAAACGGAAGATAAAGCGCAGGAATAATCAATGTTGATTATCGGAAAAATCGTAAAAGCACAGGGCATTAAAGGCGAGGTAAAAATCATACCCATCACCGACGATGTCCTGCGTTTTAATAAGTTGAAAAAAGCAACCGTCAAAGGTCAGGAAATGACGGTTGAATCTTCGCGCGTGCAAAACGATTGCGCGTACGTGAAGTTCAAGGGCGTGGATACGAGAAATGACGCGGAACTTTTGCAAAACGAATACGTGTCCGTCGCGCGTGAAGACGCCGTGAAACTTCCCGAAAACACCTGGTTTATCGTGGATATTCTCGGCTCAAAGGTTTTTGTGGACGATAAAGAAATCGGCACGCTCACCGACGTTATGCAAAACGCCGCCGTCGACGTTTACGTCGTGTCCGACGGCAAAAACGAAACGATGTTTCCCGCGCTGAAAGACCTGATCAAAAACGTCGATATCGACAAAAAAACCATAACTTTGGACGGAAAACGATTCAAGGAGGTCGCAGTTGAACAAGTATGACGTCGTCACGCTGTTTCCCGAAGTTTTTTCGGCACTCGACAGCGGCATTCTGAAAAAAGCAATCGACAATAACCTTTTCAAGGTAAATCTGACGCAAATCCGCGATTTTTCAAAGGATAAGCATCACAAAACCGACGATTACAGTTTCGGCGGGGGTGCGGGTATGATTATGACGCCGCAGCCCGTGCACGACGCAATCCAAAGCGTCGATCCTTTGCACAAGGCGAAACGTATTTATATGTCGCCGCGCGGCGTGCCGCTTACCCAAAAACTCGTTGAGGAGTTGTCGAAGGAAGAGAATATCGTCATTCTTTGCGGAAGTTACGAGGGCGTCGATCAACGTGTTATCGACCTCGATATCGACATGGAAATTTCAATCGGCGACTACGTTCTCACAAGCGGGGAATTGCCCGCGCTTGTGCTTATCAACGCCGTCGTAAGGTATATTCCCGGGGTGTTGGGAAGTTCCGAGTCCACGACGGAAGAAAGTTTTTCCGAAAATCTTCTGGAATATCCGCAGTACACCCGCCCGCAAAACTTTATGGGAATGGAAGTCCCCGAGGTTCTGACGTCCGGCGACCACGAAAAAGTAAGAAAATGGCGCTACGAACAGGCACTTGAAATCACAAAACGGGTTCGTCCCGATTTATTGACGAAAAACGATGCAGATTAACTGGTTCCCGGGGCACATGACGAAAGCCATGCGCCTTATCGAAGAGAATATCAAAATCGTCGACGCGGTTATTTACGTTTTGGACAGCCGCGCGGTTTCGGCGTGCATAAATCCGTCGTTTTCGGACGTTATCAAAAACAAACCCATCGTGTACGTCCTGAACAAAGCCGACCTTGTCGAAGAATCCGACCTTAAAAAATGGTGCGCGTATTTTGACGAAAAAGGCTTTGCCTACGTCACAAGCAACAGCGCGAACGGGAAAGACAACGCAAAAATCCTGAAAAAGTTGTTGTGCGTTCTGGACGACAAAATCAAACGTTATCGCGAAAAGGGCGTGAACACCCCCGTGAGAGCGATGGTCATCGGCATTCCGAACAGCGGAAAATCGACGCTTATCAACAGTCTTTGCGGCGGCAAACGCACGATAACGGGAGACCGTCCCGGCGTCACGAAAGCAAAGCAATGGCTGAGCGTTCAAAAGGGCGTCGATATGCTGGATACGCCGGGCACTCTGTGGCCGAAACTCGACGACCAGAACGCTGCAATGCATCTTGCGTTCATCGGCAGCATCAAAGACGACGTGCTGGATATTAACGAAGTGGCGATAAATCTTATCGATTTTTTGAAAACGAATAAAAGCGGCGCATTGACGGAAAGATACAAAATTTCTTCCGAAAACGCCGAAAATATACAAATTTTTGAAGAAATTGCGGTAAAACGCGGTTTCGTTTTGCGCGGCGGCGATTACGATTACGAACGTACGGCGCGCGCGATTATCGACGACTTCCGAAAACAAAAATTCGGAAAAGTAATGTTGGAGTATCCCGTATGAACGAAAGACAATTAGTGACGGTAACGGAGTTTTGCACCGTCATAAAAAGGATTTTTCAGGCGGAAGAAATGCTGAAAAACATCGCGATTGTCGGCGAGATTTCCGGCTTTCGCGCGTCGGGCGCGCACTCGTACTTTTCCTTGAAAGACAGCGGCGCGATACTCCCTTGCAGTTGTTTCAATTACAAAAAAACCTACGTGCCGAAAGAAGGCGAAAAAGTCATCGTCATAGGTTCCCCCGATTATTACGTTCAGGGTGGCAGGTTTTCGTTTATCGTAAGTCAGATCGAGCCGCAGGGCATCGGACTTTTGTATCAGAAAATCGAGGAGTTGAAAAAGAAATTTGCAGACGAGGGTATATTTGACGCCGCGCATAAAAAACCAATTCCGAAATTTCCGAAAAACGTTATCGTCGTCACAAGCAAATCGGGCGCGGTTATCCGCGATATTTGCAGGACGATAAGAAAATACAACGACAATATCGACATCGTTGTAAAAGACGTGAAAGTTCAGGGCGAGTTTGCCGCGCGGGAAATTACGTCCGCGCTTTACGCCGTCGACAAGTTGGGCTACGATTGTTGCATACTTGCGCGCGGTGGCGGCAGCCTTGAAGACCTTATGCCGTTTTACGACGAAAAGGTCGTGCGCGCGGTTTACGATATGAAAACGCCGATTATTTCCGCAATCGGACACGAAACCGACTTTTCGCTTTGCGACTTTGCAGCCGACGCAAGAAGCGCGACTCCGACAGCCGCGGCGGAACTTATCGCATACGACGTGCGGGAATACAAAAAGAACGTTTTCGACTTTTTGTCGCGCGGAAAATTTGCGACGGTAAAACACCTTGAAAACGCTGAAAACCGTACGAAACTTCTGGCGCAGAAGGTCGGCAGCGGCATGGAAAAACTGTATCGCGACGATTTTGCAAGGCTTAAACTTTTGCTCAATCGCATGAAAAACGCCGAAAACACGATTATCAAAACCAAAGAATACCAGATAAACAAATCCATAAACTCGCTTGATAACCTTAATCCGACAAGAATATTAAAAAGCGGATATTTCAGGGTTTACAGCGATAATTTACCCGTTTTAAGCGTCGAAAACGTGAAAACGGGCGACGATATTTCATTAAAAGGCGCGGACGGACGAATTTTTGCGACCGTTACCGGCGTCGAGAAGGAGAACGTATGAATTTTGAAACCGCATACTCGAAACTTGAAGAAATCGTGAAAAAATTGGAAGGTCAGAACGTAAGCCTGGAAGAAAGCATCGCGCTTTTTAACAGCGGCATCGAACTTTCAAAGGAATGTCTGAAATTTCTGAACGAATCGAAAGGGAAAATCCAACTTCTGACCGACGAACTTAACAATCTTTGCGAGGAATTTAAGCCCGAATAATCATATTACGTCGTCCGCCGTCATAATTACTTTTGTGGAAAAGCATGGCGACGACAACAAAGTACGACTTCTGAAACGAAAAGGGCGCGTCAAAAATTCGCACTGGGCGTTGAAAGCGACGATTATTACGTTTTTTACGTCGGCTTTTTTCAGTTTTGTCGCCGAATCGACGGAGTCGAACGGGAATCTTATCGTAATTGTTGTGCTGTTATTGTTCCTGATTGTCGGCAACGTCGTTTTTGACGGAATCGGAATTGCCGCCGCGACCGCCGACGAAACGGAAGTCAAACGCCTTTCAAAACATTGTGGACGCAGCGAAAAAATCGCGATATACATTGTCGAAAACGCGGATATAGTGTCGAACGTCTGCAACGACGTTATCGGCGATATCTTCGGAATATTGTCGGGCGCATGCACCGTCGTGATCACGGCAAGCGTGACGAAAGGGCTTGATACGGTAACGGGAAAACTCGTTGCGGTGGCGGTCAGCGCGATAATTTCGGCGATAATCGTCGGAGGAAAAGCCGCTCTCAAAAACCTGTCGATTACGAAATCTACGGAACTCGTCATTATGTTTTCAAAGGTACTTTCGGAACTTTTGCCCGAAAAACGAAAGAAAAAAAGAAACGAAAATCCGCGCAAAAAATAAGGATACGACAATGCGCCTTGATTTATTTATTTTACAAAAATTCAACTTAAAATCACGAAGTTTTGCCGAAAATCTGATAAAAAAGGGCAAAGTCAACGTAAATAATGTAACATTGAAAAAACCGTCGTACGACGTTTCGGACGATGACGAAGTCGAAGTTTTTCAAAACGACGAGTTTGAAAGCCTTGGCGGAGATAAACTTCAAAAAGCGATAGCGGAGTTTAATATCGACGTTGAAAATATGGAATGCGTCGATATCGGCGCGTCGAACGGCGGGTTCACCGACTGTATGCTGAAACACGGCGCGGAAGTCGTTTATGCCGTCGACGTGGGACAAACCCAACTGAACGAAAACCTTTTGAAAAACAAAAAAGTCGTTGTGAAAGACTTTTTGAACGCAAGGGATATTACGATTTCCGACGTAAACGGCAAAAAGGATTTTCTGACAATCGACGTAAGTTTCATTTCCTTGAAACTCGTGCTTCCCGCTTGTTTCAATCTGTTGAAAGACGACGGACAGGCTGTCGTTCTGGTGAAACCGCAATTCGAAGTAGGGAAAAAACTCGGAAAAAGCGGAATCGTCGTAAATCCCGTTGACAGAATGAAAGTCGTAAACGATATTCTGAATTTCGCGCGGGAACTCGGTTTTTCGGCAGAAGGAATAACGACCGTCCCCGACAACTTCAAAAACAAAAACGTCGAATATCTTCTTTATTTCAAAAAAACCGCATTTGTATCGCGCCCCGTTAAAAGCGTCGATTTAAGTTTCATAAAAAACTTATAATAATTGCATAAACGAATAGACTTTTTTGTTTTTATTCCGTATAATGGATATTACTTAAAGAAGGTTTAGGGTTTATGCATTTTATCATTTATTCGGGGTTTGACCGCGACGCCGATATTTCCGTCGTAAAACAAATCCAAAAAATTCTCGATAACAAAAAAGCAACGTATTCGCTTGCGTCCTATCGCGAAAGCGGATTTGTCGGCATGTCGTACAACAAGTTTTCGGACGTTGTAAGCGACGCGGACGTCGTCATCGTCGTGGGCGGGGACGGCACGGTTTTGCGCGCGGCGGAAGGAATTACCGAAGCGGGGCTCGAAACGCCGATTTTTGCCGTAAACCGCGGACAGTGCGGATTTCTTGCCGATACCGAACCCGAAGACTTTGACAAAGAAATCGACAAAGTGCTTTCGGGCGGGTACGAACTTGAAAAACGAACCGCTCTGGAAGTAGCCTACGGCGGCAAAACGTATTACGCATTGAACGAAGTCATCGTATATAAAAAGGATATCACCCGTCCCGTCGAAATCGAGGTGTTCATAGGGCGCGACACGATTCTGGGCGCGGCGAAAGCGGACGGCGTATGTCTTGCGACTCCGACAGGCTCGACGGCATATTCGATGTCCGCAGGCGGCTCGATACTGTCGCCCGACGTGCATGCGGTGTCGCTTTGTATGATTTGCGCGCACACTCTTATGAACAAACCGCTTGTGTTGTCGGACGAACATACGTTTTCGATAAGGCTTGCGAAAAACAGTCTGGACGGACTTCTGATGGTTGACGGCGACGTAAAACAGGAAGTTTCGGGCGATACGGCTGTCATCGTGAAAAAAGCCGACCTTACGGTAAATTTTATCAAAGCGCGTCATCACGACTTTTATGAAAGGCTCGTTTCAAAGCTCGCGCACTGGGCAACCCCCGCTGACGACCTTTAAACGGCGTCGAATAACGAATCGGAGAAATATTATGGCAAGAACAGGAAGACAACTTAAACTTATCGAAATCATCAATAAAAACGAAATCGAAACGCAGGAAGCCCTTGCGGAAGCGTTGAGAAACGAAGGTTATCTCGTCACGCAGGCAACCGTTTCGCGCGATATAAAAGATTTGGGACTCATCAAAGTCATGACTCCCAACAAGACCTATAAGTACGCTCAGCCCGCGTCGACCGAACAGAAAAGTTCCGGCAAAATGCTCAACCTTTTCAGGGAATGCGTCATTTCCATCGACTATGCCGGACACCTTATCGTGATTAAAACCGTGTCGGGCGGCGCAAACTCGGCGGCGACTCTTGTCGATAAACTTAATTTCCCGGAAGTTATGGGCTGCGTTGCGGGCGACGACACGATTCTTGTCGTTATCAAAGACCAGCAAAAAATCGTCCCTATCGTCGAAAAATTGAAATCGTTGCTTGACTGAAAATGATTGAATCGTTGCATATTCAAAACATTGCTCTTATCGAGGATTTAACGCTGAATCTTGAAAAGGGGCTGAATATTTTAAGCGGCGAAACGGGCGCGGGCAAGTCGATAATCATCGACTCGCTTAACTTTGTTCTGGGCGAGCGCGCGGACAAAACCCTTATACGAAACGGCGCAGAAAGGGCGGAAGTGTCCGCAGTGTTTTCGTCGGTGTCGGAAGACGTCGAAAAGTCCCTTGAAGACCTTGGGATTACGCCCGACGACGTGCTGATTTTAAAGCGCGCGATGACGAAAGACAAAAACGAGTGCAGGATAAACGGCGCGCAGGTTACGCTCGGAATGCTGAAAAGTATCGGCGAAAAACTTGTCGATATTCACGGTCAGCACGAGCATCAGTCGCTTTTGAAAGTTTCGACTCACGTTCATCTTCTGGACGCTTTCGGCGGCGAAAAGATTGAAAAATCCAAGAAAAAACTGCAAAAAACGTATAATTCGTACAAAGAATTGTGTAACGAGTTTGAAAATATCGGCGACGCTGCAACCCGCGAAAGAAAACTTGACGTGCTGAATTATCAGATTACGGAACTGAAAGAGGCGGAACTTCAAGAAGGCGAAGAAGAAAAACTTCTTGCAGACAGAAAGAAATTCAGAAACGCCGAAAAAATTCTGAACGCCGCAAAGGACGCAAACTCGCTCCTTAACGGCGGCTCGGACTTTTCGGTTGTCGGCGCGGTGAATAAGGCGATAAACCTTCTGAACGTCGCGGGGGCATTCGACGAAAACCTTTTGAAAATCGCAGAAAGGCTCGAAAGCGCGAAAATCGACGTGAAAGACGTCGCGGACGAACTTGAAAGTTGCCTTGACGACTTGTCCTTTGACGATTATTCCTTGGAAAAAGTCGAAAAACGCCTTGAAAAAGTAAGGCAAGTCGTGAGAAAATACGGCGGCACGGTGGAAGCCGCGAACGAGTTTTTGAAAAACGCCGAGGAAGAATACGACTTTTTAATAAATGCGGACGCGCGCGCGACAAAACTTGAAAAGGAAATCGGGAAAACTCGTTTGGAACTTTTAAGCGACGCCGAAGAACTGAGCGCGTTAAGACGAAAATACGCAGTGAGTTTTGAGGACGAAATCAATAAACAACTGAAAGAACTTGGTATGCCGTCGGCAAAATTTAACGTAAGTTTTGACGAAAACGACGGGAAAACCGCAGACGACGTCACGTCAAACGGGTTTGACAAGGTGGAATTTTTAATTTCCGCAAACAAGGGCGAGCCCTTGAAACCTTTGCAAAAAATCATATCGGGCGGCGAGATGTCCCGTTTTATGCTGGCTCTTAAAAACATCACGGCGCGTCTTGACGGCATCGACACGATGGTTTTTGACGAAATCGACACCGGGATCAGCGGATACATCGCGCAGGTCGTTGCCGAAAAACTTTACAACATAAGCGTGTCGCGGCAGGTCATTGCGGTAACGCACCTTCCGCAGCTTGCGTCGATGGCGGACAATCATTACAAAATCGAGAAAAAGGAAACCGCCGACAAGACGATCACGAACGTTAAAAAGTTGGACGAAGACGGGGAACTTCAAGAAATCGCAAGGCTTATCGGCGGCAGCACGTACAGCGAGCACGCATTGCCGCATGCGGTTGAAATGAAGAAACACGCAGACGCCTATAAAAACGCGAAATGACATTATTTTACTGTGAAATAGCGCGTTTTTCAGAATAGTTTTCAATGTTTTACTGACAATAATCGGGTATGAAGAAGATTTGTACCCGATTTTTTATTATCCTTATTCTTGCGTTTCTGAGCGTAAATTCGTTGGGCGCGGTAATGCCGACAAAGCCCGTCGACACGTCGACGGAAGTGTATCTCGGCGGTCGGCCGCTCGGCATCGAAATCGGCGCGGACGGCGTAATCGTCACGGGAATATCAAAGGTCGAAACCGCAAACGGCGCGGAATTTCCGATGAAAGACAGCGGCGTCAGAAGCGGCGACGTGCTGACGAAAATCGCGGGAAAAAGCGTCGTAAAGCCCGAAGATATTTCGACAATCGTGAATAAACTCCCGTCCGCCGACGTTATCCTTACGTTTTTAAGGGACGGAAAACCTTTTGAAGTCCGCGCAAAATTTGTCGTCGATAAAAACGGCGAAAGAAGATTCGGCGTGAACGTCCGCGACAAAATCACGGGAATCGGCACGCTGACCTACGTTACGACAGACGGAAAATTCGGCGCGCTCGGGCATCATATCGCCGATTCCGAAACGGGAATAATTTCCGCGCTCACGAGCGGCAGCATTTTCGACGCATATATCGACGGCGTGAAAAAATCGATGCCCGATAAGGCGGGCGAACTTATCGGCTCGTTTTCAAGGTCGGATTCCGTAGGCAGAATCAAGAAAAACAACGAATTCGGGATATTCGGCGAATATATGAAAGCCGAAAACAACTTTCAGAAAATCAAAACCGCAAATATCGACGAAATTAAACCCGGTAAAGCCTACGTCTATACGACTATTTCGGGCTCGAAACCCGAATATTACGAAATCGACATCGTAAAGGCGGAGCGGCAAAGTAAGCCCGACGTGAAGTCGATGGTAATTTCGATTACCGACAAGCGTCTTATTAATAAAACCGGCGGCATCGTGCAGGGCATGAGCGGAAGCCCCATAATTCAGAACGGGAAACTTGTCGGGGCTGTCACGCACGTTTACGTCGGCGAGCCTACGATGGGATTTGCTGTGTTTATCGGGTGGATGTTGCAAAATTAGATTTTATTTAACAATTTATCCAACGCTTTTCAAGGTAATCGGACTTATGGTAATCGTATGCAAAAAACCATTTCCGATTATCTTTTGTCATTGGGGTTTATTCCGAACAAATGCGGGTACCGCTATGTTTTCGACCTGATCTATCTTGCGACGAGCGGCAAAGAAATATTGCCTCTTAAATACGTCGGCTATGCCGAAATCGCAAAAAAATACAAAAAAACCGTCGATACCGTTGAAAAAGACGTGCAGAACGCAATATCCGCCGCGTGGCTTAAAGGGGACGTCGACGCGCTTTACAACGAATTCGGCGAAACCATAGATATGAAAAAGGGGAAGCCCGGCAACAAACAGTTTATTATGACCGCGGCGGCGTCGATCATGACAAAGAATAAAAATTGAACTCACCGCATAGTCTTTTTAACGTGAATTACAAAAAGCACGGTATTTCGTTTTTAATCGCGGATTTTTTCAGGTCGTCGAAGACGCAGATATTTTTTTCGTGTCTGCTGTACGTTTTCGGGCTGATACTTGCCGTTGTATTTTACAACTCGCCCGAAGCGGATAAGGTCGTCGATACGGGGCGCATTATCGGGAAAACTATTCTGATAATTTTGCCGTGCTATATCGTCGCGATGTTTTCGACTTTTTTCAAATACGTCGTGCTGTTGTTTTTTGCGGGTTTTTTGTATCTCGGATTTATGTCGGGACGAATCGTAAAAGACCTGTATGCGGTTGTCGCGTTTTCGGGAATCGTGCAGTTTGTCGTCGTGTATATCCCGATGTTTTTAGTGACGATATTGCTTTTGAACGTTTTGATAAACCAACTTTCACCGTACGTTTCGTTTTCGGCAAACTGTGTTAAAAGTACAAATTCAAAGGAAAATATTTTGACAATAATTAAGTGCGTTTTGATTGTTTTCACAATAAATATCGTGATTTTTACGCTTTGGTTTCTGATTTTTGCAAAAATATTCAGGCTTGTCGCGTTTTAAGGAATAAAAATTTAAGGATTGCCTACGCTATACGCGAGGTGAAATATGAAAAGAAAAATCCTTAAAATGCTTACCGCGTTTTCGTTTGCCGCCGTTTTAACTACGTCGTTTTCGGCGGTCGGTGTTGCAAACGCAAAAAACGAACAAAGCGACGAAATAAGTTGCGCCGCAAAGTCCGCGTACGTTCTGGACTTTGACACGGGCACGGTCGTTTACGCAAAAAACGAAAACGAAAAACTGCCCATCGCAAGTATGACGAAAATAATGACGGCGTCGATTATCCTGGACGACGTTAAGGCGGGAAAACTTAACCTTTCAGACGAAATTACCGTGTCCGAAAAAGCCGCGGGAATGGGCGGTAGTCAGGTTTTTCTGGACGCAAACAGCACGCACACGATAAAAAACTTGTTGAAAGCGGTCGTTATTGCCTCCGCAAACGACGCGGCGGTGGCACTATCCGAGGCGGCGTCGGGGAGCGAAGAAGCCTTCGTAAAGCGTATGAACGACAAGGCGGAAAAACTCGGACTTTCAAACACGAATTTCGTGAACGCGACGGGATTGCCCGCGCTTAACGCATATTCGTCGGCAAAAGACGTGTCGTATATGCTGAAAAATCTTTTGTCGCACGACGAATACTTCGAGTTTTCAAAAATCTGGCTGGAAGACTACGTTCACCCCGACGGGCGCAAAACCACAATGACGAATACGAATAAACTCGTGAAGTTTTATCAGGGCTGCGACGGCGGCAAGACGGGCTATACGACCGAGGCGTTGTTCTGTTTGTCCGCAACCGCAAAGCGCGGCGACACGAGAATTATCGCAACCGTCATCGGCGAGCAAAACGGAAAACAGCGTTTCAAGGACGTCAGCGATTTGTTCAATTATTCCTTTAAGGCGTACGAAAACGAAGTCGTCGTACGAAAGGGCGAAAATATCGGCAAAACCGTGAAGGTCGAAAAAGGCAAGCAATCGGAAGTCGAAGTGTATGCCGACGAAAACGTGTCGGTTTTCAAAAAGCGCGCGGGCGACGATAACGTCGAGATAGTTTACGAACTTTTGGACAGCGTAAAAGCCCCCGTAAAACGCGGCGACGTCGTGGGAAACGCCAAAATCGTGAAGAACGGAGTCGTCATAAAAACCGTAGAACTCAAAGCCGCGGACAACGTCGACAAGGAAAACTTCTTCGACGCGATACGACGTATCCTTTCAAATTGGTAAAAAAACCTTTATATAAGCCTTCTTCCCGTGTTGTGAAGAAGGTTTTTTATTGACTTTATACTTAATTTTAAGTTATAATATGTACAATATATTGTGTCGTTGAACGACAATAACACAATAGGTATTAAAAATATGATTTTCAGCATCTTAACTTCGTCGAACTACTCGGCGCGGGACAAATTCATACTTATCGTGGCATACGCACTTGCGGCAATGTTCGCAATCGTGATTCACGAGTACTCGCACGCCCGCGTTGCCGTCAAATGCGGCGACCTAACCCCGAAACTTGCGGGCAGGCTCACGCTCAACCCGATGGCGCACTTCGACGTGTTTGGTCTTGTATTGTTTTTCCTTATCGGATTTGGCTGGGCAAAGCCCGTGCCCATAAACCCCGATAATTTCGGGCACAAAAAACGCGACACGATATTCACGTCGCTTGCGGGGATTTTTGCAAATCTGCTGACCGCCGCCGTGTTTTTGGGCGTTTTGTGTCTTATCAACCTTATCCCGATGGACGTTGTTTACGCGTCGGTTTTCGGCGAGGTACTGTTTAATATTTTATTTTATTTCTTTTATTTCGGGATAGTTTTGAATTGCTCGCTGATGCTTTTCAACATACTTCCCGTTTTCCCGCTTGACGGATTCCGCGTGGTGGAGGCGCTTGCGGGTCCCACGAACAAATATGTGAAGTTCATGTACAGATACGGCAGCTGGCCGCTTATCGTCGTGCTTATCGCGATATCGTTCATTCCTGCTAAATATAATATGTTTAATCTTTTTATTGGCGCGGTAGAAAAACTTATTGAATTAGCGTTGGGGATTGGTTGATGGATATTAAAAAGTTTTCGAAAAAGGACGAAGAATATTTTAAGAAAATCGACGGAAAAACGGTTGCCGTCGAAAACGTCCTTATGGGCGACGACGAGGATATTTACGACAAGAAGAAGTATCGCTACGACCTGAGTATTTATGACGGGCCGCTGGATCTTTTATTATATCTCGTCAGGCGCAACAAAATCGAAATCGAAGATATTTTCGTCAGCGACATCACGCAGCAGTACCTTGACATAATCGGACCTATCGAAGACTGGACGGAAGAGGAAATCGAGTACGCCGGCGAGTTTATTACAATGGCTGCCGAACTTATCGAAATCAAGTCAAAACTGCTTATCCCCACGGAAAACGTCGACGAAACTCCCGACGACCTGCCGGAGCGCGACTTGTACCGCCGCCTCGAAGAACTGAAAATGTTCAAAATGCAGGCGGAAAAACTGCAAGAGCTGGAAACCATAAACCGCTTTTTCAGGGAACCCGTGTTTTCGGAAGACGATTATCGTCTTGCAATCAAAGACTTTGACCTTGACAAACTCATCGACGCCTACGCAAAAATGACGTACCGCGCCGTCCAGCAGGAATTAAGGCTTGAACCGAAGACCATTCAGAAAGAAAGGTTTTCCATCGACAACCGCATGCACCATATCTGCGAGGTGTTAATCGAACAAAAAAAGACGTCGTATTTCAGCCTTATCGAAAAGGACTTCAACAAAATCGACGCGATAAATACCTTCCTTGCCACGCTGGAACTCATGAAAAAACAACAAATTTCCGCGCATCAGGAAGAAAAATTCAAAGATATCGAAATCACCGTCAAGGAAGGCGTCGAAACGCCGCTTGTAAATTCGGAGGAAAAATTAGATGGACAATATTAAGGAAACAATCGAAGCGTTGATTTTTGCCTCGGGCGAGCCCGTTTCCAAAAAGGATATTATCGAACGTATCCCGAGCCTTACCACGCGTGAACTTAATAAAATCGTCGAGGAACTGAAAGTCAAGTACGGCGGCGACAGCGGCATAGTTCTTGCAAGTTTCAATGACAAACTGCAATTCACGTCAAATCCGCGCTACGGCGACACGCTTGTCGAAGTGCTGACGCCCATCCGCGAAAAGGCTTTGTCGCAAAGTTTGTTGGAAGTTTTGTCGATAATCGCATACAAACAGCCCGTTACTCGTCAGGAAATCGAAGATATTAAGGGCGGCAAAGATCCCGATTACGCTTTGAGCGTTCTTATGAAAGTCAATCTTATCGAGGTCAAGGGCAGAAAAGATGCAGTCGGACGCCCGTTCCTTTTCGGCACGACCGACGAGTTTTTAAGGAAATTCCAGCTGGAAGACCTCGGAAACCTGCCCGATTACAACGAAGTGCTTGACCGAATCTCGATTCTGGACAAAAACTTCCGCGACACCGCTCGCGACGGGCTGTATTTTGAAAAGGAACTTAACGTCGATCAGCCCGACTTTATCGAAGTTGGCGGCGCAGTGCCGGAGTTTTCGGCAAAAGATATCGCCGCGGACGAAACGCAAATCGAGCCAGAAAACAACGACGATTTCGATGATATGGACGAGGATTTCAACGACGTTCCCGACTTTTTGAAAGACGAAGAATACGAAGAATACAAATAATAATATTTCTCATAAAAACGCACCGTACGCACAAAATAAGCGTATGGTGTTTTTTTTATTGTGTCTTTGCGTTTTCGTATCGTTTTTCGCGATTGCGATAAACCTGACGGGATATTTGTCCGTTGACCGCGAATGTATGATTTTCGTCGTGAAAGTTTTTGGCGTTAAGGCATTCAAGATTATCGTCCAAAAGGTAAACGGTATATTTGAAATTACAATAAACGGACAAAATTTTGAGAAAAAACCAAAAAAATCGCAAAAAAACCTGAATTTCAGAAAACTTATTGCGATTAAAAAAATCACGCTTATGATAAATTCGGACGGCGACGAATTTATGACGGCAATGCTAAAAGGCGCAGTCAAATCCCTTAATATCAAAAACGCAAACGTAAAAATAATACAGGGAAAACAAGGGCAAACGAACGCGTATTTCGACGTAAAAGCGCGGGTTTCTCTTTTCAAAGGAGTGATATATGGACATTGAGAAAATCAAAAACAATTTCGACTTTTCGGAAGTCGTCGGAAAACCCGTCGTCATCGACGAAAAAACTACGGTGATACCGCTGTCGAAAGTCAGCGTCGGTTACGTCGGCGGACAAAGTAACGCTCTGAAAAACGATAAGAAAGCGTCGGACGTCGACGCAGGCGGATTCGGAATGAGCGTGACGCCCGTGGGAATTTTGATTGCCGGCGAAAAAACGACGTACGTCGGCGTCGATAAAAACTATACGGAGGACAAATGGATAAACCTTTTGAAAACGGTTGCGGACACCGTAAGAAAGTAACAATAATTTTTGCAATTTTGTTTGTTTTGACGGTTATTTTTGTAAATCCGTGCAAAACGCCTGAAAATAATGTTTCTCGTGCAAGGCAAACAAGCGCGTACGCCGTCATTGATTTAAGAAGCGGAAAAATCATAAAAAGCAGCAACGGACAAGCAAAACTACCCATTGCAAGCACGACGAAAATATTGAGTGCAATCACCGTAATCGAGGAAGTTTTTGACCTTGACGAAGAAATATTCGTGCCGTCCGCCGCCGTCGGTATCGAAGGCAGCAGTGTGTATCTTAGCCCCGGCGAAAGAATCTCGTATCGCGATTTATTGTACGGACTGATGCTAAGAAGCGGCAACGACTGCGCGGTCGCGCTTGCGATAAAGACGTCGGGAAGCGTTGAAAAGTTCGTCGCAAAAATGAACGAAGTCGCAAAAAAGGCGGGCGCAATCAACAGCAATTTTGCAAATCCGCACGGGCTTGACGACGAAAAACATTATTCGACCGCCGACGACCTTGCGAAAATCACCGCGTACGCAATGAAAAACGACGTGTTTCGTACCATTGTTTCGACAAAATACCACGACACGAGCGGCGAAGTTTCAAGGTGTTTCAAAAACAAAAACAAAATGCTGTGGCATTACGACGGCGCAATCGGCGTGAAAACCGGATATACGAAAAAATCCGGAAGATGTCTGGTGAGCGCGGCGGAAAAAGACGGAAAAAGTTTTGCCGTCGTCGTCCTGAACGTAAACGATATGTGGAATGTGTCCGGAAATCTTTTGAACGAAGCGTTTTCGGCGCAATAATTGTTTGTCGTATCTTGATATAACACTTGCCTTAATTTAATATTTTTTATATAATAGACATATTAAATATTAAGGAATTGTTATATGCGAATCAATAAATATATCGCGGGCTCGGGCGTTACGTCCCGTCGCGGCGCGGACAAACTTGTCGAAGAAGGCCGCGTGAAAGTCAACAACAAAACCGTAACGACGCTCGGCTTCGAAGTCAACGAAGACAACGACACCGTTACCGTCGACGGCAGAAAAATCACGCTCGTCAACAAATATACCTATCTTATGCTGTACAAGCCGAAGGGCTGCGTTTGCACCGCAAGCGACGAATTTAACAGAAAAACCGTTTTCGATTACGTCAACGTCGACAAGCGACTGTTCACCGTCGGCAGGCTCGACTACGACAGCGAAGGACTGCTCATTCTCACAAACGACGGCGCGCTTGCACAATATCTCACGCACCCGAGCAACGAAATTCCGAAGTCCTATCTCGTTAAGGTCGAGGGCGACATTCCGCAAGCCGACCTTGCAAAACTCCGCAAAGGCGTTACTCTCGACGACGGTCAGACGACGGCGCGCGCAAAGGTGAAACTTAAAGGAATCGAGGGGAATATTTATTCCTACGACGTCACCATTTTCGAGGGAAAAAACAGGGAAATCCGCAGAATGTTCGAGGCGATCGGAAAAGAGGTCATTTTCCTTAAACGCGTTGCCATCGGCGATTTAAGGCTCGGCGGGCTCGGAAGGGGCGCGTCAAGGTATCTTACCGACAAAGAAATCAACTACTTGAAGAACCTTTAACAAGGTTTTTCAAGTTTTTAATATAAGAAAATAATTATTCGATTTTTCGTTTGCCAAAGCACTGACAAACGGGTATAATTTATAATGAAGAAATAGTTTCCGGAGGAATTATGGACACCATTAAAAGACTTAACGAAAATCTGTCGAAACTCGACGAGGCAAGGAAATCCGCATTGGGTTTTCTTTCCGAATTGACGGACGACAAATCGTTTGTGGAAACCGGCGCGTTTACGTCGGGTACGACTTTTGAAGACGGCGTCGAAGCTCTGGGCGAAGGTATCATAACGGGATATGCTACTGTTTTTGGCATTCCCGTTTATTTATTTGTCCAGAATTTTGAGGCGATGCGCGGCAGTTTTTCAAGCGCGCAAGCAACCAAAATCAAAAACGTCATGGACGCCGCCGTCAAAAACGGAGTGCCTTTCGTGTCGGTTATCGACAGCGCGGGCGCAAGGCTTGACGAGGGCGCAAAAGTCCTTGAAGGTTATGCGAAAATCATTCGCCTTGCCGCAAGTATGAAAAACGAAGTCCCGCACGTTGCGGTTATCCGCGGCGCGGCAACGGGGCTTATGGACGTGTTTGCAAACGTTGCGGACGTCGTTATTTTCGGCACGGACGGATACGCTTCGCTTGCCGCACCTTCCGCAGTCCTTGCAAAAGACGGGAAAAATCCGTCGGACGCGAAAAAGTATCTCGGAAAAGACGCGGCGGAAAAATCGGGCGTTGCGGCACTTGAATACGCCGACGTCGCGACTCTTAAAAGCCAAATCGCAAGCGTGCTGACGTTCTTGTCGGGCGAAAGCAAAATCGCCGACAATCCCAACAAGGTCGCGAAAAAGGTCGAAAGCGTTTCGGACGCGGTCGGCGCGATTTGCGACAACGGCTCCGCACTTGAAATATCGTGTGACGAGGCGGCGACGAAAACCTATTTTGCATACGCGGACGGCGCACCCGTTGGCGTTTTGTCCGTCGAGGGCGAACTTACCTGCAAGGATTTCAGGAAAATCAAAAGATTCGTAAATCTTCTTGACGCATACAACATTCCGCTTGTCAGCGTCGTGGATTCGGACGGTTTCGCGGCACGCCTTAAATGCGAAGAAAATGGCGTTGCGAAAATCGCAGCCGAGGCATACACGGCAATGGCTCTTTCCGAAAACCCCAAAATCGCGGTGATCAAAAACGCAATCGGCGGCGCGTACGCACTGCTTGCCGCAAAAGAAATCGGATTCAATTACACGATTGCTTTTTCGGACGCGACGATTGCGCCTTTGTCGTCCGATCAGGCGGTCAACTTCTATGACGAAAAGTTGTCGGACAATCCGCAAAAAGACAAGGAAGAACTGAAAGCGAAATACACGTTTGCCGAGGGTAATCCCTTCAAAGCGGCAAAGGACGGATACATCGACGCCGTCATCGACGCACGCGAGGTTAAGCCTTACGTCGCAAGCGCGCTTTCAATGCTTTTATGAGGTGATTTATGTTCATAGCGGCACTTTCGTCGGAACTTTCCGAAAAGATGGCAATCGGCGGTAAACTCACCCTTATGGGTATTCTTATCGTGTTCGGATTGCTTGCGCTTATTGTCATCGTTCTTACAATTATGGAAAGAATAATGCGAAAATCGGGCGAAAAACCCAAAAAAGAGCGCAAAAATCTTAAAGAATTGTTCAAAAATAAAATGCAGAAAAATGAACCTAAACCCGAAACTACCGTTACGCCGGGTGCGAAAACCGAAACGCAATTTCAGGGCGTTTCACCCGAAGTCGTTGCGGCGATCACCGCGGCAATCTCTGCCTGTATGGGCGAAGAATGCGAGGGTTCAAACCAGAAATTTATCGTCAGAAATATCAAAAAGTTAAGTTATCGGAGGTAATAATATGAGAAAGTTCAATATAAAAGTTAACGGTCAGGCTTACGAGGTCGAAGTCGAAGAAGTCGCAGGCGGTTTCGCGCCCGCACCCGTCGTCCCCGTGGCGGCAGCGCCCGCGCCCGCAGTGGCTCCCGTCGCCGCACCCGCTCCCGAAAAGGCAGAAGTGAAAGCGGCTCCCGCGCCCGCACCTGTCGCGGCTCCCGCAGGCGGCACTCAGCTGAAAGCCCCGATGCCCGGCACGGTCATCGACTTCAAGGCAGCAAACGGAGCAACCGTCAAGAAAGGTCAGACCGTACTTATCCTTGAAGCAATGAAAATGGAAAACGAAATCGTGGCACCCGCAGACGGCGTTATTACGTTCGTCGCGTCAAAGGGCGCAAGCGTCAACACCGACGACTTACTTGCCGTTATCGCATAAGGAGGCATCATGTTTCAAAGTATATTGCTCGACTCGACGAGCGGTACGCTGAAAGAATGGTTCCAGAACCTTTGGAACGACACGGGTTTCGTCGTCGATTATTCCAGGTTTGAAGGATACAGTCTTGGTATCTGGGGCTGTCTGATAATGCTTGTCGTAGCATGCTTTCTCGTGTACCTTGCCGTTGTGAAAAAGTTTGAGCCGATGTTGCTTGTCGGCATTGCTTTCGGCGCGTTTCTTATCAATATCCCGGGCGCGTACGACGCATTGATGGCTGGCCCTGCAAACGGACAACCCGGCGGACTTTTCTGGTATCTTTACAAGGGTGTCGAATGGGTTATTTTCCCGCCGTTGATTTTCCTCGGAATCGGCGCGATGACGGATTTCGGTCCGCTTATCGCAAATCCGAAGTCGTTGCTTTTAGGCGCGGCGGCGCAGGTCGGTATATTCCTTGCGCTTCTTATCGCGCTGCTTATAGGATTTACACCGCAGGAAGCGGGCGCAATCGGCATTATCGGCGGCGCGGACGGTCCTACGGCAATCTACGTAACGTCCAGGCTCGCTCCCAATCTTATGGGGCCAATCGCAATCGCGGCGTACAGTTATATGGCGCTCGTTCCCGTTATCCAGCCGCCCATTATGAAACTGTTGACGACGGAAAAGGAACGCAAAATCCGCATGGAACAACTTCGTCCCGTGTCGAAAAAGGAAAAAATAATGTTCCCGATCATCGTTACGGGTATCGTCGGTATCGTGCTTCCCAGCGCATTGCCGCTTCTCGGAATGTTGATGCTCGGAAACCTGTTCAAGGAATCCGGCGTTGTGCCGCGCCTTGTTAAAACCGCAAGCAACGAACTTATAAACATTGTTACGATTTTGTTGGGCGTCGTCGTCGGGACGAAAGCGTTCGCGCCGTACTTCCTGACTCTTAAAACTCTGAAAATACTGTTCCTCGGAGTGTTCGCGTTCTCGATGGGCACGGCAGGCGGCGTACTGCTCGGAAAACTTATGTGCAAGCTTTCAAAGGGCAAAATCAATCCGCTTATCGGCGCGGCGGGCGTATCGGCAGTTCCTATGGCGGCGCGCGTCGTTCAGGACGTCGGACGTCAGTACGACCCCGAAAACTATCTGCTTATGCACGCTATGGGACCTAACGTCGCCGGCGTTATCGGCAGCGCAATCGCAGCAGGCGTCTTGCTTGCAATACTGTAAATGGAGATTACTATGGCTGAAATTACAAAAAAACCGGTTAAAATTACCGAAACGATATTGCGTGACGCGCATCAGTCGCAGGCGGCGACTCGTATGCGTCTTGAAGAAATGTTGCCGGCGTGCGCGCTCCTTGACAAGGCGGGATATTACAGCCTTGAATGTTGGGGCGGCGCAACCTTTGACTCTTGTTTAAGGTTTTTGAACGAGGATCCGTGGGAAAGACTGCGCGCTCTTCGTCACGCTATGCCAAACACGAAACTTCAAATGTTGTTCAGGGGACAAAATATCCTCGGATACAAACATTACGCGGACGACGTCGTGGACAACTTCGTGCGCCTTTCAATCAAAAACGGCATCGATATCATTCGAATTTTCGACGCGCTGAACGACGTCAAAAACTTGCGTCAGGCAATCGACAGCACCAAAAAATACAAGGGCATTTGCGAATGCGCGATGAGTTATACCGTAAGCCCCGTTCATACGACGGAGTATTTCGTAAACCTTGCGGAAACCCTTGCGAATATGGGCGCGGATATCATCTGCATTAAGGATATGGCAAACCTTTTGTTGCCGTACACCGCGTACGAACTCGTGTCGGAAATCAAGAAAAAGGTGGGCATTCCCGTGCATATCCACACGCATAACACGTGCGGCACCGGCGATATGGTCAACCTTAAAGCAATCGAGGCGGGCGCGGACATCGTGGATACCGCTTTGTCGCCGCTCGGAAACGGCACGTCGCAACCCGCAACCGAACCGCTTGTCGCAACGTTGCAGGGCACGCCTTACGATACGGGCATCGACCTTGAAGTGCTGTCCGAAGCGTCCGATTATTTCAGAAAAGTCGCAGACCGCCTGAAAGCCGACGGCTTCCTTTCGGACAAAGTTCTGAAAGTCAACATCAAAGCGCTTATGTATCAGGTCCCCGGCGGCATGCTGTCAAACCTTATCAATCAGCTGAAAGAGCAAAACGCAAGCGATAAGTATCAGGAAGTTCTGGAAGAAGTACCCCGCGTGAGAAAAGACCTGGGATACCCGCCGCTCGTTACGCCCACAAGCCAGATCGTCGGCACGCAAGCCGTCCTGAACGTCGTTATGGGCGAACGCTACAAAATGGTAACCAAGGAAACAAAAGGTCTGTTGCACGGTGAATACGGCACGCTTCCCGCAGAGCCCGATCCCGAACTTTACAAGAAAGTCTGGGGCGACGAGCCGAGAATTACCTGCCGTCCCGCCGACCTTATCCCGCCCGAGTACGAAAAGTTCAAGGAAGAAGTCAAACCTTATTACGAACAGGAAGAAGACGTTTTGTCGTACGCTTTGTTCCCGCAGGTCGCGACGAAGTTCTTTGAACAACGCAAGGCAAAACTGCACGGCGTTGACAACGTCCTTGGCAGCAAGGAAGAAAACATTCATCCGGTATAAAGATGAGAATAGTTATTATTGGCGGAGGAGCGAGCGGTATGCTCGCTTCTTCAATGATTTCAAAAAACAATAAAGTGATCCTTGTCGAGAAAAACGAAAAACTCGGCAAAAAACTTTATATCACGGGAAAAGGCAGATGCAACGTCACAAACGACTGCGCCCCGCGTGAGTTTTTGGAAAACGTCGTTACAAACGCAAAATTTATGCAAAGCGCGATTTACGGCTTTACGAGCGAAGATACGATGGCGTTTCTGGAAGAAAACGGACTGTCGCTTGTCGTCGAGCGCGGAAACAGGGTTTTCCCGAAAAGCAATAAATCGTCCGACGTCATAAAAACGCTGAGCAACGCGCTTTTGAAAAACGGCGTCGAAGTAAGGCTTAATACCGTTGTCGAAAGCGTGAAAAAGACGGGAGATACTTTTATTGTCGTCACAAGCAACGGGGATATCGAGTGCGACGCGGTCGTCGTTGCGACGGGCGGCGTTTCTTATCCGCTGACGGGCAGTACCGGCGACGGATATAAATTTGCAAAAAGTTTTTCGCACGATATCGTAAGACCGAAAGCGTCGCTTTGTCCCATAAGAGTCGCGGAACAAAATATCGCGAAAGAATTGGAAGGGCTGTCCTTAAAAAACGTCGACGTGAGCGTCATTAAAGACGGCAAAAAAATCGTCGGAGATTTTGGCGAGATGATTTTCACCGCGTTCGGCGTGTCGGGTCCCACGATTTTAAGCATTAGCGCAAACATAAATAAAATCGACTTGAACAACACGAAAATTTCAATTGACCTTAAACCCGCGTTGACGTACGAAGAGCTTGACAAAAGGGTGTTGTCCGATTTCAAACTCTTTTCAAATAAGGAGTTCAAAAACGCTTTGTCCGACTTGTTGCCGAAAAAACTAATCCCCGTTATCGTCAGACTTTCGGGAATTAAGGAAGATACAAAAGTAAACGTTATTTCGGCAGAAAACCGCAAAAATTTGGTGCATCTTCTTAAAAACTTTGATTTTTCTGTCAAATCGCTTGCGCCGATCGAAGAAGCGGTAGTAACGAGCGGCGGCGTAAACGTCAAAGAAATTAACCCGAAAACGTTTGAAAGTAAGAAGGTGCAAAATCTTTTTTTCATCGGCGAAGTCGTGGACGTTGACGCATACACGGGCGGGTTTAATCTGCAAATCGCGTGGTCGAGCGCGGTTGCCGCCGCGCGCGCCTTATCCCGTTGAAATTTTCAAACGAAAAAACGCTTGATTTATTTACTGAATTATATATAATTATCTTATGGCAAAACACGAAAAACACTTCAATATCGCGCTTGACGGACCGTCCGGCGCAGGAAAAAGCACCGTTGCAAAGGCTCTTGCAAAACGCCTTGACATCATATATCTCGATACCGGCGCAATGTATCGCTCGCTTGCGTACGTCGCCGTAAAACAAGGTATCGACGTCAACGACGAAGCGGCTGTAAGACCAATGCTTGACAACCTCGATATGAAAATTATCACCGGCGACTCGCAACAGATTATCGTCAACGGGGAAAACGTCACGCCGTTCATCAGGGAACATTACGTGTCGAAAGCCGCGTCCGATATTTCCGCGCTGCCGTCTGTCAGGATTAAACTTGTCGAACTTCAACGGGAAATCGCAAAAAACGACTGCGTCGTTCTGGACGGACGAGAAATCGGCACTTACGTGTTACCCGACGCAAAATACAAGTTTTTCATCACCGCAACGCCCGAGGTGCGCGCAAAACGCCGCTTTGAGGAGTTGAAGGCAAAGGGCGACGCGCCGTCCTATGAAAAGGTTCTGGAAGATATCAAAGTGCGCGATTACAACGATTCGCATCGCGCGTTCGCGCCGCTTAAACAAGCGGACGACGCCGTTCTCGTCGATACGACGAATATGTCGATTGACGAAGTTATTGATTTCGTTTTGAACAAAATGGAGAAGTAATTTATGGCAAAAATCGGAAAATTTGCACAAATAACCGCAAGAGTACTTCAAAGAATAATATGGCCGACAAAAATCTACGGCGCGGAAAATTTTGAAAAATTCAGTGGAGGTATCATTATTTCCAACCACTATGCGTCCGCTGCCGACGGCTCGATCATTTTCAACGCGTTTTTCAAAAATTATTTCAACGCGCTTGTGAAAGAAGAAGCCTTCAAAACAAAAATCGGCAATTGGTTTTTAACCGGCGTTGGCTGCATTCCCGTGAAGCGCGGCGAGGCGGATATCGACGCTTATAAAAAAGTCGTGACCGTTCTTAAAAACGGTGAAAATATTCTGATTTTCCCGGAAGGCACAAGGAATAAGGCGGGTACGGAAGTCATGGCGCCGTTCAAAAAGGGCGTTTCGGTTTTCGCAATGCGTACGAAAGTTGAAATTCTGCCGACGCTTTATTTCAGAATGCACAGACCGTTTCGGAAAAATATCCTTGTCGTCGGCGAGCCTATTGACCTTCTGAAAGAAGGTTTTGACAGGAAACAGGACGCCGAAGCGACGGAATTCCTGTATGAAAAAATGCAGGCTTTAAGAGTAAAAGCAAACGAAATTGCAAAAGAACGCGGCTTGAAACAATATCCGCCGCGCAAAGTAAAAGCGAAAAAGTAAAGGCAGGTCAAGTTCTTGGAAATAATAAAAGCCGAACATCTCGGATTTTGTAACGGTGTGAAGCGCGCGATTAACGTCGCGAAAGCTCACGCGCCTTGCCTTACTTACAAAGAATTGATTCACAACAAAAAGGTCGTCGACGGGTTGAAAAACGAAGGAATATATCCCGTTCACGACCTTTCTGTTGTTCAAAGCGGGGACAACGTAGTTATTGCCGCGCACGGCGCTGCGCCGTCGGATTTTGAAAAACTTGCGCGCATCGGCGCAAACGTTTACGACGCAACCTGTCCGATGGTCAAAAAAGTGCAGGAAATCGTGCGCGAGTATTCTACAAAAGGGTATAAAATCATAATACTCGGCGACAAAAATCATCAGGAAGTGCAGGGAATTTGCGGTTTTTCAGCCGAAACGCCCCAAATTGCCGCCGATTTTGACGAAATATCCCTTGAATACGGCGAAAAGTTCGCAGTCGTTACTCAAACCACTTTTTTTGAAGAAAAATTTGAAAAAATCAAGGAAAAAATACAAAATATTATTTCACATACCCATAAAACAGTTGTTTTTTTCAATACAATTTGTTATACTACAATGGCAAAACGGGAAGAAGCGAAGTCCCTTGCGAAACGATGCGACGCCGTCGTCGTGATAAGCGACCGGTCCAGCGCAAACGGCAACCGCCTTTACGAGTTTGCAAAATCGATAAACGGCAATACGTTTTTCGTCTCGGAAATTTCGGACTTACAGTCCGTGATGATATCAAAATACAACACGTTGGCCATAATGGCCGCAGCATCAACTCCGGATGAGTTGATTGAGGAGGTTTTAAGTTTTATGAGTGATACTCAAAACGAAGTTCTCGAAAACGCCACCGAGAACACCGCTACCGAGGAAGTTACCGAAGTAGCCACCGCCGCTCCCGAGGCAGGAGAGATGGCAGCAGCAGCGGATGCACCCGCTCAAAGTGCAAAGACCGAACTTACGATGGATGACATTATGGCATCCGACAAAGCCGCAGGTTTCACCACCTACCGTGAAGGCAAACGCATTCACGCAAAAATCATCAACGCCGACGAAAACGGTATTTTTGTCGAAATCGGCGGAAAGAAAGACGGCTTCATCGACAAGTCCGAAGTCAACATTGACGGCACGTACAACCCCGACGATTTCAAAGCGGGCGACACTATCGAAGCCGTTATTATCAACAAAAAGGGCGACAGCACTTACGTAACGCTCTCGAAACGCGAAATCGATCTCGTCAAGAAAAACGACGAAGAAGCTCTGAAAGCGTTTGAAAGCAAAGAATTCACCGTTGAACCTCCTCTTAAAATCGTTAAAAATAAAGAGGGCAATCCCGTCGGTCTCGAAGGCCGTCTCGGTGCTTTCACGGTATTCATTCCCGGCAGCCAGATCCGCATCGGCAGAGTCAACAACCTTGAAGATTATCTTGACAAGAAACTTCGCCTGCGTATGCTCCAAAAGAACGGTCGCCGCGTTACTGCGTCGCAACGCGTCATCCTTGAAGAAGAAAAGGCTGAAAAGGAAGAAGCATTCTGGTCAACCGTCGTTCCCGGCGCTATCGTTAAGGGCAAGGTCAAACGCTTTGCTTCGTTCGGAGCGTTCGTGAGCGTCAAAGGTTACGACTGCCTCGCTCACATCAGCGATCTCAGCTGGAAGAAAATCAACGAGCCTTCCGAAGTTCTGGAACTCAACCAGACTTACGACTTCATCGTTTTGAAGGCTGACCGCGAAACCGGCAAAATCTCGCTCGGTTACAAACAACTTCAAAAGAAACCTTATGAACTCGCCGCCGAAAAATATCCTGTCGGCACGGTCATCAAAGGCACCATCGCAAGGATTCATCCTTTCGGAGCGTTCGTACAAATCGAGGACGGCATCGACGGTCTTATCCACGTTTCGCAAATTTCGCACAAATATGTGAAAGAAGCGTCCGAACTCCTTAAAGAAGGTCAGGAAGTCGAAGCGAAGGTCATCAGTTTCGAGGGCAACCGCATCACTCTTTCTATGAAAGAACTTGAACCCGCTCCCGAAGAAAAGCCCGCTCGCGAAGAAGTCGCTCCCGAAGCCGCAGACGGCGCGGAAGGCGAAGTCAAATCCAAGGCTCCTCGCGCTCCCAGAAAGAAGTTTGAATACAACCCCGAAAAGGCGGAAGAACGCAAACGCGATCGTCGTGACAACTCCGACGAACCGCACGAATGGGTCAGCGACAGCGGCAACGCAACTCTTGCAGACCTTTTGAAAGGCATCGATTTCAAATTCGATGACGAAGAAAACAAATAAGGGTTAAAGCCCTTGTGCTGTATGGGCGACGCATTTGTCGCCCATATTTTTTTATCGGAGGTATTATGTCTGATTATGCAAATCCGCTCGTGACGAGATACGCTTCGCACGATATGTCCGAGATTTTTTCGGAAGAAGAAAAAATCGTTTTGTGGCGCAGACTTTGGGTTGCGCTTGCCGAATCCGAAAAGGAACTCGGGCTCGGTATCACCGACAGACAAATCGAAGAACTGAAACAAAACGTGACGAATCTTAACCTTGACGTCGCACACGAACGCGAAAAAGTCGTCCGCCACGACGTTATGGCGCAGATTTATGCGTATGCGTTGCAGTGTCCGCTTGCCGCGCCCATCATTCACCTTGGCGCGACAAGTTGTTTTGTCGACGACAATGCCGACCTTATTTCATATTACAAAGCGCTTGTGCTTTTGAGAAATAAAATCGTTGCAGTCATCGCGAAACTTAAAGATTTTGCAAACAAATATAAAAATCTTCCGACGCTTGCGTTCACGCATCTTCAACCCGCGCAGCCTACGACCGTCGGCAAACGCGCGACGCTCTGGGCGCAGGACCTTGCAAAAGATTACGAAAACGTTACGGCAATCCTTGATAATTTCAGGCTTCGCGGCGTAAAAGGTACGACCGGCACGCAGGCGAGTTTTAAGGAACTTTTCTTGGGCGATTATAAAAAGGTAAAAGAACTTGACAAACTCGTTTGCAATAAAATGGGCTTTGAAAAAACGTTTGCCGTCAGCGGTCAGACTTATACGAGAAAATTCGATTTCGAACTTTTGTCCGTGCTTGCCGGCATTGCCGAAAGCGCAATGAAATTCGCAAACGATATAAGGCTTTTGCAAAGCATGAAGGAAATCGAGGAGCCTTTCGAGGCAACCCAGATTGGCAGTTCCGCAATGGCATATAAGCGCAATCCCATGCGTACCGAGCGTATGACGGCGTTGTCGCGTTACGTGATGTCGCTGCCGATAAACACCGCCATGACTGCCGGCACGCAATGGCTCGAACGCTCGCTTGACGACAGCGCGAACAGGCGCATCGTTATCCCCGAGGCGTTTTTGGGCGTTGACGGAATCCTTAATATTTACAACAACGTTTCGTCAAATCTCGTCGTGTATGAAAACATGATAAAACGCCGTCTTAATGCCGAACTTCCGTTTATGGCAACGGAAAATATCCTTATGGAATGCGTAAAAGCGGGCGGAAACCGTCAGGAATTGCACGAAAAAATCCGCGTTCACAGCATGGAAGCGGGTAAAACTGTGAAAATCGAAGGGAAAGAAAACGACCTTCTGGAAAGAATCGCAAACGACGCCGCTTTCGCCGCGGTGAAAGACAAACTGTCTGAAATCGTAAACGTTGAAAACTTTATCGGCTTCGCGCCCGAACAAGTTGACGATTTTATTGCGGAAGTTCTGAATCCGATTTTGTCGAAAAACCCCGACGCCGCAAAAATCGAATCGGAAATCAACGTATAGGGCAAACGATAGATATAAATTGAATTGTTGCATTGTCGCAACCGTAAACACGAAAGTGTTTCTTGCGTGTTCGTAACGATAAAAAAAGAAGTCTATTTGATAGACTTCTTGGCAGGGGAGACGCGATTCGAACACGCAACCGGCGGTTTTGGAGACCGCTGCTCTACCGTTGAGCCACTCCCCTAAATTTGCAACGCTAACATTATAACTTATTATAAAATTTAAGTCAATCGATTGTGTTGTCGAAACAAAAATTAGAGGTTAAAAATGTACGATTATAAACTTGGTATCGTCGGTGCGGGCAATATGGCAAACGCGATCCTGAACGGAATTTTAAGGACGGGAGTTGTTTCGCCCGAAAAAATCGTTGTGAGCGATATTGACGACAAAAAACTTGAAATTATCAAAAATCAGGGCGTAAATACCGTAAAAGATAACAAAGTATTATTCAAAAATGCCGAATTTATAATACTTGCCGTAAAACCGCAGGTCGCAAAAGTCATATTCCGCGATTTTGAAAAGATTGAAAATCTGAAAATAATCAGCATTATGGCAGGCATTACGAAAGATACCTTGAAAGGTTTCTTCGACGGCGCACGCGTTACGAGAATTATGCCGAATACGCCTTGTCTTTTGGGCGAAGGCGCGTGTGCAATCGACGCGGGTGATTTTGATGACAACGGCAAAAAACTTGTTTTTGACATTTTCAAAAGCCTCGGGAAAGTTGTGGAACTTGACGAAAAACATTTTGACGCGGTTACCGCCGTCAGCGGCAGCGGCCCCGCATACGTTTATACTTTCATAAAGGCGATGATCGACGCGGGCTGTGATATGGGACTTAACGACAAAATCAGCGAAGAACTGACGCTTCAAACTTTTCTCGGCGCGGTCAAAATGGTTGAAAACCGCACGACCGACATCGAAACGCTCATCAAAAACGTTTGCAGTCCCGGCGGTACGACAATCGAAGCCGTAAAATCTTTCAAGGAAAATAACCTTGAAGAAATCATAAAAGACGGTATGAGAAAGTGCGAAAAAAGAAGTAAGGAACTGAGTGAAAATGCCTGAACTGAAACACGTTGATATTTATACCGACGGCGCGTGCAGCGGAAATCCCGGCGCGGGCGGCTGGGCGGCAATCCTTATATACAAGGGCGTCGAAAAGCAGGTGAGCGGATATAATAAGGACACAACGAACAATCGTATGGAACTTTTTGCGATTATCCAAGGGCTTCGTCAGCTGAAAGAGAGATGCGACGTAACGGTTGTCAGCGACAGCGCATACGCGACCGATCCGTTTTTGCAAGGCTGGCTCGAAGGCTGGAAAAAGAACAACTGGCGCACCGCCTCGAAAGACGACGTGAAAAACGTCGACCTCTGGAAAAGCCTTGTTTTTGAGGTGGAAAAACACAAAGTTGATTTTGTGAGAGTGAAAGGACACGCCGACAACGTTTACAACAATCGTTGCGACAAAATGGCGCGGGACGAAATCAAAAAAGCCCTTAAATGATTTAACGAAAATAACAAAAATAAAAGCCGTGATTTTCAGAATCACGGCTTTTTTTGCAACAATTTTACGAAATGTGATATTTTTTTGTTTTATACAAAATGCAGTAAACGCATGCGCTGAGCGGTATGTTCAAAAGAAGTATCGCGGGGATTATTATCGGCGCCATCATCGAATTCACGTCGTTTATGTTTGCGCCGAATCCGAAGAAACCGACCAGACATACGATGACCAACAAGTTCAGATACAACATAAAGCGGTTTAGTATCGACGTCTTGAAATTGTAATTCGCATGCACGCGTTTGTCGGGGTTCAGCGTCCAGATTACAAACGGCACGGCAGGCACGACAAGGGCGATAATGCAAACCGAAGCGTATACCATCGGCGAGAATTTTTCCCTGAAAATCGCAAACCCGATAAGAACTTCCATGCATATCAATGCGTAAAGAATTGCGTAACAATCGCGGTTTAAGCGGTTTTTCTTTATGTAATTTAAGGAATAGTAGTTTTCGGTATTCTCGCGCGAGTACGGTCTTAATTTGTAGCCTTCCGAAAAGAGTTTCGTTTTAAGGTCGATACTGCTTGCGGGTTTTTGTTTGATTTCGACGTCGTCGTCGGACTGCGACGTCGTGTTACGAAGTCCCGAAAACGCGTCGCGATAATTCACGGTGTCGTCGTTCTGACGGAAACTGAACGAAGCGGCGGGCGCAACGGGTGAGCGTTCGATATTGACGCGCGCGCCTTCTTTTGGCGCGGGTTCTTCCTTTTTGTTGTACTTATCGAAGACGTCTTTCGGATCGTAATGTTTTTCGGGTTCGGGTGCGACGGTTCTTTCGGGATGATATTTATCGAAAACTTCCTTCGGATCGAAATGTTTTTCTTCGGGTTGTTCAACGGGTGCTTTTCCGTTGTATTTATCGAAAATTTCCTTCGGATCGTAGCGTTTTTCGGGTTTTTTATTCTGTTCGCCGTATTTTGAGAAGACTTCTCTCGGGTCGTACTGAATATTGATTTCCTGCGGTTTCCCGGGATTGCTGTACTTGTCGAAAATCATGTACGGATCGGGATAGGGCGACGGATCGGCGGGTTTTTCCTCGTTTGTCTTATTGTATTTGTCGAAAAGAACTTTTGCGGCAGCCGCGCGTTCGGCAGCGCGGTCGGGGTTTTCGGTATCGCCGGTGTTTTGTTGCGTACCGAAAAGTTTTTCGCGTGCAGAGCGTTCGTCGACGGGTTCTTCCGCGGGAGGCTCTTCTTCCTGCGGTTTTTTCTCAAATAGTTTTTGCGCCTCGTCGTACTTTTCAATGATATTTTTGCTGTTGTCGGCGTAAGAGCCGATTGAAAGAGCGCGTTTTGCGGCGTCGCGGCGTAAAAGGTGATCTTCGTCGTCAACGTCGGTTTTAATATTTTCGGTTTCCAGCAAAATCGCTTTTGCAAGCTCGATTTCTTCTTCGGTAGGCTCTGAATACGGGACGGGCGTTGCTTTTTCAACGATTTTATTGTCGTTTTCGTCGGATTCTGAAGTTTTAGGTCTTTCTTCCTGTTCGGGCGCAACGTTTTCGGCGTTATTAACGATGGGTTTTCCCAAAATATTCGTTTTGATTTCCTGTTTTTCGGGCGCGGGAGCGGTCTCGGGTTCCGTTTCGGCGGGTTTTGCGCTTAAAATATCGTCGATGCGGGAAAGCATATCGGAAACCGAGCTCGAAGTGTGTCGATAATCGGTGTCGTAAGAACTTGCGCCTTTATCGAGCGGGGCAAACATTGCTTTTTCGGATTCCGCCGGTTTTTCGGACTCTTTTTCGGAAAAGTCGTTGCCGTAAACCGATTTATACGTTGAAGGTTGCGAAGATGTTTTTTGCGTTTCAGACGGTACGCCGCGAATGACCTCGGGCGTCGTTGAAGTTACGGCTTGCTCAACTTTTTGGGTTTCCTTTTCGTCATCGTCGCCGCCGCGTTTGGTGTAAGGGCGCAGACTGTTTATATCGAAAGGAGCGTCTTCGTTTTCAAAGTCGAATTTGTCCTCGGACAGCAAACTGTCCAGAATCGTGCGTGAGTATTCATACTCGCTTTGCATTTTTTGAAGATAGTTTTTGCCGGCTTCCGTCAAAGCGTAATATCTTCTGCGGCCGCCTTCGGTGTCGCTTTCGTCGCCCCAGTATGAACTGATAAGCCCTTGTTTTTCCAGTCGTTTCAGGCAGCTGTAAAGGGTGGGCTGTTTGAGCTTGTACTGACCGCCGCTTTTGACCTCGATTTCGCGCAGAATGTCGTATCCGTATCTGTCCTCGTCGAGAAGGGCTTTCAGGATAATCGTGGTTACGTTGCCGCGGATAAGGTCGCTGTTTATTGATGATACGTCCATATAATCACCTCAAAGTAAATAATACAATAGTATTATGAAAAAGTCAACATTTCATAATACTTACAAGGTTTTTCAATCGTCTTTTCTTAGCGTAACCTTTTTTGCGGCGGCGCGTCTGATGTCGTCGCTCATGGCTGCGTAGTGTTTTTTCGTTGTGTTGACGTCGCGATGACCAAGCACTTCCGCAACGACGTAAATATCGCCGGTTTCGCGATACAGACTCGTGCCGTACGTGCTGCGAAGTTTATGCGGCGAAATCTTTTTAAGGGGCGAAACGATGCGGCTGTATTTTTGTACGATGTTCTGAATCGCGCGGGTTGACAAGCGTTTGTTTTGCATCGAAAGGAACAAAGCCTGCTCGTCTTTGGGGACTTTTTTGTTTTCGGAACGTTCTTTGAGATAGGCTTTCAAAGCGTCCGCGACTTCGTCCGAAAAATACAAAATAACCCTTGCGCCGCCTTTTCGCGTAATCGTAAATCCGTTGACGTTGAAGTCGATGTCGTTCACGTTAAGTCCGACGCACTCCGAAATACGAATCCCCGTGCCCAAAAACAGCGTGAGAAGGGCTGTGTCGCGGATATGCGTGACTTCGTGATACGCTTCCTGATGCTTCGTAAGGTAGGAACTTCCGTTTTCGGCGACGTTCAAAATGTCCGAAACCTCGTTCGCTTCAAGTTTAATAATTTCCTTATCCTTGATTTTCGGCATCGTGATTTTCGCGCTGACGTTTGAGGGGAGATATTCCTTATTGTAAAAATACTTGAACATAGCGCGCACCGACGAAAGTTTGCGAGCTTTTCCTTTGTTTTCGTTGGTGTAGGTTTTGCCGTTGTATTCGTAATAGGTCAGGAAATCGGTGTATCTTTCAAGATGCGTCGTGGTAACTTTTTTCAGATCGTCGATCGTGAAGTTTTGGGGCGTGCCGACGTCCTGAAAAGTCGCGACGTAGTTTACGAGATAATAAAAGAAAATCCTTAAATCGTATGCGTAATTAAGCCGCGTGAGTGCGGACGTGTTGTGCTCGACGCCGATAAAATACTCCGGGATAAAATGCGGCAAATCCTTTTCGACTTCGCGGATTTTTTTGATGCATTCGATGTTGCGTTGCTTAAAATAATCATTTGATTTTTCCATACTCAAAATTTTAGCACAACTATGCATAAAACACAAAGCATTTTTGTTTGATATTATGGAAATATCCTTATAAATATGATATATTTGGTGTAGGGAGATTAAATTATGGATAAAAATCGTGTTTTTAAAGCCAAAGCGTTGCATTATTGGCTGAATTTTACCGAAAGACTTGCGGAAATTATTCTGCACAGAAGCCCGGATTCTTACGACGTTACGCTTGAAAAGTGCGTGCCGTACGGGCAGGGGAAATACAACAATCTTGACATTATCCGACCGAAAAACAGTGCGGGAAAACTGCCGCTTATGATTTACGTTCATGGCGGTGGCTGGATTTCGGGCGTGAAAAGCATGCGTCGGACTTATTGTTACGAGTACGCAAAAAAGGGCGTAGTCGTTGCAAATATAGACTATATCTGGGCACCGTTAAAACAGTTTCCGTATCCAGTTCAGGACGTGTTGGACGCAATCGATTTCTTGTTCGACAATGCGGAACGACTTAATATCGACACGTCGAAAATTATCTTCGGGGGAGAGTCGGCGGGCGTTTATTTCGGCATGATTTTGAATTTTATCGCGGGGCACAACGAGACTCTTGACGTCATGGGGCTGAAATTCCGCCACGCAAAAGAGTTCAAAATCACCGTAAATATGTTCAATTGCGGCGCGTTCGATATGCGTTCGCTTGCATCGTCCAAGTTCCCGAGCATGGATATTATGGTGGAAAGTCTTACCGATATTTCCACAAAAGACATAAGAGAAGAGCTTTACGAGGACCGAATCAACGTGATTTATCCCGAAAAGTTTCTGGACAAAAACTTCGCGCCGACGTTCATTATCTGCGCCGAAAAAGACGCGCTTATGACGGATAGCTTTGCATTAAAGGCAAAACTTGACAAATTTCACGTCAAAAACGAGCTTTTGAAATGTACCGGCGCATTGTACGGCAGGCACGCTTTTGCGGTGTCGACCGTCACGCCGATGGGGCAGAAAATCCTTGAAAAAACGCAGAAATTCGTATTCGACGAGCTTTATGCAAAAAACGAACACGAACAGGAACAAGAAGAATCCGCTGCATAGTATCCGTTCAGTTAAATAAATAATATAAAAAAATATCATATAAAAACAAAAAAACAAATGCGTCCGACAGGGCGCATTTTGTTTTATTAAAGCAATTTGATATTTGGTTGTCGTAACGTTTTTTGAAAAATAACGTAAAACAAAAAATCAAAGCAAGTCCCAAAAGTTTTTCAAAAGGTTTTTAAGGCGAGAAAAGAACGAAAATTACTATGATTTAAGGCAATTTTCAGAATAGTGCAGTATAACCGTACTATGCGTAAAACACGAGTTTTACGCACAATAAGCCCGATAAAATGCCGTTCAGGGCGGCGAATGTCATATTTTGGCGTTTTTTATCAAATATTCAATCGTTTGTTTGACGGCGATTTTTGCGTGTTCGTACGTAAGGCTTCCTTGCAGATACGCAACGTACGGTTTTCTTATCGGAGAATCCGCCGAAAGTTCAATCGAACTTCCTTGGACAAACGCGCCCGCAGCCATGATTACCTGGTCGTTATATCCCGGCATATCCCACGGATACGGCACGACGTTGCTGTCGATCGGCGCAGACGCTTGTACGCCGCGAATGAACTCGACAAGTTCGTCTTCGGTGTCGAATTTTATGCTTCTTATAATATCGTTGCATTTCACACCGGGATTCGGCAGCGTTTCGTAGCCCAAATCGTTGTAAACCTGCCCAAACAGTATGCTTCCTTTTACGGCGTTTTTAACGGTAATCGGCGCCATAAAAAGCCCCTGATAAAACGGCAGATAACCGCCGAGATAACTTCCGATTTCGTTTCCTATCGACGGCGACGTGAAACGATACGAAATCTGGCGGATAACTTCGGCTTTTCCCGCAAGATATGCGCCTGTGGGCGCGATTCCGCCGCCTGCGTTTTTGATTAAACTGCCGACGATAAGGTCCGCGCCGACGTTTGTCGGTTCAAGATAATCGATAAACTCGCCGTAACAGTTGTCGACGGCAACGATAATATCCTTATTTTTTTGTCTGATTTTGCGGATTATGTCGGAAATTGCGTCGATAGAAAGCGCGTCGCGCCAGGAATATCCGCGTGAACGTTGGATAAACACCATTTTCGGACGCGTTTTTTCAATGGTTTTTATGATGTTTTCTTCGTCAAAAGCGCCGTTTTTCAGGTCGATTTTGTCAAAATTTATGTTAAAATCGGCAAGAGAACCGATATTTTTGCCGTAAATCACGTCGTAAAGCGTGTCGTAAAGGTCTCCGGCAATCGATAAAAACGTGTCGCCGGGACGTAAAATACCGAATAATGCAAGCGTCAGAGCGTGCGTTCCGGACATAATCATCGGCGAAACAATCGCGTCTTCGCATTGAAAAACGTCCGAAAATACGTGGTTTAACGTGTCGCGGCCGACGTCGTCGTAACCGTATCCGGTCGTGCCGTAAAAATGGCGTGCCTGAACGGCGTTTTTTTGGAAGGCTTTCAGGACTTTTTCCTGATTATAAAGCGCGATTTTGTCGATTTCTTCAAATTGTTTTTGACATTTTTGCTCGGATTTTTGAATAAATTCGTCAATATTTTGTATGTTTATCATAATTTACCTTAAAAATTTGTCCTTAATGTATTCGTATGCGTCGTCGTTTGCGGCGTCAAACCATTTAATATCTTTGTATTGCCGAAACCAGGTAAGTTGGCGTTTTGCGTAATTTCTCGTGTCTTTTTTTATGAGTTCTTTGAGGTCGTTTTCGCTTAAAATCCCGTCGAAAAATCCCTTAAATTCCTTATATCCGATGGCTTGCATGCTTTGACAATCGAAAGAAACGCCAAGGTTTATAAGAGATTTCACTTCGTCGACAAGCCCGTTTTCAAACATTTTATCGACGCGTTTATTGATTCTGTCGTACAAAACTGCGCGATCTCCGCCGGACAAGCCGATCATTTCGTACTCGTACGACGGCTTTTTCATATCGTTTTCGTCGCGATTTCCGTGCGTAAGATTGATTTCAAGCGCGCGTACGACGCGTTTTTTGTCGTTTTTATGGATTTTTAACGCGGATTTCTCGTCCAGTGCCGCAAGTTTTTCGTGCATAAAATCCGCGCCTTTTTCATCGTATTCGTTTTCAAGGCTTTTTCGGAGTTTATCGTCCTTTGACGTGTCCGAGAAATTCATCGGATACAAAATCCCGTTGACGTACAGTCCCGTGCCGCCCGAAATTATCGGGGTTTTTCCGTTTTTCAAAAGTTCGTCGATGACAGGCAACGCCTTTTCGCGATATTCCGCAACCGAAAAACTGTCTTTCGGATTTACAAAATCAATGAGATGATGCGTGACGCCTTGTTGTTCCTCTGGCGTGATTTTTGCGGTTCCGACGGTCATATCTTTGTAAATTTGCATGCTGTCCGACGAAATTACGTCGGTTTTCAGCATTTTTGCAACCTGAACCGCGAAATCGGATTTCCCGGAGGCGGTCGGTCCGACGATGAATAACAGTTTTTTCATACAATCCTCTTGAACCATTTTTCAAAGTCGGTTTTTGAAAACTTAATGACGGTCGGTCTGCCGTGCGGACATTGCAGCGGTTTGTTTTCGGAATCTTTGAAACTTTTAAGGAGCGCGCCGATTTGTGCATTATTCAATACGTCGCCGCCCTTGATTGCGGATTTGCACGCCCTTTGCATAAGTTTTTCTTTCAAAAGATCCTTTTCCGAAAGATTTACGCGGACGAAATCGCGGGTAATATCCTTAAAAAACTCGTCAAAGTTTATGTCCGTCAACGCCTCGGGAACAGCCGACACCTTGAAACTGTCGTTTGAAAACTCTTCGATATCGAAACCGATGTTTGAAAGCGTCGGAATAATTTCCGTGATAAAGTCAAACTCTTGCGCGCTCGCGTAATATATATAAGGTATAAGCAGCGGCTGCGCGTATTCCGAGCCGTTTTTCGTGAGCTTGTCGTACAAAATGCGTTCGTGCGCGGCGTGCTGATCGATAATATAAAGGTTTTCGTCCTTTTCGACAAGAAGATACGTTGCAAAAACCTGTCCGATAACTTTTCCGTCGAAGTCGAAAGCGTTGTCGGATTTCACGTCGAAGTCGATATTGTCAAAAGACTGCTGAACATTTTCGGTTTTCGCGTTTTCGGTTGCCATTTTGTTTTTGATAATCCTGTAAAACGCGTCGCCCGCGCCGTCTGCCGCGCGAGTTTGGTTAAAACCGCCAAAACCCCCGTCTTTTTTGAGAAAACCCGACAAATTTTCGTTTGAAAACGAGATATCATCGTCTGAAATAAGCTTATTTTCGTCGTGATTTTTTGTAAAATCGCTGAAAAACGCGGTGTTTTCATTATTATAATCGCCCTTTTTCGTATTTTCGCTCATAATTTCGCCGTCGTCGCTAACGTATTCGAGCTGCGGCACGCTTTTCACGTCGTCGTAAGACATAAGCGTACGCTGCACGCTTGAATAAACGAATGAAAACATCTGATGATTGTCCTGAAACCTGACGTCGGCTTTCGACGGATGCACGTTCACGTCAAGTTTGTCAAACGGCATATTGATTTCGATGACGTACAACGGATAACTGCGCTTCATCAAAAACGGTTCGTAAGCCTTCTCGACCGCGGTCGAAATTGTTCTGTTTTCGATAACGCGCCCGTTGATAATCGTCGTCTGGTATGAGCGGTTTCCCTTGAAATAAGTTGGCTTTGAAATAAATCCTTTTATCGAAAAATCGCCGAAAGTATTCTCGATTTCGATAAAATTCATAGTAATTTCACGATTATATACGCTGTTTATTGCGTTTTTGAGCCCTGTTCCGTCGGTTTTGAATATATTTTTGTCGTCGGCGTAATACGAAAACGCGATATACGGATTTGCAAGAATCATCTTTAATATCAGCGACGTTATCTCGCTTTCTTCCGACTTATCTTTTTTCAGAAACTTCAATCTTGCGGGGGTTAAGAAGAATAAGTTTTCAACGGAAATCGACGTACCGGTAACGCCCGCGCATTCAAACGTATTTTCAACCTTCCCGCCGCGAAGTTCCGCGCCGTACGCCGCGTCGTCCGCGTCTGTTTTTGAAATTACGTTGACCATCGAAACCGCCGCGATGCTTGCAAGCGCTTCGCCGCGAAAACCCAGCGTTTGTATTGAAAAAAGGTCGTCTTTTTTGTGGATTTTACTTGTCGCGTGCGGCAAAAACGCCGTCAATAAATCGTCTTTTGCGATTCCTGCGCCGTCGTCCGTAACCCTTATTTTGCTTTTTCCTCCCGAAAACACCTCGATCTTCACCGACTTTGCGCCGGCGTCAATTGAGTTTTCGACAAGTTCTTTTACGACGGATGCCGGTCTTTCGACGACTTCGCCCGCCGAGATCAAGTTGTAAATACTGCTGTCAAGAACGTTGATTTTCATAATTTATCCGCCTTGTCTTTAAGGTCAAGTAAGATTGCGAACGCCTGCACCGGGCTGACGTTTTCGATATTCGTGTCTTTAAGGATTTTTACGATTTCGTTGTCGTCGCTGCTTTTGTCGAAAAGCGAAATTTGTTTTTGTTTCCCGCCCTTTGCCGTCATCATAATGCTGTTTGTGTCGCGATTTATGTCGATTTCTTCAAGTTGGCGCATTATGGTTTTGGCGCGCGTTACGACGTTTTTTGGGATTCCCGCAAGTTCCGCAACCTCGATGCCGAAACTTTTCGACGCGCTTCCCCTTACGATTTTGTGCAGGAAAACGATTGTCCCGCCGATTTCTTTTATGAGAATCTGGAAGTTTTTCACGCCGTCGAGCACGCCTTCGAGTTCCGAAAGTTCGTGGAAATGTGTTGCGAACAAGGTTTTTGCGCCGATGTTTCTGGAAATTTCTTCGATGACCGCCCACGCGATTGAAAGTCCGTCGATTGTCGACGTGCCGCGCCCGATTTCGTCCAGAATCAACAAGGATTTGTCGGTTGCGTTGTTCAGAATCGTCGCAACTTCCACCATTTCAACCATAAACGTACTTTGCCCAAGCGAAATGTCGTCCGACGCGCCGACTCGTGTAAAAATGCGGTCGGTAAGCGAGATTTCCGCAGAATCCGCGGGGACGAACGAGCCGATTTGCGCCATTAAAGTTATGAGCGCGACCTGTCGCATATAAGTCGATTTACCCGCCATATTCGGACCGGTGATAATCATGCATCGGTTTTCTTTTTCGTCAAGGTTTGTGTCGTTGGGGACGAATGCGGTCGATTTCGCGACGGCTTCCACGATGGGATGACGCCCGTTTTTGATTGAAATATGTTTGATTTTGTCGCTGACGACGGGTTTTACGTAATTATTACTCAAAGCGACCGTCGCAAACGATTGCAAAACGTCGATTGTCTGAACGGCTTTTGCGGACTGCAAAAACTCGTCGATATGCGTTTTTAGTTCTTGTACCAGATCTTCAAAAATCGCAAGTTCGAGTTTCACTGCGTTTTCTTCGGAACCTAATATGCGGTTTTCGATTTCTTTCAGTTCTTCCGTGACGTATCGTTCGCCGCCGACAAGTGTTTGTTTGCGCTGATAGCGAAGCGGCACCATATCGACCTGTGACTTCGACACTTCGATATAATATCCGAAAATTTTGTTGTATCCGACTTTCAGATTTTTGATGCCGGTGTTTTCTTTTTCGGCGGCTTCGAGGTTGGCAAGCCAGACCGTGCCTTCTTTTTTGGCGTTTCTGTATTCGTCAAGTCGTTTGTCAAAGCCTTCCTTGATAAACTGTCCGTCCTTTATCGACGCGCCGGCTTTTTCGTCGATTGCGGCAAAAATTTTGTCCGAAAGTTTGTCGTTCGTGACGATTGTATTTGCGATTTTCGTGATGTTTTTGTCGTCAAAGCATTTTGCGACGTTTTTGACAAGCGGCAATGCTTTCAGTGTTTCCCCGATCGAAATAATGTCGCGCGGGTTCGTGTTTCCGTATGCGATGCGCGCCGAAAGTCTTTCGATATCGCGGATTCCCCGAAGTGCCTCGCGCAGATACGAAAGGTTTTCCTTGTCGTTTGCGATTGATTCCACCGCGTTAAGCCTTGCGCTTATGCTTTTTGCCGAGACAAGCGGTTTTTCAATCCAATTTTTTATAAGGCGCGCGCCCATGCTCGTTACGGTTTTGTCCAGAAGCCACAATAAGCTGCCGAAACGTTTCCCATCGTGCATGGTTTCCGTGAGTTCGAGATTTCGTCTTGTGTTGACGTCGATGAGCATAAACGAGTCGTTTCTCACGAAGTTTATCTTGTTTATGTGCGACAAATCGCGTTTCCCCGTTTGCAGCATATATTCGACAAGCGCGCCGCCCGCGGAAATCGCAAGTTTTTTGTCCGCGCACTCGAACGGTTCAAGAGTTTTGACGCCAAGTTGTTTCAAAAGCGTTTTTTCGGCGTTGTCGAAAGAAAATGCCCAGTCGAAATATGTTTCGGGACGTTTCAGCCGCCCGGAAGTGACGCTGTTCAACAAAATTCCGTCGCCTTTTGAATTGATTATCGTCTGACACGGTGAAATCGACGCAAGCACGTCGTCCAGCACGTCGGGATTTTTAGCGTCGTTTTCAAAAAGGCAAAACTCGCCCGTCGACATATCCGCCCACGCAAGCCCGAATCCTTTGTCGGAAACGTAAACCGACGCGATATAGTTGTTATCTTTTTCGGGAAGAAGGCTGTCCTCGACAACCGTGCCCGCAGTGATGACGCGCACGACGTCGCGGTCGAGTTGTTTTCCTTTTTGCGCTTCTTCGGGAGTGTTGAGCTGCTCGCAAATCGCAACCTTAAAGCCGCCGTCGATAAGTTTTTTTATGTAGTTATCGACCGCATGATAAGGCACGCCGCACATAGGCGCGCGCTCTTCAAGCCCGCAGTCGCGCCCCGTAAGCGTCAGGTTCAGAAAATCGGACGCGGTTACGGCGTCGTCGAAAAACATTTCGTAAAAATCGCCGAGGCGGAATAACAAAATGGCGTCCTTGTATTGTTCCTTGATTTCAAGGTATCTTCGCATCATTGGCGACAACTGATTTTTCTCTTTCAAAGTATTTCTCCTAAAAGCTGTGCGTTTTTGACGGCGGTGATTTTAACGTTTTTGAACTCGCCGATCATAGATTCATCGCCCTTTGCGCTGACGAGCCTGCCGCTTTCGGTGCGCCCGACGACGTATCCGTTTTTCTTTTCCTGCATACCTTCGACAAGGATTTCGTAAACGTTTCCGACGTAATCTTTTGAGATTTCTTCGGTGATTTCGTTTTGCCTTGCGATAAGTCGTTTTATGCGATTTTGCTTGATTTCATAAGGGATTTGCGGCATTTCGGCGGCTTTCGTACCCTTTCTTACCGAATAAATGAACGTGAACGCCGTTGAAAACCTGACTTTTTCGACGATGTCCATCGTGTCCAAAAAGTCCTCTTCGGTTTCGTACGGGAAGCCTACCATAATGTCCGTCGTGATGCCGCAGTCGGGAAGGTAACGCCTTATCATGTCGATAAGCCCGAGATAATGCTCGCGTGTGTAGCGGCGGTTCATATTTTTCAGAACCGAGTTGCTGCCCGCCTGAATCGGAAGATGGATATTGTTGCAGATTTTGTCGTTATCCCTGATTGCTTTCACGACGTCTTCGGTGAGGTCTTTCGGGTGCGACGTCATAAAACGAATGCGGAATTTCCCGTCGATTTTCGCGACTTCCCTTAAAAGGTTTGCGAAATTTATGTTTTCGTCCGGAACGTCGTTGCCGTAACTGTTGACGTTTTGACCGAGAAGGGTTATTTCTTTGTAGCCGTCATTAATGAGTTTTTCGCATTCGGAAATAATGCTTTTCATATCGCGGCTTCTTTCACGCCCCCTGACGTACGGCACGATGCAATACGTGCAGAAATTGTTGCAGCCGTAATTTATGTTTACCCACGCGTTCGGGAAACTCGTGCGTGTGACGGGCGTGGTCTCGTCGTCGATATAACCGTCGGTGTCAAGGACGGCGGCGACGCGCTTTTTCTTTTCAAGGCGGATTCTTATCTGATTTTCAAGGTCGGAAATATTGTGCGTGCCCAGAATTACGTCGACGTATTGATAACGTTCTTTCATATTTTCGGCAAAGCCGTTTTGCTGAGTCATGCAGCCCGTAACGACGATAAGAAGGTTTTTGTTTTTCTTTTTGAGCTCCTTCATTTTGCCGATGTTGCCAAGTGCTCTGCGTTCTGCGGTGTCGCGGATACAGCAGGTATTGAAAACCACGACGTCGGCGTTTTCAGGCTCGTTCACCGCGCTCATACCCATGCCGCTTAAAATGCCCGAAATCTTTTCGGACTCGTGCAGGTTCATCTGGCAACCGTACGTTACCACGCAATATTTTTTGTTTTTGAAATCGATAATACTATTCATAGTATTAAATTATACATTTTTTTACAAATATAAGCAAGAAATAAGCCTTATAAAAACATAAAAATTTGTCTTATATACATACTGCAACTATGAAAAAGTTTTTGAAGATTTTGCTTGTGTCAATGATGGTTTTTGCGGTGGTTTTGACCTGCGGCGGCTTAATTGCCTTTCAAAGTATTACAAAAAACGCCGTTTTCGATAATACTTTAATGCCAAAAAACGATATTACGACGGTTTTTTCTGACATAAACGGCAATAACGTTGAAGGATTTAAGAATTCATTCGCGCAATACTTTGAACTGCCCGATAACCTTAAAAACGCCGTCGTCGCCGTTGAAGACAAAAGGTTTTATAAGCATAAAGGCGTCGATACGATAAGAATTTTCGGCGCGATAAGAAACAATCTGAAAGGCGGTTCGCTTGAAGGCGCGTCGACAATTACGCAGCAACTTGTGAAAAACACTCACCTTACGCAAGAAAAATCAATAAAACGAAAACTCAACGAAATCAAAATCGCAAAACAACTTGAAAAAGAATATTCAAAAGACGATATTCTGACGTCGTATCTTAACGTGTCGTATTTCGGCGGTGGGCTTTACGGCGTCAAAAGCGCGGCGAAAGGTATTTTCAACAAAAACCTTTCTTCGCTTACCCTGTCTGAGTGCGCGGTGCTTGCGGGAATTCTAAAAAACCCGTCGAAATATTCCCCCGTTGCGAGCGTCGAAAACGCGACGAAAAGGCGAAACGTCGTGCTTTCTCTTATGAAAAATCAGAATTTAATCACCGACGCCGAATATAATAGCGCGAAAAACGAAAAAATCTCGGTTGACCTGAACGCAATATATTCCAACACGCAAAGTTACGTGGAATCGGCGTCGTTCGAGGCGGCAGGTATTCTGAACGTTTCCGTCGGCGGCGTGCTTTCGGGTGGATATAAAATCGAAACCTTCTTAAATCCATCCTATCAGGCGTGTCTTACCGAGGTTCTGGGCAACCCGAATTTTTACGTTCTGAACAAAAACGGCGTTCGTGCCGACGGATTGTCGATAATCGTCGATAACAAAAATATGGGCGTTTCGGCGTATTTTTCAACAAAAAAACGGAATATTTACGACTTTTATCGACCTTTCGGTTCAACGGCAAAACCCGTTGTCATATACGCGCCGGCGCTTTCAGAAAACGTCGTGTCCCCTGCGACGCCCGTTCTCGATATGAAAACCGACTTCAACGGATATATGCCGAAAAATTATAACGAGCATTATCTCGGGTGGACGGACGTCCGTGCTGCGATTATGACTTCGTCAAACGTCGTTGCGGTAAAAACGTACAACGCGCTGGGATTTAAGAACGTGCAGTCGTTTGCAAACAGCGTCGGCATAAATATTTCCGATTTCGACGAAAACGCGACTGTCGCGCTTGGAAACTTTTCAAAAAACAATATGTTGTCGCTTGTCGGTGCGTACGCAACTTTTGCAAACTCGGGAATCTATAATAAACCGTCGTTTATAAACCGCATTTATGACAAATCCGGTAAAATCGTTTACGAAAAATCGCTTGAACAAAACGCCGTTTTGTCCCCTGCCGACGCTTATATTATGACCGACGTGCTGGTCGATACCGCAAAATACGGCACGGCAAAAGGACTTAATAACCTTGACTTTCAGGTTGCGGCAAAAACGGGAACGGTCGGCGGTGCGGACGGGAATTCCGACGCCTATAACGTCGCGTACACTTCGTCGCACACGTATCTTTTGTGGCACGGCAACGCGTCGGGCGCGAAAAACAACGATATGTCGCTTGACGAAACCGGCGGAAGCTACGTTACTCGCTCCATGCGTGAAGTTTTGAAGTACGTCGAAAGCGGAAAATCTGCGGCGTTTACGATTCCGAGCGACGTTTATCGCGTCGATATCGACGCTTACGCACAGAAAAACAAGCAAAAAGTACTGCTTGCGACAAAGAACACGCCGAAAACGTATCTAAAAAGCGAAGTGTTCAAAAGGGATAACCTGCCCGAAAACTATTCGACCTGCTTTGACGGGTTTTCGGTTGAAGAAATCGAATGCAGCGTGTCTGACGGGATCGTCAACGTGAAAATTGCCGCCGAGCCGTACCTTTATTACGACGTTTTCAGGTTTGACGGCGAACGGGAAACCCTTGTCAGACAATACGAAAACGGCAACGATAAACTGAGTTTTTACGACGTCGTTTACAACAAAAAACTTGTGAAGTATTATATAAAACCCTATTTTTACAACCAATACGGTATAAAAATAGTCGGTAACGTTCACGAAACCGACTGGTTTTTATTGAATAACGATATAAATATCGACGATTTCAGCAATTACTGAATCAATGCTTGACTTCGATAACTTCGATATTGTCCATCGCCCTTTTAATAAGACCTTCGACGTCAAGAGCCTTTTCCGCGCGTTCGATAAGTTCAAGTTTCGGACGGATCACGGGGTTTTTCGGAAGGAAAATCGTGCAGCAATCCTGATACGGAAGGATACTCGTTTCAAAAGCGTCGATATGTTTTGAAATTTTCACGATTTCTTCCTTGTCAAAACCGATAAGCGGACGAAATACGGGCAATCTTTCAATGACCTTGTTGGTAACCGTGATGCTTTGCATGGTTTGCGACGCGACTTGTCCCAGACTTTCGCCGGTGACGAGCGCGCCCGCATTGATTTGCATCGCAAGCCTTTCCGAAATACGCATCATAATGCGGCGCATAATTGTTATCATGTATTCGGGCGGGCAGAATTTGTGTATGTTTTCCTGAATCTCGGTGAACGGCACGACGTGAAGTTTAATGTGTCCCGCGTACGCGGAAACGATTTTTGCAAGGCTTACGACTTTTTCTTTTGCCTGCTCGCTCGTGTACGGCATGCTGTGGAAGTGGATTGCGTCGATTTGAAGCCCGCGTTTTGCCATCATATACGCCGCGACGGGGCTGTCGATGCCGCCAGAAAGCAGACAAAGCGCCTTGCCGCTCGATCCTACGGGCATGCCGCCGGCGCAGTGGATTTTGTCAAGGAAGATATAAGTATATCCGTTTTCGCGTATATCGACGTAAACTTCTTTGTCAAAGTTAGTGAGATCCACCGACGTTTCGGGAAATTTTTCCAGAATGTCGCCGCCGATTTCCGCAGCCATAACGGGGCTTGGGATTTCGACGCGTTTATCCGCCCTTCTTACCGTCACGCGGAATTTCAAAGGCGTATCGTCAAACAAATCGACCGCCGCTTTTCTTATTTCGTCAAAATCCGTTTTGACTTTGTTTGCGACGCTCAACGAATAAATACCGAATACTTTTTTCAGCCTTTCGACGATTTCCGTTTCAAGGTCGACGTCGTAATCGGACACGACGTATCTGTTTTGCGACGTTGAAAAACGATATTCGTAACTTTTCAGCGTTTCTTTGATGTTGTCGATAAGTTTTTTTTCAAAAAATTTTCTGTTGTTTCCCTTCAAAAATATTTCGGAAAACCTTAAAAGAATGACTCTTTCCATATTAAATCCTTTTATAATCGGTTAATTTATCCGTGAGGTATTTCAGTTTTTCAAGGAAGAAATCGCATTCTTCGATCGTGTTCGTTTCCGACACGCTGACGCGGATAATGCCTTCCTTATGCTCGTCGTCAAGGTTTAAGAGCGACTGGAATTTATTGATGCCTTTTTTGCTGCTGCACGCGCTGCCGACGCCGATAAGAATGCCGTAATCTTCAAGGCTGTGCAGCATGACTTCGCCGCGAACGCCCTTTAACGCAAGCATCAGAATATGCGGCGAGTTTTCAGGCGAAACGATAATATGTTCAGGCATAGTTTCGCTTATTTTTTGGCGAAGATAATCAAGGACGACTTTTCGTTTTTCAACATTTTCGTTGAACATTTTATCGTATTTTTCAAGAATTTTTGAAAAAGCGACAATTCCCGCAAGATTTTCCGTTGCGCTTCGTAAACCTTTTTCTTGCCCGCCACCGAGAATAAGCGGGTTAATTCTGACGCCCTTTCTGATGTAAAGTCCGCCGACTCCGCGCGGTGCGTGAACCTTGTGCGCGCTGACCGAATACATATCGACGCCAAGGTTCATAAGGTTTACCTTGACTTTCATAAGCGCCTGCACGCCGTCGGAATGGACGATTGATTTCGGTGCGACGGATTTCGTGAGTTTTACGATTTTTTGGAGATCGTTCACCGCGCCCGTTTCGTTGTTGACGTGCATTATCGACACGAAACAAACGTCCTTGTTCAAAAGTTTTTTGAACTCGTCGATATTAACGCTTCCGTCGGGGTTCAGCGGCGCAAAAACAACGTCGTATCCCTTGTTCAGAAGGTCGGTTGCGGGGTTGAGCATTGCGGAATGTTCGCTTGCGCTCACGATAATACGCGCGTTTTTCGGTTTTTTCACGCCGTAAATCGCCATATTGTCGGCTTCCGTGCCGCTTGCGGTGAATATAAAATCGCCGTCGCCGTGCATGATTTTCAGAATGTTTTCGCGCGCGGCGTTCAAAGTTTTCGTGTTTTCAAGTGCTTCGCGGTACAACGCCGACGGGTTAAAGAACTTTTCAACACCGTATTCTTTAAGCGCGTCGATCGCGATTTCGTCGAGCGGCGTCGTCGCCGCATTGTCAAAGTAAATCATTTTTCCTGTTCCGTATAAGTGCTTCAAGATACAAGCAAGGCGAAAAATACAAATTTCTCGTCAAACTATTCTCAATAAAGCGGATTTTTATAATACGTTTGCCCTCCGGTGCGGCAAAAACGTCGGTTTTTTCAGGAATTCGTTCAAATTCCCGTTCAATGCTCACGATATCGTTTATGGGTATCGAAATCTCATACTTTTTCTTTCCGAAGTTTGAAAAAGCCGTTATTTTCAGCGTGTCGCGGACAAAAAAGTATTCAAAACTTGCGGTTCTTTCAAGCACGGATTGTTTCATCGCGATGCCTGACATCACAAAAATCGCAAATCCTATCAGATAATAAGGCGAGAAAACCGCGCTGAGTACAACAAATAAAAGCGACGCGACTTTTAACGCGTATGACCAGAACAAAAGTTTTTTGACTTTTTTCGACTCGGCCGCACCGGTGTTCGTTTCGGTTTCCGAGAAAAACTCGGGCATCATTTGATTTTCACCATGGTAACGCCGTTATCGCCTTCGCCATAAACGCCGTCGCGGAATTCCTTGACGCAAGGATGACCTTTTAAAAAAGCTTGTACACCCTTTCTCAACGCGCCCGTGCCCTTGCCGTGTACGACGCGGACTTCGGGGACGTTTGCTTCCGACGCCTGATACAAAAACGGATCAAGTTCAAAAATCGCCTCGTCCACGGTTTTCCCGAGAAGGTTTATTTCGGTTTTTATTTGTGCGTTCGAGAACGCTTTCGACACGCTCACGCGCCCAGATTTCGATTTTGTCGGCGCAAGTCGCTTGCAATTTTTTGCCTTGACTTTGGTTTTCACCGCGCCGAGCATTATCTCGTATTCGCCGTTTTTGTTGACGGCGGTAACCTTACCGACTTTGTCGAGCGTATCGACGTAAACTTCGTCGCCGACTTTGATTTCACCGCCGATAAAATTAAGATTTTGATCGTATTCGGCGTTGATGTCGTTTTCTTCGTACTCGGCGGACATGTTTTCAAGGCGTTTTTTGAGTTTTCTTGCCTCGAAAAGCGCCTGTTCGTCGGGTTTATTCAAAAGTTCTTTCAGCTCGTCGATGATATCGTTCGCCTCGCTCACGCTGGATTCGATAAGTTTTTTGGTATCTTTTCTGATTTGTTCGTTAAGTCTTTCGTTGTTATCGCGCAGTTTTTTGAGTTCGTCCTGCACGTTTTTGAGTTCTTTTTCCGCTTCTATTTTGTGGATTTTTGCCTGTTCGGTCAACTCTTCGGCGGTTTTTCGCGCTTTTTCCGCGGACATTAAGACTTTGTCGAACGATTTTGACTCTTCGCTGAGCATGGAATCCGCGTCGTCGACGATTTCCTTTTTGAGCCCGAGCCGTCTTGCGATCTGTATCGCGTTTGACGTTCCCGTCGAGCCGATGATAAGCCGATAAAGCGGTTCGAACGTATTTACGTTGAAGTCCATACTGCTGGAACCCACGCCCTCGGTGCTGACCGCGTATTCTTTAAGCGCGTTGAAGTGCGACGTTATAACCGCTTTCGCGCCGACTTTTTTGATTTCTTTCGTGATTGCCACGGCAAGCGCGCTGCCTTCCGCGGGGTCTGTACCTGCGCCGAGTTCGTCCAGAAGCAAAAGCGTGTCTGGCGTGATATCGTTTATAAACGACACGATGTTTTTAAGGTGTCCCGAAAACGTCGACAAAGATTGTTCGATGGATTGTTCGTCGCCGATATCCGTGAAAATGTTTGAAAACGTCGATATTTCGCTGTCCGCGCCCGCAGGGATAAACATACCCGAAAGCGCCATAACTTCCAGAATCCCCACAAGTTTGAGCGTTACGGTTTTGCCGCCCGCGTTCGGACCGGTGATAAGCATCACGTCAAAGTCTTTTCCAAGATATATCGTGATGGGTTTCACCTTGTTTTTGTCGATAAGCGGATGCCTGCCGGCAACGATATTTATATAACCTTTATCGTTGATTTTGGGCATAATCGCCTTCATAGACCTTGCGAGTTTTGCCCTTGCGAAAATCAGGTCAAGCCGCGCGATAATTTCGTAATTGTTAAGGATTTCATTGACGTCGCCGCGCACCGAAGCCGTAAGGTCGGTAAGAATTTTTTCGATTTCCTGTTGCTCTTCGATAAGAAGGGTTTTCAGTTCGTTATTAAGTTCGACAACGGCAAGCGGCTCAATAAAAAGCGTTTGCCCAGACGCCGATTGATCGTGCACAAGCCCTTGCATCGCGCCCTTGAACTCTGACTTAACGGGGATAACGTATCTGTCGCCGCGCATCGTGACGATGTTGTCCTGCAAATATTTCTGATACTTGCCCTGTGTGACGTAACTTTGCAGTTTAAGTTTGACGTTTTCGTTGGTGCGCCTGATTTTGATGCGGATCTGACGAAGCGCGGGGCTTGCGTCGTCGCTCATTTCGGTGTCGGAAATTATGCTTTTGTCGATTCTTTCTTCCAACGGAAGATTTGTGAAAAGCCCGAACGAGTATCCTTTTATTACGTCGGCGTCGATTGCGCGCGACAAAGTATTTTTAAGGATCCTTGACACTTTCAGCACGCGGGCAATTTTCAGAAGTTCCGCCATCGTGAGATTTGAAAGTTTTCTCGTGCGCTCCAAAGACGTTACGATATTGTCGATTGCGAAATTCGGATCCAACGACTGCTCGTACAGGATTTTGTCTGCCTCAAACGTTTCAATAAGCCAAGACTCTGCAAGGTTTTTATCGTCGGTCGGTCGCGTTTCGTCGGCAAGTTCCCTTGCGCGCTCGGACGAGACGTGCGTTTTCAGCATATCCAGAATCTTTTGATATTCCAATGTTTTTAAGGCTTTTTCAGCGTTCATAACACACCGTTTATAAAATGTCCGTTGGTTTTGTCACGAGTCGTTAAGGATAAATTATCCTTAAACGCGGCGAAAACGTTGTCCGCTTCGTCACGCGATAATTGTAACATATTCAGATATAAATTAAAAGAATTCGGCTTCACTTTTGACGAAATATCGTGAATTTTTGAGTTATACAGCGTGAAATAACAGTTTGCCGCCTTGTTTCTCAGGATTTTGAATTCGTAATTTTTGCGGTCGACGTAGGTAAAGCCGTTTTTATAGGCGCAGTTTTTGCAGGTTTTCCCCGTCAGAAGTTGCGACGCGCAGTGCGAAAGATTCATAAGCGGCAAATATCCGTATGCAAAAACAAACGGGGTTGTCGAAAACGTTTTTAGTTCCTTTTCGGTAAGTTCCGCGCTCGCGACAAATAAATCGTCGGACAAAAGGTTTTTGTCGACGTCGTTGAAAATATTGAGTTCGTATCCCGAAAACAGTTTAAGATTATACTTTCTCGCAAGGTATATGCCATACGGATTCGTTGCGTAAATGCCCGAAATGCCGGTGTTTTTAATAATACTTTCATATAAGTCGACGTCGTTTTCACGCGCGTTTACGGTAAGTTTCAAGTACGCTTTGTCTTTTTTGTCGCCCAAAAAACTCAAAAACGACGATACCGATTTTTCCGAAAACTCGTCCGGGAAAAACACGATTGCGTCCGCTTCGTTTATTATGCGATCTGACAGTTGATTTTCGTTTTGAACCTCGACAGCGATAAGATTATTATAATTTTTGCGGTTTTTTATAATAGTTTCACGCGGTTTTTCGTCATTTTTCGCAAATTTATACGACTTTAATATCTCTTCCTTTAACCCGTCCAAAGCGTCGCGGCGCAACGAATTCAGCACGCTTCTTTGCGCGAAAACGTCGGATAATATTTCGCCGCTCACCTTTTCGACAACGAAACACGTGTCGCCCGTCTTTGAAAGAGAATCCGTTATCGTCATTTCGTCAAGCGGTTTATTCTGCGCTTTTTCAAAATCGGACGAAACTGTATACGAAAACTCTTTATGTTCGTACGTCGCTGAAAACTTCCCGTTTTCGTCGATAAGATATTTAACTTTCACCGGGATTTTCTTTTCCGAAAAGGTAAATTCCGCGTCCGAAGTCTTTCTTATTTCGTATCCGGGCTTTGCGCCGATAATCGGGTATTTCCCGTTTTTTGCTTTCGGAAACGCGCCGCCCGACTTTTCAAAACCATTTTCGTCCAGAAGTTTGTAGCCCTGTCCTTCCGAGATTTTGTCAAAAAACCTGATTTCGGCATAACCTTGCTTATCGACGCTTGCGACCTTACCGACCAAAAGCCCGATGTTGCCTTGCACCTTTTCGCTCATAATGTTTTTCGTGTCGTCAAAGGAATATCCTTTTGTGAAATTGCCACGATTATAAGCGGATTTCAAGGCGTTTATATCGTTTTTTTGTGCAATAAACCCGTTTTTTACGATTTTTTTGTAAGTCGAAACAGTTTTGAAAACGTATTCGGGACGGCGAAGTCGCCCTTCGATTTTGAAACTCGAAACGCCAGCGGCGGCAAGTTCTTTCAAATTTTCGGCAAGGCATAAGTCGGACGTTGACAAAAGATAACCTTGCTTTCCCGTCGTTTTTTCGGTGTAAAACAACCTGCACGGTTGCAGGCACCTGCCCCTGTTTCCGCTGCCACCGTTAATGAACGACGACATAAGGCATTTCCCCGAAAACGCAACGCACAGCGCGCCGTGCACGAAATACTCGATTTCAAGATTCGTTTCGGCTTTGATTTTTTTGATTTCTTCGATTGTCGCCTCGCGCGACAAAACCACGCGTGAAAACCCCAAACTTTCGGCAAATTTCGCGCCTTCCGCGTTGCATACGCCGAATTGAGTTGACGCGTGCAGGCGGACTTTCGGCGCAAATTCTTTTGCAAGTTCAAGCGCTAACATATCGGTGATAATGAAAGCGTCAACGTTCGCCTGTCCGCACGCGACGATATTTTTTTTCAGTTCTTCCTTCTCCGACTCTTTCACGGCGATATTTATCGTGACGTAAACTTTCACGCCGAAAATGTGGCAATAATCCACCGTATCTTTGATGTTTTCGGTTGTAAAGTTTTCGGCCTTAATCCTCGCATTAAACGCGGATAGCCCCAGATAAACCGCGTCGGTATCTGAGGCTATTGCCGATTTTAACGATATTAAATCACCTGCCGGAGCAAGAATTTCAATCATACACGAAGTTTGACTCTGTATTTACGCTTCATACTCTTCAAAGCGTGGTCGATTTCCGCCTGAACCTCGTCGTCGGTGAGCGTCCTGTCGGGAGCGCGGAAGACGACGGTCAAAGCGATTGACGTATTGCCCTTCGGCACGCCTTGTCCTTTGTAAACGTCAAAGATTTCAACGCTTTCCAGAAGTTTTCTGTTTGTAACTTTCTTGATAACCGCAACGACCTGATCGGACGAAACGCCGTCTTTGACAAGAAGCGCAAGGTCGCGGCTGATTGCGGGATATTTCGGAAGCGCTTTGAATTCACGATGATCGACTGCGTGTGCGAAAAGTTTGACAAGATTGATTTCCGCAACGTAAACGCGTGTGTCGATGTCATAGGCTTCCTGAACGTCGGGATAAACCTCGCCGATGTAACCGACCGACTCGTCCCCGACAAAGATTTCTGCGCTTCTGCCTTCGTGCAAATAAGGTTTATTCACGCGGGCGTAGGTCGTTTTGTCGATTTTGAACGCCGAGAAAACGCTGTCAAGCAGTCCTTTGAGCGCAAAGAAATCGTAATCCGCGCCGTACATACCGACGCACAAAGTTTCGGTCTCGACGGGGAAATCTTTAAGCGGCAATGCTTTTGGCGCGAAAACTTTGGACGTTTCAAAGAAAATGCCGTCCTTATTGTTTTTGCTGAAATTGCTGCCGATTATCGAAAGCATGCTGCCGACAAGAGTCGTACGCATAATGCTGACGTCTTCGCCAAGCGGGTTGAGAATGGGAATTGCGTTTCTCAGCGCGTCGTTTTTTGGAAGACGAAGAATATCGAATGTCTTTGGCGAGATAAAGCTGTAAGTAATGATTTCGTTCGCGCCTTTTGCGGTAAGAATACGTTTAAGCAAATCTTCTTTCGTTCTGAACGCGTCGCGGCCGCCCATAGTTTGCTTTGAAGCGTCGGCAAACAAGGTCGACTTGATTTTATTGTAGCCGTACAGACGAATGATTTCTTCCGCAAGGTCGTTTGCGCCCTCGATATCCTCGCGATATGCGGGAATCTGGCATTCAAGGCGTTTGCCCTTCACGACGGTTTTGATTTGCAACGAGTTCAGAATCTCAACCATTTTTTCGGTGGGAACCTTAATGCCCAGAATATTGTTGATTTTCTTATACTGCACGGTGAGCGTGCGGGGTTTGACCGCGTTCATATTCGTGTCGATCGTACCGGAAATAATCGTGCCCCAGCCGTTTGTCTGAATGAGCGTCAAAGCGCGGTCGATTGCGATTGCCTGACTCAAAAAGTCGATACCTTTTTCAAATCTTGCGCTGCTGTCGCTTTTAAGGTTAAGTTTTCTTGAAGTGCGACGCACGTTATCGCGTGCGAATTTCGCGCTTTCAAAGATAATGGTGTGGGTATCGTCGGAAATGCCGCTGTCAAGACCGCCCATAATGCCCGCGACAGCCAAAGGTTTTTCGGCGTCGGCGATGACAAGGACGTCGTTGTCAAGGTTGTGCGTCGTGTTGTCGAGCGTGGTGATAGTTTCGCCTTCTTCCGCGCGACGGACGACAATGCGATGACCTGCGATTTTTTCGTAATCGAAGGCGTGCATCGGCTGACCGAGTTCGATAAGAATATAGTTTGTGATATCGACGATATTGTTGATGGGTTTGATGCCGACCGCGCGAAGCCTGTCCTTAATGATTTTGGGACTTTCGCAAATTTTGATGTTTTTGACGGCTTTTGCCATATAACGCGGGCAAAGGTCTGCGTCGGCAACCTGAACGTCCAGCAAATTAAAGATACGTTCGGGCGTTGCGGTGTAACTTGTGACGGGCGCTTTCACGGTTTTGTGAAGGACTGCGCCGACTTCACGCGCGATACCCCAGATACTGTTGCAGTCGGGACGGTTTGCCGTGACCGAAACGTCCAGAATGACGTCGGTGCGGCCGAGAATTTCGTTGATGTCGACGCCGACTTTCGTGTCGGGTTTCAAAATAAGAATGCCGTCGACGTCCGCGCCTTCGTAATCGGCGTCGGTCAGACCGAGTTCACTGCCGCCGCAAAGCATTCCGAGCGATTTCACGCCGCGAAGTTCCCCGTTGAAAATACGTTTTCCGTCGGGAAGAACAGCCCCGTCAAGCGCGACGGGAACGATATCGCCGACCTGCACGTTCTGCGCGCCGGTAACGATTTGCAAAGTTGCGGTTTTGACGTTGATCTGGCAAATCCAGAGGTGGTCGGAATTGGGGTGGCGTTCCATTGCAAGCACGCGTCCCGTAACGACGTTTTTGATTGCGTCCGCTTCGCGGATAATTTCTTCGACCTCGAAACCCGCGTGTACGAGTTTGTCCGCAAGCGCTTCGGCAGGTATATCTATTTTAACAAAATCTTGTAACCAACTTATTGGTGCTTTCATAAAAAATCTCCTACTTATATTGCTCTAAAAAGCGTTTGTCGTTTTCAAAGAAAAGACGAATATCGGGGATACCGTATTTAATCATTGCGATACGTTCGATACCGAAACCGAATGCGTAGCCGCTGTATTCCTTGCTGTTGATGCCGCATGCTTCGAGTACCGCGGGATTTACGATGCCCGCGCCGAGGATTTCAATCCAGCCTGTGCCCTTGCAAACGCGGCAGCCTTTACCGTGGCAGATACTGCACGACACGTCGACTTCGACGGACGGCTCCGTAAACGGGAAGTAACTTGGACGGAAACGAACTTTCGTTTTTTCGTCAAAAAGTTTCTTCGCAAATACTTCAAGCGCGCCTTTCAGGTCGCAAAGCGTGATATGTTTGTCGATGACAAGCCCTTCGACCTGCTGGAACATCGGGCTGTGCGTCGCGTCGTCGTCGTTTCTGTAAACTTTGCCGGGAACGACGATACGGATCGGCGGTTTTTCGGTGGTCATCGTGCGAGCCTGCATCGGGCTTGTGTGCGTACGAAGCAGGAAATTGTCGGTGATATAGAAAGAATCCTGCATATCGCGCGCGGGGTGATCCTTCGGAATGTTGAGCAGTTGGAAGTTAAAGTAATCGCTTTCGATTTCCGGACCTTCCTTGACCTCGAACCCGAGCCCGATAAACGTATCGAGAATCTGGTTTTTGACTTCCGTCAAAGGATGCAACGCCCCGAGTTCCGTTTTTCCGGGAAGCGTGACGTCGATATATTCGCTTTTAATGCGCGCTTGTTTTTCGATTTCCTTAAACTCTGCTTCTTTTTCGGCAATACGACCTTCAAGCATGACTTTCACGTCGTTGAACATTTTACCCACTTCGGGCTTTTGTTCGCGCGGGACGTCTTTCAGACCGCGCATAGCGATTGTGAAATCGCCGTTTTTGCCAAAGATTTTCACTTTCACGTTGTTTACGTCGTTGAGCGTTTTCGCGTCGTTTATGAGCGCGACGCCGTCGGACTTTAACCTTTCGATGGCTTCAATCATAATTACTCCTTGAATTTTGATTAAAATAATTTTAACACAAGGAAGAAATAAAGTAAAGAAATAATGTTGAAAATAAAAACAAAAAATAACAAAATTTAATGTCGAAATTAAGAAAAATTGATTTTTTTTGTATAAAACCTTAAAAATGACTTAAAAGATTTGTTACGGGACAAGATTATATCCCGACGATATCTTCCCTACGCCCAGATAAGTATCGGGGACTTTCCCGACTATAAGATTTTCACACACGAGGATTTCCGACTGTGTTTCGACGGATATTTCGGACGCAGGAAGCGCAACCGTGACCGAAAGCAGGACAATCACGTAAATTTTATGGATTGTCTGGTTGATTCCCGCCGACTGAAATTCCGAATAAAAGTCGCAGTTTGTCGCGGCGATGGGCAGTATTTCGATGTTGACGTCGGGACCGGTGCCCACAAACATCGTTATCCCGGACAGCGTGCCGAGAGGAATGCTGATTTTCGTCGTTCCGTTGTTTTCAAGGTATCTTTGCGTCAGAATCGCGATTTCCCGCGCGAATTTGTTAATATTGATGGATTTTGCCTCGATAAGCGTTACGTCGCCGTCGTTGTTTTTTACCACCTCGAACAGGTCGTTGTAGTTCACGCTTTCGTTAAAAAGTACGCTGTTGGTCGCGCGGTTGGCGGCGTTTATCGCAAGTGCTTTCACTTCCGCCTCGCAAGTTGTCGTGAAAACCGGCACGACGTTTCCGCGGAAATACGAAAAAATAAGCCCTGCGATAAGTAAAATTACCGCAATAATAAATAAGGTTTTCAGCAGTTTTTTCGTTTTTGGACTTATCGACAATATCACGCATATATGATATGCGGCGACTTATAATATGATTACTTGTTATTATATAGATATATTAACTTTCTTTTGTTTTAGCCTTGAAAATCAGCGCAAAAATAAATCCGAAAAATATCGCCGCGGAAAGTCCCGACGATACCGCACTCATGCCACCCTTCACCGCGCCCAGGATCCCTTCTTCCTTAACGCCTTTTATCGCGCCTTTTGCAAGGTTGGAACCGAACCCCGTGATGGGCACGGTGATTCCTGCGTGCGCGAATTCTTCGATATAATCAAACGCACCCGTGACTTCCAGCACGACGCCAAGCATCAAAAACGTGACGAGTATCCTTGCCGACGTCATTTTCGTAGTGTTTATCAGCACTTGTCCGAGCATACATACGAAGCCGCCCACGGCAAACACTTTAAGATAAGTCAGAAATATTTCCATTTTACACCTCGATTGAAACCGCGTGCGCGATGCCGGGTATCGACTGTTTTTGCAGAGGGCTGTCTTTGTTCAGAAGTGCGCCCGTCGGCACAAGCAAAAGTTTTTTGATTTCGTTTTTCCTTAATAGTTCAAAAAGATATGATGCGAATACCGCGCTGCTACACCCTGCTCCGCTGCCGCCCATAAATACCTTTTGTTTTTCCGAAAAAATGATTTTCCCGCAATCCGAAAAGGTTTTCGGCATTGTTATACCGTCATTCGATAAAAGGTGCGCGCAAAGTTCGTGACCGAAAATTCCAAGGTCGCCCGTGAAAATTACGTCGTAATAATCAGGACTCCTTGAAAGGTCGGAAAAGTGCGTTTTCAAGGTGTCCGCGGCGGCAGGTGCCATTGCCGCACCCATATTGTTTGCGTCGGTCACGCCGAAGTCAACGACTTTACCTACGGTAATCGCAGTGATTTTCGGCGCGAAATCCTTGTACTTTTCGTCGGAAAGCGTCACCGCGCCCGACGCCGTTACAGTCCACTGCGACAAAGGCGTGCGCTGATTGCCGAGTTCCAGCGGAAAACGATAATTCCGCTCCGCCGACGAAAAATGACTGCTTGTAACGACGATTATATTTTTGAAGTTTCCGCTTTCGATAAACAATCCGCCCGCGCACAACCCTTCGCCAAACGTACTGCACGCGCCGTAAAGCCCGAAAAACGGAATGTCGAATTCCCTTGCACAAAAACTTGTCGCGAAAATCTGGTTTTGAAGGTCGCCGCCCATGATACAATCGAAATCTTTTGCGGTTTTTCCCGAAACTTCAAAGAGCTTTTCGACGGTCATTTTCTGCATTTTCGTTTCGGCAAGTTCATAGGATTTTTCTTTCATAAGGTCGTCTTGCAGAACGTTTTGAAAGTAATCGCGAAGGTTGCCTTCGCTTTCCCTTTTGCCGACGTACGACGCGGCGTCGTTTATGAAAATATCTTTTTGAAATATTACGCTTTGTTTTCCTTTTTTCATAAAAAAATCATATAAATAAGCCCGACGACAACCGACGCGCTGACGCCCAGCACAATTATCGGCCCCGCAATTACGAACATTTTTGCGGAAATTCCGAAAATTACGCCCTCCTGATTAAATTCCATCGCAGGAGATACGATTGAGTTTGCAAAGCCCGTGATAGGTACGATACTGCCGCCACCCGCAATTCGTCCGAGTCTGTCGTACAGTCCGAGCCCGGTGAATAAACTCCCGAGGAATATCAATATTACGCTTGTCGCCGCGCCGATTCCGTCTTTGTCAAGCGACGTCCACGTTTTCAGCAGGTCGGACACAAGCTGACCTATCGAACATATCGCGCCGCCCACCAAAAATGCCGGGATAAGGGTTTTGAGTTGTTTTGTTTTGGGCGCGTTTTCGTGCACGTACGCAAGATATTCTTCGTTAATAAAGCGCGCGTCAGCTTTCTTTTTGCGGGTTTTCAACGTTTTCGTCCGTCCTTAATTTCGTTTTTTTCAAAGTTTTCGATTCAGTGTCTTCGCGACACGATAAATAACACTTATCCATATCGATAAGTGTTACCGTTTTTTGACTAAATACACAAAAAATATTATTTATTATTGAATGATTCTTTGATTTTTGAAAGAATTTTGTTTTCGATGCGTGAAATTTGCACCTGCGAAACGCCCATGATTCCCGCAACTTCCGACTGGGTTTTATCGCGATAATACCTTAATATAATAATCTTTTTCTCGCGCTCCGGCAGGTCTTTTATCACGCCTTTTAAGATGATTTTGTCGTCAAGGTCGTTTGACGTGTTTTCGCCGATTTTGTCGATTAAAGGCGCGCCCTCGTCGTCGCCCTGCGTGTCGTTTAACGACAACGGATATCTTGTGCTGTCCAGCGCGAAAACGACTTCTTCCTTATCGACGTTAAACGCTTTTGATATTTCGTCGATGGTCGGCTCGCGATTGTTCGTTTTTGAAAAGTCGTCCTTGAATTTTCCGATATAGTACGCCAGAAGTTTCAGTGCGCGCGACACTTTCACCGCCCCGTCGTCGCGGATAAACCTTTTGATTTCGCCCGCGATCATCGGCACGGCGTACGTCGAAAACCTGACGTTGAAGTTTTCGTCAAAGTTTTTAATGGCTTTCAGAAGCCCCATGCTGCCAAGTTGCATAAGGTCGTCGTATTCCACGTTTTTTCCGGAATAACGTCTTACGACCGACTTGACAAGTGGCGTGTTTTCAACGATGAGCGCGTCAAGCGCGTCCTTATCCCCGTCTTTTGACTTTTGTATGAGGTCGCTTGTTTTTTCGACGTCAAACATTATCGTTTCCCTTAAAACGCTTTAATAATTTTACTCGTGTTTCGCCGTCTTTTGAATCAACCGCAACTTCGTCCATAAACGTTTGCATAATCGTGAAACCCATGCCGCTTCTTTCCTCGTTGGGTTTCGTCGTGAAAAAGGGTTCCATCGCGCGCTTTACGTCGGGGATTCCCACGCCGTGGTCGACAATCAGGATTTCAACCGAATTCTTTTCGCATTTTACGGTTATTTCGATTATTTCCGTTTTTCTGTTTTCGTATCCGTGCACGATTGAATTTGTTACCGCCTCCGACACCGCGGTTTTGACGTCGTTGAGTTCCTCGACGCTCGGATCGAGTGCAAGACAAAACGCCGACACCGTACTGCGTGAAAACGATACGTTTTCGGGTATGCTCAAAAATTTCATTTCAAGATAGTTTTCCATATTCTCTCCTTTATGCGAGTTTGCAGATTATTTCGTAAATTCCGCTTGTAAAAAATACTTTGTCGACTTGCTTGTTTGTGCCCGTAACGTACATCGGCACGGACAGTTTTTCAAGTTTTTTATATCGTCCGAGAAGCATGCCGATGCCGGTGCTGTCCATAAAACTCACGCCCGAAAAATCGAACACGACTTCGTAATATCTTTCTTTTTCCAGCAGTCGGTCGATATCTTGTCTGGCTTTTATTATTCCGTTGTCGTCCACGTCGCCGATAAGTCTTATCATGAGCGATCCCGACGAATTTTCATAAGATATTTTCATTTTCTCACCTCTTGAAAAAAGAATAAACTCAAAACTTTTGCAAAAAAACATATATAAAGTTGTTTTTCAACGAAATTAAACGGATATTGTAAATTGAATTAAAAATTTTTCTGAAAATATTGAAAAAAAGTTGACATTTTTTTTGTATTATCGTATTATTTAAAAGTCGCTTGTGAATGGCGAACAATTCCCGCTATCGGGGTGTGGCGCAGTTTGGTAGCGCGCGTGGTTTGGGACCATGAGGTCGGGAGTTCGAGTCTCTTCACCCCGACCACCAAAAAGATTAGGGCCTTTAGCTCAGTTGGTTAGAGCGGTCGGCTCATAACCGATTGGTCCGCGGTTCAAGTCCGTGAAGGCCCACCAAAAAACTTAATAAATTGTGGTTCGGTAGTTCAGTTGGTTAGAACGCTAGCCTGTCACGCTAGAGGTCAGGGGTTCGACTCCCCTTCGAATCGCCATAAACGCCTTGGTAGCTCAGTTGGTAGAGCAAGGGACTGAAAATCCCTGTGTCGGTGGTTCAACTCCGCCCCAAGGCACCATTTTTATACGGATGGTGCGGCACAGAGTTTTCGTTCCAAACACCTCGCTGGTGTGGCTCAATGGCAGAGCAGCTGATTTGTAATCAGCAGGTTGTTGGTTCGACTCCGACCACCAGCTCCAAGCGTGGGAAGATTCCCGAGTGGCCAAAGGGAGCAGACTGTAAATCTGTTGGCACCGCCTTCGGTGGTTCGAATCCACCTCTTCCCACCAAAAAAAAGACATCGCAATGCGGTGTCTTTTTTTATGCTGGGAATCGTGGATTCTGCGCGGTTTTCACCGCGCGGCGCGTTGCGCCTGAACCACCTGTTTCGGTGCTGACGCTCCACTTATGCAAGTAAACTTGCCCGTTCCGCTATTAAACGAATCCACCTCTTCCTCATATTAGGGTGGATTCTGAACCACCTTTCGGTGCTGGACACTTCGCTGTAAAATTTCATAAGGTTGCCCTTTCTCTTGTATCACTTTTATTATAAATCTATTGTATTTCAATCAAAAAATGTGATATAGTATATATGCGACACATTTTAATAAACCTAATATGAAGGAGTGATATAGGCAAAAACGCACTCTCACCTTTGTATTAGGAAAATGTGTCGCAACATTGAGAGTAACGTTTTTCGGCGTGTTCTCAATGAACACGCTTTTTTATTTGGAGGGAAAATATGTTGTATGAAAAAAAGAAACTTCTTATTTGCAAAATAGTCATTACTGTTTTGTTTTTAGTTTGTATTATTGTTCCGATAAGCATTAGCCTAACACCGGCGAAAATTGCAAATATCGTTGACGACGAAGGCTATTGTGATTACGATTCTTCGCTAAATTCAAGCGATGTTGAAATATTTGTAAAATTTGACACCAAAGTCAACGACGGATACATAAAGGTTAGTTTTTATGACGAAAGCGGAAAAACGTTATCAACTGAAAACGGACACTTTTATAGGACAGATGACGACAAAGAAGTATCAGATACTTTTTACATAAAAGGTAACGTGAAAGGCTATAAAATAATATCGTCGGAAATTACGCGTGAAACTTATACTTCGGGAATAACAAAATACATATTTATAATTATTGATATTTTTATGATTTTTATATTCTTGGGAACAATGCTGATGTCGTGTAAAGTATACGATTTAGACGGTAAAGATCTTATTGTTTATTCCGGGTTATATCGTCATTACATTAAATACGACGGCACAATATTAGATGAACATAATACGTTTCAAACATATGTTCCTATATATTTATCGACAACGATTGATGACGAAACATATATCGAAGTAACAATATCGACAATGAACAGAATTTCTTTAAAAGTAAACGACAAGTTATACACAAAATACAAATATTAATTACATTTTACACAAATCCGCATGAAAAAACCGCCCTTTCGGACGGTTTTTGTTTTGGTTTTGGGTTAAATTGATTACTTTGCGTAGTCGACGCTTCTGATTTCCCTGACCACCGTAACTTTGATTTGTCCGGGGTATTCGAGTTCCGCTTCCAACTTGTTGGCGATTTCTTTTGCAAGGAAAACCGTAGTGGTGTCGTCGACGACCTCGGGTTTTACCATAACGCGGATTTCGCGCCCTGCCTGAATTGCGTAAGACTGTTCGACACCGTTGAAAGAATTTGCGATTGTTTCCAACTTTTCAATACGTTTGACGTAGTTTTCAAGCGATTCGCGACGTGCGCCGGGACGTGCGCTTGATATTGCGTCGGCTGCCTGAACAAGGACAGCCTCGACGCTCGTTGCCTCGATGTCGCCGTGGTGAGCCGCAACCGCGTGAATGACAGCCGCGCTTTCCTTATATTTTTTCAGCAAATCGACGCCGATTTGGACGTGAGTGCCCTCGATTTCGTGGTCAACCGCTTTGCCGATATCGTGCAAAAGCCCCGCGCGTTTCGCAACTTTGACGTCCGCGCCGAGTTCCGACGCCATAACGCCTGCAAGGAACGCGACTTCCAGCGAGTGTTGCAACACGTTCTGACCGTAGCTCGTACGATATTTAAGTTTGCCCAAAATTTTGATAAGTTCCGGATGAATGCCGTAAATACCGCACTCGAACACCGCGTTTTCGCCCGCTTCTTTGATAAGACCGTCGACTTCTTTTTTGACCTTGTCGACCATTTCTTCGATGCGTGCGGGGTGGATTCTTCCGTCCTGAATAAGTTTTTCAAGGGTGATACGCGCGATTTCGCGGCGTACGGGATCGAAGCCCGAAAGCGTAACGACGTCGGGGGTATCGTCGATGATAAGGTCAACGCCCGTTGCACTTTCAAGCGCGCGGATATTGCGACCTACGCGACCGATAATGCGCCCTTTCATTTCATCGTTGGGGAGCGCGACAACCGAAACGGTGGTGTCCGTCGTGTGGTCGGCGGCGCATCTCTGGATTGCAAGCGAAATAATGTTTTGCGCTTTCTTTTCGGCGTTTTCTTTGGCTTCCGCCTCGATTTGTTTTGCGGTTTGTACCGCATCCTTTTTCGCGCTGTCGATGAGCGCGTCCATGAGTTGTTGTTTTGCCTCGTCCCTGGTCATGCCGGAGATTCTTTCAAGTTCTTTTTCAAGAAGGAATTGCGAATTTTTGAGTTTATCCTCGATATTCTGCAACTCTTCTTCTTTGGATTGAAGTTGTTTTTTCTGAACTTCCAGTTGTTCCTGTTTCTTATCCAATGCGTCGTCCTTTTTGTCAAGGTACGATTCTTTGGATTGAAGACGTTGTTCGGTTTTCTGATACTCTGCTTTTCTTTCTTTTGCTTCCTTATCGATTTCCGCGCGAAGACGATGTTCTTCTTCTTTTGCTTCGAGCAAGGCTTCTTTACGAGCGGTTTTTGCCTCGACCTTAGCGTCTTCGATAATTTTTGCCGCCTCGGCTTTTACCTTATCTGCTTCCGATTTAGCGGTGCCGACTTTACGTTTGTAGTAATACATATAACCGGCAACACCTGCGGCGAGTCCGAGTGCGAGTGCCGCGACCGCGATTCCTGCGATTGCGCCGCCCGACAAGACAGCAAGCAATTGTGTTGTAATGCTTGTCATTTGGTTTATATCCTCCTATATATTCATAAAACCGATTTATTTGCGCGCCGTCCGGCGCGTGTCGGCTTTAATTTCTTTGATAATGCGGTAATGCCACGGGGTGAGCCGTGGCAAAAATTACAAAATTATTTGTCCGCAAAGACTTTTTCACGGACTTTTTCGTTGATTTCGTTGAAAACGTCGGGATTTTTGTTAAGATAATCCAACGTTTTATCCCTGCCTTGCCCGATTTTTTCGTCGTTGTACGAATACCAGCTTCCGCTTTTTTCGACAAGTCCCATATCGGTTGCGACGTCAAGCACACAGCCTGCAAGGGAAATTCCTTTGCCGAAAAGAATGTCGAATTCCGCAACTTTGAACGGGGGCGCGACCTTGTTTTTGACGATACGAGCCTTTGTGCGGTTGCCGATGACTTCCGCGCCGTCCTTAATCGTGTCGGCTTTTCTGATGTCGATACGCACCGACGAATAGAATTTCAGCGCTTTACCGCCCGTCGTAACCTCGGGGCTACCGTAAATCACGCCGACTTTTTCACGAAGTTGGTTGATGAAAACGATGCTGCAACGGGATTTGTTGCATATTGCGGTGAGTTTACGCATTGCCTGCGACATAAGTCTTGCTTGAAGACCGACGCTACTGTCGCCGATTTCGCCGTCGATTTCCGCCTGCGGAGTAAGTGCCGCGACGCTGTCCACGACGATAAGGTCGATGCTGTTGCTTCTGACAAGCGTTTCGGTAATGTTCAAAGCCTGCTCGCCGCTGTCGGGTTGCGCGATGTACAAGTCGTTGATCTGAACGCCGAGAGCCTGCGCGTAATAAGGATCGAGCGCGTGCTCCGCGTCGATAAACGCCGCCATGCCGCCCTGTTTCTGCGTTTCTGCGATCATGTGAAGCGCGACCGTCGTTTTGCCCGAAGATTCGGGCCCGTAAATTTCGATAATTCTGCCGCGCGGAATACCGCCTATGCCGAGAGCGATGTCAAGAGTAAGACAGCCCGTGGGGATTGCTTCGACCTTCTGAACTTCGGTCTCGCCGAATTTCATAATCGCGCCCTTACCGAACTGTTTTTCTATCTGTTGTAAAGCCTGTTCAAGGTTTTTTACTTTTTCTTTGGAATCGGTTGCCATATTTTTCTCCTTATATTTTATCGCCAAATTTTATTGTGTTTTGACGTAATTTTTCAAAATTTTGTTGATTTTTGAATATTTTTAAGGAATTATTGTCGTTTTACAACTTCGATATATTCCTTTAATTTCGTTTCCGAAAGGTTCGGGATTCTGACACATGTCGGGTCGAATTTTACGACGGGCAGGAAACACGCAACGCCCGCCTCCGTTATATTCGCCGCGTCGCCCACGCCGATCATCGTGAAAGAATCGGCAAGATTTTGCGTGGAAAACGCGATTCGCGAGGCAAAACATTGTTTGATAACGCCCGTTATGACGTCAACGTTTGTACAATGCGTGTTCATAATAAGATGAATCCCCGCCGCTTTCCCGAGCCGCGCAAGGTTGTTTATCGCTTCTTCAAAGTCGTTTCGCCTTTCAAAAATAAAGTCGGCGTACTCGTCTATAACGATGATGACGTACGGATAAACGGGCATGCCGTTTGTAATCGCGCTTTGATTGTATTCGTAAACGTTCCTGACGCTGACGTGTTTGAAACGCTTGTATCTGACCTGCATTTCCTTGTAGGTTTCGTTCAGCATTTCAATGACCTCGTCCGAGTTTTTAAGGACTTTGTTTCTGTAAACGTTTTTGATGCCGACGAAGTCGTTATATTCGACGTTTTTAGGATCGGCAAGGACAAGACTTATTTCGCTGGGCTTGTTTTTGAGCAAAAGCGTAATCAGAATATTTCTGATAAACGCCGATTTTCCCGTGCCGCTTGCGCCGCCGATAAGCAGGTTTGCAAGGTCTTTTAAGTTTGTGAAAACGTCTTCGCCCGCGTCGGTGCGCCCGACGTAAAACGCAAGGGGGTCCTTGTTTTCGATGTCGGACAGCTTCAAAACGTCGTTGTCGTCGGATTTTGAGAACTCTTTCGACAGCAACAAATAAAGTTTATAAAACGCGAAATCCGTCGATTTTTTGCGGATTTCCTCGCGCGTACCGGAAAAAATTTGTCTTTCCGTAAACGTTTTTCCGTTCAGACAAAAACCGAAACATACCGTGCCGACGGGTTTTTCAACCGTGCCGCCCGTAGGCCCTGCGATGCCCGTTGTCGAGACGGATACGGTAACGTCGCCTTTTATCAGCCCTTCCGCCATTTCCTTTGCGGTTTCTTCCGACACCGCGCCGAATTTGATGAGTGTTTCCGCACTGACGCTAAGGCGATTCATTTTCGCCTCGTTTGCGTAAGCAACGATGCCCTCGATAAACGATTTGGAAATCCCCGCAACGTCAACGAGTTTTGCCGCGACCTCGCCGCCGGTAAGACTTTCCGCCACCGAGATTTTCAGGTTGTTTTCCAGAAGTAGCTGGGCGACGGCAACGTTAAGTTTTTTTCCGTCGACGAATTCGGGCACGTTAATCATGGTTTACGATTTCCTCCACGTCGTTTTCTTTTTCGGTTTCGGACAAGGTTTTTTCGGGTAAATCCGCTTCGACGGGCTTTTTATCGGCAAGCACCTGCTTGTTTTTCAGGACGTAATTCACACCCGACACGATTGCGAAAAACGCGCCGATATAATACGTGATTTGTCCGAGCCAGTCAAAGAAATAAAAGGCTTTCCCCGCGATTTCCCCGGTTTGGATCGTGCTCATCGTCAGCGCGATAAGACCGATGTCCAGAAACGTCGTTTTGATTTTGCCGAGTTTGTCTGCCGCAAGCACGACGTTTTTCTGCACGGCGATTATGCGGAATGCGGTAATTATAATTTCGCGGCTTATGATAACGCCTGCGATAATCTGGTTGTACCATCCGGGAAGCGTGCCGTCGCCGACAAAGACAAACAGCATAATGACGACGATGACCTTATCGGCAATCGGGTCCAGAAATTTTCCGAGGTCGGTCACGAGATTTCTTTTTCTTGCGATGTTGCCGTCGATAAAGTCGGTGCAGCAACAAAGTATAAACACTATGCACGCCGCGATTTCATGATACGGAAAATTCACGAAATATAAAATCGCAACGATGGGAATCAACGCGATTCTTGCAAGTGTTATTTTGTTTGGAAGATTAAGATTTTTCATTTCACTTCTCCAACGAGATCGTACCCGTTTGCGCCGGTAATCTTAACGTCGTAGAAATTGCCGACGTTCACAAGATTGTCGCTTGAAAACAGAACTTTCGCATCGACTTCGGGTGCACAGAATTCGGGACGACCGTAAAATATGTTGTTGTCGTAGTCGATACCTTCGTAAAGAACTTTCAAAGATTTACCGACGTAGTTTTTGTTGTTTTCGAAAATCACTTTGCTTTGAAGCGCGGTGATGTTTTTAAGGCGTTTGTTTTTGACCGCTTGCGGAATCTGGTTTTTGAGTTTCGCCGCGGCTGTGCCGTCTTCCTTGCTGTACGCGAAAAATCCCGCGTAATTCAGCTTATATTCGCCGATGAAGTCGTAAAGTTTTTGATACTGCTCGTCCGTTTCACCGGGAAAACCGACGATGAAAGTCGAGCGAATCGCGACGTCGCCGGCGTTTCTGATTTTTTCGATAAGGTTTTTGATTTCCTTTTCGGACGTCCGTCGCCCCATCGTCTTTAATATCGTATCATCAATATGTTGCAAGGGAATGTCAACATATTTGCAAATTTTGTCGTTTTTTACGATATATTTTATAAGGTCGTCGCTTAAAAGCTCCGGATAGCAATACAAAAGCCTTACCCATTCGACGTCAAGCGACGTGATTTTGTCTAAAAGTTTTAAGAGCGCGTATTCGTTGTAAAGGTCGATGCCGTAACGCGTGATGTCCTGCGCCACGATATTCAATTCCTTCACGCCGTATTCGTCAACGAGAATTTTCGCCTCGTCGTACAGACTTTCGATCGTGCGGCTTCTGAACTTCCCGCGGATTTTCGGAATCGCGCAATACGTGCAGTGATTGTCGCAACCTTCCGCGATTTTGAGATACGCATAATGATACGGCGTCGTCAGCACGCGTTTTGTCGACGGTAAGTCGCACGGCGTGAAGTCAACGACCTTTTTCCCATCCTCAACCGATTTGATGACGTCGGCGATTTTGCTGTATTCGCTGATACCGAGGAATGCGTCCACTTCCGGGATTGCGTCGACGATTTCCTGCTTGTACCTTTCGGGCAGACAGCCCGTAACGATAATTTTGAAATCGCGTTCCTTTTTCTTTTCGAGAAATTCCAGAATGGTGTCGATGGCTTCCTGCTGGCTTTTTTTGATAAACGCGCAGGTATTGATAAGTATTACGTCGGCTTCGTTTTCGTCCGCCGTAAATTCGATACCGGCGTCACCCGCATAAGCAAGCAGGTTTTCGGTATCGACGCGGTTTTTATCGCAACCGAGACTTATTATCCCGAGTTTAACGCTCATTGTCCGTCCTCCGGCAGGTCGAATTCGGTGGAGTCGGGATTTTCCGCGACCGCGCCGTAAATCTGCATAAACTGCTCCATCGAGATAAGGACGTCGCGCTGTGTGTTGCCGCCCTTATTCGGCGATACGTAGCCCTTTTCTTCCATAAGCTCGACAAGGTTTGCCGCCGTGCCGTAGCCCACGCCGAATTTACGCTGAATGCGGGAAATCGACGCCTTTTGTTCCTTCACGCACATTTGCAGAGCGTCGATGAACTGTTTCGACTCCCCGTTTCTGCCGACGGGAGTATGGGCGTAACTGTTCCTTTGCGGGACTTCTTCGGGTTCTTTTTCTTCCTCGGGCTGCTTGAATATCGAGTTCTGAACGTCGGGATCGAAATATGCCTCGTTGTGCTCTTTGATATATTTTACGACTGCCGACACTTCCTCGGTGCTGACGAAGCAACCTTGCAAACGCTCCGGCTCGTTAAACGACTGCGGATAATAAAGCATATCGCCTTTGCCCAGAAGTTTTTCCGCGCCACCTTCGCCCAGAATCGTGCTGCTGTCCGCGGCGGTTTTCAGCGAAAACGCTATGCGCGACGGCAAGTTCGACTTAATCGTGCCGGTGATGACGTCGACGGACGGGCGTTGCGTCGAAATGATAAGGTGTATGCCCGCTGCGCGAGCAAGACGTGCAAGCGAGTTGATTTTATCTTCGATATTCCTTTTTTGTTGCGACATAAAGTCGGCAAGTTCGTCAAAGATAATGACGATTCTGGGAAGTTTCACGACGCCTTCGTGTTCGCGTGCGTACTGATTGTATTCCGAAATATTTCTTGCGCTGATTCCCTTAAACAGACTGAATCTTCTTCTCATTTCGTTTATCGCCCAGTCAAGCGAGTTGACAGCCGCCGCAACGTCGTCGATTGCTTCCGGCACGAGAAGGTGCGGGATACCGTTGTACGGTCCCATTTCAACCATCTTCGGGTCAATGAGAATAAGTTTTAAGTCGGACGGGCCGTTTCTGTACAGCAAGCTTACGATAAGTCCGTTTATGCAAATGGATTTACCGCTGCCCGTACCGCCTGCGATAAGCAGGTGCGGCATTGATTCCAGATCGCACACGACGTCCTGATTTGCAATGTCTTTGCCGAGCGCGAAAGTAAGTTCCGAATTGCTCCTGTTGAACTTTTCGCCTTCGAGAACGCTCCTGAGAAGCACGGGAGTGCGTACGTCGTTTGCGACTTCGATACCGAATGCGTCTTTCCCCGGGATCGGCGTTTCAAAACGAATCGCGCCCTTGACTTGCAGTTTCATTGCGATGTCGTCGGCATACTTCGTGACGTTACTGACCGAAATACCCGCGGGCATTTGCAGTTCGAAACGGGAGAACGTCGGACCTTGCGTAACGCCGACAACCTTTGCGTTGATATTAAATTCCATAAAGACTTGTTCAAGTTTTTCGATTTTTTCCGAAAAGTCTTCCGCAACGATGTCCGAACGACCTTTGTTGAGAAGGTCGATGGGCGGCGCGTAATAAGGTTTCTTTTGTTGTTCCAGAAGAATGCTCTGGTCAATCGAGATTTGTCTGTCGTCCTTTTTCGCGGGGGTAACCGACACGGTTTTTGCGTTTTTCCCGACGGGGAACGTGTTGCCGTACGACGTGTCTTTAAGCGTCCTTTGCTCTTCACGCGGTTTTTCTTCGCGCGGGGCGTAAGGCTGACGCGGTTTTTCGACGGGTTTTGCCACGGGCATCGGATTGAACGTATCGTTGATTTCCTTATCGGTGGGCATTTTCGCGTCGGAAATTTTCGACTCCGCCTGCATCTCTTCAAAGCGAGTCAGGGGTTTTTCGGGCGGAGTGTTGTCGGGTTCGTATCCCGAGTTGTATCCGTCACCCGAAAGTTTGGGCAATACTTTTTCGGTTTTTTCGCTGTCGGTCGCGGGACGCTCGTAAACGTTGTTCGTCACGGGTTTTGCGACTTCTTCGGGTTTTGCAGGTTCTTTCTTTTCGGGCTCGACCTTATTCACGGATTTCACCGTGCCGGAATTTTTCTTTTCGGGCAGCGGCGCGCCGAACATTGTGAAGATACTGCCCGTGCCCGACGACGTGTCGGATTCCTTCTTGACCTCGGGTTTTTCAGCGGGTTTAACAGCGGGCTCCGTATGATTTATCGATTTCATAACGGGAGTGTCCGCGGGTTTTTCAATGGGTTTATAGGACGGCGCGACGACTTCTTCGTCGGGTTTTGCCGCCTTCGTTTCGGTTTTTTCGTTCTTTTTGTCCTTATCACCGTACAAAATGTCGCGGATAAAGTACGGCATACCCTCGGGAATACCGTTGTCGTTTTTCTTTTCTTCTTCCTTTTCGGGGACGGGATCGGGCTTTTTGCGACGAGGTTCCGCAATGCGTTTCGACGCCGCGCCGCGGATATCGTTTGCGGTGGTCGGGGTGTCGAGGATATATCCGAAACGCTCCTGAATGTCGCGCGCTTTTTCTTCGTCGCTTTCGGGAAGATCAAACGCTTCCTTCAAAGTTTGCGGACGTTTTTTGCCGCCGTTGCGGTTGAACGTGAACGTCTGGCTGTCAAGCGACGGTTTTATATCTTCTTCGCCGTTTGCGTTTGCCGTGCCGAAAGTAACGGTTTTGCCGCTTTCTTCAACTTTTTTATCGTCCTTTTTGCCGTAAAGTTTTTCTTTTGCGCGCTTACGTTTGACGTCGTCGGTATCGAAGACGGGTTCTTTCACGCTGTCGGCGGTGACGCCTGCCGTATCCTGATTCGGGAACAGCAGCGAGAATTTGTTTCTTACCTTTTTGGGCTTGTCGGAACCGTTTTCGTTCAGACTTCCGACAAAAAGTTTGTTGCCAATGGGTTGCTCGACAATGCGTTCTTCGCGCGAGGCATCGGCAATGTCGGTAAGGACGGGGCTTTCGCCCTTTTTATTCGCTTTGATTTTGGTTGATTTCGTGCGGTAAGGCAAACGATTCACAAGCACGGGATATACCGTAAAAATGCTTAAAACCGCAAACAACAGAATAAGCGCGACAATCGAATACGCGGGTGTCATGACTTTCATGAAAAGCCATGCGACGATGCCGTAAAGAAGACCTGCCGCCGATTCCCCTTTGTAAAGCGCTTTGAGATACGCGCCGTACGACGACGTGGTAAGGAAATAATCCTTTGAAAACCATACGTGCAGCGCAAGCAGCGCGATGTAAAACAGCGAAAGATATTTCAGAGTTTTGTTGAGCGGAAGCGTAACGCGCTTTCCGAAAGTAACCATTACGCCGATAAAAGTGCCCACGATCGAGTATGCGAAAGACGCGTATCCGAAAACGCCGATAAGAAACGACGAAATCATGCGCCCTACGCCACCCAATGCGTTGACGAGCGATAAAAAACATAAAAGCGAAACGATAATAATCAATATACCGCCGGCAATACGGTTTGCTCTGCTGTCGTAATTGCCGTAACGTCTGTCATCGTGTGCCAAGGTGTCCTCCAATCAATATATAGTGCCGAAGCGGCGTGAAAAACCGCAAAATAGGCAGTCTGATAAAAATTATATAGATATTATATCATAATATTATTTACTATACAACAATTAAGAACGCGAAAAATATTAAAAAAATCATAAATTTTTCCGAAACCGCATAAACATTTTTAAGGTGATTTATGAAAAAACCCGACAAAACTTTTTTTATTGACGTTGCAAAAGCCGTCCTGTTTTCGATTTTGTTTTCGTTTGCCGCGGTGTTGACACTGGCGGTTATCGTACGATTTTCAAACGTATCGGAAAAAGGCGTGGTTATACTTAATACCGTCGCAAAAATTCTTGCGATAATTTTCGGCGTGCTTGTCGGATTCAAAACGAAAAGCGGCGGACTTATAAAAGGCATTACGGCAGGCGTTTTATATGTGCTACTTGCCTTTTTGATTTTTGCCCTTTTTGAAAAATTCGACGGCGTGAAGTTTAATTATTTTGACCTTCTTTTCGGCGTTCTCGCAGGCGCGTTTTCAGGAATAATCAAGGTAAACGTAAAACAAAAGAACTGACAATTTTGCAACAAAAAATCCCGCAAAACTGCGGGATTTTTGTGATTTTTCAAAATTTTCAATTAAAACTTGATGTCTTCGTCGTTGTCGATTTTCACGTCTTCCTTGCTGTCGATGCTCACGTCTTCGGTGTTGCCGAGGGTGATGTCGTTGGTGCTTTCGGTTGCAGAAGTGTCGTCGACGGACTCGTCGTGATGTTTCTTATTGATGCCGAGATTGGGCTTTTTGGGCTTTTCTTCGGTCTTGGGTTTATTTTTGCTGTCGATAACGGTTGCGATTGCGTTTTTGTCGATGACGATAAGGGTTTCGCTTTCGTCGGTGCCGACGTTGAGCGTAACTTGTTTGCTGTCGTCGTCAATCGCGTAAATCTTGCCGATAAGGCGACCGATTGTCATAACTTTGTCGCCGACAGACAGGTTGCTCATCAGATCCTGATATTCTTTTTTTCTTTTCCTTTGGGGAATGATGGTCATAACGATCATAAGTACGAAAAATACCGCAAGAATCGCAATAGATACCCATTGATTGGCTGCAAGTGCTTGTACAAACATTTATAAAATCTCCTTGTTTATTTCATTTTTGTTTTTTAATATTACTTTATTTTTTGACATTTTGCAAGCGTTATCGTAAAATATCGAGAAATTTGCCGATAATCTTATCAAAATGCCCGAAAAATCACTTGTTAAAGGCTTCTTTGTCCTGCTCGCGGCGGAATTCGTACGTTTCAAAGAACTCGTCGCGGAAATCGCGCAGACGGTCTTCCCATATCGCCTTTTTGATGTCGTTCACAAGTCTGTTCAAAAACCTTATGTTGTGAATCGACAACAGCCGTCCGCCGAAAATTTCGTCGGTGTTGATAAGATGGCGCACGTACGCTCTTGTGTAATTCCTGCAACAATAGCAGTCGCAACCTTCTTCGACGGGTGAAAAGTCGTCCTTATATTTCGCGTTTCTTATCGTCAGGTCGCCCTTATACGTCATTGCCGTGCCGTTTCTTGCGATACGCGTCGGGAGTACGCAGTCCATCATATCTATGCCGCGCATAAACCCTTCGACGATGCAGTCCGCGCTGCCGACGCCCATAAGGTATCTTGGCATATTCTCGGGATAATGCGGTTGCAAAACGTCCAGCATTTCGTACATGACGGGTTTCGGCTCGCCAACGGACAGTCCGCCGATTGCGATGCCGCACTTTGCATAAGGAATCGTGCGTTTCAGACTTTCAAGCCTTAAATCCGCATACATATTGCCCTGAACGATCGGGAAAAGCATTTGTTTGCCCGAAAAATCGTGTTTACTGCACCGGTCAAGCCATCTTAAAGTGCGTTCCATCGCCTCTTTGGATTTTTCGTAATCGGTGCCTGCCGCCGTACATTCGTCAAACGCCATAACGATGTCGCTGCCGAGTTGCTGTTGGATATGCATCGATTCTTCCGGGCCGATAAAATGCTTGCTGCCGTCCAGAAAACTGTTGAAAGTAACGCCGTCTTCGGTGATTTTTCTCATCGACGAAAGACTGAAAATCTGAAATCCGCCGCTGTCGGTGAGAATGGGTCTGTCCCAATTCATGAACTTGTGCAGTCCGCCCGCCCGTTCGATAAGGTCGGAACCCGGGCGAAGATAAAGATGATACGTATTCGAAAGAATTATCTGACTGCCCATTTCTTTCAGTTCTTCGGGCGAAAGTCCTTTTACGGTCGCCATCGTACCGACAGGCATGAATACGGGCGTTTCGATCACGCCGTGCGGGGTTGTGAGTCTGCCGACACGCGCGCCCGTTTGTTTGCAGGTATGCAGTATTTCATACTTGAAATTTTCCATTATTATTTCACGTCAACCTTTATATTAGTTTAAGTTTATGCCGATAATGCATCGTATTTTTTATATTTTTGTCAAAATTTATTACGTTTTGACGAAATTTCAATGCAAAATTGTTTTCTTACGCTTTCTAAATAAGCAACGTCGCGTCGCCGAAACTGAAAAATCTGTATTTCATATCGACCGCGGTTTTGTACATATTCATCACGTTTTCGTAGCCCGCAAAAGCGCACACGTACATGATAAGCGTGCTTTCCGGCAAATGGAAATTCGTAATCATTCCTTTCAGAATTTTGAATTTGTAGCCGGGATAAATGAAAATTTGCGTCTCGCCGTGTCCGGCGTGGACGAAACCGTTTTCGTCGGCAACCGTTTCAAGAACGCGGCCGGAAGTCGTACCGACTGCAATCACTCGCCGCCCTTCTTTCACCGCTTTGTTTATGATTTTTTCGTTTTCTTCCGACAGTTCGTAATATTCGCTGTGCATTTTGTGGTCGGTGATTTCTTCCGCTTTCACCGGACGGAACGTCCCAAGTCCCACGTGCAGCAATACTTCCGCAAACTCGACGCCCTTGTTTTTCAGACTTTCGATAAGTTCCGGCGTGAAATGAAGCCCTGCCGTGGGCGCAGCCGCGCTGCCGTCGATTTTGCTGTAAACGGTGTTGTACCTTGACGGATCTTTGAGTTTTTCGTGAATGTACGGCGGGAGCGGCACGTTGCCGACTCTTGACAAGATGTCTTCAAAAACGCCGTCGAATTCAAAACGCAAAGTCCTGATTCCGCTTTCGCCGATACCGACGACTTCGGCAAATAGTTCGTCCGAAAATTTCAGCCTCGCGCCGACCGTCGCTTTCCTTGCCGGGCGCATAATACATTCCCAATCGGTAAAGTTCACGCGGCGAAGAAGAAGCGCCTCGTATTTCGTCACGCTTTCCTTGTCCGCGCGGTAGCCGTAAAGCCTTGCCGGGATAACTTTGGTATTATTGACGACAAGAAGGTCACCTTCTTTCAGAAAGTCGCCGATTTTGTTGAATATCGTGTGAGTAAGTTCGCCCGTTTCCTTGTTCATGACGAGAAGTCTTGCGCTGTCGCGAGGTTCGACGGGCGTCTGCGCGATAAGTCCTTCGGGCAAGTCATAGTAAAAGTCGCTTGTTTTCATTATTTTTCGATGTATTCAAAGCCCAGATGCTCATAGGCAAGCGGTAATACGGTGCGGCCGCGCGGCGTGCGCGCGATAAAACCGAGTTGAATAAGGAACGGCTCCACAACGTCCTCGATGGTGGTTGCGTCCTCGCCCGTCGCCGCCGATAAAGTATCGAGACCGACCGGGCCGCCGTTGAATTTTTTGATTGCGGTTTCAAGGACGTTTCTGTCAACCGCGTCAAGACCGAGTTCGTCGATGTCCATAAGTTTCAACGCCTTTTTCGCGATATTAAGGTTGATAACGTCCATATTTTCGTAATCGGCGTAGTCGCGCACGCGTTTCAAGAGTCTGTTTGCGATACGCGGCGTTCCGCGGCTGCATTTTGCAAGTTCCTGCAATGCGTCGTCGTCGATTTTCGTTTCCAGAATGTTTGCGCTGCGCTTTATGATTTTCGCAAGTTCTTCCGTCGTATAAGGTTCCAGACGGAATTTAATGCCGAATCTGTCGCGCAACGGGCTGGAAAGCATGCCTTCTTTTGTCGTCGCGCCGATAAGCGTGAAGCGTTTTAATTGAAGCCTGAGCGAGCTTGCCATCGCGCCCGTGCCCGTAACAAGGTCAAGCGAGAAGTCTTCCATCGCGGGATACAAAACTTCCTCGATATTGCGGCTCAGACGGTGAATTTCGTCGATGAACAATATGTCGCCCTTTTCAAGTTTTGAAAGCAGCGCGGCAAGATCTGCCGCTTTTTCGATTGCGGGACCGCTCGTTACCTTGACCTGCGCGCCCATTTCATTGGCGATGACGTGCGCGAGCGTGGTTTTTCCGAGCCCCGGCGGGCCGTAAAGCAAAACGTGGTCGAGCGCGTCGCCGCGGTTTCTTGCGGCGGTCATATAAACGTCGAGGTTATGCTTTATCTTGCTTTGCCCGACGTATTCGGATAACGACTTCGGACGAAGAGTGTTTTCTTCGATATCGTCGACGGTCGACTTTGCCGAAATAACCCTGTCGTCCTGAAATTCTCCGTTAAATTTACTGATAATTCCTTCCATATTCTTACAAGCGTTTCAACGCTTCCCTTATGATATTTTCCGCGCCTTTTTCGGTTTTTGAAACATCGGCGACGATTTTGACGGCGTCCGAGTTGGAAATTCCCAGCGATACGAGCGCGAAAACCGCTTCCTGCGCGTCCTTTTCGACGACCGCGGATATTTCGCTTTGCGCGTTGGTTAAGTCAAGCGAAACCTGATCGCGCATGCTGACGACGATAAGTTCCGCAGTTTTTTTGCCAAGTCCTTTGATTTTGGAAAGGGATTTCACGTCGCCTGTCGCGATTGCGACGGTAAGCGAATTAAGATCCGCCCCGCTTAAAATCTGCATTGCCATTTTCGGGCCGACGCCGCTTATGTCGATGAGCCTTAAAAACAGCGTTTTTTCCTCAATCGACGAAAAACCGTATAATGCGTAAGTGTCTTCCCTAACGTAAAGATAAGTATAAATTTTTGCGATTTCGCCTTCCGAAAACTTATTCGTCGTGAAGTTGCTTGCGCCGATTTCGTATCCGATGCCGTTGTTGTCGACGACAATCGTGTTGCCCGCCGAATAAACGACCTTTCCCGTGATGTAATTGTACATAAAACTCCTACTTTATCCTGAAATTGTTTTTGTTTGCGCCGACCTGTCCGTGACATAACGCAACCGCAAGCGCGTCGGCGGCGTCGTCCGGGCGCGGCAAGGATTTAAGGCGCAACACCGATTGCACCATAAGTTGCATTTGTTTTTTGTCCGCCCCGCCGTATCCCGTGATTGCCATTTTGATTTGGTTGGGCGTGTATTCGTAAACTTCGTCGCCGATAAGTTTCACCGCGGTCAGAAGCATAACGCCGCGCGCCTCGGCAACCGAAATGCCCGTCGTAATGTTTTTTGAAAAGAACAGTTCCTCAACGGAAATCTGCGACGGTTTGTAAGTTTCGATAAGCGTGGTTACGCCTTGTTCGATTTTTGAAAGCCTTACGGGCAGCGTGTCTTCTTTGGGCGTGGAAACGATACCGTAGTCAATGACGGTATAAACGCCCCTTTCAAGATTAATCACACCGAAGCCCATTGTCGCAAGCCCCGGATCCAAACCCATAATTATCATAAATATTATAATATATTGTATTATAAAAAAAGTCAACCGCAAGTTATAGCGGTTGACGTAATTTTAAGGCATAATCGTCAAATTATTTTGTTTACGATTTCGTCGCGGTACTTCGTGACGACGGCGTCGGTAAGATTTCTGTCCGACTTTTCGACGGTGAGTTCGGTTTCGTAAACGATGTCGGCGGGACTGCCCGATAGCACGAATACTTTATCGCCCATTAAAAGCGCGTCGTAAACGTCGTGCGTAACGAGGACGACGGTGCGCCCGTCGCGCCCCCAAAGTTCCAGAAACTTTTTTATCAGTCGGGTTTTCAGCGACACGTCAAGCCCCTTAAAAGGTTCGTCCAGAAGCATTACTTCGGACGGGTACAAAAACGCCCGCGCCATCTGCACGCGTTGCGCCTGACCACCCGAAATTTCCGTCGGCAACCTTTTCAGAACGTCGGAAATTTCCAGAAGTTTTGCCATATCGTAAATTGCATTTTTTCGCGCGGTTTGGTCTCTAATTGCATTTTTTAAGACAAAATCAAGGTTTTTTTCAACCGAAATTGTTTTTACAAGCCTGTCGTTTTGAAAAATATACGACACGTTTTTTGGCATATTTTCAATCTCGCCGTCAAACCCCGAAAGCCCCGTAAGAGCGTTTAACAGCGTGGTTTTCCCGACGCCGCTCGCGCCAAGCACCACGTTGATTTTGCCGCCCAAAAATACGGCGTTGAAATTCTTATAAATTTCCTTATCGGGATACGAAAACGAAAAGTTTTTGAAAATAATATCTTTCATCTTGTTTTCTCCCAGATTTTTTTGAATATGGACACGACCGCTTCCAACACGAACGCAAACACGATCGCGACAAGCGTCCAGGCAAGCAGATATGCGACGTCGAAACTTGCGTTTGCCGTATAAATTTTGCTGCCGATACTTTTCGGAACAAAGGTCAGAATTTCAGCCGCGATAATAACTTTGAACGTGAGCGACAGCGTCGAACGCGCGTTGTCGAAAAGACTTGGCGCCACCTCCGGCAGATATACGTTTTTCACGACGTCGATTTTTTTCACCTTATAAATTTTCGTCATTTCGATAAGGTCTTTGTCAACGCCCGAGAGCGCGCTGTAAATCGCCGTGAACAGTATCGGGAACGCAATCAGAAATCCGACGACGAAAGCAAGCGTTTCATTGCTGTAAAACGCATACAAAATAAGTATGACCGCAACCGTCGGCGCGGCGCGTAAAAACGAAACAACGGGGTTTATCACACGATATACGGGGTTTAAAACCATAGATATTGCCGCAAGTAGGAACGCAATCAAAAACGACGCCGCAAAACACCATAGAGTTCGAAGCACGGAAAATCCGACCGCGCGCCAGAATCCCGCCTCTCCCCCGAGCGTGAAAAAATCTTTCAGCACTACGTCGGGAGACGGCAGTATAAGCGGCTTGTTTTTGACTTTCGCCACAATCGCCCATATCGCAATCACAAGCGCGAACGCGATGAGCGGATAAAGTATGTCGAAAAATATCTTTTTCGTTTTTTCGTTTTTAAGAAAATTTTTCATTAAAACAAATTGACGGTATCCCAGTTTACGCCGGGCGCAAGGTTTTTAAGAAACGCCAGAATTTCCGTTTTCTTTTCGGCGGTGAGTTTTTCGGCGTTTACGTTGCATTTCGCAATCGAAGGCGCGGGAAACGCCGCCGATTCATAAGCGTTTGCTTTCATAAAGTCGTTCACGCTTTGCGGATTGTTTTTCACCCATTCTTTGCTTGCTTTAAGCGCGGTGAAAAGCGCGTCCATAAACGCAGCGTCGGAAGCAAGGCTCGACTTCACGAAAATACCGGCTTGCGGATAAGTTTCTTTGCCCGAAACTTTTTTGTATTCCGCCTGCAAATCCATTTGAGCGTTGAACCCGAACTTTATTTTGAAAGTCGTTGCCGCGGGCTCGCCCACGACCGCATAATCGACGCTGCCGTTTTCGACGGCTGTTTTTGCCTGCAATCCGTCGCCGGCATATTGGACGTAAACGCTCGTATCGTTCAGATTTTTCACGTCGTCGACGATACTGATATTATTTGCTTTCAGAATATATCTGAAAACAAGCCCGGGTACGCCCTGCTGACCGATGCAGGCAATTTTCTTGCCTTTAATATCGTCGATTGTCAAAGTTGTTGCCGTCTCGCTTTTTCCGACAAGATAAAGGCTGCCGTCAACCGCGACGCTTACGAGTTTGTAGTCCGCGCCCTTGTTTATAAGGGTTGCGCCTGCGTTCACTGGCATGATCACAAGGTCGGAAAGCCCCGCCTGCATCTCTTTTGCGATATTACTCGGATTTACGATTTTATAGTTTACGTTTTTGCCCGAAATCGACTTATTGTCCGTAATAAGCCTTGCGATTGCAAGCGCGGGAGTGCCTTCGGGTGCCGCAAACGTCAACGTTACATCGTTTCCGTTGCCTTTTTTGTTGTCCTTGTTGCAAGCGGTCAGAAGCCCGATTGACAAAACAAGCGCGACAAGCAACATTACTGCCGTAAGTTTCTTTTTCATTTTTTTGCTCCTTTTTGGTTTAATTTATATCAACGCTCGTGAGCGCGGATTTTACAAAAACGTTTTTGATTTTGCCGAGTTTCCCTGTGAGCGCGGAAATTTCCTCGACGCTGCCTTTGACGACGACGGAAATTGCCGAAAAACCGCTTTCGCGGTCGGGAAGCCCCATTCGACCGAGTATGATTTCGGAATTTTCCGACAAAACTTTCTGCACTTCGGGAACGACGTCCCTTTCTTCAACGACGATGCCCACAACGCCCAGTCTTTTCATATTTTCTCCTTAAAAAAATCGGCATGCCGAAAAGCAAGCCGATAATAAACGTATTATGCTTAAAACTTACTCTCCGACAAATCATCGATTAGGTTTTATTATGGTTATATTATACCCTATTTATTAAAGTTTGTCAATAATTTCACATACGGCATACGCCGTCTGCTTTTGCCGCGTCGAAAACAGCCTTTGACACCGCAACTTTAACTCTTTTGTCAAAAGGTTTCGGAAGAATGTTGTCGGCGTTAAGTTCGTCGTCGGAAATAACGCCGGCGATTGCTTTGGCTGCGGCGATTTTCATGTTTTTCGTGATTTTTCGCGCTTTTGCGTCAAGTGCGCCGCGGAAAATTCCCGGGAACGCCAAGACGTTATTGACCTGATTCGGGAAGTCGCTGCGCCCCGTGCCGACAACCTTTGCGCCCGCCTGTTTCGCGACGTCGGGCAAGATTTCGGGAGTCGGGTTTGCCATGGCGAAGATAATCGCGTCTTTGTTCATGGATTTCACCATATCGGTCGTTAATAAATTGCCTTTCGACACGCCGATGAACACGTCCGCGCCTTTTACGGCATCAGAAAGCGTTCCGCGAACGTCTTCCTTATTAAAAGTTTCCGCAAGCTCTTTCTTGTGCCATTCCATATTATCGCGCGAGGGATAAAGTATGCCGTATTCGTCGGAAAGCGTAATATTTTTTGCGCCGAAGTCCCGTAAAAGCCAGGTTATCGCAGTGCCGGCAGCCCCCGGACCGTTCACGACGATTTTCACGTCTTTTATGTCTTTTTTAACGATTTTCAAAGCGTTTATAAGCCCTGCAAGGACGATTATCGCCGTGCCGTGCTGATCGTCGTGGAATACGGGAATATCAAGTTCATCGTTAAGGCGTCTTTCGATTTCAAAACAACGGGGACTTGCGATGTCTTCAAGGTTTATGCCGCCGAAACTTATCGAAAGGTTTTTTACGATATTCACGATTTCGTCGGAGTTTTGCGTGTCAAGACAAATCGGAAACGCGTCGACGTCGCCGAATTCCTTAAACAGTACGCATTTCCCTTCCATAACGGGCATTGCGGAAAGACCGCCAAGGTTTCCGAGCCCCAGAATCGCGCTGCCGTCCGACACGACCGCGACAAGATTCCCGCGTCGCGTATAAACATATGAGTTTTCGGGATTTTTGGAGATTTCAAGCGTAGGCGCGGCGACTCCCGGCGTATATGCCGTTGCAAGACTTTCGGCGTCACCGACTTTCACCCTTGAAATAACTTCGATTTTTCCTTTGAGTTCCTCGTGCAGTTTCAATGATTTCTGATTGTAGTCCATATTACACCTCAAATCGTATAATATCATTTTTAACGTTAAAATGCAATTTCTTGCGGTATAATAATTGACTTTTGTCGAACGTATGTATTATACTTTTACTCATTAAACCATTAAACAGGAAGATGTTATGAAACAAACTTTATCGTCAGCGTTCAACGCAAACGCCGCGGTGCTTTACGTCATAGCGGCGGTGGTTATTTTATACGTACTCGCGCAATCGATATTCTTCCTTGTCCGCGCCGTTAAACAATCGAAAAAAATCGGCATGGATAAAGGCGTTATCAGGCGCACTGCGCGTCGTGCCGCGATATTTTCAATCGCACCTGCAATAAGCATTTTCATCGGTGTGGCGGCTCTCGCGCCGAAACTCGGGATTCCTTTGCCCTGGCTTCGTCTGTCGGTCATCGGAAGTCTTGTGTACGAAACGTCGGCTGCCGAAATCGGCGCAAAGTCGATGAATCTTCCGTGGGACAGTTTTTCCGCGTCGACAATCACCGCAGAACAATTCGTAACAATCGCAATGATAATGAGTATCGGTTGTCTTCTTCCGCTCATACTCGTTGCCTTTTTCACGAAAAAGTATTCGTCGGGAATGCTTAAAATGGAAAAGAAAGACAAAAAATGGGGCGAAATCCTTTCAACCGCAATGTTTATGGGCGTCGTAAGCTGCTTTTTCGCAACGAACTTCACAAAAGTTACAAGCGGGCTCGAAGGCTGGATTCCCGTTTTCATTATCCTGATTTCCGCGGCGGTAATGCTCATATTCGGCACAGTTCAGAAACTCACGAAGTGGCGTTGGATCAACGACTACGCCCTGCCGGTTTCGATGATTGTGGGTATGGTTTGCTCCGTTCCCATCTACAACGCCATAGTTTAAGAGGTGCATTATGAAAAACATTTCAAGAAAAAATAAATCGTATTCCGAAAACACTCACTTTTATGGCAGAATTTGGAGCATAGTGTCCGTTGTTATGATGATGGTATTCCCCATTGTCGCTGGGATAGTGTTTGACGCGTGGCCGACGGCTTCGGCAGTCGGTATCGGCATTATGGGTATCCTTATTTACTGGGCTGCCGGCGCGGTGGAGTTTATCAGTTATACCCCGCTTCTCGGCGCGACCAGCATATATCTCGGTTTCGTTACGGGCAACCTTTCCAACCTGAAAGTGCCCTGCGCGCTGTCCTGCATCGACGCGGAAAACGCAAAATCCAACACGGACGAAGGCGACATCATCGCAACGGTTTCGACCGCAGTTTCGTCCATAGTAACGATTCTCGTTATCATTATCGGCGTTATCCTTATCGCGGCGACGCCCCTTGCCGACCTTCTTGCAAAACCCGCGGCGCAAAAAGCGGCGGATTACCTGTTGCCCGCACTCTTCGGCGCGCTTGCCGTCGTGTACGTTTCAAGAAATCCGAAAATTGCTTTCCCGCCGGTTATACTTATGGTCGCGTTATGTATTGCAATTCCGAAAATTGAGAGTATAATAAGTATATTGGTGCCCTTCGTCGCGATCTTCACCGTCGGCGTCGCAAGGATTATGTACAAAAAAGGCTGGCTCGGCAAGAACGAACCCGAAAAAACCGCGGTCGACATCGAAACGAACAACGTCGCGCTTGACACCGAAGACACCGATAAATTTATCGACGAACTTGATAATAAATAATTTTTACAGGTGATATATATGTTAAAAAAAGTATTTATCAACGCAAATTTGTGGGACGGATACGCCGATAGCGTTTTCAAAAAATGCGCTGTCTTCGTTGACGGCGACAAAATCGCAAAAATATCTTACGACGAAAAACCCGACGTTTCGGGATACGAAGTCATCGACCTTAACGGCAAATACGTTACGCCGGGACTTGTCAACCCCCACGTTCACCTTTTCGGCACGGGTATGCCCAGCAAGGTCATTTCGGGCGGCGGCGCACAAAAACTCGTGATGAAAATCGTAAAAACGAAACTCGGCGACAAAATCCTTGACGCCCTAGTAAAAAGCGCGGCAAGACAACAGTTATTAAGCGGCGTTACAACGGTACGAGCAGTCGGCGACTTCAAATATTCCGACGTTCGCCTTCGCGATAAAATCAATTCGGGCAAAGTGCAAGGTCCTCGCCTTCAAGTGTCGGGCCCCGCAATCACCGTTCCTGGCGGACACGGCGACGGCACGTTCTCAATGACTTCCGACACCCTTGACGGTCTGCGCGCGCTTGTCAGACAGAACAAGGAACGCGGCGTCGATTTCATTAAAATCTGCGTCACGGGCGGCGTAATCGACGCAAAAGTCAAAGGCGAACCCGGCGAAGTCAAAATGAGCCTTGAACAAACCAAAGCGGTCGTCGACGAGGCGCATAAACTCGGTCTTCGCGTTGCGTCGCATACCGAAAGTTTCAAAGGCGTTGAAATCACGGCGGCGGCAGGCGTCGATACCGTTGAACACGGCGCGCCCTTAACCCCCGAGATGGCTGCCGAAATGAAGGCGACGAACTCCGCAATGGACGTTACTTATTCCCCCGCGCTCCCCTTAAAAATGCTCGATCCGTCAATTACGCTCCTTGATCCGATTTGCGTGTACAACACCGAAATCGTTGTGAGCAATATGACGAAAGGCGCGAAAAACTGCATCGACGAAGGCATACTTCTCGGCATGGGTACGGATAGTTCCTGCCCGTTCGCAACGCAATACAATATGTGGCGCGAGGTCGCGTTCTTCCAGAAATGCGTCGGCGTGTCGAACGCGTACGCTCTTTCCGTCGCAACGCTGAACAATGCAAAACTTATGGGACTCGATAACGTGTGCGGCACTGTCGAAGAAGGCAAAAGCGCGGATATGATAGTGATGAGCAAAAACCCGCTTGACGACCTTACGGCACTGCGCGATCTGGACAAAGTTATCGTCCGCGGCGAAGTCATCGACAAACCTCTGCCGAAGCGCAACGAAACAATCGAAAAGGAACTCGATGATATTACAAAAAAGATTTAATTTTTGATAAAACATAACAAAAATCCCGCAAAATTTGCGGGATTTTTTGTATAATTTGTTGTTTTTTATTTGAAGTTTGTAAGGACGTTTCTGTAAAAGTCAACGCCTTGCGCGAGGGAATCGACACCGATACGCTCGTTGTAGCCGTGGCACGCGCCGAGTTCTTCAAGACTTACCAAAAACGGGGTGAAACGAAGCGCCGTGCTGCAAATGTCCTGCATATATCTGCAATCCGTGCCGCCCGCGATAAGGTAAGGCGCAAGGACGGTATCGCCGTACGTTTTGTTGATCATATCGACGGTGAATTTATAGCCTTCCGACTTCGTATCGGTGCAGGGACTTGCGTCGCGCGTGTTCAGAACCTCGATTTCGATATCGTATTTTTTGGCGACTTTTTCAAGTTTTTTCATGCACTTATCGTGCCCTTCCTGCGGCGAGAAACGAAGGTTTGCAAGCACCCATGCCGCGTCGGGGATATTGTTGCTTGCGTGGCTGCCTTCCGCCATCGTGAATACCATCGTCGTGGACAAAAACGCCTTGACCTGCGACGAAAGACTGTCGGGCAACACTTTAAGAGCAAGCGGCAAAATATGATATGCGTTTTTTACAAGCGGACGAAGCGCGGGCTTTACCGCTTTTGAAAGATCCTTGAAAAGTTCTTTCAGAATAGGCAATACTTTCACGTCGAAAATATTGTGCTTTTCATTGTAAAGAATAAATTTTGCAAGGCGCACGAACGGCGTGTTTTTGGGCGGCGCACTGCTGTGTCCGCCTTTGCTTCTGGCGATGAATTTGAAGTCGGCAAAGCCTTTTTCCTGAACGCCGATAACGCCCGCGTTTTTGACAAGGAATTTTTTGAACGGTTCTTTTGAAACCATACCGCCGCCCTCGTCGATGACAAGCACGGGTTTCACGCCCAAAGTTTCGGAAAGATATTTTGCTTCCGCAATCGCACTGCCGCCCGAGTTTTCCTCGTCGTCGCCATAGCAGAAATAAATATCCTGTTCGGGCACGAAGCCTTCGTTTATGAGTTCGTTTGCGGCGACCATACTGCCAAAGACCATGCACTTGCAGTCGACCGCGCCGCGCCCCCAGATTTTCCCTTCTTCGATTGCGCCGCTGTAAGGCGGATATTTCCAGCCTTTGGGATCTTCTTCGGGAACGACGTCCTGATGCGCCATAAGTACCAGCGGACGGTCGTGTTTTTTGCCCTCCCACTTGATAATCATTGCGTTGTTGCGGACGTTGTAACGCGGAAGTTTTGAAAATTCAGGCGCGATTTCCCACATTACTGCGTGCAAATCGTCAAAGTGTTTCTGATCGCAACCCGTTACGGTCGGACACTGCAACATACGCGAGAATTGTTTTGCATACAAATCTTTTTTTTCGTACGACATAAGTTTCTCCTTATAAATTTCTCCTTAAAACTTTTTATCTTTGAAGTAATAGATTTCGTCTTTTTCGGATATTTCGCGAAGGACGCGCGCCGGATTTCCGACAGCGACGACGTTGGACGGAATATCTTTGGTGACGACCGCCCCCGCACCTATGACCGAGTTGTCGCCGATGGTTACGCCGGGCAATACGTTCACGCCTGCGCCGATCCATACGTTATTTCCGATTTTCACGTCGGCGTTGTATTGAAGACCTTTCAATCGGCACTTCGGGCTCACGGGGTGTCCCGCAGTGATTATCGAAACGTTGGGTCCGATCATTACGTTGTCGCCGATTTCGATTTTCCCGTCGTCAACGAGCGTAAGACAAAAATTACTGTAAAAGAAATCGCCGATGAAAACGTGCTTGCCGCCCCAGTTCGCGAAAAACGGCTGCGTCACGACAGGTTGTTTTCCGATCGCGCCGAAGCATTTCCGAACGTATTCTTCTTCGCGCTTATCGCCGTACGGCAATGCATTGTAGGCTTTCATCGCGTTGAGATACTCAAACTGTTCGGAAACGAGTTCTTCGTCGTTGGGGTCGTAAACCTGCCCCGCAAGCATTTTTTCCTTGTTTGTCATAGTCGTTAAATCGAGCCTGTCGACCTTCCTTCTCTGAGGTTTTTATAAAGCGCGCCCGTCTCCTGGAAGTCAAGTTTTTTCTCGGAATCGGGACCAATCTGATAATTGCCCTCCTTATAACTGTAAACGTACAGCGGATAACGAACGTAAGGTTTCAGCATGGAGCCGAAAACTTTCCAGGCAGGAATGGTGCTAAGAACATTATCCGTAAGTTCGACGCGATGCCTTGAATAACCGGCGTTTTCAAAATTGCGTATAATGCCGTCTGAAACGGGCGAGGTCATGCCGAGAACAACGATGCCGAGATGCACGTATTCCTGATTGTTGATCGTATGCCTTACGTCCTTATATTGATCGTTCAACAGAACGTTTGCAATAATTTTCGAGCCTTCCTGCGATATCAGGGTATCGAGCGCGTCTCCCAAGCCCGTGGGAGGAATCAATCCGCTTCCGGTTGTTGCAAATTCATCGATATTGATCCAGTTGTAAATATCAAGGAAGCCTTCGACGTTGATAAAGTGATCCTTGTATCCCGTTTTTTTCATATCTTCCCACGTCGAGCCTTCGGGATAACCGACGACATTGCCGCTTTCGTCTTTTCTGTTTTTATCCCTATCAAAATCCGTCGTTACGCTAATCGGCATAAGCGCGCTGTGCGTGAATACGGTATTTTTCAGCGTAACGTTTGCAGGGAGTCTTCCGTACGTCGAGGTGTTGCCCGCCATCGGGATAAACAACGAGTTCGCCGACGAGTTTCTGAAAACGCAGCCTTCGATATTGACGTCCGCGCCAGCGATTTCCATGACGGTTTTTGCGTTTTCGAAAATGCAGTACTTGAACGAGATGTTGTTTATCATTTCGTTGTTTTTCGTTTCATCGTCGTAATTCTCGATTTCGTGCAGAATCCTTACGCATCTTCTGGATTTTTCCCATTGTAGAAGCCCGTTCTTTGCCTCGGGATCGTTGTATCCCATACGCAAAATCGTGTTTTCGACGTGAACGTTGCTTGTCCTGATTTTCAACAATTCATTGAAATAATCGTTTTTGCGGTTAATCATATCCTGTTCGTTGAAGCATACGATAAAGCCGTTGCCATACAAGCTCGTGCCTTCCTGCATAGTGATTCTGGACGCGTCCGTGTCGTTGCCCGCACTAATTTCAAGTTTGCCGCCGGCAGTCGAATCCTTGACGTAAATCGCAACGCTTTCTTTTTTCTCGTGTAACGCCTTTTTCAGCTGCGTTTCGTTGCTGACTGTATAGCCGTCGATGACGTTCAGCACGTACGTTGCGACAACGGGCAAATTGTCGTACATCGGATATTTTGCCTTAATGGTGATCGTTACCTTGTTTTTAAGCCCTTTCTTTTCGTCGGGAATTTCTTTCAGGACAAGTTTGTTGTAACTGCCTTTTTCGTCCGAGAATTTGGCAATGCTTTCGTCGGAAGTCGAAAACTCAAAGTTTTCAAAGTCGACGTCCTTCGGATAGTTGAAGTCCATATTGAACGAATAAGGGGAAGTTTCGGTGCAATCGGCGTTGAAAATCTTGTTGCCGAACACCGTTTCTGCGGCGATACCGCGTTTTGCGTCGGTAGCGTTCAAAGCAAGGTTAATCGCGACGACAGGCGTGACGACTTTGAGTTCAACCGTGGTGCAAGTTTTATTTGTCGCTCTGTCTTTCGCCACAATTTTGACGTCGCCTTCCTTATTAGGCTCGATCATAGCGATATTTCCGACGTTGCTTTTCTTGCCTGATTGGTCATATTGTTTGATATTGACGATGGGCGAACCGGGGGCGATATCGTTTGACGAAAATTCCACCTCGGGTACGCCCGATTTTGCGGGATTGCGATAAACGACTTCAAGGTAAATCGGCAGACCGCGTTTGACGATATATTCAACCTCGTCGCCGTTTTTGCTGTGAAGTTTTTGAAGAAGGATATCGTAGTTTTTGAAAACGATATCGTCGTCGCTGAGCGCGTCGACCTTGATTGCCGAAAACGTTTTGCCGTTTACGGTGACCGTGGCGACCGTTGCGTCTTTGTCAAAATTAAGCGTTCCGTCCGATGAAATATTGCCGCCCGCGACTTTTGCAGTCGTGAAATCGCTCACGTTCATAAAGTTTTTGACGTTGACAGTGTCCGCGGTATAGCAGTAACTTTCACTCTTGAAGATGCCGTTATTAACTTTTACTTTGACGGACGTTCCGATGCCGGTGTCGTTTGAAGAAACCGAAATCGTCGTTTCGCCCGCGCCTTTTGCCGAAAGAATACCGTTTTTGTCAACTTCGACGATTCTTTCGTCGGCGGACTTCCAGGTTACCGTTTTATTGCGTGCGCCGCCGGGCGTGAAAATGGGGTTGACAAGAAGTCTTTCGCCCTTGTCCAAAGAAATCACGTCGTTTTCGGAAAGTTTGCTGCTGCTTCCGTACGGCATAAGTTCGATTTTTGTGACCTTGTCGCCGACGACCTTTACGGAGCACGTTGCAAATTTATTGCCTTCTTCCGTCGTAACTTTCACGATGAACGAACCGTAGCCGTAAACCGTAACAACGCCGTTGTTGTCGATCGTTGCGATGTCGATATGGTTTGTTGCGATATGTTCTTTCAGTTCTTTATCGGATAAATCGGCACAGCCCTGACAGGGATCGTCTTTTGCGTAAACGAACGGAATGTCGCTGTGTTGTTCTTCGATTGACCAGGTAAGATTGTGGTTTTTCGCAAGGCGCGGATAAACGGTCGCTTTCAACGTGTCGATCGTGTTGCCGTTGTCAAGCGAAAACTCGATATAATTTTCGTTAAGTTCCACCCTGTCGACGGGTAGATATGAATTTTTGGAAATAATATTTGTGGTAAGAAGTACCGACGCAACGATAATAATCGGGATAAGAATCAGTACTCCGATAAGGACTTTTTTCATTAAGCCTCCAAGGTAATTTGTTTCTTTGATGACTTTGATATTATAGCACTTACTTAAAATTAAGTAAAGAAATATACGATATTACTATTTTGCGCGCGAAAAAGATAAAACGTCGGAAAACCCGACGTTTAATACGATTTTGTTGCGAAATATTGAGTTTTTTTCAAAACAACCGGATAATTTCACCGTTTTTCCTTTTATTTTGTCAAAAAACAAGCGATGAAAACCGAAAACTATCTGCCCGTTTCAAAAAAGGATTTATGCTCGATATCGTCAAGCGGAAGCATTTTCGTGTCGAACGTGCCGTCGTCGTAAATTTCGATAATCGTGCCGCCGCGCTGAGTATGGCGTTTGTCGATGCCCTTATATGCAAGATAATCGATGCTCATTCCGTATGTCAGTCGGATGCCCTTATAAGTCAGCGACAGCGTATTCAGATGGTCGTGTCCCATAAACATACCTTTGCAACTTCCGAACTTTACCATTTCGTTGAAAAATTTGCCCTCGACGGTCTTCGGGTATCCGAAATAATTATCCTTTTCACCGACGAATCCGTGATGATAAATTACGCTCGTGTCGCCGCGATAAAACTTCTCCCACGCTTCACGAAACTCTTTTGGCGGGATATGGAAAAACGCAAGCGAATTTACTTCTTCGGGTTTTTTGTCGCACTCCGCGCCGATAATTTTAATCGTGTTTTTGTACCATTCGATCTGGTCGTCGTGAATAATATCGAAACCGCTGAAAAAGTTCCAGGTAAGATAGGCGTTGCTGTCAATAAACATAAGCACGGTGTTGAGAGTGCCGTCTTCGTTCAGCACGGGAATATGATAATTTCCGTCGCCCGTCAGGTTTTCGTCGCCGTGGGAAAAATAACAATTCTTGCACGAAGAATAAAAATCGCCGATTTTTTTCTTGCTTGCCGTCGCCCAGACTTCGCTGTCATGATTGCCGAAAACCACCGTCCAGGGTTTTCCGAGTTTTTCCATACAGGCGGCGAATTTTTTGCTGGATTTGAGGTTATTGAAACTGCCCTGCAAAAGCCAGGGAATGGGGTACACCATATCGCCCGTAACGATGACGAAATCGGCGTCCGAGGCGTTCACGATTTTTTCAACCGCTTGAAGCGCGAGCTCGTCTTTTTTTCTTGTCGAATACGAGCCGCCGATGTGAATATCCGTGAGCTGTAAAATTTTAAGCGGCACACCTTTTTTCTTCGTAATATTTGTAATTCCGTTGATATTTTCGATTTTTGCGTTCATTTTCGTTCAATTTTTGTCATTTTCGGATTCGTCGTTTTCAACGGTGCCGAACGCACTTCCGAACTCTTCGTCAATCTTTTCGTCGCTAACTTCGACAACGTTTCCTTCATCGTCCAGAACCTGCGGAACAACGACGTCTTTTTCATCGACTTTGCCGTAAAGCTCGGCGACAAGCGCATCCCTTTCCGCGGTTTCTTCGTCGTTCAGCGCGACGCCCTTCTTCCTTGCATCAATGAAATATCTTATTCTTGCAAGTTTCTTGTTGTCAACCTTATACTTGAACGACGCGTAAAGCGCGATGGCGATAAGCACGGCAACCGTGATACCCATAACGAGCCTTATTGCAAGCAACGCAGTGTCCGACTGCTGAATATAAACCGTCGTGTCGCCCGTATTGTTTTCCTTATATCCGCACCAGCCGAGAATCCAGCCGACCAAGCCGACCGCAAGCGCGCCGCCGACCTTTCTCGCAAGCGTCATCATGCCGCTGTACGTACCGGTTGAGCGGTCGCCCGTCGCCATTTCGCCGACGTCGACGGTATCGGGGAATATAATCCACGGCATCATTTGTGCGCCGCCAAAGCCCAAGCCCATAATAAGCGCAACGATGGGGATAAGAATCGGAGGCGTCCAGGACGGCTCCATAATCGCAAACATTATGCCACCGAAAATGTAAAACGGCAACCCCATGCGGAATGCGAACTGTTTGCTCTTCTTGTCCATCATTTTGCGAGCCAGCGGGAACATTACGACGGCCGCAACCATAAGCGGCGCGATAATGAACATCGACGAAATGTCCATTCCGAAAAGTTTCTCACCGTGCCAAACGTCTGTTGCGTAAAATACTGCAAGCGCGCTTATCATATCCATACAGGCAAACGCCGAAACGTACATCACGATATGCCAGCGATACGACCTGTTTTTATAAGGTTTTGCGTAGCTTTTTACAAATTGTTTTGCATTGAATTTTTCAACCGCCGTCGTGGGTTTGATACGCTCTTTTACGAAAATCGAGCAAATTATAAGCCCACCGCCGAAAAGCGTGCCGAAAATAATCGAGATCGAAAGCCAGAATTCCGTCGTATTGATGTGCGGCATAAACAGCCAGCCGTCTGCGGAAATCAAAGATTCGATAAACAAAAGCGGCAATACGTACGCAAGCCCCGAAGCCGCGGCGGTAAAGATAAGTTTCACCGTGTTGGCGTTGTTTCTTTCACGGAAGGACGGGGATATGTCGCTTGACATCGAACAGTACGGAACCTGCGACAACGTCGAACAAGTGTTCCATAATAAATACATTATCAGCATATAGGCGATAAATCCGTTTGTCGAAACGCCCCAGTCTTTCACGGGCATAAACAGCAGGAATATCGACACGATAATCGAAATGCCGCCCGCAAACATATACGGCTTGCGTCTGCCCCATCTGCCGCGCGTGTTGTCGCTGATAAAGCCCATCACGGGGTCGGTAACGGCGTCCCACAACTTCGCAATCATAAATATCGTCGTCGCGATTTTCATCGGGATGCCCATCGTCGTCATGTATTTGACAAGAATACACGACATCAGCGCAACGCCGCCGCCGTCCATAAGACCGCCTATGCCGTAACAAATTTTCTCTTTAAGCGGCACTCTGTCTTCGGGCACGATATAGTTCGCGTCGCCGGGGACAGCCACCTGTTTTTCTTTCTTCTTCACGTTGTACCTCATACAAAAAGATATATTTATAATATCATATCATTTGTTTTGACACAAGCAACAAAAACCTACTTGCCGATATATCTTTTGTAAAATTTCCGCAAAGTTTCAAAAACCAAACAAAAAAACCGCCCTTTTGGACGGTATCGGTTAATGGGTTTCGGAAAGATGTTTCAGAATTTCGACGATTATTCCGTTTTTAACGTATTCGTTAATAAGTCCCGCGCAAAATCTTTCGCCTCGGAAAATTGCCGTAAGACAAGTGCCCGCTTCCTTTTTCGACATTGTGCCGATATCTTCCGCAAGTTTCTTTTCGTTGTACCAGCCGCGTTCGTTCATCGTGCGGTCATATTCAATATCAACCAAATCGGAATTGAAAAAAAACCTTTGGAAATCGCTTATCTCACGCGGGTATTCGACATACAATTTTATCTCGTCTTTGGCGTTTTCCGTCGAATTTTCAAGCGTTTTACGATATTCTTCAAAAATTTTCGTATATTTTATCAAATCCGATTTTTCAAAATTCAACTTATGATCGTTCATTATATTTTCCCCCTACGACTTTATTATTGTTATTATAAACTCTTTTTCCTGCTTTCGCAATGAAAAATATAATATTGTTTGTAAAACAAAAAACAACAGGGGCTGCTCTGCATAGTGAAGAATAAAAATAAACAGCGCAGCGACACAAAGTGTCTGCTACGATATACACGGTGCATAACGCAAGCGGTTGCAAGCAACCGCCGAACGCCGAAAACAAGTTTTCGGATTCTCGCCCGCAAGTTGTTTTTACCAAAATAAAAGCCCATCACGATTGATGGGCTTTTATTTTGGTGGAGACAACAGGACTCGAACCTGTGACCCCTCGCATGTGAAGCGAATGCTCTACCAGCTGAGCCATGCCTCCAAGTGAAAAATATTTTACCATAACAATTAAAATTTGTAAAACGATTTATGTAATTATGCTTGCATTTTTTTTGAGTATTTATTATAATGCTATTTGTAAATCGCCCGTGGGGGTATGGCTCAGTTGGTAGAGCGATGCGTTCGCAACGCATAGGTCACGAGTTCGAATCTCGTTATCTCCACCAAAAAAAAGAACGCAAGTTGATTGCGTTCTTTTTTTGTGAAAAACCTTGCTCAAATAAAATAACAATAAATATTGTCGTTAAAATAAGCGTTTTTGTAATGACGCGCGTAATAGTTTTTGCCGGCAAGTTTGAAACCGCATTTTTCAAGAACTTTGTTTGCCGCGACGTTATTTTCGTCGACAACGGCTTCGATACACTTTATATCAAGCGTGACTTTTTCATATACATAGTGCCTTATCGTATCATCAAGGAAGTATAACTCTTTTTTTATCGCTTTGTTAACAATCGCTTTTGACGCTTCGGTCGCATACCCTTTTCCCCTGAATTTATCGAATATAAAAACTTTCAATACGTATTTTACTTCGCAGATACAATCGTCCAGATCGATCGTACCGATAAGTTCGTTTGAGTCTTTCAAAAATATTGAGAATTTTAGTTTTGAACTGTAACCGACGCCACCCGGTAATTCATTTACGTTAAAAATATCAATTTTATATAAATCTTTAAATTGATTTAGATTTTTTTTGCAATACTCCCTCATTATGTTATTTGAAGATTCGTCGCACGGTTTTAATACTAGTCTTTCGGTTTCAAAAGCACCGTTAATGTTGATCACCGCGTTGTAAATTTCGTTATATTTAGTTTTTAGTTCTTTGAACGTATTATTAATGTTTTCAAAAAAAGCAAATTCTTCTTTTGTGAAATCGTTCCGTTCAATATTTTTATATATATCATCAAAAAGGCTAGAAATGGCAATAGTATTCCATAAATATATGCGTGCTTCATCGCCGAGCGAGAATAAATATTTGAAAATTTTCAAATTTTTGTCATATTCCTCGAATTCTTCTTTATACTGCAAAGAGTAAAAATGAAATTTACTTCCGAATTTTTCTTCGGCAATTTTATCGTATTTTTTCTTTAATCTTACATCAAAAAAATAATCAGTAATCATAATCTATATCCTTCATTTTTTCTATATTACATAATATATCATCGAATGTACCGAATTCGTCGCATAAAAAAGGACGGCGATGATGCCGTCCTTGTGTGGTAAACAATTTAGTCTTTGATGAATGCCGAGAAGGCAAGGTGCGCCGAATATATGTCCGCTTTGCTTATGAGTTCGTAAGGCGCGTGCATCGAAAGCACGGGCACGCCGACGTCGACGGTTTCGATATTGTTTTTGGCAATGTATTTCGCAACGGTTCCGCCACCGCCGAGGTCGACTCTTCCGAGTTCCGCGGTTTGCCAGATTACGCCGTTTTCGTTGAAAAGTTTTCGGACGTATCCTACGAATTCGCAAGACGCGTCGTTGCTGCCCGATTTGCCGCGTGCGCCGGTGAACTTGCACATTGCGACGCCCTTATTCACGAAACTTGCGTTGTTGTCTTCAAAGCAGGACGCGAAGTCGGGATCGTAGCCTGCGGTGACGTCCGCCGAAAGGCAAAGCGAGTTTTCGCGAAGTACCGACGGCAATACGCCGAAGTTTTTAGCGATTTCGTCCAGAATGTCGGTGATAATCACGCACTGCATGCCCGACGTGCCTTCCGAGCCGATTTCTTCCTTGTCGGCAAGGATCGTCATAACCGTTCTGTCGGTTGCGGTGTCGAGGGTTGCGGTGATTTCGGGATAAGCGCAAACTCTGTCGTCGTGACCGTATCCCGCGACGAACGCCCTGTCGAAACCGACGTCGCGAGCCTTTAATGCAGGCACGACTTCGAGTTCCGCCGACAAAAAGTCTTCCTCGCTCATTCCGTACTCTTTCATAAGGATTGAAAGCACGTTTTTCTTTACGGCGTCTTTGTCTTCGCCGGAAAGGGATAAGCCGCCGACAACAAGATTCATATTTTCTGCGTCAAAGCCTTCGCCGATTGTCTTTTTGACCTGCTCCTGCGAAAGGTGCGGCAGAAGGTCGGTGATATAAAACACGGGATCCGTATCCTTTTCGCCGATTTTAATGTTGATTTTCGTGCCGTCCGCTTTCACTACGACGCCGTGCAACGCAAGAGGAATCGTGAGCCATTGATACTTTTTGATGCCGCCGTAATAATGCGTTTTCAAAAAGGCCAGTTCGCTCTTTTCGTAAAGGGGGACCTGTTTCAGGTCAAGACGGGGGCTGTCGACGTGCGCGACGAGAATTCTCACGCCCTCTTTGATTTTTTCCGCGCTGCCCGCTTTCACGATGAACAACGCTTTGCCGCGGTTATTGAAATAAAGCTTGTCGTGCGGATTGATTTTATCGCCGAGCTTATATTCCTTATAGCCCGCTTTTTTCAGCATTTCGACGGTATATTCGACGGTTTCCCTTTCGGTCTTGCCGTTGTTGAGAAAACGTTTGTAGCCCTCGGAATAATCGAAAATCGCCTTTAAGGTATTTTCGTCAGCCGATTTATAAATATTTTTTCTTTCGTATGTGGAATACATAAAAACGCTCCTAAAATAATGATTATTTATATTTTATCACAATAAGTATTCAAAGTAAAACAAATTAAAAGTCAATTATCGACAAGGCTTTACGACTTTACAAAAACTTTACGTTTTCGTTACCGAAACATACTTTTTTCTTCTTCCTGCATTGCCTACAATGAAGGCGTAATCAATAAAAAGGAGACAATTTATGAAAAAGAAAATGAAAATCGTATTGATAATATCGTGCTTGCTTATGACGACAACGCTTCTGACGTGCCTGTGTGCATGCAATAAGACAGGCAAATTCGACGAAAATAAAAACATCAGCGTCGTAACGCGCACCGACGGCAGCGGCACAAAGTCGGCAATTATGGAGTTTCTGGGACTTAAAGGCAAAAAGGACGTATCGGGCGCAATCGTATTAAGTTCGACCGACGCAATCATGGCGGAAGTCAAAGGCAATCCCCTTGCAATCGGATACGACAGCCTCGGATTCGTTACCGACGACGTCAAAAAAATCAAAGTCGACGGCGTTGCGCCGACGGTCGAAAACATCAAATCGGGCGCATATCGCCTTGCCCGTCCTCTTAACGTCGTATATAAAGAAGAAAACGTACAAAGCGGTCTTAACAAAGCGTTTTTCGACTTCCTTAAAAGCAGCGACGCTGAGAAAATTATCGCAAACGAAGGCTACGTAGTATCTCACGACGACACCGCCGCATATCAGATTCAACAAGGTCTGTCGGGCACGATTAACATCACGGGCAGCACTTCTCTTACCCCGCTTATGGAAAAACTTGCGAAAAAGTTTGAACAGATTCAAGGCGGCGTAAGCATCAACGTCGGCGGCACCGGTTCAAGCCAGGGCTATAACGACGCGAAGAACGGAGTTGTCGATTTCGGTATGATTTCGGAAGTCTTCAAACCCGCAAAAGCCGAAGGTTGCACGTATTACGAAGTCTGCATGGACGGCATTGCAATCATCGTAAACAGTGCAAATCCCATTGAAAACGTATCGCTTGCAACGCTTAAAAACATTTACGACGTCGATGCCGGCGAAAATGCGGTAAAAACCTGGAAACAAGCGTCCGCAAACTGATATGGGCAGATTTTATAAATTCATAAACGCCAGAGAAAAGCTGATGAAAGGGATCTTTTTCCTTTCAGCGGTTTTTTCCGTAGGTGCGCTTATAACGATAACGGTATTCCTGTTTACAAGCGGGATTCCGCTTATTTCGAAAGTCGGGTTTTCAGATTTCATATTCGGGAAAGAATGGGCGCCGCTTGCAGACAATCCGAAATACGGAATATTCCCGATGATCGTAACAAGCCTGTACGTTACCGCCCTGTCCGTTATCATCGGCGTGACAATCGGATTGTTCACGGCAATCGCTTTATACAAATTCGTGCCGAAAAAACTCGTCGCGCCGATTAAACAAATGGTAAACCTGCTTGCGGGGATTCCGTCGGTCATTTACGGATTGTTCGGCATGACGCTTATCGTCCCGTTTATGCGCGATTACGTGTCGAATAACGGCGTCGGATACGGCATAGCGTCGGCGTCGGTTGTGCTTGCGATAATGATTCTTCCGACAATCGTGAGCGTTGCGTACGACGCGCTTCGAAGCGTTGATACGGCATATTACGAAAACGCTTTGGCACTCGGCGCGACGAAAGAACAAGCGACCTTCAAGGTTGTCTTGCCGGCGGCAAAAAGCGGAATCTTTGCAGGAATCGTATTGTCGATCGGGCGCGCTCTCGGCGAAACGATGGCGGTAATTATGGTCATCGGCGGCAGTCCCGAAATGCCGAAAAGTATTTTTCAGAGCGTGCGTACAATGACCGGCAATATCGCGATGGGCGCAATGGAACTTTCGGGCGACGCGTTAAGCGCGCTTATTGCAACGGGTGTGGTTCTTTTTGTTTTCACCTTAATGCTCAATACAAGTTTTGCCCTGCTTAAAGGCGAGAAACGTGAAAAAAAGCGCAAAAAAATTAAAAAGGCGGTGGAAAAATGAACAAAAGACAAACGATAATCGCCTTTTACAAAGTGCTGAAAATATTCTCGATAATATGTGCGGTCGTGTCCGTTGCGGCGCTTATCGCGGTTACGCTTTACATTCTCGTAAACGGCATTTCAAAACTTAACTCCGAATTATTGTTCGGCGATTATTCAAATTCCCCCTCGATACTGCCCGCGCTTGTCGGCACGATTGAAATCATTCTTATCGCGTCGGCAATCTCCATACCTTTGGGCGTAGGCAGCGCGATTTTTCTTGTCGAATATATGCAAAACAAAGGAAAACTCGTTAAAATCATCCGCGTCGCGACAGAAACGCTTGCGGGGATTCCGTCGATTGTTTACGGCTTGTTCGGATATCTTATCTTTGTCGTAACGCTTAAAATGGGATACACCATTCTCGGCGGCGGCATGACGATTGCGATTATGATACTTCCCGTCATCGTCCGCCAGACCGAAGAAAGCCTTATCGCAGTGCCGATGAGTCTCAGAGAAGGCGCGTACGCACTCGGCGCAAGCAAGGTCGCAACGATTTTCAAAGTCGTGTTGCCGTCGGCGTCAAGCGGAATCGTAACGGCAATTATCCTTGCGATCGGACGCGTGATTTCCGAAAGCGCGGTGCTGATTTTAACAATCGGAATGGTGGTTAACAAAATTCCCGAATCGGCGCTCTCGCCCGGCACGAGCCTTGCCCTTGACATATACTACTTTTCAAGTCACGGATATCCCGACGCCGCGGCGGCAACCGCAGTCGTGTTACTGATACTCGTCATCGCGATAAACCTTATCGCAACGGGCGCGGGAAGTCTTATCAGAAAGTCCATGGGAGAAGTAAAATGAACAACGAAATCCAAATAAAAGACAAATTAACTGAAAATAACGCTGTTTCAAACGATATCAGCGTGAAAAATTGTAATTTATATTACGGCGACTTCCACGCCTTAAAGGACATAAACGTCGTCATTCCCGAAAAGAACGTGACGGCTTTCATAGGTCCGTCGGGGTGCGGAAAATCGACTTTCCTTAAATGTTTCAACCGAATGAATGACCTTATCGAAGGTTGCAAAATCAGCGGCGAATTCAAAATCGGCAGTCTGGATATTTACGACAAGTCCACGGACGTGAACCTTTTAAGAAAAAACGTCGGTATGGTATTTCAGAAACCCAATCCGTTCCAAATGAGCGTTTACGACAACATCGCGTTCGCGCCCCGCACTTTCGGAATTAAAAAGAAAGCGGAACTTGACGAAATCGTGGAAACGTCATTGAGAAAAGCAAGCATCTGGGACGAAGTGAAAGACCGCCTGAAAAAAAGCGCGCTCGGATTAAGCGGCGGACAGCAACAACGTCTTTGCATCGCCCGCGCCCTTGCCGCCTCGCCCGAAATTCTTCTTATGGACGAACCGACGTCCGCGCTCGATCCCATCTCGACCGGGAAAATCGAGGAACTTTGCGAAGAACTCAAAAAGGAACTTACGATAATAATTGTAACGCACAATATGGGACAAGCCACGAGAATTGCCGACAATACCGCGTTTTTCCTGCTTGGAGAACTTGTGGAATACGCCGACACCGAAACGCTTTTCGGCGCGCCGAAAGATATCCGCACCGAAAATTACATCACGGGAAGATTCGGTTAATCGATTATACTTGAAAACGTAAAGGAGATAATATATAATGAGTGTAAGAAGCAAATACGAAGCGGAACTTGCTCTGGTTTTCGGAAAACTGACGAAAATGTGTCGCGAAACGGAACTTTCAATCGAAAAATCCGTGCAAGCGTTGAAAACTCGCGACAAAAAATTAGCGCGCGAAGTAATGGATAACGACAAAAACATCGACGCGGCGGAACGGGATATCGAACAGGATTGTTTGAAAATCCTTTTGATGGAACACCCTGTCGCAAGTGATTTTCGCGATATTTCCGCTGCGCTCAAAATGATTACCGACCTTGAAAGAATTGCCGATCAGGCGTCGGATATCGCCGAAATATCACTGCATTTTCCGGACGAAAGTTTCATAAAAGAGCCCGAACATATCGAACTTATGTCGAAATACGCGGTATCCATGGTGAAAGACGGCGTGCAAAGTTACATCAACCGCGACGTCAAAGCCGCAAGCGAACTCGACAAACGCGACGATAACATCGACAAACTTTTTGAAACGGTAAAAAACGATTTAATCGCGCTGATAAGACAAAATCCCGACGCCGCCGACCAGGCGATACTTTTCATGATGATTGCAAAGTATCTTGAAAGAATCGGCGACCACGCCGTCAATATCGGCGAATGGGCGGAATACGCCGCAACGGGAAAACGATTTTAGGAGATATTATGAACGAAAGAAAACCCGTCGTGTTTTGCGTGGACGACGAAGAATCCATACGCGAAGTTTATTCATACTCGTTGGAAGGAAATTTCGACGCGCATTGTTTTCAGAACGAAAATGAACTTTTCGCAGCCCTTAAAAACGCAACGCCCGACGTTATTCTTCTGGACGTAATGCTGGAAGGCGCAGACGGGTTTGAAATCCTGAAACGCATAAAATCGACGCCCGCACTTTCCGACGTCGCCGTCATTATGGTGTCCGCGAAAGGCGCGGAAATCGACAAGGTGAAAGGACTTAACCTCGGCGCGGACGACTACGTCGCAAAGCCTTTCGGAATTTTGGAAATCATCGCAAGAATCAACGCAAATATCAGAAAAAAAGCAAAAAAATCCGACGTTTTGTCGTATAAAGACATCAGAATTGACGATTCTAAACACGAAGTTTACGTGGCGGACGCACCCGTCGATCTCACCGTCAAGGAATACGACCTGCTGAAACTGCTTGTTCAAAACCACGAAAACGTCGTACGCAGAAACGATATTCTGGACGCCGTATGGGGAAAGGACTACGGAGAAACCCGCACCCTTGACATTCACGTCGCGGAACTGAGAAAAGCCATAAGCCACGCCGACGCGAAAATCGTAACCGTTCGCGGCGTCGGATACTCACTTAAATAATATGAAAAAGAAAATTATCGTTACAAACGTTATAATCGTCGTGTTTGCCCTGCTTATTTTGTTTTTGAGCGGCATATCGATCACAAAATCAATCAATAAAAAACAAGCCGAAGAAAGGATTATCGACGTTGCGAATATCTACGCCGAAAATTACACGTCTTCCGACAAAGTCGTGAAAAACGTCCCCAAAGACTACCGCGTAACCGTCGTCGACAAATCCGGTAAAGTTTTGTCCGACAGCGAAACGGCGGACGTTTCAAACATGGAAAACCACATTGACCGCGAAGAAATCGTCGCCGCCTTGCACGGAAAACCCGTTGCGGTCACCCGCCGCTCGGACACGACGAACAAGGATATGGTGTACTCTGCGATGAAAGTCGACTTGTCATCGGACGACTACGTATTCGTGCGGGTTTCAACCCCGGTCGACAGCGTGAACCTTTACGCGACAAGCACGATTCTTCCGAACTTTTACGTTCTGATTGCGGCAATTATCGCGGCTGTTATTTTAAGCGTCGTGCTGACGAAAAGCCTTGTGAAGCCTATGGCTGAAATCAAAAACAGCCTTATCGCGTTGAACAACGGCACGTTTACGCCGTCCACGCCGTCCGAAAAAGACCCCGAAATCAACAAAATGATGTCGGAAATCAACGATATCGGCGAAAAACTTTCCGACACGATAACAACGGTTTCCGAAGACAATAAAAAACTTGATTATATCCTGAACAACGTGTCCGACGGCATCGTCGTTATCACCGCAGACGGGAATATCGAAGTCATGAACGACAACGCAAAACTCGTCTTTGACGTCAAAAACGACGCGATTTCCTCAAACTACACCGTCCTTTCCGCAAACGAAAAGTTTATTTCCGCGGTTTCCGACGCAGTGAACGAGCGCATTAACAAGGTTTTTGAATTCACGACGGCGGCGCACGACGTATATCTCACGTCGATACGTTGTCTGGACGGCGGCATGACGATAATCGTGCTGTCCGATATCACCGCGGTGAAACACGGCGAAGAAATCCGCAGCGAGTTTTTTGCAAACGCCTCGCACGAACTCAAAACCCCGCTTACAGCAATCAAAGGTTTCAACGACGTCATCGGAATGAAGTCGAAAGACGACGATATCAGGACGCTTTCCGCAAAAATTGACAAGGAAGTCAACCGCATAGTGTCGCTCATCGACGATATGCTCAACCTGTCGAAACTCGAAACCACAAAAACGCCGATTGTCGAGAAAGTCGACCTTGTCGCGGTTGCACACGACGCGGAAGAAAGTATCTCCGCCCTTGCCCGCGACAAAAACGTCAATATCGAAATTTCGGGCGAAGGCACAGTCGATATGGAAAAAGACCACGCGTACGAACTTGTCAAAAACCTTATGGAAAACGCGGTGCGCTACAACGAGGACGGCGGTCACGTGTTCGTTTCCGTTGACGAGAAGGCGGACAAAGTTACGCTCAAAGTGAAAGACGACGGCATCGGCATCGACGAAGAAAATCAATCGAGAATTTTTGAAAGGTTTTACCGCGTGAACAAATCCCGCTCTCGCGAAACAGGCGGCACCGGACTCGGGCTTTCGATTGTGAAACACGTTGCGGAACTGTACGGTGCAAGACTCACCCTGTCGTCGACGCTCGGCGCGGGTACGGAAATCACCGTTTCGTTCAAAAAATAACAAAAATCCGAAAATATAAACGAAAACCACGCAATATGCGTGGTTTTTTGTTCGTTATTTTGAAAATTAAAGAGTTTTGAAAAACTCGTTTGCGACCTTGTAGCCGATTTCGGGGACGGTGCGGCAGGTGCTGTGATCCGCCCATTTCAATATCGCAATCTTGCTTGATTTTATGTTTTCGTGAAGATACACGGTGTCTTCGAGTTTCACGATGTCGAATTCCCCCGCGACGATATATGCCGGCGTTATGATTTTGCCGAGTTGTTCTTCCGAAAAGTCGGGCTCTTCGATCATAATCCGATAAAGCGGATCGTTGGTTTTTTTGTATTTCCTTTTCGCCCACGTCGTGAAGTACGAGCGCATGCCCGCAGGACGAGAATTTGCGCCGAATGCGACAAAGCCTTTTAAGAGCGTCGGGTAATCCATCGACATCTGAATTGCGATTATGCCGCCGTCGCTGTGTCCGATGACAAGCGGTTTTTCAATGTTCAGCGCGTCGATAAACGCCTTGTAGTCGCTTGCCATAAGTTTGTACGACAGTTCGTCCGACGTGCCGCTTTTGCCCTGATTGCGACTGTCCGGCGCATACACCCGATAATCGTTTGCGAAATATCGCATAAGTCCCAAAAGTTCCTCGTGCGAGCCGCCGTTGCCGTGAATAAGTATCAGCGGCGAGCCTTTGCCCATCGCGGCATAATGCATATTTATACCGTTGACCTCGACGTCGTATTCTTCGGGATCGCCCGAAACAGCATTAGGGACACCCGATTTTTTAACTTTTATGAGATTATATTTGCCGCTTTTTGCAGTCACTGCGATAAGCCACGACGAAACGCCGATAATCGCAGCGACAAGTATGACCGTGATAATTATTGCCGCCATTTTTCCTTTTCCATATTTTTTCATACAATAATGATACAACAATTTTTCTTATTGTCAAAACGAATGACAAAAAAAGACGGGCATCTGCCCGCCTTTGTCTTGTAAAAAATGACGATTTATACGCGAAGTATCGCTCTGATAATTCCGTTGTCGCCGTCGCAGAATTTTCCGATCCAGTTGCCGTGTCCGTCGGTCTGATGACCAAGCATACCAAGCGAGCCCGAAATAATAAGCAACAATACGACGACGAATAATATCGCGCCAAGCCCGATAAGCTGCCATTTTCTCGGCAAATCGTGAATGACGACCGCCGCAACGTAGAACGGAACGTACCCGATAAGGAAAAGTATGAACGGGAAGTTCGGTTGCCACCAGGGTTTTTCCCAGGTAAGAACGTTGCATTTGTTCAGCAAAATTTCAATGATGACCGCAGCAATGCTTCCGAAAACGATGACGCCGATACGACCGAGAATTGCTTTTACCTTCGTCTTGTATTCTTCGGGCGTAAGTTCCGACTTTTTCTTGTTCGCCTTATAATACATATTATTCGGATCGTCAAGCCAGTTCTTGTTGGCGTCGAAAAAGCCTTGTCCCTCGTATCCTTCGGTCGTTTTGAGAAGTTTGCAAGTGAGCATACCAAGAATGAAAAACATAAAGGATATTTCGATATTGTACCCGACAAGGATTTGCAACGCGCTGCCGCCTGCCGCCGTCGTGCCCCATACGGGCTGTCCGGTCGTGGCGTAAACCATTGCGTTCCAGGTTTCGTTGAAAACGTCCCAAAGCCAGAATGCCGCCGCGCCGAATACGACGCTGAAACGTTTTTGTCTGATTTCATTGACTATGAGAAAAAGCCAGATGACGAAAAGCGGCACAATGTACCATTTCAACCCGAAAACGGGGTCGTTCGGGCATTGCATTGCCTGTTCAAGCATTTCAGGCGTCGTGGTGTGCGGGCGCGATAATGCAAGTGTCAATAACATAATTGTTCCCTCCTATCAGTTATTATACGTACATTGTATCACAAATTATATGGATAGAAACAAAAAGCAACCTTGAAATAAAAAAATACGACAACCCTTGCGGATTGTCGTGAAAACCAAATTAGTTTTTGTACATACGCTTGCGCGCTGCTTCTGCCTTTTTCTTGCGTTTTACGCTGGGCTTTTCGTACGCTTCGCGTTTACGAAGATCGCCGATGATACCGTCACGCGCGCATTTTCTCTTAAAACGGCGGAGAGCGTTATCGATCGATTCATTTTCACCGACTTTAACAGTTGACATCTTTTATTCACCGCCTTTTTTGAGTATTTGTTGCAAGCAACATTATTTATTATATAAATTCATTTCCATTTGTCAAGCGAAAATTACTTTTACGCCATTTTCTCCGAAAGTTTTTCGCCGCCCAAGATATGGATATGCAGATGCGGCACGGATTGACAGCCGTCTTCGCCTTTGTTCGACACGATGCGGAAACCGTTTTGAAGCCCGAGTTCGTCGGTCATTTTTCCGAGTTTCAACAGCATTCTCGAAAGAGTCGCCGCCTGTTTTTCGTTCATTTCGGTGATATCCGCAAAATGCTCCTTCGGGATCATAAGGTAATGGATTTTCGCCTGCGGATTGATGTCCTTGATAATAATCATATCTTCGTCTTCATAAACTTTTGTCGAGGGGATTTCACCCGCGATAATCTTGCAAAATACGCACATACTATTCTCCTTTCGCTTGTTTTTTATAATAATTTTACATTAAACCGTCAAAGATTTGCGCTTTTCCGGTGATTTTTCTGATTTCGTCGGGTTTTGCGGTTTTGTCGTAAAACCTTATGTAATTTTCGCTGTACCCCGCGCAATAGCCGTTTTCGTACTCCTCAAAAAGCACTTCGTGAGTCGCGCCGACGTTCTTTAATAAAAAGTCCTTTTTAAGGTTTTCTTTGATTTCCAGCATTTCTTTCATACGCCCGTCGATTACGGACGAGTCAAGCGGTTTATACTTTTTATAAGAGGCCGTGCCCTTTCTCGGCGAATACGGGAAACAGTGGACGTCCGAAAATCCGACGCTTTTCACAAATTCTTTTGAAATTAAAAATTCCTTATCGGTTTCGGTCGGGAAACCTACGATAACGTCGGTCGTAATGCCCGCAAGCGGAAAATACTTTCTTATGAGCCGCACCCTTTCAAGGTAATCTTTTGTTTTGTAATGGCGGTTCATCGTCCTTAAAACTTCGTCGCTGCCCGACTGCAAGGAAAGATGAAAATGCGGACAAAAGTGTCTTAGCCCTTTCAATGCGTTCAACAATCCGTCGTCGATGATATTCATTTCAAAACTGCCGAGGCGGATTCGCTTATCGACGTCCGAAAGCGCAAGTATAAGGTCTTTGAGCGACAACCCGATATCCTTTCCGTAGGACGAAATATCAATGCCCGTAAGCACGATTTCTTTTATATTTTCGGGCACGCTTCTGACTTCTTCCACGACTTTGTCAAGCGCGCGGCTTCTGCTTCTTCCGCGAACGTACGGGATCAGACAATAACTGCAAAAATTGTTGCAGCCGTCCTGAATTTTGACGTACGCCCTTGTCCTTACGTTTTCGGCAAAGCCCGATTCTTCGTAACTTTTCGGAATGTCTTCAACGTTGACGCCGTTTTCGGGAAGCAACGACAGCAAATCTTTTTTCGCAGTGCCGGAAACGTACACGACGCCGTCTTTTTCAAACTGTTTTGCGTTATTTTCGGACGCGCAACCGCAAATGAGAATTTTTGCGTCGGGGTTTTGTTTTTTCACGCGCGCGACGCACTGACGGGATTTTTTCTCCGCTTCCGCAGTCACGGCGCAGGTGTTTATGACGTAATAATCGGCTTTTTCCAGGTTTTCGGTAACTTCGTAGCCGCGCTCGATAAGTTTATTGATTATCACGTCGCTTTCATATCGGTTGACTTTGCAGCCGAGCGTGAATACGCAAACTTTCATAAAAGCCCTCCCGTTTTCAGTTGCACGAGAGTCGTCGCGACAACCGACGCCGTTTCCGCGCGCAATATGCGCTTTCCGAGCGATACGGTTTTTATTCCCTTTTCTTTTGCAAGCGATATTTCTTTTTCGGAAAAACCGCCTTCGCTGCCGACGAAATACGATTTAACGTCGGGCGGAATTTCATTAACCGACAAATCGCAGTCGCCTTCAAAAAAGATAATACCGTTTTCGGCGACGTTTACGGCGTTGTCGAAAGTCGAAAGTTCCACCGTTACTTCGTCCGCCCTGTCGCATTGTTTCAACGCTTCTTTTGCGATTTTATTAAGCCTTTCAAGGTTGACGTCCTTTTCGGCGACAAAGTCACTTGTGAAAAATACGACGCGACTCACGCCGAGTTCCACCGCCTTTTGCACGATGAAATCGTTTTTGCCGAGTTTGCAACTGCCCTGATATAAGGTGATTTTATTTTTCGGCGTCGCGGGGTTTTCGACCTTTTCCGACACTTTGACATATAAGCGGTCTTTTTTGATTTCGGTAATAACGCCTATGTAATCGTATCCGTCGCCGACGTTCACGATGACCGAAAAGCCTTGTTTTTGGCGCAGGACTTTCACGGCGTAGTTAAACTCGTCGCCGGAAATTTCAAAAACGCCGTCGTTAAAATCGTTTAAGTTTGCGTGTAAACGTCTGATTTCCATTATTTTTTGAATTCAAGCGCGTTCCATTCGCCGTCGCGGACGTGTCTGACGAATTTGAAACCGCAGTTTTCATAGGCACTTTTTACTTCGTCCAATCTTGCGTGTATGATGCCCGACAGAATTATCGTGCCGTCGTCTTTCAAAAATCTTCCGATATCCTTTGAAAGCCTTATGAGAATGTCCGCCGTAATGTTTGCAAAAACGACGTCGGCGGGTTCTTTGCTCTTTTCCAGAAGGTCGGCGCGCTCGATTTCACATCGGTCGGACACGTTATTGAGCCTTGCGTTTTCTTTGGCGGTGTCGATTGCGGTACTGTCGATGTCGCACATATACGCGCTTTTCGCGTCTGAAAGTATCGACGCGATTCCAAGGATACCGCTGCCCGTCCCGACGTCGATAACGGTTTTGCCGCTCACGTCGATTTCGCCGAGAAGGTCCAGACACATTTTCGTCGTTTCGTGCTCACCCGTGCCGAACGCCATGCCGGGATTTATCCAAAGGATTTTTTCCTTGTCGGAAATTTTATTGTATTTTATCCATACGGGAACGACGGTAACCGACTTCGTAACGATGGGTTTATAATACTTTTTCCATTCGTTTTTCCAGTCTTCGTCGTCAATCGAATTTACAATAATTTCGCCGCTTCCAAGGTTAAACGGGGAATTTTTCTTCAAATTTTCGATTTCTTCGGCGATTCTTTGCAACACTTCGGTTTTTTCTTCTTCGCCGATAATGCCTTTCACAAACACTCTGTCGTCAAGGTTGTTCACAAGATTTTCGTCGATGTAATCCCAGACAATGTCGCTGTCGTAAAGCGCGACGATGTCCTGCTTATCGTAAATCGAAACGCCGCCGCATCCAACCGAAAAGAGAGCGTCGGCAAATAAATCCGCGCCCTCATGGGTTGATACAAGCGTAACTTCATACCATTTCATTTATGTACGCCCCTTTACATTTTGTCCTTGAAAGCAGTCTTTTTCGGATACTGCTTCGGGGTTGAGGTACTATCGAGTTTGCACAACAGGTCGCGTTGTTCCGCGGTGAGTTTTTGCGGGACTTCCACAACGACGTTGACGTACAAATCGCCGTATTCTTTCAGTTTCAGATGTTTGATGCCTTTGTTCCTTATGCGGAAAACGGTGCCGCTTTGCGTGCCGGCGGGGATTTCAAGTTCCGCACTGTCTTTAAGAGTCGGGATTTGTACCCTGCAACCGAGCGCCGCCTGAATCATCGTAATGGGATAATCGAGATACAAATCGGTGCCTTTCCTTACAAAGAATTTATGCGGTTTGACGGTGATGAAAACGACCGCGCTGCCCGCGGGACCACCGTTATAACCTGCCTCGCCTTCGTTATAATAAGTCATACGTTGACCGTCGTCGATACCTGCGGGAACGACAACTTTAAGGGTTTTTTCGGATGAAATCCTGCCTTTTCCGTTGCATTTCGGACATTTTTCAACGATAATACGTCCCGTGCCGCCGCAATCCGGGCAAACGGTCTGCGTCGAAAACTGACCAAGCGGAGTGCGCTTCACGCTGTTCACGACGCCCGTGCCGTTACATTTCGTACAAGTCTTCGTTACGCCGCCTTTTGCGCCCGTACCTTTGCAGTCGGGGCAATTTTCCGTGCGTTTATATTTGATTTCCTTTTCGCAACCGAACGCCGCTTCTTCAAACGTGAGCGTAAGATTTAAGCGGATATCTTCGCCCTGCACGGCTCGCGTCGATTTTTTGCCGCGGGACGAGCCGAACGGACTGCCGCCTCCCCCGAAGAAACTTGAAAAAATGTCACCAAGGTCGATGTCCATACCCGAGCCGCCCCAGAAACCGCCGGTGCCGCCCGTGAACGCAGATTGCGGATCTTCCGAGCCGTAAGTGTCGTAAACTTTGCGCTTTTCGGCGTCGGACAAAACCTCGTAAGCGTGGTTGATTTCCTTAAATTTTTCTTCGGCTTTTTTCTTTTCGTCGTCGCTTGCGGTGGTGTACATATCGGGATGATATTTTTTCGCAAGTTTTCTGTAAGCCGACTTAATTTCGTCGGCGGTCGCCGTTTTTTCGACGCCCAATACATTATATAAATCAGTTTGTGCCATAAATTATCTTGTTTTTATAGCCGAAACTCACCCCTTTCGAGGTGAGTACGACTTGTCGTTTTATTGATTAGTCAATGTTGTCGGCATTGCCGTCGTTCGTGCTGTCGGTGTTGTTCGCCGCGCCTTCCGCGCCCGGTTGACCTGCGCCCTGTTGATACAGTTTGCTGAACACGGGATCGGATACTTTGGAAAGTTCTTCGACGATCTTCTGGATTTCCTGTACGTCGTCGGTCTTTTCAAGTTTTTCGCGAGCGTCTTTCACTGCGTCTTCGATGGACTTCTTGTCGGCTTCGTCGACTTTGTCCGCGTTATCTTTCACAAATTTTTCAATGGTGAAGATAAGTTGTTCCGCGCTGTTTTTCGATTCAACGCTTTCCTTACGTTTCTTGTCTTCGTCGGCGTATTTTTCAGCGTCTTTGACAGCCGCGTCAATGTCTTTTTCGGACAGATTGCTGCTTGCGGTAAGGGTGATCGACTGGCTCTTGTTGGTTGCTTTGTCGACTGCGGATACCGATACGATGCCGTTTGCGTCGATATCGAAAGTAACTTCGATCTGCGGTACTCCGCGAGGTGCCGGCGCAATGCCTACAAGCGAGAATCTGCCAAGAGTTTTGTTGTCTTTCGCAAACTCACGTTCGCCCTGCAATACGTGAATTTCCACGCTGGTCTGGTTGTCGGTTGCGGTTGAGAAGATCTGCGACTTTTTGGTAGGAATAGTGGTGTTCCTTTCAATAAGTTTCGTGCAGATGCCGCCCAAGGTTTCGATGCCCAGTGACAACGGGGTTACGTCAAGAAGAAGAACGTCTTTCACGTCGCCTGCAAGAACGCCCGCCTGAATTGCCGCGCCGATTGCAACGCATTCGTCGGGGTTGATTCCTTTGTAAGGATCTTTGCCAGTGATTTCTTTAACTTTGTCGATAACGGCAGGGATACGAGTCGAGCCGCCGACAAGGATGACTTTTGCAAGGTCGCTTGCTTTCAGCCCCGCGTCTTTCAAAGCCGCCATCGTGGGGCCAACGGTCTTTTCGACAAGGTCAGCCGTCATTTCGTTGAATTTGGCTTTCGTCAATTCCATATCGATGTGTTTCGGTCCGTTCTGATCAGCGGTGATGAACGGAAGCGAAATGCTGGTTTTGGTAACGCCGGAAAGTTCGATTTTCGCTTTTTCCGCCGCTTCTTTGATACGCTGCATTGCCGCGGGATCTTTGGACAGATCGATGCCGTTGTCTTTCTTGAACTGGTCAACTACGTAGTCCATAATACGTTGGTCGAAGTCGTCGCCGCCGAGGCGGGTGTTGCCGTTTGTCGCAAGGACTTCAAACACGCCGTCGCCGATTTCAAGAATGGATACGTCGAACGTGCCGCCGCCCAAGTCGTAAATAAGGATTTTCTGGTTTTTGTTTTCTTCCTTATCAAGACCGTATGCAAGCGCTGCCGCCGTAGGTTCGTTAATGATACGCAAAACTTCAAGTCCTGCGATTTTGCCCGCGTCTTTCGTTGCCTGACGCTGGCTGTCCGAGAAGTATGCAGGGACGGTGATAACGGCTTGCGTTACTTTTTGTCCGAGATATGCTTCCGCGTCCGCTTTAAGTTTCGACAAAATCATTGCCGAGATTTCTTGCGGCGTATATTCTTTGTCGTCGATTTTTACTTTGTAATCGGTGCCCATTTCACGCTTGATGCTGCTGACGGTTCTTGCGTGGTTTGCGACAGCCTGACGTTTTGCGATGTTGCCCACAAGACGTTCGCCGTCTTTTGAAAATGCGACAACCGACGGAGTGGTACGACTACCCTCGCTGTTGGGGATAACCGTTGCTTCCTTACCTTCCATAACTGCTACGCACGAGTTGGTCGTGCCAAGGTCAATACCAATAATTTTGCTCATATATACCTCACTGTGCCTTTTTCAAGGCGAAAACTTTAATTTTTTATTTTATTTATAAACACCGTTGCCGGTTATTTATCGATTTCTTTTCCGACTGCGACTTTCGTATATTTCAATACTTTGCCGTTCATCGTGTAGCCCTTTTCGATTTCGTAAATGACTTTTCCGACTTTATCGGGGCTGTCCACCTGCATTATACATTCGTGGAATGCGGGATCGAAGTCTTTGCCGATTGCGTCGATGGGCGTTACTCCGTACTTTTTAAGGACGTTCATAAGTTGATCTTTCACAATACCTATGCCGCTTTTCGTTTTTTCGTCCGACACCATTTCTTCGGCGCGGTTGAATGAATCGATTGCGGGAAGGATTTGCAAAATAACTTCGGAAAGCGTCCTGTCACGCACGTCTTTTGCCAAATTCTGATTATTGCGACGGAAGTTTTCAAGTTCTGCCATACGTCTTAAAGCAAGGTCTTTGTATTCGCTTGCCTCGCGACGCGCTGTTTCAAGTTCGGTTTCCTTGACTTCTTCGACGGGTTCGGTTTCGGCGTTTTCCGTTTCGGGAACTTCCGTTTCGACCTTTTCGTCTTTCACGTCTTTTTGTTTTTTGTCTTTACTCATTTTTGTCTTTCAGGTCCTTCTGCTCTTTTTTGTTTTCCATAATCTCGCTTAAAGCGTGTCCGACGTATTTAAGCACCGAGATTACTTTTTTATAATCCATACGGTCGGGGCCGATAACGCCTGCGTGTCCGACTTCCTGACCGTTGATTTTATATTTCGCGCTGACGACCGCGCACTTTTCCATGCCGTCCGCTTCGTCCTTGCCGATTCTCACCGAAAACTCCATATCGTCGCCGCTTTCGATAAGGTTCGTCAGTCTTTCGGGACTGCCGACAACCGACAAAAACTTTTTCGCGTCGCTCGTATCGCCGATTTCGGGATAATCCAGCATTTTCAGCGCGCCTTCGGTATAAACCTTTCCGGACTCTTCCTTATCGTACTTTGTAAGTACGTCGATGACTTCTTCGAAAATCGTCCTGAAACCTTCGATTTCTTCTTTGATGATTTTGTCGGGTTTCAGAATTTCTTTTACGGTCTTCCCGGCAAACATTCTGTTGAGAAGCATCGTCGCCGATTGCACGTACGCGCCGATATCGTCGTCGGCTTTGTCGATTTCGATGGTTTTGTCGCGAAGCACGCCGCGGTCAGTGATGATAATGACAAGCGCGGTTTCGTCACCGATGGGGACAAGTTTGATTTCGCTCACCTTCACGTCCTTGAAGTTTTTCACGACGACGACGGACGTATAATTCGTGACGTCGGAAATGACTTTCGCGGTTTTTTCGATAATGTCTTCGACGCGGTCCATTCTTTCACTGAACTTATCTTTAATAAAAGAGATTTCGTTTTTGGAAAGACTTTTTCCGTTCATGACCTTATCGACGTAAAGTTTGTAAGCCTGCGGCAAAGGTACGCGCCCCGCCGATACGTGCGGCTGGACGAGATATCCCATCTCTTCAAGCGAGGCAAGCTCGTTTCTTATCGTGGCGCTTGAAATGTCGGCAAGGTATTTCTCCTTGATTTCGCCGCTCGAAACGGGTTCCGCCGTCGTGATGTATTCGTCAACCACGGCTTGAAGAATCTTCTGTTTTCTTTCGGATAATTCTTTTTTCATAACCCTTTGGCAATCGGGTATGTTTTTTGTTAGCACTCTTAATTCCCGATTGCTAAACCTATTATACACCGATTATATGTATTGTCAATAGGGTTTGTGAAAAATTTTTGAAAAATTTTGAAAAAACTTAAATAAGGTCGGATATTATCGCGTTGGATATATAGAAATAGTCTTTGTTTATAGTAATATTATTATTCGATATTATTAAAAATTCGGCGTTTTTTTGAAGGGCTGCGGCTTTTTCCGTCAAAAAGTCGGCGTGAAATTTCTCATTATATTCTTTCACGTTAATGCCGTATTTCGTGCGAAGCGACAGCATTATCGTTTCTTCTTTTTCGTCGGAAGCGGTTAAAACTTCCCTGTTTCTTTCGGGGATAACGCCCTGTTCGACGGAGCGCACGTATTCCGAAACGTCCGGTTCGTTTGAAAACCTTGCGCCGTTTACGAAAGAATAGGCAGCCGCGCCGAGTCCCAAATACGGCGTGCGGAGCCAGTACGCAAGATTATGCCTGCTTTCGTATCCGTCACGCGCAAAGTTGCTGATTTCGTATCTTTCGTATCCGTGACTTTCAAGCCGTCTTAAAACCGCGTCGTAAACGTCGGCGGTAAAATCTTCGTTCAGTTCAAACGCGCCCATGTTTTGAAGTTCGTACAATACGGTGCCGGGCTCGACTTTCAGCCCGTATGCCGAAACGTGCGTAACGCCAATGTCGCTTAATAAATCGACGGAATGTAAAACCGACGGAATCTGCTCGCCGGGAACGCCGATAATAAGGTCTGCGGACACGTTATCAAAATACAATTTTGCGCTTTTAATTGCCTCGATTGCCGTGTTTTTATCGTTAATTCTGCCCAAAAACCTTAAAATATTGTCATCGAATGACTGCACGCCGATTGAAATTCGGTTGACGCCTTCCGCCTTATAAACTTCAAGTTTTTCTTGCGTCAGGCTTTCGGGATTGCACTCTACGGTGACTTCCGAAAAGTTTGTTTTGAAGTTGTTTTTCACCGCGCGCATTATGCGTGAAAAGTCCTCCGTCGGGAGCAACGACGGCGTTCCGCCACCGAAAAATACCGTTTTCACAACGGCATTTTCATAGGCTTTGCCCTGCAATTCGATTTCCTTTTCAAGCGCGGAAACGTAACGCGCGACGAATTCGTCACGCGCGTTTATCGACACAAAGTCGCAATATTTACATTTCTTTTTGCAAAACGGAATATGCAGATATAAGGATATGTCCATATCAGCTGTCGATTTTCAAAATGCTCATAAACGCTTCGCTCGGCACGGACACGCTGCCCACCTGACGCATACGTTTTTTGCCTTCCTTCTGTTTTTCCAGAAGTTTTTTCTTTCTTGTGATATCGCCGCCGTAGCACTTTGCAAGGACGTCTTTCCTGACGGCTTTGACGGTTTCCCTTGCGATGACTTTGCCGCCTATGCACGCCTGCACGGGAATTTCAAACTGCTGACGGGGAATCGCTTCTTTTAATTTTTCGGCAATCTGACGTCCCCTTGCGTAGGCTCTGTCGCGGTGCACGATTGTCGAAAGCGCGTCGCACATTTCACCGTTTAAGAGCATATCGAGTTTTACAAGGTCGGACTTTTTGTAGCCGATTATTTCATAATCCAGACTTGCGTAGCCGCGCGTGCGCGATTTCAACGCGTCGAAAAAGTCGTAAATAATCTCGTTCAAAGGGATTTCGTAAACGAGTTTGCTGCGGCTGCTGTCAAGGTATGCAAGTTCCTTATAAACGCCGCGTTTATCCTGACAAAGTTCCATAATCGCGCCGACGTATTCGGGCGGGGTGTAGATTTCGGCTTTCACGACGGGTTCTTCCATATACTCGATTCTGTCGGGCGCGGGAAGGTGCGTCGGGTTGCTGACGGTCAGTTCTTCCCCGTTCGTGAGTTTCACCTTGTAGTTTACGCTCGGAGCGGTCGTGACAATGTCAAGGTCGAATTCCCTTTCAAGGCGTTCTTCGATGATTTCCATGTGCAGAAGCCCCAGAAATCCGCAACGATACCCGAATCCGAGCGCAGTCGAAACTTCGGGCTCGAACATCAGACTCGCGTCGTTTAATTGCAGTTTTTCAAGCGCGTCTTTAAGGTCGTTGTATTTGCTGCCGTCTGCGGGATAAATACCCGCAAAAACCATCGGCGTGATTTTTTTGTAGCCGTGATAAATATTTTTCGTGGGATTATCGCGAAGGGTGATTGTGTCGCCCACCGCAGTGTCTTTGACGTTTTTGATACTTGCGGCGATATATCCGACCATGCCGGCGTAAAGTTCATCCACGGGGGTTGCGGCAGGGGTAAAAACGCCCACTTCCGTAACGTCAAAGGTTTTGCCCGACGACGCCATTTTTATTACGTCGCCCGCTTTGATTCGTCCGTCGCCGACGCGCACCATTGAAATCGCGCCTTTGTAATTGTCGTAAAAACTGTCGAAAATGAGCGCGCGGAACGGCTCGTCCCTGCTCCCTTTCGGACACGGCAAATCGGTTACTATCCTTTCAAGAAGTTCGGGAATGCCGATGCCTTCTTTTGCGGAAATAAGCGGCGCATTGTCCGCAGGAAGTCCGATGACGTCCTCGATTTCGGCTTTGCAACCGTCCGGGTTCGCGCTTTGAAGGTCGATTTTATTTATGACGGGTAAAATTTCAAGGTCGTGATCGAGCGCAAGATATACGTTTGTGAGAGTCTGCGCCTCGATTCCCTGCGTTGCGTCAACGACAAGAAGCGCGCCTTCGCACGCCGCAAGAGAACGCGACACTTCGTACGTAAAGTCAACGTGTCCCGGAGTGTCGATAAGGTTGAGCATATATTCCTCGCCCTTGTAATTATAAAACATTCTGCAAGTTTGCAGTTTTATGGTAATGCCCCTTTCGCGCTCGATATCCATATTGTCGAGGAGTTGTTCTTCCATATCCCTGTGCGACACGGTATCGGTGCTTTCGATAAGACGGTCGGCAAGAGTGCTCTTGCCGTGGTCGATGTGGGCTATTATGCAAAAATTGCGGATTTTAGAGTTTTCAAATTCCATTAAGTACCTCTTAGTCTTACGGTAATTATATAAAAAATCACGCTTTAATGCAAATATTTGCCCGATAAATTTTGCGTTATAATTTACTTTTATAACTATTTATAGTATAATTATTTCGATTGAGGTGGATTATGGACGTTTACGAACTTTCAAAAAAGTTGGAATCAAAAGGTTTTAAGGTTTTTTACACGAATACCATTGCCGAAACGAGAGGACTTCTGACGGAACTTATCGGAAGGACGGACACCGTCGGCGCGGGCGGCAGCGCAACGCTTGACGAAATCGGCATCGGCGAGGCGTTGAAAGAACGCGGCAATACCGTGTATATCAGACGGCTCATGCCCGACGTCAACCCGGACGAAGTCATGAAAAAAGCCGTCTTTGCGGACTGGTTTCTGACCTCCACGAACGCGCTTACCGAAGACGGGGAATTCGTCAACGTCGACGGCAACTGCAACCGTATCGCTTCCATGCTTTACGGCGGCAAAAATACCGTTTTCGTGCTGGGCGTCAATAAAATCGTGAAAGACGTGCCCGCCGCGCTTGAACGCATCCGCACCGTCGCCGCGAAAAAGAACTGTCTTAGGTTCGGATACCTTTCAAATCCCTGCGTTACCGGCGGCGATTGCAAGGACTGCCCGAAAGATACCAACATTTGCCACGCGACAAGCATAATTACCCTTCCCCCGCGCAGCAAAACTGTTTACGTCGTAATTGTCAATAAGGAATTAGGATATTAAAGGAAGATAAATCTATTATGCAAAGTCTTGAAAAATTTTTGTCCACACCAATCGCTCACCGCGGTCTTCACGACGACATCCGCGAAGAAAACAGCATTTCCTCTTTCAAAGCGGCAATCGAACACGGGTTCGCAATCGAAACCGACGTGCATCTTTTGAAAGACGGCGTCGTTGCAGTCCACCACGACAACAGCCTGAAACGCATCTGCGGAAAGGACGTCAAAATCGAAAGTCTGACGTCAAAACAACTCAAAGATTATCCGATGACGCTCGGCGGCGAGATTATCCCCACCCTTCCGGAAATGCTGAAACTCGTCGACGGCAAAGTGCCCATTCTTATCGAACTTAAAACACTGTGCGGCTGGCGCAACAATTCCCTTGCGAAAGCGGTCCTGCGCGACCTGAAAGATTATCCGTACAAGGACGTCATCGCCCTGCAATCGTTTGATCCGTTTGCGGTGAAATGGTGCAGAAAACATCAGTCGGAATATCCGTTCGGACAGCTTGCGTCCGGCGTCGGCGAAAAAGGTAAAACTCCGAAGTTCTTGAACGACCTTATGGGACACCTTGTCGTGAACAAACTCAGTAAACCTATGTTCACATCCTACGACGTCAACAGCGCGCCCAACGAATATATTGCGAAAACGCGTGAAAGTATGCCCGTTTTTGCCTGGACGATCCGCAACGAAAAAGACCTTGAAAAAGCGCGCGGCTATGCCGACAATATCATTTTCGAGAATCTTTCGCTTGACCTTTTGAAATAACAAAAAGAAACAAAATTAAAGCAAAAAACCGCAAAATTATTGCGGTTTTTCTTTTTTGAAGTAAAATTATTGTTTTCAGTCAAAAAATTTTTCGAGCTTTTTCTTGATCTTTTCTTTCTGACATTCGACTTGGTTTTTGGCGCGATTACCCATTTCGTACGCACTCATCGCCGCCGCGCCCAACACCACGCCGATCATAAAACTTTTTTGCATATCTTACCTCCGTATTCAGTATGAGCGGAGAACAAGGTTTTATGAGCGGACGATGAATTTTCAAATGGTAAATATTGTTATTTGCTTTCCGATTCGCCCGAGGTCTGAACGCCGCAGCCGCACGCGCAAGGAGCGGTAACCGTCGCGGATACGTCTCCGTTACCCTGGTTTTGGCGATAACTGTCGATTGCCGCTTTGATGGCTTCTTCCGCAAGAACCGAACAGTGGATTTTCTGGGGAGGCAACCCGTTAAGTTCCGTAATGACGTCCTTGTTCGTGACTTTCAACGCTTCGTCGATGGTTTTGCCGATGATCATACTCGTTGCGACGCTTGACGACGTGATTGCCGCCGCGCATCCGAAAGTTTTGAATTTCGCGTCTTTGATAATGCCGTCCTCGATACGCAACGTGATTTGCATGATGTCGCCACAGGTTGCGTTGCCGACCGTGCCGATCGCGTTGTAATTTTCGACCTCGCCCACGTTTTTGGGGTTTTTGAATATTTCCATTACTTTTTCGTTGTACATATTATTTCCTTCCTGCCGATACAGTTTTTGGCAGATTTTGATTGAATTTTGAAATTATTTTGCGGTATTTTTATTAAATCATCGTGATTTTTGCAGTAGATTCTGCAAACAGCGGACTCATCGAGCGCAGCCGTTTTACGGTTTTTTCCAGCTCGTCGACGGTGTATTTCACGTCGTCCATCGTGTTTTCCCTGCCGAACGTAAAGCGGATACTGCCGTGCGCTTCTTCTGCGGGAACGCCGATTGCAAGCACCGTTTTGGACGCTTCGAGGCTTCCCGAACTGCACGCGCTGCCGCTCGACGCGCAAATGCCCGCAAGGTCAAGGGTGAACAAAATACTTTCGCCCTCGATATATCTGAACGTAAAGTGCGCGTTGCCGGCAAGACGTTTTTCGCCGCCGTTATATCTTATATCGGGGATTCTTTCTTTGACTTCTTTCACAAACTCGTCGCGAAGCGCCGCAATGTACGCGTTGTTTTCGTCCATATTGTTTACGGCTTTTTCGATTGCAAAACCCATGCCGACTACGCCCGGCGTATTCGTCGTGCCTGCGCGCTGATTGCGCTCCTGTTCGCCGCCACAAATAAGTCTTTCGGGACGAACGCCGCTTTTGATATACAAGCAGCCGATACCTTTCGGTCCGTAAAACTTGTGCGCCGACATCGAAAGCATGTCGATGCCCTGCGCCTTGACGTCGATATGAACGTTGCCGATCGCCTGCACCGCGTCCGTGTGGAAAAACGCACCGTGAGCGTGCGCGACTTTCGCAAGTTCTTCAATGGGTTGTATCGTGCCGATTTCGTTGTTTGCGTACATCACGCTCACAAGAATCGTATCGGGACGAATAATACTTTCAAGTTCGTCCGCGCTGACGTAACCCTGCGGATTCGTGTGAAGATAAGAAACTTCAAAGCCTTCCGCTTCCAGCTGTTTCATCGTGTTAAGGACTGCCGGGTGTTCAAACTCCGACGTGATAAGGTGTTTGCCCTTCGATTTATACGCGTGTGCAATGCCTTTCAACGCCCAGTTGTCGGATTCACTGCCGCCCGACGTGAAATAAATTTCGTTGGATTTTGCGCCGATTGCGTCGGCGACTTGTTTTCTTGCGCGGTCAACCGCGACTTCCGCGTCGCGCCCCATACCGTGCTGACTGCTTGCGTTGCCGGCTTTTTCATAAAAATACGGCAGCATCTTTGACAAGACTTCTTCGTCGACGGCGGTCGTTGCGGAATGGTCAAGATAAATATAACGTTTCTGATCGTGCAACAAATCGTCAAGCGTCAGGGAATCGAGCACAAGATTCATACTCTTGTAAATCTTGTTCCAGACGCGGCGCGCCTTGCACTCTTCGCCGCCTTCGCACGGGGTGTTGATGCAGTCGATAAATTCCAGCCCGTCTTCAAGCGCGCGCAGAACCGAGCCGACCTTAATATCTTTCGGCGATTTTTTGAGATAATATCCACCGCCTGCGCCACGGACGCTTTCCACGATATCCGCCTTTTTCAGAAGGATAACGATTTGCTCCATATACGCTTCGGTAACGCCTGCTTTTTCAGCAAAAACAGGCAATGCAAGGGGTTGATTTTCGTTGTAATTTTCGGCAAGAGCCAGACAGGCTTTCAAGCCGTAACGTGCTTTCGATGATAATTTCATAAGAAACCCTACTGTTTTAGTCAAGATTATTATAAATCCTGTATATCCAGTTGTCAATATATTTTCTATATAAAGTTTACTAAATTGATAAGGATTTTTTTGACAAATAAAAAACCTGCGGATTTCTCGCAGGTTTAATGTGCTTTTCATAACTATTTTCTGAGCGCGCCGTCGCTTTCAACAATGTATCTTTCGGACGTCAGCTGTTCCAGCCCGATGGGACCTCTCGCGTGCATTTTCCCGGTTGAAATTCCCATTTCCGCGCCGAATCCGAACTCGAACCCGTCGGTAAATCTTGTGGAAGTATTGACGTAGGTTGCCGCCGCATCGACAAGCGTCGTGAACTTTTCGGCTTCCGCCTTATCTTCCGTTACTATGCACTCGCTGTGGCGCGTGCCGCGACGGTTGATTTCGTCGATAGCGTCAAAAACGCCCGACACTACTTTTTCGGTGAGCGTAAGCGCAAGAAATTCCGTATCGTAATCGGCGTCGGTTGCAAGCGTCGTTTCGTTGTCGAGAGAATAGCAAAACTCGTCCGCAAGAACTTTCACTCCGCACGCGCGCATACGCGCGTTCAATATAGGTACAAAGTCTTTCGCAATCGACTTATCAATCAGAATATGCTCAACGGCGTTGCACGTCGAAGGCTTATTGCATTTTGAATTTTCGATGATGTCGACGGCTTTTTGGAAGTCCGCAGATTTCGCGACGTAAATGTGGCAGTTGCCGCCCGCAGACGCAAGCACGGGAATAAGGCTGTTTTCAAGCACGAACTTTTTCAGCCCTTCGCCGCCGCGCGGGATAACAAGGTCAACGGATTTTTCGCAGGTCAGAAGTTCTTTCGCGCCGTCGTGGGACGCGTCGTCGATAAACTGCACGATATCTTTGTCAAAGCCCGCCTTTTCGACGGCTTCCGACATAACCTTATAAATCGCGCGATTGCTGTTCAACGCCTGTCTGCTTCCGCGAAGTATCGCCGCATTGCCGCTTTTAATGCAAAGAACGGCGGCGTCGACGGTAACGTTGGGACGGGCTTCGTAAATAATTGCGACCACGCCCAGTGGCGCGCGCACTTTTTTGATATGCAATCCGCTGGGTCTGTCCCACTCTGCGGTGACTTCGCCGACGGGATCTTTAAGGTCGATGACCGCCCTTACTCCTTCGACCATCTGCATCACACGCTTTTCGTTCAGCAAAAGTCTGTCGTAAAGTGCGGACGTTTTGTCGGGGAAAATATCAAGGTCTTTTTTGTTTTCGGCGATAATGAAATCTTTATATGCCGAAATGCCTTCGGCAATTGCCGAAAGCACCTTGTTTTTGTCGTCGGTTGAATAACCTTGCAGTTTAAGCGCGCTTTGACGCGCTTTTTCCGCCTGAGAAGTTACGCTCATTCTTCGTCGTCGCTCAGATCTTTCGCGTTGTGGAAAACGTCCTGTACGTCGTCGAGCTCTTCCAGTTTGTCGATGAGTTTAATGACGGAATCCTTATGTTTCGGATCGACCTCGATTTCGTTGTCGGGGATCATATCGATTTCGGACGAAAGAATTTCGATGCCGGCGTTTTCAAGTGCCTCGCGCACTTTCGACATATCGCCGGGCATTGTATAGATTTCGTAAACGTCTTCAAGCGTCACGATATCGTCCGCGCCCGCGTCTATTGCAAGCATCATAATATCGTCTTCGCTCATAGCGTTCACGTCGACATCGATAACGCCGCGTTTTTTGAACATATACGATACGCATCCGCTGTTGCCGAGACTGCCGCCGAATTTATCGAACAAGTGTCTGACGTCGCCCGCCGTGCGGTTTTTGTTGTCGGTCAGACATTCCACGATGACCGCAACGCCGCCTGCCGCGTATCCTTCATAGGTAAATTCTTCGTAATTGACGCTGTCGAGTTCGCCCGCCGCTTTCTTGATACTTCTGTTGATGTTGTCGTTGGGCATATTGTTCGACTTTGCCTTGGCGATGGCGTCGCGAAGTTTGCTGTTGGTGTTGGGATCGGAACCGCCCTGTTTTACAGCGATTGCGATTTCGCGACCGATTTTCGTAAAGATATTTCCGCGAGCCGCGTCGCTTTTACCTTTTTTGGCTTGTATGTTGTGCCATTTGCTGTGTCCACTCATAAAACACTCCTAAATATTTGAATTGTGATTGATTACGTACATTGCGATGCCGGCTGCGACGGCAACGTTCAGACTTTCCTGTCCGCCCTGCATCGGAATCGACAAGGTAACGTCGGAAAACTTTCTTGCGAAATCGGACAAGCCGTGCGCTTCGTTTCCGACGATAACCGCGACTTTTCTTTTGGGGCGATACGAAAACACGTCGTCGCCGCCCATATCCATCGCGACCTTATCGTATCCGGTGAGATAATCTTCAAGTTCTTCCGCGCGCGCTTTTATTACGTTTGCGCGAAGAACCGCGCCCATACTTGCCCTGACCGTTTTCGGTGAGAAAGCGTCGGCAGAGTCCACAAGATAAACGTCAAAAAATCCCGCGCCGACCGCCGTACGAATAATAGTTCCGACGTTACCGCTGTCCTGCACTCCGTCAAGAACGACGGCGTTTACACCTTCGGGCTTCGACAAAGGAATTCCGATTACGGCAAGGATACCGCTGGGACTTACCGTGTCCGCAAGGACTTTCATCACGCTTTCAGACACGAGAGTTAGGCACGCGCCGTACTTTTTTGCAAGATTTTCGGCAATATCCGCGGTTTTGTCGGTCGCAAAAATTTCCTTCACCGAAAAACCTTCTTTGAGATCGGACAAAATGTTCACGCCTTCGGCAATAAACAGATTTTCCGCGTCTCGGTTTTTTTTGTCGTGAAGTTTTTTTACGAACTTTACCTTTTCGTTTGCGGTTGAAGTTATCATAATAAATGAAAAGGTAAGGAAACACTAATCTTCCTTACCTTTAAGACACACTACTACTCTTTGTCGCTCTTGTCTTTAATAGCAACAACTTGCTCGCCGTCGTAATATCCGCATTTTTTGCAGGCTTGATGGCTGAGTTTAAGTTCGTGGCATTGAGGGCACTCGACCAGATTAGGGGTTTCGAGTTTCCAGTTAGCCGCACGACTGTTACGTCTTGCTTTGGATACTTTACACTTTGGTACTGCCATTGGTTGCACCTCCCGAATTGTTATTATTCATATTTTTCAGCACGGAAAAGGGATTGTAAGTATCGTCTTTGCCGTCGTCAATATTGCAGTTACATTCGCCTTCGTTCAGGTTTTTGCCGCATTTACTGCAAAGACCTTTGCAATCTTTCCTGCACAGGACTTGCGAAGGCGACGCAAGCACGACGCGGTCGTTGATGACGGGATCGAGATCAACAATTTCATCGTCGTAGGAAAGAGAATACTCGTCCGGGGGATCCTTGAAAAAAGTTTCTTCCACGGGGACTTTATATTTCACCGTAGTGGGCGCGCCGCAGCGGTCGCAATCGAAAATCGCTTCCGCGGTGAGTACGCAGTTTACGGCAAGGGTGTTTTCGGAAAAAGTATACCAACCTTTCAAAGTTGCCGGCGACAAGAACCTGCCCCCTCTGCTTCCCGTAAGAGAATCGTCAAGAGGTATTGATTCTTCAACGTTATAAAACTCGCCCTCGACGGCGTCTTTGAAATCGATAATCATCTTATACACCTATAAAACATTAAAATTATATATATTATGCGCTTTTTTGTCAATCGAATAAAGGCACTTGCACCCCGAAAAACAGCCGAAAACGACTATTTTACGAGATTTTGCGTAAGTTCTTTGGTCTCTCTTGCGATGACAAGTTCCTCGTTCGTGGGGATAATCGCGACTTTTACCTTTGAGTCGGGTTTCGACAAATCCGAAACGTGAGCGTCCGCGGGGTGCTTGTTAAGTTCGAAATCGAAATCGACACCGAGATATTCAAGCCCTTCCATAACGCGCTGACGGATTTCGGGACTATGCTCGCCGATGCCGCCGGTGAAGATAATCGCGTCCACGCCGCCAAGAACCGCTGCGAACGCACCGACGTACTTCTTGATGCGATAACCGACCATATCGAGCGTGAGTATCGCCCTTTCGTTTCCGTTTTCGGCAGCCGCCGTAACGTCGCGGCAGTCGCTGCTTATTCCGCTTACGCCCAGCATACCGCATTTTTTATTCAGAAATTGCACCATTTCGGGCAAATTTTTGCCAAGTTTTGCGCCCATGTATTCGATTGCGGCGGGATCGATATCGCCGCTTCTCGTGCCCATCATAACGCCTTCGAGGGGCGTGAAGCCCATCGTCGTATCCATACATTTTCCGTCCTTGACCGCAGAAAGCGAGCTTCCGTTTCCAAGGTGGCAGATGATGACTTTTTTGTCGCCGCCGAGCCACTCTCTCGCCTCGCCCGCGATATACTTGTGCGAAGTGCCGTGGAAACCGTATTTCCTCACCTTATATTCGTCGTAGATTTCGTAAGGAATGCCGTACATAAACGCCTTCGGCGGCATCGTTGCGTGGAAAGTCGTGTCGAAAACGAGCACCATGGGGACGTCCATAACTTCCCTGCACGCCTCGACGCAGGAAATATTGCCGGGCATATGCAGTGGTCCAAGGTCGATATTTTTCTTGCACTTTGCGATGACGTCGTCGTCCACGACCACGCTGCACTTAAAATCTTCGCCGCTGTGGAGCACGCGATGACCGACCGCGCCGATTTCCTTGACGCTCTTAATCGCGCCGTTCTTTTCGTCAAGAAGGGCTTTCAGGACAAGTTCCATCGCCTCTTTATGCGTGGGCATCGGGCTTTCGATGACGAGTTTGTCTTTGCCCGCGACTTTTTGCGTAAGGACGGAACTGTCCATCGTGATTCTTTCGCAAAGACCTTTTGCGACGACCGATTCGTCCGTCATATCTATAAGTTGATATTTAAGCGAACTGCTGCCCGCGTTGATAACGAGAATTTTCATATTGCCACCTTATTTGGATTGAAGAGCGGTGATTGCCGCCGCCGCGACGATGTCTTCCGCAACGCATCCGCGCGAAAGGTCGTTGACGGGTTTTGCAAGACCTTGCATAACGGGGCCGATTGCCATGCAGCCGCCGAAACGTTGTGCGATTTTGTAGCCGATATTGCCCGATTCCAGATTCGGGAAAACAAGCACGTTCGCATGTCCCGCAACGGTTGAACCGGGGGCTTTTTGCTTTGCAACGACGGGAACGATTGCCGCGTCGAGCTGCATTTCGCCGTCTATATCAAGTTCGGGATGAGATTCTTTCACGATATTGAGCGCATGCACGACTTTGTCGATGCGTTCATGCTTTGCGCTGCCCTTTGTGGAGAACGAAAGCATTGCAACCTTCGGCTCGATACCGACAATATTTCTTGCGCTGTCCGCAGCGGCGACCGCAACGTCGGCAAGTTGGTTTTCGTCAGGTTCGGGAATGACCGCGCAGTCGCTGAAAATCATTGCGGGAGCGTCGGTAACCGTGTTTCCTTCGGGAGGGACGATGACAAAGCAACTTGAAACGGACTTAATGCCGGGAGCGGGTTTGATGACCTGAAACGCGCTTCTCAAAACGTCCGCGCTTGAAAAAGTCGCGCCGCCTACAAGACCGTCCACGTCGCCGCTTTTCAGCATAAGGCAGCCGTAAAACATCTCGTTATTGACGGTGAGTTCGTACGCCTGTTCTTCCGTCATACCCTTTGCCTTGCGAAGTTCATACAAAAGATTTGCGTATTCTTTGGTTTTGTCGCAGGTTTTGGGATTGACGATTTTCACGCCGGCAAGGTCGATTTCGGGATTATTTTTCGCGATCTCGTCCGCGTCGCCGATAAGTACGACTTTTGCGATGCCGCGTTTCGTCAGAAGTTCCGCCGCTTTCACAGCCCTTTTGTCAAAACCTTCGGCAAGAGCGATTGTTTTGTTTTGCTTTGACGCTCTTTCATAGAGTCCGTCCAAAAATTTGTTCATAAATGCCTCTTATATGATTTATTTTGCTTTGAAAAATAATTTGTCCCGTGTATAATTAAAGCAATAACATTATAGGTATTTTAATCCAAAAAATCAAGAAGAAATGGCAGTGAAAAACGAAAAAAAGAAAATAGTTGCGTGCGTCGCGGAGTTTAACCCGTTGCACTCCGGACACCTGAGGCTTTTCGACGCCGTAAAACGCGATTTGTCGCCCGATATATTCGCCGTTATACTAAGCGGGAATTTTTCGGAGCGCGGCGACGTAATGGTGAAAAATAAGCATATCCGCGCACAGTGGGCGATAAATGCCGGCGCGGACGTCGTTATGGAACTTCCGTTTTTTTACGCCGTGAACTGCGCCGAAAAATTCGCGGCGGGCGCAATGAAAATCTTGTCTTGTTTCGGCGCGCCGCTTACCGTCGCTTTCGGCAGCGAATCGGGAAACGTCAACGATATTTCCGTACTTTCCGACAAAATCCACAACGAATCGGAACACGAAAAGTCTCTCATAAAACAAAACCTGAAAAGCGGAATGAGCCTTATCAGAGCGCGCGCCGCGGCACTGGACGAAAACGATTTTTTCACGCCCAACAACACGCTTGCGCTCGAATACGTCCACGCAATGAAAAAATACGGATTTTCACCGTACACGATAAAGCGCGAAGGCAGTTTTTCCGGGCTTGAAACAGACGGAAATTTTGCCTCGGCGCAAGCAATAAGAAGTTGCGTTTTTTCGGGACGTTTCAATGAAATCGAGCGTTTTTTGCCGGATTACGTTTCAAATACGCTTGAAAATTGTGTTTCCAACGACGACCTTTTCAGCCTTGTTTCTTACAGACTCAACACGATGACCGTTGACGAAATAGCCGCCCTTCCCGAGGTAATCGAAGGGCTTGAAAACCGCATAAAACAAGCCGCGAAAACCGCAAAATCTTACGACGAACTCATAAACGCAATTAAGTCGAAAAGATATACGATGGCTCGCATTAAGCGCATACTTTTATACGCGGTTGCGGGGCTTGACAAAAACAAACTCGACGAATTGTATTCCGCGCCCGCCTACGCAAGGGTGCTTGCCGTAAAAGACGACAAAAAAGACGCGCTGAAAATCCTTGGCGAAAACCTTATCACGTCGTATTCCGATTTTTTAAGCGCGCCCGAAAGCGTGAAAGCCGCAATCGAACTTGAAAACAAAGTCGACGACGTATATTTCGTCCTGTCCAAAGAAAAAGAAAACTTCAATACGGTTTTCGTTAAGTAATTTTTGATATAAAATCCGCGTATAAATTAGCGTGAAGCATTCAAAAAAAATCGCCGCGCTTATTATACTTTTATTGATGTGCGCCGTTCTTATAAACCCCGAAAGATATCTTTCGTCGGTGAAAGACGGCGTTATTTTGTTTTGGGCGGCGGTACTTCCCGCGCTTTTCCCTTTCTTCTTTTTCACAAGAATGCTGACGGGGCTGGGATTCCCCGAAACCGTCGGGAAGTTTTTTGAAAAGCCCGTCAAATTCCTATTTCACACCCCGCCGATTTCCGCATACATTTTTTTCATGAGCGTGCTTTCGGGCTATCCCATCGGCGCGAAACTAATTTCGGAATTTTACAAAAACGGCGTGATAAATACCGAAGAAAGCAAAAAAATTATTACTTTTTCATCAACTTCCGCGCCGCTTTTTGTCATCGGAACTTTGGGCGTTTTCATGCTTGATAACGTGTCGTACGGCGTGATAATACTTTTTTCGCATTACCTTTCGGCGATAATTACGGGACTTGTTTTTTGCAACGTAAGACGGCTTAAAGCGACAAAAAGCGACGTTAAACCCCGCGTAAAACCGTTGCCCGATAACGTCATCGGCGACAGCATTAACGACAGCGTCCTGTCGGTTTTGTCGGTCGGCGGACTTATCGCGATATTCAGTCTTGTCATCGACGTTCTGTACGATCTGAATTTTTTTGACCTGTTCGGAAATTACTCGCCGCTTGCCGTCGGATTTTTTGAAATGACGCGCGGCGCGAAAGAGATAATAAAAAACCCGCCTTCGACGGGCGCGCTTCTTGCCGCGCTTACCGGGTTCACGTCGTTTGGCGGATTGTGTATATTTTTGCAGGCGACGACTTTCTTAAAAGACGCAAAGGTCAAATCGTCGTATTATTTTCTTGTGAAAGTTTTTCAGGGGCTTGTCGGCGCGGGGATTGCTTATCTTGTTTCGCTGGCGTTGCCCTGATATTGCGTATTTGCGTTTCCGTCGGTTTTTCTCAGTTCTTCCCTGTTGTTTCTGATGAGCGTCAGGGCGTCGCGCAACGTAACCTCGCTGTCGCTTAAAACCTCGTCGATTTTGCATTTCAGGTCGTACTCGACGTGGGCGCGCATATCCATGGCTTCCTGCTTGATTTTTGCCGCTTCTTCGGTTGCCTGACGGATAATATCGCTTTCGTTCAAAAGTTTATCGCGGCGGCTTTCGGCTTCTTTTATGACGTTGTTGCCGTATTCCAGCACCCTTTGTTTCTGGTTTTCGCAATCATCGACGATAAACTGCGCCTGACGCATGACGTCGGGGTACGCGGCGCGCATACGGTCGATAATATCAAGCACCTGCGCGCGGTTTACGATAACGTCGCTGCCCGAAAACACAGATTTTTTTGCGGTCGAAACGACTTGTTCGAGTTCCGAAACGTATTGCATAAAGTTATCCATAAAATCTCCTTATTCGTGACCGTGTTCCCGAACATACGTGGAACTGACGTTTTTATGCTTTTCGTCCGTCACGAGAATCATAGTATCTATGCCCTTATATTCAAGGTTTTGTCGTCTTAAATCGAGTTCGTATTGAAGGTCTTTGTCGTTTCTCACGCCGCGGAGCATAAGGTTTGCGCCGACGCTTAAACAAAAATCGCAGGCAAAGCCGTCGTATGCGAAAATTTTGACGTTGTCATAAGGTTTCACGGCGTCTTTAAGGAGCGAGAGCCTTTCTTCCAAGGACAGTTTATACGTCTTTTCCGGATTGATGAGTATGACCATATAAACTTCGTCAAAAAGTTTTTGCGCCTGCTCAAGAAGAAACAGGTGACCGCTTGTCACGGGATTGAAACTACCCGTTATTACTGCTTTCTTCGTCATAAGTTATGAATTCCAGCGCGGTGTTGCCGTACTTTCGCGTATCGACGATTTTAAGCCCGTCGGGGATTTTTGGAGTAAGGTCGAAAAGCCTTTCGTAACAGATCACGCCGTCGTCTTTCAATATGCGGTAAGCGTTGATGATGTTGAGCGCGTCCGAGGCATACGGGCTTCTGTACGGTGCGTCTATGAAAATAATATCATACTTTTCGTCCCCTTTCAACACCATTTTGAAGTCGGAATGAACGATTTTGTAATTTCCTTCGATATTTTTCAGGTTTCTGTTGATTACGTCGACGGCTTCTTTGTTGTTGTCGCAGAAAACGACGCTGTTCGCGCCGCGCGAAAGACATTCGATACCGAGCGCGCCGCTGCCCGCAAATAAATCAAGCACGTCGCTGTCCTGTATGCGGGCTTGTATAATGTCAAAAAGAGATTCTTTCACTCTGTCTGTCGTGGGGCGCGTGTTTTCGCCGTCCAGAGACCGCAGTATTCTTCCCCTGTGTTTTCCCGAAATAATCCTCATATTAACCTCCTTTCCGTCCCGATTCCGTGATGACGATTTGCATTTTCACGTCGTGAGTTTCGGAGTCGATCTCGTCGATTTCCTGACAGTCGTACGCAAGCGCAAGGATACGCCCCGTCGCCTTTTCAAGATATCTGTCGTAATATCCTTTTCCGTGTCCGAGCCTTGTGAGAGTTTTGTCAAACGCCACAAGCGGCACGATATTCAGTTCGGCGTCGAAAAAGTCTTCGCCGTCGTCCGTCGTTTCGAATATGCCGAAAATATTTCTGACGAATTTCGATTTTTTTGAAATTACCGAAAGTCGCATCAGGTCGCCCGAAATTTTCGGGATATACACTTTCACGCCGCGCTCAAAAAGCCCGTCGATAATCGCGTTTGTTTGCACCTCGTCGTCGGACGATTTGTAAACGAAAACGCTTTTTATCCCGTTTTCGTCGACAAACGACAATACGTCGTTTACTATGACGCCGCTTTTAATAAGTTTTTCGGCGTCGGATAACGTTTTTACCCTTGCCTTTGCAAGGGCTCTTGCCGAACGTTTATTCATACTACAATGCCTTATCGAGAACCCGTACGTCGGCGCGGGACAATACGTCAAGCGCGCGTCCGACTTCTTTTACCTTAAATAATATTATCGCGTTTCCGCCCGTTCTTGAATAACTGTACAGATATTCGATGCTTATATCGCCGTCCGCAAGTGCTTTCAATACCTTTGCAAGCGCGCCCGGTACGTCGCCGATTTCAACGCCGATAAGCTCGGTTTCGGTGACGGTGAATCCTTCGTCGCGAAGTATCGAACGAGCCCGCGCGTTGTCGGTCGTGATAAATCTGACTATGCCGAAATCTTCGGTGTCGGCAATCGACAGCGTTAAAATATCGATTTTTTCTTTCGCAAGAACGCCCGCAAGTTCTTTTAAGCGTCCTTTTCTGTTTTCAAGAAACACCGCAAGTTGGTTTACCAGCATAATATTCTCCTTATTTTTTGCGTCTGTCGACGATGCGGTTGGATTTGCCTTCGCTTCTCGGCAGGGATCGCGGCGACACGATCGTGATCTTTGCGGAAACACCCAGCATCGACTGCATATCGTGCGAAATGCGCGCTTTCAGATTTTCGATGTCGCGGATTTCGTCGGAAAACGCGTGCTCCGCAAGTTCCACCTGAATTTCAAGGGTGTCAAGGCTCCCGACGCGGTCAAGAATAATACGGTAATGCGGCCCGATCATTCCGCCGATGTTCAGAAGCACCGTTTCGATTTGCGACGGGAAAATGTTTACGCCGCGAATAATAAGCATATCGTCGCTGCGACCTTCGATTTTGCCCATTCTGACAAGGGTGCGCCCGCATTCGCACGGCTCGTTATAAAGCGTGCAGATGTCGCGCGTTCTGTATCGGATAAGGGGTATGCACTCCTTCGTGAGAGTCGTGAACACAAGTTCGCCCTTCTCGCCGTAAGGCAGCGGTTTCAGCGTGTACGGATCGATAATTTCGGGATAGAAAAAGTCCTCGTACACGTGCTTGCCACAGTGTGATTTGCATTCCATCGCGACGCCCGGCCCGCTGATTTCCGAAAGACCGTATATGTCGAACGCCTCGATTTTAAGCCGATCTTCGATTTCGCGGCGCATTTCTTCCGTCCAGGGTTCCGCGCCGAAAATGCCGGTTTTCAACATAAGGTCGTCGGTCGTAAGCCCCGCGGTTTTCAGTTCTTCCGCAAGATACAGCGCGTACGACGGGGTACATGCGATTGCCGTCGCGCCGAAATCTTTCAGAAGCATCAGTTGGCGCATCGTGTTGCCCGTCGAAACGGGGACAGCCGTCGCGCCCAACTTTTCCACGCCGTAGTGCAGCCCGAGACCGCCAGTGAAAAGTCCGTAGCCGTATGCGATATGTACGGTATCGTTTTTCGTAAGCCCTGCCGAGGTCATTGCGCGGGCGCAACATTCAGCCCAGGTGTTCAGATCCCTTTTCGTGTATCCGACGACGGTGAGTTTCCCCGTCGTGCCGCTTGACGCGTGCAGTCGTACGACCTTTTTCCTGTCGCAACCGAAAAGTCCGAAAGGATAGTTTGCGCGTATATCGGTTTTCACCGTGAACGGTAGTTTTGAAATATCCGAAATTGACCTTACGTCTTCGGGTTTCAGTCCGATCGCGTCCATTTTCGCGCGGTAGTAAGGCACGCGGTCATAAACGTTTCGCACTTGTTTCACAAGTCTTTCGGATTGCAGCGCGAACAAATTTTCGCGGCTCATCGTTTCGATTTCTTTATTGTAATATTTCATTAAAATTCCCAAAAATTCAAGCCTTGATTCATTTCTACAAAATTTTAACATACGCGCCGTCTTATTTCAAGCGAAAAATCAAATTTATGTTGAAAACATAAAAAACGACTCGTTTTCACAAGTCGTTATCATTTTGGAAAATTCTGTGTTTTTTTATCCGTTTTCATAAAACGTGCTGTACGCCCTTTTTGTCGCTCATACGATACAGCACGATTTTGTTGCCGATCGCAAGCACCGGATCGGCGTTAAGTCGCGCCGCCAGATCGTTGATAATTTCTTTTGCGGTAAAGTCGCAGTTTTTCAGAACGTTGAGTTTCACAAGTTCGTGCGAGTCAAGCGCGATCGAAACTTGTTCGACAACGGTTTCGGTAACGCCGTTTTTGCCGATCTGGAAAACGGGTTCGAGTTTTTGCGACAATCCTTTAAGTTTTGCTCTGTCTTTCGTTGAAATCATATATTACCTCTTTTATTCCACAAATTCAAATTCGATATCGCCGACGACAATAGTGTCGCCGTCTTTTGCGCCTTTCTCTCTGAGCGCGTCGATTACGCCGCGGTTTTGCAGGGTTTTCTGAAAATATCGGAAACTGTCGTCGTCCGACATAGTAACGTTTTTTTGCAGGGTGTCGATAAGCCCGCCGTAAACCAGAAAAGTATGGTCGTCTTCTTTTTCGATTTCAAAGGACGAGTTGTCGGATTTTTCAAACTCGAAGTCTTCGTCGACGTAAATATCCTCGGGCTTTTCGGCGGTTTTAAGCCCGTCGATAATGGCTTTTATCAGCGTATCTATACCCAAATGGGTATAGGCGGAAATTTCGATGACTTTTTTGCCGACTTTTTTCTGGAACCTTTTCACCGCTTTGTCAAGTTCTTCCGCTGTCAAAAGGTCAGTTTTATTGACACATATTATTTGCGAAAGCCCGGCAAGTTTCGCGCTGTATCCGTCAAGTTCCCTGTTGATTTTCACGAAATCGTCGTACGGATCGCGCCCTTCCGAGCCCGAAATATCGACGATATGCACAAGAAGCCGCACCCTTTCGATATGCCTTAAAAAGTCGTGTCCGAGCCCCGCGCCTTCGCTTGCTCCCTCAATAAGCCCCGGGATATCCGCGATAACGATGCTTTCGTCGTAAACTTTCAGCACGCCGAGATTGGGCGCAAGAGTCGTGAAATGATAATTCGCGATTTTCGGTCTTGCCGACGTCATCACCGACAAAAGCGTGGATTTTCCGACGTTGGGAAAACCGATTAAACCGACGTCCGCAATGGTTTTCAGTTCCAGAATAAGCGCGTGTTCCGTGGTTTTCGTGCCTTGTTGCGCGAAATTCGGCGTGCGCCTTGTCGGCGTTGCAAAACGAGCGTTGCCTTTGCCGCCCCTGCCGCCTTTCAGCAACACTTTTTCATATCCTTTTTTGTTCATATCCGCAACGACGACGCCGCTTTCCTTATCCTTAATGACCGTGCCCAAAGGTACGTTTATGATAAGGTCTTCGCCGCTTTTTCCAAAGCAGTTTCTGCCTTGTCCGTTTTCGCCGTTTTCCGCGCGGAAATGTTTTTTGAATTTGAAGTCGATAAGGGTGTTCAGGTTGTCGTCGACGCGAAACACGACATTGCCGCCGTTGCCGCCGTCGCCACCGTCGGGCCCGCCCTGCTGGACGAACTTTTCACGATGGAACGACACAATCCCATCGCCGCCGTTACCGGCTTTACAAAATATCGTTACGTAATCAAGCATAATTTGTCCGATACCGCCTTCTTTGCGGCTTATTATTTTTATTATTTATAATGATTAAATAATTTACTAAATTTATTCCTTTTCGTCAAGCGACCTGAACAACCTGATTGCGTCGTATCTGTCCTTGACCACCGCAAAGCATTTTTCGCGGTTTTCGTCGCTGATCTTGTGCAAATCGGGAATCGCGACCGTTTTCATACCCGCCGAAAGCGCGGACTCTATGCCGACCGTGCTGTCTTCAAGCGCGAAACAATTATTCGGAAGCACGCCCATAAGCCCTGCCGTTTTGAGGTAAATTTCGGGCGAAGGCTTCGTATGCTTAACCTCGTTTCCGCAAACCACGACGTCAAAATATTTCGCAATGCCGTGAAATTTCAGTTCAAAATCCACGATTTTGCGATAAGTCGAGGTCGCAAGCCCCATATACCAGCCGTCGTTTTTCAGAAATTCCAGCAGTTCTTTTGCGCCGTCCATAAGAGGCGTCGGGCGCGTAACAAGCGTTTTGTTGAAGTAATCGACCGCGCCGTTTATGAACCCGACCGCGTCGAAATCCGCACCGAAGCGGTCTTTCAGAAGCCCAGCGATATACTGCGGGCTGACGCCGACGAATTTCAGCATAAATTCTTCGTCGTTCGGGACGCCGTTCATTTCGGCGTATTCCATGACGGAGCGCATCATAACCCTTTCGGTGTCGATAAGCGTGCCGTCGAAGTCGAGTATAATATTTTTTTGCATTTCGGAATTATCCTTTCAGTTTCTCGATTATGGATTTTGCGGCAAGACGTCCCGCGCCCATCGCAAGGATTACGGTTGCCGCGCCCGTTACCGCGTCGCCGCCGGCATAGACGTTTTCGACAGACGTTTCGCCCGTTTCGGGATTAATTTTAATCGTGCCTTTTTCGTTGAATTCAAGCCCTGTCGCGCCGTCTTTCAGAATGGGGTTCGGACTTGTGCCGAGAGCGACGATGACTTCGTCGCAAGGAACGTCAAACTCGCTCCCCGGAACGGGTTTCGGGCTGCGCCTTCCCGACGCGTCCGGCTCACCGAGAGCCATTTTCACACAGCGCATGCCGGTTACTTTTCCGTCCGCGCCCAAAATCTCGACGGGGTTTGTAAGAAGGCAAAACTCAACGCCTTCTTCTTCCGCGTGGTCGATTTCGGCGTGGCGCGCAGGCATTTCCGCGCGACTTCTGCGGTAAACGAGTTTCACGCTGTCCGCACCCATGCGAAGTGCCGTTCGCGCGGCGTCCATAGCGACGTTTCCGGCACCCACGACAACAACGTTTTTTCCGCGTTGTATCGGCGTAACGGCGTCTTTATCGTACGCTTTCATCAGATTAACCCTTGTTAAATACTCGTTTGCGCTGTAAACGCCGATAAGGTTTTCACCTTTTATATTCAAAAACGAAGGCAATCCCGCGCCCGTTCCGATGAACACCGCGTCGTATTCTTTTTCAAGTTCGTTGAGCGTAAACGTCTTTCCGATGACGGTATTCAACTTAAACTTAACGCCGGCGTTTTCAAGTTTTTCGATTTCGTTTTTTACGATGTCTTTCGGCAATCTGAACTCGGGTATGCCGTAAATCAGCACGCCGCCCGCCTTATGAAACGCCTCGTAAACGGTGACGTCAAAGCCGTTCCGGATAAGATCCGCGGCGCAGGAAAGTCCCGACGGACCGCTGCCGATAACCGCGACTTTTTTGCCGATTTTATCCGAAGTTTTAAGGGCTTTTCCTTGTTTTATCGCAAAGTCGCCGACGTATCTTTCAAGCCCGCCGACCGACACGCTGCCGCCCGCTTTTTCGCGGCGTACGCAATGCAGTTCGCACTGCTTTTCCTGCGGGCAGACTCTGCCGCAAACCGACGGCAGACTGTTGTCGCTTTTCAGACTTTTTACGGCGTTTTCCATGTCGCCGCACTTAATAAAACCGATAAATTTCGGGATATTCACGCCGACGGGACAGCCGCTTCTGCAAGGTGCGTTTTTGCAATTTAAGCACCTTTCCGCCTCCTTTTTCGCGACGTCGTCCGAAAACCCCAGCGACACTTCTTCAAAGTTATGCCGTCTTACTTCGGGCGGCTGATTTTCAATATCGTGTCTTAAAAAATCCGCCATTATCTTATCTCTCCCGTAAGCCTGCAAACGTGTTCTTTTTCCTGTTCCTTGTAAAATTTGGAGCGGTTTATCGCCTCGTCGAAATCGACAAGATGTCCGTCGAATTCAGGCCCGTCCACGCAAGCGTATTTTACTTTTCCGTCGACGGTGAGCCTGCAACTGCCGCACATACCCGTGCCGTCGACCATAATCGTATTCATACTGACGATTGTTTTCACGCCGTAATTTTTCGTGAGCGCGCACACCGCTTTCATCATCGGGAGCGGTCCCACTGCAAAGATACAATCGTATTTTCGTCCTTCGTCCAGAAGGTTTTTGATTTTGTCGGTCACAAAGCCTTTTTCACCCGCGCTTCCGTCGTCGGTCATGACGAAAAACTCGTTTGAAAACTTTTTGAAGTCGTTTTCGTAAATGACAAGGCTTTCGTTTCTTGCGCCGACGATAACGTCCGCCGCTTTGTTTTCAAGCATAAGTTGTTTTGCCTGCGGATAAATTACCGCCGAACCTATGCCTCCGCCGACAAGCAGTATTTTGTCGAAACCGCTTAAATCGGTGGGTTTTCCGAGCGGACCAACGAAGTCGCAAATCGTGTCGCCGACCGAGAGTTTTTCCAAAATCATCGTGGAATACCCGACCGTCTGGACAAGAATGGTAATCGTGCCCTTTTCGCGGTCGTAATCGCAAACGGTGAACGGCACTCTTTCGCCGTCTTCGGTTGCGCGAAGTATGATAAACTGCCCGGCACGCGCGCGGTGTGCGACGTCGGGAGCGTATACGACGTATTCGTTGACTTTTTCGGAAAATTGTTTCTTACTAATTATTTCGTACGTTTTCATTATAATAATTGCAAAACTCTTGAAGGTTGCATTTGTCGCACGACGGACGCTGACTTTTGCAGGTATATCTGCCGTGAAAAATAAGTGTGTGATGCAAGTCGTACCAGCTTTTTTCGGGAAACTCCGCTTTCAGGTCGTTCATCACGGCGTCGGGAGTTTTTCCGTCCGACAGCCCGAGCCTGTGCGCGAGCCTGAAAACGTGGGTATCGACGGGCAAAGCGTTGCCGCCCAAAGCGACGCAGGTAACGACGCTTGCCGTTTTGTTTCCGACTCCGCGAAGGCTTTTGAGATCGTCAAAGTTTTCGGGCATTTTTCCGCCGAACCTTTCGACAATATCGTCCGAAAGCGACTTTATCGCAACCGCCTTATTATGATAAAATCCCGTGGAATATATGAGTTTTTCCAAGGTTTCGAGCGGCATTTTTTGGAAATCCGACGGCGTTTTTGCGACCTTGAACAGTTCGCTCGTGACGATATTCACGCGCTTATCCGTACACTGCGCCGACAGCACGACCGCGATAAGCAGTTGAAACGGCGTGTCGAAATTCAGCTCGCACTTTGCGTCGGGATAATCCTTTTTCAGCGTATCAAGAAGTTTTGCGTTTCTGTCCGTCATTATTTGTCGTTTTTACTTTCTTCTTTTTCTTCTTTCTTTTCTTCCCTTTCGGCTTTTCTGGTTTTGATAAGTTTTACGGTTGAGTTGTAAAGACTTTCAAAAATCGGAATTGTCAGGAAAATTATCCAGGTCGGGTGCCAGATTTTAAGCGTCGCGCCGATGACAACGTAAATCGCGATGCAAAACAAGGTATAAACGATAAGCCTTGTGTGCTTGATTCGCATTAAGTTGTCGAAAATGAAGTAAAGCGGCCACGCAAAAAACACGATCCAGCCGGGATGCCAGAGCTTGCCCAAAAATCCCATCAGAAGATACGCAATCAAAACGATTGTGAAAATCGGGAAACGAACTTCGCCCGTCGTAATGTAGTTTTCGATGAACGAATAGTACGCGGGGATTGTCAAAAATATTACCCACGCGGGGTGCCATGCGTTCAGCGCGAAACCGAGCGCAAGATAAATCACGATGCAAATCAAGGGATAAGGAATCGACTTGAAAAACGTCGTCCACGCCGTTACGCGCGGTGCTTTTTTCACCTGTTCGACGTTTGTCGACTGCGCGGCGTAACTTTTATCGGTGTGATATTCGCCGGTTTTGTCAAACCTGTCGCTGCCCTTAAAGTCGTACTTTGCATAGGTTTTTTCGTATTTTGCCTCATAATCGTACTCGTCGTCGATTTTATCGGGGGCTTTCCCGTTTGCGGCGACTTCTTCGCTTTCGGTCCTTTTGCTTTCTTCGTCGAAATCAAGCATATTAGTCCTCCTTTTTCGCGCTTTCGGCGTAGTAATTTATCAACGAACCCGCAAGAATGATGTCTCTTTCCGTAAGGGTTATCGTATCCATATCGAGGGTGATGCGCTTAACCGCGCCGTTTCTCACAAGGTATGCGGAAAACGAATTCTGCGCGATAAGCCTTGTTTTGACGTCGGGCATAATTATCACGTCGTTCACTTCAAATCTGTCCTTTGAAAGAAGCGGCAGCATACCCCAGTTGATAAGGTTGCTTCTGTAACGTTTCGTCGCGTATTCGCGCGCGATGTTCGCGCTTGCACCGAGTACGCGCTGGCAGGAAGCCGCCTGCTCTCTCGCGCTGCCGTCGCCGGGTTTTACCGCGCATACAACGCTGCCCATTCCGACGCTGCCCATGAGTTTGAGCCCCGTTTTTTCAAGGGCGAATTTCACTTCTTCGGGAAGGACTCCGTGTTTCACTTCGTTCGCTTCCTCCTTTATTTTCTTTGCCCGTTGTACGTAATCGTGACATTTTCTGGACAAAGTAAACTCCGCAAGTTTTAGGGGATTCGAGCGGTAACTTGACGTTTCTCCCGACGGAATAAGTTCGTCCGTGGTGGTCACGGCGTCGTCGATTGCCGCGGCGACTCGCAAAATAAGGTTGTCGGGAAGCGCGTCGATTGCGGGCCAATCCCTGATATTCGGACCGTATTGCAACTGTTCCTCGGGCAACGGATTGCGCCAGCCGTTGTAAACTCTCTTTTCGTAAATTTCGTCGTCGTATTCGTACGGTTTGATTTCGTCGTCGTAATCGACGTCCATAGCAGACGTCAGCACGCCGCCGTTTCTTGCGGTTGCGGCGATACTTCTTGCGTCCATAAGCGCGACAGATGCGATTTGAAGCCCGGACGGTTTACTTCCTTCGCGGTTTTCAAAGTTTCTGGTCGTGTGGCGTATCGACAATCCGTTGTTGGACGGGGTGTCGCCCGCGCCGAAGCAAGGACCGCAAAAACAGGGTTTGATGACCGCGCCCGCCTCGACAAGCGTCGAAAGACTACCCTTTTTCATAAGGTCGAGATATACGGGCATACTTCCCGGGTACACGTTCAGCGAAAACGCGCCGTTTCCGGTGGACGCACCTTTTAATACGTTTGCGGCAAGCGCGATATTGTCGTAAGTGCCGCCCGCGCAACCCGCGATGACGCCCTGCGATACCCTGACCTTGCCGTCGACGATTTTGTCGGTGAGCGAGAAGGAAAGTTTATCGTTGTTAAGTTCCGCCTTGCAGTCGTTTTCGACCTTTTTAAGAATGTCGTAAGGATTTTCTATGACGTCTTTGAGTTTATAAACGTTGCTCGGGTGGAAAGGCAACGCAATCATAGGCTCGACCTTCGACAAATCCACGGTAATCGCGTCGTCGTAATAGGCGAGTTTCCCGGGGTGCATTTCGGTGAAGTCGTTTTCGCGCCCGTACATTTTAAGGTATGCCTGCGTTTTTTCGTCGGTAATCCAGATGCTTGAAAGGCACGTGGTTTCGGTCGTCATGACGTCGATGCCGTTTCTGAATTCCATATCGAGGTTTTTTATGCCGTCGCCGACGAATTCCAGCACCTTGTTTTTGACGATGCCGCCCTTGAACACCGCGCCGATTATGGCAAGCGCGACGTCCTGAGGACCTACGCCGTGACGGACGTTCCCTTTAAGTTCCACCGCGACGACTTCGGGATATCTTATGTCGTAAGTGCGGCCGAGAAGTTGTTTCACAAGTTCGGGACCGCCTTCGCCGATCGCCATCGTGCCGAACGCGCCGTAACGGGTATGACTGTCGCTGCCCAATATCATCTTTCCGCAACCTGCAAATTTTTCACGCATAAACGAGTGTATTACCGCAACGTTTGCCGGGACGTACACGCCGCCGTACTTTTTCGCCGCGGACAATCCGAAAACGTGGTCGTCCTCGTTTATCGTGCCGCCGACCGCGCAAAGCGAATTATGACAGTTCGTCAGAACGTAAGGGAGCGGAAACCTTTTCAGCCCGCTTGCTTTCGCGCTTTGAATAATGCCGACGTACGTGATGTCGTGCGACGCGATTGCGTCAAATCTTATGTTCAGATTATCGCCGCGGTACGCGCCGTACGCCGAGTGCGCCGACAGTACCGAATACGCCATAGTGCCCTTGAACGCTTCCGAAATTTCCTTATCTGTGAAAACGCTGCGGATTTCCCCCAGACTTTTGAATTTTCCGTCGCAATAATATGCGCCGGCTCTTTTTACGTCAATCAATGTAGTTCTCCTTAACGCTAAGTGGTGTTTCGCGGTACGCCGTTCGTTATAAGCGCGCGCGAAATAATTAAAATCTATTTTATTATACAATAAACCGCGCGAATTTCAAAACGTTTTGACAAATAAAAGAAACGCGCCCCAGTGAAATCGTTGAAAAAATATTTCTTATGTGGTAATATAATTTCAGGTGATTATATGAAATTCAAGATGAAATTTTCAACCGCGGTGTATGTTTTGATTACCGCAGTAATATGCATTTCAATTGCGTCAATCGTACTTGACGCGCTCATTTTGGCAGGTAAAGGCGGTTTTATGCAAGGAAATACTGTAATTACGACGATATCAATCGTTGCCGCCGCGCTGCTTTTGACGTGCTGCTTGCTGATTCTTTTCAACTCAAAATATTATTTTTCCGAAAACGGGTTTACGGTGATTTACGGGTTCGTTCCGCGCGTTATCCCTTATGAAAACGTTCTGGCGGGCGCGGAAGAAAAAATGACGCATAAACTTTATCTTCAATACGTCGACCGGGACAAGAAAAAGGACTTCCTTATTATCGCCGTGAACGTCGACGAAAAATACAACGACGTCATACAGTCCGAGCTTGAAAAACGCAACAAGACTTTCAGGCGGCTTAACACTCGTGACGATAACGAATAACCCTTAAACGGCGTTTTTTTGCCCTTTAATCGTCGATTTTCAATCATTTTTGCGGTTTTGAAAAATTTTTCGCATAAAAATGCTTGAATATTTTTGGCATATATATTATTATATAGTATATAGTGAATTGAAGTAGCAGGGAGGAGTTTTATGGATTCTAAATTAGAGGCTCATATTGACGAGATATTTATCGAAGTTCCCAAAACCGACAAAATGGTTACTATGATTAACCGCATTAAGTCAAAGGCGAACAGTAAATTTTTGCAAATCCGCGATCAGGGTTATTCCAGAAGCGTCGCTTTTAACGAGGTTGACGACTGGCTTATGAAAGCAAAAGTCATCGTTGACGAAGAAGCCGGCAAACTTACCCCGGCGGAACTTGCCACGATCAAAACTCCGGCAACTCCTTACAATGCGCCCGCAGGCGAAGTCGTTTCCAACGCTTCCCTTGACGACGGCGAGGCGGCTGTCGTTGTCGAAAGAGATTACGACGCTCCCGCATTCGAGGCTGCTCCCGTTCAATACGACACGGCTGTGGATATGAGTTACGCGCAGGAGACCGAACCTGAATCGTTCGCATCCGAGCCCGCTCCCGCGGAAGAAGCAACGGCTGTTGAACCCGCGGCGGAAAAACCCGCAAAAGAAAAACACAAGAAAGACAAAAAGAAGAAAGAAGAAGCCGAGGAAGAAGACATCGTCGTTCCCGTCAAATCGTCGGGCATCGCAGGCAAAGTCATCGGTAGCATTTGTCTTGTCGGCGGTATTGCCCTTGTCGTTGTCGCCGCACTTATGATTGTCGGCATAATTTAACAATATTTTTTACAAAAGACAAAGACGGCACGCAAATTGCGTGCCGTTTTGATTTTGTTATTTAATAAAAACTTACAATAAAAAACGGCTCTTTTACCGAGCCGTTATTCTTTTCTCAAAGCACGTCAAGCGGCTTAAAGAAACCTTCAAGGCAGTTATCCATAAAATACTTTACCTCGGGAAGGTCAACGTCGATTGCGTTCAGCGTGGTTTTTTCCGCGATTGCGAACTCACCGTTTCCGGACAAGGTTTCTTCAACGCACTTAATATACGCCGAAATTTTGTCGGCGGCTTTTATGAGCCTGCCTTCGTCGCTTGAAATATCGACTTTGAAATACTTTTCGTACTCTTCCCTCAAAAAATCGGGGAGCATCGACAAAAGTTTTTCGTCCGCCGTTTTTTCCAGATCCTTATATGCGGATTTGAGCGCGGCATTGTTGTATTTCACGGGCGTCGGCATATCGCCTGTTATGACCTCGGAACTGTCGTGAAAGAGCGCGGCGGTCGCGACGAAATCGGCGTCTACGTTCCCGCCGAACTTTTTGTTTTTGATAAGCGCGAGAGCGTGCGCGATGACAGCCACCTGAAACGAGTGTTCAAACAGATTTTCGTCGTAATTCGCGCGCATCAGACACCAACGTCTGATATATTTCATTCGGTTTATCAATGCGTAAAAGTTGCTCATAGTCAGATTATGTACTTTTCGGATTTTTGCGGACGTGATTCGAGTTCCGCCTTTTTCGCTTCGTAGCCTTTTCTGTCAAACATTGCGTACGTCGCGTTTTTGCCTTCTTCGACGCCGGGCTGGTTGTAGGTATCGATGTTCAGAAGCGCGCCTTCGTAAGCCGTTTGGAGTTGATAAAAATACAAAAGTTGTCCGATTGTAAACGCGTTGACTTCGGGCAGGATAATCGTATTATTGAGTCTTCCCGATTTCATAAGCGCGTATTCGGTTGCCTCGCGTTCGGTATTCAGAAGTTTCCCAAGAGTCGCGCCGCACAGGAAGTTGACGTTGGGATATTCTTCCGCGCCGTCGGGGATAAGCAGTTCGCTTCTGAACGCTTCGACGGCAATAAACGTAACGACCTTGTCAAAAGGACCTTCGGTGTAAAGTTGGACTTGCGAATGCTGGTCGGTAACGCCCAAAGATTTGACGGGTGTCTGCCCTGCGTTTACCGTGTTGCCGTCAAGGTCTTTCGCTTTCCCAAGGCTTTCGCCCCACAGTTGGCAATACCAGTCCGCCATATATTTCAGGCTGTCGGCGTACGGCATCATAACCGAGATATTGCAGCCTTTTTTCATTGCGATATTCTGCAAGACCGCAGCCATAAGAGCGGGATTTTTGGATGCGGCGGATTTATTGCAGGTTTTATCCATAAATTCCGCGCCCGAAAGCAAGCCTTTGATGTCTATTCCGAGCACCGCCGCGGGAAGCAGACCGACGGGACAAAGTTCCGAAAATCTTCCGCCGACGCCGTCGGGAATATAAAAGGTTTTGAATCCTTCCGCTTTTGCGATTTTGATAAGGTTGCCCGAGTTTTCGGACGTGGTTGCGATGATATTGTTTTTGTAGTTTTCGCCGAGTTTTTCTTTCAGAATGTCGGTAACGATAAGGTATTGGCTCATCGTTTCGGAAGTCGCGCCCGATTTCGTGATGACGTTGAACATAGTTTTTGCGGGGTCGATAATATCGAACAACGCGTTCATACGTTCGGGATCGACGTTGTCTTCAACGTAAAATTTCGGCGATTTTCTGACCTTTTTCGGCAATTCGTTGTGGTGCAGATGGCACAATGCCTGATACACGGCGATGGGACCGAGCGCGCTGCCGCCGATGCCCAGAACGACGAAGTTGTCAAATTTTTTTCTGACGTCTTTTGCCGTTGCCAAAATATCTTCGACGATTTCCTTCTGGTTGTAAGGAAGTTCCGTCCAGCCCATCCAGCCTTTTCCGCGGTTTTCGGAAACGAAGTTGAACGCGGCTTTTGCGGGCGCGTTCATTTCGGCAAGATCCTTTTCGGTGAAGCCGTTTTCGCCGATATAAGACGCCATCATATTGTTGTAATCAAATTTAAGTTTGTTTTCAATCTTGTTGTACTTCATTAAAAAAGCCTCTCGATTTTATTTAACTTTCCCCAAAATATCGTTAAGGTAATCGACGCAATCTTTCACGTCGGAGTATTTGTCGTAGTTGCCGGAATAAAGTTCGATCATCATTGGACCGTCGTATCCGATGCCTTTCAGGCGCGAGAAAAGATCGTAATAATCGACGATGCCTTTCCCGGGACGCAGGATATTTCCGTTTTCGTCGTAGTCGGTAAGATGCACGTTGTTGATGCGCCCTTCCATCGCAGGAAGAAAATCGCGATAATTAAGCCCCGCCTGCATGACCTGTTTTATGTCGAGCGTACATTTCACGCTCGGGCTGAATTTTTCAAGGTTTTCAAAAAACTCCGGATAACTGAAGTACGCCCAGTGCACCGTTTCGTACGACATATCTATGCCGTATTCCTTTGCAATGCCGCACAGTTCCTCGATTCTTTTCCCGAGTTTTTCAAAATCGAACGTATATTGACGTCTTTTGAGCCTTGTGCCGCCGTGATAGGTGTACGACTTTGCGTTAAGCAGACGTCCGTTTGCAAGCACCTGACGATAAAACACTTCCGAGTCGTCGCGGGCGCGCTTCGTCGGGTTGTTGAGATTCGGCTCGTAATTAAGATTACTTGCGTGGACGGAATACACCTTAACCCCGTACTTTTCGGAATTTTCCTTGAAAAGCCTGCCGAATTCCGGCGTATATTCCGAAAAAGTGTCCATAAACACCTCGCAAATATTTGCGCCTGCATCTTTTATGTATTCAAAAGTGTCTTCCGTCGGCAACTTCGCAAAGTACGTCGCCGTGCTGATTCCTATTTCCATAAAGCATATTATATTATAAATATAAAATTATTACAATTAAAAACGTGTCGATACGCCCGAAATTTTATCAAATGTCGAAGTTTTGCAAATTCTTCCGCCACTAATTTATAAAATTTTCTGTTTATTTTTTTGAAAAGGGTATTGAATTGCGCCCGATTTAATGCTATAATTTAATCAGTCCAAGATAAGGAGGCATTGATTTATGCGTATTGAAATTATAGGACGAAACTACAACGTACCCGACAGATTGAAATCGGTCATCGAAAGAAAGTTTGAAAAACTCAATAAGTATTTCGACAAGAAAGAAACCGAATCCAAATTGTCCAGTTACATCGAAAAGGACGGCGCGGTCGCAAAATTTGTCTGCACTCAGGAGAAAAATCGCGAACGCTACACCCTTGAAGCAACAATCTATTTCGGCGACAGAATGATCCGCGCGGAAGAAACTTCCGAAAATATCTACGACAACGTGGACGTCGTCATTCCGATGCTTGAAAGACAAATGCGAAAAGTCCGCACGAAGATCGAAAAAAGCTATAAGTCGCACGACAACGGCGCGATTTCAGACGATTTTGCCGACGTTCCCGACCTTCCCGAACTTAAACCCGTCCGCACGAAAGAGTTTGAGCTGAAACCGCTGACAGTTGACGCCGCAATCGACCAGCTTACCCTTCTCGACCACGACTTTTTCCTGTATCTCAACCCCGAAACGGGCAAGGTAAACGTGGTTTATAAACGTCATAAAGGCGACGTGGGCGTTATCGAGTGCATTTATTAAAAAAAGCGGCTTATGCCGCGGCGATAAATTGACAAAAATGCAAATCCACCGGGTTTTTCCCGGTGGATTTCCTTTGTTTTTCCTTTTATTCTTCCGAAAAATCAAGCTGTCCGTCAACAAGAGTAATTTTGACCTTTCCGTTGTCCGAAATGTTTCCTTTCAGGATTTCTTCGGAAAGTTTGTCCTCGACCTGACGCTGAATTGTTCTTCTCATCGGTCTTGCGCCGTATTCCTTGTCGTATCCTTTGTCCACAAGGTGTGCTTTCGCCTCGTCCGAAATTTCAAGGGTAATGCCGTGGTCTTCCAAACGTTTTTCAAGGTTTTTCAGCATAATGTCGGCAATCTTTTCGACGTCGGGCTTTTCAAGCGGAGTGAACACAACGATTTCGTCGATACGGTTTATAAATTCGGGCTTCATCACTTGTTTCAAGGCGTTGATTTGTCTGTCGCGCACGTCGTCGTAGTCGTCTTCGCTGCCGAAACCGAGTTTTTGCGTTCTGTTGAGTTCGCTTGCGCCGACGTCGCTTGTCATTATTATTATCGTGTTTTTGAAACTTACCGTTCTACCGTGGCTGTCGGTGAGTCTGCCGTCTTCGAGAATCTGCAAAAGCATATTGAAAACGTCGGGGTGCGCCTTTTCGATTTCGTCAAAGAGTACGACCGAATAGGGTTTGCGCCTTACTTTTTCGGTGAGTTGTCCGCCCTCGTCAAATCCGACGAATCCGGGCGCGCTGCCGATGAGTTTCGACACGTTCGACTTGTCCATATATTCGCTCATATCCACGCGGATCATAAGGTTTTCGTCGCCGAACATCGCTTCCGCAAGCGCCTTTGAAAGTTCGGTTTTTCCGACGCCCGTAGGACCTAAGAATATGAAACTTCCGATTGGACGTTTCGGATCGGCAATGCCTGCCCTTGCGCGCTTTATCGCCCTTGCGACCGCAGACACCGCCTCGCTTTGACCGATGACGCGCTTATGCAACGTGTCTTCGAGGTTCAAAAGACGTTTGCTTTCCGCTTCGGTGAGTTTCGACACGGGGATACCCGTCCAGTCCGCAACGATTTCGGCAATATCTTCTTCGCCGATGGAAAGTTTCGCGTTGGCTTTTTCCTTGTCGTAGTTTTCGCGACCTTCGTCGACGATTTTTTTGAGTTTGTCCCTTTCGACTTTCAGTTTTTCGGCTTTTTCAAACTGCTCGTTATGCGACGCTTCTTTTATGTCGTAATTAAGGCTTGCAAGTTTTTCTTCCGCCTTTTTGATGTCGTCGGGTAAAGAGAACGCAAAAATTCTTTTTCTGCTTGCCGCCTCGTCCACAAGGTCGATTGCTTTGTCGGGCAGGAACCTGTCGGTAATGTATCTGTCCGAAAGATTTGCCGCCGCTTCGATTGCCTCGTCGGTGATTTCGACCTTATGGTGCGCCTCGTACTTGTCGCGAAGACCTTTCAGAATAAGAATCGTGTCGTCAACCGATGGCTGATCCACGACGATAGGCTGAAAACGCCTTTCAAGTGCGGCGTCCTTTTCGATATATTTACGGTATTCGTCGATAGTCGTCGCGCCGATCGTCTGGATTTCGCCCCTTGCGAGCATTGGCTTTAAAATGTTTGCGGCGTCAACCGCGCCTTCCGCGCCGCCGGCGTTTACGATTGTGTGGATTTCGTCGATGAACAATATCACGTCGCCCGCCTTTTTCACTGTGTCGAGCGCCGCCTTGAATCTTTCCTCAAATTCGCCGCGGTATTTAGTGCCGGCAACAATGCTTGCCATATCGAGGGAGAATACTTTTTTCCCTTTCAACGCGTCGGGCACCTGATCGTTGACGATTTGCAGCGCAAGCCCTTCGGACACCGCCGATTTTCCTACGCCCGGCTCGCCGATAAGTACGGGATTGTTTTTCGTCCTTCTGCAAAGAATCTGGATTATCCTTTCGATTTCCTTATCCCTGCCGATGACGGGATCGAGCTTGTTTTCTTTCGCTTTTTGCGTAAGGTCGATTCCGAAGCCTTCCAGTTCTTTCAGCGCGCCGCCCTGCGATTTCTGGTCGGTGCTTTTGAAGCGGGAGGATTTATCGTCCTCGACGCCGAAACCTCTGATGCGCTTATTGACGTTATCCAGTGCGTCCTTTAATTTTTCATCGCCGGAATCAGCGGCGTTTCTTTCCATTTTTGAAAAGTTTCTGTTTTTCTCCTCGTCCAGAACGTTTGCAACGTCGTTTTGAAGCGCGCCGAAGTTATCCGCGGAATTCGTGAGAATCGTATAAGCGATACTGTCGGATTCGCAAATGATTGCGGCAAGCAAATGCTCGCTGCCGACGACGTCTTCCCCGCATTCGGCGGCAAAAACCTGCGCGTTCGACAAAATGCGCTTTGTCCTGACCGAATAATACGGCTCGGTTTTCAAACTCACCGCATGGAAGCAATTCTGAATTTTTGAAAGAGTAACGCCGTGCAATTTCAACAAATTGTTTGCAATCGAGCCGTCGATAACGACGATACCCGCAAGCAAGTGTTCGCTGCCGATTTCGCCGCCCGTCTGCGTTGCGACGTTGTACGCTTCCTGTTTGATTTTTTGTACATTTTTACTGTCCTGTATCATAGTTGCCTCCGATTATTTCAAGTTTTCAAGGGTGTGTCTTACAAGCGCGGCGCGCACCAGATCGCGCTGATCCGCATTAAGACTGTATGACTTCGCAATCTTTACAAGATTTGCAGGTTGTGCGTCAATAATAAGTTTATCAAGCGTTTTGACGTCGTTAAACTCGATTACGTCCATTGCCATGCCAAGTTTCAAATATGCGACAAGTTCCATAAACTCGCCCGACGACAACATTCTTGCGTTTTTCAGAATGCCGTACGCCCTGTACGCTTTGTCGGTGAGCTCGTCTTTTCTCGTTGACAAAAGCTGGCGTCTTAAACCTTGCTCGGACGCGCACATTTCACTGACGACGCCCGACACGTTTTCGATTATCTGGCTTTCGGTAAGCCCTATGGAACGCGCGTTTGAAAGTTGGTACATACACCCGACGGGGTTGCTTCTTTCACCGTACACACCGCGGAAAGTGAGTCCGTTTTCCTTTGCGATAAGCAGGAAATTTTCAATCATATTCGTGAAAGTCATCGCCGGCAAAAACACCATAACCGACGCTCTCATTCCCGTGCCGACGTTCGTAAGACACGCCGTAAGATAGCCGAATTCGCTGTCGTACGCAACGTCCATAACCTTGCTTAAATTGTCGTCGTAGCGGTCGATTGCGTTGTAACATTCCTGCAAACGGAACCCGTTTTTGATGCACTGCGCGCGGATATGGTCTTCTTCGTTGATCATAACCGCAATGCTGTCGTCGTCCGAAATAAGCAGCGCGCCCAGATCCTTTTTCGCAAGGTCGGGACTTATCAGATGCCTTTCGACAAGGGCTTGTCTGTCAACGTCGCGAAGGTCGGACATAAACACAAGCTGATGCTCGAAATCGGCGGCTTTGTCGGCGCACTTCACAAGATACGCGACTTCTTCCACGGTGATTCCCTTTTGCGGGAAAGGAATTTTCGCGGCGTTTCTTGCAAGGCGTACCCTTGACGACACCACAACGTTTTTCGTATTATCGTTTGTCATCGTCGGCACCTCTTAAAAAGTCAAGTATTTCTTCCGCGTCTTCAAAGCGACCTTCGTCTTTCGCAAGATGGTATTGCTCGCGCATATTTTCGACGTCGGACAACCCCACCGTCTTGTTGCGGCGCGGCGTTTTTTTGCGTTTTCCGATATGTTTTCTTGTCCTGTGCAAGTCGTAAATGTTGTTAAGGACTTCGCTGCGGAACACGTTGTAACACTCGCTGCAACCGAGATATTGACTGTTTTCCACCTCGGAAAGTCGGGTATGACATATCGGGCACTCCCGCTCCTGCTGCATAAAAGCCTGATACACGGGCGCGCTCGCCGCGTTGCGTTTTCGGAAACATTCGTCGCAAAGCGCGACTTCGTATACGTTTCCGTTAAGTTCGATTGTGGAAAGTGTCGTTGCCGGGCGCATTTGACAATCGTCGCAAATCCGGCCGCCTGAATTTCGCATAATTACCTCTTTAATATTTGTATAATGGTTTCTTTCAATATGTTGCTTCTGATGACGTCGGCGACATGCTGCGGTGCGGTGAGCGCTTTGTCACAGGTTGCCGCCGAAAGTAAATTGCCCTCGTCCTTGGAAATCACGCCGTCGTCGACAAGATGACAAATGATTTGTTTGGAACGGGTGTAACTTGTCGGATTTTCAAGCGACGGCAAAATACTTTCAAGATATCCGTCTGATTTGGCGTCAAACTTTTCAATGCGGATAAAGCCGCCCCCGCCGCGTTGACCGACGACGTTGAAGCCGCGTTCCGTCGTGAAACGGGTTTTTAAGACGTAGTTTATCTGACTCGGCGCGCACTGAAAATAGGACGCAAGTTCGTTGCGGCTGATTTCCGCACACTTGTCGTCCCCCATAACCTCGATTATGAAGTTTTCGATGACGTCGCTGATTTTCATAACTGCCTTTTGAAAATTTGACTTTCTTTGACCTTAATTTAATTATACGAAACTTTCATATCGTTGTCAAGGCTTTATATAAGGTTTTCAGCGCGGTTTTCACAATAATTTTTGGTTTATTTTACAAAAAAATATGCGAATTTTTCGCATATTCTCTTTCTGTTGATTTTTTTGTTTTATTTCAGTACGGACAAAATATATTCCGCAAAAATCTTCGCAACGTTTATCCCCGTTACCTTTTCAAACGTGAAAAAGTATGCGTTGGAGTTGACTTCGCACACGGTAACACCGCCGTCTTTGTACAAAAAGTCGATGCCGCAGTAGTCAAGGTTCAGGATTCTTGCGATTTTTTCGGAAAGATTCTTTATTTCGTCCGACGCTTCCGCTTTTCTTCCTTTGCCGCCTGCGCCGACGTTACTTCTGAAATCGACGTCCGAAAACCTTTCCATCGCGCCGACGTACTTTTGCCCGACGACGATAACTCTTAAATCTTTGCCACGGCTTTCTTCGATGAATTCCTGCAACAAATGCGGCTTTGTTTTCACTGTTTCAAGCGTAATGAGCAGTTCTTCCCTGTTTTTTACAAGATAAACGCGCTTTCCGAGCGAGCCGTACGATTCCTTCACGATAAGTGGATACGCAAGTTCCTTTTCGATTTTTTTAACGGCTTTTTCCTTGATTTTTTCGTTTTGGTTGTAGCACAAAATCCCGGGGAGCGTTTTCGGCATAGGCACGCCGCTGTCCGACAGCGCGATATACGTTGACATTTTGTCGTCGCAGGTCTGTATTGCGCGCGCGTTGTTGAACACTTTCGCGCCCGACTTTTCAAGCATTGTCAGGACGTATTTGTCTTTGTCGAGATACACGAAAAAGTCGGCGGAAAAGTCAATACTTATCTTTCCGTCCGAAATTATCGCGGGATATTCGTCAAGGCGCACGACAGACACATCGACGCCGAGTTTTTCAAACTCTTCCGAAAGCCTTTTCGCCTCGTACAGATATTCCCGCGAGTCAAGATACGCGTTTATTAAAATCTTCCCTTTCATTTCAAAAACAGTTTAACCTCTATGTTGTTATTATAGCATTTTAGGCGGCGTTATTCAACGAAATAAGTCAACTAAAAATAAAGGTTTCAACACAAATTTCAAGGAAAAAATATATATTTTATTTTGTATTATGGGTCTAACAGTACATCTAACGTAACTTCCCACCCTTGCCATTTTTTTGTCTGAACTTTGTTTTTATTTTTCACAATATAATTTCTGATATAGTCGTCATAAAGTAACTGTGCCCAGTATAATATATGTTCCATAATCCCGTTTATCGTTGTAACACTTACATTATTATCGTTTAAGAAATCAAACGCCTTCCGTCTTGCTTCATCGTAAGATAAATCTTTGAAGTCAGTATGACTTATCTGATAAATATCCTTATAACTCTTTATTTCCGATTCATAATCGGTTGTGCTAAGTTTTTTAAGTTCTTCGTACTTCATTATAAATACCTCTGTTTGTTTACAATATATTTATATGACATCGCACGTACCGTTTACGGGACAATAAAAAGAGCACCTTTTCGGTGCTCCTTGAAACGCAGTTTTTATTCTGCGGTGGTTTCCGTATCGTTTTCCGCCTGATTTTCATCGACTGCGGGACTTTCCGCGTTTTCTGTTTCGTCGCTTTCGGAAACGAAATTATCGACGCTACCTTCCGTAATTTCAGCAGCGACGGCGTCCCCAACGACTTCTGCCTTGCCGCACTTCTTTTTAATTTTTTCGACAATCTTTTTGAAATCTTCCGAGAAGAAAAATCCGATAAACATTATAATCGAGAATACGATTAAATACGACCAGATTTGTCCGTTCGCCTTGTATCCGTCGTATGCACAGAAACACATAAAACAGCAGCACGCAACGCCCAGTGTCGGCAAAATAAACCTTTTCACGACGTTAAGGTCTTTCCCTTTCACCATCATTGCGATGAAAATGGGGATATAGAACGCATACAGCGTTATGATGGACACTTCGTCGGATTCCCAGCACCAGAAAGCGGGGATTTTGCCGGTCGGATTCATAAAGAAGAATTCCCACTGCACAAGCCATACGAAACACAAAAGAAGCCCCAGAATCGACGACGATTGCGGCATATTCGTTTCCTTGCTCAATTCGCCGAACATACCGGGTTTCGGTCCGACGTTACGCGCGGAAATCGAATAAAATCCGCGGCAGCAACCAAGCATAAGACCGTTCATCGTTCCAAGGCACGAAATGATGACGAATACCATAATAATCGTGCCGAAAGCGGGACTCTTGAACAACGCCGTGAATGCGTTTTGCGGAAGCGATCCGCTCACCTGCCCCGCGTTGACTTTCAGCATATCTTCGGTCGACAGCGCGCCCGTAAGTCCAAGGAAATACAAAAGATAAACCGCAATAATGATTATCGCGCCCACGATAAGCGCAATCGGCAGGTTCCTTTTCGCGTTTTTCAATTCGCCGTTTATGGAAGTCGCGACAATCCAGCCCTCGTATGCAAACGCAAATGCCGCTACGCCTGCGAAAAATCCGCCGTCGTTGACAAGCCCTTCCGTCACGATGTTCGCCTTGAATGCGTCGATGGTTTTGCCGTTGACAAGCCCCACGATTAACCCGACTACACCCATAAGTACAAGCGGAATAAGTTTAATGAACGTTGCCGATACCTGAAATCTGCCCGCAAGCCTCGGCGAAAGCGAGTTCACCGCAAACCCGGCAACAAGAAATGCCCCCGCCAGCGCAAGTTGTGCGCCCGTGCTTGACGGAATATTGAAAAGCGAGCAAGTGTACGACGCCGAAATCCAGCCGAGTACGCTTGTAAGCGTCGGATAATAAATCGTCGACATAAACCAGCCGACGTAGTATGCGTATCGCTTCCCGAGAGTCGCTTCCGCATAGTCCACAATGCCGTTGACCTTTTCGTGCTTTTGCGCGAGCGTCGCAAATACGAGTGAACAGATTATCATTATCCCGCCGACAATTGCAACGACTGCCAGAGTTTTTCCGATATTTCCGTTAGTGAAAGATAAAACCTTTCCTGCCTTAAAGAACACGCCCGAACCGATAACAATGCCGACGACCATACAAATCGCGGTAAGCAGTCCGTACTTTTTGGTTAATTTTTCCAAAATCCTATCAATTCCTTTATTAAAAAATTACGTTCAGTTTACCAAACTAAACTGCAAAAGTCAACATAATTATACAAAAAAATTTATAATTCCCGCAAAAAATTTATCAAAGCACCGCATTATTGCACTAAATCAAACAAACCGCCCCTTTTATTTGATTTTCAATAAGAATTTTAATAAGCATAACTTAATAACGATACTAAATATTATATAAACATAAAAACAAAAGCCACCGATTGCTCGGTGGCTTGTTTGTTATGATTTTACCCAATTAGTTTCTGGGGTTTTTGATGTTTGCCTGAGCCGCTTTTTTGTTGTGCGCGCGGGACAAGCCCGCTCGCGGCGCTTGCACTTTGTTTCGCTTTTGAAAAGCGTCGGCTCGGGCAAATTACCTTATTATAAATTTTGTTTTTATAACAAAGTACCATAACAAAAGCCACCGATTGCTCGGTGGCTTGTTTGTTATGATTTTACCCTATTAGTTTCTGGGATTTTTGATGTTTGCCTGAGCCGCTGCAAGGCGTGCGATAGGTACGCGGAAGGGGCTGCAAGATACGTAGTTCAAGCCGATCTTGTGGCAGAACTCGATGGAAGAAGGATCGCCGCCGTGTTCGCCGCAGATACCGCAATGAATGTTGCTGCGGGTTGCGTGTCCCATTTTGACAGCCATATCCATAAGTTTGCCTACGCCGGTGGTGTCAAGACGTGCGAACGGATCGGACTCGAAAATCTTGTTCTTATAGTACGAAGGCAAGAATTTGCTTGCGTCGTCGCGGCTGAAACCGAAGGTCATTTGCGTAAGGTCGTTGGTACCGAAGCAGAAGAATTCGGCTTCTTTTGCGATTTCGTCAGCGGTAAGTGCCGCGCGCGGGATTTCGATCATGGTACCGACTTCGTATTTAAGGTTGCTGCCTGCTGCTTTGATGAGAGCGTCGGCGGTTTCGACGACGGTCTTCTTGCAGAAAGCAAGTTCCTTGATTTCGCAAACCAACGGAATCATAATTTCGGGAACGACGTTCCAATCGGGATGACGGTTTTGGACTGCGATTGCAGCCTTGATGATTGCTTTCGTCTGCATTTCGGCGATTTCGGGATACGTTACCGCAAGACGGCATCCGCGATGTCCCATCATCGGGTTGAATTCGTGCAGAGAATTGCAGATAATTTTGATTTCTTCAACGGACTTGCCCTGCGCTTTTGCAAGTTCTTCGATGTCCTTTTCTTCGGTGGGAACAAACTCGTGAAGCGGCGGATCGAGGAAACGAATGGTAACGGGATGTCCTTGAAGGGCTTCCATAAGACCTTCGAAATCAGCCTGCTGCATAGGTTCGATCTTATCAAGGGCTTTTCTGCGTTCTTCGACGGTTTCGGAGCAAATCATCTCACGGAACTTGTCGATACGGCCGGGGCCGAAGAACATATGTTCGGTACGGCAAAGACCGATGCCTTGTGCGCCGAGTTCGGCAGCGCGTTTTGCGTCGGCGGGGGTGTCAGCGTTGGTGCGGACGTCCATTGCCTTATATTTGTCGGCAAGGTGCATAATTCTTCCGAAGTAACCGCTGTTGGGGTCTGCGGGGACGGTCTTGATTGCGATGTCGTAAATGTTACCGGTGCTTCCGTCAAGAGAGAGGTCGTCGCCTTCGTGGAAGACTTTTCCGCCGAGTTCGAAGAATTTTTCGGCTTCGTGCATTTTGATGTCGCCGCAACCGGAAACACAGCAGGTGCCCATTCCGCGGGCGACAACCGCCGCGTGGGAGGTCTGACCGCCACGAACGGTAAGGATACCTTGCGCGTATTTCATACCTTCGATGTCTTCGGGAGAGGTTTCAAGACGTACGAGGACGACTTTCTTGCCCGCCTGACCGAGTCTGACGGCTTCTTCGGGGGTGAAAACGATTGTGCCTGCCGCTGCGCCGGGAGACGCCGCGATACCTTTGCCGACGACGTTGTTTTTGTCAGCCGCTTTAAGGGCTGCCGCGTCGAACTGAGGATGCAGAAGCATATCGAGAGTTTTTGCGTCGATTTGGAGGAGCGCTTCCTTTTCGTTGATCATACCTTCGTCGATAAGATCGCAAGCGATACGGATAGCGGCGGCAGCGGTACGCTTGCCGTTTCTGGTTTGAAGCATGAAGAGTTTGCCGCGTTCGATGGTGAATTCCATATCCTGCATATCGCGGTAGTGGCTTTCAAGAGTCTTGCAGACGTCAAGGAACTGTTTGTAAACGTCGGGAAGGACTTCCGCCATCTGGCTGATGGGCATCGGGGTACGAACGCCTGCGACGACGTCTTCGCCCTGAGCGTTCATAAGGAACTCGCCCATAAGACCTTTTTCGCCGGTTGCGGGGTTACGAGTGAACGCAACGCCGGTGCCGCAATCGTCGCCCATGTTACCGAAAGCCATCATTTGTACGTTGACCGCAGTGCCCCAGCTGTAAGGAATGTCGTGGTCCATACGATAGACGTTCGCACGGGGGTTGTCCCAGCTTCTGAAAACAGCCTTGATTGCGCCGAAAAGTTGTTCTTTCGGGTCGGAGGGGAAATCGCTGCCGATTTTTGCCTTGTATTCCGCCTTGAACTGATTTGCAAGTTCTTTAAGGTCGTTTGCATCGAGGTCGATATCCTGTTGTACGCCCTTCTTCGCTTTCATTTTGTCGATGAGTTCTTCAAAGTACTTTTTGCCGACTTCCATAACGACGTCGGAGTACATCTGAATGAAACGACGATAGCAGTCCCATGCCCAACGGGGGTTGCCCGATTTTGCGGAAAGGACTTCAACGACTTCTTCGTTAAGACCAAGGTTAAGAATGGTGTCCATCATACCGGGCATCGAAGCGCGAGCGCCCGAACGAACGGATACGAGAAGGGGATTTTCTTTATCGCCGAATTTTTTGCCGGTGATGTTTTCGAGTTTTTCGATGTAGTCCATGATTTCGGCTTGGATATCGTCATTGATTCTCTTGCCGTCTTCGTAGTACTGCGTGCAAGCTTCGGTCGAAATGGTGAAACCCTGGGGAACGGGAAGACCGATGTTGGTCATTTCCGCGAGGTTTGCGCCCTTGCCGCCGAGAAGTTCACGCATGTTGGCGTTACCTTCGGTGAAAAGATAAACGTACTTTTTCATAAAATAAAAACCTCCAAACGATTTTAATTACAATTTAATGCTATAAAATAATATAACAAATAAAAAATAAATGCAATCGAAAAAGGGGGTTTTCGGCTTTTTTTATATAAAAAAAGGAAAAAATATCAAAGTTTAAGGAATTCTTCAAAAGAATAATTTTTCTTTATGCCCGTGAAAAATGACAAAATGCCCGAAATTTCAATGAGAATCCGTCTGATTTCGGCGTCGCTTCCCGTGGATTTTCCCTGAATTATCGCGACGTCGTTTTTTGTGAAAGTAACGTAATTAAGGCTCCTTTCCAAAAGCTCGACAACCGCGCCCGAATAATAATCGAAGCAGACTTTGTCGTCGTTTTCAAGGCTCTTTCCGCTTATCGCCGACGTATGAAAATTCAACGCGTAACCCGTCGTTTCAAGAAGAGCGTTCAGAAATTTCAGCAAGGTGTTTTCGGGCGGAACGTCAACGTCGTAGGCAAGTTCTTTCAATGCTTCCGTGCCGACGATAAGCAACGCCCTGACGGTGTCGGTATCTGCATTTTCCGACAGTTTATCCAACCATTCCAGCACACTAAACCCTGCGTAATAGCGTTTAAGGTCAAAAACGATGTCCTGAAAATTGTCGTACGCTTCGCACCCTTTCAAGGTATATCGTCCCTTATTTTCGACGACGATATATTCCCCGAAACACAAAGGAGAAGCAGCAAATTTCAGTTTCGCTTTCGGGTTTTTGACGCCCGTCGCTTTCACCAGAATTTTGCCCTTCTCCGCAGTGCAAAGTGTGATTAACCTGTCGTTGTCCTTATAGTCGACAACCCTTACGCAAAGCGCGTTCAGTTTCTCTTCCATCGTCTTTCGATTTTCGTTCGTCGCCGCATATTGCGTTGAAAAACATATAAGCGGCGGGCGAACCCGTTTTTTCAAACAACTTCCACGAAAGGTTTTTTGCGTCCATACAAGCCCTCACTGACGATAACTTGTGCAGAACGCGAAAACTTATGCGCGGAAAACAAAAATATTTTGAAAATTAAATATCTTTTTTATCGTAGCCGAGATTTTTCAGAAGGTAATCGCTGTCGCGCCAGTCTTCTTTCACCCTTACCCAAAGCGTGAGATAGACCTGTTCGCCGCACATTTCTTCGATATCCTGACGGGCGTAAGTCGCGATTTTTTTCAGCATTTCGCCCTTTTTGCCGATGATAATGGGCTTGTGCGTGTCCTTTTCGCAAACGATGTCGGCGTCGATGTCGTACATACTGCCGTCTTCGCGCATTTCAAACTTATTGATGTTCACGCAGATGCCGTAAGGAATCTCTTTTTCAAGGAGTTTCAACGCCTTTTCGCGGATAATTTCCGACGCCATAAAGCGCATTGTCTTGTCGGTGAAAACGTCGTCGTCGTACATTTTTTCGCCTTCGGGCATAAGCGCGACAAGTTGTTTGATTACTTCGTCCACGTTCTCGCCCTTCTTTGCGGACACGGGCACGACGGCTTTGATTTTGTCGTATTGCTGCAAGCCTTCCAACTGCTTGAAAATCTTTTCTTTCGTGACGACGTCGGTTTTGTTGAGCGCGACCACGACGGGCGTTTTGCCGTCAAGGTGCTCATCCAAAAACTTCTTATCGAAGTCGTCGAAACCTTTGTCGCCGTTGACGACGTACAATATTGCGTCCACGCCTTCGAGCGCGGTAGAAACGCTTTTCATCATATAATCGCCCAGTTTGTTGCGGCTGTTGTGAAGCCCCGGCGTGTCCGTGAAAACAAGCTGATAATCGTCGCCGTTCACGATTCCCGTGATTTTGTTGCGCGTCGTCTGCGGACGCCAGCTCACGATTGCGACTTTTTCGCCGACCATAGCGTTCAGAAGGGTGCTTTTGCCGGCGTTGGGTTTTCCTGCGATTGTAATAAATCCGACTTTCATATTATTTTCCTGTGTATTATTTCCGTTATCTCGATAATCCTATTGTTTTCAGGATTTCTTCTTCTTTTTCCCGCATTTCCACCTTTTCGTCGTCTTCCATGTGGTCGTATCCGAAAAGGTGCAATAAACTGTGCAAAAACAAATATCCCGCTTCCCTTTCGGGCGTCGTGCCGAACTCTTCCGACTGTTCCAGAATCTTGTCCATGCACATGACCGTCTCGCCAAGCAGAAGTTTGCCGGAATCGGGATCGACGTCCAGCGGGAAGTCGCTTTTCTTCACGGGAAGGTTTTTGCGGATTTCCAGATTCGGAAAACTTAAAACGTCGGTAACGGCGTCCACGCCGCGCGCTTCTTTGTTGATGCTTTGAATCTCGTCCTTGTCGACGATTTCGATTTCAACCTCGAAAATATCCTTTTGCGAAAAGTATTTCAGCGCGGCTTTGTAAACTTTTTTGATAAGTTTTTCGCTTTCCTTGTCGGCGTTGTAAATTTCAAGCATTATTTCTTATATTTTATGCGGGCGTGGTTGACGCTGGGAAGAATGTCCGCAATCGTTTCTTTGATAAGGCGGATATCGTTCATCGTGATGGAACATTCGTCAAACTGACCGTGGTCGAGTTTGTCTTTGACAAGTTTGTCGATAAGGTCCATAAGTTGCTCGCGGGAGTCGGGACTGACCGCGCGCGCCGCCGCCTCGATCGTATCGCAAATCATAATGATCGCGGCGATTTTCGTCTGAGGTTTCGGCCCGTCGTAGCAGTATTCGTCGTCGGCAAGATTACCTTCGGTAATTTGTTGCGCTTTGTAATAAAAATAGTTTACGGGCGAAGTGCCGTGATGTTGCAGCGCAATCTGTGCAAGTTCTTCGGGCAGTCTTGCTTCCCTGATAAGTGCCGCGCCGTTTTTGGTGTGTTTCGTAATCATACTGACCGAAACTTCGGGGATAAGTTCGTCGTGGGGGTTGATGCCGCGCATCTGGTTTTCGACAAAAAACTCGGGATTTTTCAGTTTGCCGACGTCGTGATAATATCCGCCCGCCCTTGCAAGGTGGGGATTCTCACCGACAGCGATGGCGCAGTTTTCGGCAAGGTTACCGACAATCAGACTGTGGTTGAACGTGCCCGGAGCCTCAACCGACAACCTTTTTAAGAGCGGTTGCGAGAACGAGCAAAGTTCGTCCAGCTTAAAGTCGGTCACCATATTGAAAATACTTTCAAAAATCGGCAAAAGCGGCATATACAGAACGACGCTTATCACGTTCGCGACGAAAACCCAGATCGAGTTGTACAGAATATCGATCCCCGTCGAGTGCGCCGCAACGGTGACGATCGCCGCAAATGGCGACATGACAAGCCCCGCGATAAGCCCGACAAGGATAAATTTAATGCGCGTATAATTCCTTGACAAAAGGAACAGCAGCACGAAACCGCTCATCGTATTGCAGAAAATCGACGCCGCAAGATTCGTCATCGCTTCCGACGAAAACGGCGTTTTTATCATAAATACGATAAGAAGAATCTGCGACAACACGACGTTGCCGGCAAGCGCCACTTTCATATTGACAAGAAGACACAATAAAACCGCGCAAAGGGATATCGGCATTGCGTAAACGTTCAGAACGTCGGCGCAAATCGTGCAAAGTATCGTGGAAATAAGCACCACGACGCCGATAAGAATCAGCACCTTGACGCGGGATTTTTCGGGTGCGTTGTTGTATGAAAACGCATAAAGCGCAGCAAGCAGAAACAGCAGTACGCCGATAAGCGCAATCGTGCTTAAAGTTTCCTTCCCGGTGAACGCGCCCTTAAAATTTCCGCCCGAAAACCAAAGCGTGATGAAAACCCAGATAAGAAGCGCGACAAGAAGCAGTATCGAGAATGACAATGCAACAAGTTTGCTTTGTCCCGATTCGTTCTCCGATGCGTTCAAAACGGTTTCCGGCGGAGCGGTCTTTCGTTCTTTTTTTCGCATAATATATAACCTCTTTATCGTGAAGCGTCGATACGTCCTTCGGCGTACACCGTGGCGGTAACGTAATACACGCCGCCCGCTTCAACTTCGTTGATTTCGCGTCGGATCACCCTTGCGTCTTCGGGTACGACCTTTTCGGCTTGTTCGGACGCGCGCTTTATCACGGCGTCTTTCGCCTGCTCGTACGGCAAAGAAATTGTGGTTCCGACGATTTCGTCAAAGGTAATTTCCAAAAAGCCCAGCGGAATCAGAAAACCGCATTCGACCTTTCTTATTCGCGTTTCGTACAGTTTGTACGGGCTTTTCGGCATTTTTCCCGTAAGCCCCATAAAATCGACAACCCTGTACGTCTTGCTGTTTCCGTTTTTTTCATAGGTCGTCATAGAGCCGCCGTATGAAACCGTTGCGGAATATCCGATTATCCCGAAAACTTCGCCGTTTGCGCCCGTGGGCAGGTTGTCCTCGCCCGACGTAACGTACGGAAAAATCAGTGCGTCGCCGGCTTTCACGCTGTCGCCCGCTTTGTATGCGGGTGTGCCCGAAAACACGATTTGCCGCGTTATCACGGCGTCGACCGCCGAATATACAGGGAGATCCTTTTGTACGTCGACGATCTCGGCACTTTTAAGCGACGGACGAACGCTCACGTATACGGTGCTGCCCGATACTTTCACGTCCGCAAACGACACGCCGTCAATTTCGCTTATGCGTCTTTCGACATTTTTTGCGTCAACGTCCGACGTTTTTTCCCACCGTTTCACGCCCGATTCCATTAAAACGCCCTTCACCTCGTCGTAAAGATAAGACGGGGCGTCGACGGACACGGTGTAAACGTACCGCGGAATAAGCGCGAACATTACCGCAACCAGCGCGAATAATACGGCGATTGCCCATCGGCGTTTCAAAAATCCGAAAACCGAATTTTTGTCGATACCTTTAACTATTTTGTAATTATAGCATATTGCGTCGAATATTTCAATTACTTTTTGACGGTCGTTAGGTTTTATGCGAAATTTAATGCCGTTTTCCTGACACTCAGCGCGGAAAATCCTGACGTTTTTCTGCAAAAGTTTATTTATAACGGTCGATTTCGACGCGCCCGAAACGGTTACTTCGTCAAAAAACCTATACATAGTCCACCTTTTCGACGATTCCCGATATTACTGCGTCGCGCTCGCTCGTCTCGACAAGCGACAAATTTTTGCCGGATACCGAAAGTATGCGGCTTTTTACCTTAAATCTGATTTCTTCGTCCGAAAAAAACAACAGACCTTTGTGTCCCTCGATTGCCGCGCCGACTTTCCCGAAAACGGTTACGACGGGCGACGCGAATTCCATATTTTCGATTTTCAACGATTTTTTGATTTCATCCAAAAACATACGAAAGAATATGCAAAAATAAATGCGGATATTCTTTTCAAAAAAGAAAAACCACCTTTTAGGTGGTTTGTCGCAATTAAAATATTTCAGATTTCTTTTTCCATTATTATCGCGTCGCGGTATTTTCCGTCGACAAACGAAAAGTTTTTGTATCGCCCGACGACCTTAAACCCCGTCTTTTCGTACAGCGACATCGCCCTGTCGTTTTCGTCGATTACCGTCAGATGAACGTTTTTGACGTGCTTCGTCGTCCGCGCGAATTCAAGGATTAAATTCATAAGGTGCGTGCCGATTCCTTTGCCCCAAAATTCTTTCAGCACGCTTATCCCGGCTTCTGCGTTATGAGAAAACCTGCTTGTGGCGTTTGCGGACAGAGTGCCGACTGAAATTATCCTGTCGGAAAGAGTCCCCAGGATCATCGCCGACGTCGTCGCGCGGGCAAAACGAGTGATGATTTCTTCTTCCTTTTGTACGTCCGAACCAACGCCCTCAAACCCGAACGATAAAAAGTCCGTCTCGCTTCCTACCTTTTTAAGGTAGGAAAGAATTTCTTTTGCGTCGGATTTTTCGGCAAAACGGAAAATTACTTCCCGCCCGTCGTCAAGCGTCTTTGGATTCATCGTGCTCCTCGTGATAAAGTTTCGCAAGCCCGCCCGTTGCGGTTTCGCGGTAGTTCTTTTTCAGATCCTTGCCCGTTTCGTACATCGTTTCGACAACCATATCGAAAGATATTTTTCTTGTTTCGGTCAGAAAATTTGCAAGGGATACGGCGTTTATCGCGCGCATTGCGGCAACGGCGTTCCTTTCGATGCAGGGGATTTGCACAAGCCCGAAAATCGGATCGCACGTAAGCCCCAGATGATGCTCCATCGCGACTTCCGCGGCGTATTCGATCTGTTCCAAATCCATATCGTAAAGTTCCGCAAGAGCGGCGGAAGCCATACTGCACGCCGTGCCGATTTCCGCCTGACACCCGCATTCCGCGCCCGAAATACTTGCGTTTTGTTTGACAATATTTCCGACGATGCCCGCCGTCGCAAGCGCCCTGACGATTTCCTTATCGGAAAAGCCGCGTTTGTCCTGCATATAGGTAAGCACTGCGGGTACGACGCCCGACGAACCGCACGTAGGCGCGGTAACGATCGTATGCCCGCACGCGTTTTCTTCGCTCACGGCGTACGCGAACGCACACACAAGCCTGTTTTCACGCGTTTCGGGACTTTCGTCGATATGGCGTTGTCTGAAAAGGAACTTCGCCTTTCGTTGCAGATTAAGACCGCCGGGGATTGTGCCGGAAGCGTCCAGCCCGTTTTGCACGGTGTCCTTCATCTGCGCCCATATTTTTTTCAGATAATCGAAAATTTCAGGACCTTCAACCCTTTCGATGTAATCGGGAATACGGATTCTATGTTTTTTGCAGTACGCCGCGATTTCCGAAAACGAATTAAGGTCGTAAACTTCGGGGGGATCATACTTTCCGCGCCCGACGATTTCGATTGCTCCCCCGCCCACGCTCAGAACGCGCCATCTGTCAATGACATTTCCGTGCGACAACGCAATAAGATCCATCGTGTTTTCGTGCGGGATATCCTTTTCTTCGGTGTTGAAAACGACTTCCGTCGGTTTTTTGAGCGTGGAAATAACGATACGGTCGGTGCCGTGCCCCTTGCCCGTCATTGCGAGCGAGCCGTAAAGTATGACTTTGAAAGAATCGGCGTCCTTGTAATTTTCGGCAAAAATCTTGCAAGCCTTTTCGGGACCCATCGTATGCGACGATGACGGACCCGCGCCGATTTTATATAATTCCGTTAATGATTTCATTGTGTCAATATGACAATAAACACTGTCAATTATTCCGTCTTTATAAATTTCTTGTATCCGCCGCTGCCGTGCTGTATGCAACGCGAAACGCGCGATAAAGTCGCCGAAGAAATATCGGTGCGCTCAATCACGCGAGCATAAGTGTTTCCTTCCAGCAAGAGCCTTGCCGCGGTAATACGCTGTGCCATTTGTTCAATTTCCTTATACGTGCAAAGGTCTTCAAAAAGCGTTTTCACGTCGTCTGCGGTTTGCAATGACGCAAGCGTGCTGTAAAGTTCACTGAGCATATCGTCGGTAATCTTTTTATCTATCATAATTCACCTTATCGTTTTATTTCAGTTTCATTATACTTTTATTCTTTAATTGTGTAAAGGAAAAAAGTGCATTTTCTTTCAAAAATTAAATTTATTTCGGCGCGTTTTTACTTAATATTCGTCAAACATTGATTTTAGTAAATCAAAACAGCCGATTTTTGAGAAATACCAAACGTAAATGCATAAAATCGCCCTGTTCTTTCCAAAAATCGCCGCTTTTCACGGTTTACGATTTGAAACGAAAAAAATCAATCAAGTTAAATAAACGTCAAAAAAACAAGGTTGTTTGATATACTTCGTATCGCTGCAAACTTTAACTCATCGTCAGTCCGACTGCTGAGCGGCGGGCTTCGCCCGAACCTTGCGCGCATACTTTATTTAATAACAAAGTCCGATATATTAACTTCATTATTATTCTGTTCTTTTATAATCGCGACAATACAAAATATAATTCTTTCCCGCGAGCGGGAGACGGGATAGCCTCGGCATAGTATATGTCTTTGATTAACAGCGGAACGCTGCATACTATATTTATATGTTATGCTAACAGCACAACGGCGGGCTTCGCCCGAACCTTGCGTAATAATTTTATTTCAAAATCGTTTTGCGTAATATTTCATAAATCGTGATTATCTCACTTCACATCATCACGCAAGGTTCGATCCCTGATCCCGCCCCAAAAAAAATGACAAGCACTTGATGTGTTTGTCATTTTTTTTGGAGCGGGAGACGGGATTCGGACCCGCGACTTCCACCTTGGCAAGGTGGCATTCTACCACTGAATCACTCCCGCATATTATGTTGATTAATAAACACTCGACTGTCCTTTCGCCGTTTTTCGAAGTGTTTCTTACGTCGGTGTCCCGACGCGTTCACTTACCGTCGTAAGCGTTTTTCGCCGTCAAACGACAATTCGTAAATCGGCGTACGCTTACCGTAAGTAAAATTTGCTTATCTTTCGTAGTCCTGAAACTTTTGTCCGATAAGCCCCGCGCCAATACGCTTTCGCGTAGGCTCGTTGATGGTGCGCCTTCAGGGATTCGAACCCGGGACCCACTGATTAAGAGTCAGTTGCTCTACCAACTGAGCTAAAGGCGCATACTTTTTTAAGGTGCTGCCAGTGGCGGAAAACAAATGGTGCGACCGGAGAGACTCGAACTCACACATCTGTGATACCAGCTCCTAAGGCTGGCGCGTCTGCCAGTTCCGCCACGGTCGCAAGTTAAGTTGGTGATCCACCGGAGATTCGAACTCCGGACACCTTGATTAAAAGTCAAGTGCTCTACCGACTGAGCTAGTGGATCATATTTGGCAGGGGTGGCAAGATTTGAACTTACGAATGCTAGAATCAAAATCTAGTGCCTTACCGCTTGGCGACACCCCTACGTTTTCATCACCGATTTGGTAATAGTGGGGTGAGTAGTGGGACTCGAACCCACGGCCTCCAGGGCCACAACCTGGCGCTCTAACCAACTGAGCTATACCCACCAAATCTGGCGAGCCAGAAGGGATTCGAACCCCTGACCTACGGCTTAGAAGGCCGTTGCTCTATCCTACTGAGCTACTGGCCCAAGCATTATTTAACGTAGGATTGCGTTCCTTTGGAGCGGGTGATGGGAATCGGACCCACGCGGCCAGCTTGGAAGGCTGGAATTCTACCATTGAACTACACCCGCATAAGTCGCAACGCTTTGCAATTATATAATACCCGAAAATATATGTCAACGAAAATCGCCCGTTTTTACAAAATTTGCAAAAATATTTTTCCCTTCGACCACGATATAGACGTATCCGACGTCCCCCGTGACCGAATGTGAAAAGCTTCCGTCGTTGATAAGGCGCACGCCGTCATAGGTTTCGTCGGAATACGAATGAGTATGCCCGAAACAAACGCAGTCTGCGCCGACCTCCTTTGCACGGTACACAAGGTCGAGTTTATCGTGGAAACGGTGCCCGTGCACGATAAGAAACCTGACCTTTTCGACGTCAACGACAAGTTCCTCGGGATAAAGCGAGTTGTCGCAGTTGCCGCCCACCGCATAAAGTTTATCGGCGACGTTTTCAAGCGTACGCGTTACGCCGAAAATCCCGTCGCCTGCAAAGAAAATATAATCCGACTCTTCCATAACGCCGCGATACCATTCCGATATTGCGGCGTTGTGAAGGTCGGAAAAACAAAATATCGTTTTCACTTATTTTTTTGAATTCATCGCGCCTTCGTTTGCGTTGACTTTTCTGAACAAATCGTTGACCGCCTGCAAACGATGGCTGACCGATTGCTTTTCGACAAAGGACGCCTCGGCAAAAGTCTTTTTGAGTTGCGGCGAATAAAACACGCTGTCGTAACCGAAGCCGTTGAAACCGCGGCGCGAACGCGTGATCGTGCCCCTTGCCGAACCTTCGCCATAGTAATACTGTCCGTCGGGATACATAAGCACCAAAACGGTCTGCATATAAGCCTCGCGGTCGGTGATGTTTTCCATCTTTCTCAAAAGCAGCTGAATGTTTGCGACGTTATTATGTATTTCGCCGGCATAGCGCGCGCTGTAAACGCCCGGCTCCCCGTTAAGAGCAGGCACGACAAGTCCGCTTTCGTCGCCGAGAACGGGTATGTCGACAACTTTCGACACGGCTTGCGCCTTCAATAATGCATTCTGAAAAAAAGTAATCCCTTTTGCTTCGACGCGAATCTTCAAACCATAGTCTTTTAAGGTATAAACTGTGTGTCCGAGCGGTTCGAGCAATGATTTAAGTTCGTGAGTTTTGTCTTCGTTCGAGGTTGAGAGTAATAGCTTCATTTCGATAACCTCCTTACCAATCTATATTGTAATAAAATAACCCTAAATTTCATTTTAATATATTAACAAGAAAGTGTCAACGGCATTATCTTTTTTTTATACAAATCGACATAAAAAGGCAAAAAATTGCACAATTATATCAATTTTGTTGCATAATCGCGCAATTTTTGCCTATTTGTCGTTACTTTAATTAAAGTTATAAAAGGATACACAGCACGCCGCCCTTGCCTTCGTTGACGATTTTCGTGATCGTGCGGCGCATTTTCGTTTTGGCTTCGTCGGGCATTTCGTTGATTTTTACGGAAAGACCGTCCGCCATCAGGTCGTTCAGGGTTCTGCCGAAAACGTTCGTGCTTAAAAGCGCGCCTTTATCGTTTTCGTATTTGTCAAGCATATCGTCGATAAACCGTCCGCTTTGCTGCTCGGTGCCGATAATCGGGCTTACTTCCGTCCTTACGTCGACTTTTATAAGGTGCAGGCTCGGCGCACTCGCCTTGATTTTTATGCCGTATTGTCCGCCCTGCTTGAACATTTCGGGTTCTTCGACGACGATATCGTCGTTTGTCGGGGACACGACGCCGTAGCCCGTCTCGTAAACTTCGTCCAGAGCGTTTTTGAGTTTGGAATATTCGGTTTCGGCTTTCTTCAAAAACCTTACATAACTCATAAGCGTGAAATCATCGGGGATCTCGTGTCCGCACTCGTCCGACAAAACCTTGAAGAAAAGTTCGGGCTTGATTTTAAGATTGAGTTCGATGCGCCCGCGCCCTGCGTCAACGCTCGCTCCGTCGCCGATTTCAAAGTATTGCGAGTCGGAAAACGCCGCCTTGATTTTGTCCACGTCGCGCATACGGAAAATTTCGCCGCCGACGTTTTTCAGAATATCGACAAGTTCTTTCACAATGCCGTTGTCGCGCGATAACGCCTGTATCCAGCGGGGAGCGTTCACGTCGATAAGTTTAATCGGGAATTCCGACAGCACCGCGCCTATGATTTCGGACACGTCGTCTTCTGACATATTCAGCGCGTCCTTGACGACGACGGGCGCGTCGTATTTCTTTTCAAGTTCGGCTTTGAGCCTTGCCGTTTCGCTGCTTTCGGGCATCGCGCTGTTGATAAGAATCACAAAAGGTTTCCCGATTTCCTTCATTTCGGCAACGACGCGTTCTTCTGCGGGGACATAATTGTCGCGCGGAATATCCGTTATCGTGCCGTCCGTCGTGACGACTACGCCGATTGTCGAGTGCTCCTTGATCACTTTTTCCGTGCCGATTTCCGCCGCTTTCGCAAAAGGAATTTCGTCGTCCGTCCACGGGGTGCGAACAAGTCTTTCCTTGCCGTTTTCTTCCGCGCCGAGCGCGCCTTCCACGACGTAACCGACGCAGTCGATCATTCTTACGTTGACGTTAAGATTGTCCGAAACGGTTACGCTGACCGCTTCGCTTGGAACAAAGTTCGGCTGAGTCGTCATTATACTTTTGCCGTCGCCCGATTGCGGCAGTTCGTCGACAGCCCTTTTTCGGGCGTTTTTATCCTTTATGGCGTCGATTACGAGAGCGTCCATAAATCGCTTGATAAAGGTCGATTTGCCGCTTCTGACGGGTCCGACGACGCCGACGTAAATATCGCCGCCGGTGCGCGTCGCAATATCGTTATATAAATCAAATTGCATAATTTTACCTCCAAATACAGTTAATAAAAACTATGCAACCGCCCGCAGGAATATGCTTAACAGACGCTTTTCAGTTTAATACAGGCATTCTTGTAAAAGCGATGATGCGATGTTTTTGCCTGTTGGCAAAAGCGATGCACCTTCGGCGCGATGTGTGCCTTCGGCACGTTGCGGATTATAAATTGCCCGCGAAGCACGGAACAAAAAAAACCAAAAAAAAGCACCCGTATGGGTGCTTAAATATAACTCTCTAAAAAAGTCAGAATTTTGATAAATAATTTCATTCTCTAAAACGGCGAGAATTTGATGGATTTTTGACGTTTCTTGGCAAGTTCTTACGAGGGCGCGTACTTGTCGTACGTAACCGAGTAAGGTTTTGCCAAAAACTCAAAAAGGCGCGAATTATCGCCGTTTTACTTCATGAGGGATTTTGTGGCGGAGAGTTTAATGGCACAACACAACACCTGCATCGCGGTCTGCAACTCTTCGATGGGCGGATACGACGGCGCGATACGAATGTTGGAGTCGTTGAAGTCGATACCGCGCGGATAGGTTGCGCCGGCTTCGGTGAACTTCACGCCCATTTTTTTGGAAAGGTCGACAACTTCCTTCGCACTGCCCACTTTGACGTTCAGCGACACGAAATAGCCGCCGACGGGTTTTGTCCATTCGACGATATCGCCGTTTTCAAATTCGGATTCCAGAATATTTTGAACGGCGTCGAACTTCGGACGGAGAATATCCGCCTGCGCCTTCATAATTTTCAGGATATTTTCAGGGCTTTTGAGATATCTGTAATGTGCAAGCTGGACGATTTTATTCGGTCCGATGGTTGCGTATTTCAGGTGCGACTTATATTCTTCGATATTTTTCTCGCTTGAAATAAGCGTCGCTACGCCCGCGCCCGAGAACGTGATTTTTGACGTCGATGCGAACATATAAACGCGGTCGGGATTGCCCGCTTTTTCGCACTCGGGGAAGATGTTTTTAAGGACATCGTCGCCGTAAATACTGTGCACGGAATATGCGTTGTCCCAGAAAATGCGGAAGTCTTTTGCGGCGTCCATTTTTGCAAGGCGGGTAACGACGTCGTCGCTGTAAGTAACGCCCGTCGGGTTGCTGTATTTCGGCACGCACCAAATGCCCTTTATCGAGGAATCGCTTGCGACAAGTCCTTCGATTGCATCGATATCCACGCCGCCGTCCTTCTTGAAAGGCACGGCAATCATATCTATGCCGAACTGTTCGGTGATTGCGAAATGACGGTCGTAACCGGGGACAAGGCAGATGAATTTGACTTTGCCGAGTTTATTCCAGGGCAGTCCGCCGCCGACGCCGAATTGCATTGCCTGCTGGACGAGATTGTACATAATATTCAAACTCGATCCGTCCGCGACAAGCACCATTTTTTCGTTGACGTCAAAAAGCGCGGCAAACAGTTTTTTCATTTCGGGAATGCCGTCAAGACCGCCGTAATTTCTGACGTCCATGCCGTTTTCCGTGATAAACGACGAATTTGCGTTTACCATATCGAACATAGCGTTTGCAAGGTCAAGCTGCGCCGTGCAGGGTTTTCCCCTTGACATATCGAGCGACAATTCCTCGCCCTGTATTTTTTTGAAGTTGCGGAGTTCTTTTTCAAAGATGACTTCCGCCTGTTCTTTATTCATATCGCCGTATTTCATAATAAGCCTTCTTATATATGAGATTTTTAATTTTCAAGGTCTTTTTCGTTCTTATTCCTGATGATAAGACGAATTGGCGTGCCTTCGAAGTCAAATGAGCGCCTGAGCGCGTTTTCAAGGTATCGCCTGTAACTGAAATGCATCAGCGTATCGTCGTTGACGAAAATAACGAACGTCGGGGGATTTGCCGACACTTCGGTAACGTAATAGATTTTCAGGCGTTTTCCGTTTTTTGAAGGCGGCTCGTTGGTGAGAATCGCCTCACGCAAAACGTCGTTCAGAAGCCCCGTCGAAACTCTTCGCGACGCGTTCTCGTATGCGCGTTCCGCAAGCTTTATAAGGTTATCCACGCGCTTTCCCGTTTTTGCCGAAACGTACGTCGGAATGAAGTAATCCATAAATTTGAGTTCTTCTTTCAGTTTCCTGTTGTACTTTTCGATTGTATAGGTGTCCTTTTCGACAACGTCCCACTTGTTCATGACGACGACGCTGGGTTTGCCCTGTTCGTGGACGTACCCCGCGATTTTGACGTCTTGTTCCGACAGTTCCTCGGACGAGTCGATGACGATAAGACAAACGTCCGCGCGCCTTACCGCTCCGAGCGAACGCATTACGCTGTATTGTTCCAGATCTTCTTCGACGGAACGCTTCCTTCTGATGCCCGCCGTATCGATAAGGATATATTCTTTATCGCCGATTTTTATGCGGGTGTCGATTGCGTCGCGCGTCGTGCCTGCGATGTCCGAAACGATGACGCGGTCGTATCCCAGAAGTTTGTTGACAAGGCTGCTTTTCCCCGCGTTCGGCTTCCCGACGACTGCGATTTTCAGCGCCTCTTCCTTTTCTTCCGTCTCGTACTTCCCGGTAAGTTTCACGATTTCGTCCAGCACGTCGCCAAGACCTTTCGCCTGCCCCGCGGAAATCCCGATAGGCTCGCCAAGTCCCAACTCGTAAAAGTCGTACAAAAGGTGCTGTTCGTTGTTATCCAGCTTGTTCACGACAAGCAAAATCGGCTTGCGACTTTTGCGAAGGTATGCCGCGACTTCGTAATCTTCGTGCGTGAGCCCCGTCTTTCCGTCAAGCATAAATACGATGACGTCGGCGGTTTCGACAGCAATCTGCGCCTGCGCCCTGATGTGCGACCACATGACGTCTTCGGACTTGATTTCAAGCCCGCCCGTATCGATGAGCGTGAAAGAGTGTCCGCACCATTCCGCATCGGCGTAAAGCCTGTCGCGGGTAACGCCCGGGGTGTCTTCGACAATGGATATTCTTTGCCCGACGATTCGATTGAAAAACGTTGACTTGCCGACGTTGGGACGTCCGACAATGGCAACAAGCGGTTTCGACATGATATATAACCTCTTCGCATATGCGCGATGCGCGCTTTCGTTGAAAAATAATTACAATATATTATTAAAAAACTTTCGTTATAAGTCAAGTATTTTTCGGCGCGGCGAGAATATTATCCGAATGTTTTTTACAAAATATGACGCGCCCTGTCTTAAAAAGTATCGTAAAATCAATTGAAATCAATACAAGGAAATGGTAAAATAACGCTTATGGACAGAGTCATTCTTCATTGCGACCTGAATAACTTTTACGCTTCGGTCGAAACCATTTTACACCCCGAATACAAGGGAAAACCCATTGCGGTCTGCGGCGATCCGAAAAAGCGGCACGGTATCGTGCTGGCGAAAAGTCAGCCTGCAAAAATTATGGGTGTGAAAACCGGCGACACCGTATGGCAGGCGCAACAAAAATGTCCCGATATAACAATCGTTCCCCCGACATTCCGCGAATACGTGAAATACAGCGATATCGTTTTCAAAATTTACACCGAATACACCGACCGCGTCGAGCATTTCGGTATGGACGAATGCTGGCTTGACGTGACGGGCAGCGTCGGTCTTTTCGGCGACGGAAAAAAAATCGCCGACACGATCCGAAAACGCGTTTACGACGAAACGGGGCTCACGATTTCCGTCGGCGTTTCCTGGACAAAATCGTTTGCAAAACTCGGCAGCGATATGAAAAAACCCGACGCAACGACGGTTATTTCGCGCGAAAATTACAAAACGCTCGTGTGGAATCTTCCCGTTGGCGAGATGATTTATATCGGACGCTCGTCGGTAAACCGCCTGAAAAAACTGAATATCAACACTTTGGGAGAACTCGCAAACGCCGACCGCGCCCTTCTGAAACAACACTTCGGCATCGTCGGGGATAAACTTATCGACGCGGCGTCCGGCAACGAAAAAGAACCCGTGAAGTTTTATTACGACGTCCATATCCCCAAAAGCGTCGGGCACGGCACGACAACCACGAAAGACGTCGAAAATTTCGAGCAGGCAAAAATCGTCGTGTACGCCCTGTCCGAAATGGTTGCGACAAGGCTCAGAAAATACAATCTCGTCGCGCACTGCGTGTCGATAGGACTTCGGAACACGTCGCTTGAATGGTTTTCAAGGCAATTGAACCTTATCGAGCCCGTCAACAACGCATCGGATATCGCAAACGCCGCACTGAAACTTTTGAAAGATAATTATAACTTCACTTTGCCCCTTCGCACGATTTCGGTTTATACGTCGAATCTCGAAAGCGCGACGGGAGCGTTCCAGATGTCCTTTTTCAACGAAAACGAAAAGGAAAAACGGCTTGAAAAATCAATCGACGAAATCAGGAAAAAATACGGCTATAAATCGGTGCAACGGGCGGTACTGCTGAACAACGACGTCCTGAACGCCGACCTGCACGAAGAAGACGATTTTACACCGTTCAAACGATAAAACACATAAAAAATCCCACAAATATTGTATTATTTCACTTGAAAACGTCAAAATCTCATCTAAATTTCGGCGTTTTTGTTTTCGTAAAAATTCTTAGGTAATGACCTTAACAATACAAACGCAATAACCCCCGTCGCCAACCCCGCAATCGCGCCGATCAGCATAAGATACGGCGACAAAAGCCACACGTTTTTGCCGATGACGATACTTGCGACGGCGTTTTGTACAAAGTTGTGAATCATACCCGAAATGACGCTGACGGCAATAATCCCCGTCTTCGGAATTCTGAAAACGAGTGCGCTCACGGTGTACGCGACAAACCCCGCGGGAATCGAGTACGCAAGCGAAAACATATTGCCCGAAAACACGGCGATGAACACACATTTCAAAAGCATAATAAGGATTGCGTACGGGTATCCGAGCGTCAGCAATGCCACGATAAGCACGATGTTCGCAAAGCCGACTTTGGCGTAAGGCGCGGCGGGAATAATCGGCGGAATCAGGCTTTCGACAAGCGACAATACAAGCGCGGCGGCAAGCAAAATTCCCGCAAGCGCAAGGCGTTTTGTCGAAATTTTCTTGCGATTTTCACATTTTTCGTCAAGTTCTTGCATCCAACTCGCCCTCGCTTCCGCCCTTGATAACGACGATTAGTTTATGTGGCAGGCATACGATTTGCTCGCCTTTTTTTGAGATTGCATTCGATTTCACACACGCGCGGTTATTGCAATCGGCGTCGATGACGCTCACCTTTCCGTCCTTGATTTCAACGACGTTTTTGCCGTTGTCGCAATCGATCTCGAACGTGCGGTTTTTGTCCAAAGAATAAGAATATGTCAGTTTCCCGTCAACGTAAACTTCGACGGTGCCGCCCTTTTTCGCGGTCAGCATAACGATGGACGCAATCAGAACCGCAAGCACCATCGCGACCGCAACGAAATCGCGGGCGTAAAAAGGTTTTTCGGTTTTGAAATCGCGTTTTTTCATCTTTTCGAATATGAATCGTCTTTCAGTTCAAAACTGTTGACGTTGAAAGTTTCAAACGTGTTGTCGGCGTAAATTATCACAAGTCCAGCGCCGTATTTTTTTGCGTATTCCACGCCCTTGTCGCGTCCGAGAGCAAACACCGCGGTGGACAAAACGTCGCACATTGCGCCCGACAGAGCGTTTCTGTCCTTGCTTATTATCGTAACGCTGATTATGCCGTTATCGACGGGGTATCCGTCGCGCCCGATGATGTGGCAATAACGCTTGCCGTCGAGGATATAATACCTTTCGTAATCGCCCGACGTGCATACGACCGCCCCGCCCGACAAGGTAAGTTTTGCAAAGTAATCGGCGGCGGTGTCGCGTGGGGACGAAATGCCGATTTTGTATTCTCCGCTGCCCACGGTAAATATCGTGCCGCCGACGTTCAGAATGCCGCTTTGCCCGTCTTTTATCACGTTTTCGATTGCGGCGTCCCCTGCAAACCCTTTGGCAATCGCGCCGAAACTAAGTTGTAAATCTTTGTCGGTTTTCATCACTCGGTTGTCGGTCAAAAGCGTAAGGCTGTCGAGATTTGCCGACAAAAGCGCATCATTTATTTGTTCGTCCGACGGTAAACTCGTTACGTTTCCGGTATAAGTGTCCGACGTAAAACGCCACAGTTTCGACAGCGGATACGTCGCGACGTTGAAAGTTTTGTCCGTGTCGGAATAAGCGGTTTTCGCAAGTTTCAAAAGTTCGTACGTTTCGGGAGAAATTTGCAAAACAACGTCTTTATCGGCGTGATTTATCTTGTAAACGTCGCTTTTTTCGTTTTCCGCGTCAAACAAAACGTCCAGCCTTGTGAAAAGGGAATCAATGGATTTTATCGTGTTTTTTGCCTTTTTGCCTTTTAAGGAAATTTCGGAAACGGTACCGAACGCAAACACGCTGTCGCTTACTTTTGCGTTGCACGCCGAAAACAACGACGCGGATACCGCCATCGTTATTATCAGCACGATTATACTTAATACCTTTTTCGTTCTTTTCATAAATCCCGCATTTAGCCTTATTAACAGTATAAAATTATATCATATAAAACAACAAATAACAACAAAAAAGCCGCTGCCTGAAACAGCGGGCTATTTTTGTTTTTAATACGGAAGTTTCTTGTTAAATTTTTATTTGCGTTTGTCCATCGGGCGATACACGTCGCGTTTGCAGACGCTTTCGTATCCGGGACGTATGATTTTGCCGCGGTTTGAAAGTTCCTCGATTCTGTGAGCAGACCACCCGACGATTCGGGAAACCGCGAATATCGGCGTAAACAGTTCCTTCGGAAGACCGAGCATCGAATAAATAAGCCCCGTATAGAAGTCGATATTCGGCGCGACGCCCTTCTGGATGTTTCTGCTGTTTGCGATGACTTTCGGCGCGATTCTTTCAACCGCCTCGTAAATCTCGAATTCCTTTTCAAAGCCTTGTTCGTCCGCAAGTTTTTTGACGAACGTTCTCAGAACGTCGACACGGGGATCGGACAAGGAATACACGGCGTGTCCCATGCCGTAAATGAGCCCTGCGTTGTCAAACGCTTTCTTTTCAAGGATTTTATTGAGATACGATTCGATATGCTTGTCGTCGAATTTTGAAATGTTTTTTTGCATATCGTCGATCATATTGACGACTTTTATGTTCGCACCGCCGTGGCGCGGACCTTTCAGCGAGCCGAGCGACGCCGCAACCGCAGAATACGTATCCGTACCTGTTGAAGACACGACGTGCATCGTGAACGAGCTGTTGTTACCGCCGCCGTGTTCCGCGTGCAGCATAAGACACACGTCCAGAACCTTTGCTTCGAGTTCGGTATATTGTCCGTCGGGGCGCAAAAGGTGCAGAATATTTTCGGCGATACTGCCGCGCGTCAAAGGCTTATGTATGATAAGGCTGTCGTTGCAATGGAAATGACGGTGCGCGTGATAGCTGTAAACGCTGATCATCGGCATTTCGGAAATGAGTTGCAGGCACTGCCTTAAAACGTTGTCGATGCTGTTGTCGTCGGCGTGTTTGTCGTAACTGTAAAGCATAAGGATACTGCGCGCGATGCCGTTCATCATATCCTTTGACGGCGCTTTCATAATGACGTCCCTGACGAAACTGTCGGGAAGCGTGCGATAGCCCCTTAAAATGCGCTTGAACGATTTGAGTTCATCCTTGTCGGGAAGTTTGCCGAACAACAAAAGGTATGCGACTTCTTCAAAGCCGAAACGCCCTTCGCTTGTAATACCGCCGACAAGATCCTTGATTTCGATACCCCTGTAATACAGTTCGCCCTTGCAAGGAATTTTATTGCCGTCGTAGTCGGTCGTGTAACCGTGAATTTCCGAAATTTCGGTAAGTCCCGCACAAACGCCGACGCCCTTTTCGTCGCGCAGACCGCGCTTGACGTCGAATTGTTTGTAATATTCGGGGGCGATAATAGTGCTGCTTTCAGCCATTTTCGCAAGATTTTTGATTTTGTCGCTAACTTCCGAGTTGAAGTGGTCGTAAGACGAATATTCGGACATATTATCAACCTCCTTTTTCAGTTTAATACTTTAATATTGTAAATCATAATTTATACAGTTGTCAAGTTTATTTCTTTTTGAATTTTATTGAGATTAAACAAAGTTTTATTATTAAATCGCGAGAAAAATCAAAAATTTTCCTGTTTTCAAGCAATTTTCGACTTTATTCGATAAAATCGCAGGACTTTGACGACTCGACAACGGTGTGCATATATTCCTTTACGGGAAGATGCACGGGGTGCGTTTTGTACGCCTTGAAACTTTCAAGGTTTTCAAACTCGCAAACGAGCGCAAAGTCGAAACTTCTTTCGCTTTTCAACACGTCCGCGCCGCATTCGACCGACAAAAGCCCGTCGATTTTCCCACGCATCGACAAAAAATTGTTTTTGATTTTATCAAGGTTTTTCAGCCCTTCTTTGTTGAGTTTATAAAGTACGATATGTTTAAGCATAATTATTTTCTTCCGTATGAGGCAAGGAGCGTGCAGATATCTTTCAGCGACGTGGCGCGCGTCCGCATTAGCGCGGATTCTGACAGTTTTTTGCCAAGCCCCGTCTGAATGACGTCGTACATACCGATGATTACGTGGTTGTAGTCGTCGGCAAAGTACACGAGTTGTTTTTCCATAAGGTATTTAAGGTCGGATTTTTCCGCACCGGTGTCGGGCGCAAACGCAACCACGGGAATCCCCAGAAGAAACGCGCGGTATATGAGCGAGCCGTCGTATATCGTGATAAGGCAGTCGCTTGCAAGAAGGGTGTCTTCCGCGCCTTCGTCCACGTTCAGATAAAGTTTGACGTTTTGCGAATTTCGCCTTTCGGTCTCGCGAAGCATTGCGGAATACAGGTTTTCGTTTTTGCCGCAGTTGACGATAAGGTTTATTATGTCGCCCTGATCCAGCAAAAGTTCAAACACGGGCATAAGTTCCTTGCTGCCGATTGCCCCGCCCGAAAGATACACGGTGGGATTCAGATTAAGCCCCAGATGTTCTTTCAGCTTGAAGACATAATCGACGTCGGGCACGTTTTCCTCAATCGGGAAACCCATTACGTGCACCCTGCCGCTTGAATATCCCATTGCCGTGAGCTGGTTTTTCATATCGACGTTTTCCACGATATAGCCGTCCGCGCTCATGTTGTAAAACGCTTTGTCGAAAGTGAATTTTTCGGAAAGCCCGATGACGGGATATTTGAAACGGGTGCGCTTTTTCGCAATTATGGTTTCGTGCATAAGTCGCGGCGTCGTAACGACGATGACGTCGGGCGCAAAGCGCAAAACGGCGTTGTAAATCTTCCTTGCGCTGCCACTTAATTTGTTTGAAAGCGCGCGACGGCGGTCGATTTTATTTTTGGATTTCACCGTGAAGACGTGTCCCACCGTCTTTACCCTGCGGTAAAAAGTAGGTATGGACTGAATAAGTCTTTCGCGGTTTTTCCTTCTGCGGGTTGCGGTTTTTTCCGCGCCGTACTGCCGCTCGTCGATGACGACCACGTTGTAATCTTTATGATTTTTTTCAAACTCGCTTTTAATCGCTTCGATACCGCTCACGTCCTCGGCAATCGACGTTACTATCAGCACGTTGTCTTTAATTTTCATAAATCTTTCCTTTTCATTCTCAGAACGTCGTGATTATGCAAAACGACGTCGCTTTTTAAGTAAAGTATTTGTTGCACGAATTTGCAGTCGTCGATAATGTTTCCGTCTTCGTCGAAAACTTCGTCGACAACGATTTTTTTAAGATAATTTTCGTCGGGCGAAAGGACTTCCAGTACGTCGCCTTTTTTGAAGCGTCCGCGCTGTTCAAGGATTATGCACTTTTTACTTTCGTCATAACCTTTGACTTCTGCAATGAACAGCCAGTCGCTTTCGGGCTTTGACGTGTCCAAACACACCGTGTCGCGCGCGCCGAAATAAAACCCCGTCGTATAACGACGATGACTTGTCTTTTCAAGTTCTTCGATAAGACTTTCGGACGGCGAATATATCCCTGTCTTATAATAATCGTCAAGGGCGCGGCGATACGCCGTAACGGTGCTTGCGACGTAATACTCCGACTTCATTCTTCCCTCGATTTTGAAACTCGATACGCCGGCGGAAATAAGTTTGTCAAGGTATAAAAGCATATTCATATCCTTGCTGTTCATAACATAAGTGCCTTTGTCGTCTTCGATCATCGTCAACGGCTCGCCTTCGCGCGACGCTTCGGTCATTTTGTATTCCCATCTGCACGCCTGCACGCACTCGCCGCGATTGCTGTCGCGGGTGCTGAGATAATTGCTGAGCAGGCATCGTCCGCTGTAACTTATGCACATTGCGCCGTGCACGAAAACTTCAAGTTCCAGTGAGTCGCCGACGATATCTTTCGTGCGTTTTATGTCGTCGATTGTGGTTTCCCTTGCAAGTACGACGCGTTTTATTCCCTGTTCTGCCCAGAATTTTGCGGTGTATCCGTTCGTGGTGTTCGCTTGCGTCGAAAGGTGAATTTCCATATCGGGCGCAACCGACTTGCAAAGCGCGATAGCCCCCGCGTCGGTCATAATGAGCGCGTCTACCCCGATTGAGTTTAAGAATACAAAGTATTCTTTGAGTGCGGGAAAGTCGTCATTTTTCGGAAAAATATTGACCGTTACGTAAACTTTTTTGTTAAGAGTATGCGCGAACTCGACGGCGGATTTCAAAGCGTCCGCGTCAAAGTTATCGGCGTACGCGCGAAGACCGAATTTCGTCCCCGCAACGTAACATGCGTCCGCACCGAAGTGAAACGCGGTATTCAGTTTACTTCTGCTGCCTGCCGGAGCAAGCAATTCGACTTTCTTTATCATAACGGTTTTTGTTTAAGCGTTTTTTTCATTCCTTAAAAGTCATAACTCTCCCTAAAAAGCCAAAATCTAACTTCCCTAAAAACGGCGAGAATTTGATGGATTTTCGGGGTTCTTGACGGGTTCGTGCGAAGGCGCGTACTTGGGCGTACGTAACTGAGCAGGGTTCCGTCAAAACGCCAAAAAGGCGCGAATTATCGCCGTTTTTTACGCTTCGATAATGATGGGCAATATCATAGGCAACTGCTTGTAATTCTTGTCTATGAACTTGCGAATGGCTTTGCGGATTATCGTCTTTAATTCGTAAATATCCTCGACGTTTTCAAAGTCGACTTGTTTCAATGCGTTCAATACGACTTCTTTCGCCTCGTCGGGGAACGTGTCGCCGAGATGCAATCCGCGAAGGATAATGTCGGGACCTGCCAGAATTTCGCCCGATTTAAGGCGTACCGTCAGAAGAATCACGATAAATCCGTTGTCGGAAAGAGCCTTTCTGTCGCGCAATATGGTTTCGGCGTTTTCACCAAGGGCGACGCCGTCGATGAAGTTGTTGCCGGCGGGGACGTTATTGCCCTTGACCATTTTGTTTTTGTAGACGTTGACGGTGTTGCCGACGTCGGGGATAAACGTATTATATTCGGGAATGCCCATACTGCCGGCAAGACGTTGATGCAGTTTAAGGTGGCGATACTCGCCGTGAACGGGAATGAAAAACTTCGGTCTTACGAGCGAAAGCATAAGTTTCAGCTCTTCCTTGCAGGCGTGTCCCGAAACGTGGATATCGTCGGACGGGTTGTAGATGACGTCCGCGCCGAGTTTGTAAAGATTGTTGACGACGTTGTATACTCCGCGCTCGTTGCCGGGGATCGGCGTTGCGGAAATAACGACGGTGTCCGTCGCCGAAATCGTAACCTTGTCGAAAGTGCCCTGCGACATTCTGGAAAGCGCGCTCATAGGCTCGCCCTGACTGCCCGTGCAAAGAATGGTAACGCGCTCCGGCGGGAGCTTGTTGGCTTTGTCGATATCGACGATAAGGTCTTTGGGGAACGTAAGTTCGTTAAGTTTCGCCGCCATATCGACGATGTTTTTCATGCTGCGCCCGCTTAAAACGACCTTCCTGTTGTACTTCACGGAAATATCCATAAGTTGTTGCAGGCGGTAATTGTTGGTGGAAAAGGTCGCGACGATCATACGTTTTTTCTGGTTTTTACCGAAAATGACGTCAAACGATTCCCCGACGGTGCGCTCGGACATGGTGTGTCCGTTTCTTTCGACGTTGGTGCTTTCGCCAAGCATTAAAAGCACACCCTTTTTGCCGATTTCCCCGATGCGTTCAAGGTCGGTGAGTTTGTTGTCGATGGGGGTGAAGTCGATTTTGAAGTCGCCCGTCACGAAAACGACGCCGACGGGAGTCGTGATGGACAACGCCGACGCTTCCGCAATGCTGTGGCAGACTTTGATAAATTCCACCTTGAAACAATCGACGTTAACGACGTCGCCCGCATTGACTTCCTTCATATTTTTGACGGGAAGTCCGCTTTCTTCGATTTTATGACGCGCGATGGCAAGCGAAAACGGCGTGCCGTAAATCGTCGGGCAGCCGAGTTCGGGCCAGAGATAACTCACGCCGCCGACGTGGTCTTCGTGTCCGTGAGTAATAAAAATTCCTTTGATTTTTTCTTTATTTTGCGAAAGATAGGTAACGTCGGGTACGACGACGTCGATCCCGGGGGTGTCTTCCGTCGGGAACGACATACCTATATCTATGATAATGATGTTTTCACCGTATTCCAGAGCGGTCATATTTTTGCCGATTTCGCCGACGCCGCCGAGGAATACTACTTTTAACGACTTTGCCAAAAGAAGTCCTCCGAAAATTATTGTTGATATTATACTAAACTTTTAGATATAAATCAAGTAATACGGGGGTTTCCCTGAAAACTTTCGGGGCAAAAAAATAATCGGATTTCCGGTTTTTTCAAAGAATTATCTCAAAAAAACGCGGTATTGTTTTGTTCTTTCAGCTTTTTCACGGCGTATAAATTGCTTTCGTAATATCTTTCAAGCGTGCCGATATCGTTCCAGTATCCGCTTATTTCAAGGGCTGCCAGATTGTTGATAAGCCGCGGAAAAAGATCGCGCCCGAAGTCGTAAAACCCGTCGGGAATAAATTGCAGAATATCACGTTTAAGTGCGTAAATCCCCGTGTTAACATATCCTTTTGTCGGAACTTGCGGTTTTTCGATAAAGTCTTCCACAACGCCGTTTCTGATTTTCACAAGCCCGAATCCGCGCGCGTCGGACACCCTTTTCACAAGGAGCGTGCCCAGAAGATTTTTCCCGACGTGCGCTTTGTACAGCGCGTCGTAATCGACCTCGGAATACGCGTCGCCGGACGCAACGAAAAAATTGTCGGAAAGATACTTTTCCGCCTGCTTCACGCTGCCCGCTGTTCCAAGCGGTTTTTCTTCCTCGAAATACGTCAGCCTTACGCCGAAACGCCGCCCGTTTGAAAAATAATTTTTGATGACGTCGGACTTGTAATTCACCGTCAGCCCGATGTCGTAAATCCCGAAATATTTCAGCCTTTCGATTATCGTTTCAAGCACGGGTTTGTCGATGATTTTTACCATAGGTTTCGGGGTATCGTCGGTCAGCGGTCTCAAACGCGATCCGACGCCGCCCGCCATAATTATCGCCTGAATTTTCATACATTTATAATGTTTTAACCTTAAATATTTATACGCGCAAAAAAAACAGTTGCCAAATATAAACGAAATAATATATCATATTTTATATAAATCTTTTGATAAGGAGCTTCTTATTCTTATGTACAATTTTTCAGCAGGTCCCGGCGTACTTCCCAAGGAAGTTTTGCTTGAAGCACAAAAAGACTTCATCGATTTTAAAGGCAGCGGCATTTCCATTATCGAGGCGTCGCACCGCGGCAAGGTTTACGAGCCCGTTCACAACGAATGTATCGCCCTTTTCCGCGAGCTTATGAACATTCCCGACAACTACGACGTGCTTCTCGTGCAAGGCGGCGCGTCGACGCAGTTCGAAGCAGTTCCCCTCAACCTTTTGAAAAAAGGCCGCGCCGATTATATCGTGACCGGAAACTTTGCGAAAAAGGCATACAAGGAAGCGCAAAAATACGGCGACGTCAGGGTTGCGGCGTCAAGCGAAGACAAAAACTTCACCTATATCCCGGACTTTGACGACTCGTCTTTCAGAAGCGATATCGATTACGTCCACTGCACCAGCAACAACACCATTTACGGCAGCCGCATGAGAAAATTCCCGTCTGTCGAAACGCTCGTCTGCGATATGTCCAGCAACATTTTGTCCGAAGTGTACGACGTAAGTAAGTTCGGCGTGATTTATGCCGGCGCGCAAAAGAACATTTCCTGCGCGGGCGTTACCGTCGTAATAGTCCGAAAAGACCTTCTCGATCAGGCGATGCCCATTTGCCCGACTATGCTCAAATGGTCGACGCAGGCAAAAGAGAACAGCCTTTACAACACGCCCCCCTGTTTCTCGATTTACATCGCAAGCCTGACGCTCAAATGGCTTAAAAACCTCGGCGGCATTCCCGCAATTCAGAAAATCAACGAAGAAAAAGCAAAAATGCTGTACGACTACATCGACAACAGCGGTTTCTATACCAACCCCGTTCGTCCCGAAGACAGAAGTATGATGAACGTGCCTTTCGTATCCCCCTCGAAGGAGCTCGACGCGGAGTTCGTCGCAGGCGCGGAAGCAAACGGAATCATGGCAATCAAAGGACACCGTCTTGTCGGCGGTATGCGCGCGTCCATTTACAACGCGATGCCCGTCGAAGGCGTCAAACACCTTATCGCCTATATGCAAAAATTCGCGGCGGAACATAAATAAGAGGTCGGTATGGTAAAAGTATTAAAGTTAAATTCGATAAGCCCGAAAGTCAACGACGTATTGGACAAAAATTACGAAATTACGTCGGAATGCGACAACCCCGAACTTATTCTCGTGAGAAGCGCGCAGATGGCTGATTACGTTCTTCCCGAAAGCGTCGTCGCGATAGGTCGCGCGGGCGCGGGCGTGAACAATATTCCCCATGCCGAATACGCAAAACGCGGCGTGGTAGTTTTCAACAGCCCGGGTGCGAACGCAAACGCCGTGAAAGAGTTGGTCATCACCGCCCTTTTGCTCTCTTGCCGCAAGATTATCGAAGGAATTAAATGGGTAAACTCTCAAAATAACGCGGAAGGCGGCGTTGCGAAAATTGTCGAAAAAGGCAAAGCGCAATTTGTCGGCGGCGAAATTTCAGGAAAAACGCTGGGCGTGGTAGGTCTTGGCGCAATCGGCAGAAAAGTTGCCGTCGCGGCAAACGCCCTTGGTATGAATATCGTCGGATACGATCCGTTTTTTAATAAGAACACGGATTTGGGGATTGAACTCGAAGTCGTCGATACTTTGGACAAAATTTACGAAAAATCCGACTTTATCACCCTTCATCTTCCCTACAACGCCGACACGAAAGGCATGATCGACAAAGTCGCGATTTCCAAAATGAAAGACGGCGTCGTCATCGTCAACTGTGCAAGGGGCGAACTTGTACAAAACGACGATATAATCGCCGCGGTCAAAGACGGAAAAGTACATAAATACTTCACTGACTTCCCGTCGGAGCCGCTTTTGAACGTCGACGGCATTATCGCCTGTCCGCATCTCGGCGCGTCCACCCCGGAAGCCGAAGACAACTGCGCCGTTATGGTCGCGACCGAACTCAAAGATTACTTTGAAAACGGCAATATCAAAAACTCGGTGAACTACCCCGCCGTTTTTGCGGCAAGAAAAAACCACAGGATTACCGTCCTTGCGGAAGATAACCCTGCGGTCTCGTCGCTCATCGCCGACTTTGCGGATAAAAACGATGGAAAAGTAACCTGTTCCGGAAAAAACGGCAATCTTTACGCAATCATCGACTCGGACAATGAATTTTCGTCCGATTCAGTCGCAAAACTTGCCGCCGCGCGCGAAGTTTATCGCGTCCGCGAAATTATTTGATTTTTTTCCCGTCGGGATTGTTGACGAGTCCGAGCACGATTAAAAGCCCTGCGACCGCGTTGACAATCCCGTACGCTACGGGTTCGTTTATTTTCAGACCGCACGCTTCGAGAAGGTAAAACACACTGCCCGCAAGCGTCATCAGATACCCGTAATTTTTAATCTTTTCCCTGAACCAATTGAACCAATTTTTTATTCTTTCCTTCATCGTCCGCCCCCAAAATATCAGTTAAATATATTTTTTAGTTTTCGTCGTTGCGCGCGATTTCAGGACGCTTAAAAGTTTCTCGTAATTGTTTCCGAGATAGCCCTTCATTGTGCCGCTTGCTTCAAGCGCTTTTACCGCGACGTCGGGATCGAGCGACGTATAAAAACCCAAAGCGACGTTATAACGTTCGGCAAAGTTTCTTGCTTTTTCGCCGGTGTAGCCGTTCGCCTTTTCGTACGCGTCCTGTTGTTGCTTTTCAAGGCGTTTGTTCGCTTTGTAGTTTTCGACGTATTTTTGTTTTTCCTTTTCGAGTTTCAGATTTTCGTCGGTTTCTTTCTTTTCAATCGCGGCGTTTTTCTGATTCTGATCGGCAAGTTGTTTATCCCTGTTTTCTTGCAGTTTATTGATTGTTTCGGTGATTTCAACGGCTTTTTTAAGGTCAAGGTTGCTTAAAGCCTCGTCGCGCCTTCTGTTCAGAGCGTCGGATTTTTCCTCAAAACTCAAAAGCGCGTCGCTTAAAATATCGTCGGCTCTCGCTCTGCCCGCGTTTGCGGCTTCGCCGTATTCGTTAATCGCGCTTTCAAGGATACTGCCCCTTGCGATGCCCTGTTTCACCGCCTTGTTTTTGCTGTTTTCCCTGAACGCGTCGAAAAGGCTTTCGATTTCGGAAAGCGTTTTCTTGTGCGTTTCTTTGGCTTTTTCGCGCTGCTCGTTGAGTTTTACAAGGTCGTCGTACGCCTGTTTGTCGATTTTTTCAAGGCTCGACTTGTAATTCGACTCCGCCTTATCGTTTGCGACGGCTTTGATTTCGTCGTCGGACAACACGTCGTAGTTCACCCTGTCGTATTTCACCGGTTTGAAGATTTCGTCAAAGTCGGGATCGGGCGCGGCGGGGTTGGTTTTGTTGTACTCGTCTTCAAGCGCTTTCAACTGTTCCGTGATTTGACTTTCGCGCCTTAACGCGTTATTGACTTTTTCGTTTTCTTCGGCTGCCTTTTGTTTTTTTGTTTTGAAAAGGTCTTTGATATCGTCCCACCAACTATTTGCCATTATTGATTTCCTCCAAAGCCGCCACCCGTTTTTCAAGCGCACGCAAATAATTTTCAAGGGTTTCGACGGTGATAAAAAGTTCGTTAATTTTATTATCCATAAGCATTTTTTTACGATAAATCCACCGTAATCGACGGCGGAGTAACGGTATAACTTCCCGATTCGCTGTTTTCTTTCAGATATACGCGCATTTTTGAAAACGCACGGTTTACGATGATTTTTTGCGGAAGATCCGCGCCTGTAAGGAGGTATTCGATTTTATTTCCGTCAAGTTCCAGCCCGAGCGTTACCGTCCCGTGCGCCGTGAGCATGACGTTTCTGACGCTTTTTTGCTTTTCGGGATAACCGAGGTCGGTGTAACCCGTCGTCCAGTACCTTGGCAATTTGTCGGAAAAATACCTGCCCGTGTCCGAAAACATACCGATAAGGTGCTTGTTCACGCCTGCAAACGTCATAAAAACCGACGAAAGCGTATGCACGTTGACCGCCTTTATAAAGCGTATATCCATACCGCGAAGCAAGGTCATTTTGTTCTTTTTCACGTCGCACACCGCAAGCCCGTTCGTGTTGTAAACGCCCTGATCTCTTACTTCGTCCAGAAATTTGACGGCGAAGTCCCCCGGGAAAACCATATTGGCGGCAAGAAAATATTTCCCGTCCATACCCGTTGCGACGGCGTTTCTTTTGTCCTTCGACAAAAAATCGGACAAATCCGCAAAAATATTCTGCACGTTGTAGCCGTCCAGACACTTCAACCCTTCTTCCGTCAAAAAGACGATGCGGTCGCCGAGCGGCACTATCGTGTCGGGATAAATCCTTGCCGACGCCGTGTAAATTTTCGACACCGAAAAGTCGGTTTGCGCACCGAATGCGGTCAGCCTTTCCACGCCGAAATCTCTGAAAACGTAAACGTAGTTCAGAAATTTCACGACTTTGATTACCTTGCCGCCCTCGTCGTCGAAGTCGATATAGCCTGCGCCGTCGCCCGATACTTTCCAGTTTTCGGGATTGAAGTCGGCGGAAAACCACACCTTGTTCTGTTCTCCCGAAACGGTTGCGAAAATTCTTTCGGCATGCACGCACATACTTGTCATTTTCGGCGCGTTTTCGATTTTTTTCAAGGTCGTGCCGTCGTAGGTGTAAAAGAATCCGCGCTCGCTCGACGCGAGAAACAAATCCTTTCCGTTATACCGATAGCACGCGCTGCAATCTTTTCCTGCCGCCGCAAGATTTACGATTTTTCTGAACGTGTCGCCGACGGTAAAGACGCTCGTTTCGTAATACTCGTTATCCGTTGTTCTGACGATAAGTCTGTCGTCGCGCTTGTTCGTCGCCGCGTCGAACTTTCTGAACAAATGCAGGCTCATCGGCACGACTCCTTCGGGGAGCGACGCGACGGCGTGGCGGAACGCAGGGGTAACGTCGCTTGGAAAAGTCGCGGCGGAAATGCCGTATTTTCCCTGAAGCACGCCCTTTTCGTACGTGAAGTTATACGACATCGGCGATGACGTCGGTGACGAAATCGCCTCGTCTTTCGTCGTCGAAACTCCGCGGAATTCGTCGCTTTTAATCCTTATTCTCGTGAAGGTTTTTCCGCGCACTACGCCCACCTCCTCGGTTTCACGTATCTTCCCGCGCCGCTGTGCGCTTTCAGCGCGCAAATACCCTCTCTGAACTTCTTTTCGGCTTGCGCGCCAAGGTCGATAAGGTTGTTTGCGTATGCGTATTCCGCAACGACGCCTTCCGACAAAAGCCAGCACGGGACGTTGCCCGGAAGTTCGGTCGAAAGCGAATACGACGGCAAAAGCGCGCAATATTCAAAGGTCGCTTCTCCGGAAAAATCGCTTTGTATATACGTCGGATACGCCTTGATTTTCCTTGTTTCCGCGCCGCGTTTCAATGAAATCGGATACACGATTTTCGGGTTTGTCAACGTCGAATATTGAAGTTTCCCGTCGACGAGCGTCACGTTTTCCGTCACAACGAACGGGAAGTACGCGCTTATTATCTCGGAATGTACGTTTTCGACCGAGCACAACAAAATATCGACAAGTCTTTTTTGTTCCGCGGTAAGGTTTTCGGCGTCGGTAACGTCGACGACGCCGTACCCGAGTTTGACGAAACAGTTTTTAATTACATCGCTTACTTTCATTCAGATCTCCTCAAAATCAACTTTTCGTGCGTCGGGGTGCTTTTCGTAATAACTGAACGCGTTTTTCGATTTATAATCGACCTTATCTTTCAATTCTTTTTCTTTTGCGGCTTCAATTTTCAGATTCTGATCGTCGATTTCTTTCAGGATTTTGTCAAGGCGTTCGATTCTCGTTTTATAAAGGTAGTCGATAAGCCTTGCGTCGAGTTTTTCGTAAGGACACACGACCTGCAATTTTCCTTTTGCGAACACCTCGTATCTTTTCCCCGTCGTATCGTAATAAATCTCGTAATCGGGGTGAATTTCTTTCACCCTGTCGCACACGTCGTATAAATCGTTGTAAATTCGTATTTTCATAGCGTCCCCCGCAAGGGGGCGCGCGGCAAAGCGCGCGCCGGAATTGTCATTAAGTTTCCGTCAATCAGTCGACGGTGATGTTGGTGATTTTCGCCTGACCAATGGGACGTTCGCACATAAGGTCGGCGTACTTGACAAGCGTTGCGCTGTATGCCGCGCTGCCAGCTTCCTGTTTCAGAATTCCGCCTGCCGCGTCTTCGATCCAACGCCAGTCGCAAAGCTGATGCAATTTGAAGTCGTCGGTGTTCAGAAGGTACATATCTTTCTTTCCGCAGAAGCGGTCGACGACGAAAGGAATTCCGCTGTACGACAACGCCTTATAGCCGCAGTCAAGATTCATGACGTCGACGTTGTGGTTGGAACTTGCACAGTACGCGACGTACTTTTTCCTGACGGCGTAGCTTGTCACGATAAAGTTGACGATACCGCCGGAACGTTCTTCGACGTGGTCGATTGCGTCCTGGATAAGAGCCGCGGACATTGCGCCGCCGGTTGCGTCCTGGTACGGTGTAAGGAAGTCGTAGTCGGCGCGGGTAAGACCGTAAAGCGTACTTGACGTGCCGAAAAGGGACTCTAAACCCGTCAATTCGTTGCTTCGGCTGCCTTGTACGTAAACGATGCTGTCCTTGCCCTGAACGGCGGGAAGGTTTGCAGTGAGCGTAACGATGTTGTCCGTGTGGTCGACGCTTTTGACGACTTTGTTTTTCATCGCGTTTGTAATCACCCCGCTCGTTTCGATGTCGATGACCATACCGGCTTCGATTTTCGACGCGTCGTCAACCTTGAATTTTGCAAGATTTTCGTTGCCCGAATATAAGACCGTAGTTGCGAGTTTTCCGCTGCCGTCGCCGAAAAGCATACGTGCGAAGTTTCTCTTACTTGCCGACAAAAGTCCTTCCATTTCGGCGTTCAGAAGGTTTACGAACGCGCCGGAGTCGTCCATGCTGGCTCTTAAAGCTTTGTCGGAAATTTCGATTTTGCCGAAAAAGTTTTTAAGGTCGGTGGTAAGCGTAACGTACGAATTACCCTGCGCCTTGGGAAGCGCGCCCGTTTCGGTGCCCGACGTGATGCCGCCGTTTACGCCGTAGGTTACGAGTTTTTTGACTTCCTTACCGAAAACGTTGTTGCTTGTTCTTTCGACCGCCGCAAGGAAAGGGTTGATTTTCGTGTTGAGTTGCTCGGCAATCACGCCAAGGTAAATGGTTTTTAACGCGTCGCTTGCGTTTGAAATTGTAATCATAAAAAATCTCCTGTTAATTTATTTGCCCTTGCCCGCCATAGCCATCACCATTTTGCCAGCCTCGCCGACGGTTTTGGGGCGAATTTGTTTTGCGAGAGAGGCTTGTCCTTCCCCGTTGATTGTGCGGACGGTTTTCACGCCGTCGAGATCGGACAGATATTTTTTGATTATTCTGTCGCGGATTTTCTCGTTGGAGAGCACGTTTTCGACAACGAAATCGTCGTCAAAAAGATAATCTTTGGGGGATTTGTAATTATTCAGGACAACGCGAGCGCCGGCGATTTCCAGACAGTTTTCGTTGCTGCCGAGGTCGTTTTTCAATATTTCCTCGGCGATTTCCTTCTTGAACGGCGCGATTTCGGGACGCGATTCAAAAAAGTCGTCGACTTTTTGCTGCCAGTCGTTTTGTGCGTACGCTACGTTTGAAGGGGCTTTTTCCGAAAGTTCCTTTTCAAGGGCTTTCAGTTTCTGCGACCTTTTCGTAAACTCTTTTTCAAGGCATTCGTACGCCTTCAACAATTCGTCGGGCGTTTTGAAACGAGACGTTGTTTCGCCTGCGTTTTCGGACGGTGCGTCCGTTTGAACGGTGGTTTCAACTTCATTTTCTTGCATAACGTTCTCCTTATAAATTTATATTTGCCGCGTCGATAAACTCGCGATGTTTATTGACGTGCGCGGCGATGGTTTCTTTCATTTTCACGTCCATATCGAACTCGGGCGAAAGCATAAATTTCGTGTGTTCCTCGATATGGATTTCGTGGTCGTCGAATGAGTCGGGGATAATTTCTCTTTCGCCGAAAGCGCGGTTTTCGCGCTGCGCTTTTTTAAGGTGCAAATCGGCGATGTCCCTGCTGTTTTCCCAGTTTCCAAAGCCGAGAGTTTCCAGGATTTTGCATTTCGTGCGTTCGGAATATCTTCCGTTTTCGTCGGTCAGAAGTCCCAGGTTCATAAGTTCCAGCACCATATTCTTCCTTGACGACGGCGTTTCGATAAGTTCGTTTTCGGTGTCGAAGACAAGGTCGTCAGACGTCAGATCCGACGCGCCGAAATACAGCATTTCAAGTTCCCCGTTTTCGCCGGCGATACTTCTCAGCCTTCTTGACTTTGCAAACTGTTTATAAAGTCTTAATATGTGCTTGCCGGATTCCCTGACCGCCTCGCGGATATTTTCTGCGGTGACGGATATTCGGGTGTCGTCCTGCTCGATAAGCATTGAAATCGCGACGCCCGACGTCACGTTATCGGGAAGTTCGGAGTACTTCATAATCTCCGACACGCCTGAAATCATCGTAAATTCTTCAAGCAGTCGGTTTTCTTCCAGATAAAAATCGTGCGGTATGCTGCCGGGATTCAGAAGCGCGGGCGGATTGCTGCCCTGTCTGTAAACAAGGATTTTCCCGGGCGCAAGCCCTTCCGCTTCCAGCTGATCGGTATCGACGCTGCCGTCTTCCGTTGCAAGCACTCCCATCGAAAGTCTGTTCAGAAATTCGTGCTTGCGGTTTTTCAGGGCGTTGTACGCGCGCTGGACGGGGATGATTCTTTCGATGACGGAAGTCCCGAAAAACACGCCGACGTTATCCAGCGAGTTCTGCTTGATAAACGGATACTGTCGTTTGCCGCCTTCCCCGTTGATGTAAGGCAAATCGCCTAAGTACAGCAGGGTGTCGCCCGCAACGATGATAAGCCGCCCGTCCTTGAACTTTGCCGTGGGTTTTTCGTACTTTTCGATGACGATGACGGCGTCGTGGCGCACTTCGTCGATGATTTTCGGCACCGACGCGGTGTAACCGAATCCGCCTGTTACGCCCGTCTTGTCAAGGGTGAACACGTTCACGTCCTCGCCTTTGACGTCAACGCCCCATATACGCTTCACGTCGTCCACGGAATAAGCCTTTGCGTGGATAATCGACGGCTGATCCTGCAACGACTCGATTTGCAGATTTTCGGGATAAATTTCAAAAGGCGGACACACCGTGATATCGACGTCGCCGTCGTAAACGGGCTTTCCGTCAAGGATAAACTTTTTGCCCTTTTCGTTATTCCACGCTATTTTGTAAAATACGCTGCCGCAGGTTTCCGCCCATCCGTTCGCCTTTTGCAAAAGCGCGGAAAAGCAATTTTCTTCCATTATGCTTTGCAGGATTGCGGTTGCGAATTTCGCGCTTTGCACGTCGCACTCGTCGCTTGTTTTCGGTCGGATCGACACGCCCGATTTGACGCGCGTCAGTTTTGCAAGTCGGGTTTCGACGATAGGCGCGATATGGTTGTAAACTTCCCGTTCCTGCCAGTAATACTGCCTGCCGTAGTCGTCGATGTCGCCCGTCGGCGTGATGCTTGCGTACTGATTTCCCATAAGAAAGTTCATGTTAAGCCGCCAGGCAAGTTCGACGGGACGGCGTTTCTGACGTCGCTCTTCAAAATCCTGTTTGACTTCTTTCACGATTTGGTCGTGAAGCGCTTTTTTGTCTTTTTCTTTCATAGTCATCCTTTCCTTTCTATATTTGCAAACTCGGTAAGGAGCCTGCGTTTTTCGTTTTCGAGTTCTTCGTCGGACAGGGTTTCGAGACCGTCCATATCGAGAACGCTTTTGATTGCCGCGGTGTCGGGCGGATAATATTTTGAATTGACCTTCCTTTTGACAAGCACAAGGTTTCCGTCGCCGTCCGAGGAGTATTCTTCGGATATTTCGGTTGCGGTAAAGCCTTCGGCTTTCTTTTTCAGGGCGTCAACGTAAACGTCATCGTTTTTCATATCTTCCTCGTTTCAATTTTCTGATAAGATTGTCTTTGTCTTCGCCGATAAGCCCCTTGTCCGTCTTAAAGAGTGCGTCCTGCGGTTCGGGACGGGACATGACAAAGTATCTTAGGTCGTCCATGGCGTGGTCGTCGCGTTTCACGGGACGGTCGCCGTCGCCCCAGTTGTACCCTTTGATTTCCCTTATCATATTCACGCAGTTTCTGAAAATGTAAATGCGCGGCGGACGTTCGAAAAACAGCGATTTTATCCTTGAAATTCCGCTGAAAAGGTTTTTGTCGACTTTGGAATTAACAAGTATTCCGTTGTCGTAAAAGAGTTCGGCGACGCTTTTCTGATAAGCAAGCGTGCGCTGCTCGGACGCGCTGTCGATAAGTGCCGAAAGTCTTCCTTTTCCGTCCCTTGCCCAGCCGAGACTGTCCGCAAGTTCGAATATCTTTTTGACGTGGTGGTTAATGTCCTTTCCCGCCTCGTAATGCTCGCCCACGACGTAAATCACGCCGTCGCCGTCCACCGCGTAAAAGTGGCACGACAGCGGATTTTTAAGCCCCGGGTCGATTGAAATATTGCACTGCCACTCGCGCGGGACAGGAAACGGATCGATAACGTGCACGTTCTCGTCGAATTCCGAATACACAAGCCCGCCTTCCGACTTGAATCTGCCGAAACGGCGCGATTCCTGCAAGTCGTCGGACGTCGATGCGATAAGTTTTTCGACCTCGTTTTCGTCAAGGTACGGGTTGTCTTTCCACTCCATCTGCTCATACCATATTTCGGGATTTTGACGGACGTTCAGATATATCTCGTCGTACACCCACGTCAGACCTTTCAGCGGCGTCATCGTGCAATAAATCTCACCGCACCTGTCAAGGACGCGCATCACGCATTCTTCATAAATATCTTTCGGCGGTTCTTCGTCAAACCACACGAAATCGAGACTCGCTCCCTGAAATTTTTCGCGCCCCTGATCCGCGCTTTTGAAAGAAAGACGGCTTGTCCCGCCAAACACGTTTTTGACGACGATGGTGTCTATAACACCGTTTTTCAGGCTGTCTTTCCTGCCCTGCTGCATTACGACGTCCAAAATCCAGTCGGGCGAAAGATACGAAAGTATCTTTTGTTGTGCGACTTCCCTTTGCACCTCGTACGACACCGACACCACCCACCCCGTTACGTCGGGCTTATTCTTTTTATAGGGGTGGATTCCGCGAAGCAGCCAAACCGTTTCGACCGCTCCGCACTCGGTTTTCCCCGTTCTGTTTCCGCCGAAAACCCAGCGATTTTTCTTGTCGCACTTATGAAACTCCATTTGTTTTTTATGCACGACGTCGCCCGAGTTGTAGTTGACGAGGCGGTCAAGACCGCGCCTTTTCGACATCTCGTTTTCGATTGCGCGGACTTTTTTGATAATTTCGATTTGGTTTTCTTTCATTTTCCGGTGATAAAACACTTTATTTTTATTGAATAGTGTTATATAATTTAAAGCGTATGGTTAATATTGTTAAAGGTGCGAATTTGAAAAAGTTAAGTATTCTTGTCATACTCTTGATATCCGTTACGTGTCTGACGTTTGCGTTCATGCCCGCAAGCGCGGTTTCTCACGCCGAAACGGACGGAACGTATCAGCCCGGCACATACCGCGTGAAAAACAACGTGTCACTTGACGTATACAATCGCCTTCAAAACGGCAACGAAGTCAAACTTTTCGAGATTCCTTCGACGTATTATTTCGACGTTACCGAAATCGACGGCGACGTTTTCTATATTAAATACAACGGGCTTGACGACCTTTACGTCAAAGACGCCTCGAACTTCGTTTCCCTGACCGACGCCGACAAAGAACCGCTTGGCGGTTTCACCATCGAACTTTCATTGTCAAGTGACGCTTCCTTTTTCGTAAAAGGCAAGTCGCGCTTCACTGAAAAAACTCTTACCCCTGCGGAAGCCCCCGCAATCACGTTCATCGGCAAAGGCGAATACGACGGCACGTCCTGCATTTACGTCAGATGCGGCGGGGAATACGGATATATCCCCACAAGTTGTCTTAAAACGAAAGACGGCGGCGTTGCGATGACCGACTATATCATCGACTTACACCCCAACTACCGCCCCACCGTCGTTCCCGACAAAAATGTTGAAACGAAAGCGGCGGATCCCAACAAACTCACCCGCATTATTCTTATCGTCGGCATTGTCGTGCCTGCGCTTGTCATTGTGCTTCTGCTGTTCAAGCCTTCCAAAAAAGGTCGCTACGATTACGACAGAAACAGCACGATGAACGATTACGGCGCGTCGCCCTACGACCGTCCGAGAAGCCGTTACCGCGACGATTACGACGACGGCAGACGACGTGACGATTATCGCCGCGACAGACGCCCCGACGACGACTACGACGACGGATATTACGACAATCGCCGTTACTAATCCATCACGCCGTACTCGTTTGAGAGTCTGAAACAAGTTTCCTTGTAAATCATCAGATCGCCGAACTCTGCGGCGATTTTTTCTTGCGGAAATTTCAGGTATTCGAGCTGCGTCGTGAAACTTGTGATTGCCGTGTCGTACAGCCTGAAAACCTGTCTTATGGACACGTCGAGTTCGTCCGCCATTTCCTGAAAAGTCAGCCCTTTTATAAAGCGCATTATGATTACGCGCATATCTTCCGACACAAGCAGATTAAAGGCTTTGTCGATAAGAAGTTTCAGGTTGATAAGGCGGATTTTTTCGTCGTTCATATCAATGATTTTTTCATAAGTTTTCATTGTTTCAGCCGCGCCGTACCCGTAAAAACTGCGGCTTGCGATTTTCAATACTTTCTTTTCGTTTCGTCGGATTTCTTCCGGGATTCTTTTGTACAATGTAAGTAAAATTTTGGTGTTAAGTGCGTCGTTCATACCTTTTCCTCCCGCTGACAAACACACTATACAACCCGAAAATTTGAAAAGTCAACGTTTTATGACATCGGCGAAAAGCGTCGAAAAACGTCGCAAAAAAGGACGAAAAGACAAGGTTTTTGTCATCTCTTTCAAGAAATTATAAAAAGTGCGAAAAAAAACGCGGATTCCAAAAAATCCGCGCGAATGTCAAAATATAAAAAGTTTTGTCGAAAAGGTTCTTTTCTTAAAAATCAGTCGTCTTTTCTTAAAAGTTCGTCTTGCAGGTCGATACGCTCCGAAATGGGCGCGGTATTGACTATCGTGTAAGCGTCGGTGTAGTAACGCATGCTCTTGCTTTCGTAATAAAACACAAGTTGCATAACGTGAATGTACGTCACGAGCATGGATCCGAGCACGAAAAACGCCACGCCGAACGTGATAAGCGTCGTCAGCATCATAAGCGAGTATATGACGAAAATCACGATGCAGTTTGCGCCGAAAATTTTGCCGAAGTATTTTTTCATATAAGAAAAGCCGGTTTTAAGCGCACCGAAATATTTTTTCTCTCCCCCGACGACCATTTCGGGGATAACGCCCGACGAAAACGTCAGACGAAGCGCGATAAGTACGACGGCGCAAACAAGCGCAAGTGCGAATGCAAACACGCCGATGATCGGGAAAAACAGTTTTGTAACGCCGTAAATCGCAAAAAATATCGCAATATCCGTAACCATTGTGATTATCGTATGGAAAAACGCGTACTTGGCGCACAGCGAAAAGTTTTTCAATATATTACTCAAAAGCCCGTACGACATATTGCTGCTCATAAAATTGCTGATAACGTCGGAAATCGCGGGATAGCAAAACGACATCGCAAGCCTTATGAAAAACGAAACCACAACGACGGTTACCCAGAAAGCCGCCGTCGCGTTCGTGGCGTTCATAAGGTCGATTACCGTGTGATAAAAGGTTTTACCGCTTGCGATAACCTGCGAAAACGTCGTCTGTCCCCTTAAATAATCGGCGAAAGTATTTGTGACGGCGGTGAACGATTCGGTCGTTTCGGGGTTTTTGATAACCTCGTTGAAGGTCGGCATAACCGCGCTTGCGGCGATTGCGATAACGATCGCGGTGACGACAAACAAATACAAAAACACGCGATAATTTATGTTGAATTTTGAGAATAAAATGTTTATTGCGCTTCTTACTTCCATATCAGTTACCTTTCCTGCGTTTTTTGTTCTCTTTCCAGATATCGATTTTTTTCAGGTCTTCCCTGTCAATGCCGTTGATATCGAAGAACATCGTGTACATATATATTACGTAAAATACGATTGAAATCGTAAGGAGAATCGCGTCCAGCACGACGTCGAGTTTCAGATTCAGAACCGAGTTCACAACCATAAGTATGAGCATCGGAAGCGTCGGAATCATCAGACTGACCATCGTCGGGAAAATTTGTTTTGCGCCCTGTCTTATCGCAAGCCCCAACGCCTTTGTGCTGCTGAGCCCCGTCTGCAACATTGTCGGCACCCACAGTATCGTTGCGGCAAGCAGGAAAAGTTCCGCGGCGTACAGCGCGACGTACCATATAAGCGACAACGCGAACGCCCATTCGATTTGCAGGGAGTGCGTCAGCAGATAAAACATAACGACCTGCAAAAACTTGAAAATTTCATATACGACGAAAAGCGTCATCGAAAATTTCAGCGCAGTCAGGAAGTTGAAATTGAGCCTTGTGAGAATCCTGTCGAAACCGAGATTGAATTCCCCGACGCGCATATGCCTTTCAACCGCGCCGAAAAGTATGCTGAAACACACGGGGATAACGATAAGCCCCACTATGCCAAGATAATATAACTTCGGATTTATCCCGGACGCGACAAGGTAAATCGTCCTGAAATCCGCGCCGTAAAACGCCCTGAAATTGCAAAAATAATCGATCGTGCCGTACGGAGAAAACACAAACACCGTAAGCACCGACGGGCACACGGCAAGAAGCAGCAAATACCAGATATATTTGTTGCTGTATTGAAGAGTCATTCTGAAATATTTCATTCTCTTCTTTTCGGAATCGATTTTTGAGCGGATTTTGTCTTTCATTAGATTGCCTTATTGTTTTGATTATTCTATAATTATATACAATAAAGACGTATATTGCAAATAAAAACGTCAACTTAAAAGGATAATGCGACTATGACGTGCAGACTTTGCCCGAATTTATGCGGCGTTGACCGCGACAAAAGTTACGGCTTGTGCCTTGCCGATGGCGACATTCACGTGTCGTATCACGGCATACACGAATGGGAAGAACCCGTGATAAGCGGCGGGCGCGGATCGGGCGCGATTTTCTTTTCGGGTTGCACGATGCGCTGCGTATTTTGTCAGAACGCAAAAATAAGCAGGAAAGTTACGGGAAAGGTTTATTCGCCGAAAGAACTTGCCGCGCTTTTTGAATACTATGACAAGGTCGCAGACAATATCAACCTTGTTTCCGCAACGCAATATGCCGACGGCATAATAAAAGCGTTTTCGTATTACACCCCGAAAAACCCCGTCGTATGGAACACAAGCGGCTTTGAAACTGTTGAAACGGTGCGTGCGCTCGCTCCTTACGTCAACGTTTGGCTGCCCGACTTAAAATATGTTGACAGCGCGCTATCACGGCGTTTATCCGGTAAATTAGATTACTTTAAGTACGCTTTTGACGCAATTTCCGAAATGATCAGGCTTTCCGGAAAAGTAAAAATCGAAAACGGACTTATTAAATCCGGCGTTATCGTCAGACACCTTATACTGCCTTCTCATATCGACAACACGCTGGCTGTACTGAAAGTTTTTTCGGACAATTTTAAGGACTCTGCCTTTCTTTCGCTCATGGCGCAGTACGTGCCGATAAACGTTCAGGACTTCCCCGACATCAACCGCCGTATCACTCCGCTTGAATACAAGCGCGCGCTCAACGCTTTGTCGGAACTTAATATCGAAAACGGTTTCGTGCAGGATCTCGAAAGCGCGACCACCGCGTACATTCCCGAATTTTAACAAATTTTTGCAACAAAAAAAGGATTAAGGCAACGTTCCTTAATCCTTTTAATTTTTGGACAAAATTTACTTCAAGTCTTCGATACGGGCAACAAGTTTTTCTTTCAGTTCCCTGTTCTTTTTCAACTTTTCGGTTTCCGCGTCGACAAGTTGTTTCGGCGCTTTTGCGATAAAGCCTTTGTTATTGAGCATACCTTCGCCCCTTGCGATTTCCTTGTTCACGCCGTCAAGTTCCTTATTAAGCCTTGCGATTTCCTTATCGGTGTCGATAAGTTCGCCAAGCGGGATAAAGATTTCGGCGTAAGGGGTAACGAGTGCGGACAGTTTCTTTTCGTCGGGTTTTTCGTCCGTCATCACGACTTCGCCGACGCCCGCCATCTTTTCGATGTAGGTCGAAAGTTTTTCGACGACCGCCGCGTGTTCGCCCGCTTTGACGTACACTTTGATTTTCTTCGACGGCGCGACCTGCATTTCGTTTCTGACGTTTCGGATTGCCTTAATGATATCCATCACGCCTTCAAAGGCTTTCGCTTCCTTATAATAGTTAAACTTTTTGTTGTATTTCGGCCATTCCTGCATCATAAGCGCGTGGCGTTTTCCGGTCTGTTTATACTGATAAATCTCTTCGGTTACGAACGGGATAAACGGGTGCATGAGTTTCAGAATTTCGTCCAGAACGAAATTGAGAACGGTCAGCGCGTTAAGTTTCGCCCTTTCGTTGTCGCCGTAAAGCATGGGTTTGGTCGCTTCGATATACCAGTCGCAGAAGTCGCTCCAAACGAAGTCGTAAAGTTTGCCGGTGGCAAGCCCGATTTCGTATTTGTTAAGGTTTATCGTGACTTCTTTCACGACGTTGTTGAGCCTTGACAAAATCCACTTATCGGCGTAAGTCAGGCGGATATCTTCCAATTTTTTGAAATCTTTGCCCTCGCTGTTCATAAGGACGAAACGGGACGCGTTCCAGATTTTATTGATGAAGTTCCTTGCAGACTCAACCTTTTCTTCGATAAATCTCGTATCGCCGCCGGGGGCAACGCCCGTTGCAAGCGAAAACCTTAATGCGTCCGCGCCGTACTTGTCGATGATAAGCAAGGGATCGACGCCGTTATTTAAGGATTTCGACATTTTTCTGCCTTCGCTGTCGCGCACGATGCCGTGAATAAGGACTTCCGTGAACGGCACTTCGTGCATATTTTCGATGCCGCTGAAAATCATTCGCGCAACCCAGAAGAAGATGATGTCGTATGCCGTGACAAGCAAATTCGTGGGGTAAAAATATTTCAGTTCTTCGGTATTTCTGGGGAAACCGAGCGTCGAGAACGGCCACAACGCGCTGGAAAACCAGGTGTCAAGAACGTCTTCGTCCTGCTTGAAATGAGTGCAGCCGCACTTCGGGCAGACCGCGGGCATTTCCTTTGCGACAACCATTTCGCCGCATTCCTCGCAGTAATACGCGGGGATACGATGTCCCCACCAGAGTTGACGGGAAATACACCAGTCTTTGACGTTTTCCATCCAGTTGAAGTAGATTTTTTCAAAGCGGGTGGGGATAAATTCGATACGTTTTGATTTGACCGCCTTGATTGCGGGTTTCGCAAGGGGTTTCATCGACACGAACCATTGTTTCGACACCATCGGTTCAACGACGTTTTTGCAGCGATAACATTCGCCGACGTTGTGCTTGTACGGTTCGATTTTCACCAAAAAGCCCTGCTCTTTCAGGTCTTCCACGATTTGTTGACGGCACTCGTCGCGGGTAAGCCCCTGGTATTTGCCGGCGTTTTCGTTCATAATGCCGCTGTCGTCCATCACGCGGATGACGTCAAGGTTATGACGAAGCCCGACTTCAAAGTCGTTGGGATCGTGAGCGGGGGTGATTTTCACCGCGCCCGTGCCGAAACCTATCTCGCAATAGTCGTCGGCGATAAGGGGAATTTCACGCCCGACGATAGGCAAAATCAGTGTTTTGCCCAGAATATCCTTGTATCTCTCGTCCTTCGGGTTGACCGCAACCGCCGTATCTCCAAGGAGCGTTTCGGGACGAGTCGTCGCGATGACGACATACTTGTCGCTGTCCTTCACGGGGTAACGGATATGCCAGAGGAAACTGTCCTTTTCGGTATATTCGACTTCCGCGTCGGAAAGCGCGGTATGGCAACCGGGGCACCAGTTGATAATCCTGTCGCCGCGGTAAATAAGACCTTTTTCATAAAGGCGGATGAAAACTTCCTGCACTGCCGCCGACAGATTTTCGTCCATTGTGAACGCTTGTTTCGACCAGTCGCACGACGTGCCGAGGCGTTTTTGCTGTTCGACGATTCTGCCGCCGTACTTATGCGTCCATGCCCAGGCTCTTTCAAGGAAGCCGTCGCGGCCGACGTCGTTTTTCGTGAGCCCTTCCGCCTTCATCTGGTCGACGATTTTGAGTTCCGTCGCGATACTTGCGTGGTCGGTGCCGGGAAGCCACAACGCTTCGTAGCCGTCCATACGCTTAAAGCGGATGATAATATCCTGAATGGTATTATCGAGGGCGTGTCCCATGTGCAACTGTCCCGTGACGTTGGGGGGCGGCATCATAATCGTGAAAGGCTCTTTCTTTTTGTTGACGTGAGCCTCAAAGAATTTGTTTTTCATCCAGTAATCGTAGATTTTCTGTTCGAAACTCTGCGGTTGATAAGTTTTTTCCATATCCATAATACGTACCACTAAAATTTTTTCAATATAAAATACAAAGCGACGTTGCCGCCACTTTGCAAGAGTTCAAAGTATCTGTGCGTTATTACTTTGTTGCCGATTCGTTTTCTTCGTCTTGTGCCACAGGTTCGGATTTTGCGTCTTCCGTCGTTTCGTCAAGCCTGTTGCCGAATTTATCGACCTTGCCCGCCTTGAAATCGGCGTCGAATTTTTTAAGTTCTTTCAGCATAATGACGATATAAGTGACAAGCGCGTAAATCGCAAGCACGCACCCTATGAGCATTACAATCCAGTCAAGGCTCATCTGAATGCCCTGCACCGTCGTGCCGAACGTCCACCATTTGACAAGAAGCGCGTGGAAGAAAGTAAGCACTACGCCGCCCGAAATGACCGCCGACGCGATTTTTCCCGCAAACACCGCCTGAATGACGATTTTGCGTTTCAGGAGCATGGGCGAGAAACAAATCATCAACAGTTCTTTCACCGCGATAAGCACAAGGAAATACCAGGGCATGTAGTTGATGATGACCAGACACAGTATCGACGAAACGTGCATTAGTTTGTCCGCAAGGGGGTCAAACACTTTGCCGATGTCCGACACCATATTGTATTTTCTTGCGATTTTGCCGTCGACAAGGTCGGAGCACGCCGCAACGAAAAATACGCCGAGCGCCCAGTAAATCAAATCCGTCTTCCCTTTAAGTCCGCCGACAAGGCACAACGCCACGAATACGGGAATGCACAACATTCTGAAATACGTGATGACGTTGGGGATAAGCCAGATATCTTCCTTTTTGAAAACAAGTTTATTGGGTTTGTCTTCCATAAAATCACTCCGAAGAGATATTCGTTTCGACATCGTAAGATAATCAAAACATACGTGATATTATAACACATAATGTTTTTTGTGTAAACTTAATTTAGCAATGCGGGAAACAAAGTAATAATTTTATATATCTTTAATAATAAATGACTTCCAACCGCTTTTCAACGATTGCAAAGTTTTTTCGTATATGATAGAATATTTTTATACTATGCTAATATGGAGGAGTATATGGAAGACGTAAAAACTCTCGTCGGCAAACTTACTCTTGAAGAAAAGGTACATTTGTTAAGCGGCAAGACGTTCTGGACGACTTATCCCGTGGAAAGGCTCGGTATCCCGTCGGTGAAAATGACGGACGGCCCGCACGGCACGCGTGAAGAAATCGAGGGCGGCAGCATCACCAACGTGATGAAAGACAGCGTTCCTTCGACTTGTTTCCCCTCTCTTGTCGTTTACGGCAGTTCGTGGGACAGAAACATCGCTTACGAATGTGCAAAAGCAATCGGACAGGAAGCGGCGACGCAAGGCGTATGCACGGTGCTCGGCCCCGGCACGAATATCAAACGTTCCCCCCTTTGCGGCAGGAATTTTGAATATTTTTCGGAAGATCCTTATCTTTCGGGACAAATGGCTTCCGCGTTCATCGACGGGCTTCAATCCGAAAACGTCGGCGCAAGTCTGAAACACTACTGCGCGAACAATCAGGAAAACAGCCGTATGTCAATTGACGCAATCGTTGACGAGCGCGCTCTTCGCGAAATATATCTCCCCGCTTTTGAAACCGCGGTCAAACGCTCGGATCCGTGGCAGGTTATGTGCAGCTACAACCGCCTTAACGGCGAATACGTCTCGGAAAGCGACAAGATGATCAACAAAGTTTTGCGCGACGAGTTCGGCTTTAAGGGTATGGTCGTCTCCGACTGGGGCGCAATCAACCGCCGCGTCGAAGGCGTGAAAGGCGGTATCGACCTTGAAATGCCCGGCAACAACGGCTTGCACGATCAGGCGGTTATCGACGCGGTGAACAACGGCACGCTTTCCATGGAAGACCTTGATAAGGCGGTTACGCACGTTCTGGAATACGTCCAAAAAGGCGAAAAGTCAAAGCGCAACGGTTACGTTTGCGACTACGCGGCGCACCACGCTCTTGCAAGAAAAATGGCGGCGGCAGGCGCGGTACTTCTGAAAAACGACAACGGCATTCTGCCGTTTTCGAAGACCGACAAAGTCGCGATTATCGGCGCGCTTGCCGAAACGCCAAGGTATCAGGGCGGCGGCTCTTCGCAGATTCACCCCAAAAATCTCGTGTCGATTCTCGACGCAATGAATAAGGAAAATATCTCTTACGACTACGTCCGCGGGTACTCCTTAAAAGGCGACGGCTACAACAAAAAATTGCTGAAAGAAGCAGTTGAGTGTGCAAAATCGCACGATAAAGTCATTGTTGTCATCGGTCTTACGCCCGAGTACGAAAGCGAAGGATTTGACAGACGTCATATGGATTTGCCGATGGGACACAACAAACTTGTGGACGAACTTGCAAAAGTCAACGAAAATCTTGTGGTCGTTCTGGTGTGCGGCTCGCCCGTTACACTTCCCTGGACGAAACGTGTCCAAGCCCTTCTCAATATTTACGTCGGCGGCGAAGCGGGCGGCGAAGGCGCGGTTGACGTGCTGTTCGGCGATGCAAACCCGTCGGGAAAACTTGCCGAAACTTTCCAGAAACATCTCAACGACAATATCAACAGCGCATACTTCCCGATGGGCACGAAAAACGTGCAGTATCGTGAAAGCGTATTCGTCGGATATCGTTACTTCGACAGCGCAAACAAACCCGTGCGCTACCCCTTCGGTTTCGGCTTGTCTTATACGACGTTTGAATATTCCAACCTGAAAGTGTCTTCGGATACGATAACCGACGCGGACGTTCTCACCGTTACGTTTGACGTGAAAAACACCGGCAAAGTCGCAGGCGCGGAAGTCGCGCAGGTTTACGTAAAAGACGTGAAATCCACGATTTTCCGTCCCGAAAAGGAACTGAAAGGCTTTGATAAAGTTTATCTTGAACCCGGCGAAACAAAGACGATTACCGTCACCCTTGACAAGCGCGCGTTCGCGTTTTACAACGTTCTCGTTCACGACTGGACGGTCGAATCCGGCGAGTTTGAAATCCTTGTCGGCGCAAGCAGCCGCGATATTAAACTGTCGCACGTCGTTACGGTCAACGCCCCCGCGGTGCAAATCAAAGATTATTCAAAGGAAGCGCCCTCGTACTATGACATTGCGTCCGCAACCGAACTTCCCATTGAAGAGTTTTCGGCGGTATACGGCGCGGAAGTGCCCGAAAATATCCCCCCGAAACGCGGCGAGTTTGACATAAACAGCACCGTCGACGAAGTTTCGATTACGGGATTCGGAAAATTCCTGAAAAAAGTGCTGGTTTTCGGCGCAAAAATCCTCACGAAAGGCGCGGCAAACCAGATGATGGCAGTGAACAGTATCGTAACGATGCCGCTTAGGAGTTTTTCGGGATTCACGGGCGGGCTTGTTTCGGAATCGAGCGTTGACGGACTTGTCGATATTTTCAACAAGAAAAAAGGCGGCTTCCGCAAATTCCTGAAAGGCTTTAAAAAATCCAAAAAGCCGCAAAGATAATAGCATTAACAACAATTTATATTAAAAAATAAGAAAAGCCCCGCAAGTACAGTACTTGCGGGGTTTATTTAATAATAAATGAAAAGGTAGCAAAAGTCAGAATTTTGATGAAATTAAAACCCCACAAGTACAAGTATCTTGTGGGGACCCCTGTTTTTCGCTCGGAATGACATAAAGTGCGTTGCTCGGAAAAATCCAACAAAAAAGCACCCGCTTGGGTGCTTAAATTTAACTCCCCTAAAAACGGCGAGAATTTGATAAAATTTAATGTTGCAAAAGTCAGAATTTTGATGAGATTGTGGTTTTCTCGGCGGGTTCAGAAAAATCCTAGTGTACGCGTCGCACACTTCGCTTTTAAAATCGCATTATCGCAAGCGATAACGCTCACTCTTTTGCTTGTGTGCGCCTTTTCCCCGCGAGTACACAGTATCCCGCGGGGGCCCCAATAACGGATTTTCGGGTTCTGCAAAAACGCCGAAAAGGCGCGAATTATCGCCGTTTTTATGACTTTTGCTCAATCATGGATTTGACTTTCATCAGCCTAATCGTCGACGCCCTTTCGTTCTCGTCAAGTTTCATATTGATATACTTTATGGTTTCCTCGATTTGCGGAATCATTACGTATTCAAGAGCGTTGACGCGACGGCGGTTCTTTTCGATTTCGTCGGCGAGCATATTGCAGGTTTTTTCGACTTCCGCAAGTTTTACAAGTTTCACAAGCAGCGTCGAAAGAGTGCCGATCGACGCGTCAAGTTCCGACGTAACGGTGTCGAAAGAATAAGGATATTTGTCCTGTCCCTCGTGTTCGACAACAGAGATACTTGGCACTTCGACGCTCATGACGTTATCGGACGAAAGCGAAATTTCGGCTTTCGTTGCGGGCATCATCACGGCTTCTTCGATGACGGCGTTGGACGAAACGGCGCGAGCCAGTGTAAAGCCTTTCAACGCGCTTGAAAGTTCGGCCTCGATTTCTTCGCGAAGGCGTTTGTTTTCACGGACGTAAACCATAAACTGTCTTATCATTTCGTCCGACTTATCCTTCAAAAGTTTGTGCCCTCTCGTTGCGGTTTTAAGACGGGTTTTAAGCCGCCTTAATTCCATACGAGTGGGATTAACGTTCATTTTAGCCATTTAATCCCTCGGATTTGTCATAATACATGTCAAGGAATTTATCCTTGATACGTTTGAGTTCGTTCCTCGGAAGGAGTCTTAAAAGTTCCCAGCCGATGTCCAGAGTTTCATTTATACTTCTGTTTGTATTGAAGCCTTGCGAGACGTATTTCTTTTCAAACTCGTCCGCAAAGTGCGCGTATTTTTTGTCGATTTCGGTAAGTGCCGCTTCGCCGAGAATGGTTGAAAGTTCCTTTGCTTCCTTGCCCCTTGCGTAAGCCGAGAACAACTGGTTCATCGTGTCCGCGTGGTCTTCGCGCGTTTTTCCGACGCCGATACCTTTGTCTTTCAGACGGGAAAGGGACGGCAACACGTCGATAGGCGGCGTTACACCTTTTTTATAAAGTTCACGCGACAAAATGATTTGTCCTTCGGTGATGTATCCGGTAAGGTCGGGAATGGGGTGCGTCTTGTCGTCTTCGGGCATCGTAAGAATGGGGATTTGCGTAATCGAGCCTTCTTTTCCGTTGATTCTTCCCGCGCGTTCGTAAAGCGTCGCAAGGTCGGTGTACAGATAACCGGGATAGCCGCGGCGACCGGGCACTTCTTTTCGCGCGGCGGAGACTTCGCGCAAGGCTTCGGCGTAGTTCGTGATATCCGTCGTGATGACAAGCACGTGCATGCCCTTTTCAAACGCAAGATATTCCGCTGCGGTCAGTGCCATACGCGGCGTTGCGATACGTTCGACCGCGGGATCGTTTGCAAGGTTGATGAAAAGCACCGCGCGTTCGATTGCGCCTGTTTTTCTGAAATCGGAGATAAAGAAATCCGCTTCTTCAAAGGTGATACCGACAGCGGCGAAAACGACGGCGAATTTGCTGTCGCTGTTCAATACTTTCGCTTGTCTTGCGATTTGCGCCGCAAGTTCCGCATGGGGAAGTCCCGATACGCTGAACACGGGCAGTTTTTGTCCCCTGACAAGGGTGTTAAGCCCGTCGATTGCGCTGACGCCCGTCTGAATGAATTCATCGGGATAATCGCGCGCGGCGGGGTTTATGGGCTGACCGTTTACGTCAAGTCTGTCTTCGGGGATAACGGGCGCGCCGCCGTCACGGGGATTGCCGATACCGTCGAAGACGCGGCCGAGCATATCTTCGGACACCGCAAGTTCCATACTCTTACCCAAAAATCTTGCTTTGGACGATGACATCTGAATGCCCTGCGACGGCTCGAACAACTGAACGAGCGCCTTATCGCGGTTGATTTCCAATACTTTACCGCGGCGGATTGCGCCGTCTGCGGCGACGATTTCAACCATTTCGTTGTATTTTACACCCTCGACGCCCTCAACGAGCATAAGAGGTCCGACGATTTCGCGGATAGTTTTATATTCTTTAAGCATCAGTCACGTCCTCCCTCGCTGACAAGCGACAGCATTTCTTCTTTAAGGTCTTTTTCGATGTCGTTGAATTTATTTATTTCCGTTTCGGGGATATACTTACTTCTGCCGATTTGTTCCTTGACGGGAATTGCAAGCATATCTTCGATATCGACGCCCTTTTCAAGCGCTTCGAGCCCGAGCTTGTAGTTTTCAAGGATCAGCCGCATCATTTCGGCTTGTTTTTTGAGCGAGGCGTAGGTATCGACCTCGTGGAAAGCATTCTGATGCAGGTAGTCTTCGCGGATGGATTTTGCGGTTTCCATCGTCCAGCGGTCTTTTGCGCCGAGCGCGTCCATACCGACAAGTCGGACGATTTCGTCCAGTCGCGCCTCGTCCTGCAAAATCGACATAAATTTCTGACGCATTACGTTCCATTCCTCGCCCATATTATCGGTGTACCAGTCGGCAAGCCTGTCTGCGTAAAGGGAATAACTTTGAATCCAGTCGATTGCCGGGAAGTGACGTTTGTAAGCGAGCGACGCCGAAAGTCCCCAGAAAACCTTAACTATACGAAGGGTTGCCTGCGAAACGGGTTCGGAAAGGTCGCCGCCCGGAGGCGAAACCGCGCCGATTGCCGTAATCGAGCCGACCGTATCTTCGTTTCCGAGAACTTTTACGATACCCGCTCTTTCATAGAATTCCGCAAGGCGGCTTGAAAGGTAAGCGGGATAGCCTTCTTCGCCGGGCATTTCTTCCAATCGTCCGCTCATTTCGCGAAGCGCTTCTGCCCAACGAGAGGTACTGTCCGCCATTATAGCGACGTTGTAGCCCATATCGCGGAAATATTCGGCGATGGTGATACCCGTGTAAATGGACGCTTCACGCGCCGCAACGGGCATATCCGACGTATTCGCGATAAGAATCGTACGTTTCATCAGCGATTGCCCCGTTTTCGGGTCTTTCAGTTCGGGAAATTCTTTCAGAACGTCGGTCATTTCGTTTCCGCGTTCGCCGCAGCCGACGTAAACGATAATGTCTGCGTCCGCCCATTTTGCAAGCTGGTGCTGAACGACGGTTTTACCGCTTCCGAACGGACCGGGAACGGCAGCAACGCCGCCGCGGGCAATCGGGAACAGCGTGTCGATAACGCGCTGACCGGTGACCATCGGCATCGACGGCGAAAGTTTTTCTTTATAAGGTCTGCCTTTACGGACGGGCCATCTTTGCAGCATTTTCAGGTTCTTCTCGCCCTTTGCCGTTTTGACGACCGCGACTGTTTCGTCGACGGTGAAGTCGCCTTCTTCGATTTTTTCAATCGTCCCTTCGACGCCGAAAGGCACCATGATTTTCACGGTAACGATTTCGTTTTCTTTGACGGTGCCGATAACGTCGCCCGACGACACTTTGTCGCCTGCTTTTTTCGTCGGCACGAAACGCCATTTTTTATCGTGGTCGATAGCGGGGATATCGATACCCCTTGAAATACGGTCGCCCGAAGCCTCTTTAAGTTTTTCAAGCGGGCGTTGAATACCGTCGTAAATACCTTCGATAAGTCCGGGCGCGAGTTCGACCGACAGAGGATAGCCGGTTGAATATACGTTTTCGCCGGGGCCCAGTCCCGAGGTTTCTTCATAGACCTGAATGGAAGCCTTATCCCCGCGAAGTTCGATAATTTCGCCGATAAGTTTCTTATCGCTGACGCGGACGACGTCGTACATTTTGCTGTCGCCCATATTTTCCGCAACGATAAGCGGGCCGCTGACTTTTACGATTTTACCAACGTTTAAGTCGTTTTTCTGCATAATGTTAATCCTCTCTGTTAAACAAAATATCCGCGCCGATAGCCTTTTCCACGTCGCTTCTTATGCCGTCCATACCAAAGCCGTTGCTGCCCTCTCCCGAAGGAATGGGAATGACGGCGGGATAAGGACGCGCCTTATATCTCTGAATGACGTCGCTGACTTTTTCGGCGATTTGTTCGGTAATGAATATGACCGCGCAGTCCCGCGCGAGTTTTTTAAGGACGGTTGCCGCCTCGTCCGCGCTTTCGACGGCGTGGACTTCCAACCCGATTGCCTTGAACGCAAGGACGCTGTCCTTGTCGCCCACGACGGCGATTTTGCCGGTAACCGTATTGTTTTCGTCTTTTTTAAGCATAAAGTTCTCTCGTCCTTTGTCTTAAAAGATTTTTATCAAGGTTGTTTTTGACCGCCGACACGATAAGTTTGACGGCTTTGATTTCGGTGAGTCTGCCGAAGTAATACCCGACGATGGGCGCAACCGAAAACATGTCGTATTTATTGTCCTTGAACAGTTTCGTGATTTTGTTGTCGACGGCGGTTTCGAACCTGACCATGCCGTCCGCGTCCGACAACGCAACGTCGATAAGATCGCCGACGCTTATTAAAAGTTTCGCCTTATCTTTAACGACGTCGTCCGACGACTCGTACAATTCGTCAAACCAAGCCTTGTCTATGCTGCCCTTTTCAACAAATCCTTCGTCAAACACGCTTTTGTCAAGGTGAAGTTTCCTGCACCTTAAAAACGCCGAAACGTTTGCGGTGTCGATTAAAAGATTCAGCCAGTCTTTCAAAGCCTGCTGATTGCACTTTGAAATGCGGGCGTACATATCGGAAAACATCGCCTTGTCAAGGGTTACGTCGATAAACCTCGGGCTTCTGTTGCCGTCTGCGAACTGAACGTCGATTGCGTCAAGCGCTTCCGCCATAAAGGACGGATAACTTTCGTAATTATCGTCAAAAATATCCGCCTTCATTTTGTCGGTGTCGAAAAGCCCTGCGGGCATAAGCATGTCTTTCACGTCGTCAAGGCGCAGATACTTCGCTTTTATCAGAACTTTCGCGTTGTGATAATCGTTTTTCAGAAGCACAGCGTCCATACCGGTTTTTTCAAGCATATTTTCCTTGAAAAAGTCGACGACGTTTTTTTCTTTCAGCGCGACAAGGTTTTCGTACGAGCGGTAATCGTCAAGCGCGACGCCTTCGGAAAACCCGCATTCCTGCAAGATTTTGAAAGCGTCCTTAACGTTTTCGGCGTCGATAAGACGCGAAACGTGCAGTTGACTCATAAGCCCGTTTTCAAGCGCTTTTATACGCGCGTTGACGTACAACAAATTATCCGCCATTTCAGACACCCTTGAACAAAAGTCCGGCGATTTCGCTTTCGGTTTGTTCTCTCAACAACTTGATTTCGACTTCGAGCGTAAGGTTTTTGTCAACCCCGCCGCCGCTGAGCACGACGCCGCCTTTGAAGTCGCCGAGATCCTTACTTAACGAAAGGTTTATGCCGCGTTTTTTCGAATAAGAATCGAAAAATGCTTTCGTCAGAACTTTGGCGTCGTTTTTTGAAATCGTGACGACGTCGCCGTCTTCGGCAGCAGAATCGAGCATACCTTCGATAAGGTTTTTGTAATCCTTGTCGGGAACGTTTCTGACCGCGTCCGCCGCTTTGTCGTAAACGTCGTCCAGAAGTGCGATTTTTGCGTTGAGCTTTGCCTTTTTAAGGTCAAGCCCGGCGACGGTTATGCGACGACCGACGTATTCGACGCCCGCGGTTTCGGCGGCTTTTTCGGCAACGGAAACTTTGTCCTTTGCCTGCGCCTTTGCCTTATCGAGCGTAGCGGTTGCGTAGTCGTTTGCTTCCGCGACGATTTTATCGGCTTCTTGTCTTGCGTCCGACAGGATTTTTTCAATAATAACGTCTTTTCCTTCCATTTTAATTAAACGATTTTGGGAATGAATACGCCGAGGAACGAGATAAGGAGCGCGAGAACCGCATACGTTTCGACCATGATCGCCATGGTGATTGCCTTACCCGATTCTTCGGGACGCTTCGCAACGAGAGCGACGCCCGACACTGCGACTTTTGCCTGATGGAGTGCGCTCAGCAAACCGACTATTGCCATGGGGAGGCAAGCGAACAGAATGGTGAGACCGCCCTGCCAGGAGATATCCGTCATACCCGCGCTGTTGAAAACGCCGATTTTAAGGAATACCATAAAGGCGATAAGCAAGCCGTAGATGCCCTGCGTACCGGGAAGAAGCTGCAAAACGAGAAGTTTCGAGAATTTGTCGGGATCTTCCGCAGTGACGCCTGCCGCCGAGCGACCGACCATACCGACACCGATTGCCGAGCCTACGCCTGAAAGTCCTGCCGCGAGCGCTGCGCCGAGCATTGCAAAAACTAAACCTAATGACATAAAAAGTACCCTCCTACTTTTCTATATAGTTGTATTTTGTATTTGAGCCGAGGGGTTTGAAAACGTGTCCGCCGCCCTCGAAAAATCTTCCGAAGAATTCAATAAATTGAAGTCTTGCGTCGTGGATATAAGTGCCAAGCGTGTTGATTGCGATATTAAAGACGTGCCCGACCGCAAAAATGGGGATCGCCACGATAACGCCAAGCACGGATATGCCGTTGAACGTCAGTATATTGATGATGACTTTGCAGATTTCGTTGACGACCATTCCGATGACCGCCGTTGAAAGTCCCAAGCCGAACAAACGGCTGTACGACAATATATCGCTGAAAAAGTTTACGCCGCCGTAAAGTTGCGAAAACCCGCCGAATATCTTTTTGATGCCCTTTTTGCCGCGCCCGCCGAGAACGAGCATCAGCAGTACGCCGACCACCATAAACACGATACCCGCGATTTTGAACCCGTCGGCAAGTTTCAGCAGCATATTAAGCGCAAGCAGGATAATGCCGATGAGTATCGAAAACCAGCTTATGACCTCGTTGAACAAGCCGATAACGTCTTTGTCGCGTTTTACAAGGATATATCCTTTCATCGCAAGGCTGACGTTGATTTGCACCACGCCGACCGCAAGGCTTAATCCCAGCATATAAAGCGCGGTGTTCGGGTTTGTTTCGTCAATGGGCTTGAACCAGATTAGTTTTTCCAAAAACGTACCCGATACGTCAAACGCAAGCCAGCCGCCGAAGACCACGCCCCAGATGAACGTCGATAATCCGCCCATTCCGATAATCAGAAGTATTCTGCCTTTTCCGGGAGGGGGTTTCAACAAAAAATATCCCAAAAAACCGCCCAGCATAAGGATAAGTCCGTACACGGCGTCGCCCATCATAATTCCGAAAATAATGAAATAGAAAAACGCGACGACGGGATTCGGATCGACGTCCCGATACGACGGGGGCGAGTACATATTCGTAATGTTTTCGTACGGCGCGACGATTTTGTTGTTTTTGGTAAGAGTCGGCACGCTGTCGCCGGCAACGGGATCGCGCGTTTCGATAACGACCGCGTCGGTGGTGTTTTTAATTGCGCCTACGACCTTTTCTTCCTCGTCTTTCGGGAACCAGCCTTCAAGGACGAACGAAGTTTTCGTAAGAGCAAGCCCGTCGGACGCAACGAGTCGTGCGTTTTCGACGGTGTAATAATCGTAAAGTTGTTTGAAGTCGGGAATATCGTCTTCAAAAGACAAAGATTCTTCGAGGAGGCTTTGCTTTTCCCTGTTGAGCGTTTTTACGTCCTGTTCGAGTTCCGCGATTTTTTCGCTTGCGGTAACGTCGAAGTTATACGACGTTTTCACAAAGTCCGCTTCGTTTAGGGCTTCAAAAACCTTATCGGCGTCGGATTTCAGTGCGACGACCGCAACGGGCAGCAATTTTCCGCTTCCCATAGTTTCGATATATACGGGATATTCGCTCCTGATTTTTTCAAGGACGGAAGTTTTTGAAGAATCTATAACGCCAAGAACGACCGACGTATGCGCGGTATCGCAAAACGCCGACATTCTGACGGCGACGTCGGAATAAACCGACAGCCCGTCGATGGTCGCGCGAAGTTTGTTCGTTTCTGCCTTTATATCGGCGTAACGACGGCTGATTTCTTCCAGACGGGAAACTTTCGACATAATTTCGTCTTCCCGCCCTTCGATTTCATAAAACTTTTCAAAGCCGATTCTGGGCGTCGGATTTATAAATTTTTTCTTTTTGGGAGTTACGTTCAGGACGTCTTCGGGCGCGACCGGCGTTTTATGTTTTTCCGCCTTGGCTTCCGATTTTTTGATAAGTACCGCGGTGCGGCTTTCGGTTTTCAGAAAGTCGAAAACGAATTGAAGGCGCAACGTAGCAGACGTGATTTCGTCACGTCTGTCAAGGTTTTCCTTATTAAAAGTGTTTTCGATAAGTTCCGACCGCTGCACTTCGACGACGCCCGTTTTTTCAAGCGTTTTCAAAAGCGCGTGCTTATCCTTGCCGTAAGCGACAAGGGTAAGTTTTTTCATATCAACGATTGCCATATTTTGTGAAAAGTTTTTCTTTTACGGTTTCGACCGCGGCGTCTTCGTTCACGACGCATTTTGAGATAAAGTCCGAGATTTCCTTGTTGCCTTCCCTTGCGATCATTTCGGTTTTTCTTTGCGCCGCGACTTCCGCGTTGTTCTGACGAAGACGGGTTGCGTCCTTGCTGTCTTTTGCAGCCTGTTTCAGAATAACGTCGGCTTCGGACTCGGCTTTCAGCCTGATTTCCTTTGCGCGGGCCGTTGCGTCACGGACGATTTCTTCCGCCTGATTTTCGGCGCTCGTGATATTTGTTATTACTTCCTGAATCATTAAAATTCCTCGTGTAATTATTATTTGAAGTTCTTGTCCTCGATTGCGGCGATTTCGTCAAGGCGTCTTTGATGACGTCCGCCCGCATATTCGGTTTTCAGCCAAAGTTCCACGATTTGCACCGCAAGTTCGGGACGTACTACCCTGCCGCCCATTGCGATAATGTTCGCGTTGTTGTGCTCCTTGCAGGCTTGCGCGCAGAAAAGGTTGTCAACGACCGCCGCGCGGATACCTTTGACCTTGTTTGCGGCAATCGAAATACCGATGCCCGTGCCGCAAAGCAACACGCCGAGGTCGCAATCTTTGCTTGCGACGGCGTTTGCCACTGCTTCTCCGTAAATGGGGTAATCGACCGATGCGTCCGAGTTTGTGCCGAAGTCGACGACTTCGTGTCCGAGTTCTTTGAGTTTGTCAACGACCGCAGCCTTCAAAATAAATCCGCCGTGGTCACATCCGATTGCTATTCTCATACAATAGCCCCCTTTTTTCAAATTGTCATAAAAATACTATAACATAAGACTTCCGGTTTTTCAAGCGAAAAATATTCGACTTTTTGTAAAAAGAAAAATTATGTTGTATTTTTATACAAAAAGACATTATTATATAAACACTTAAAAAATAACGAAAAATCCGCCTGTGTTCAAGCGGAATTTTTTTTATAACAGCATTTTTCTTAAATCTTCGACGGTGTCGGCAATGAGGTCCGCGCCCGCGTTTTTAAGCTCGTCCCCTTTCGAAAATCCATACTTTGCGCCGATACACTTAATGCCGTGATTATGCGCGCACTCGACGTCGAATTTCCTGTCGCCGATCATCACGATTTTGTCCGACCGGGGGTTGCCGATGTTGTCAAGGACGTAGGTTAAAAGCACGGTTTTGTCGTCGCGTTTTCCTTCCATATCGCTGCCGCCGATAAAATCGAAATATTGCTCCACTCCGAAATATTTTATGATTTTTCTGCAAAAATACTCGGGTTTCGCGCTTGCAAGCACGACGTGTTTCCCGCTTTTTTGAAGATCGCGTAAAAGTTCCGCCATGCCGGGATAAATCTTGTTTTCGCACCAGCCCTTTTCGCTGTATCTTTCGCGATAAACATCCAGCATTCTGTCGCGTTTTTCCACGTCGTCGGTGTAGCGGCCGAAACTCACGCGAAGCGCAGGACCGATAAAACTCGTCAGCGTTTCAAAAGGAACGTTAATCCCTTCCGATTTAAGCGCCTTGTCCGCGCTTTTCGTTATTCCTTCCGAACTGTCCGACACCGTGCCGTCAAGGTCGAAAAGGACGTATTCGATATTTTTCAACTCGTCAATCATTACAAAAACCTTAAAAAATCATCGTCGTGGCAAAGGTATTTCGGCGGAACGTCCAAAACGGACAATGCGCCGATAACGCCGTCTTTGTTCATTTTAACCGCGGCGCGGGCATAAGTCAACAATATCTTTGCCGTAAAATCGGGGTTACTTTGAAGCGCAATCGAAAAATCGAGTTTTGCCCCGCTAGACGTCGCCGCGACTCTGCCGCCGTGGGCAAGGCTTTTATGGTTTTTTTCAAACTCGTTTTCGTCGATAAACCGCACGCTCGTTTCGTACCCCTTGAAGTAGTATGCCATATTTTTGATTTTGTTTTCGATTTCCTTTTCGTCCGCGCCGTCTTCCTTTACGACGTAAACTTCGCGCGTGTGCAAGCTTTCGGGCGTGTTCAAAGGTTTTTCGCCCGACAATATCATATCGACGACTTTTTCTTTCGGCACGGTATATTGCACCGCGTTTTTCACGCCGCTTATGCTTCTGACCGCTTCCCCGTGTCCCTGGGACGCGCCCCTGCCCCAGATCGTATACGGCTCTTCAAAAAGGAACGCGCAAAACGCGACTCTCGCAACGCTGAAAATTCCCGGGTCCCACCCCGCAGCCGTTATCGACACGCCGCGCCTTTTTTGCTGAATATCGTCAAGTTCTTTAATGTGTTCCGCGATTTCCGCGTGGGTGTCGAAAGTGTCCGCCGTATTAAACCTTTTCGCGACGATTCGGCTTTGTTCCCTGAGATTGGTTTTACTGCCGCCGCACAAAAGCATAATGTCCGTTTCCGTATCGAAACTTCCGAAATTTTTGAAGTCAAAGACTTTCGTTCCAAACGGCGACGTTACGTTCCGCCTTGAAAATATCCCCGTTATTTCGTATCCGAGATTTTTTGCGTTAATTTCCGCCGCGCGCCCGAGATTTCCGTATCCCACGATTCCGATTTTCATAAAACACCGCCTTTTCCCTATTATATGCGTTCATATGCTGCGATTTACTTCACGCGGCGCGCCGATTTTTCATAATATGCTTTTGACGGGTGTATTAAAGAAGTTTCACTTGGGTAAAATCATCGTGTACATAATTGTAAGTATTCGGAGGTGTCGATATGATAAAACGCGGTGAGATTTATTACGCCGATTTAAGCCCCGTCGTGGGGAGCGAACAAGGGGGCGTGCGTCCCGTACTTATCGTGCAGAACGACGTCGGAAACAAGTATTCTCCGACGATTATCGCCGCGGCAATAACCAGCAGACTCAACAAAACCAAACTGCCGACTCACGTCGATATTCCGCAAAGCGAGTTCGGGCTGCCGAAAGACAGCGTGATATTGCTTGAACAGTTAAGAACCCTTGACAAAACCAGATTAAAAGACAAAATCGGCGATTTGTCCGACGGCGCAATGAGAAAGGTCAACGAAGGACTTATGGTCTCTCTCGGCTTTTACGAGTAGCACCTTATAAAAGCGATGATGCGATGTTTTTGCCTTTGGCAAAAGCGATGCGCCTAACGGCGCGATGTGTGCCTTCGGCACATTGCGGATAAAATTTTTCCATTCGTGCGAAGCACTCTGTCATTCCGAGCGAAGCGTGGGAATCGCCGGGAACGGACACCTTATTAAATAAAGCGGTTCCCTTCCGGGAGATTGCCACAGCACCGCAAAGCGGTACTTCGCAATGACATATTAAAAAAGTTACGATTTTAAAACCCACGCAAGATACTTGTACTTGCGTGGAGAAAAGCGAAACAAAAAAACGAGGTGTTTCGCCTCGTTTTTCGTCGTCTTACATTATCTTTTTTTGCCGCGTATCAGGTACTTTTCCCCGTCGTCGACGGTTTGTACGATATCGAAAAATTCCTTGAAAATGTTCGCTTCTTCGTCTGCCGATTCAAGATCTTTCGACACGATTTTCGCCCCGCCCGAATGGCGCGCGTTGATAACGCTTGGCGGATCGCTGTGGATTATCGAAAACTCGCCGCCCTTTTTAAGGTTCTTGCTTATCGCCGTCAAAAACGCTTGCGTGTCCGTGAAATGCGGATAAGCGTTGTAAATCACGATTTTGTCGAAATCGCCTTCCGAAAAGTCGTAAAAATCGGCAATTTCGTATCGCAAATTTTCGTCGCGGTTTTTGGACTTTGCAATGGCAATCATATTCACCGAAAGGTCGATTGCGACAACGTTTTTCGCGCCGAGTTTCAAAAGGTGCTTGTCGATAATTCCCGTGCCGCAAGCAACGTCCAGAACCTTGTCGCCGGGGTTGATATTCGCAAGTTTTACAAGGTTGAAAACACCGTCATCAGACAGTTTTTGCCTTGCGTCCCAGTCCTTTGCAAGACTGTTGAAAAAGTCTTTGTTTTGCTGTGTTCTTTTGTCCATAATCGTTTGAAATAATATCAAAAACGCCGTTTTACGCGGCGTTTTTTATCAATAAAGTTTATTTTAAGCCGGTTCCGCGGAAAGTATATCCTTCCTTGTCGATAAGGCGCATTTGCAGTTTAAGTTGCTCGATAAACTCCGCGTTGGACGAAGTTTTGACAAGCATTTGCAACAGATTTTCAGCCGCCGATTCCGTATCGCCCGACGACAAAATTTTACGCATTGTCCACACGCCTTCCAACTCATCCTGCGACAACAACAAGTCTTCTCTTCTCGTGCCGCTGCGGTTTAAATCGATTGCGGGGAAAATCCTCTTTTCGGACAGTTTTCTGTCAAGGTGGATTTCCATATTGCCCGTGCCCTTGAACTCCTCGTAAATGACGTCGTCCATACGGCTTCCGGTGTCGACGAGAGCGGTTGCGATAATGGTAAGGCTGCCGCCGTTTTCGATATTTCTCGCGCTTCCGAAAAACGATTTCGGGCTATGCAACGCGCCGGGATCGATACCGCCGGAAAGCGTCCTGCCCGTCGGGGGAATCGTAAGGTTATATGCGCGCGCAAGGCGGGTTAAGCTGTCCATCAGAATCACGACGTCTTTGCCGTTTTCGACAAGTCGTTTCGCGCGGGAAAGCAACAGTTCCGCCGCTTTCGTATGGTGCTCCGGCATTTCGTCGAAAGTGCTGTAAACGACCTCACCTTTAATGCTTCTTTGCATATCGGTAACTTCTTCGGGACGCTCGTCGATGAGCAATACCATAAGGGTTACGTCGGGATAATTTTCCGAAATGCTGTTCGCGATTTTTTTAAGCAGGGTTGTTTTGCCCGCTTTCGGGGGCGACACAATCATACCGCGCTGACCTTTTCCGATTGGCGCGATAAGGTCGATTTCGCGGATTGCGAAGTCGTTTTTGCTGCGCGCGTTTTCAAGTTTCAGACGCTCGTCGGGATAAATGGGGACAAGGTCGTCAAAGCGCGGGCGTTTTCTGAGTTCTTCCGCGGGCACGCCGTTGACGGTATTGATGATTAAAAGCGCGGCGGGCTTATTGTCGTAAGCGACCTTCACGATGCCCTTGATCATATCCCCCTGACGAAGTCCCGCTTTCCTGATTTTGATTGCGGAAACGTAAACGTCCTTTTCGCTGTGTTCGCAGTTTCTGACGCGGATAAAGCCATAGCCGTCGGGGTGAATTTCCAGGATACCTTCCCTTTCTTCGCAGGTTTCATCGACAGCCATAATCTCGTTTATCGATTCCGCGGCTTTTTCGGGGACGTCGTTCTGCGCGTTCCTTCTCGGGGCGTCGACAAGTTTCGACGGGCGTGAAACCGGGCGGATTTTAAGCCCTTTTACCCTTTGAGAAGACGCTTCGACAATTTGTGAAATAAGTTCTTCCTTGTTCAATTTTGTCGGGGACTGCACCCTGTTTTCGCGCGCGATTTCGCGCAATTCAAACAGGTTTTTGTCCTGCAACTGTTCGCGTGAAAAATCCATAAATACTCCGAATTTTTGAAATTTTGAATATAAAAACGCAACACAAAACGCTGCATAATAAGTATATGCCGATTACGGAGCGTTTTATACGATAAAATGTGCTTTATACGTTAAAGTGTGCGTTATTGCTGACTTTTGAAAACGTAGACTTTCGTGCTTTCGCCGTCGAAGTCGAAGCGGTCGAACTCAACCGTATCGCTGTCGAGATACACGATTTCGTCTTTATCAAACAAATCGAGAAAATCGTCAAGACCGTCGATGTCAAGGCTGCAATCTTCGGTTTTGAAATGCATGGGGATAACGACGTCGGGCATAAGTTTATCGACGTATTCTTTCGCTTCCTCCGCATTGATGGTATAGTTTCCCCCGACGGGGATAAGAAGGACGTTTGTGGGGACGAGTGCTTCCGCAAGCATTGCGTTGCATTCTTCGCCGATGTCGCCGAGATGGCACACTTCGACGCCGTCAAGGCGATACTGGAACACAAGATTTTGTCCGCGAAGTTTGCCGCCTTCCTTGTCGTGGTCGGTAAGGAGGCTTCTGATGTGAACGCCTTTTACCTCAAACAGACCTTGTTTATTGATAATAACGGGGTTGCCCTTGATTCCTTTGATGAAGTTGTGATCCTCGTGATTATGACTGAGCGTCACGGCGTCGCAAGAAACTTCGGGCATCGAGAAACCGACGTACGGGTGGTACGGGTCGGTGATGATTGACGTACCTGTGCTCTCTTCGAGTTTGAAGCAGGAATGCCCCAACCAATGAACTTTCACAATAAACTCCTTATATAAAAATTACTTATTTAGATTTGTTAAGACTTTCGTTGTGCCTGCGCAGCAAATCGTGGATTTTCTCATGCGGATCGAGAAGCCCCGATACCGACGCGTTGTGGTTGCACGCCGAAATGATATACGCCATATATTTGGACAATTCCGCCTTTGAAAACCATTCTCTTTCCGAAAGTTCGGGCAAGGTGTACGAAAGGTTTGTGGAGATAACGCCGTCGAAAATACCTTCCGCATAGGCTTTGTCGAACCTTTCCGTGCCTTCCGTGAACATTGCGAAGGTGGGGACGAGGATAATGCGTCTTGCGCCCTTGTCTTTCAGGTCTTTGGCAAGGTGCAACATGCTGTCGCCGGTTGCGATAATGTCGTCTGCGACGAGAATGTCCTTGCCCGCAACGGGATTGCCGATGTATTCGTGCGCGACGATGGGATTTCTGCCGTTGATGACGACAGAGAAGTCGCGACGTTTGTAAAACATACCGAGATCCAGCCCCAGAACCGAAGCGTAATAAATATTACGACTCATCGCGCCTTCGTCGGGGGAGATAATCATCGTGTGTTCTTTGTCGAAAACGATGTCGGGATATTTCCTTACGACCGCTTTCAGAATCTGATAGCACGGGAAGAAGTTGTCAAATCCCATAAGGGGCACGGCGTTCTGCACGCGGGGATCGTGAGCGTCGAAAGTAATCAGGTCTTTCACGCCCATTACTTCCAGTTCCCTCAGCATAATGGCGCAATCGAGAGATTCCCTTGCGTTTCTTCTGTGCTGACGTCCGCCGTAAAGAAGCGGCATAACGACGGTGATGCGCGACGCTTTGCCGCCGACAGCCGAAATAAGTCGTTTTAGATTTTGGAAATGGTCGTCGGGACTCATACACTGCATTTGTCCGAACATTTTGTATTGCACGCCGTGGTTACCAGTGTCGATAACGACGTACAGGTCTTTGCCGCGTACGCTGTCAAGAATCATTGCCTTGCCGTCGCCCGACGTAAAACGCGGGAAGTTGGTGGGAACGATAAAAGATGCGGGGGTTTTCTTTGCACATTCTCTGCCATACCAGTCAACAAGGTATTTATCGACTTTTTCGGCGAATTCTTCCGCGCCGGGTAAAGCGATTATGGCAAGGGGATATGCAGGGATTTCGTCTTCGGAAAATACGGTATCAAAAGCAGGTGTCATTGGTAACCTCCAAAATTCTATTGATATTTTATCATATTATTTTGTTTTCGCCAAACGATTTAGGGGGGTTATTCGGAATTAAAATAAAATTGTTTAGTGTCAATATGACACTTATTGCTGTCGTTTGTTACGACTTTGTTATTTTTAGTCGTTCAAAGTCGCACACTTTTGAAAAATCGACTCTTTCCCCGTGCTGTTATTGTATGGAAATTCCGTCGCAAAAAACAAATTCGATTTTTTTGTTCCGCCCTTTTTACGTTCGTCTTAACTCCACGACGTAAAAATAATTTTTCCGATTTTTGCGGGAACGAACGTTCTTTCGTCGGTAAAAACCCGACTGCCGCGAATTTTGACGGAAACCTTATAAATCGTCCGATTTGTAAAATTTTTGCCCTGTCGTGCGTTGTTTACACAGGATTTCAGACACCTTTTTATGGATAAGTATAGATTAAATTGAATAGAATACGTTTGACACGCTCGCACGCGTAGTATATAATATCAAGTAGTAGCAATAATTTTGCAATTCTAGATTAAGGAGAACGGAAAATTATGAACAAAATGCAAAAGTTGACTTGTGCAAAAGTTCTGAAAGTAATTTTCTATTTACTCGGTTTCCCGCTTCTTATGTTGTTTGTCGCAAAGGACAGCATGATCTTCTTCAACGAAGGCGCGTTTTCCGAAACGGCGAAAAACGGCATTACGGCGGCGCTCGTTTTGTGGGCAGGTTTCACACTGCTTCAAATCGGGCTTTACCTTGTATTGAAAAAACAACAGGCTGTCCGCACAATTATACTCGTCATTCTTGCGGTTGCGCTCATGCTCGCCCCGATTGCGGGACTTGACATTCGCAACGAAAAGGAACTTGACAAGATCAGGACGGAATACTCCGACAAAGGCGTTAAGGTTGAAAACTACTCCTTGCAAAAGCAGTGGTTCAACGCCCTTTCCGCAAACAAACGCGAGTCGGGATACGCCTATAAGCTGAACGAACGCGTCGACAACGTGATAAGGACTTACGGTCTTTCGGAATATTATCCCAAAATGTATCGTGAACGCACGCAACTCAATACGGCGGTCGCGTATTATCAGGTCGGCGGGCTTGACGGTGAAATGATTAAGGTCACCGGGGATAACATCGACGGCTTGTTCGACAGTCTGAAAGCGCAAAGCCCGTACGCATACAACCCCAACGGATTGTTGTACGACGGCTATATCTTCGGCGTCGAAAACGTTCTGGAACTTCTCATCAAATACAACGAATACGCAAAACTGACGGTTTATCGTCCCACTAAGTATACCGTTGCCGACTACGCCGAAGCGTTCAACGCAGGCTGCTATGTCATAAATAATGACGGCGCATACGTTACGATGAAAGCGGCAGGCGAAACGTTCTGCAAGCAGCCCGGCACGATATATTACGAGCAGCTCGCAATCGCCGACGCTTACAAGAAAATGGTAAGTGAAATCGAAGCAAGCGCAACCAACGCGTCCGCATACGCAAGCGACGCCTGGTACAACTACACCAACGATATTACCGAAATTCTGGACACCCGCACCGGCAAAATGACGAATTATTCAACCCTTCGTATCGAAGAAGACAATTATCGTCTGACCGATTCTCGTCTTAACGCGGTGCTCGGCACGCTGTTTGAATATCTCGGGATGAACCCTGCAATCAATAAGCTCCTTGACAGTCTGAAAGCGCAACAACTGCTTGACCTTGTCAACTCCCTGCTTAAAGAAAACGGCGCCGACCTTTCAAGCGGCGATATCGGCAACGTCGTTTCGCAACTTCTTTACGGCTACAACAACGGTAAAGGCGGCGAAACCACAGGTCTTGCGCTACCCGTACAATATCTCTTCGGCAACCTTAACTTCACGTCCAAAGAGGTTTACAAATCAACCGGCAAAAACGCTTTCAAAGTCGGCGCGCTGGCGGACGAAGTAGTATACGTTACCACGTACACCGACACCGGCGAAGTCAACGATGACGGCACCCCCATTCTTACCGCAAAGATTACCCGCGAAGCGTTCGATAAGACAACGATGAAACAACCTCCCAAAACCAACGCGGAAATCCTTCCCGGCACGAAATACACCACGGGCGACACTTATGCAAAGACGGACCTTGGGACGGCTTACACTGCTTACAAGACAAAACTTGAAAGCGACAACAAAAACCCCAACACGGCTGCGCTTGTCGACATTATCAAGAGTTTGCAACCTGCTTTGGGACTTGTCGGCGGTCTTTTAGACCTCAACGACATAATCGGCGGTCTTGTTTCAGGACTTGACGTTTCGGCAATTTTGAAAGCAATCGCTCCCGACCTTGACCTGAACGCGATTCTCACGCAGATTCTCAGCAAGATCGACCTTACGGGCGTTACCGTCGAAGGCGTGCAAAAACTTCTGGACACCGTCCTTGGCGAACTTTCGTTTTACAGCCATCCGCTTCTTAAAAAGTGCTGGCAGTCCGACTTCGTGTCCGACACCGACAAAGCACTTGCCACAACCGCCGGCACAACGGTCGATATGAGCGACTATGCCTGGGTTAAGTACACCTGCGAAGATTTCGGTATTACGTCCGGTTGCGCGCTTGCTGCAAAAGGCGGTCTTCTCACAGGAAAGACAATCGGTAACGGCACTTCTGCCGACGCCGCGATTTCCCTTGCCGACTGCTATCAGTTGCAGGCAGACATTGCCTATCAGCCCGAAATGTATCCCTTGCTTGCCGCAAGACGTTACTTCTCGATTTGGGCAGGCATTCTCGCGATGAGCATCTTCCTTTCGACCTACTTCCACAATAAGGAAAAACTCTACGCTTACGAAATCGCTCTTAACGGAGGTGAATATTGATGAAAGCATTGCTTAAAATCGCAAAAATAGTATGTTACGTATGCAGCTTCCCGCTGTTTATGGTTTTCGCAATCCTTGCGTCGATGCACAACGTTGAAAAAGGCGGCTCGTACGGTCTTTTGACCTACGCAAGCATTATCGTTGCCGTTTTATTCTCGGTAATATGGGCGATTGTCGTCTTGGTGCAGGAACTTAAACTTTCCAAAAAAGACGTCAAAAACAAAGCGAAAAAGATAAGAAAACAAACCGCATGTCAGGTTGTTGTCAGCCTGATGCTCTGCTCAGGGCTTATGTTCGTTCTCGACGGCGTGCTGCCCATGATTTTCGGCGACCTTACTTCCGGCACGATTTTCTATGAAGACGTTGCGGAGTCCGACGCCGCAAACAACCGCGCGACGCTCAACAAAGATATGCTTGACGCCGTTATCGCCAGAAGCGTGCTTAACGGTATCATCGGCGAAAACGAAGACGGCAACACTCAATACTTCTCTTATTACAAACAGTCCGAACACGACAACAGCGGCAACTACACGGGCGCATATACAGGCCGCGTTCTCGACAAAGACGGAAACGCTCTTGTCCTTTGCAAATACGGTTTCTACGTAAAAGATACCGTAGGTTCCAACGACTCTTCTTATAAGGATTTCGACAAAGAATACTGCCGTACAAACATGGCGGAACCCGCTGTAAAGTCCGACGAAGAAATCGCCACCATGGTTGAATACTTCCAGAAAAAAATCAAGAAGTACACCGACATGGGTTACAGCAGCGAAGAAGTTAAGTCGCTTGTCGCCCGCGACGGCAAGTACAATATGTACGACAGTTTGAACCTTTCCGGTTACGAAAGCTGGGTTGGCCCGTGGGTTGACCTTGCAAACGACAGCCGTATGACGATTCCCGTTGTCCTGAACCTTGTTCTCGGTCAGCGTCCTTCCGTTGCGACAGGCGACCAGAAAGGCGGCCCCAAGAACAATCCCGACGAAACCCGCGTAATGCAGCCCAACCTGCACCTTTATCCGTGGTACAACCCCACAACCTGCAAGGTTGAAATGATCGAAGTCGGCTGGACGGTTCTCGATATGATGGGCGACGGCTACACCTACAACCCCGACAAAATCGACGGCACGGACGTTACCCTTCCCGTTGACCTTTCCGGCACGCTCGGCGAAGGCGGCTTGTTCGCAATGATCAGCGGCATCAATATCGGCAGCGCAAACGGACTCAACGTCGGCGAACTTTTGAAGACGATCGGGCTTGGAAACTGCCTGACCGAAACTTCAAGTCTCCTTGGCGTTCTTGAAATCCCGCCCGTATATTACCTGCTTGACAGCATTCTCAATTCCGTCGCATACGCGGTCGGCAATCCCAACGTCGCAGGCACCCCCGGATTTGCGGAAGACGGCATCACCGTCGATAATTCAAATACCGGTTCTTCGGGTTGGAGATACGGCTTCGCGCCCTTGTTCCTGAAACTCGTCAACGCGGACGGCTCTGTTGTCGGCACCACCAACGGCAGCTACTACGGCAACGTCGGCGACAAACCCACGCAGCTCGGCGTATATTCGCAAAACTACTCTCGCGGTACAATCGACTATATGCGTTACAGCTGGGTTGACGCAAACGGTCTGCTCTTCGCAATCACCGGCTTGTTCGCAATTCGTCAGACTTGCTATATCTTCTCCGGCGTTACGGTTATCCTTGCAATTCTTATCGGCGCAATCCGTATGAAAGAATATCGCCTTGATAATCCCGGCACGGACGGCAAAAAACACGACGACGAAAACACCGATACGGCTGTTACCGAAGACGCCGCTGCGGATACTAACGACGCCGCAACCGACGCAACCGACACCGCAACCGAAACTTACGAAGTCCCCTATTCGGGCATGACGTACGAAGTTCCCACTTACGACGTTTACAATCAACAATAATTTTCCGTTTGAAAACCCCTCGCCACCGCGAGGGGTTTTTGTTATGCGCTCCGTGCAACGCACTCTGTCATTGCGAGGCATTGCCCGTTGTAGTATTCCGTACGAAGTACTTTATGTCATTGCGAAGCACCGCTTTGCGGTGCTGTGGCAATCTCACGGAAGGGAATCCTTTTTATAAAACCCACGCAAGGTACTTTGTACTTGCGTGGATAAAAAAGCGCACACAAGCAAAAGAGTGAGCATTATCGCCCCCGATAATGCGATTTCAAAAGCGCAGTGTGCGCCGCACTTTGCTTTGCAAAAACTACGGCGCAGCGATTATTTATCGCTGCGCCGTAAACGGTTTATTGTCTTAAATTTTTTAATTCAACTTATGTTTTATCGCGTCCACAATCATATCAAAAGCAACCTCGTTATATCCGCCTTCCGGCACGATGATATCGGCGCGTTTCTTTTCCGGCTCGATAAACCTTTCGTGCATCGGTTTGACGGTCGTAAGGTACTGCAAAACGACGGAATCGAGGCTCCTGCCTCTTTCCTTGACGTCGCGGATAATGCGCCTTAAAATCCTTACGTCGGCGTCCGTGTCGACAAACACTTTGATGTCGATAAGGTCGCTGAGCGCAGGGTTTTCAAAAAGGAACAGCCCTTCCAGAATGATTATTCTTTTTGGTTCCACCGTGACGGTTTCCTTATCGCGCTTGTACTCGGCGTAATTATAGACGGGACACTCGATGGTTTCGCCCGCTTTAAGGCGTCTTACGTCGTCGGTAAACCGTTCCATATCGAACGAATCGGGGTGGTCGTAATTTATCTGTACGCGCTCCTCAAACGTTTTATCGGGAAAGTCTTTGTAATAACTGTCCTGCTTAATTATGACGGAGTTGTTTTTGAAAACCTCGTTCAGGCATTGTGCGAGCGTGGTTTTGCCGCTGCCCGTGCCGCCCGTAAAACCAATTACGATACTGTTCATAACTCTTTTGCTTTTTCCTGTTCGGCTTTCTTTTTCAGCCAGCATTTTCTGCACATCGCGACGTACCTGTCGTTGCCGCCGAGACACACCTGTTCGCCCGAATAGACGACGTTGCCGTCATCGTCAAGGCGCGCGTTGACGGTTGCCTTAGCGCCGCATTTGCACACCGATTTGATCTCGGTAATGGACTCGGCAATTTCAAAAAGTCTGCGACTCCCCGGGAACAAGTGCGTCAGAAAGTCGGTGCGAAGACCAAAGCACAGCACCGGCACGTTGAAGTCGATGACGATTTGTCCGAGTTCGTCCACCTGTTCGGGCGTCAGAAACTGGCACTCGTCCACGATGATGACGTCGCGGTCGCGGTACTTTTCCTCATACGCCTTGTAAAGGTCTTCCTTATCGTTCACGACGACGGCTTTTGCGGTAAGCCCGATTCGCGATTTGACGATTTCCTCTCCGTCGCGCACGTCCACGGAAGGTTTCAGAAGCAGCACTTTCATGCCGCGCTCTTCATAGTTGAATTTGGTAATAAGGGCCTGGGCTGTTTTCGAGCAGCCCATCGCCCCGAATTTGAAATATAATTTTGCCATAGTTTAGCGCATACCCTTGTCGTACGGAATCCCCTCTGCTTTCGGGCAACCCGATCTTTTTGCTGTAAAAGCAAGCACCACCAATACCGTAAAGTACGGAATGATATTGTAAAAGTACATCGGCAAGTTCAGCGCTTTAAGCGCAGGAATCTGCGAATACATAACGCTTATACAATTCAAAAATCCGAACAATAATGCTCCGAATGCGATCCCCAGCGGTTTCCAGTTACCGAAAATCATAATTGCAAGAGCAAGGAAGCCCATACCTGCAACAGTACCTTCCGCCGTGCCGCCGGACATTGTGGCAATATATACGTATCCGCCCAAACCTGCCAATGCGCCGGAAATGGTAGTGCCGAGATATCTCATTTTATAAACGTTGATGCCAACGCTTGCAGCCGCCTGCGGGTGCTCGCCGCACGCTCTCATTCGCATACCGGTTTTCGATTTATATACCCATATCGAAAGCAAAATAAATATTGCGATTACAATATATGTCGATATGTACATTCTATCGCCCAAAATTTTTGCAAGCCCAGTCAATTCATCGTTAATAATGACATATTTTGTGGATTTAAGCATTTCGATTTTTTCTTGATTAAAGAAAGCCAATCCTATTGTGCTGACTATTGCGGGCGCAAGCATATTCAATGCAGTACCGCCTATTGTCTGATCCGCCTTTAAGTTGATTGCCGAAAACGAAAGCAGTAAAGAATACACGGCGCTGCATGCGGCAGCGATAATCATTGCGACGATATACATCAATTGCGGACTATTTACCATTGCTCCTGATTTTTGGAACGAGTAAACTGCAACTGCTCCGCAAAAAGCGCCGATTATCATTTCGCCTTCGAGCGCAAGATTGATAACGCCGCTTCTTTCGGCAAACATACCCGCCAACGCAACTATCAATAACGGAATCATATTAAGAAGTGTATTTTGCAGTATAAATTCTGTCATTAGTCATCAATCTCCTTTTTATCGGTATTAACAGGCGACGCGTCTTGCGTTTCTTCGACCGTTTCTTTTATGCTTTCTCCGATTGTTTCGTTTTCAATCTCTTTTTCCGCTTCGATTTCGTCAAGCGCTGAATCCGCATTGTCTTTTGCAATTTTCAATTGAATTTTGCTTGTAATTTTTTTCTGTCGGTTCGTGATAAAATCTCGCAACAATTTTGAAAAACCGGCAAAGTAAATAATCAAAGCAATGATAATGTCGGCAACGTATTTATTGTATCCCGCAGAAGTCAATTCATTGCCGCCTTGCGCGATGTATCGCAAGAATATTCCCGAGAATATAACGCCTATGGGGTTGCTTGACGCAAGCAATGCGACAGGAATTCCGTTAAATCCATAGTCGGGAAGCTTTCCGTATGCCGAACCGAATCTGAATTCGATACCGGGATTTAAATAATATAAAGCGCCGCCCAACGCAGCCAAAGCCCCGGCAATTGCCATTGACAAAATAATATTGCGTTTTTCGTTCATACCTGCATATTTTGCGGCATGTTTGTTTGCCCCACACGCTTTTAATTCATATCCGAACGTAGTTTTATTAAGTACTATCAATAATACGATTGCCACCAATATTGCAAGGATAATTCCAAAGTCGATATATGAGCCTTTGAATAACTTATCCAATCCTATTTTCGGGGTACCGTTGCCGGTGACAGCCGTTGTAATAAGATAGTCGGATTTGCCCATTGAAATATTTTTCAAGTTCGGTGTCGACGTAAATACCCACGTTACGATATTTGCCGATATCCAGTTTGTCATAATACAAACGATAACTTCGTTAACACCGAATAAAGCCTTAAAAATTCCCGGTATCGAGCCCCACATTGCGCCGAAGCACATTCCTACGATAATTGCGAAAAACCAGATAAAAAACGCTTCCGCGCCATTTTTTGAAGGAATACTCAACGCAACGAGCAACGAGCCCATTGTGCCCATATAGAACTGTCCGGGCGCTCCGATATTAAACAAGCCCGTTTTGAAAGCTACGGCAACCGAAAGTCCGGTCAAAATCAACGGACCGGAGTAAAAAATCATATCGCCGAAGTTCATGTTTATGTATTTTGCCGTTCCGCTTGAAAACGGTCCGCCAAGGATTATTCCAAGCCCCTTAAACGCATCTCTTGCGGAAATTTCGGGCGACGCGGCGGCAATTATCAACATAACGATAAACCCTACAAATACGCCTGCCAATATGCACAAAAATGAAGACAAAACCGATTTTGTGCCGTCTTTTTTATAAAACGTAAGCATTTTTGGTTCCTGTCCGTTTTGTATGGTGAACAACGCCTTAAACCAATTTCCGATATCCGAGAAGAATTGTTTTATTTTTTCGTTTTTCATTTTTCATTCTCCTCCGTCACTTTTACATTATCGCGCTTTGCGCCTGCCATATACAAACCGAGTTCCTGCACCGTGGTTTTCTTCGGATCGAGTTCGCCCACGATTTCGCCCTCGTACATTACAAGGATTCGGTCGCTCAGGTTCATAACTTCGTCAAGTTCCAGCGATACAAGCAGTACGCCCGCCCCCGCGTCGCGGTCTTTCACGATTTGCGAGTGGATATATTCGATTGCGCCGACATCAAGTCCGCGTGTGGGCTGTACGGCAATCAAGAGTTTATGCTCGCGGTCGAGTTCGCGCGCGACGATTGCCTTTTGCTGATTGCCGCCCGACATGCTTCTGACAAGTGTTTTACCGCCTTGTCCGCTTCTTACGTCGTATTTTTCAATTAGTTTTTCGGAATAGTCTTCAACCGCCTTAAATTTTATAAAGCCGCCTTTTTGAAATTCTTCTTGCCAGTATCGTTGAAGCACCATATTTTGTTCCAGCGTATAGTCCAGCACAAGTCCGTATTTATGCCTGTCTTCGGGGATATGGCTCATGCCCGTTTTGCTGCGCTTTCTTATCGGTGCTTTCGTGATGTCCTGTCCGCAAAGGGTGATTCTTCCCTTCACGTCGGCGTTCGGGTCAAGGTCCTGCGCCTTGTTTTTATTGAACAGCAAAACGAGTTTGTTCCAAAGAGCAACGGTTTTTGCCGCAACCGTTTCGCCGAATTTTTTCAGTTTTTTCCAGATTTTTTTGCCAAGTTCGACAAAGAAGAATTTCAGCTGTTCCCCGCACTGCGTAAAGAACAATTTCGCGCGTTCCTGTTTTTCGACTTCTTTCAGTTTTTGCCATACGGGTTTTTCAACGTGTTCTTCAACCTCTTCTTTGACGTTGGGCGCAAGTTTTTCAAGCCCCGTTATGCCGTAAACAAGTTCGGTCTGACCGTTGCCGTCAATGCCCGCGATACACACGATTTCGCCCGCATGCACCTGAAAACTCACGTCCTTTACGGCAAGTTTTTTGTGAATCTTGCTTTCGACGCACAGTTTATCGACGTCCAGAACGATGTCGCCGGGTTTTGCATCGTCCTTATCGACCTCAAACTTCACCTGGCGACCGACCATCATTTCGGAAAGTTCTTCCTTTGTCGTGTCTTTGATTTCGACGGTGCCGATGTATTTGCCTTTTCTTAATACGCTGCAACGGTCGGCAACCGCCATAATTTCGTTAAGTTTGTGGGTGATGAACAAAATCGACTTTCCTTCCGCCGCAAGGTTTCTCATAATCTTCATAAGTTCGTCGATTTCCTGCGGAGTAAGAACTGCCGTCGGCTCGTCAAAAATCAGGATTTCGTTGTCGCGGTACAGCATTTTCAAAATTTCGACGCGCTGTTGCATACCGACCGTGATATCTTCGACAATTGCGTTAATATCAACGTTTAATCCGTATCTGTTTGACAATTCAAGAACCTTGTTTTTCGCTTTCTTTTTTTGAATAAAACCGAGTTTTGTATTTTCAGCCCCCAGAATTATGTTATCGAGCACCGAAAAACACTCGACAAGTTTGAAGTGCTGATGCACCATACCTATGCCAAGAGCGGTTGCGTCGTTGGGGTTATTGATTTTTACGACTTGTCCGTTTTTCAGAATTTCGCCTTTTTCGGGCTGATACAAGCCGAACAACACCGACATAAGCGTGGATTTTCCGGCGCCGTTTTCACCAAGAAGGGCGTGAATTTCCCCGCGTTTTAGTTGCAACGTAATATCGTCGTTTGCGATAATTCCGGGGAATTCTTTCGTGATATGGCGCATCTCGATGACGTAATCCGAATTGTTCCCGCTTACAATATTGTCATTTGCATTGCTCTGCGAACGATTCTTCTTGAATTTTTCAAACATACTTCTCTCCGTTTAAAAAAATATCCTTTCTCTTTGCAAATCCGGCGCAGCGCAACGCCGAATTTGCAAAAAGAAAGGACAAAAAGTCCTTTCTTTTTTGTGTTTTAATTATTTGTCAAGCTTAACGGTAACTTTGCTACCGCTTACAAGACCTTGCCAGAATTCTTCAACGTTGCAGTCCGAAAGAATATCGCTTTTTACAGTAATCTTGCCTTCTTTAATTTTTGTAAACAATGCGGTGTATTCTTCAACTGTGAAATTCTTTAATCTCCAAGTTGCGGTGGGAAGACCGGTTGCGTCGTCAGCTGCGCCGAGATTGCTTGCTTTGCCCGCAAGTTTTGTATCCCACTCATTGTTATAATACTCGCCAAGAATCTTTTCTACAGATACTTTCAAACCTTTAACGGCTGAAGTAATAACTCTGGCGCTCAAATGTGCCTGGTCAACGTCAACGCCGATGATTTTGCCGTCTTTAGTTGCTTCCGCTGCGCTTTTAACACTTTGGAACATAGAGCCACCACATGCAAATACAACTTCTGTTCCTTCGTTATACCATCCTGCGATTTGAGTTTGGAGCGCGGGACTTGCCTGGAAGCTTCCGCCATATTTAAAGCTGATAGTTACGCTTACGTTTTTATCGAGTTCAGTTGCAGCTGCTCTGATACCTTGTACGTATCCCGATGCAAAACGATTGCAAGCAGGGTTGGAACCGTCTCCGCCGAATGTACCGCCGAGTTTGGTATAGCCTTCCTTAACCGCAGCATAACCCGCCATAAAGCCGGATTCCTCTTCCTTATAAACAACAGCCGTTACGTTTTTAAGAATGTTGCCATTTGCATCGGAAAGAGCCCAACCATCAATAAAAATGAATTTAACTTCGGGGCTTTCAGCAGCAACGGTAGCCATTGCGTTCGCCTGTAAGTAACCGGGAGCGACGATTATCTTAGCGCCGTTCTTGATTGCCTGACGCATTGCAGCAATACGATCGTTGTCGGTCGCTTCGCCGCCGTTTGCCGGCTGATAGTACTTATAGGTTTTGCCATGTGCTTCGGCATATGCTTTTGCGCCTTCGTACGTTCCTTGGTTAAAGCCGCCGTCCATAAGTTGACCGACGTCGGTAACTACCGCAATCTCATACGTTTTGTCTTTATCGCCGTCTTTGTTGCACGCGGTGAACGCGAAGCAACTTGCAACGATAGCCACAACAAGAAGCGTTACGAGTAATACTTTTTTCTTCATATTCTTCTCCTTTAGGTTTATAATTTAGCAGTTTAGTCTGCTTAACCATCCTTATACATAGCGAAACGGTCAAAGAAAATAACCTCAACCGTTTGTCAATTTGATTATAGCTTATTTCAAAAAACAATGTCAAGACTTAATCAAAATTATTATTAAGGATTTATTATTTAAATATAATTATACGCGTGTCTTGTTTTTTGCTCAAATAATGAAACCGCAAGTTTATGCGATAATTCGGTTGCAAGAACACCCGTTTTTGCCATATTCGACAAATTTCGCAACAAAAAGACGCCCAAGGTTTTCCTCGGGCGTCCGACGCCGTTTTTTGAAAAATTATTTGTTCTCGCCAAGAAGTCTGGACAAAAACTCCTTCGTGCGCTCTTCTTTCGGGTTTGTGAAGATGTCTTTCGGCGCGCCTTCTTCGACGATGACGCCCTGATCCATAAACACGACGTTGGTCGCAACGTCCCTTGCAAAAGCCATTTCGTGCGTGACGACAACCATCGTAAGCCCGCTTTCGGCAAGCGTTTTCATGACTGACAAAACCTCGCCCACCATCTCGGGATCGAGCGCGGAAGTCGGCTCGTCAAAGAGCAGCACCTCGGGCTCCATTGCAAGCGCCCTTGCGATTGCGACGCGCTGTTTCTGCCCGCCCGAAAGTTGCCCGGGACGCGCGTCGACGTACGCTTCCATACCGACAAGTCTCAGATACTTCCTTGCCCTGGCTTCGGATTCTTCCTTTGAAAGTTTCAGGACTTTTCTGGGACCGACCGTGCAGTTTTTCAGTACGTTCATATTTTTGAAAAGGTTGAACGACTGGAAAACCATACCCACCTTTTTCCTGAATTCCGCAGGGTTTTTGGTGTTGACGACGTTCTCTCCGTTCAAAAGTATTTCGCCCGAAGACGGAGTTTCAAAAAGGTTGATGCAGCGAAGAAGCGTGGATTTGCCGCTGCCCGACGCGCCGATTATGCAGGTAACGTCGCCGCGGCGCACGGTGAAGTCGATGTCTTTCAGGACTTCGTGATCGCCAAAAGATTTTCCAAGGTGTCTGATTTCGATGACGACCTCGTTTTGGGCGTTATCCGCGCGGGTTTCGCATTCCGTTTCGTTTATCAAATTATCGTTTCTGATTTCGTCAGTCATTGCCGTTACCTCCGGCGGCGGTCTGTTCACGCAAGATAGAGTCCGCGTCCATATTTTGCGAGCCCTGCACCGTATAGTTCTTTTTGCCGTCCATTTTCTTTTCGATAAGGCGCAGAATACGAGTTATAGTGAAAGTCAGCACAAAGTAGATTATCGCGACAAGCAAATACGTTGCAAAAGTCTGGTAGTTTATTGAGTTTATCGTGTACGCAACAAAATACAGTTCGGTAAAACCGATAACGTTAAGCACCGACGTATCTTTGATATTGATGACGAACTCGTTCGCAACAGACGGAAGAATATTCCTTAAAACCTGCGGGATAACGACGTAAAACATCGTTTGCGCGTGCGTCATACCGATTGCGTGCGCGCCCTCGAACTGTCCTTTGGAAACGGATATGATACCGCCCCTGACGATTTCCGCCATGTACGCGCCGGTGTTGATCGAAACGATAAACAAGCCGGCAAAGACTACGTTCAGCGTGACGCCGTTGTTGATAAGCGCAAAGCCCCAGAAAATTACCATCGCCTGCACCATCATCGGCGTGCCGCGGAATATTTCGACGTAAGCCGAAAGTATCCAGTCGGCAACTTTTTTCAGAACTCTCAGAAACTTGTTTTTCGGCGTGGGCATCGTGCGGAATACGCCGATAAGCAAACCGATGACAAGACCGATTATCGTACCGATTATCGATACGAGCATCGTGTAACCGATGCCCTTGAATATCATCTGGTGATATTTGGCAAATATATCAGCCATTTTTTGAAAAATGTTCATTTTTCTTCCTTAATTACAGTATTATTCCTCGGGTACGGGATCGGGGAGAACGGTTTTACCGGTTGCAAAGAAGGTTGCGTCCTGCATCATCTTAATACGTTCGTCGTTGGAAATTTTTGCAAGAGCGGCGTTGACCTGTTCTCTGATGCTGCTGTTTTTGATCATGCCGATTGCGATTTGCACGTCTTCTGCGCTTGCCGTAAACCCGGTATCGTTGTTTTTGAGAGAGATATAGGTAAGCTCTTCGTTTGCCGCGCAGTCCGCTTTTGCACCGGGCTCTTCCGCAACGTAACCGTCGATAGCTTTGGTTTTAAGAGCGTTGATAAGCGCGGGGAACGTATCCATCGGAGTTTGAGGCAAAATGCCGTATTTACTTGCCTGCGCTTGCAATGCGTCGTTGTGGAAAGTGCCGATTTGCGCTGCGATCTTTGCGCCGTTAAAGTCGTCAAGTTTCGTGGCGTTTGCGAATGCCCCGTCCTTTCTTACGACGATGACAAGTTGGCTTGTGTAGTATGCGTCGGAGAAATCAATGGCTTCTTTCCTTTCGGCGGTGGGGCTCATACCCGCAATGATCATATCCAGCGATTTTGCGTTGACGGCGGGGATAAGCGCCTCGAATTTATATTTTACGATAACAAGTTCTTTTCCAAGGGCTTCTGCGATTTTTTTCGCAATCATTACGTCATAGCCGTTTGCATAGCCGTCTGCGTTCGAGATTTTGACCGCGCCGTTGGATGTGTCCGTCTGTGTATAGTTAAAGGGAGCATATCCGCATTCCATACCGACGTACAGTTTGCTGTCGTCTTTCTTGTTCTGGCAACCGGTGAAACAGAACACCGCGCCGACAAGCAAAAGAGACACGAGCATTACGGAAACAATCGTAGTAATTACTTTTTTCATTTTAGTTACTCCTTTATCTGAAAATTTTTCAACAACAAAAATCCGTTAGCGGAAACTAACGGATACAATAAATGCAAAAATGATAAAACTATCAATATTTAACATCAAGCGCTCCGCAAGTTCCCTTGCGACAGTTTGCAACGTATTTCCCTGCAACCCAACGGCAAAATCTTCCGGATAAGACTTCCCGTTTCGGCAAAACTTCCTTTCCCTCGCCCCTTCAATCCGTTGCGGAGCGGTTACTCATAAGCTTTGCGCCTCTTAATTGTTGTTATCATATTATCAACAAACTTTCGCTTTGTCAACCGATTTATCGCACAAAAGTACATTTTTTGAAAATCGTGCAAACAACTCGCTGTTTATCGCGATTTATTGATTATCAATTATTTACGCCTTGTGTAAATTTCAATTTTTATATCTTATTTTGGAAAATATATGCTATAATGAATTATATTATTATAAATGGGTGAAGTATGAAGCGAACACTTACAAAAAGTCAATTAAATTTCTTTGACTTATTTAACATAGATCAACAAGAATCAATTGCAAAAGCATCAACTATTAGTATTGACAACCATAAGTGTTGTTTGGACATAGATCTTAATAGATATAACAATTACGATCTTAAAATGTATCAAGATGATATTAATCAAAGTGGTTTAAAACAGACTTGGCAAAATATAATTCATTATGTATTAAATAATGAAACAAAAAATAAATTTTTATATTGGAATAATTTTGCAGAATTATATGAAATAGGCTTGGCATTACAAAATAAACAGGCAAAAAAAGAATCTGGACAATACTACACACCTGATGACGTCGCTTTAGTTATGTCAGATTGGTTTAACTCGCAAGTTGGTGAGAATATTTGCGATGTCGCTTGTGGAACTGGGAAGCTGATTCTAACTTATTTGGATTTAATCGGAAAAGAAAATGCAATAAATCTAATTAGGGCTGGCAAATTATATCTGTATGATTTAGATGATATTGCTCTCGATATATGTAAAACAATACTACTACTAAAATATGGAAAAGAATTAGAACCTTTCATACACGCTATACATTGCGACTTTTTATCTAAAAATATTGTTTTACCTGAAAATTGTAAAGTTATTTCAAATCCACCTTATGCGGCAGTAAACACTATAAATAGTGATTGGGATAAAACCGATGTAGTATTGAATACAAAAGAACTTTATTCAATGTTTATGGAAAAAATAATAACTCAAAGTAAGAGTTCAGTTGTAATTACTCCATATAGTTTTATTGGCGGAAATAAGTTTTATTCGTTGCGAAAAATCATGAACAATTATAATGGTTTTATTGTTTCTTTCGATAATGTTCCCGGCAATATATTTTGTGGAAGAAAACATGGAATTTTTAACACAAACACATCAAATTCTGTTAGAGCAACCATAACAGTTGTTGAAAATAAAGACAACTTTAAAGGATTTAAGACAACTCCTTTAATAAGGTTTAAAAACGAAGAAAGAAAAAAATTATTAAGAACTGAAGTCTTGGAAACATTCATCAACAATGAATACCAAATTGTAAGTAAAGAAAAACCAATGTACTATAAATGTGCAAAAGAATTGAATGATATTTGGAATGCTTGGCAAGAAAAAAGCAATAGTTGTTTAGGTAATTATGTAAGCCAGTATGGACAAAACATTATATCAATGCCGAACACTTGTAGATATTTTACAACAGCGTCAAATGGTTTGATGAATAGAAATGGACAAATAGTGCTTAATATTGATGATAAAGATGTTTTTAATTATGTCTACTGCCTTATCAATTCTTCCTTTACCTATTGGTATTGGAGATTGTTTGATGGTGGAATAACTTACCCTAGAGGACTCTTATTAAATATGCCCGTATTTTACGATAAATTGACTGAAGAAGATAAATGTTTCTTTAGAAATGTTGCAAATGAAATGATTGAAAATGCTAATAAGTATGTTGTAACTAAACACAATGTTGGAGTTCAAGAAAATATTAAGTTTCCATCGGAATATCGTAATAAAATAAATGAAAGATTATTACAAGTCTTAGACCTTGATGACATTAAATCTTCTATTTTTGATATAGTTCATAGTAATTGTGTGTTTGGGGGAATTAAGGAATGATGACTGACGAATTATTAAAAACAATTTTTAATATAAACAAAAAATGTGTTATCAATACCGACCTAGACGGGTTGATATCAGGTATGTTATTACAAAGATTTTTAAATTGGGAAGTTGTTGGTTTTAGTAGTTGTTGTGGAAAACAAAATGATAATCTTTGGTTAAAAGATAAAAATTTGTCATTAAAAGATTTGATTTTTGTTGATTTGCCTGTTGCTTTAAAAAGCATATCTACAATAGATCAGCATTTTGTTGCTTTTGAAAAAGAAAGTATTGACAGATACAATGATTGTGCTAATAAACTTAATCCCAATATAATTAGAGCCAGATTTTTTAAGAATAATGATTATACAAAAAAATATCCTTTTGGTACTGCACATTTCATTTTGGCTTCACTAGAAAAATTAAATTTAATACCTGAAAATTTTGAAATAAATTTTTATAGAAATCTTGGTAATTATGATTTGTGTGATTTGTTATTAAGAGCAGATAGAGTCGTTGGAAATACATATTTATATACTCAAAACTGTTTTGATTGGAGTAATTGGATGATAGATTATGGTGGTAAAATCACAAAAAATCTTTTTAATATTGTTAAATCAGAATATAAAGAGAGACATAATAGAGAAAAATTTGTAGAATCTCAAATGTTAAGACTTGGTTGTGCAGGTTTAGATGGCGAATGTTCGAATTTGATTAGGAAAAAAGATATAAGGGGTTTACTTCAATACTTTAACTTTTTATCATCGGCATTTAATATAGATGCGTTACCAATTTTTGATTTTTATAGTTATGATAACCTATATGGAGAAAGAATTAGGGTTGAAAATAATAATTTTGACCATATAAAAGAATTACTTAAACAGAAAAATATGTTTTCATATGCCTTTGTTAACATGAGAACATTGTCAGTTACATACAAAAAAGGAGGGAAAGATGAATAATATACCGTTAACAAAACTTCAAAAAGAAATTATGGAAGAATTTTATCAAATTCAACCGACAAAAGTTATATTTAACAAAGCAGAAAGAAATATTTTATGGAAAAAAGCAACACAAAGAAGTCGAGATTTCGATTTTGAAGAAATAAAATTAAAATGTCCTGCATTAGAACATCAAATTAGAAAAAGTTATGAAACAGGTAGAAATATACAATCAGCAGTTTTTAGTGAATGTGTATACGCTCAAACATTTGCGAATATGTTTCAACTTACTACATTTGTTAATTGTATTGAAGAGCCCAATTTTATTCCAGAAAGAGTACGGGCACTATTAAAGTCGTATAATTTGTTCCCTAGATATGCATATTCTTCCCCTGATAAAAAAAGAATGCTTATTCAAGCTGGGGGTTGCAACGGAATAGATAGTGCTTTAATAACGGTGATTGATTTGGTTATTTATACAATAGAATTTAAAGAACCGGGTGCAAAAACAAGCGAACCTGACTTGCCTAAATATAAGGAAGATGGTAACCTGTTGATAACAGATGAGTTTCTAGAGAGATATCCTCAATTTAAAGAAATGTTAGAAGAACAAAAAGACCTTAACTTTTTTGAAGTTATGGGAAGTAATATAAACAATTTTTCTAATGAAAGTATAAATATTGCAGTTTCAAATAATTACACAAAAAAGTATGCAGATGTTGTATGTACGGAAGACAAAGATGGCTTTTTAGTTATGCTTCCAATCAACCAAATATCATTATGGGCAAAAATTGAAGGGGAAATTAGACCCTCAGGAAGAAATCACTACAATGTGTGGACGCCAATTGCGTTAAGAAAGTATCTGCATACATACAATGCAGAATTTGATGATAAACTAATAAACGTGACAGTTGATAAAACATTGTTGTCAGAAAGAAGAGAACGCGGAGGCAATCGTAAATTGTCTGGATATAAAATTACTCCGCTATTCTTTGTTTATGTTGAAAATTGTGAGACTAATGGTAATTTTATTACTTTTAATATCAATGATGTACAACAGTTAAATCCTACCATAGCAGGAAAAATGTTTTTCAAAAATTTGAAATACATAAATGTTAAAAACTACTATTTTAATTAAGGTGAAAATTTAAAGTATGATATTGTTAATATTGATACTAAATAACACCTTGTAAAAAACAAGGTGTTTTGTTTTAGTTTATAAAAGATAATGGATAAATTACTGAAAAGAACTCTAAATGAAAAAATACGAACTCAAAGATATTCTTCTCGTTCGTATTATTCACTACTGGCGGAGAAAGAGAGCATTCGCCTTACAGCGAGAACGGGCGAGTTTACTCGCATAGTGGAGCGTGCAACGGAGAGTTCAGCGGCGCAGCCGTCGTGTGCAATCAATGTTTTTTTGATTGCACAGAATCTCTCTTCGCGGAGAAAGAGAGGTCAGTTGTTGCTTTGCAACAAACATCTCTTCTGCTCCGCGGGATTCCTGTCAATTTTAGTAATCTTACGCGCTACGCGCCCCTGCTTTTTATATTCACAATAAAATACATGCATTTTTTGCGAATATAAAAAAAAGCAATCCTACGGATTCGTAAGATTACTTAAATTGGCGGAGAAAGAGAGATTCGAACTCTCGAACCGTTTCTCACGGTTACACGATTTCCAGTCGTGCGCCCTCGACCAACTAGGCGATTTCTCCAAAAGATATTAAATTTTACAACGCTAAAATTATACTTAATTTACAAGGCGTTGTCAAACGATATTCGCCGAAATAGCGCAAAATATGCGTGAAAGCGAATAAAAGTCAGTCGTCGTCGAAAATATCGTCGAAAGATTCCAACTCATCTATATCGTCGGGCGTCGGGACGACGGAATCGGTGGAATTTTCGGCGGGTTTTTCGTCCTTTTTCAAAAACAGTCTGAAAATGCACATAACTTCCAAAAAAACCGCAAGAATGCGGAAAATAATTATTTTTTGACCTTATATCCGATGAACGTCGCGAAAGCAATCGGATTGTTCGTTTCGTCAGACACGGTAACATTATAAACCGAAACGCTGTGTCCGTCGCGTACGCAAACGGCCTCGGCAGCGAGCCTTCCCGAAGCGGCTGACGAAAGGAAATTGATATTACTTTGTGTGGTAACGACGCAGCAATCGTCCGCTGTACCAAGATTTGCGGCGACGGCGAAAGCGAAATCGGCAAGCGTGAAGATTGCCCCGCCCTGCACGAACCCGTCCGAGTTGACGTGAACGGGCGTTATTTCAAGCGCGCAAACGGCGCTGCCCTTTTCGACGGACAGAATTTCAACGCCGGTCGAAGCCGCGAATTTATCGTTTTTGAAAAACTCGATTGCCGATTTCAGGTCGTTGTACATACTATTTTACTCTGCCGAGGATAATCGGGACTTCGGGCGGTTTGACGTCGCCGAACGACAAAGCGGATTTCAGGATTTCTTCCGCCGCGTCGAGCTTCGATTCGTCCGAGGTATAAAGGATTGCAAGGACGTCGCCGACTTCCACAAAGTCGCCCGTTTTCTTTCTTACGGCAAGCCCTGCCGCAAAGTCGATATTGTCTTCTTTTTTGTTGCGTCCCGCGCCGAGAGCAAGGCTTGTAAGCCCGTACTTTTCGCAGTCCATATTGACGATATAGCCGCTTTTATCGGCTTTGACGTCGCGCGAAAACTTGCCAAGGGGGAATTTTTCCGGATCGTCAATGTACGACGTATCGCCGCCGTGCGCCTGAACCATCGCCTTGAACGTTTCAAATGCGTCGCCGTTTTCGAGTTTTGCGGTTGCGATTTTTTTGCAGTTTTCAAGGCTGCCGCGTCCCGCGATATACAGCATATTGCTTGCAAGTTCGATGCAGATTTCTTTGAGTTCCTTATCGCCGTTTCCTTTCAGGATTTCGACGGCTTCCTTGACCTCGATGGCGTTTCCGACGGCGTAGCCCAGCGGTTTATCCATATTCGTGATGACCGCCCTTGTGATTTTGCCCGCCTTATTGCCGATATTGACCATAATTTTTGCAAGCGCGAGCCCTTCGTCGAAGGTTTTATTGAACGCGCCGCTGCCGACTTTGACGTCCAGAACGATGCCGTCCGCGCCCGAGGCGAGTTTTTTGCCCATAATGCTGGACGCGATAAGCGGGCGTTTGTCGACGGTTGCCGTTACGTCCCGAAGCGCGTACAGTTTTTTGTCCGCGGGCGCAAGTTCCCCGCTCTGACCGATGACGCTGCACCCGACGGTATTTACGATTTCAAAAAATCTTTCGCGCGAAACGGAAGTTTCGTATCCCGGGATAGATTCAAGTTTATCGACGGTGCCGCCCGTATGGCCAAGCCCCCTGCCGCTCATTTTTGCGACCTTAACGCCTGCCGACGCCACGATAGGCGCAACGATAAGCGTGGTTTTGTCGCCGACGCCGCCCGTCGAATGTTTGTCCGCCTTAAAACCTTTGATGCCGGACAAATCGACCTTGTCGCCCGAATTCGTGATTGCAAGCGTCAGACACGTGGTTTCGTCGACGTTCATCCCGCGAAAGTATATCGCCATAAGAAGCGCCGACGCCTGATAATCGGGGATATCGCCCGAAACGTAACCCGAAATGAAGAACTCGATTTCTTCTTTCGTAAGCGTGCCGCCGTCGCGTTTTTTCTTGATAATATCGTACATTCTCATAAGTTAACCTCCGTGAAAGCAAGCGGTAAAACGTCTTTAAGCGTCAAAACTTTATATTCATCTTCCGATTTTGCCAAAACGACTTCCATACTGCCGTCGTTGAATTCCGTCAGAGCCTGCCGACAAACGCCGCACGGAGCGCAGTAATCGAAAGGTTGTCCGTCCTTGTGTCCGACGACGACAATCGCACGAAACTCTCTTGCACCGTCGAAAATCGCCTTGCCGAGCGCAACTCGTTCCGCACAATTCGTGACGGAAAAGGAGGCGTTTTCGATATTCGCGCCTTCGTATTCGCGCCCGTCTTTTGCGACAAGCACCGCCCCCACCTTAAAGTGAGAGTACGGGGAATACGCCCTTTCGGACGCCTGCATTGCTTTTTTGATCAAACTTTTGTAATCCGTCATTTTTTCGCCATCCCCACGTGCAATTCGCGCATGCCCTCGACCTCGTCACAGATTGGTTTCAGGTTGCAGTTTTTGCAATCGACCAAAACGTTGTCCAAAATGTGGTTTAACGCCTTTGTCAGCGCAGAAACTTTTTCGGTCTGAGCGGTAAGTTCGTCAAAATTGAGCCTGCTGTCGGTTACAAAAATAATTTTTGCCGCCGCGACGTTAGGGTATTTCAAATAGGATTCGATAAGGGTATTCCCGATTTTTTCAAACGACAGTCCGTTTTTCACGGCCTCTTTCCCAACCCTTATTTGCTCGCGGTGATTCATAGCCGAAGCGCGCGCCATAAATCCCTTGACGTTGACCTTATATTTAACGTATTCAAGTTCTTTTACGACGTTGAAAAGTTGCTGCTCGTCTGCGGAAAAATCTTTGATTTTAAGCAAAACGATTTTTGCAAAATCGCAATCGGCTTTGATTTCGGAAATATCCGGCCCAAAAAGCAATGTTTCGTTTTCAACGTTTAAATTTTCGGTCACGACCGAAAGACCGACCGAATTTTTATCGCCGCCGCCCAGTTCGTACGCGCTGTCTCTTACGAGAATCAGCTCACCTCTTGCCGACGTCGGCCAAACGTTTGCTTTATCAAACGGAAACCTTTTGGACGTCATTCCGCCCAAAAGGTTTTCAATGTTTTTTATATACGAATCAAAAAGTTCCATTAAAGCTCTCTGTCCCGTTTCATATTGTCGTAATGTTTCGACATTTTATTGTAAAACCAGTTGATGAATTTCATATCGGCGTTAAACCAATACAGCGCAAACGTGACGGCGAAAAACAAAATAAGAGCCGCCGCAAGCGCGGCGATAACAATCAACAAAATTTGCCACCAAACCATTGTTTATACCTCCTCAATCAATCGACGTTGCCGGCAAGGCCTTTTTGTCTTGCGTATTCGGCCGCACCGAGCGCACCCATAAGCTGAGGGTCGGTTTTGAGATTGACGACTTTGATTTTAAGCACTTTTTCGATTGCCTGTTTAAGTCCCTCGTTTTTAGCGCAGCCGCCCGTCAAAGTGATGCTGTCTGTTGCACCCGCTTTTTTAGCCATAACAAAACATCTTTTTGCAACGGCAAGTTGAATACCCGCCGCTATGTCTGCCATAGGTTTGCCCTCGCCGACAAGGCTGATAACCTCGGATTCGGCAAAAACCGTGCATTGCGCGGTGATGGGAATAGGGTTTTTGCTGTCAAGCGAAAGCTTTGAAAACTCGGGAAGCGACATCTCGAAAGCGTTTGCCATAGCCTCGTAAAAACGTCCCGTGCCGGCGGCGCATTTATCGTTCATAGCAAAGTTTTTGACCGTTCCGTCCTTATCTACGGCAATACCCTTGACGTCCTGTCCGCCGATATCGATAATGGCCTTAATGGTCGGGTCGGTAACGTGGACGCCCATTGCGTGGCAACTGATTTCCGATATGTTTTCATCCGCAAACGGAACTTTATTGCGGCCGTAACCCGTGCCGATAAGATATGCCAAATCTTTTGCGTCGTTAATATCGTTAACCTTTGCAATAGCTTCGTCCATAGCCGCGCGCGCGCTTTCTTCCGCCCTGATTTTGCTTCTGACGGTACTGTCGGCGACGATTTTTCCGGTTTCGTCAAGAATAACGCACTTTGCATAAGTTGAACCTACGTCGCATCCTCCAAAATATTTCATAAGTATTTGTCCTCCATTAATTTCAAAATGTATTAAATTTCAGCTTACCATGCAAGCGAATCGTCGAAGTCCAAAAGGCTTTCGTCGACGGGTTTTTCCTGCAAAACGGTTGTCATATATTTGTTGATTTGTTCACGCATGCTGCGGCGCGACACGGTGCGCGGGTCCATAAGGTCTTGTTGCACCCAAATAAAGTTGATGTTTCGCTCTCTCGCCTGATCCTCAAACGTGCCGACTAAGCCGTCCATACCCTTGCAAGAAATCTGGTCGTACATAATAACGGTATCGGCGTTATACTCCTCGACGATACGCCAAAGCTCGTCGACAACGTTGCGGTAGCCGCCTTTCGTATGTTTGCGCATTGTGGCGCGCTGATACGTCTTTGCCAAATCCTGCAATGCGTGTTCTTTGGTATCGGTGCGGAATTTTATGTATGAAATCATCGTTTCCATATCCATAACGACGTTTATTCCCCAGCAGTTTTCAAGCCAGTTAGGAAGGCTTGTATAGTAATTTGCGGGGCAACTCCAAACGATGGCGCGGTGACGCATTTCTTTGCTGCAAGGAGTTTTCTTTTCATACGCTTTCATCATAATTTTGTTGACTTTCTTATCGACGTCCAAAAAGCGTTTGTCGAATCCGCCCGAAAGATGATAGTAATAAAGCCTGTACAGCCAGAATGTCGCGCCCGTCATCTGAGGATAATCGGTTTTGTTAATATCCCACTTCTGCATTTCGAAATCGAGCTGTTTGTTGTAGTTGTTAAGAGCGGTCAAAAATGCGTCCCAATCAAATTTTTCGCCCGTTTGGTCTTCGACGAACTTAATCATCTCTTTAAGCTCTTCAACGGCATATTCCTGCACCTCTTCTTCGGTATAGCGAAGAGGCACGTTGTAAACGTGAGAAGGCAATTTAAAACGGCGTTCCTGAAACGAACCCGTCATTACCGAACCGTCGCAAGGCATGTTGCAAGTAATCATACAGCAACCGAGTTTGGGATAATCGTCCTCGACCGCAACGCCTGCTTCAGCACTCGGCAACGGGCATACGTCTGCGGGTACTCCGTAGTTTTCAACCGCGTCAAGATAAGGGGGCGTGATTTTCTGATCGACCATACTCGAAAGGAAAATGGGCATCGTTTGCACGGGCAACACGGTTAAATTAGGAAATCCTGCCATAAACTCAACGGGGATAAGCTCGTCTATGCAAACAATCTTTTTGCTGAGTTTGTTGTTAGGTTTGATTTTTTCATCGGCAACGAAACTTGTGTGAATAAGCCCCGTTGCGTGTTTGATAATCATATTGAAGTGCAGATGCGTCATTCTGAGTTGCGGCCCGCGCAACCCTTCGGTATGCCTGTCGATAAATGCCGGGGTTGAAAGATAACTTGACATCCAACGGTATTTCCACAACCCTTTTACGGTGGCGACGGGACCTTGAAGCACCATCTTTATCATATCTTTCCAAGTAATAAGCCAACGGTAATAGTCGTAAAGGGTATCCTTTACGCCGCGCCATTCACGGTGCTTGTAAATGCCTGTTTTATCGTTATGTAAATTTCCCAGTCCGCTCATTTTTTGGCCTCCTTGGCTTTTTGAATTCTTTTAATTTCAAGGCTTTCGACAAATGCCTGAACGCGCGTGCGCAACTGTCCCGACGCGCTTGCGGTATATTGTCTGTCGATAGCGATTGAGGGGATACCGTATTCGTTTGTCATAATGTGCGAAGCAAGCGCCCTTTCATATCCCCAGTATTCGCAGAATTTAATCTGTTCGTAAATTACGCCGTCCGCGTGATATTCTTTTGCAAGGTTTGCCACAAACTCCTTTCTGCCGTGGACTTTTTCCGCTTCCATATAGCGCGGGCATTGCGACGTTTTCATATAGTGCTTGCAAATGGTATAAAACGGGTCTTCGTCGTCTTTAAGGATAATTTCCTCTCTGCCGGGCGTACTTCCAAAGCAATATCTGTCGGCGACGACAAGCGCGCCGCTTTCTTCGATAAGTTTCGTAAAGTCGGGATCGTCCATTTCACTTCCGACAACGACAACTTTCGCCCTGAAATTCTTTTTGACGTCAGGCTCGCGCGTTTTCAGTTCCTCAAGAGTTTCGCGCAGTTTATCGACAATCAGATATTTCGGGCAAACGTACGAAACCAAATTAAGAATGTGAAATTCATAACCCGTAATCCTCGGATTGTCTTCTTTCCTCATTTTGCCGATTTCGGTAATAATCCTGCACACTTCGTTGTGAAGTTCAACCGATTTGCGCATAGCGTCCGCGCTTATATCCACGCCGTATACGTCGCGCATAGGTTCAAGCACTTTAAGCCTTATCTGCTTCATATAGCTGGCAAGGCAATGTTCCTCGGTTTTAAAAGGCACGTCGATAATACTTAAGAAAAACTTGTCGTTGGGAATCAGTTTAAGGATTTCAAAATGTTCCATACTCCTGTTCATCTCGCTGCACGTCTCTGACGCAAGCAATGCCGACAGGAAATTATAACCGCCCTCTATCCCTCTTTCAAGAATCGCTTTGCAGTAACCGCAAAGGAAATTGCTGAGATAATACGTTGCGATGTCAAGCGACCCCGTCCTCGGCGCGGTAAGTCTGACCGAAAAGCAGTTGTCAAGATTAAGCAAAACTTCGGGCATGTGATAACATGTATAGCCCATTGCCAGCTTGCCTTCTTTGCACGCCTGTTGCACAAGTTCGTTATTGGCTTCCTGCAACAAACTTTCAAAGTAAATCAGGTGTTTTAAGTCTTTCATAAGTATCTCCTATTTATTTAAAACGCCGATTGCAGAAAGGGCAGTTTTTACACCCTCTACAATCTCGGAATTTTCAGGCAGATTGAAAACGTTTTCCCCGGTCAGGTCAAACATCGTAAGGTTTTTATCGTCGCCGATTGCCGCAAGCACGTCGACTCCGCCGAAGTCCATCAATTTAAGCAGCGATTTATCCGTCACTCTATTGACGATAACGCCGATTTTTTCATACATAACCAAATTGTCGGCAACGGCCTTGATAGTAGCGCAAACGTCGCGTCCTTTTTTGCTCATATCGGTAATAAGGATAAGATGCGAAACCTTTTCCATAACGCGGCGGTTGATTTGCTCGATTCCCGCCTCGCCGTCGATAACGACAAAGTCGAATTCTTCCGACAAAATGCTGATTATATCTTTAAGGTAAGCGTTGATTTTGCAATAGCAGCCCGCAGATTCGGGACGGCCGACGGCAATAAACGAATAGCCGTCCGTTTCAACCATTGCGTCGAAAATCCTGAATTTTGCCTCGTTAAGTATCTCGATTGCCTCGCGATTGTTGCCGTTTTCGACGTTTTCGATTATATCCTTGCGAATGTCGTCGATTGTATATTTGACGTCGATTCCAAGCGCCGTCGAAAGCCCGACCGCAGGGTCTGCGTCGATTGCAAGTATTTTTTTGTCGGGATAAGTTTGTACAAGTGTTTTTACGATAGTTGCCGACAACGACGTTTTTCCGACGCCGCCTTTGCCCGCAACCGCAATAATCGTTGCTTTGTGGTCTGCCATAATTTTCTCCCAAAAAAATTTGTCCTTAAAAGACATTGTAAAAATTTTATCAAAAATCGTTTTTACAGTCAATAAAATTAAGATAATTTTCGTCGAAAATTGTCAGTATTTCAAAGGTTATATATCAGTTTGGTAGTTTAATAAAAATATATATCAAATTTTATATTAAAAATAAGCATTAAAAGCAAAAAAATATACCGCTTGCAGCGCAAACGGTAATTTCTTCAAAAAAGATAACTGTTATCTTGCGGCTGTCGAAAATTTATTAAAAATCCGCAACTATGCCAAAAATCATTGCTGTTTTTCGATTTGTTTCAGGAAACTTTTTCCATGCAAAGTGTTTTCGATTCCGAACATTTCAAGTATCGTTGCCGAGATGTCGCTGTACCCGTCCAACGTGCAGAGGTTGACGTTTTCTTTCAGCGTCTCGCCCGTCGCAAGCAGGAAAATATATTCTCTGCTGTGGTCGGTACTGGGCGTGAGCGGATCGCAGCCGTGGTCGGACGTTATCATCAAAACGTCGTCGGCTTTCATATCATTCATAAACGTCGGGAGCCACGCGTCGAATTCGGCGACGGCTTTTGCATATCCGTCCACGTCGTTTCTATGGCCGTATTTCATATCGAAGTCCACAAGGTTCACAAAGCAAAGCCCGTTGAAGTCCTTTGCTTGCAGTTCTTTCGTAACGCGCATGCCGTCGGCGTTATCGTGGATATGATAAGTTTCCTTTATGCCCTTTCCGTTGAAAATATCGTAAATCTTTCCGACGCCGATCGTGTCCAGCCCTTTTCTTTCGATAAGGTCAAGCATGGTGTCGCCGGGGGGCGTCAAGGAAAAGTCGTGGCGGTTGTCGGTGCGGACAAAGTCCGGATAAGTCCCGACGAACGGTCGTGCGATTACTCTTCCGACGCCGTATTTACCCGTCAGAATCTTCCTTGCGATTTCGCAATAACGATACAGTTCTTTCACGGGGACGACGTCCTCGTGCGCGGCAATCTGGAACACGCTGTCGGCGGACGTATAAACGATGAGCGCGCCCGTATCGACGTGTTCTTTGCCAAAGTCTTTTATGACTTCCGTGCCGGAATACGGCTTATTGCACAAAGTTTTTCTGCCGGTCTGTTTTTCAAACTCGTCGATGACTTCTTTCGGAAAGCCGTCGGGGAACGTGGGCAGCGGATTTTCCGACACGAGCCCCGCGATTTCCCAGTGCCCGACGGTAGTGTCCTTGCCCGCCGATTTTTCGGAAAGCCGCGCATAAACGCCCGTCGGATTTTCGATGCCGCCTTCAACGCCGTCGATGTTGAACATTCCAAGTTTTTTCAGGTTGTCTCCCACAAAAAACTTTGACGTTCTTATCGCGCGCAAAGTGTTGCTTCCCTCGTCGTGAAACTTGTACGCGTCGGGAAGTTCGCCGACGCCCAGACTATCCAGAACAATCAAAAAAACACGTTTAATCATTTATTTCCGCAATTTTAAGTGCGATTTCCATCATATCGGTGAAAGTATTCTGTCTTTCTTCGGCAGTGCAACTTTCCCCTGTGAACGGACAATCCGAAATGGTGCAAATGCACAGCGCGTTCTTGCCGGCGCGCGCTGCGTTCATATAAAGCGCGGCGCTTTCCATTTCAACCGCAAGCACGCCCATTTTACGCCAGTCGGAAAGGCTTGCCGCGTCGTCGTAAAAGGTGTCCGATGAAAACAGATTGCCGACCTTATAATTGACGCCCGCGTCTTCAGCAAAATCGACCGCCTGTTTCAGGAGTTTATAACTTGCGATCGGCGCGTACGTGCCGGGAAGATTGAACTGACTTGCGTAATTGCTGTTGGTGCAAGCGCCCTGTCCGATGACGATATCGCGAAGGTTGACCTCGTCGGAGATCGCGCCCGCGCTGCCGATTCTTATGATGTTTTCGACGTTGTAAAAATTGAAAAGTTCGTACGAATAAATACCGATCGAAGGTATGCCCATGCCCGACGCCATGACGGACACGATTTTGCCGTTGTACATACCGGTATATCCGTTAATACCGCGCACGCCGTTGACGAGTACGGGGTCTTCCAAAAAGTTTTCCGCAATGAATTTCGCGCGAAGGGGATCGCCCGGCATAAGGACGGTTTTTGCGAAATCGTCGATATTTGCACTGTTGTGTGGTGTGGGGATATTTCTCATAATTTACCTCATTTATTTTCGTTTGCTTTTGCGATTTTAACGATGCGGCTCGTGCCGAGTCGGTCTGCGCCGAGAGAAAGGAATTTTTCGGCGTCGTCAAGCGACGCGATACCGCCCGCCGCCTTGATTTTCACGTCTTTTCCGACGTGTTTTTTGAAAAGTTCCACATCTTCAAAAGTTGCGCCCGCCTTTGAAAATCCCGTCGACGTTTTGATATAATCGGCGTGAGCGTCGGTAACGGCTTTGCACATTGCGATTTTTTCTTCGTCGGTCAAAAGACAGGTTTCGATGATGACTTTCAGGACTTTTTTGCCGCAGGCGTTTTTCAGAAGTCTGATTTCGTCGGTAACTTTTTCAAAGTTATGTTCTTTCACGTCGCCGATATTGACAACCATATCGATTTCGTCTGCGCCCTCTTTCAGAGCCTGTTCAGTCTCAAAGAGTTTGACGTCGGCGGTGTTGTAGCCGTTGGGGAACCCGATGACCGTGCAGATGCTGAGTTTGTCCCCGACGTACTCTTTCGCGCGCTTCACGAATGACGGGGGAATACAGCACGACGCGACGTGATATTTTATGCCGTCGTCCAGAATCGCCTTGATTTCTTCCCACGTTGCGGTCTGTGCAAGCAGAGTGTGGTCGCAATGATTCAATATTTCTCTGATGTCCATAAGCGTTTCTCCTTATTTGACTTTTTTATAGCTGCCCGTAAGAGCGCCGATTTGCATCTCGAAAGGCATATCGCCTTTTTTGATATGTTTGGTGATGGAGCATTCGACAAATTCAAAAATAAGCCCGTCTTCGTCCTTGCCCATGTAGGCGTAGCGGATTTTCGCGCCGCCGCTTGAAAACGTCGCGCTCTGGAACACCTTGTATCCGTTTTCCGAAAACTCCTTAATCGTCCTATCAAGGTCTTTCGTCATATACATAAGGTGATGCGCCGCCTCGCCGCGCTTTTCGTAAAAGTAATCGTAAATATTCTTTTCGCCCTGAGTTTCGATGATTTCAAGTTTGGTCGTGCCCTTTCCGCCATAGAAGATGCGGACCTTGCAGTCCTTTTTCTCGCCGTGGTATTTAAGGTCGAAAGTGCCCTCGTCGGTGACGATTTCATACCAGTGTTTAATGCCGAAAAGTTTGCCGTATCTGTCGGTTGCCTCGTTCCAGTCTTTGACGACGATACCGACGTGATTAATTTTGCCGTATTTCATATTAGTCCGTCCTTTGATTATTTCACTTGATATTCTACACTATGCGCGCGCGTTTTGCAAACATTATTATTGCGGGAACGTTAATTTTTGTACAATGTCGGATATATATGAAGTTATATAATATCGGTTATTGACAACTTCGCCGAGAAACGATAAAATATTTCCGATATGAAAAAAGACGTTGCCATAAATTGCGAAAATACTTTTTCGGACGCCGACCGCCCGTCGAAAACAAAGGCTCTTACCTACGTTGCGCTGGGCGTTGCGGTCGTTACCGTTTGCGCGTGGATTTCAATCCCCGTCGGCGACGTGCCCTTTACGTTGCAAACGCTTGCGGTTGCGGCAATCGGCGGTATTCTCGGCTGGAAAAAAGGACTGTTGACAATCCTTATTTACATTCTTCTGGGGCTTATCGGCGTTCCCGTTTTTGCGGGGTTCAAATCGGGCGTGCCCGCGCTTATGGGCGCGACGGGCGGATATATTTTCGGTTTTGCTTTCGCCGTCGTGATTTCGGGGCTTGCAAAACTTATCCCCGTGAAAAACAAATTCGCGCGAATCGGCGTGTTTTTCGCCGCAAACATTCTGGGGCTTACGATATGTTACGTTTTCGGTACGGCATGGTTTATCACGGTTTACGGAAAAAATGTCGGCAGTATCGGCGTGAAAAGCGCGCTTATGCTTTGCGTGGTGCCGTATATCGTGCCCGACCTTGTGAAACTTTTTATCGCGGCGGTATTATCCGTCCGCCTCGGAATTTATTTAAGATAAAAATACAGATTAAATAAGCCTTTATCACAAACATACGAATGTCTTGACTTCTATTTTTACGCTTGACGATTTCGTGAAAATATTTATAATTTATTACGATTGAATATAATATTTACGCAACGATTTGCGTTTGGAGTTTTAATATGAGAAAAACCAAAATAGTATGCACGATAGGTCCGTCGTCGGACAACGAAGACGTCTTTCGCGCAATGTGCAAAACGGGGTTGAACGTCGCAAGGCTCAACTTTTCGCACGGGACTCACGACGAACACAAGAAAACAATCGAAATGATTAAAAAGGTGCGTGAGGAACTTAACCTGCCCATCGCGATTATGCTTGACACGAAAGGTCCCGAGTACCGCATAAAAACCTTTGAAAACGGCAAGGTATTTATTCCCGACGGCGCGGACTTCACGTTCACGGCGCGCGACGTTCAAGGCAACGAAAATATCGTGTCGGTGAGCTACAAAGGTTTGCCGTCCGACTTGTCCGTCGGCGACAAAATCCTTGTCAACAACGGGCTTGTGTCCTTTGAGGTCGCCAAAATCGACGGCACGGAAATCAAGTGCAGAACCCTTATCGGCGGCGAACTTTCAAACCGCAAAAGTATGTCCTTCCCGGGAAAAACGCTCCGCCAGGTTTACCTTGGCGAGCAGGACAAAGCCGACCTTCTTTTCGGCATAAAAAACGGCGTGAGTTTTATTGCGGCGTCGTTCGTGTCGTGCAAGCAGGACCTTGTCGACCTTAAAACCTTTCTGAAAGAAAACGGCGGCGAAAACATCGATATAATCGCAAAAATCGAAAACCGCAGCGGCATTGAAAATATCGAGGATATTTGTTCGGAGTGCGAAGGTATTATGATCGGCCGCGGGGATCTGGGCGTGGAAATCCCGTTTGCCGAAGTACCCGCCGTCCAGAAATATCTCATCACGAAATGCCGCCTTCTCGGAAAGCGCGTTATCACCGCAACCGAAATGCTGGAATCCATGATCCAGAACCCCCGCCCCACCCGCGCGGAAATTTCGGACGTTGCAAACGCCGTTTACGACGGCACGAGCGCGGTTATGCTGTCGGGCGAATCGGCGGCGGGCAAGTACCCCGTCGAAACGGTGCGTACGATGTCTGATATCGTCGAAGAAACGGAGCGGCACATCGACTACGTTTCGCGCTTCCACGACAGCCATTTCAAAATCAAAAACAAGGCGGACGCGGTGTCGCACGCAACGTGCGGTATGGCAATCGACATCGACGCGAAAGCAATCGTCGTCACTTCAAATTCGGGCACGACCGTCCGTATGGTTTCCCGTTTCCGCGCGCCGATGGATATAATCGGCATGGCAACCGACAAGGCGGTGTGGTATAAACTTGCTTTGTCCTGGGGCGTTCTTCCCGTAATGAGCGCGCACTACAACTCCACCGACGTTCTGTTTTACGAGGCGGAAAAGGCTGCGATAAACAATATGCCGTCGTTGCGTTCCGGCGATTCGATTGTAATAACCGCAGGTACGGCGGGCGAAAAATCGGGCAATACCAACACGATAAAAATGGTCACGATTTCCCGATAATTTGCAAAAAACCATATTTAACGAAAAAAACAAGCGGCATAAACCGCTTGTTTTGTTTTTTATAAGTTTTAATATCGCTTATTTTTCAATGACGATTTCGTCGCCTGCGCGCACGATGCCGCCTTTCAGCACACGCGTGAATATTCCTTCTTTCGGCATAATGCACTTTCCTGTGAGTTTCGCGATCTCGCACCCGTCGCCGGCGTGGCATTTTTTGCCGATTTGCGTAACTTCGTGGAGTGTTTCGCCGATTTTCAGTTTTGTTCCGACAGGCAGTTCGTACAAACAAATCCCTTCCGTCGTCACGTTTTCGGCAAATTTTCCGACGCAAAGCCCGATGCCGTATTCTTTCATTTTGTTAATGCTTTCGATGCCAAGAAGACTTATCTGTCGGATGCTGCCTTGTTCGGCGTGAGAATCCCCGACGATGCCGAAATCTTCCTTCATTTCGACCTCTTCGACTGCGTGTTTGATTGTTCCTTTTTTCTCGCTTACGTTTACCGCAACAACTTTTGCCATATTACACCCTCTCGTAAATTCCGCTTTTTCCGCCTTCTTTTTTCAAAAGGCAAATCTCGCCGATCACCATACTTTTATCGACGGCTTTCAGCATATCGTATATCGTAAGGCTTGCGACGCTCACCGCGACAAGCGCTTCCATCTCGACTCCGGTTTTGTACGTTGCGACGGCGGTTGCCGTGACGACCACTTTGTCGCGCCCGATTTCAAACTCGATTTTTACGTTGTCAAGGGGGACGTTATGGCACATCGGGATAAGCGACGACGTGTTTTTTGCCGCCATAATCCCCGCAACTCTCGCAGTGTTCAGGACGTCGCCCTTCGGCGTTTCTTTGTTTGTCAGAAGAATTATCGTTTCGGGCTTCGTTTTGATTTCCCCGCGCGCAACGGCAGTGCGTTTTGTCGCCGATTTCTCCCCGACGTCAACCATTTTCGCGCCGTTTTCGTCAACGTGACTCAGTTCCATATTATCCTCCGATTCCGTACATATTGATTTTTTGAAGCACACCCATTTCGATAAGGTGTTCCCGCGGTTTGATTTCCACAGCTTTCAGTATTGCGTCTTCGACGTTCCCGCCGGCAAGATACGGCTTTACGTCGACAAAAACGTCGTGATGCAGACACGGTAAAATCTTGCCGTCGGCGGTCAGTCTTATGCGATTGCACGACGAACAGAACTTGCTTTGGAGCGCGGCGATTACGCCGATTTCGACGCCGTCTTTCGTCATATAAACGTCAACCTTGTTTTCGCGGCGAAGAAACGCCATATCGTTTTCTTTCACGAAAATATCCGCCGGCAGAAAATACTTATGAAACGCATGCTCGTTCATTATCGGCATCATTTCGATGAACCTGACTTTTACGTCTTGTTTTTTTGCAAATTCCGAAAACGCGCTCACGTCGTCGTTCACGCCCTTCATTAAAACGGCGTTGACTTTGATATTTTTAATGCCGCTGTTTTTCGCCGCCGAAATTCCTTGTATCGCACATTCGAGATTGCCGCCCCGCGTGATTTTATTGTAAATTTCGTCGCTGAGCGAATCGATACTCACGTTAAGCCCGTCAATGCAATCAGACAGTTTATCAATGTATTTTGGAAGATAAACACCGTTTGTAGTCAATCCGATGCAAAGGTCGGGCAATTCTTTTTTTACCGAACAAATTAAATCCGCGGCGTTTTTCCTCAGAAGCGGCTCGCCCCCGGTGAAGCGCACCTTCTTTCCGCCAAGGTTATGAAACGCCCTGATTATCGTCATTACGTCTTCAAATGACAGAATGTCGTCGTGCGACTTTTTTTCGACGCCGCATTCGTCCATGCAGTACACGCACCGATAGTTACACCTGTCGGTCAGCGATACACGCATATAATCGATTGTCCGTGAAAACGCGTCTTTCATACCAAAATAATTTCCCCTGTTTTGTCGAACGTATAGCCGCCGAGCGCAGCCGTTTTTTCCCTGAAATCGTCGCTTTTCAAAACGCTTATGAAGTTTTTGATTTCTTCGTTTTGAAGCATTGATTTTTTCACAAGGAAGTCGTAACTTTCCTGCCCGACGGGGATAAAGTCAAGCCCCATTGCGTTTGCCGCCGACTCCACGCCGAGGCCGCAGTCAAACACGCCGTTCTGCACCGCGCACGCAACCGCAAGATGCGTGACGAATTCTTTTTCGTAGCCGTTGACCTCGTCCTTGCTTATTCCGCTTTTTTTCAGAAGATAATCGAACAGGAGTCGCGTGCCCGCGCCGCTTTGTCGGTTTGCAAAGGAAAACCTGCCGCCTTTAAGGTCGTCAACGGATTTAATTCTATCGTCGCCGCGACGCACCATAAGTCCTTGCGTGCGCCCCAGCCCTTTGATTATCGCCATCGTTCCCTCGTCGAAGTATTTTTTGACGAACGGGACGTTGTATTCCCCCGTTTCCGCGTCAAGAAGATGAATAGGCGCAATATGGCACGCGCCGTTTTTCACCCCGAAAATCCCGCCCATACTTCCGACGTGCGCCGACACGACGGGGATCGTATCGCCGATAATATCGATTGCCACGTCGTGGCTGCCGATAATCACGAGTTTTCTTTTTATGCTGTCAAGGTCGCTTAAAAGTTCAACCCTGACTTCTTCGCCGGAATCGATACCTTCGACGTTTCTGTCAATATCGACGATGCCGTCGGCTTTGACCATACTCATAATCGCGGCTGCTCCCCTTTCAAGGGGTGTTGCGAAGTATTTACCGTCGATAAACCCAAGCGCGACTCGCAAAAACTCGCGGCTTTTCAGCGACGATACGACGCGCTTTGTGAGCGTTGCCGTGACGTATTGTCTTTTCGTCGGCGGAGTGCAGGTCATTTTTTCAATCACGGGTTTCACGACCTTATCCATCACCGTGTATGCGGAAACGGGATACCCGGGCACGCCGATGACGGGTTTATCGTCGATTATGCCAAGCACCGTCGGCTTCCCGGGTTTTATTGCAAGCCCGTGCGCGACAACCGTGCCGAGACGCCCGATAATTTTTTTCGTAAAATCTTTCGTGCCTGCCGAAGAACCCGCGTTGATAAGCACGACGTCGTGGTTTTTTACGGCGTTTTTCAATGCGTTTTCAATCAGGGTTTCATCGTCGCGCACGACGTCGAATCTGTCGGGTATTCCGCCGTATTCGTCAATCAGCGCGCAAAAAACGCGGCTGTTGCTTTCGATAAGTTTCCCGACGCGCACGTCTTTCACGTGTTCCACCATTTCGTCGCCGGTGGGGATAATCGCGACTTTCGGTTTTTTTCTGACGGTAACGGTTTCGTTTCCCGACGCGAGAATCGCGCCGATATCTATGGCGCGGATTTTCCTTTTTGACGGGATGACCATTTCGTTCGCAACGACGGTTTCGCCGACGGCGCGTATATGCTGCCACGGATGCGACGAGGCGTTGATTATCACGTTTTCGCCGTCCGCGACGACGTTTTCAATCATAATCACGCTATCGTACGACGGTTTTATCACGCCGCCCGTGTTGACGTATTCGAACTCGTCCTTTTTAAGGGTTACGGGGTTGAGTTCGCTCGCTTCCACGGTGTCTTCGGAGCACACCGCGATTCCGTCCATTGCCGACGCGTTATAGCACGGATCGCACACTTTTGCGAACACGGCTTCCGCCGTTATCCTGCCCGCGGCGTCGATGGTTTTTATTTCCTCTTCCCCGATAGGTTTCACAAAAGACAAATACGTTTCCAGCGTTTCGTCCAGACTTTTGTTTTCGATATAAACGTTTCTCATAATTCAAGCGGTATGACTTTGAGCGGGGCGTCCTTATAAATGCCCTCCTCGTCCTTTGAGATTCTGACGTAACCGTTCGCGCTCATCGCGGTGATGAGGTTTGCGGACTTCAAAAACACAGGCGTCGCGACGTACCTTGTCCCGTCAAAAGCGACGTTCACGAGTTGCAGCGTCGTACGTCCCGGCACGGACGGAAAATTGCACGCCGAAAAGCAATCCAGCGTTTTCTCCTTTTGTCCCCTGATTTCTTTCACGACGGTTGAAATTATTTCGTTGTAAACCATATATGCGGCGTACGGATTCCCGGGCAATCCCACGACAAGGGTTTTGTCGATTTTTGCAAGAATGGTCGGTTTCCCAGGTTTCATTGCAAGCCCGTGCATAAGGATTTCGCCGTCGGAAAGCACCTTTTCGGTAAAGTCTTTCGCGCCGACGGAACTGCCGCCGCTTATCAACACGACGTCGCTTTTTGAAACGGCGGTGCTTACTGCGTTTCTGATTTCGTTTTCGTCGTCTTTCGTGCGCGCGGTAAAGACAAGGTCAAAGCCGTCTTTTTTGATTGCCGCGGACAAAAGAGTCGTGTTGACGTCGCGGATTTTCCCGTCCGATGCGTCGCTCGATACGTCAACGAGTTCGTCACCCGTCGAAATTACCGAAATTTTAATGCCGTCGTAAACGTCGACGCGCCATATCCCGAGCCCCGCAAGAGCCCCCGCCGCAACGGGCGTTATTACGCTGCCCCTGTTCATCACGATTGAGCCTTTGTCAAGTTCTTCGCCGCAACGAATGACGTTTTCCCACGGCTTCACGGGACGATACACCGCGATTTCGTCGTTCAGTACTTCAACGTCCTCGATCATTACGACCGCGTTCGCGCCGTCGGGTACAACGCCGCCCGTGGGTATCGCAACGCAGTCGCCGCTTTTCACACAAACGCCGGGCTTTTCGCCGATACGCAAACGTCCCGTTATTTTCATTACCGACGGAACGGACGAACCCGCGCATGCGACGTCGCCCGAAAAAACCGCATATCCGTCCACGGTGGAGCGGTTGTACGGCGGATATTTTTCGGTACTGAAAACGTCGTCGGAAACGGTATATCCGACCGCGTCCGACGTTTTTCGCGACGTTACTTTCAACGCCGCCGCTTCAATATTATCTTTTACGATTTTTTTTGCTTCTTTGGTGTCCAGAACCTTAAAAAACTTCATTTTACGTTTTCGCCGCAGTTATGTGCAAGCCCCAAAAGAATATCGAGTCCGTGTTCGACAGGCGACAATATCACGTCGATACTTTCCCTGACCGCCTTTTCGGAACCCGGCAGGTTTATGATAAGGGTTTTATCCTTGATGCCCGACACTGCGCGTGACAGCATCGCCTTTTTCGTGATTGCAAACGACGAAAATCTTATGGCCTCCGCAATCCCGGGCGCTTCCCTGTCGATCACGGCTTTTGTGGCTTCGGGCATATTGTCGCGTGGCGAAAAACCCGTGCCGCCCGTTGTCAGAACAAGATTGATTTCACGATTGACGTATTCGTTCAATTTTGCAGAAATGGCAGTTAAATCATCTGAAACGACGTCATAACTATCGATTTTGTAATTTGCCGCTTTCATAATTTCGACAATCGCTTTGCCGCTTTTATCTTCTCTTTCGCCATTGAAACAGCTGTCGCTCGCGACAAGCACCGCAACCGTTTTCATCATAGTTTCACCACCCTTGTTTCCATTACGCCAAGATCCAGCATAAACAATTTTCCTTTCGTATCTTCGTCCTCGTGTTTCAGCACAGAATAAACGAGCGCGACCTGAATCGAGGCAACCAGCGCCACGACGAAGGAATAAGTCTTGTGCGGAACGTCCTTGGATTTTCTGTACATTTTCGACAGCCTTCTTTCGCCGGGATAGCAGATCATACATTGTCCCATAATCCCGTCGACCGCGCCGTGAATCAGCACTTTTTTGCGTTTCTCGCACTCTTCTTCGATAAGCAACCGCGTTTCGATATTGTCCACGCAGTCCACGACGATATCGACCTCGTCGATAAGATAAGCGTTGTATCTCGTGAAGTCGTTGGGCACGCTTTTAACGTGGGTTTTGCTGATATCTCTCACGCGGGAAAGCATCACTTCGGCTTTGTTCTTGCCGAGCGTGGAAAACAGCGCGCCGATTTGTCTGTTCATATTGCTTTCGGTATAATAGTCGCCGTCGACAAGGATAAGATAATCGACGTTAAGCCGCGCCAACTCCTCGGCAACGTAGCCGCCGAGTCCTCCGCAGCCTATGACCAATACTCTGCCGCCGAGTCCTTGCATTATCCCCCCGATGCGGGCGACAAAAACATTACCTTATCGCCGTCTTTCAATTTTGTTTTGTACATTTTCAGCGACGCGATATTCACGTCGTTGACGTAAATCAGAAACTGTTTTACTTCTTTTTCGCGGATGCAGAATCTTTCCGCAACGACGCTTATGAGTTCTTTAACGTCGTTTGCTTCGACCTCGATGGATCTTTCCTGAAATTTAACTCTTGCCGTACCGAAAAACTTTACTTCAATCATAATACGTCCTCCAAGCCAAGCCTTTTGATAAGTTTTTTGGTCGGGCGACCGTGTTCGTCCCAGAAACGCGCCTTGTAATATTTCGCGCGAAGTTTGTCAAGGGGCACTTTACTTTTCGGATTCGTTGCGATCTGCAATTCGTTTTTAAGTCTTTCGGGCAAATCGTCGTCCTTTTCGCTTACGCCGAGTTTTATGTCGATAAGTCTTTCAAGGTTATATCCTCTTTCGCCGATTCTGAGGAACTTTCCGAAGTTCATTTTCATGCCCGTCGCGTAATAAATCGCCTTTGTATGCGGCAGCATTTCAAACGGCATATGCATCGCGATCGCATTCGGCACGCGCAACAAAAGTTTGATTACAAGACCGAGTTCGGTCATCACCTTATTGACGACGCGCGTAACTATGCTGTTGGGCTTGCTCATAAGGAAAGTCGGGAAAAACGCATAGGTCGTGAACAGACAGTTTCCGCCCGCGCTGCACGCTTCCATAAGATCCTGGAACATGGCGCACAACACGCCTTTTCCGTGCGTGGTATAAGGATTGACGGAAAGCCCCAGCCCTTCCAGAACGACAAGGTAACCGCCGTTAAGGTGGCAGCCGCCCCTGTTCGCAACGGCGTATCCGAGCCCCTGTCCGACAGCCCCGCGCGGTTCGTACGCGGCAAGTTCCATACCCTTCGCGTTCATTGCGAATTCGTGTCCGCCGTACTTTTCGGCAAGGCGCATACTGCCTTCTGCAAGGTCGTCGCCGATGCCGCGGCGATACGCGATATCTTCGATAACCTTCCCGACGTTGTCGATTTTGCCGAATTCCAGCTCGTTTTTCCACATGCCTTTTTCGTTCAGTTCCATCGCAAACGAAATGGTGTTTCCGCAGGAAATGGTATCCATGCCGAGTTCGTCCATCTCATAGTTCAGGTCGAGTATGCTTTGCATGTTGTTGTTGAGTATGTTCGGACCGAAAAGCCCCAGCGTTTCGACTTCCGGCCCTTTGACTTCCTTGCCTTCGACTTTAACGACGCGCGCGCACCGTATCGGACAAGTTACGCAGCCGCTGTTTCTGACAAGGTAATCTTCTTTCAGCGTTTCGCCGCAAACGTCCTCAAACTTATCGTATTTTCCGCTGCGGTAGTTGTTGGTCGCAAGCAGGTTTTTGGCGTTCATTGTGGAAACGAGTCCCGCCGTGCCGAGTTCGGGCAACTGAACGCCCGTGGTGGGATGTATACGCAGACGTTTCGTCCACTTTTCGTTGTTGGTTTTATATTTTTCTTCGTTGAAGATTTTCGGCGTAACGTGGCCGTCCGCAACGATACCTTTCAGGTTTTTGGAGCCGAAGACCGCGCCGACGCCACCTCTGCCCGCCGCCCTTTCGTTGCTGACGACGCAGGCGTATCTCACAAGGTTTTCGCCCGCGGGACCGATGACGAACTTTTCCCCTTTGTCGGGGATTTGTTCCTGTGCCTCGCCGGTTTTCATACCCCAATACGGAGTCGCGTCCTTGAACTCGACGCCGCCCGCCGTGACTTTAAGATAAACTTTTTCTTCGCTTTTACCTGTGATAATAAGGGCGTCGTAGCCGGCGCGTTTCAGCGACATACCGAAGTTACCGCCGCAGTTTGACGACGTATAATACCCCGTAAGCGGCGAAATCGTCGACGTGTTGAACCTTGACGAGCACGGCGCGCCGAGCGCGTTCAGCGGTCCCGTCGTCACGACGATGACGTTTTCTTCCGACAGCGGATCGATTTTCCCTTTAATATGATCTGCGATGATTTTGGCAGCCATTATTTTGCCGCCCAGATATTTTTCCCTGTCCTTATCCGAAAAAGGATACTCCGAAACGCTTCGGTCGGTCAGGTTTACTTTCAGAACTTTCCCGCAATAACCGCAGTATTTCGTGCTCATAATTCACCCCCGAGTACGTTGCGATAAGTTGCCGTTATCGCTTCTTTTTTACATTTCGTCAGACAAAAGCCGCACTTGATGCACAATTTTTCGTCGATATTGAATTTCTGTTTGATGACGCCGGAAATCGCGTCCGCAGGACACGCACGCTTGCACAAAGAACAACCTATGCAGTTGTCATTGATGAAAATTGTTTCCACCCTTTTCTGGTCGTCGTCGCACAAAACGGCTTTCGTGATGCACGCGTCGTAACACTGACCGCATTCCTTACACTTTTCGCGGTCAATTTCCCATGCTTTTTCTTCGATGTTGTGAATTAAACTTTGAAACGGACACACATAGTTGCAATAGCCACAATCTGCGCATTTGCCCTTATCGATTCGATACATAATTTTCCTCCCTCTTGTGTCGAAACTACATTTGCGTAATGTTATGTGTATGTATGTTATAAATATATGTTACCACATTCTTGAACAGTTTGTCTATATCTTTTTTCGTCAATTTTTTATGTAAAATCCTTACATTTTCGCCAATTTTGTCCAAAATTTATAAAAAAATTACTGTTGACAAGCCCGAAATCTTATGTAACAATAAAATTAAATCCGATTTCGTACGCCTACAGCGCCCGCCATGGAGTACGAAACGATAGGGTACGTCTGAAAACGGACGTGCCTCCCATTGTGGAAAGGAGATAAAATTATGAAACAAAACAAAAAACTGCTTGCACTGCTTCTGGTGCTGGCAATTGCTTTCACGTCTTTGACGCTCGTTGCCTGTACTCAAGGCGGCGATAAGAACGGCGGACAAGGTGACGCCGGCGTCACGCAAGAGGTCAAAAATCCCGGTGATATCGTCAAAAATGCCGACGGCACGGTTACTTTTATGGACATGAACAACGTCGTTCATAAAAACATAAAAACCGGGAAACAAAGAATTATCAATCTGTGGCCGGCAAACACGTCCACTTTCTTCGGAATCGGCGCAGGAGACAAACTTCTGGCAACGTCCATTCAACAAGCGCCTTGGGTTGAGGTCTTCTATCCCGCAATTAAAACACGTAAAGACTTCGTTTTGGAACGAGGCATCAACGTAACCGCCGAATACCTTGTTAACCGTAACCCCGATTTGGTTATCGTTCACCCTTCAAACGGAAAAGATTTACAAAAACAACTGCTTGCAGTTGGCGTTGACGCCATTTTTATCAATTTCAGCGACTTTGAATCCATGAAAAAATGCTATAAAATAGTCGGCGCGTTGCTTGGCGGAGAATATGAAACCAAGTTGAATTATTGGTGCACGAGAGTTGACAAAACAAAAGCAAAAATCAAGGCAAAAACCGATTTGTTGAAAGACAACGAGCGTCCCGTCGTTTTGTATTGCACCGGTATCGGTAAGAAAGAAGGCTCGACCGTCACCGAATTTTCCACCATGGGTGCGAACTCCATCTTCCAGGATTGGTGCGAAATAGCGGGCGGTAAATATTTTATGGCGGAACACACTAATATTCAAGGCATGACAATCACCCAAGAGAACGTCTTGGACAACTGGCCCGGCATTATTTTGTGCGCTGGCGCAAACCAGAACAAAACGTACGAAACCTTGAAAGCTCCCGATTCCGTTTATGTCGAGCACATTGCAAAAAATGGAACAAAAATTGTAAAAAATCCTTACGTATTGTTTGACATCGCACGTTTCGGATTCGAGGCACTTTTGCAAATGTCGCAGGCTGTTTCCGTGATTCAACCCGCAATCGCAGCAGAACTCGGTATCGACATGAAGAACGAAATCAAATGGTTCTATTCAACCTTTGCCGATGTTACTCTCAGTGACGAACAGGTACAACTTATCATAGACGGGAAAAAGCCTAATGGAGACCCGATCTGATAAAAAACGCGTTAAAGCGCTTGCTTTTAACGGCAACATGAGCAGACCTCGCTATTTGTTTTTCATAGCACTTTTTTCCGGTCTGCTCTTGTTCGTCGTCGTACTTTCGCTTTCGATAGGACAATATAAAATTCCGTTCGGTCATACGCTGAAAATCATTTTCAGCTGGCTTGCCCCGATAAAGGAGCCGTGGGATTTTATAAGGACGGAAACCGGCGTTATCAAAACAATGCGTATGCCGCGAACGCTTGCGGCAATGTTTGTCGGCGCCGCTCTTGCCGTGTCGGGAGCAAGTTACCAAAGTTTATTCAAGAACCCGATGGTCTCCCCCGACATACTGGGGGTGTCGTCGGGCGCTTGTATAGGTGCGGCGACGGCGATTTTATTAAGTGCGGGAAGCGTCGCAATTCAAATCGGCGCATTTGCAGGCGGATGTATCGCCGTATTTCTGACTGTTTTAATACCCAAACTCATAAGAAACGACAGCACTTTAATGCTCGTACTTGCCGGCATAATCGTGGGAAGTATGATGTCGTCCGTTATGAGCGTTATTAAATTTATGGCAGATCCCGACACCAAGCTTGCCGAAATTACGTATTGGACAATGGGTTCATTTGCGGGCGTGTCCATGAACTCATTGTATTACGTAATGCCCGGACTTATCGTGCCGATGGTTATTTTATTATGTATGCGTTACAGGCTGAACATTTTGTCGCTCAGCGATTTTGAGGCAAAGTCTTTGGGCGTGAATATCGGTCGGACGCGCCTGGCGGTAATTATTTGCTCGACTTTACTTACTGCCTGTTCCGTTGCCCTTGCCGGCACTGTCGGCTGGGTTGGATTGGTTATTCCGCACCTGAGTCGTATGATTGTCGGTGCGGACAACAAAAAAATGCTGCCTGTCGCCATGCTGATGGGCGCAACTTTTATGGTAATAATCGACATAATGTGTCGTATGCTGACGCCGATGGAACTGAAACTCGGAATTTTGACGGGCATTATAGGCGCGCCCTTCTATTTGTTTATTCTGATTAAGCAAAGGAGGACGGTGCGATGATAATGGAAGTCCGAAATTTGTCTTTTCAATACCACAACAGCCGCACGATTTTCAGCGACGTAAACTTCGATATCGACCAGGGCGAAGTTCTCTCGATTATCGGTATTAACGGCGCGGGAAAATCAACCCTTCTGAACTGTCTTGCCGCTTTGTTCAGTCCGAAAACGGGCGAGATTTTTCTGGAAGGAAAACCGATGAAAAATATGAGCCGTCCCGATATCGCCAAAGTTATCGGCTACGTTCCGCAAACGCACAACGCGATATACGCTTTTACGGTTCTGGAATTTGTGGTTATGGGACGAACGCCTCATATCGGTTTTTTATCGTCGCCGTCAAAGGCAGACTACAAAATCGCCGACGAGGCACTCGAAAAAATGCATATATCTCATTTAAGAGATAAAGCGTACACCGAAATTTCCGGCGGCGAAAGACAACTTGCCCTTATCGCAAGGGTTATCGCGCAGCAACCCAAATTGATTTTATTGGACGAGCCGACCTCGCACCTCGATTTTGGCAATCAATATCGTACGGTGGAACTGATTAAAGAATTGTCCGATATGGGCTTTGCCGTAATAATGACGACGCATATGCCCGATCACGCTATTATTTTGGACGGTAAAGTCGGTGTTTTGGACAGAAACGGTCATCTGGCTGTCGGCGCGGCAAGCGAAATAATGACCGACTGCAATTTGTCCGATTTATATGGTATCAATGTAAAAACTAAATTTATTACGGAAGCCGACCGAGCCGTCTGCGTAATATGCCCGACGGAAAATAATACCGATTGCTGTTTTGATAAAATTTGCGCTATGGCAAACGACGCCAAAAACAATAAAACAAGAGAGGAAGATTATGACGTATAAATATTCTGATTATTTGAAAGAACTGAAAACCACTACCCTGTTTCAGGGCATTGTGGACGATGATTTACTCATGTTGTTGAACACAATCAAGCCGCAAATAATCCATATCGACGAAGGGGGCGAACTGCCTATGATGGCAGGCGGGTTTAAGGAATTTGCCGTGTTTTTACGCGGCTATCCGCAAAAGGAAATTGCCCCTCGCAGATTCAAATACGATATGCCGAAGTTCGGCGAGCCGGGCATGATGATGGGCGAAATCCCTTCTTTGTCGGAAATGGACAACACCGACAGACCTATGAAAAAAATGAGGTTTCCGAAAGGCGGAAAAGGTCCGCACGGAAATGCCCCTCGTCCTGCCATGGACGTTATGATGATGTCGGGCGAAAGCGTCACCAGGTTTTATAACGAGGAAGTGAGCGCAGCACAGTCGAAAATGCTGAGAAATTTCCTTGGTATTCTTGCACAGAAAGTCACGGATATCCGTCATGATTTGTTCATCGCAAAAGACCAATTCGACATATACGGAGAAACCGAAAAAACGCTTAATATTTTCACGGCAGGCTGCGCCATGAGCATTGTCAGAGATGCCGCGGACTTGTGGACAAATCGACATCCGGAACTTCCCGCCGTGATTACGGTGGGCGGCAGCGTAGATTTGATTAAAAGAGTTATGGACGGCGAGCCCTGCGACGTCCTGATTTCGGCAGACAGCACTTTGTTTGAAAGCATAATGGGCTTGACAAAAAACGAATACGTTGTCTTTGCGCGCAATAAAATGGTGCTTGTGTCAAACGGTAAAAAGGATATCGACAAGGATAATTGGATTGACGTTTTGTGCGACGACGCAACGACTTTCGCACACTTCAACCCCTATGGCGATCCCGGCGGATACCGCGCCGTAATGACGCTGTTGCTTGCCGACAACGTACAAGCGGGCTTGGGCGACAAACTTATGAATCACCCGGGACATCTCGGCATGGATACCGACACGCCTTTTGAAAAAATAAGGAACGCCGACTTCTCGTTCGGATACTATTCCGGTGCGAAATCAAGCGGAAAAACTTTTGTGGAGTTTCCCGCTGTCATGGATTTGTCCGACGAAAAACTCGCCGACGTCTATGCCAAAGCAAAGTTCGCCATCGACGACAAACACACCGTATCGGGTTGCCCGATTACGCACGGCATTGCCGCGTTGCCGACGGCTGAACATTCGGAAGCCGCCCGCGATTTTTTGTCGCTCTTCCTTACTTTTGATTTCAAAGGATACGGATTTCTTGATAAATAGCGAAAAGCAAAGGTTTATATTGACATTTGTATAATCTTATGTAACAATTAATTTAATCCGATTTCGTACGCTTACAGCGCCCGCCATGGAGTACGAAACGATAGGGTACGTCTGAAAACGGACGTGCCTCCCATTGAGGAAAGGAGGAAAACTTAATGAAACAAAACAAAAAACTGCTTGCACTGCTTCTGGTGCTGGTAATCGCTTTCACGTCCCTGGCTCTCGTTGCCTGCAACAAGGACGGCGATAAAGGCGGCGACCAGGCGAAAAAGGTCGTTCGCATTTCAACCACCACGTCGGTAAACGACAGTGGTCTCATGGCTTATCTTCAACCATATTTCAAAGCAGATACGGGATATGACTGGGAAATTGCTTCGGCAGGCACGGGCGCCGCTATCAAAGCCGCAAAATACGGCAACGCCGACGTAATTCTCGTCCACGAACAAGCTTCGGAAGAAACGTTTGTAACCGAAGGTTTTTCGCGTGTTGTTGACGGATACAAGACAGAGCGCGTATCGTTCATGTACAACTACTTTGTACTTGTAGGACCTACCAATGATCCCGCAAATGTGAAAAATGCAGATAACGTTATGGACGCATTTGCAAATATTGCAAGTAACGAAAAAACATTTATATCTCGTGGAGACGCAAGTGGCACCCATAAAAAGGAAGTCAAATTGTGGCCCAAATCGCTCAATATACCAGCTGCAGACGTTAAATCAGACCCAACGGCAATTGAACAGATTCCTGTAGGAGTTCGCAAATGGTACACTTCTATCGGTCAAGGCATGGGCGCATGTTTGACAATGGCGAATGAGAAAAATGCTTACGTCCTTACCGACAAAGCAACTTTCCTTTCGTTCAAAAACAATCCCGACGGGGACAAAGCTCCCAACCTCGAGATTCTTTACGAAGCCGACAACGACCTTAAAAACACTTATTCGATGCTCGCCGTTAACCCCAACGCACCGTTTGTTGATTCCGTTACCGGCAAAGCGTTGCCCGCAGGTCAGGTGAAAATCGACACGACCGCTGCCGACGTATTCGTCAAATGGATGACAAGCGAGCACGCAAAAGCGTTGATCGCATTCTATGGCGAGACCAAATACGGCGGAAGTCTTTTCTCGCTTATGGGCGGTTATCTCAAATAACAGAATAATTTGAATAGCGTATGGGAAAAAGCAATTTGGTTGATAAAATCAGACAACCAATTGCTTGACAACATAATAAACACTACGCTTCAAATGGCGTTTTCAAGTTCGATAATAGCGTTCCTTTTAGGGACGCTTATCGGGCTTCTTGTCGCGTTCAACGATTTCCCCGGGAAAAGAATCGTCGTAACGTTTATGCGCACGCTCATGGGATTACCGCCCGTTGTCGTGGGTATTATCGTTTACGTTTTGTTTTCCGGAACGGGGCCTTTCGGCAATCTTAGGCTTATTTATTCCGTAAAGCTTATGATAATCGCGCAGGTAGTATTGATTACGCCAATCGTTGCTGGAATGACCGAAACGGCAATTTCGCCCATAGTCAAAAACGCTCTCCCCTCACTAAAAGGTATGGGCGCTAATCCTTTCAAGAGAGTTTTTTTGATTATCGGCGAAAGCAAGTATCAGCTCATTGCGGTATATTTGTTTGCTTTTGCGCGCGCGATATCGGAAGTCGGCGCAGTGCAGATTGTCGGCGGAAACATTCTTTACAAAACCAGAGTTATGACCACTGCAATCGCCCTGAATTACAACACGGGCGATTTTTCGATGGCGATCGCGCTCGGATTCATTCTTCTGATGATATCCTTGTGCGTAAATTGCGTCGCCGCGTTATTACAATTCGGATTGAAACGAAGAAAACATGCTTAATCTGTCTTGCAAAAAAACATACGACGGGAAAGTCGTATTAGACGTCGGCGGACTGATTTTCGAAAAAGGAAAACGCTACGCGGTCATCGGTTCCAACGGATCGGGAAAAACCACCATGCTCAAAATTATCGGCGGCTTGATAAAACCCGACAAAAACGCGATTTTTGAAACGGACTTCGCCGGCGGCGGCAACACAATCTGTTATATGTCCCAGACAAGTTACGCTTTCGATATGTCGCTGAAACGGAACGTATACGTCGCCTGCCCCGACCTTCCCCGCCTTAAATGCCGGGATACGCGCCTGTATTACAAAAACAGATGCAACGATCTCATTCGGGATATGGGCTTGTGGGAACTGAAAAATAAAAACGCTTTGAAACTTTCCGGCGGCGAAACCCAAAGAATGGCATTGTGCCGCGTCTTTGCCGACAAGCACGAAATCCTTCTTCTTGACGAGCCTACGTCCGCAATGGACGTTGCCGCAACGGCGGTCGCCGAAAATATGCTCGATAATTATTGCGCCGAGTTTTCGCCAACCGTTATCTTTGCAACTCATTCGGTCAATCAGGCGTTAAGACTTGCCGACGAAGTGCTGTTTTTAAGCAACGGCATACTGACGGAACGGGGCGATCCCCGTGAGATACTTTTGAATCCGAAGTCTGAAAAACTCAAATCGTTTTTAAGCAACGTCTGACTTTTTCAAATCGAAAAAGGCGCAAATTATATTATGCCGAAACAAAACCAAAACCGCCCGAAAAGGCGGTTTTTTTGTGAAAAGAATAACTCGTTTAATGATATGACAGGGTGAGCGTTAGTAACGTAAATCGAATTTTATTTAATATTTTTGATTTTAGTTATATCGCCATCACACAATAATTCAATATTTGCGAATATTTTTTCGTCAGACCAATTCCACCATTGCAGTTGTAATAAAAACTCTATTGTTTCGTCGTCAAAACGTTTACGTATGATTTTTATGGGATTGCCCCCGACAATACAGTACGGCGGCACATCTTTTGATACTACGGAATTTGCGCCGATTATTGCGCCGTCGCCAATTTTAACACCGGGAAGAACAGTTACATTTTGCCCTATCCAAACATCGTTGCCAACAACCGTATCGCCCTTTAATGGCAAATCTTCCAATTTAGGCGTAGTTTTTTCCCAGCCACCACCCATTATATTGAAAGGGTACGTCGTAACCGATCTCATACGGTGATTAGCCCCGTTCATAATAAATTCAACACCTTTGGCGATAGCGCAAAATTTCCCGATAATCAATTTATCGCCAATAAAGTCATAGTGATGAGTAACGTGTTCTTCAAATTTGTCTGCACCGTCGATATCGTCGTAGTATGTATAGTCACCGACAATTATATTCGGTCTTGTAATCACATTTTTAATATAACAAAGACTCGGAATTTTTTTATTCGGAAATATTTCATTTGGGTTAGGACCGAACTTTTGCATGCAATTACCACCTTTTTGAAGCATAAAAATATTATACTGATTTTACAACCTAAAAAGCAAGCAAAATACCGTATAAATGACTTTATGGCACTTTGGCGGGTGCTTGACTATACAAGTGCTTGCTTCTCTCTTCACTTCGGTCTACGCTCAACGATTTGTTGCAGGCAACAATGCTACGCATTCGTGCGATAAATCGCAAATTATCAACTAATAAAAGGAGTAATAATGAATAATAAAAATATGCCTTATGCAAAAAATATTCAATCTATAAATTTTGATAACAGAACAGAAAGAAAAGGAAAACAGCATTTTAAAAAGTCAGTTATTAATTGTATTGGTTTAACTCTTTCAAACAAACTTTTAGACTACATGAAAAAAGGTGGAGATATTGAAAATCTCACACCCGATAATGTGTTTAAAAAGTAATTATTTTGTTAACAGAAAAGGAAAAGATAGTTTTAAGTTTTCGTTTTTTATAAGAGTGAGTAAATTTTTTATTGTTGCATTAGTATTAATATAATATTCTTTGTATTTATTATATTTCACCTTAGAATTGTTATTTAATTCTTTTAATATAAAAGAATTAAATATTTCATTAGACTCATTGATACCAAAGAATGAATTATTTCTATCATCGACTATTAAATATCCAAAGCCATAATGTTCACAATAATTTTTTAATGCTTGAAATTTTTTAATTTGATAATCTTCACACATATTTAATAATGGTTTTATTTCAATAATTACCAGATGGTTATCATGTGTTAAACATTGAAAGTCAGGATAATAATAGGAATTGTTAAATGGTATTTTTAAAGATTGTGTTTTTATTTGTTTAAATGTTTTATGTAGTAACAATTTTTCCAATATCTTCTTTTCTAGAAAGGATTCACATTGATAAATTTCATTATTATATGAAAAGGAAATTAGGTTTTCCTCAGTGGTATTGACAATCCTCTCTGTATTTAATCGTGCATATGCTATATCAGAAATAATTCTTTTCTCTTTATATTTTATTAAATTATAGATTTTATCATTATATAATTTAGTTTTTTCATCTTGAATAAGTTTTTGTTGGTGTTTATAATACTGTCTTTCTAATTCGCTTTTAACAAATTTTAACTCTACTTGTTTTTTAAAGATTAATAAATAGATAAGTTTAAATTGTTCTACATTGTTACATTCAAAGAATATATAAGCTAGAAATCCTGAGAAAGATAGTTTATTAAGTTTTTCAAATAATCTGCATTTATAATATTCCAAGTTTATAAAGTCGATATTTGAAAGCTTTTTGACTCTTAATTTGCGTATAATCTTTAATACTATTTGTCGAATTCTTTCTCTCGTAAGTGAATGGTAATCGCCTATTTCTTGAAGGGTTTTTGGCTCTTCGTTTATACCAAATCTAGCATTAAAAATAGATTGTTCTCTTGGTGTTAATTTATATAAGGACAATTTTGACAGATATTCCATTAAGTCAAGATACATTAATGCATATTTATCAATGTTTTCTAAATATAAGAGAAAAGCATTTTTAAAATCACAAACAAATGGTGTGTTATTAACGTCATTTATATAGTGCAGAATATTGTATTGTTCTTCAAGTTGCTTATCGTTGGTTGTATTTTGTTTGTTAGATGTTGATTGAGTTTCAATTATTTCATTGTTGCTTACTTTTGTCATAAATTCACATAACTCCCATAAGCACTTTTCTCCAAAATTTTTGAACCGTAAAATATTTTCTGTTGTGTATGACTTTAATATTTGTATGTTGGATATCCCATTTCTATATAAAACATTTTTTAAACGATTTGAACATTGATCAAATGAAATATTGTTGAATTTATTATCTATATTATGCAAAAGTTTTTCAAACTCTTTTACAATAATATCTGTTGATAAATTTGAATATGGAGAATTTTTTGATATGTAAGATGATGACTGGTTAGATGATTCTTTAAGTAAAAATTGGTTCCGTTTAAATAAACCAATTGTTGTGTTAATGTTTTCATATATAGAATTATCAAATATATTAAGTTTTTCATCTTTATTTTTAAATTTTATCAAGAGAGTATGATTGAGATATAAAAAGTAACACATTAAGTGTTTTCCTTGTTCACCTATACCAAGTAGATCTTTTCTATTAATTAATTCACAATTAGGGAATGATTGCTGGAATTCTTGAAAAATTTCTAAAATTCTATTTTCTTCATTTTTAGATAAATTATATATACCAATATTCATATCTAATCTTCCAATCCCATTAAACAATCTATTGTTACATCAAAAAAATTTGCAAGGATAACAAGTTGAGCGCCTTTGACATCCGCTTGACAATTTTCCCAACGACAAATAGAAGCAGCGCCAATTTTTGTGGCTTTGCTTAATCCTTGTATTGATAATCCTTTTTCTGTTCTTAATTCTTTTAATCTTTCTGCAAACTTTTCCATATTTTTATTATATTCCACTTTAGGAATAAAGTCATTGACATTCCGTAGTAGGAATGACATAATTCCGTTATAGAAATAAATATTTTTATTTAGGAGGTAAAAATTGAAACAAACAGCTGTAATATATGCAATGACTTTTTTAACAATTTTATTTCAAGGGTAAATTTGTATGATGATAGAATTACTATTGTTTATAACACAAGCCTAAACCCAACTGAAGAAATATATAATAAGCCTGATAATGACCCAAATAACAACGATAAAGATGGTGGCACTACAATTTATAAAACCGAACTAAATCTTGAAAATATGCAAGAAAAAAGTCGCCCAAACTCTGATGAGTTCAAACGACTATTGAATGGCGGAGGAAGAGGGATTCGTTTAATAGCGGAGCGAGCGAGTTTACTCGCAAAAGCGAAGCGTCTACGCTCAACAACCGCGCCTTCGCGCTAATGCCCTGCATTTGAAATCACATTATTGCAAGCAATAATGCTTACTCTTTTGCTTGTGTGCTCCTTCTCCCCGCAAGTACACAGTATCCCGCGGGGTCCCCGTATTTTATTGCACAGGAATTCCTCTTCCGTAGCAACAAAAAAACCGACAAAATTTGTCGGATTTTTGTGGCGGACACGATGTGAATTCATAATAAATCGGCTTATCTTTATTGTAAGGCGCAATCGACATCCCGTAATCGTGCCATTTGTCACAGCCGCATTTCGCCCGCACAAACGCCTTGTACATCAGCTTTTTCCAGAACGGCTTGTTGCAGTCAACAAACCGCAGTTTGCGGAAGATCGGAAGAATCAGGCTTTCTTCCATGCTTTGAGTACAGCACATGGTTTTTGCGGTCGAATTGAAGTTTACTGTCTTTCATCTATTAGCCCCATCCTTGAAAATCGTGGCATACAGCAGTAATTTCACCGTTTCCGCGCCGTGACGCATAGCCAACTTTTCTTTTTATGTATCTGAACATCGTGAAAGCCCGCATGCTCCAGATACTCTTTCAGCTCTGTATCTTTGTAGATTGTCATGCCGCCGATGATTTCCGTCCACTTCTCGTCCCTGTCCGTGTCGCCGTTGCTCTCGTTGCAGATGAGAAATGTTCCGCCGCTCTTCAGCACCCGTCCGACCTCGCAAAAGCACTGCGGCAAATCAGGCCAGAAGTAGACGGTTTCAAAAGCCGTGACCAGATCGAACTGCTCCGATTCAAACGGCAACTCCGCCACGCTCGCGCACAGCACATCACAGCGTCC